>Ga0310345_10000079_pt1 | contig 212266 bp, 235 predicted proteins | sample HC15DNA20500_MG_FD_204667 | JGI IMG/M metagenome (GOLD analysis project Ga0310345, IMG submission 204667) | Marine microbial communities from station ALOHA, North Pacific Subtropical Gyre - HC15-DNA-20-500_MG | ecosystem: Environmental > Aquatic > Marine > Oceanic | place: Pacific Ocean... | reverse complement strand
CTCCCATGCCTGTTGCCGGTGGCAGGTCGCGGAGCCTTCTTTCCCGCGCTCGCATTCCAGCCAGTAAGCGGCACGCATGTCGTTGGCCAATGACTGCGCATTGTTGGCGGCAGTGATAAGCCCGATTCGGGACGGGGTGATTTTCATGTCGGCCTCCTATGCCGGGCGGTGGCAGGTGTCGCAGTGGACGCCTTCGTCGGGTTGATCGGGCAGGATCTGCATGGTGCCGGTGCAGCGCCATGCGCGGGGGCAGTCCTCGTCAGGCTCGGACCATGCGCCGCATTCCTCGCCGGGTTCCTCGCCCAGCGGATCGGGCAGGCCGTCCAGATGCCGGCGGATTGCCATGCTGTCGTGATCGGACCAGTGCATATCGGGTGTCTCCGGGGTGGAGCGGGCCGCGTGGACCCGCTGGGGGGTCAGGCGATGCGAAGCCCGAACGGAACGGAGCCGTTTGCGATGCTCTGCCAGTGCGCTCGAACACTCGACGCGGCTTCGTCTTTCGAGGCGAGGTGTTCTTTCGCCTTCTCCTGAACCCGCCGCCACGTATCTTCCGGGACTGTGGTGAAGCTGTCGGCGTATTGCGGGAACAGGAGGTTATCCATGTTCTGGATGCGAGCGCCGGTCTCGCCGATCATCGAGCTGTTCCAGCCCCTGATGAACTCCCACGTAACGGCGCTGCCTTGAAAGCCGGTGATGCCGCCTTGCGGAGATTTCTCCACCGCCCAAGCCGCCGCGACCGCTGCCGCCGCAATAGCGTGGCAGATCGTGCCGTAATCGTGGTCGTAGTCTTCGGTCAGCTCGCGAAGGAAGTCAGGAAGGGTGTCGAGCGTGATCGACTTGGCTCGCTCCATCCATTCCTTGTGAGTTCCGTCCTCTTCCCTGATCGGCTTACGCGTCATCGTCCTCTCCATCATCTGCCCTTCGGGGCGGGGGCCGCGTTGTGCGGTGATGGGGAGAGGCTATGACCAAAACGGTCACAAGTCAACACGAGAAATGACCATGTCGGTCACATCTAAAAAATGTGTGGCGAGACGCCGCCTAGCTTCATATGCTGGCGGTCACGATTTGTTCTAGAATGCGAGTAGGTTGGGGATGGCCTATTGGGCGTGGAACCCGAGGCTGTGGTGCCTCGCCAGAAGGGCGCGGCGCACTGGGGAAAGCCTGGATCAGCTCTTCTTTTCGACCGACCGCATCTTTTCGGCGAGGTCCAGCGGAAGCCTGTCCCAGCGGCCCAGTATCAAGAAGTCCAGCGTGACGCCGAACCGCTCGACCAGCAAGGCCGCAACGACATCGGATATGGCACGCTTGCCGCCCTCGAAGCGCGACCAGTAGGTCCGTTCGATGCCGAGGTAGTCGGCAATTTCCGAAGGCTTCATGCCGAGAGCTTCCCGCAGCAGGTAGAGGCGATGCCCGATCTTCTCGGGCCGCATCTCTGACGCCGTGCTTTCGGCGAGGAAGGATTCGGGCTTCGACATGGTGGCCGAAATCTCGCCCATGACCATTTCGGTCGCAATAACCATCTCGGCACTATTGACCTGTGACCGATTTGGTCATAGTGTGCGGTGCTATGAACAGCCCCGTCACACAGCTTCTCGGACTCTGGCCCGACCGCAAGGCGGTCCACGAGGACGCACGCGCCGCTGATCCCGACCTTGATCTGATCGCGGTCCACCGCTGGCACAGCCGCCAGAGCGTCCCGGCGAAATACTGGCAAGCCCTCATCGACGGCGGCAAGGCGCGGGGCCTCAAGGTCAGCGCCGAGCGGTTTGTGAATGCACATGCGGTCACGTCGTCTCCTTCGTCCACCGCCCCCCGCTCGGAGGCGTCGTGATGCCGAAGGTTCGCCTGTCTGCCTCTGCGGGTCTTGTCGCCCGCGCCTACCCCAAATGGGGGACGATGCTGCGCGCGCAAGGCCCTGACACAAAATCGAACATCGGAACCCGTCTGCCTCTCACCCTCCCTGTGCAGGCGGCAAACTCCCTCCGGCTGGCCGGGCTGGCCGGAGGGGCCTTTCTCGGGAGGGGCGCATGAACCCTCGCACCCAGGCAATCGCCTACCGCATCTGGTGCCACGCAGATCCGCGCGGATGGGACGTGTCCATCCCCGAACTGGCCGAGGCACTGGAAGTGCGCAAAGGCGTAATCATCGGCGTCTGCCAGCATAAGGGCTGGCTCGACCGGCTACGGGTGGCGAGGCAGGACAGAAGTGGCGATGGGCGGTGGAGCGAGGCTCCGCTGCATGTCAGGCGAGATGCCGCCCTCGAAGACATGGGGAGGTTGTGATGCACGACCTGCTTATCGCCCGCATCACCGCCCTTGTCGCAGGAGGCGCATACAGCGCCGCCCGCAAGGCGCACCGTCCAGCCGCTGCCCTGCGCCGCAAGTGGATCCGCGCAAAGGCCACCGTCGCAGCGATGGAGGGCAGGACGTGAAGTATCTTGTCCGCCTTCCGTGGCCCGACAAGAGGCTGTCGTCCAACGCTCGCGGGCACTGGACCAAGCGCCGCGCCGCAACCGCGAAGGCCCGTTCGGATGCGTTCTTCCTCGCCAAGCAGCAGGGCGTCACCCTGATGCCGGGGGCAATCCTGGAATTCAGCTACTTCCCGCCCGACCGCAGGCGGCGCGACGTGCAGAACATGCCCGCCACGCTGAAAGCCTACATCGACGGCATCGCCGACGCCATGGGCTGCGATGACCACGGGTTCCGGCCCCGTTTCCCGGACGAGTTTTCGCAGCCGGTCAAGGGCGGCGCGGTGCTGGTGCAGATCAGTAACGACACAACAGAAGGCTGGCGCTCGGTCGGAGAAATAGCCGCCTCGATGCAGGAGGCGCAGGGCCATGAGCGGCTGGATCAGCAGCTACCGGAAGATATGGGAGCATCCGATTTTCGCGGGCAACGCGCAGAGGGTCGGGGTGTGGCACTGGATGCTGCACACGGCGGCGTGGAAGCCGACCCCGTTCAAGATCAACGGGAAGATCACGATGCTTGAGCGGGGCCAGCTCTGCGCGTCTCAGCGCCAGATCTGCGAGGCCACCGGCATGCCTCACCGCCAGTTGCGGACGTTTCTGGCCGAACTGGAATCGACACATGCGGTGACACAGGACGTGACACAGGGCCGGACCATCATAACCATCTGTAATTATTCACAATATCAGGACGAGAAAGAGGCGAGCGACACAGCGCCGACACAGCGAGCGACACAGCAGCGACACAGTAAAGAACAAGGGAATAATATTCCGACTACGTCGGACGCCGCTGACGCGCCGCCGCTGGACCCGAAAAAGGTCGCGTTCGACAGCGGCATTTCCCTGCTGGTTCAGGCGGGAAAATCCAAAGCCGCCGCCCGGACGATGATCGGCCGGTGGGTCAAGGACCACGACGCACCCGCAGTGGTGGACGCAATCGGCAGGGCAGTGCGCGAAGGCGCTGCGGACCCGATCCCGTTCATCGAAGGCTGCTTCCGGTTCTCGCGGCTCAAGGCGGGTCCGGCTTCCGGCGACAGGCGGGAAACCCGTGACGGGCGGTTCCAGGAATTCGTCGGCGGCGAATGGGTGGAGGTTCACGAATGAGAGGGCTTCATGGCGACAACTTCCGAAATCTTGGCCGCATCCGGGATCACCGTCCGGCGGATGCACGGGACGCAGCGGACGACCTGCCCCGAGTGTTCGAGTGGGCGGACGAAGAAAAACGACTTGTGCCTGTCCGTGACGTTCAAGCCGGACGGTCCGGTGTGGACCTGCTGGCATTGTGGCTGGTCGGGCGGGGGGTTCACTGATGGACGTGATGAAGTGGCTCCGGGACGTTCGGAAGCTGGAAAGCGCCGTGCTTTCGGCGGGCAATGTTCGGGCGGTCGTTCATGGGGATCTCGGACCCGCGATTGCCTTCGGGTATCACCGCAACGGGCAGCACTACGCTGACAAGTTCCGGGGGGCCGGCAAGACCTTCCGCAGCACGTCGGGCGTGTCCCGTGGCCTCTACTGCGAAGATCTGCTGCGGGCGTTTCCCAGCCTTCCGGTGGTCATCACCGAGGGCGAAATCGACTGTCTGAGCGTGATCCAGGCGGGCTTCGACCGGGCGGTTTCCGTCCCCGATGGGTGGACGGCAGAGGGCAACAAGACCGAGGCCCTGCTGGCGGTGGAGGACGATCTTCGCAAGTCGCCGTTCGTCATCGTGGCGGGCGACAGCGACGAGGCCGGAGAAAGCCTGCCCCGCGCCGTGGCGACCATCCTCAAGGGCCATGACGTTCGGGTGGCAACGTGGCCCGAGGGCTGCAAGGATGCCAACGACGTGCTGGTGAAGTTCGGGGAGGGTGCGCTTGCGTCCTGCCTCAACGAGGCCCGCCGGATCGACCCGCCGGGCGGCAGCATCACGGCCATCAGCGACCTGCCGCCCCTGTCGGACCGGCGCGTTCTGCGCATCGGGCAAAGCCCCTTCGATTGGGCCGTCGCGTTCGAGTTGGGGGCCATGTCCGTCTGGACCGGCATCCCCGGTAGCGGCAAGTCCACGTTCCTGACGTGGGCGGCAGAGCGGGTCAGCGTGAACGAGCGGATCCGCGTTGGCGTGATGGCGTTCGAGACCCACGCCCACGACTTCCGGGACCAGCTGGCGCTGATGCGGACAGGCAGCGACTTCCGGTCCATGCCGGAGGCGACCCGCCGGGATTTCCTCGCGTCGGTCGATGAGCGGTATCGGCTGGTTCATGTCACGCTGGACGACACGACGCAGCATCTGGCCTGGCTCGAAAGCATGGTCTACGCGCTGGCCGTCCGGGACCGCTGCAAGCTGATCATCATCGACCCGTGGAACGAGTTGGAGCATCTGCCCAACCCCGGCGAAAGCATGACGCAATACATCAACTTCGCCACGAAGTTCATCCGGCAGATGGCCGAGCGTCTGGAAGTGCATATCGCTCTGGTGGCGCACCCGAAGAAGATGAGCACGGAAGGGCGGATCAAGGCCCCGACCGGCTACGACGTGGCCGACAGTGCGGCGTTCTACAACAAGCCCAGCCTCGGCGTGACGGTTCATCAGGAAGAGGACGAGGACGGCGAGCCGTATGTCTCGCTGAACGTCTGGAAGGTCCGCAAGACGCGGCTCTACGGCTTCGGCAAGGGCAAGGTGAAGGCCGACTTCGACGCCGCCACGATGACTTACCACAAGCGCAAATCTCAGTCCGTCCCGGCCTGAGCGAAAAGGGAGATACCCGATGGAAAGAATGGACGTTTGCACCCCCCGCAAGGGCAACGACGGCAAGACCCGCTGGCTCAAGATCGGCGCGGCGTTTCCCGCGAAGTCCGGCAATGGGTGGAACATCGTTTTCGACGCTCTGCCGCTTCCCGACGCCGAGGGCCGTTGCAGCGTGTCGCTGTTCGAGCCGAAGCCGCGCGATGAGCAGCCTCGCCAGCAGTCGAACGGCTACGGTCGGAACGATGCCCCGAGCCGCGACATCAACGACGAAATCCCGTTTTGACGGCCGGCGCGGGACGGAACCCCGCGCCAGCCAAGCCACAGGCTGAAAGGAGCCTACGACGATGAAACACGTAACCGAACCGAAGCGGCAAGTCACGCCGGAAGCGGCAGACCTCGCGGCATACTTCCGGCGGCACCGCGCCACCCAGATCCGCAAATACAAGGCGGCAACCCTGTGGGTGCAGCGGTGGACGGCCCGCGACCACGCCCTGCATTTCGGGCGGCTGGTCCGCAAGCTGGAGGGTCGGGCATGAACATCCGCGCAGACCTGAAACTGATCGAAGCCGTTTCAGCCGAACTGACTGACATGCTCGGCGAGGAATTCGACGCGGAAACCTTCTGGGACAGTCTCGACGGGGAAACCGACGTGCTGGACGTGGCGGACCATGTGCTTGCCAGCATGTTCGGAGACGAGGCGCTGGCGGAGGCCATCAAGGCGCAGGAAGCTGCGATGAAGGCGCGGCGGGACCGCATCGAAGCGCGGGCCAAGGCGAAGCGCCGGACCCTGCTGATGATCCTCGACGCCACCGGCCAGAAGAAGATGGAGCGCCCGCTTGCCACCGTCTCCCGGCGGTCTGGCAGCCTGTCGGTGAGCATCACGGACGAGGCGTCTATCCCGACGCAGCTGACAACGACGAAGACCATCACGTCCCCCGACAAGGCGGCGATCAAGAAGCAGATCGAAGCGGGCGAGACGGTGCCCGGTGCCGAACTGGTGCGGGGCGAGGATGGCGTGACGGTGAGGAGAGACTGATGGACCTGCAAGCACTCTCTGCGGAATTTGACCGCGCTTCCGTTCACTGGCGGGCGCAGACCGTCACCAAGGCGGGCGACAAGGCGCTCGCTTTGGCCTACCTGGACGCCCGCGACGTGATGGACCGGCTGGACGATGTGTGCGGCCCCGAGAATTGGCAGACGGAGTTTTCCGAGACTGCCAAGGGCCGGGTTCTCTGCCGCCTTGGCATCCGGGTCGATGGTGAGTGGATCTGGAAGTCTGACGGCGCTGGCAACACCGACGTTGAGGGCGAGAAGGGCGGCATTTCCGACGCGCTGAAACGCGCCGCCGTGTCGTGGGGCATCGGTCGGTATCTCTACCGCCTGCCGAACGTCTGGTGCCCGTGCGAGACTTACAACGGCAAGTGGTCGAAGTGGACGGATGATCCGTGGAACCACGTTCGTGGGCAGCAGAAGGCCCCGCCGCGCAAGCCAGCCGACAAGGCCAAGCGCCCCATGTCGGATGCTGAAAAGCGCGATTGGATCAAGGACAAGATCGCGGAGGCATCAACCCTGGATGATTTCGTCGCCCTGTGGGAGAGCGAGAAAATTCAGGCGGCGGTGGATCGGCTTCCCATGCCGATGCAGAACGAACTTCGCCACGCGGCGACCATCCGGGCGGGCAACCTCGGCCAGGCTCCTGCGGAGGCTGCGGAATGACCTTCTTCGTGACAAGCGACGGTCGGACACTTCGCCCGTCCAACAAGGCGGCGGCTATCGAGGTCGAGAAGCTGGCGCGGGGCGTCCCGCTCAAGGTGGATCCGAAGCAGCCGCGCAACGGCAAATTTCACCGCATGGCCTTCGCCCTGTTCACCTACGTGGCGGATGCTCTGAACGACGGCCCGACAGCAACGGATTGGGATGCGGAGCGCGTCCTGACCCACGTCAAGCTGGCGACGGGGCACGTCGAGACGCTGAAACTGTCCCGCCGGGACCGCGAACGGCTGGGGGTGGAGTATGCGGCCCTGCCGAAGTCCATCAGCTTCGCGGCGATGGACGAGCAGGCTTTCGGAGCCTTCATGGACGCCGCCATGCGCTACATCCGCGACGATCTCTGCCGGTGGATCGAGGACAGCGAACACTGGCCCGAGATACAGGCGATCCTCGCGGCTTCGCACATGATGGAGGCGGCATGACCTACATCGAAACAGGCCGCGCCCCCTACCAGAAGGGCAACCGCCCCGGCAAGTCGAAGCCTATCCGCAATGCCTCGCGGGGCATGTCCTGCACCCTCGCCCTGCCGGGAATTTGCACCCACGACCCGGAAACCGTGGTCGGCGCTCACCTTCGCGTCCTGTCCCTCGCAGGCATGGGGCAGAAGCCGGACGACCTGTTCATCGTGGACGCCTGCCACGCCTGCCACTCGGCGCAGGAATCGCGGGCTGCATCGGTCGGCTGGGAGGAGCTGTTCCGGGCGCTCGTCACGACGCAGCAGCGCCGTCGAGCCGCCGGTCTTGTCCACCTGGAGGGCGAAGAATGACCGACCACACCGAAACCGTATTCGCCGCCATGAAGCCCGGCCGGGAATACACCGCCGCCGACATGGTGAACCGCACGAAGCTGACGGCGGGCGAGGTCCGCAGCGCGCTCTATCGCCTGACCACGGCCAACCGCGTCGTCTCCGACCGCATCGGCACCGGGCAGACCAGCGCACAGGCATACCGGAGGCTTGCATGAGCAAACTCAAGGTTCTCGATCTGTTCAGCGGCATCGGCGGTTTCAGCCTCGGGCTGGAACGGACGGGCGGTTTCGAGACGGTCGCATTCTGCGAGATAGACCCCGACCGGCGCAACGATCTGGCAACCGCATGGCCGGGCGTTCCGATCTTCGAGGACGTGAGGGCGCTGTCGGCAAATGACCTGCCGCCTTGCATCGACGTGATAACCGGCGGGTTTCCCTGCCAAGACATTTCAGCAGCCGGGAAGAAGGCGGGAATTCATGGTGAACGAACCGGGCTATTCTCCGAGATCATCAGGCTGGCTGGCGAAATTCGACCCGGCTTCATCATCCTGGAAAACTCCGCAGATCTGCTTACTGGCGATGGAGGGGGATGGGCTGGCCACGTATTCGGGCAGCTGGCCGCGCTCGGGTATGATGCGGAGTGGCATGTTATTCCCGCAGCCGGACTTGGTGCCCCGCACGAACGCGAGCGCGTCTGGATCATTGCTTCCGACGCCGGTCGCCAGATCAGGCGGGAAGGGATCGAGCTATTTCTTGGACGGCGGCACACATGCTCGGCAGAAGCTGCGGCGGTTGTTGCCCACGATTACCGTCAACGGGAACTACAATCGGGTTGGCGCTTCCGCGACCAGCGGGGACGGCTTGTATACGACCCTGAACAGGCTTGGCCTGAAACCTGGCACGAAGTCCTGCACCGCCTTCGCGGCATGGATGATGGGCTATCCGATGGGATGGCCACGCAGACCGCAAGGCGTTTTGGAAACGCCGTCGTCCCGCAAATCCCCGAACTGATCGGCAACGCAATTCTGGAGGCGCTCGCATGATCCTCGCCCCCCGCACCATCGCCGAGATAACCCGCGCCACCGAAAGCGCACTGGCCGACGAAGCCGTCGTGCTGCGCCTTGCCGCCGCCCGCGCCCGTGCGCTGTCGCCGCTCACCCTCGCTCACGCACAGCGCCACCTCGGGGGCGAACAGAACCACAGCCGTGGCAGCGAAGCCGTCGCCCGGCTGTGCGACAAGGGCCTGCTGGCCGGCAAGGCGTCACCGTGGACCAGCCAGGACCGCGCCCTGACCTACGAACTGACCGCCGCCGGTCGACGCGCTGCCGGGGTCGCCCAGCCGTGGGAGGCAGCATGACCTGCCCCCGCTGCACGGTCTCCCTGCGCCCCGGCCACACTGGCGGGCTGTCCTGCCCTCGCTGCCGCAGCTGGTGGCCCGCCGGATGGTTCGCCCGCACCGACACGATGAAGCAGATGGAGTTGTTTGGATGAGTGACCACAGGCTTCGGCACGGGCGCATATCCTTGGACGAGGCAAACGCCTTTGTCGCGGATATTCACCGCCACCATCCCCCTGTTGTCGGGCACCTGTTCAGCATCGGCGCATTCGCAGGCGGGCGGCTGGTCGGCGTCGTGATTGTCGGTCGGCCTGTCGCCAGAATGCGTGACGACGGCCTGACCGCCGAGGTGACGCGGCTCTGCACGGACGGCACTCGCAACGCATGTTCCTTCCTCTACGGCAGAGCATCCCGAGCGGCGTTCGCCTTGGGGTTCACGAGGATTGGAACCTACACCCTGCCCGAGGAAGGCGGGGCGTCTCTACGGGCGAGCGGGTGGACCCTGATAGGCGAGAGGGGCGGTGGCGAATGGTCGTCGCCCAGCAGACCGCGGAAGTCGATGAAGAGCCCTACCACGGTCAAGCTTCTCTGGGAGACCACCGCATGAACCGCCGCGCAGAGCAGCAGCGCCAGACAGCCGCGCTCCCGACCGCCGAGGTAATGCCTGACGGGCGGATCCACCTGGTGACGGGCGCATGGTCCGACACGATGGACCGCCGCCGGGCGACCAACTGGGAGGTCTGGTATCGCAACATGGCGCGGGACTACGAGCGCGGCAGCTACCTCGCCGTGGCCGAGGCGCTGAAAGCGGCGCTGACGAAAAACGCGCCACAGGGCGGCAACTCGCCCGAGGGCACCACGGACACCGGCAAACACGACTTGGCCCCTCATCGCCCCGCCACGGGCCTGCCAGAGGGTATCGCAACAGCAACGGAGGAATTCGAGTGATGCGCGAATGGACGCTGTGGGAGTTCCTGATGGAGTTCTACACCGAAGATGAGGCGCGGCAGTTCCTGACTTCGCCCCAGCCGTTTCTGGACGGAATGACGGCTGCTGAAGCAATGGCGCGGGGCGGGGAAACCGCCGACGCCGTGTGGTCATATCTCGAAGGCATGGACGGGCAGATAGCGACCTGAAACCCCCTGACCAGCGGGGCAACGCTGGCGGTGCGCGGGCAGAGCCGGGGACCGGGTATCCCCTATCGCCCGAGGCGGGACACGAAGGGTGAACTCTCCACCCGGAGACCCGCCAAACCACAACAGAGGGGCAGGACATGACTTGGTATCTGGGCATCACGACCACAAGGAAGATCGCACCGTTCCCCGGCGCCGAAAAGGAGCGCGGCGAGTTCGCCGTCGTTCGCCAACTGCAAGCCATGGGGATCGAGGCTCACGCCCCGGTGCGCATCACGTTCCTGCGCAAGGGCAAGCGCCGATATGCAGAGCCGGAGACGGAAGTCCTGCTGCCCAACTATGTCTTCGCGGATATCCCCGATGATCTGTATCACGCCGCGATCCGCGCCCGTGGCCTCGCGCCCACGCTCATGGCGATCAGCCGCGCCGACATGACCGGCGTTCGCAAGGACAAGGACCAGAACGAGGTTCAGACCGGCAAGGGCCTGTCCGAGTTCATCACTCGCGCCAACGCCAAGGCGGAGGAAGCTCGCCGCATCATCGACCGCAACGACCGCGCCGCCATGTGCCAGTTCGACCCCGGCGATATGTTGGAAATCCTCTCCGGCCCCTTCATGAACCAGGTGGTGCGTTTTACCCGCATGGTCAGCGCCGCGCACGAAATGCACCCGATGGTCGGCTTCGAGGGCGAATTGTTCGGACGCGCCGTGCCCGGCGTGATCGACCCGCTTGATGTTCGCAAGGCCGTGTAACACCAGATATTGCGTTGCAACCCATACCCTGTATACTGCGCCCAACAGCCGAGCCAAGGTCTGCACCAGCCCGGCGGCGGTCAGACGGCGCACCCGGCGGCTAACACGGGGTAAACCGCGCAGAGGGCAAGACCCTGCGCGGTGCGACTGCATTTTCAGACAGCGAGGCATGACCCGATGGGCACAGCCACCTTCGACATATGCCGGTACGGCTCCAACGGCAGCGACTCGTCTGTTCCGTCCGGTCGCTTGACCACCAGCGGCGCTCACACCACCAGCACCAGCGCCACCAACCTGACCAACGGCGCGGCAGGTGGCGGCACGGCCATCAGCGCCGTGGAGGGCGACGTGCTGCATATCCAGGGTGACGAGGCAATGCGCCTTGCATTCGGCGGCACGGCAGCAACCGCAACGCTGGGGCATGTCATCTTCGCGGGGGAAACGCGGTACATCGAAATTCCCGCGTCCGGCACCATCAGCATCATCGACGTGGCGTGACCATGTTCACCGGACAGCACGACCCCAACGGCAAGGCATTCGTCACCCTGACCAGTGGAGGCGTGAAGCCGGAGGGCCAGACGTTCCCCGCGCTCTACGCCACGCAGCAAGAGGCCGAAGCCGCATACACGCGCCAGCTGAGCCAGTTCATGGCGGACAGGAACATCGTCTACGTTCGCGCCGCGCCGCGTGTCGAGAAGATCAGCGACCAGTTCACCGTCTGGTCCAGACTGTCGGTGGCGTAATGGCTGGAGGTAGACCGACAGACTACAGGGAGGCATACGCAGAGGGCGCGAAGAAGCTGGCGCGACTTGGCGCGACCGACGCGGAAGTCGCAGACTTCTTCAACGTTTCCGTCGCAACGATTTACCGCTGGAAGAATGTTCACGCCGAGTTTTGCGAGGCCCTAAAGGTCGGCAAGGAGGAAGCGGACGCCCGCGTTGAGCGTGCCCTGTACCACCGCGCCATCGGATACGAGCAGGAAGAGGTCAAGATATTCATGCCCGCTGGGGCGGCTGAGCCTGTCTATGCGCCCTACACCGCGAAGATTGCGCCTGACACAACAGCGGCGATCTTCTGGTTGAAGAACCGCCGGCCAGACGAATGGCGCGACAAGCGTGACGTGGAGCATTCCGGGGGCCTGAACATCAACGTCGTGGACACCTTTGCAGATCCCGAATGACTGGCAGGCGCGTCCGCATCAGCGGGCGCTCTACAACAGTTTCGGGCACGGGAAGAAGTTTCAGCGCGGGGCTGCGGTGTGGCATCGCCGGGCAGGCAAGGACAGTTGCGCACTCAACCTGACGGCGCGGGACATGTTCAAGCGAACGGGGACGTACTGGCACCTGTTCCCCGAGCAGACGCAGGCCCGCCGGGCAATCTGGAACGGCATCGACCGCGACAGCCGGCGCATCATCGACCAGTTCCTGCCGCCGGAGGTCCGCAAGCGGAAGTCGGACCAGGAAATGTTGATCGAGACCGTCAATGGCTCGATATGGCAGATGGCGGGGTCGGACAACTACGACAGCCTTGTTGGCTCCAACCCGGTGGGCGTCGTGTTTTCGGAATGGTCGCTCGCGAACCCGGAGGCGTGGGAGTACATTCGGCCGATCCTGGTCGAGAACGGTGGCTGGGCGCTGTTCATCTACACGCCGCGCGGCCGGAACCACGGCTATTCCACGTATCTCCGGGCGCTGGATGATGACGGTTGGTTCTGTCAGAGCCTGTCGGTGGAGGACACGGGGCTTGTCACGCAGGCGCAGATCGACGACGAGCGCCGCGCCGGCATGTCGGACGGGAAGATCCGGCAGGAGTTCTTCTGCAGCTTCGAGGCAGAGAGCGACGACCAGCTGATCGCTTACGATCTGGTTGCTGATGCACAGGCGCGGGACGTGCGCCCCGAGGTCTTCGACGAGAAGGTCATCGGCGTGGACGTGGCGCGGTTCGGTGACGACAAGTCGGTGATCTACTTCCGTCATGGCCGCGACGGTGCGCCGTTGAAGTACGAGCGGCACAGCGGAATAGACACGATGATGCTGGCCGCGAAGGTGGCGGCGTGGATCGACCGCTGGAATCCCGACGCGGTGTTCGTGGACGACGGGGGCGTCGGCGGCGGGGTTGTGGACCGGCTGCGGCAGCTGGGCTTCCGGGTGACGGGGGTCAACTTCGGCGGCCGCTCCGACAGTCAGCGCAGCGGCGAGCGGGCGGCGAACAAGCGCAGCGAGATGTGGCTGAACGCGCGATCCTGGCTGGCGACGGGTTCGCTTCCGAAGGACGACCTTCTGGCGGCGGAATTGACCGGCCCTATGTACCGATACGACGCGAACAACGCGATTGTCCTCGAAAAGAAGGAGGACATGAAGAAGCGCGGGATTCCGTCGCCTGACGTGGCCGACGCCTTCGCCCTGACGTTCGCCTATCCGGTGCAGGGCAAGGCTGATGACACCTGGCACGACGAGCCGGACCACTCACGCGACGACGCGACGGGGTACTGATGGAAGAGCAACAGCCCGAACAGCCTGCACTGTCGCCGGAGGAATTCGTCGCCAGCGTCACCGGCAGCGACAACATCGCCGCCATGATGGACGACGGCCAGCTGAACGCCATCGCGCATGACGTGGCGCAGGACCACGAGACCGATTCCGACAGCATGAAGGACTGGCTGGACCGGATGAAGAAGGGCATCGACCTCGCCAAGCTGGTGAAGGAAGACAAGTCCTATCCGTTCAAGAACGCCTCGAACATCAAGTATCCGCTGATCACGTCGGCAGCGATGCAGTTCAACGCCCGCGCGTACCCGGCCATCGTGGCCCCTGACCGCGTGGTGAAGTGCAAGACGTGGGGGGCCGACCCGCAGGGGCTGAAAGCGGCCCGCGCCGACAGGGTGTCGGAATACACGTCCTACCAGCTGTCCTCCGAAATCGAGGAATGGGAGGAAGAGACCGACAAGCTTCTGCTGCAACTGCCTATCGTCGGCACGATGGTTCGGAAGGTCTGGTTCGATCCGGTGCATGGCCGCGCCCGGTGCAAGCTGATCGAGCCGGGCAACTTCATCGTGAACGACAAGGTGAAGGTGCTGAACGAAGCGCCGCGCTGCGGGGAAATCCTGCCGCTCTATCCGTACGAAATCCGCGAGCGGGTGGAGGCGGGCCTGTTCCTGGATATCGACCTGGAGGACACGGACGACGACGCGCAGAAATTGCAGGAGTTCGTGGAGCAGCATACGCGGCTGGATCTGGACGAAGACGGATATCCCGAGCCGTACATCGTCACGTTCCACTGCAAGACGCGGAAGATCGTGCGTATCGTGGCCGATTTCGAGCCGGAGGACGTGAAGTACAAGACCCGGCAGAAAATGCAGATGGTCCCGGTGCAGGACCAGTGGGGCGGCATCATGGATGTGCCGCAGCCTGTCGAAGTGAAGACGGGCGTTCTGGCGATCCGGCGCAATCACTACTTCGTCGCGTACCAGTTCATTCCGGGGCTTGAGGGCGGCTTCTGGGGTACGGGTCTGGGGATGCTGCTGGCCGACATTTCGGCGTCGGTGAACAGCATCCTGAACATGCTGATCGACGCGGGGCACATGGCATCGCGGGGCGGCGGGTTCATCGGGTCGGAGCTGCGGCTGAAAGGCGGGCGGCAGCAGTTCGAACCGGGTGAGTGGAAGATGCTTCCGGCCTCGGGCGCGGACATTCGCAGCGCCATCGCGCCGATGACGTTCCCCGGCCCGGACGGCACGCTGTTCCAGATGCTGGGGATGCTGATCGACGCCGGCCGCGAGATTGCCAGCGTGCAGGACGTGATGACCGGGGACGCGGGCGGACGGCAGCAGACGGCCACGACGACCATTGCCCTGATCGAGCAGGGGCTGGCGGTGTTCACGGCGGTCTACAAGCGGATCTTCCGCGCCATGAAGCACGAGTTCAAGCTTCTGGCGCAGATCAACGCGGTGACGGTGAACGCGGAGAAGTACAACGCCTTCCACGACGGGCAGGAGATGTACGACCCGGCGCAGGACTACGCGCTGGCGGACATGGATATCTGCCCTGTCGCCGACCCGCAGATGGTCACGAAGATGCAGGCCATGGCGGTCGCGCAGTTCCTGATGGAGTTGGCGCAGGCGGGACTGGTCGATGCCGGCGAGGCGGCGAAGCGTATTCTGGAAGCCGCGAACGTGGACGACACGGAGGCCCTGATGCCGAAGCCGAACCCGGCGCAGCAGGCCATGGAGCAGATGGGGATGCAGGCGGCGCAAGCCGACCTGTCCATGAAGCTGGTCGATATCGACCTGAAACTGATGGAAATCGAGAAAACGAAGGCCGAGGTGGTGAAGATCTACGGCGAGGCGGGGGCGGAAGCCGCTCGCGTCCGGCTGGAAGCCATCGGCAAGGCGCTGGAGGCGACAAAACTTGAGATTGAGCGAGCTGTCTCGGGAAGACGTGGAAGCGTGGCTGGAGCATCCGGTGACGCAGGCAATGCGGGACGCGCAGGAGCGCCTGTTCCGGGTGCAGAAGCGTCTGGCGTTGCAGGCCTACTGGTCGGGCAACCCGTGGCCCCCGGAGCGCCTGCGGGCGTTGCGCCGAATGGAGGAATGGGTGGGGGATACGTTTGACCCCGACCTCGAAACGATGATCGAAACGATGGAGCAACTGGATGTTTTCGAGCGGGATAATCCCCTGTGAGTTCAACGTCGTGGTCCTGCCGGACCCGGTGGAGGAAAAGACGAAGGGCGGGCTGATCCTGTCCGATGAAACGCGGGAGCGGAACAAGCATTCGGCCACGAAGGCAACGCTGGTGGCCCTGTCGCCGATGGCCTTCGATGAAAGCATATGGCCGGTGGGTGTGGCGAAGCCGGAGCCGGGAGCGCGGGTGCTGATCGCCAAGCACGCGGGCACGTTCTGCGATGGAGCGGACGGCCAGGAATACCGGATCGTGAAGGACAAGGATGTTGTGGCGCTGATCGAGGACGAGGCATGAACGACGATATCGAGCAGGAACTGGAAGACGATCTGGAAGAAGGCCAGGTCGAGGAAGAACAGGCCGAGGAAGAAGGCGAGCCGGTAGTCCAGGTGGACCCGGCGGCAGAGGAAGAAGCCCGGAAGTACGGCTGGCGTCCCCTGTCCGAGTTTCGCGGAAACAAGGACGGATGGGTTGACGCTGCGCGGTTTCTGGAGCTTCCCAGCACGCAGAACAAGCAACTTCGGGACGAACTGAAGTCGACCCGAGAGACGTTCGCAGAGCGGCTTGACCGGCTCGACAACGCCAACAAGGCCGCGATGCGGCGGGCGATGGAGAACCAGAAGGCCGAATACGAGCGCGAAATGGAGGCGCTGCGGACGCGCCAGCGCGAAGCGGTCGAGAGCGGCGACGTCGAGACGTGGGACCGGCTCGAACAGCAGCGCAACCGAATGCAGCCGCCGACGCAGCAGCCGGACGGCCCGCCGCCCGAGGTCGAGCAGTACGCGCAATCGGAGGCCGGCAAGTGGGTCAACGACCCGGTGCTGAAACGCATCGGAGCCGAGGCGATCCAGTCCGGCGGGATGGTCGGTCGCCCCGTTTCGGAGCAGCTGGCCTATGCCGAAAAGCACGTGCGCCAGTATTTCCCGCACATGTTCCAGCAGCAGGCCGAACAGCCGAAGCAGCCGCGCAACCGCGTGGACGGTGGCGGGCTTGGCGGGGCGCAGCGGGGCAAGGGCGTGAACAGCCTGCCGGCCGAGGCGAGGGCCGCCGGGAAGGAGTTTGTCGAGGCGGGGATCTACAAGAGCCTCGACGACTACGCGAAGGATTACTGGTCGCAGGAGGCCGCAGAATGAACGATTTCGAGCAGCCCGAAGCACCGAAGCGCGGTCGCCCTGCGAAAGTGCAGGCGGAGCGCCGTCGCCGCAACTCCGACAGCCTCGGGGGGCGTCGTCGCCGCCTGATGGTGGACGAAACCAAACTGGACCGCGAGAATTACGTCTATCGCTTCGCGAACGACGACGAGCGGGGCCGCATTCACCAGCTGACGGTGCAGGACGATTGGGAAGTCGTGACCGACCGGGAAGCGGCCATCAAGCAGGATACGGCAGGGGACGGCTCGACCGTCTCCATTCTTGCCGGAACGCAGGGCAACGGGGCCGCCCTGAAAACCGTGCTTCTTCGGAAGCCGAAGGCCTACGCCGATGAAGACTACGCTGCACGTCAGCGCCGTATTGATGAAACCGAAGCCGGACTGCGCCGGGGCCAGACCCCCGGATCGTCCGATGATGGTCAGATGTATGTCCCGCAAGAGGGCATCCGGATGACCCGAGGCTGACGCCTCACTTCAACCTCACATCGTAGGAGCCTTACAATGGCAAACGCGGATGCGCCGCGCGGCTTGAAGCCGACGCGCTATCTCAGCGGTGCCCCCTACAACGGCGCGCAGAACAAATACTACGTCGCCGCCGGGGACAGCACTGCAATCTACATCGGTGGGCTGGTCAAGCCTGCCGGTTCGGCTGACGCCGATGGCGTCATGTCGGTGACGGGCAACGTCGCGACCGGCAACCCGGTTCTCGGCGTCGTCGTCGGCATCGTGCCGGTGACCGCAGACAGCACGACCTATCGCGCGGCTTCGACCGAACGGTACGTGTACGTCGCGGACGACCCCGACCTCGTGTTCGAGGTCCAGGAGGACAGCGTGGGCGGTGCCCTTGCTGTCACGGCAGTGGGCAACACGGCGGACCTGACCGGGTTCACGTCGGGGTCCACGTCCACGGGCCTGTCGGCCATCGAGATCGACAGTTCCACCGCAACCGCCTCGGGCGATGGCACGGAAGACGTTCTGATCGTCGGCCTGTCGCAGTCCCCGGCAGACAACGCAATCGGCGTCAATGCGAAGTGGATGGTTCGTCTGAACAACCATTTCTTCGTTGACGGCGTTGCCGGCGCATAAGGAGGGCTGAGCAATGCCTATCTCCACGGGTAACCACCCGAAGGCCCTCTGGCCGGGCGTCAACGCCTTCGTCATGGGTTCGTACAACCAGCACCCGAAGGAATATTCGCAGATCTTCACCGTGAAGTCTTCGAAGATGGCCTACGAGGAGCAGGTGCAGCTGACCGGCTTCGGCCTCGCCAAGGTGAAAGCCGAAGGCGCGTCGTCGGAGTACGAGACGCACATGCAGGGCTGGACCAAGCGGTACACGCATGTCGCCTACTCGCTGGGCTACATCGTGACCCGCGAGGAAATGGACGACAACCTGTACAAGGGGCGTTCGTTCGATCGGGGCGCGATGCTGACGTTCTCCTTCAACACCACGAAGGAAATCGTTCACGCGAACGTCCTGAACCGCGCGTTCAACTCGTCCTACACGGGCGGGGACGGCAAGGAGCTGATCGCGACGGACCATCCGTCGCTGGCCGGCAACTGGTCGAACGAACTGGCGGTCGCGGCCGACCTGTCGGAAGCATCGTTGGAAGACATGCTGACGCAGATCGAGACCGCGAAGAACGACAACGGGCATCCTGTCGCCATCCGTGGCCGGAAGCTGGTCGTGCATCCGTCCGAGGCGTTCAACGCCGAGCGGATCATGAAGTCGTCGCTCCAGAACGACAGCGCGAACAACGCTGTCAACGCGGTGAAGTCGATGGGCCTTCTGCCGGGCGGTGTGGTGGTCAACCACTACCTGACCGACGAGGACGCCTGGTTCGTGCTGACGGACGTTCCGAACGGCCTCCAGTCGTTCCAGCGCACTCCGTTCGAGTTCAAGCGCGACAACGACTTCGACACCGACAACGCCAAGGCGAAGGGTTATGAACGGTACGCGGTCGGCTGGACCGATCCGCGTGCGGTCTATGGCTCTGCCGGCGCGGCGTGATCCTGACGGGGGCGGCTTCGGTCGCCCCCTCACACATGGAGGCCGACATGGCGAAGAAACCTGACGTGAAGCGGCCCGGCTACAAGCAGGGCAAGGACAAACCCGTGAAGAAGGGGAACTGACATGGCGAAGACCAGATTTCCGGGCGGTGTCACCGCCCCGTTCACGGACGAGAACGGCGATCCTGTTTCGACGCTGACCGACAACAGCGGCGGCACGGCGTCCGATACGATTGCGGCCATCGGCGGCACGTACAACCAGGCGGCGGTGCAGAACGCGATTGCCTCGCTGGCGGCGAAGATCAACGAACTGATCGACGCGCAAGGCTGATCAAAGAGGCCGCCGGGACTTCGTTGGCGGCTTCAATGCTTTCTCTACGGGGTGTCCACGTGAGAGCCTTTGGGAGATCAGTGCGGGCCGGATCCCAAGTTCCCGTGCCCATTCAGTAACGCTTTGGGTTCGCCCTTCGAAGGTGAGGGAGGTTGGGTGTGCCCGGTTTCGTGTTTGCTGGGACGGCGTGGCCCATCGGCAATTTTCGGGGGAATAATGCCCGTCGTTGTCGATCCTGTCCAAGGACAGGCCTCTGCGCCAACCGCGTTCCATATCCGCCAAGAAGCTCGTAAAGTCTGACCAGCGGTCACAAACAGCAATGCCTCGGCCCCCGTAGCGGTGAAAAGCTACATGCTTCGGTGACCGACACCGCTCGTGCATTGAGCGCCACGTGCCATACAAATGATGGCCGTGAAGCCCATGCTTCCTCGCGGAGTTCCCTAGTTTTTTCCTGCCCGCGCATCCGCAACTCCGGGACTTCCCGGACTTAAGACTGACGCTGCGAACGACACCCTCTGCTCCGCACGAGCACTTGCAGAGATAAGCGCTTTGGGCGCCGATGTTCTCGGTTCTTTCGATTGCGGTCCACAACCCAAAGGTTTGACCCGCAAGGCTTAAAGCTGGGCGTGGCATGTCTACGAACATAGCAGGCGGTTACAAAATGATCCAGTCAAAAGATACGTTCAGGCACGGTCAATGGGCTGCAATCTGTGACAGGTGTGGCTTCCGCTTCTATTCTTCACAGCTGCGCCGTGAATGGACCGGCCTCCGCACGTGCAGCGGGGGCGGGACCAACAACTGTTTCGAGCCTCGGCACCCGCAGGAATTCGTGCGGGGGCGCAAGGACAAGCAGACCCCGCCGTGGGTCCGTCCCGAGCAGCCGGACAGCGAAGACACGCCTGCCGCGCCCGACTGGGACGCGCTCTGAGGTATCCCCATGGCAGTGACCGGAACGCAGACCATCCGCGAGGTTGTCACGGATGCGCTGGAAAAGATCGGCGTGGTGGACGGGGAGAGCGAACCGGAGGCGTACGAGGTCGCGAAGGGCGTCCGGGCGCTGAACCGGATGCTGAAATCGTGGCAGAACAAGGGCTACAATCTCTGGACCTACGCTTCGCAGTCGGTGCCTCTGACGACAGCGGCAAGTTACACGCTGGATCCTGTGCGGCCGGTGCGCGTGCATTCCGTGCGGTTGAAGCGCGGGGCCGTGGAAACGCCGATGGAGCGTCTGACGCGGGACGAATACGACGACCTGCCGATGAAGTCATCGCAGGGGATGCCGACGACCTGGTATTTCGACCGGCAGCGCGAGGCGGCACGGCTTTATATCTGGCCCGTGCTGGCGACGGCGAACGGCGAGACGCTGGAAATCACCTACGAGCGTGAATTGGAGGACATGGCGTCCCCCGGCGATCTGAACGACACGCTGGATATGCCGGGCGAGTGGTGGGACGCGGTGGTCTACGGGCTGGCGGCGCGTCTGGCGGATGATTTCATGGTCAACGCGCCGAACGTGATTGCAAGGGCGGAGCGGGAACTGTCCGAGGCGCTTGCGGCCGACCGCGAGGGGTCCGTGTTCTTCTGCGGGTATGACTGATGCCCATTGTCGAGTGGGTCGGCCAGTCGCGGCGCGACGAGGACAACACGCAGGCGGAACCTTCTCGCCTCGTCAACTGCTACCGCGAACCGGCTGGCGGCGACCGCACACGCTTCATCCTCAAGTCCGTGCTGGGCATGAAGGCCTTCGCGGACCTGTCCACGGTGTTCATGCGGGACGCGGTGGAAATCGAGGGCATCGTCTACGCGGTGGCGGGCGGGCGGCTCTATTCGGTCAACGCGAGCGCGGCGGCTTCGGATCTCGGCGCGGTGCAGGACAGCGCGGAAACGACGATCTGCGGCAACAACGGCAACGTCTGCATCACGGCGGGCGGACGATATTACGTCTGGGACGGCGAGACGCTGACGCAGCCTGCGGCGGGTGCGTTCGACAGTTTCGGCAGCGCGGTCTTTCTGGGGCAGCGGACGTTCCTGACGGAGCGCGGCGGCAGGCGGGTGCAATGGTCGGCGGTGGCCGATCCCGACAGCCTGGACGCGCTGGCGTTCGCGACGAAGGAGAGCCGGGACGACAAGGTGATCCGGGCGGTTGCTGTCGCGGAGAACCTGTGGGTGTTCGGCGAGAAGTCGGTGGAGGTCTGGGGGCTGACCGGCGGGTCGGAGGTGGTCACGCCGCTGCGGACAATCGAGGTCGGGCTGAAATCGCACGGCCTGCTGGCGACGATGCCGGGCGGGGCGTTCTTCGTCGGGTCCGACGGTGTGGTCTACGTCATTTCGGACGGGGGCGGGGCTGCGGTCCAGCCGATATCCACGACCGGTGTGGAAACCGCTGTCGCTGTCGGCGAGGGAATGCGGTGCTTCTACTACGAGGACGAGGGGCACAAGTTCTGCGTCATCCGCTTTCGGGACCGGCCCGCGTGGTGCTTCGACCTTGCGACGGGCGAGTGGCACGAACGGGGCGAGGGGGCGCAGCACACACGTTGGGCGGCTGTCGCGGCGGTCAAGGCGTTCGGTCACTGGCACGTGGGGACGGACCTCGGCAAGCTGCACCGGCTGGCGCGGACGAACGCGGATGTCGGCCAGCCCCTGCTGCGGCGGGCGGTGTCGCGGTCGCTCTGGCAGGGCGGTGAGCGGTTCACGGTCGCGGAACTGGAACTCTACGGACAGGTCGGGGGCACGAGTTACATCGGCTACGACCCGGAGTTTCTGTCGGCCGGCGGCGGGTTCTTCATGTCGGCTGGCGGGGAATATCTGCTGCAATCGGGCACGCGGGCGCGTCAGGTGGACGTGCATTGCTGGCTGCGGGTCTCGAAGAGCCACGGCAAGACGTGGGGTCTGGCGAAGCAGCGGAGCCTTGGAAAGCTGGGCGAATACGCAAAGCGGGTTGTCTGGCGGGCGCTCGGTCGCGGGCGTTTTTTCGTGTTCGAGCTGAACTGCGCCGCGCCTGTGGATCTGCCCGTTTTCTGTGACGCGCGAGTGAGGCTGGAAGCATGACCGCACCCCGTCTGAACAGCGCGATTGCGTATTTCCAGCCGGACGGGCGACCGACGCTGGAAGGGCAGAAGCTCTTTGCCTCCGTCGCCTCGGCCATCGACGCGGGCGGCAGCGGTGACAGCGCCATCAGCTGGTATCTGCACGAGCAGACGACCCCGGCGGCGATCTGGACAATCGACCACAACCTCGGCCGGCCCTGCGGGGCGGTCTGCTACGACGCGGGCGGCACCCGCATTCACGGCGGCGAGGCGCAACCGACGCTCAACCGCCTGACAATCACGTTTTCCACGGCAGTCGCCGGAAGCGCACGGGTGATCTGATGGCTTTCAATGTCCTGTCCGACCTCGACCTGAACGGCAACGAACTGGTTGACGCGCGGGCGGAAAACCTGTCGTCCGCTCCGACTGCGGGGAACGCGGGGCGGTCTATCTTCAACACGTCCACTGGCATGATCCAGGTGGACAACGGGGCCAGCTTCCAGACGGTCGCGTTTCTGGCGTCCCCGTCCTTCACGGGCAACCCCACGGCTCCGACGCAGACGGCGGGGAACAACTCCACGCGGATCGCGACGACGGAGTTTGTCACCACGGCGGTTGCAGCGGTGGACGTGCCGACAATCTCGGCCTTCGCGGAAACGCTGCTGGACGACACCAGTGCATCGGCAATGCGGACGACGCTCGGGCTGGGCACGGTGGCAACGCTTTCGTCTGTGGACACGGCGAACATCACCAACGATGCGGTGACGGTCGCGAAGATGGCGCACGCGCCGGCTCAGACCATTCTGGGCAACCACACCGGAGCGACTGCGGAGTTGGGCTATCTCGGGCCGACAACGGTCAAGGGGCTTCTGGGCATCCTCAGTTCGGATATCAGCGATTTTGCAACTGCGGTGAACACGCAGATCGTTTCGTATATCGACACGACGGCAGGGGCCGACAGCGAGTTCGACACGCTCCGCGAAATCATCGACGCCGTGAAGGCGTTGCAGGATGATGCGGATGCGATAATCCGGCGCTACGACGCGGACATCGGCGACGGCTCCACGACGTCCATCAACGTGAACCACGCGCTGAACAGTCTCGACGTGACGGTGGAGGTCTACGAGAAGTCCAGCGGCGACACGGTCCTGTGCGAAATCTCGCGGGTGGACGCGAACAACATCACGGTGACGGCAAACCCCGCGCTCGGCAGCGGCGCTTACCGGGTGGTTGTCAAGAAGTGACGGACTTCAAGGCGCAGCCGACGCACCTGGGGGCAAACCTTGTCACCCAGACAGAAGGCACGTTCACGCCGTCGTTCACCTTCGCCACGCCGGGCACGTCGTCGTTCGCCTACTCCTCGCAGTCGGGCGACTGGATCAGGACCGGCAAGCTGGTGGATTTCAGCGTCTACGTGGTGACGACCTCGCTGACGAAGGGCACGGGGGCAGGGGCCTTCCGACTGGACCTGTCGGGGATCGGCGTGACGCCCTCGGGCCGGATGGGCTGGGGGACGCTGCTGCTGGACCCTGCGCAGATCGACCTTGCGGCGGTCGGCGGGCAGGATCCTATCGACACGGTGTTCCGGATCGACCCCGGCACGACCTATGCGACGATGCACTACACGTCTCAGTCCTACGCGCAGCAGACGGTGACGATAGACAATTTCGAAACCGGGGGCATGACCTTCTGGATGCGGGGCGGTTTCCGCGTTGCGTAGGGCAGAGGCGGCAGACATTCCCGCGCTGGTCGAAATGGGGCGGGCCTTTCATCGGGCATCGACCATGCCATGCGGCTACGACCCGGAGGCCATAGGGCAGCTTCTGAACGGCCTCATCGCTTCCGACAGCGCCTGTGTCCTGATCGAGGCTGACGGGTGCGTGGGTGGGCTTCTCAGCCCTGCATACTGCGATCCGAAGTGGGTCATGGCGGTGGAGTTGTTCTGGTGGGCCGGTGGAAGCGGTTTGCGGCTTCTGCGCGGGTTCGAGGAATGGGCAATCGCGGCGGGTGCGCAGGAAGTGCGAATGACCTCGCTGGCGGCGCTGGACCGGGCCGACCGGCTCTTGAAACGCAAGGGCTACGCGCCCTGTGAAATCAGCTACACGAAGGTGATCTGATGGCGATTGGAACAACCGCCGCGCTGGTCGGCGCATCCGTTGCGGGAAGTGCCATGCAGGCATCCGCAGCGAAGAAGGGCGCGAAAGCGCAGGAAAACGCGGCGAACCGCGAAATCGAGCTGCGCGAACGGATTTACGACGAGCAGTCCGCCCTGTTTCGCCCGTTCTACGATACCGGGCGCGAAGCATTCAACGCCCTCGCCTACGAATACGGCATCGGTCCGCGCCCAACGGTCGGCGGCACGGCCCCGGCAATCGAGACGATCAAGGGGCAGGCGACACCGGGCCGGTGGGAGTGGCGCGGCGGCGAAGCGGGGGAGCATTGGGTTCCCGGCACTCCGGCAGCGGATACCTACCGCGTCGGCGGGCAGACCTTCGACACGATGGACGCGGCCGAGCAGTGGGCGAACGCGAACAAGACCGGCGGCACGGAATATGGCGGCTATACCAAGACCCCCGGATATGATTTCCGCCTGCAAGAGGGCATGAATGTTCTGGACGGCGCGAATGCTGCGCAAGGCCGGTATTTCAGCGGCAACGCGCTGAAACAGGCGATCCGCTACAATCAGGATTACGCGACCGGGCACTATCAGGACCATATTCGCGGTCTGGGCAGCCTGGCATCCTCCGGGCAGGCGGCAGCAGGCCAGCAGGCGAACGCGGGCAATGTCTACGCCAACGGCGTGGGCAACGCGCTGGCAGGGATCGGCAACGCGCAGTCTGCGGGCGCTATCGGGGCCGGGAATGCCTGGAACAACGGCCTGACCAACATCATCGGCGGGATGCAGTTCAATTCGATGCTGAACCGGAACCAGCAGTCCATGCCGGGCACGGGGATCTGGTGATGAACGCCCTCGCGTCCGGCATTTACGAGACCGCATCCGCCCTCGGGATGGATCCGCTCGACCTTGCCACGATCATTTCCTACGAGACGGCAGGCACGTTCGACCCGACGAAGCGCGGCCCGACGACGCAATGGGGCCAGCATCGCGGCCTGATCCAGTTCGGTGAGCCGCAGGCCCGGCAATACGGCGTTGATTGGAACGATCCGCTGGGTTCGCAGCTCGGCCCGGAAGGCGCGGTGGCGCGGTATTTCAGCGAGAACGGCTGGCGTCCGGGGATGGGGATGCTCGACGCCTACAGCATCGTCAACGCGGGCGCACCGGGCCGCTACGGCGCGTCAGACGCCAACAACGGCGGCGCACCGGGCACGGTCGCGGACAAGGTGAACCACCAGATGGCCGGGCACCGGCAGAAGGCCGAGGCGCTGCTGGCGGGCTATTCCGCCGCCCCGCTCGACATGGGGCAGGGCAGCATGACGAACGCGCTGGCGGCTCCGATGCAGCAACCGGACCCGACGTTGAACGCGCTGGCGGTGCTGGAGCAGTTCCGCCCGCAGGCGAACTATCTCGACCCCGAAGCATTCATGAGGCGCGTGTAATGGCCTACGACCCCCGCATAATCCTGGCCGGACAGGGGCCGGACGTGGTGAACGCGCTGGCCGGTGGCACGCGGGCGGCTGCGATGGCGAACGCGGTTCAGCGGGAGAACGCGCTGGCCGACCTCTATCGGCAGCACGGCGCGGGAATTGCGGCAGGTGAACAGAACGCGCTGGCGATGCTGGCGCAGGTTGACCCGTTCGCCGTGCAGGACATCCAGAAGGGCCGTCTGTCGATGGATTCCACACGCCAGACAATGGACATTCAGCGGCAGGAAAACACGCGGGCCGACAAGCGTCTTGATATCCTGTCGGCGCAGGAGCGGCGGGCCGTCGAACAGCACGCGGCCAGCCTGTCGGCGGCAGAACGCGAGGCCGAGGCGCAGAAGGTCGAACAGGGCGTCAGGATGGGCCTCGCGGCGCGGACCCCGGAGGAATGGGACGCCTACGTCGGTTCGGTCGCGCCGGATCTGGTCGGGCAGTTCGAGAACCGGCAGGCCATCGCCAACCGCTTCATGTCGGTGGCGGATATCCTGAAGGGGCAGAAATTTCCCGGCGGCGACAACGAGGCCGAGCGGGAGCTGGCCCGGCTGGAAAGCATCGGCATCCCCCGCGACGTGGGCATCAAGATCAAGGAAGGCGTCTACAGGACGGTCACGGACCCGACGACGCGGGAAACCATCGTCATCGATCTGAGCAACGGAGCGCCGGTCTGGCGGGTGGACATGGCAGGGCAGCAGCAGGTTGCCCCGGAGGCCGCGCCTTCGGCCCCTGTCACGGCCCCTCAGGGCGGCAATGCCGAAGATGCGTTCGGCGTCGAGGGCTTCACCAAGGGCGTTGCGAACCGGGTGGGTGACGTGACGGGTGCGGGCGTTCCGTTCCCGGACGTGCAGGAGACGCAGGCCGATTTCGGCATCCTGCGGGAAAGCCTGTTGAACAGCATAGCAGACGCCTATGATCGGCAACCGCCGTCCTGGCTGATGCAGGAGATCCGCAAGCTGACGCCGGAAGCCGGGAGCCTGCGGCAGGGTGCGCAGGGCGCACAGTCTCGAATGCGGGCGCTGCGGCGGAATTTCCAGCAGGAAGTCGAGTTGGCGGAAAAGCAGCTCTCCCGACGCATGTCGCCCGGTCAGCGCGAAAAGACGGAGGCGCGGCTGGAAGGCCTCAGGGCTGCGGTTGACCGTGTGGATGGTGCCTTGGCCCGGTTCGGATCGGGCGAGACGAAAAAAACGTCCAGCGGCGTGTCGTGGAGCATCGAGGAATGACGACGCTCAACATCGAGGGCCGCAAGGTCCGGGTTTCCGATGACTTCCTCACCCTGTCGCCTGCAGAGCAGGAGCGCACGGTGGAGGAAATCGCCTCGCAGATGAAGATTTCGGCCGGCCCGAAACACCCCGTCATGTCTCAGGTAAACCGGGGCATCGCCGATGCGGCGGGCGGGTTGGTGGACCTGCTGAACCCCTTCGACCAGCCGCACGCCCTCAACCCGTTCCCGGGAGGCACCGGCAGCGCCCGTCAGGGGCTACAGGATGCCATGCAGGCGGGCGGCATCGAGGTTGCGCAGGGCGACCCCCGGAACGTCGGTCAGGCCATGGCCCGAGGCGCAGGGGAGGCGGCTGGTTCGCTGATCCCGGCTGCGGGCGGTATCGCGGCGCTGCGGCAGGCTCCCGGCATGGTCGGCCGGCTTGCGACAGATGCCTATCGCGCCCTTGCGTCCATCGGAGGCACCGGGGCCGAGGTTGCGGCCGGTGCAGCCTCTCAGGGCGCACAGCAGGCCGCTGCGGAGCAGGGAGCGCCCGAATGGGCGCAGGACACCGCCGGCATCCTGGCGGGCGGCATTGCCGTTCCTGCGGCCACGGCCGCGCCCCGCTATCTCCCCTCTGTTGTCGGTGGCCGACGCGCGGCTGCGGCAGTCAAGCGGACGGTGGCCCCCTACACGGAAGCGGGGGGCCGAGAGGTTGCCCGGAAGCGCCTGCAATCTCTGGCGGGCGGCGAGGATCGCGCGGCCGAGCTGGCGCGGGGGATCGAGACGGATAACGAATTCGGGCTGACCCCGGCGCAGCAGACGCAGGATCCGAACATGCTGGGGCTGGAACGCCTCGCGGGCGAGCAGGACGCCGCGCTGCGGTCCCGGCTGGACGCCCGCCGTCAGGCTTCGCAGGACGCAGGCCGGCAGGCGGTGCAGGACATGGGCGGCAGGACCGAGGACGCGCAGGCGTTCTTCCAGCAGCGCCGCACCGAATTTGCCAATCGCCTCCAGGGGCGGGCGGACGAGGCAATTCGACGGGCGGACGGCAATATCCGGCGGGCCGGCCCTGTCACGGACGAGGCGGAAAACAGCCTGCAAGTCAGACGTGAGATCGACTACGCGCTGGAACGGGCAGTGGACGAGGAAAAGGCCCTGTGGGCAGCGGTCCCGCGTGGGGCGCAGGTCAACACCGCCAACACGAAGGCCGCCGTTCAGCGCCTCAGTGAAAGCCTGCCCTACGCGCAGCGGGGCGACATGCCTCAACGGGCCGGGGAGGTTCTGACCTCCGAAGGAGTTTATGGCGATCAGGCGACCGTGAACGACATGCACGGGCTTTATTCCGAGCTTCGCCGGGTGGCCCGTGCCGCAATGGCGGGGAACGATCAGAACAAGAACCTTGCCCGCGTAGCGAACGAGATTGCCGACGCAATCCTTGAAGATCTGGGTGCGGTGGACGCCGACACGCAAATCGGTCGCGCAATCAATGAGGCGCGGGCGTTTTCATCGGCTCTGCACGAAACCTTCGACAGGGGAGCCGTAGGGCGCATTCTCAAGCGCACAATCGACGGCGACACGTCGATTGACCCGGAATTGTCGCTCAAGCGCACCGTAGGGCGCAGGGGCGTGGAAGGGGCTGTCGGAGCGCGTCAGATCGAGACGGCGACGGAAGGGCGTGCAAGCGGACCGATACAGGACTATATCAGGGACCAGTTCACGCAGGCGGCCGTTTCCGCAAGCGGTGAGTTCACGCAAGCCTCTGCCCGAAAGTTCATTCGTGACAACAAGCCGCTCTTGTCCATGTATCCCGAACTCAGGAGCGAGATCGACGCATCGGTCCTTGCGCGGGAGAATGCCGACCGCTTTGCCAAAAGGATTTCAAGCCGCCTTGAGGCACTGGCGGGCAAGCGGTCTGCCGGTCAAGCGGTTATAGATGGGCGGGAGATACAGGCGATCCTCGGGGCGAAAAGCCCCGCGCAGGCGGCCCGCAGGCTTGCAAACGAGGCCCGCCGCGACCCGTCTGGGAAGGCTCTGGCAGGTCTTAAGGCTTCTTTTTCTGACCACCTGATCGCGAACGCCGCCGGCATTCGGGACGGGGCAGGCACGTTGTCCGGTGACAGGCTGTTGGCTCAGCTTGCCGATCCGAAGATGCGGGCCGGCCTGCAACAGATCTTCACCCCGTCCGAGTTGGGCAGGATGCAGCGCATTGCCCGCGAAATGGCGAAGGTGACGGGCGGTCAGGCTGCGGACGTTGGCAGCACTCTGTCAGGCGCGAAGCCGTCTCGGGTGATCGAATTCATGGCTCGCGTTGTCGCGGCGCGGCACGGCGCTGAAATGGGGGGCGGCAGCGGCGGCAGTCTGCAAACCGCTCAGATGGCGTCCAGCCGGGCGAAAGAGATCCTCGGGCGGCTGGTATCGGACAAGGCATCCACCATCCTTGCCCGTGCGGTCGAGGATCCGGAATTGTTCAAGGCGCTGTTGACGCAGATGGACAGCCCGAAGCTGGACGAAAGGGTTCTGCCTCGCATCGTCCCCTATCTGATCGGGGCCGCTGCGGCCGAATAGCACGGCATTCACTGCACCTGAACAACAATCCTGCGGGATGGCAGGCATTCTGCGCCACGGCGCTCCAATTCCCGGAAGATGGCTTCTTGTTCGGAAGGCATCGAAATGTAGTCCGGTCCCAACAGCTGGCAGAGATAGCCGGTGGGTTTGGACGCCACAGTCCCGTCGTTGATGGGGCCTGAGCAGCCCATGAGCAGGGCAACCACGGCAGCGCAGGGCAGGAATCGGTCAAGCGTTCGCATCCTCACAATCTAGTCACGAAAAAACGAGGCCGCAATGGTCGAGCATGTTCATGCGCATCCGCTCCGAGCGGTGGATGCGAACGGCGACCCCGTATCCGGGGCGCTGATGTATGTCTATCTCACGGGGACGCTGACGCTGGCGACGGTGTATTCCGACCTCGCGGAGACGATCGCGCACGCAAGTCCCATCGTGGCGGACAGTTCGGGCTTCTTCCCGCCGATCTACCACAGCGGCGCACAGTTGAAGGTGAACGTCACCGACCCGGACGGGGTGGACCTGCCGGGCTATCCCATCGACCCGGTGCCGACGATATCGACCTCGGCCAGCGGCGCGGCGGACGTGAGTTTCGACCCCTACACCGGGTTCACGGACACCAACGTTCAGGATGCCATCGAAAGCCTCATGGCGCGGTGGAACGCGACCAGTGAATGGTCGGGCGACTTCAACGAGGCGGAAGACGCGGCGGCAGCGCGGGAGGTGTTGGGCCTCGGCGGGCTGGCAACGCTGGACGTGCTGGACGAGGACGACTTCGCGACCGACAGCGCCACGCGCCCGCCGTCGCAGCAATCGGCCAAGGCCTATATCTCGTCCCGCCTCGGCGCACGGGGCATCCGCCCGGTGGCGGTGCTGGAAGAACAGAAATCGACCGGCACCAACGCGATGACGGTCACGGCGTCGGCATGGAACACCCGGCAGATCAACGCGGAAGTCAGGGACGACCTGAACATCGTCAGCATCGCGGGCTTTGCCTTCACGCCAACACAGAATGCCTGGTGCGAATGGGAGGCCCCGATGCGCGATCCGGGCGTCACGCGGCTCTGGAACGTCACGGACGGGGCGCAGGTAGCAATCTCGCACAACGTGGGCGGCACAGGCGGCGGCGTGTCCATCAGCACGGGCGGCGGCGATCTGGTCGCGGGCAAGGCCTACCGGATCGAGCAATGGGCGACGAACACGGTTCCCGCAGCCTACGCGGCCGGCGCGGGCGGGAACGAGATCTACACGCGCGTCCGGCTCTGGCTGCGCTGAGGGGGCATCATGGCTGAACCGTCCAAGACCGAAAACCAGCTGCCGGTCGCATCCTCGATCCTCGCCGATGATGCGGTCATCGTCGGGCGTGACGGGCTGCTCTATCAGGCCGCACCGCAGACGACCATCGACAGCCTCGGGCTGGTCAAGACCTTCGCCACGACCGGCGCGGCACAGGTCGGCAGCACCGGCACCGCCACCGCCATCATCGTGGCAGGGCAGACCTACAAATACGACGCGAGCGGCACGGACCTGACAACCGGGGACGCGCGGACCTGGACCCGCACCACCGGGTCAACCGTCGTGGCCGGGATCGACACGTTCACGGGAGACGGCACAAGCGGCCCGTTCGCCCTGTCGCTGGACCCCGGCACCGAAAAGCTGATCGACCTCGTGATCGGCGGGGCGGCGGGGCAGCGCCCGACCACGGATTACGCGCTGGTCACGATGGGATCGTCGCCCTCGGGCAAGGGCATCGAGATTTACCCCTCGGCCCCGGACGGGGTGCAGATCACGGCCATCCTGCGGGAGCCGTCCGAAAGCTACTCGGCGACGGACCCGGACCTGATCCAGATGCCGGACGGGCGGTCGGTGGAGCAGACGCTGGACGACTTCCGCGACACGCCGACGTTCAAGAACACGTCGAACGACGCGACGGTGGCGCTGTCGGCGGCGAGCATTTCCACGAACCGCACGCTGACCCTGCCGGACGAGACGGGCACGCTGGCAACGCAGGCCGGGCTTGCGGCGGCAATGGCGGACATTCTCAACACCGTGGACGCGGTGTCGGTGGCAACGTGGTCCTTCACGCCCGCGTTCAAGTTTGCCTCTCCGGGCACGCCGACGCCTGCCGCATGGTCCTACGGCGACCGCGAGGGGATCGTCTACCAGATCGGCTCGCTGATCGTCGCGGCGGGGTCCGTCACGGCCTCGCTGACGAAAAACAGCGTCCTGTCCACCGAACCGCTGCTGCTGGACCTCGCAACCGTGGGTGTTCTGCCGACCAACGCCCTGCGGTTCGGCGGGGTCACGAATGTCGGCGGTGCGCTGGACCTTCCGCTGATCGTCACCGGCACGGCAGGGGCCGCTGACTGGCGCACCCACAACCCGGACAACCTGCGCCCGTCCATCGGCGTCGGGAACGACTACGCCACCCTCGTCTATGATTATCCGCAGTATCCGACCGCGACCGTCACGGCGGCGGAGTGGAACACGGCGCAGCAGCCCTTCGCGCTGGGCTTCTGGCTGGTGTTTTCGACAGAATGACGACCGATCCCTACGCCTACTTCCAGACCGGCTCGACCACGGCGACGAGCATCGGCACGGCGACCTATATCGGGTCGCAGGAGCAGATCGGCCCCATTCCGGTGTGGTCGGCCGACGTGTCCGCGCTGGCGACGGAATACGCGACCTACGGGGCCGACAAGATCGGCTATGTCGATGTCTACCGCGACTTGCCCTTCACGGCCTCGGATACGCCCCGGTTCACGAACCCGGTGGAGGGGCTGCGGACGGGCGTGACGGACTGCACCCGCTGGCGGTATGCGCCGTATCAGCAATGGGGGCAGGAGAACGTCGCGAACTACGCCGTGGGGCGGTGGCCGACCGGGCTGGACGTGGGGGTTGCCCGCTGGGCGGCATACGGCGCGGTCGAAAGCGAGAAGATGGACAATTGCGCCATCTATCGCCCCACGGCGGCAGGCACGTATCCGGTGCTGATCTTCTGGCCCGGTGGCGGCGGCGATGTGGGGGGTGCCATCTGCCCGTGGTATTGGGCGCACCGCCTCGCCAGCATGGGGATCGTCGTCGTCGTCGGGAACTATCCTCGCGGCTTTCTCGGGCACTTTTACCACGCGGACCTGACCGGCGGGCCGAACTACACGCTGGAATATCAGCGTGCGCTGGTTCGTTGGGTGTCGGCCTATATCTCGGCGTTCGATGGCGACCCAACGAAAATCACGGTCTCGGGCGGGTCGTTCGGCGGGGCCTCTACCCTCGCGGTGCTGGAGGATGCCTCCGTGCGGGCGCTGGTGGCCCGTATGCTGGTGATTTCCGGCGGGGGTGGTGGTGACAGGCGCAGGGCGGGCATCAGCCGCAGGCGCGGCCTGACGGGCTACGAGAGGATCTGCGAACGGGCCTTCGCGGCGATGAACCAGGTGCTTCCTGCCGTGGGGGATGAAGCGGAGTATCTGCGGGAGACGGTCCCGCCGGAATTTCTGGTTCAGGTCCACAATGACCAGAACATCTTCCCGTGGGAGGACGGTTCGCAGCTGGCCTATCGCAGCGCGGTCGATGCGGCGCGGGATGGGATCTACGACAGCCTCGACACGGCCTTCGTCGTTGCCCCCAACGAGGCTTCGGTGCTGGGCATCACGCACAGCACGGACACGTTCAACCTGAACCGCAATACCATCGCGAGCCTGTTCGGCTATCCCGGCGGCCGGCGGCAGATGGAAACGAACACGTGGATTTCCGGCGCGAACACGACCGCGCAGAACGTCCATTACTACAGCGGGGCGCTCTACTGGTGGCCCGCCTATCAGATGGCGGTGGAGATTGCCGACGCGGGCGGAAACGTCAGCCTGATCTACGACAACTACAAGTCGGCGGGGAACGGCAACAGCTTCACGGCGCACACCAGCTTCATCGGCTACATGTTCGGCGGCTCGGCCTTGGGATGGAAGGTCGGTATGAGCGGGTCGGAAATGGCCGTCTATGCGCAGGACGTGCAGCACAGCGAGGCAGTCATGCGCGGGGTGCTGAACTTCTGCACCAGCGGCGACTGGAACGGCTCGGAAGACCTGCCGCTCTACAGCTTCGCCAGCCAGCCGGGCTACACCTGGGGCGAGTTTTCCCTTGCGAACCGCGAGTGGAACATCCTCGGGGTGAACAGCCTTTATGCGGCCGGCGCGACGGCTTCCAACACCATCGAAAACAACTGGCGTTCGGGCATGTTCACGGAACTGTCCGGGCTTCCCGTAACGTAGGGGCGCACATGGTCACGAAGACAGACAGCCGCATGGTGGATCCGACTTACGGGTTCTCGGACGTGGGGCAGGCGACGGACGTGTTTTTCTCGAACACGGTTCCTGCGGAGGGGCAGACGAGCGCGACGATGACGCGGTTTCACGGCCGGGTGTTCGGCGGCGAGAGCGCGGGCTTCACCGGGGCGACGACCGGCAACAACGGCGACACCCATTCGTGGCTGGCGGACACACCGACCGATGCCACGTCCGCGTGGATGGAGGTTTCTGCGCGGGCGATCTTCACGACGCCGATCGGTCTCGGCGTGGTCGGCGGCGGGCACCTTGCCAGCACGGTCAATGCGTCCCGGTCGGTGTTCGGGCTTGGCGGCATCGCGTGGAACGAAGGCAACCCCTCGGCCTACGACGCGCGGGGCTGGGGCCTCTACGTCGAAAGTCACCACGGCCCTCTGACATCGGGTCACACCGGCTATACCCACATCGCCGAATTGCAGATCGCGAACTACGAGAGCGACACGGCCGCGCTTACGCCTTCCGGGACGGTTGCGGCATCCGGGGCCTTCGGCGTGACCATCGGCTCCGGGGTGGACCCGAACAACTCTGGCGACGTTTACGCGGTCTCGTGGGCGCTGCGGATCGAAGGCACGGGCGGCACCTTCGCCAGCGGGATCGTGTTCCGCGACGACGCGCTGCAAGCCTGGGGCGACGGGCGCACGAAGGCGATGCTTCTGCCCCGGACCTCGGAAATCGCGTGGTTCGATGCATCCAGTAACCAGGTAGGTGCCATCACGACCACGGCGACCGGCGCGGCGAACGCCCAGAAGATCGAACTGACGAACAGCGGCATCGGCTTCTACAACGACGCCGGGCATCCGTTCGTGTTCTTCAACAACGGCCCGAACTCGGCGCAGGTCAACTACGCCTCGTTCACATCGAACGGCACGGGGTCGGCTCCGGTGATTTCGGCTGCGGGCGTGGATACGGACGTGGACCTGTCTCTGAGCGGCAAGGGCGCGGGGAACATCAGGTTCGGCACCCACGCGGCCCTGGCTGCGGAAACGGTGACAGGCTACATCACGATAAAGGACAGCGGCGGCACGGTCCGCAAGCTGGCGGTGGTCTCATGAGCGAGAAGAACGTGACGGTCCCTGCGGACCTGTGGCAGCGGCTGGTGGCCTTCATGGAGGCGTTCCCGGCCCATGCGGTCGGCAATGTCCCTGCGGGCAAGCTGACAGACCTGATAAACGAAGTCCGCGCCGTCAAGTAAACCAGCGCCCCCGACCCGACGTGCAGGAAGGGCCGGGGACTGACCAGACACGCCGATGGAGGGCGCGAATGGCTGAAACCAGAATTGGCCCCGACACGTTGGTTCAACAAGTCGTGAAAACCGCCGTTTTTGTGTCAGGTGGTCGCTCTTGACAAAGGAAGACCCGGTGACAGCAGACACGTTCCCCTCCACATGGTCAGGCCGAATCATCGAACTGGCGAAGATCATCGGGGCAATCTCGATCATCTTTTCCGCCGGCATCGGTGTGTGGGCGTGGACGGTCGGGCCGGTGTCCGACTTCTTCGACCGCATCGACCTTCTGGTCGAGGACGTGCAGTTTCTGAAAGAGGAAGTGGCGCGGGCAAACGGCGATGACCGGGTTATCCGCCAGCCTCCGGGCCTGTCCTACATCAAGGAACCCGTGACGGTCGGCGAGAACGTCATCATGTTCATGGTGGCGGGGCGGACGAAGCTGGGGGCCGATTGCCGGCTCACCGATTGGGTGCCGATATTCACGGACGAGCGGAACATCCCGACGCCGGGCGACAGGGCACGCACCGGGCCGGTGGCGCGGCAGATAGACGGCGACCTGCAAACCCTGCGGATAGAAATGGTGCCGCCTCCGAACCTGATGCCGGGCCGCGTGACGGTGTATCTGACGCTGACCTACAACTGCCCGAACGGAAACGGCGAGGCGGTTGTGCATGACCAGTCGTCGGTGCTGGCCTACGAGTTGTTGGAGCGAAAGTAGAGCGCGGCGACCGTTTCCAGTCCTTGCTTCACGACCGGGTAAAGCCCAATCCGTTCCGCGCTCTGGGGGTGCATCGTCACGGGTGATCAATCCCGCCGCCAGTGCCCTCTGGTCTTGAGAGGCCGGGCATATCGACCGGCTTGAAAGGCTCTTTTCGATGCACCGCCAGAAGGCGGTTTGAGCGCGGGCCGGACCTGATCCCGGCTTCACCCTTGCGGGCTACCGTTTCGTAGGAAACCGCCTTTCCGGCTATGCCGCCGCGCTCCCCCCTCATATAGCCCATCCACCCCGAAAAGGGAATCCCCCGACATGCGCATCAACCAAGCTGGCATCGACCTGGTCAAAAGTTTCGAGGGCTTCCGGGCCTCTACCTACAAGGACGCCGTGGGTGTCCTCACCATCGGCTACGGCACCACGGCCCGCGCGGGCGTCGGCATCGACCCGCAACCCGGCATGACCATCACCAAGGCCGAGGCGGAACACTACCTCGAAAAGGCGCTGAACAAGTTCGCCGACAGTATCGAACCCGCCATTACCGCGCCCATCGGATCCAACGAATTCTCGGCCTTCGTCTCGCTGGCCTACAACATCGGCCCGGCGGCGTTCAAGCGGTCCTCGGCGCTGCGGCACTTCAACGCCGGTGACAGGTCGAAAGCGGCGGACGCCATCCTGCTCTGGAACCGGGCCGGCGGGAAGGTTCTGCGCGGACTGGTGCGGCGTCGTGAAGCCGAGCGGCGGCTGTTCCTGACGCCTGACGCCATCCCCCCCGTGCGCCCCGACGTGGAGCCGCCCGCTGCGGCGTCGGGCTTCTGGGCCGTGCTGGTCAAGGCGCTGGCGAGGGTGTTCCGGAGATAAGCAAGCGCGGCGGTCCCGGTGGAGGTCGACCATCAACGCAAAGGAGCGTTGACCCACAAACGATGACTTTCGTGCCATACCGCGCTTGAAGAAGGGAGCGACCCTTCGGGCAAGATTATCCCCCAAAACAGGACCAAACGCAATGAACATCCACACCTTCACGCCGTTCATCCGCTACGGCCTGATCGCGCTCGCCTCATGGCTGGCGCGGGGCGGCTGGTTGCCGGAGGACGTGGCGCGAGACTTCGCCACCGACCCCGCCGTGGTCGAGCTTGTCACCGGCCTCTGCGTCGGGATCGGCACCCTCGCCTGGTATCTCTACAGCCGCAGCCGCAAAGCCTTGAAGGAGGCCATGAAATGAGCATCGAACGCGCACTGGTGATCTGCATTCTCGTCGTGCTGTTTGTCTGGCTGGCAAGCCGCCTGATCGCATGACCCGCTGGATCGTCCCGCTGGGCGGGCTGGCGGCGCTGGCGATCCTGCTGGCCTACGCCTTCTTCCTCGGCCGCGACGTCGAGCGGGGGAGCCAGATGGAAGACACCCTCGAAACAAGGGAACGGATAGATGAAGCTCTTTCTGATTGCTCTGGCCGTCACTGGTCTGACCGGCTGTTCTGCAACGACTGACGCGGCCATGTGCGGCGCTCTGCGGCCCCCTGCGAAGGCCCTCCGCGCCGGGTTGGAAGCGAACCTGACGACGACGCCCGATGCGGTCGGTGAGCCGGCAACGGACGTGGTGGTCATTGTCGAGGCAGGGTGCCGCTGATGTGGCTGCTGGTGACGACGCTCTGCCTCGCGGTCGGGCCTGACGCGGAATGCCGCAAGTCCGCCCGGTATGTCCACGGCGACCTGAGCGATTGCAAGGCCGTCGCACAGGCCGAAATGCGGTATCTCGCGGAGACGAGCGCCCGCGTGTCCGTCCTGCACCTCAGCACGCAATGCCGGAAGGGGCGGGATACCTGAGGGGTCGGAGTGGGGCGTTGATCGGAATTGGCACCCCGCCGACATAGCGGAACGCCTTGACCCTCTCTACGTTCGCCTCGGTGCAGTAGATGACACGGTGCTTGTTCACGATCAAGTCGTCGCTGATCGTATGGTCCCCGTCTGCCAGCCGCACGATGAACCCAGGCTCGACAACCACGGCAATCGCGCCTTTCAGCGGCTCCGTTCTGATGTATCCCGCCATCGCTATCTCCCTTCGCCCCGCCGGTCATCCGCGCGGGGCTTTTTCGTTGCGTTTGGGGTGTTCGGCAATTGCGCGAATTTCCTGCCGCACCCGCTCCACCGTCCAATCCGGCGGGCAGTGGAGCAGGATATCGACCGCTTCTAACGGAATCCGGTCCCCGAACAGTCTCCGCAACTCGCCCTCGGCAATCTTCCCGTCGTTCATCGTCTCTTCCTCCTTCTGCTGATCTGCGCCATGTTCCGGCGATGCAGATCTACTGGATCGAATGTCGGTGCGGCCATGTCGGGCGCGTCCCTGCGGTGCCTCCCCTGCTGACCTGGCCCGAGATACAGGCCCGCGCCAGATGCTCCCTCTGCGGGGCAAAAGCCGCCGTGCGCATGTCCATCGGATGGGACGCAGGGGTCAATCCGTTCGAGGCGCGGTGAGGTCACTGGACGACGATCCGGTCGGCGCGTGTAACGGGAATCCCGGCTCTCTCCGCCTTCGCGATCATGTCTGCCGTGCCGCGACCACCCTCGAAAGCGACGACAATATCCGGGCGTCCATCTTCCAGCATCTGGGCGTTGCGAATTGGCCCCGCCGCTTTTCCGTGCGCCTTCCAGTCTGCGGGGTAAGCTTTGGTCGGGATGCCAGCCCATTCCCCGAATTTCTCGGCCATGGTGTCCGCGCCAGTCGCCGCGCCGTGGATCAGCAAGTCGATCCGGTGAGACTTGTGGATACCGCCAAGCCATGATCCGAGCGTCATGGCGTCGTTGAAGTTTCTGCCTCCGCAGACCAGCACTCTCAGCCCCATCCTCATCACTCCTTCATCGCCGCCGCGCGGCAGTTGGAACATGTGCCGGCAACCCATTGACGGGATTGATCGCCGGAACCGGCACAGTTGGAACTTTCGGAGTTGAAAACGCGACGATTGCCCCTGTCCTTCCGGGATCGCCATTTCTTCGCGTATCGCCGTGCGTCTCGTGATCGCCGTGATGCTGACGACCTGCGCATGCGCGCCGGTCGCATTCATCGCCCCCGCACAGGCGTACTGGAAAAACGGCACTCGTGACACATGCCGGCACGGGGGCGATGTCGCCGGGGCGGAAACCTGGAACAGGCCGAGGGAGGCCTTTTCCATCGCCGGCGATATTCCGACAGGTGAAATGTGGGACGGGAATGTGGTCCGAAAAAGACCGCGGATACCGACCTTGGTCGCAGTCGGGCGGCTGGAAGGGCTCACCTGTCGCGGATATCGGCAGGAAACCGCCTATTCGATCGCGAACAGCACGATCAGGACGCCGCCGGCCCGGCGGGCCCCCGTGCCGACGAAGAGGGTGCGGTTCACCCAGGAATATCGCGGATCGCCCGACTCCAGCCGTGCCTGGGTCCGCATGTAGTAGGCATCCGTCGGAACGCTCTCTCCCGCCAGCAGGCGCGTCAGGACATCGCTTTCCGCATAGCGGAAGCCGTAGTTCTGAATTTCGATCGTGGCACCGTCATGGGTTTCCACCGCGTAGCGGGCGTCGAGTTCGGCGAGGCGGCCGTCGTCCATCACCGTCTGCCAGTCGGCGCCGAGGTGCAGGATGCGGCCCGCGATCGCTCCCTCCGCCGTGCCGCCGGTGATCGGGATGATCCGGCGGGTGCCGGCGCGGCCGCGCCCCATCTCGCGCACCGGGTCAATCGCGACGTGCAGGTTGCAGACATGGCGCAGGCCGGGCTGCGGGAGGGCGGGGTCGGTCATGGTCGGGTCATTCCGTGGTCAATCGAGGGGGGCGCCGCCGAGGAATCGGTTCTCGGCGCCGTAGTCGCAGGGCGCTTCCTGCATCTGCAGGTGCAGGTCCTGGCCTTCGTAGGCATGGGCGCGGGCGAACTCCTCATCGACCTCGATACCGAGGCCGGGGGCTTTCGAGACGATGGCGTGGCCGTCCTCGACCTTGAGCGTGTTCTTCACCAGCTTCGCGTGGAACTCGGTCTCGATGGTCTCGACCACCAGCAGGTTGGGGATCGACGCGCCAAGCTGGACCGAGGCCGCCCATTCCACCGGCCCGCAATAGAGATGCGGGGCCAGCTGCGCGTTGTGAGACTGGGCCAGGGCGGCGATCTTTTTCGCCTCCCATATGCCGCCCGCGCGGCCGAGCGCGGGTTGCAGGATGCCGACGCCCGCCCGCAGGAGGGGGGCGAATTCCGCGAGCGTCGTCAGGCGTTCGCCGGCCGCCACGGGGATGGAGGTCGCGGCGGCCACGGCGGCCATCGAGCCGAAGTCGTCGGGCGGCACCGGCTCCTCGAACCAGAGCGGCGAATAGGGCTCCAGTGCCTTCGCCATGCGGATGGCTCCGGCGGTCGAGAACTGGCCGTGGGTGCCGAAGAGCAGATCGGCGCGGTCGCCGACCGCCTGGCGCACCGCGTGGCAGAAGTTGACCGAGCGGGTGATGTCGCGCATCGCGGGCATGTGCCCGCCGCGGATCGTGTAGGGGCCGGCCGGGTCGAATTTCACCGCCGTGTAGCCGCGCGCCAGAAGGTCCTGGGCCGATTCGGCGGCCATGTCGGGGTCGTTCCAGAAGCTGGCCGTGTCGTGCTGCGGCAGGGGGTAGAGGTAGGAATAGGCGCGCAGCCTCTCGTTCATCAGCCCGCCGAGCAGGGCGTGGACCGGGCGGTCTCGGTCCTTGCCGAGGATGTCCCAGCAGGCGATCTCCAGCCCCGAGAACGCGCCCATGACGGTCGGGTCGGGGCGCTGCGTGAAGCCGCTGGAATAGGCGCGGCGGAACATCAGCTCGATGTTTTCGGGGTTTTCGCCGGCCATGTGGCGGGTGAAGACGTCGGTGATGACGGCCTTCATCGCCTCGGGCCCGACGGCGGCGGCATAGACCTCGCCCCAGCCGGTGATGCCGGTGTCGGTGGTCACCTTCACCAGCAGGAAGTAGCGCCCGCCCCAGCCCGGAGGGGGCGGGGCGGTGACGATGATATCGAGGCTGTCGAGCCTCACCGCATCACGATGACGTTCCGCCGCGCGGCGCCGGATTTCGTGCTCTCGATCGCCTCGTTGATCTGGTCCAGCGAGTAGCGGTTCGAGATCAACTCGTCGAGCTTCAGGCGGCCCTGGCGGTAGAGGTCGACGATCCAGGGGATGTCGCGTTTCACCACCACGTTGCCCATCTTGGATCCGACCATGCCCTGGCCCATGTTGGCCATGATGATCGGCGAATAGGTGGCCACCTTGTCGCCATGCGGCATGCCGACGGCGACGACCTTGCCGCCCCAGGCCAGATAGCGCGGGGCCTGGGTGTAGACCGCGTCGACGCCGACCGCGACCAGCACCGCGTCGGCGCCGCGGCCGAGGATCTTCTTGACCTCGTTCCAGGGCTTCTCGGACTTCGCCGAGACCACGTCGGTCGCGCCGAATTCCTTCGCGACCTCCAGCTTCTCGTCCAGCATGTCGACGGCGACGATCCGGCGGGCGCCGGCGATAACCGCGCCCTGGATCGCGTTCAGGCCCACGCCCCCCGCGCCGATCACCACCACGTCCTGGCCGACGCGGATGTCGGCGGCCAGCGCTGCCGCGCCGACGCCGGTGATGACGCCGCAGGAGATCAGCGAGGCGACGTCCTTGCCGATGTCGTCGGGGATCACGCAGATCTGGCTCTGGTCCACCACGACCTTCTCGGCGAAGGAGCCGGAGGCCATCGCCTGGAGGATCGGCTTGCCGTCCATCGTGGAGATCGGGCCCTTCGTGCCGTCGTAGGGCGTCTCGCAGATCGTCGGCTGACCGGACCCGCAGGTGGTGCAGTGGCCGCAGGCGCGGATCAGGGTGACGCAGACGCTGTCGCCTTCCTTGATGCCCCAGACGTTGTCGCCGACCGCGGTGACGGTGCCGGCCGCCTCGTGCCCGTAGACCGCCGGCAGCGCCCCGCCGAAGCCGCCCTGCCAGAAGGAGATGTCGGAATGGCAGACGGCGACGGCGTCGATCCGCACCTCGACCTCCCCGGATTTCGGCGCGGCGAGCTGGATCTCCTCGATCACGAGGGGTTTGCCGAATTCGTGGCAGACGGCGGCCTTGATGGTTTGCATGAGGTCCTCTCCCTTTGCGCGTCACGTTTGCCGGGGAGGGGACAGCATGCAAGTGCGAAATTCAATTCCGCAGCGCCGGGTGCGACGGGGTGCCGCCGTCGGTGCCAAGGGTGGAAGAGAGCTTGCCGCCGCGCGTGTGGCGGCCGGGGAGGGGGCTGTCTGCCCCCGCTGCCTTTCAGCCAGCCCCCCCGAGGATATTTCCGGCCAGAGGAAGCGGGCGGACCGTCAGAGGGATCGGACGTCGGCGGCAAACCGGCGGGCCTCGGCGGGGGCGGTGCCGAGCTGGCGGGCAGGGTCGAAGATCGCGGCGGTGTCCAGCTCCGGATGCGCCTCGGCGGCGAGGTCGGCGAGGGGGCGGTTCTCGGTCCGGGCGCGGGAGGCGAGCGCCTTGACGGCGCCCTGGGCCTCGGGGCGGGGCATGTGGCGGGCGAGGTGGAAGGAGAGCGCCTCGGCATGGATGAGGCCGCCCGAGGACGCCAGCGCCTCGGCCATGCGGACGGGGTTCGGGGCGAGGCCGGGCACCAGCCGGCGGGCCGTCTCGGCCGCCGCCGCCGCGGCGAGGCAGAGCGGCGGCAGGGCCAGCCATTCGGCGAACCAGGCGGCGCCGTCGCGCTGCTGACGGTGCAGCGCCGCCGCCTCCAGCGCCGCGTGCTGCGCCTGCGTCTGACGGGCCAGCGCCGACAGGGCCGAGGGCACGACCGGATTCTGTTTCTGCGGCATGGTGGAGGAGGCGCCGGAGGCGCCGAGCGTCACCTCCTCGATGCCGGTCTGGGTCAGCAGGACCAGATCCTCCCCCATCCGACCGAGCGCGGTGGCGAGCCGGGAGAGCCAGCCCGCGATCCGCAGGATCGGCGTGCGGTCGGCGTGCCAGGACCGGCCGGGATCGGCAAGTCCGAGCGCCGCCGCGAGATCCGCCCGCAGCGCGGCGGGGTCGGGCCCCAGTTCGGCGGCGGTGCCCGCCGCGCCGGAGAGCGAGACGAGCAGCGCGTCCTGCCGCAACGCGGGCAATGCGCGCAGGAGGTCCAGCAGGGGCGCGCCCCAGGCGGCGGTCACCGCGCCGAAGCTGGTGGGCGTCGCGTGCTGGCCCCAGGTGCGGGCGGGCATGGGCAGGTCCGCATGGTCCTCCGCCAGGGTGGCGAGGGCCCGGAGGATGTCCTTCGCCGCGGTCTCCACCAGGTCCAGCAGCCGGCGCAGGCGCAGCATCAGTCCGGTGTCGACGATGTCCTGGGACGTGGCGCCCCAGTGGAGGTATTGCGCGTGTTCGGGGGCCTGCATCTCCTTCCGGAACGCCGCGACGAGGCCGGGGACGGGCACGCCGTTCTCTCCCGTCGCCGCCGCCAGCCCGCCGGGGTCGAGCGTGATCTCCAGCGTCGCGCGGTGGATCGCGGCGGCGGAGAGTTCCGGGATGATGCCGGCCGCGCCCTGCACCTTCGCCAGCGTGCCCTCGACCAGCAGCATCGCCCGCACCTCGGCTCCGGCCGTGAAGAGCCGCGCCGCTTCGCCCGCATCGAAGAGCCGGTGATAGAGCGGGTTGTCGAAGAGCGATGCGGTCATGCTGCCACCCCGTCCAGGAGCCGCGCCAGCGCCTCCGGTTCCGACAGGAAGGGGGAATGACCGGTGGCGAGGTCCAGCAGGTCCGCCCCGCCCTCGGCCGCCATGCGGGCCTGATCGACGGCGGGAATCACCCGGTCCTCGGTGCATCGGATGAAGCTTTTCGGCACGCCCGAGAAGGCGGGGCCGAGGGCGATCCGCTCGCGGTGCGGGGCCCCCGGTTCGGGCACGATGTGCTGCATCGCCTGCGCGATCAGCGGCTGCGGCACGCCGTTGTAGAGCAGCGGGGCCGAGCTGGCTTCCTCGAAGGTGTAGCTCTGCCCGTCGGGGGTGCGAGAGAACTTCGCCCTGTCGCCGGTGGGGGTGAGCGACTGCATCTTGCGCACCAGGCTGTCGCCGTCCTGCGGCAGCAGCGCGGCGAGAAAGACGAGGCGCGACACGCGCGACGGATCGGCCTCGGCCGCCGCCGAGATCGAGAAGCCGCCGGCGGAATGGCCGACGAGGATCGAGGGCCCGTCGGCCGCCGCCAGGATGGTGCGGGCGTGATCGGCCAGCGTCAGCGTGCCCGCTGCGCGCGGGTCGCCGGCGCGGCCGGGCATGTCGAGCGCCGCGACCTCGTGGCCCTGCGCCTGAAGCTGCGGCGCCACGAGTTGCCAGCACCAGGCGGTGTGGCAGGCGCCGTGAACGAGGATGAAGCGGGCCATGCGGGGCTCCCTCGGTTCTTGCGGTGTGATGCGGGGCGGGGCCCGGGCGGGCGCGCCGGGCTACAGGTCGAGAAATACCGTTTCGCCCGCGCCCTGCAAGCGGATGTCGAAGCGAAAGGCGCCGGGCCCGGTGCGCGTCGCGATCAGCGTCTCGGCTCGGGGGCGATGTTCGATGCGCGCCAGCAGCGGGTCGTCCGCGGTGTCGCCCTCGAAATAGAGGCGGGTCTGGAGGCCGGTGTTGATCCCACGCGCCACGATCCACAGCGAGATGTGCGGCGCCTGCGTGCCGCCCCCGCGGGCCGGGGTGCGGCCGGGTTTCACCGTGCGCAGGGTGAATTCGCCCGTCGCGCCGTCGGCGGCGAGCCGGGCGAAGCCGATGACGTTCGGATCGGCCCGCGGATCGCCGGGAAAGCGGCCCCGGGCGTCCGCCTGCCAGGTCTCGATCATCGCGTCCCGCACCGCCAGGCCCTGTCCGTCGAGCACCGCGCCGGTGATGGTCACGATCTCGCCAGCCGCGCCGTCGCGGATGGGCGAGGTTCCGATCTCGGTCGCGAAGCTGCCGGGATTGCCGGCGTGCGTCGGCATGCAGCCGATGTGGACATAGGGCCCGGCGGTCTGGGACGGGGTCTCGCGGTGGCGCATCACAGGCCCTCCGGGCGGTTCTCGAACATGGTCTGTCGGCGGCCGCGCAGGGTGATGTCGAAGCGCCACGCGAGGAAGTCGAGCGGGCGCGACATGGCCATGTCCAGCGGCGCGACCAGCGTGTCCAGCTGGCTGCGGTCGCGGATCGTCTGCGCGATCGGGCAGCGGTGGATCAGCGGATCGCCCTCGAAATACATCTGGGTGATCAGGCGCTGGCCGAAGCTGTGGCCGAAGACCGAGAAATGTATGTGCATCGGCCGCCAGTCGTTGCCGCGGTTCGGCCAGGGGTAGGCGCCGGGCCGGATGGTGAGGAACCGGTAGCGCCCCTCGCTGTCCGTCAGCGTGCGGCCGCAGCCGCCGAAGTTCGGGTCGAGCGGGGCGAAGTAGGTGTCCTTCACGTGCCGGTAGCGGCCGCCGGCATTGGCCTGCCAGATCTCGATCAGGGTCTCGGGCACGGGGCGGCCGAATTCGTCCCTCACCCGGCCGTGGACGAGGATGCGCTCGCCGATCGCGGGGGTTCCGGTGAAGTTGAGGATCAGGTTGTTGTCCTGCGGTCCGACGAGAGAGTGGCCGAAGCGGGGGCCGGTTTCCTCGGACGGGGTGGAGTCCATCGACAGCAGCGGCTGTGAGGGGGCGCGGGTGACGGAGGTCTTGTAATCCGGGTCGAGCGCGACAGGGTGCGCCGTCCGGTCGCGCGGGACGAGCGGGCCCGGGTCGGTGTCGTCTGTGTCGGAGGGTGGGGTCATGCGGCGCTCTCGCTGGCGATGGGAGCGGGGTGGTGACTGCTGACCCGTCTTGTGTGGACGGCTGCGCGCATGTCCAGGCCGTTCAGGACATGCGCTTTCCCGCACGGGATCAAGCCGAAGGCGCCGTGCGAGCGCCGGCCCGTCCCGGCCGGCTGGCGCTGCGTCGACGCTGGCGCAGACCTCGGGGGGACGACGAGAACACGGCCATGAAGCGCACCCGCTCGACTGTCGTGTGCGCCACCCCACGGGCCGGCGCTCGCCCGGCTTGCGTTGATCGGGAGGCGAGAAGGTTCCAGAGCTGCCGTCACTCGGGGCCAACCGGACGGACCACCGCCTGCACGTTCCCCCGTTCCGCTCCCCCGCACGGAATCAAGCCGAAGGCGCCGTGCGAGCGCCGGCCCGTCCGGGCGGGCGGGCGCTGCGTCGACGCTGGCGCGGACCTCCGAGGGACGATGCGAACACAGCCATGAACCGCACCCGATCGGGCGCTGCGTGCGCCATCCCACGGGCCGGCGCTCGCACGACTTGCGCTGCTCGGGATGCGAGAGGGTTTCGGCGCCTCGGAGACGCTGGTGCACCGCCGACCCCGGCCAACCCTTGCACATCGCGCCGTTCCCCGCAGGTGCGGCGCCCCATGGGCCGGCGCTCACACGGCGTCCGACGCCCGAAAGGCTCACCCCTCCATCTCCGCGTAGATCTCCCGCGCGATGCGGAAGCCCGAGACGCCGCGCGGGACGCCGGCGTAGACCGAGACGTGGTGCAGGACCTCGCGCACGTCCTCCTTCGTCGCGCCGGTGTTGATCGTGGCGCGCAGGTGCAGCTTGAACTCCTCCCAGTTGCCCAGCCCAGCCAGCAGGGCCAGCGTGATCATCGACCGCTCCCGCTTCGTGATGGCGTCGGACGACCAGACGTTGCCCCAGGCGCCCTCCACGATCATGTCGTAGAACGGCCCGTCGAAGTCGGTGGTCTTTCCGGAGGTGCGGGCGACGTGCGCCTCTCCCAGCACGGCGGCGCGGGTTTCGGCGCCCTTCCTGATGGATTCGTCAGACATGACCGGTTCCCTTGATGAAGTCGGTGAGGATGCGGGCGTACTCCTCCGGCTGCTCGACGCAGGGCAGGTGACCCGCCCGGCGGATCAGTTCGAACCGGGAGCCGGGGACCAGATCCACCGTCTCGCGCACCAGATCGGGCGGTGTGGAGCCGTCGTCGCTGCCCGCGATCCCCAGCGTCGGGATCCGGAGCGAGGCGGTGGTGGTGTAGAAATCGCTGCCCGCGATGGCGGCGGCGCAGCCGGTCCAGCCCTCGACGGGCGTGCGGGTGAACATGGCGCGCCAGGCGTGGAAGACCTCCGTGTCGTGAAACGGCGGAGAGAACCAGCGCTGCATGGTGGCGTCGGCCAGCGCTTCCAGCCCCCCGGCCTTCGCGCCGGCGATGCGGTCGTCCCACATCTCGCGCGTGCCGATCTTCGCGCCGGTGTTCGACAGCACCATCGCGCGGATCAGGTCGGGGCGCTTCACCGCCAGCCCCTGGGCGATCATCCCGCCGATGGAGAGCCCGACGAAGAGCGCATCCCGCACGCCCAGACGATCCATCAGCTTCTCGGCATCGCCCACCAGCTGGCCCATGGACCAGGGGCCCTTGGGACAGCCCGACAGACCGTGCCCGCGCTTGTCGAAGCGGATCACCCTGAGGCCCGCGGGCAGCAGCGGCATCACCTGATCCCATAGCCGCAGATCCGTTCCCAGCGAATTGGCAAAGACCAGCGGCGCGCCCTGCGGGTCGCCCGCTTCGGCGTAGTGGAGTTTCAGACCGTCCAGATCGGCGACATGCATCAGTAGGGAAGTCCCGTGTAGTTTTCGGCGAAGACCGCCTGCGCGGCCCGCGAATGGTGCAGATAGTCGAGCTCGGCCTCCTGCATCCGCTGCTCGAACTGCGTCAGCCCGGGGAAATGGTGCGTCATCTGCGTCAGCGACCAGGAGAAGCGGACCGCCTTCCAGGCCCGCGCCAGCGCGCGGTCGGAATAGCCGGCCAGGGCCTCCCCGTCCCCGGCGTAGTGCCGCACCAGACCCTCGTGCAGATAGTGGACGTCCGAGACCGCCAGGTTCAAGCCCTTCGCGCCGGTCGGCGGCACGATATGCGCGGCGTCGCCGACGAGGAACAGCCGCCCCCAGGACATCGGCTCGGCGACGAAGGACCGGAGCGGCGCAATGGACTTCTCGATCGAGGGGCCGGTGACGAGGGTCTCGGCCGTGTCTTCGGGAATGCGGCGGCGCAATTCGTCCCAGAAGGCGGCGTCGGGCCAGGCCTCGATCCGGGTCTCGGACGGGACCTGGATGTAATAACGTGACAGGTTCGCGTTCCGCATCGAGCATAGCGCGAAGCCGCGGCTGTGCTGGGCGTAGATCAGCTCTTCGGCGGCGGGCGGCGTTTCGGACAGGATGCCGAGCCAGCCGAAGGGGTAGATGCGTTCGTATTCGTGCAGGATCATCGCCGGGATCGTCTTGCGCGACACCCCGTGGAACCCGTCGCAGCCCGCGATGAAATCGCAGTGCAGCGTCTGGCCGGTGCCATCCGCCGTGAATGTCAGCGAGGGCGTATCGCTGTCGGCGCCGTGGATCGCGACGCCCTCCACCTCGTGAATGACCGGCACGCCCGCCGCGTCGAGCGCGGCGTAGAGGTCGCGGGTCACCTCGGTCTGGCCGTAGACCATGACGCGACAGTTGCCATGCGCGGCGAAGTCGATGCGAAACCCCTCGTTCCGGCGGGCGAGGAAGGTGCCGTCGTGCGGCATCCCCTCGGCATCCAACCTGCCGCCCACACCGGCGCGGCGCAGCGTTTCCACGGTGCCCCATTCCAGCACGCCGGCCCGGATGCGCGACAGGACATGCGCGCGGGTCTGGCGTTCCAGCACCACGCTGTCGATCCCGGAGCGGTGCAGCAGCAGCGCCAGAAGCAGCCCCGAGGGACCGCCGCCGATGATGCCGACCTGGGTGCGCAACCTGGGTCCTCCTCCGAAACGTCGGGAGGCACTATCGGCGTGATGATTGTCGGCGTCAATCACCACCATGGTCGGGCATGGGCCGCGTTGCTTCCGGGTGTGTCGCGCAACGGAAGCCGCGCAGCGCCGGCCCCTGGGATGGCGCATCCCGACGGCCGAGCGGGTGCGCTTTACCGTGAAGGCACATTCCCCGTCCCATGGCCTGGCCAGGCTTCACCAAAGCGCCAGACCGGGGGCGGCATCGTCCATTGTCTCTCGGACCCATGGCGAGACAATGAACGATCGCTGCACGGCGCCTTCGGCTCGATTGCGTGCCGGCACTAGGCGGAGGCGTCGTCGGACCGCAAGACGAGGGCCTCGCCTCTCAGAGCGTATCCAGCGCCCGCGCGAACATCGCCGGATCCACGTTCCCGCCCGAGATCACGGCGATCGCCGTGTCGCCCTCCAGCTGCGCGCCGTGCCAGAGCGCCGCCGCCAGCGCCACCGCGCCGCCGGGCTCGGCCACCAGCTTCAGCCGCAGGAAGGCCTGGGCCATGGCCCGCAGCGCCTCGTCCTCGGACACCGCGATCCCCGGCCCGCAGAGGCGCGCCATCAGCGGAAAGGTCAGATCCCCGGGCCGCGGCGTGATGATCGCGTCGCAGATCGACCCGGACAGACGCGGGTTGGTCCGGATCTCGCCATCCGCCAGCGAGCGCGCGACATCGTCGAAGCCTTCCGGCTCGACGGGCCGCACCCTCAGACCGGGCGCCTTGCCCTCCAGCGCCACCGCGATGCCCGAGGTCAGCCCGCCGCCGCCGCAGCAGACCAGCACCTCGGCCGCCTCGATGCCCGCCTCGGCGGCCTGTTCGGCGATCTCCAACCCGCAGGTGCCCTGGCCCGCGATCACCATCGGCTCGTCGAAGGGCTTCACCAGGGTCAGACCGCGTTCGTCCGCCAGCCGGGCGCCGAGCGCGTCGCGATCCTCGGTCGCGCGGTCGTAGAGCACCACCTCCGCGCCCAGGCTGCGGGTGTTGGCGATCTTCAGCGCCGGCGCGTCCGAGGGCATGACGATCACCGCCGGCACCCCGTGCTCCGCCGCCGCCCAGGCCACGCCCTGCGCATGGTTGCCGGACGAGAACGCGATGACCCCGCGCGCCCGCACCTCCGGGTCCAGCGCCGAGACGGCGGACCAGCCGCCGCGCGCCTTGAAGCTGCCGGTCATCTGCAGGCATTCCGCCTTCACGAAGACCCGCCGCCCGGCCAGATCGTCGAGGAACGGCGACGACAGCAGCGGCGTGCGCCGCACGTGCCCGGACATGCGGCCCGCGGCGGCCTCGATATCGGCCAGGGTGGCGGCGGCGGGTCGGTCCATCACGTTCATCTCATGCGCTCCAGCCATCGGTTCAGGGCGACGAGCGCTTCGGGCTCGTCGAGGAAGGGGATATGCGCCCGGTCCGGCACATGCGCGACGATCAGGTCGGGATGGCGGCGGGCCATCTCCTCGACCGTCGCTGCGGACAGCAGGTCGGAATTCTCGCCGTGGATCACCGCGCAGGGCAGGGGGGCGATGGCGTCGAACATCGGCCAGGGGTCGGAGGGCACGGCGCTTTCCGACGCCTCGACCACCGCGTCCCGCAGCTTCGGGTCGTAGTTGATCCGCACGCCCTCGGGCGTCTCCACATGGGTGTGGCCGAGGCTCTGTCGCCAGCGCTCGGCGGGCACGCCGGGGAAGGTGTGCGCGGTGGCGGCCATCTGCGTCTCGACCAATTCGTCCAGGCTGATCGCGGCGGGATGCCTGCCGAGGTAGCCCATGATCGCCTGCAGGCCCGGCCCGTCCACCACCGGCCCGATGTCGTTCAGCGCGACGCCCAGCAGCCGGTCCTTCGCCGTCAGCGCCAGCAGCATGGCGATGATCCCCCCGCGCGAGGTGCCGAGGACCGCGGCCGTCCTCAGCCCCAGATGGTCCAGCAGGGCCAGCGCGTCCTTCGCCTCGACCTTCACGTCGTAGGTCCGGTAGTCGTGCCAGTCCGACTGCCCGCGCCCGCGGTAATCCATCCGGATCATCCGCACGCCCTTCAGGTGCGGCGCGACGAAATCGAAGTCCCGCGCGTTGCGCGTCAGTCCGGAGAGGCACAGCAGCGGCAGGCCCTCGCCCGCGTCCTCGTAATGCAGGCGGGTGCCGTCGGGGGCGGTGAAATCGGTCATCGCAGGACCTCCAGATCGGGAATGGCCGTCAGATCGGCCAGGACATGGGCGGGGCGGCCCGGCAGTCGGTCCATCGGCGCGGCCGCCCGGTTCACCCAGACGGCGACGAAGCCGTATCGCGCCGCCGCGGCGGCATCCCAGCCGTTGGACGAAACGAACAGCACCTCGCCCGGCGCGCAGCCGAAGCGCTGCCCGACAAGACCGTAGACCGCCCGCGCCGGCTTGAAGACGCCGACCGCTTCGACCGACAGGCAATCGTCCAGCAGATCGCCGAGGCCGGCGGAGCCCACGGCATCCGCCAGCATCCCGGGCGATCCGTTGGACAGGATGCCGGTCGCCAGCCCCCGCGCCCTCAGGGCGGCCAGCATGGCCGGGACCTCCGGATAGGCCTCCAGCCGGCGGTAGAGCGCCAGCAGCCGGGCGCGCAGCGCGGGCTCGCTGTCCAGCCCCCGCGCCTCCAGCGCCCAGTCCAGCGCGTCCTGGGTGACCTGCCAGAAATCCGCGTGCGCCCCCTCGACGGCCCGCAGCCAGGAGTAGGCCAGCTGTTTCGCGCGCCAGTCCTCCGCCAGCGCCTGCCAGTGCGCCGCCAGCAGGTCTCCGCCCGGTTCGGCGGCGGCGGACCGCGCGGCGGCGTTCACGTCGAAAAGCGTGCCGTAGGCGTCGAATATGCAGGTCGTGACGGGCATGGCGGGCGCGGTCGGGGCCTTTCGCGGCAGGGCTCGCGCGCGACCCTGGCACGCGGCCGGGCCCCGCGAAAGGCCGAAAGTTTGCAATGCGGGGCCATGGTGACTAGACTCTTCTGCAAAGCTCCGGGCACCCGCCGCAGATGACGAGGGCGGCCCCGGCAAACCCACACCGATCCGAAAGGCATGACATGACCCAGGCAAAACCGGGCGACACGGTCCGCATTCACTACACCGGCACGCTGTCCGACGGCACCACCTTCGACAGTTCCTCGGGCCGCGACCCGCTGGAATTCACCGTCGGCTCCGGCCAGATCATCCCCGGCCTCGACGCCGCCATCCCCGGCATGGAGACCGGCGAGAAGAAGAAGGTCGAGATCCCCTGCGATCAGGCCTACGGCCAGCGCAACGAGGAAGCGATCCAGACCGTCGACCGCGGCATGGTTCCCGACACGATCGAGCTGGAGAAGGGGCTGCAGCTTCAGGTCCAGACGCCGCAGGGCCAGCAGGTGCCCGTCGTGGTGACCGAGATCACCGACACCGAGGTGACGCTGGACGCCAACCACCCGCTGGCGGGCCGCGACCTGACCTTCGACATCGAACTGGTCGAGATCGCCTGATCCGATGCGCCCCGGCCCCCGCGCCGGGGTCCTTCACACATGAAGCGATGTCGGGTGCCCCGGCCCCCGCGCCGGGGCCTCGGCGTTCCCGGACCGGCCTCTCCGGTTCGCGCCGGCTCGGGGGCGCCCCGACACGCGCTGCATCCCCACCGACAGCGCGCGGCTCCCGGCAGGGCCATGCACGGCGGGGTCCCGGCGCGGGGGCCGGGACACCTCGTATCCTCAGCCGTTCGCGGCGATGAGCTCCGCCTGCTTCACGATCACCTCGGCCTGCTTCATCGACGCGATATCGACCAGCCGGCCCTTGTAGACCACGGCGCCGGCGCCCGATTTGGTGGCTTCCTCCATCGCCGCCAGGATCTCCTTCGCCTCGGTCACCTTGTGCTCGGGCGGGGTGAAGACCTCGTTCGCCAGCGCCACCTGCTTCGGGTGGATCGCCCATTTCCCGACCATCCCCAGCGTCGCCGAGCGCAGCGCCTGCGCGCGGAAGCCTTCGTCGTCCGAGAAATCCCCGAAGGGACCGTCGACCGGCAGCAGCCCGTGCGTCCGGCAGGCCGCGACGATGGCGGTCTGCGCCCAGTGCCAGGGGTCGGACCAGTACTTCCGGCCCTCGCGGAGCATGTAGTAATCCTCCTGCGTGCCGCCGATGCCGGTGGTCTGCATGCCCATGGAGGCGGCGAAGTCCGCGGCGCCGAGGCTCATCGCCTGCAGGCGGGGCGAGGCGGCGGCGATGGCCTCCACATGGGCGATCCCGGCGGCCGACTCGATGATGACCTCCAGCGCGATCCGCTTCTTCCGGCCCTTCGCGCGCTCGATGGCGGTGACCAGGGCGTCGACTGCGTAGATGTCCTCGGCGCAGCCGACCTTGGGAATCATGATCATGTCGAGCCGGTCGCTCGACTGCTCCAGCAGATCGACGACATCGCGATACCAGTACGGCGTGTCGAGTCCGTTGATCCGCACCGCGAGGGTCTTCCTGCCCCAGTCGATGTCGCCGATGGCCTCGATCGCCATCTTCCGCGCCATCTCCTTGTCGTCCGGGGCGACGGCGTCCTCCAGATCGAGGTTGATCACGTCCGCCGCCGAGGCCGCCATCTTCGGCGGCAGCTTGGCATTCGAGGCCGGGCCGAACAGCTGGCAGCGGTTCGGGCGGGCGGGGGGCGTGGGCTGGATGCGGAAGGACATCGGGGCCTCCGTTCTGTCTGAGGTTGCGAAAGGATGTTGCGGCGCTTGTCGGCCGAGGGTTATGAAATTGCGCCTTGGCCCGCAAGCCGGTTTTGCGCCGCAGCATCTCCGGCCGCGCCCGGACCGGGTGCCGAAGATTTCCGCGCCGCACCGCCGAATTTTCGCACAGGGTTGCGCCGGACGCCGCGGGGGCGGAAGAATTGCAAGGCAATCCCCGCGCGAATCCGCTTTGATCGGGCGCGACACCGACACCCCGACCTGCAAGAGCAAGACACATGATCGAAACCCCGTATCTCCTTTTCCTCGGCGACGCGCCGGATGCGCTGGCGGCCAAGGTCGCCCAGGGCATCCGCGACTGGCGGCCCGACAATGCCGTCGGCCAGTTCCGCATGGAGGGCTGCAAGGCCGACATGAAGCTGCCCGACATGACGCTGGACGAGGCGAAGGCGGCCGGCGCGAAGACGCTGGTGATCGGCGTCGCGAACCGCGGCGGGGTCATCAGCCAGGCCTGGAAGGCGGTGCTGAAGGAGGCGCTGGAAAAGGGGTTCGATCTGGCCTCGGGCCTGCACAACCTGCTGCGCGACGAGGCCGATCTGGTCGAGGTCGCGAGGGCGAACGGCCGCAGCCTGCACGACGTGCGGGTGCCGTCGGTCAAGTATCCGATCGCCAACGGCGAGAAGCGCACGGGCAAGCGGTGCCTGGCCGTGGGGACCGACTGCTCGGTCGGGAAGATGTACACGGCGCTGGCGATGGACCGCGAGATGAAGGAGCGGGGGCTCAAGTCGTCCTTCCGCGCCACCGGCCAGACCGGGATCCTGATCACCGGCGAGGGCGTGCCGCTCGACGCCGTGATCGCGGATTTCATGGCCGGGTCGATCGAATGGCTGACGCCCGACAACGACCCCGACCACTGGGACATGATCGAGGGGCAGGGGAGCCTGTTCCACGTGTCCTATTCCGGCGTGACGCTGGCGCTGGTCCATGGCGGCCAGCCCGACGCGCTGGTGATCTGCCACGAGCCGACGCGCGAACACATGCGCGGGCTGCCGGGCTACAGGCTGCCGACGCTGGAGCAGGTGCGCGACACCGCGTTGGCGCTGGCGCAGGTGGCCAATCCGGACTGCAGGGTGGTGGGGGTTTCGGTGAACACCCAGCACCTGGGCGAGGAGGAGGCCGTGGCGTATCTGAAAGAGGTGGAGGACCGGATGGGGCTGCCGGCCGTCGATCCGTTCCGGCACGGGGCCGGGCGGCTCTGCGATGCGCTGGCGGCGATCTGATCCGACCTGGCGGAGCGGCTGCGCCGCACGCGATCCATATCTGCTGACGAGGGGGGCTTTGCCCCCCTCGAGCTCCCCCCGGGATATTTCTGGCCAGAGGAAGTTGGAACATTGGAGATATCGGTAACTGCCGAGAGTTTTCGTCTGGCGCAGGCGTTTACCATTTCACGCGGGTCGCGGACGGAGGCGAAGGTGCTGACGGTCCGGGTGCGGCAGGGCGGGCACGAGGGGTGGGGCGAATGCGTGCCCTACGCCCGGTACGACGAGACGCTGGAGTCGGTGACGGCGCAGATCGAGGCGCTGTCGCGGCCCTTCGACCGGGCGGCGCTGCAGGAGATGCTGGCGCCGGGGGCGGCGCGGAATGCCGTCGATTGCGCGCTCTGGGATCTGGAGGCGAAGCGTGCCGGCGCGCGGGTCTGGGATCTGGCGGGCCTGCCCGCCCCGGGCCCGGAGGTGACGGCCTACACACTGTCGCTGGACACCGCCGAGCGGATGGAGGCGGAGGCGCGGAAGAACGCGTTCCGCCCGCTGCTGAAGATCAAGCTCGGCACGCCCGACGACATGCCGCGGCTGGAGGCGGTGCGGCGCGGCGCACCCGAGGCGCAGATCATCGTCGACGCGAACGAGGGCTGGTCGGCCGAGGTCTACGCCGATCTGGCGCCGCATCTGGTGCGTCTGGGCGTCGCACTGGTGGAGCAGCCGCTGCCGGCGGGCGAGGACGAGGCGCTGATCGGCATGGACCGTCCGGTGCCCGTCTGCGCCGACGAGAGCTGCCACGACCGCGCCTCGCTGGAGGGGCTGAGAGGCAAGTACGACATCGTCAACATCAAGCTCGACAAGACCGGCGGGCTGACCGAGGCGCTGGCGCTGAAGGCCGCCGCCCGGGATGCCGGTTTCGGGATCATGTGCGGCTGCATGATCGGCTCGTCTCTGGCCATGGCGCCCGCCGTGCTGATCGCTCAGGGGGCCGTGGTGACCGACCTCGACGCGCCGCTGCTTCTGGCCGAGGATCGCGACGAGGCGCTGCATTACGACGCGGCCGGAGTGCACCCGCCCTCCGCGGCGCTGTGGGGGTGAGCGCCGTCCCGGAAACGCTCCGGTGGAGCGTTTCAGGCGCGAACGCGCGAAGCGCCGGGTGCGCCGTCCCGGAAACGCTCCGGTGGAGCGTTTCAGGCGCGAACGCGCGGAGCGCAGGGTGCGCCGTCTCGGGAGCGCACCGAGTGATCCCGAACCTCTTCCACCCATTGCAACCTTCGCCCGGTCCGGCGTGACTGTGCGTAACCGATTCTGAACGAAGGACCACGAGAATGAGCCGCATCGTCTATGTGAACGGGGAATATCTGCCGGAGGAGGAGGCGAAGGTGTCGATCTTCGACCGCGGCTTCCTGATGGCCGACGGGGTCTACGAGGTGACCTCGGTCCTCGGCGGCAAGCTGGTGGATTTCGGCGGGCACGTCACGCGGCTGTGGCGGTCGCTGAAGGCGCTCGACATGGCCTCGCCGGTGACCGAGGAGGAACTGCTGGCGATCCACCGTGAACTGGTCGCCCGCAACGGCATCGACGAGGGGATGGTCTATCTTCAGGTCACCCGCGGGTCGGCCGGGGATCGCGATTTCGTCTTCCCCGATCCGGAGGAGGTGCCGTCCTCGCTGGTGCTCTTCACCCAGTCGAGGCCGGGGCTGGCGGACAATCCGGTGGCGCAGACCGGCATCTCGGTCATTTCCATCGACGACATCCGCTGGGGCCGGCGGGACATCAAGACGGTGCAGCTGCTCTATCCGTCGATGGGCAAGATGATGGCGAAGAAGGCCGGCGCCGACGACGCATGGATGGTCGAGGACGGCTACGTCACCGAGGGCACGTCGAACAACGCGTATATCGTCAAGGGCGGCAAGATCATCACCCGCGCGCTGTCCACCGACATCCTGCACGGGATCACCCGCGCCGCGGTGCTGCGGATGGCGGCCGAGGCGCAGATGGAGGTCGAGGAGCGCAACTTCTCGATCGAGGAGGCGCAGAACGCGGACGAGGCGTTCTTCACCTCGGCATCGGCCTTCGTGCTGCCGGTGGTGAAGATCGACAATGTCGAGGTGGGCAGCGGCCGGCCAGGCCCCGTCGCCGCGCGCCTGCGCGAGATCTACCTGGACGAAAGCCGCAAGGCCGCGATCTGACACCGGCGTCTCCGGAACCGACCTGTGCATTTTGTGCAGGCCCGGTGTGCACATTCCGAAAGCGACGCTTTTCGGCCCGTTTTGCGACATTCGGACCGATCATCTCGCCGTGAGGAAACGTGTCCGGCGGTGGAGGTGACTCGACGTCCTCTGCGCAACTCACTGATATCACGTCGTTTTACTGTTCAAGACGCGTCGAGGTGACCTGCTTTCCGCGTCGTGCCTGTGGCGCTTCTGCATCCGGTTGTGAAGCGCCGCGAGGTTGACCAATTCCCTGTCACGCGGCGCCGAAACGGGCCGCCTGAACAAGGAAACGGAAGATGAAAACGACGATTGCAAACACCCTCACCGCCGCTCTGGCCGCTTCGCTGCTCGCAGGAGGCGCCTTTGCCCAGGATGCCGGCCCCTCTCCCGCAGCCGACCGCCCGACGCTGAACGCCGGCACCTCCGCGGAAGTCTCGCGCGGGACCGTGCGCTTCGTGGATCCGGCGACGATCTACGCGCCCCGTGACGTGCAGCAGGGCCGCTACTCCGAGGATCGCATCCCGGTGACGACCTTCGACAGCAGCGACGCCGCCCGCAACGTGGACACGATCAACGCGCGGAACCGGTAAGGTCATGCGCCGCCGGGCGTCGAGCGCGCCGCCGATCGGGCGGGCGCGGATATCTCCGGAAACCCGAACGGCCGCGTCCCCCGACGCGGCCGTTTCGGCATTCGGAGGGCACGGTGACGGAGGCTGGGGCGGGCCCTGGTCCGGAATCGGTTCTGGATTGTCGCCCGCGCGGTCGCGCCTCGGGCAGGGTGACCGGGGCGCCGGGCCAGCGGGGCGGGAGACCCCATCCGGCGCACCCGGTCCTGCGGGGCGCCGGTCAGGTTTCCGGCACCCGGGCAGAGCGTGGCCTCAGCCGGCGAGCGGCCGGATGAGGCAGGACGACGTGCCGAGCGCAAGGACGCGCCCGGAGGCGTCGGTCAGCGTGCCTTCGGCGGTGACGATCTGGCGGCCGCGGGTCTGCACGCGGCCGATGACGATCAGCTCTCCGGCCTGCGGGGTGATCGCCTTGACGAACTTCGTGTCGGTGTCCAGCGAGACGTAGCCCTCGCCCGGGTTCAGCGTCGTGTGCACCGCGCAGCCGAGCGCGCTGTCCAGCAGGGTCATCGCCCAGCCCCCGTGCACGATCCCCATGGGGTTCAGGAAATCCGTCGTCGGCGTTCCGCGGAATTCGGCCTCTCCCGCGGCGATGCGGGTCAGGGTGAAATTCAGCGTCGCCGCCATGCTGGGCGGCGGCAGGTGGCCGTCCAGCAGCGCCTGAAGCTGTTCGAGCCCCGTCATGGCCGACAGGTCGGGCCGGGTCGGGGCGGTGTGCGTTGTCATGCCGGGGCCTTTCGGTGTATGCATATGCATGGATAATTGCATGCATATGCATGGAGTCAAGCGGCCCCTGCGGCCGGAGGTGCCGGATGGCCGAAACTGACGGGCAAGTGCCTGATACGGAGGGGGAAATGTCGCCCGAGCTGGCCGAGGTGATGACCGGCGCCTGCTATTGTCTGGCGCTGCGGCGGGCATCGCGCCGGATGTTCCGGCTGTACGATTCGGCGCTGGCTGCCCAGGGGCTGACGATCACCCAGTATTCGACGCTGGTCTGGATCAAGGCGATGCGGCGACCGACGGTGCAGAAGATCGCGGACCGGATGGAGCTGGACCAGTCGGCCCTGTCGCGCGGGCTGGCGCCGCTGGAACGTCAGGGGCTGATCGCCTCGGACCCGCATCCGGACGACGGACGCAAGCGGGTGTTGCGGCTGACGCCGGCCGGCGCGCGGAAGCTGGAGGCCGGCGCGAAGGCCTGGAAGGCGGCGCAGACCGAGGTCGACCGCAGCGCCCCGGACGGCGTGATGCCGGGCCTGATGGCGGCGCTGGAGACACTGGCGCCCGGGCGGTGACATCGAGCGGCCGGGGTGCCGGTTGGGGGCAACGACGGAATGCCGGTAGGGGGCGAAGACGGCCGGGTGTCGACGGCGGATCGCCCGTGCGACGCCATGCACTCCTCGCCCCGTCGGTCAGCAGCCCCGGTTCATCTGCACAGCGGGAAACAGCAGGCCCGGCGCGACACGCAGCTCGATCCGGCCGGCGGAGCGGAAGCCGAGCGCCGTGTAGAACGGCACAGCCGTCAGCGTGCTGAGGCAGCGCAGGCGGGTCACGCCCATCTCCTCGGCCGAGATCAGCACCTCGGCCATCAGCCGCCGGCCCAGTCCGGTGCGGGCGTGGTCGGGGTCGGTTGCGACCTGGCGGATGTGCCCCTCGCCCCGCGCGGCCGGAGAGCCGTGGGGCGAGACGTCGGTCCAGCCGCCGGCGGCGATCAGGCGGCCATCGGCCTCGGCCACGAAATAGGTGCCGCAGCTCAGCAGCGACGGATTGGGCCGCGTGAGGATCGGCAGCGCCTCGCGCAGGGTGGCGGAGGCGTAGTCGGGCGCCAGCAATGCGCGCCACGAGCGGGCGACGAGGGTGGTCAGCCGGTCGAGATCGGCGGGGCAGGCGGGGCGGAAGTGGATCGTCTCGGCCATCGGAATGGTCCTGTCCATCGGGTCGGGGGAACAGGCGCGGCCGGAAAAGACAAGAGCCGCGCTGTGGCGGCGCGGCTCTGCATCATCGTCGGAAGGGGGAGATCGTTACTTGATCTTGCCTTCCTTGTATTCGACGTGCTTCCGCGCGACCGGGTCGAACTTGCGTACGGTCATCTTCTCGGTCATCGTGCGCGCGTTCTTCTTGGTCACGTAGAAATGGCCGGTCCCCGCGGTCGAGTTCAGGCGGATCTTGATGGTGGTCGGTTTTGCCATGGTCGTTCTCCTGCGGGGTGGACGTGCGGACACGGCCACGGGAATCTCGTGAAGCCTGCTTCTGCCGCAGGTCGGGCGGGGTGTCAACCTGATCGGTGGCGGAATCCGGCGGGCGGCCGCGGCGTTTCGCGGGAGTGGGGGCTCTGCCCCCGCCGCCCCGGCGCGAGGCCGGGGCGCCTCCCCCGAGGTATTTTCGACCGGGTGAAGCAGGGGACGCGGTCAGAGCGGCCAGGGGAGGGAGAAGGTCTTGATGGTCGTGAAGCTTTTCATCGCCTCGATGACGCCTTCCTTCGTGCCGTTGCCGCTGTCCTTGATGCCGCCGAAGGGCGACATCTCGATCCGGTAGCCGGGGACCTCCCAGATGTTGACCGTGCCGACCTTCAGGCCGCGGATGAAGCGCTGCATGCGGCGGAAGTCGTTGGTGCAGACGCCGGAGGAGAGGCCGAAGGGCGTGCCGTTCGAGATCGCCATGGTGGCGGCGTCGTCGTCGGGGGTGCGGATGATCGGGATGACGGGTCCGAAGGTTTCCTGCGCCACCAGTTCCGAGGCCGGGTTCACGCGGTCGAGGACGATGGGCGGCAGCAGGGCGCCCCGGCGCTCGGGGTGGTAGTGGATCTCGGCCCCGTCTTCGGCGGCCTGCAGGGCGCGGGATTCGAAGAGGGCGGCGGCCTCTTCCAGGACGACGCAGCCGAGTTGGGTGGCCTCGTCCGACGGGTCGCCGAAGCGGATGGCCTTTGCGCGGTCCAGGACGAGGGGGAGGAAGCGGTCGGCGACCGACTCCTGCACGAGGATCCGTTTGACCGCGGTGCAGCGCTGGCCGGAGTTCTTCGTGGCCCCGGTCACGGCGAGGTCGGCGGCCAGTGCGAGATCGTCGTCGGAGAGGTCGTTCAGCACGATCAGGGGGTCGTTGCCGCCGAGTTCCAGCACCGTGCGGCGATAGCCGGCCTGCGCCGCGATCAGTTTCCCGGTGGCGACGCCGCCGGTGAAGGTGACGAGTTCCGCGTGTGGGTTGCCGACCATCTCGGGCCCGATCTCCTGCGGCCAGCCGGTGACGACGGACAGCATCTGCGGGGGCAGGTCGGCCTCGTAGAGGATGTCGGCCAGGGCCAGGGCCGTCAGCGGCGTCAGTTCGGTCGGTTTCAGGACCACGCAGTTGTTCGTGGCGATCGCGGGGGCGATCTTGTGGCTGACCATGTTGAGCGGGTGGTTGAACGGCGTGATGGCCGAGATCGCCGTCAGCGGCTCGCGCGTGGTGAAGATCTTGCGCGGCTTGCCCTGGGGGGTGATGTCGCAGTCGAAGATCTGGCCGTCCTCGTGGATCATCAGCTGGCCGGCGAGGGTCCAGACGTCCACCGCGCGGCCGACCTCGTAACGGGCATCGGCGCGGGAGATGCCGAGTTCCGCCGTGATGAGAGCCGAGAGCGGCTCGCGCTGCGCCGCGATCAGCTCGGCGGTGCGCAGGAGGATCTTCTGGCGGTCGTGGCGGGTGAGGGTGGGCGTATAGCGGGCGGCGATGTCGAAGGCCTCGGCCACCTGGGCGGCGGTGCCGGCGGGAACGGTGCCGACGAGGGAACTGTCCCACGGGTTGCGGACCTCGATCACCGAGTCGCTGTCGACGCGGCGGCCGGCGATGCGCATCGGTTCGTGCCGGGGGGCGGCGTCCTTCATGCTGCCCCCGCGGCGGCGGTGCAGGCGAAGTAGAAGGCGTCGAAGTTGCGCAGCACCGGCGCGGCGGGCAGGCCCGGCATGGGGCGGTTGACGATGAAGGGCACCGTCTGCTCGGTCAGGCCGCCGTGAGAGCGGAGCGGCTCCTTCAACGCGGCGAGGTCGTGGCGGGAGGCGGAGGTGCCGATGGTCATGTTCTCGGACGAGATCATCACGATGTCGCCGATCCGGTCGGCGGGCAGTTCGTAGTGGGCCACGGCTTCTTCGCGGGTCAGGACGGCGATCAGTTCGGGCTGCTCGGACAGGCGGCGGACGATACCGGCGCGGTCGGCGCTCTCGGGCAGGTAGGCCGTGGCGAAACCGCCGAGGGCGCCGTGGTGGACGACGTAGGGGTCGGTGATCGGCAGGATGGTGCGAGCCCGGCCTTCGCCCAGCCATTCGTCGAGCAGGTTCTGGACGTAGATCACCGCCGGCGCGCCGTCCGCGTCGTGCTTGGGCTTCATGCCGTGGTCGGCGGTGACCACGATGGCCGCGCCCTCGGCGTCGAGTTCGGTGAGGTATCGGTCGAACATTTCGTAGAAGTCCCTGGCCTCCGCATCCTCGGGGGCGAACTTGTGCTGGATGTAGTCGGTGGTGGTCAGATACATCACGTCCGGCCTGCGTTCGCGCAGCAGCTTCACCCCGGCGGCGAAGACGAATTCCGAAAGGTCCGCGGAATAGACCTCGGGCACCGGGCGGCCGAGCCAGTCGCTTGCGTTGTCGATGCCGTGTTCGGCCAGCGTCGTCGTGTCGGCGCGTTCGGACGAGAAGCAGACCGCCCCGCCCGCGCCGTGCTTCAGGCCCGCCCCCAGAAGCGCGCGCAGCTTGTCCTTGGCGGTGACGATGGCGACCTTCGCGCCGGCCTGCTGGAAGGCGGAGAAGAGTGTCGGCGCGCGCAGGAAGCGGATGTCGTTCATCATCACCTCCTCGCCGGTTTCCGGCTCGAAGAGGTAGTTGCCGCAGATCCCGTGCACCGCCGGGGGCCGGCCGGTGGCGATGGACAGGTTGTTGGGGTTGGTGAAGGAGGGGATGACGGAATGGGCAAGGCGATCCGTCCCCTCGGCCCGGATCCGCGCGAGGGTCGGCATGAGGCCATCGGCGATGGCGGCCTCCAGATAGGCCGGCTCGCACCCGTCGAGGCAGATGGCGATGGCGGGCACGCGGGGGAAGGGATAGGTGCGGCCGTTCACGGTGACGGCGGTGCGGGTCGGGGCGTTCATCGTGGGTCCTTCCTGTGCGGGCGGGGCGGTGGTGGGGCGGTGGGGTGGAACCCCACCCTACGTGTGACGGGCGGTGTGGGGTGGAAACCCACTCTGCGGGGTGGCGGGGCGGATCAGGCGGCGAGGGCGGCGTGGCTGGCCTGGGCCAGGGCGAGGTCGGCCGGGCGCGGGGCCGCGGAGGTTACCCCCATACCGGCCAGTGCGTCCCGTGCCGCGTCCACCGCGCGGGTCATGACACGGCTGTCCATCCGCCCGATGCAGCCGATGCGGAAACTGTCGGCCACCGTCAGCTTGCCCGGATAGATGATGAAGCCGCGCGTCTTCATGCCGTCGTAGAAGGTGGCGAAGTCGAAGGCCGGATCGGCGGGACAGAAGAAGGTGGTGATGATCGGCGACAGCCAGCGGTCGGGCAGCAGCGTCTCGAACCCCTCGGCGCGCAGGCCCCGGACGATCGTGTCGCGGTTCGCCTCGTAACGGGCGAGGCGGGCGGGCGCGCCGCCCTCGGCCTCGTGCATCCGCAGCGCCTCCAGGAAGGCGGCGACGGCATGGGTGGGCGGGGTGTAGCGCCACTGGCCCGTCTTCTCCATCGTCGCCCACTGGGCGTGGACGTCCAGCGCCAGGGAATGGGAATGACCCCCGGCCGTCAGCGCCGCCTTGCGGGCGATGACGAAGCCGAAGCCGGGCACGCCCTCGATGCACTTGTTCGCCGAGGAGACCATCGCCTCCACGTCAAGATCCACCACGTCCAGCGGCACCGCGCCGAAGGCGGACATGCTGTCGACCAGCAGCCGGCGGCCGGCGGCACGGGTCGCGTCGGCGATCTCGGGCAGGGGGTTCAGGATGCCGGAGGACGTCTCGCAATGGATGGCGAGGACATGGGTGATGTCCGGGTCCGCCGCCAGCGCCTCGGCCACCTCGGCCCCGCGCGGGGGAAGGTAGTCGCCCTTGTCGATCAGCGTGAAGGCGCGGCCGAGGTAGCGCATCGTCTCGGCCGCGCGCAGGCCGTAGGCGCCGTTGGCCAGCACCAGCACCTTGCCGCCCTTCGGCACGAAGCTGCCCAGCATCGCCTCCACGCAATAGCTGCCGGAGCCCTGCATCGGCACGCAATCGCATGTCCCGTCGTCGCCGGCGATGGCCAGCAGGCGGCGCCGCATCTCGGCCGTCATGGCGCGGAAATCGCCGTCCCAGGAGCCGAGGTCCCGCAGCATCGCCCGCTTGACCTGCGCGGAGGTGGTGAGCGGGCCGGGGGTCAGAAGGAAGGGCTCCCCCAGTTCGGGATCGGGAAAGGCGGTCATGCGGCGGCTCCTCCAGCGGCAGGTCCGTGAGTGTTGCACGGCGGTGGTGACAGCATCATGTCCATATGTAAAATCGTTTGATCGGATCATATCATAGGCAGGATCGATACATGCGCCACGTGCAGCTGCGCGCCTTCCATAATGTCGCGCTGACCGGCGGGTTCAGCCGCGCGGCCGAGGCGCTGAACCTGACGCAGCCCGCGATTTCCGACCAGGTGCGGCGGCTGGAAGAGGCCTACGACGTGCTGCTCTTCGACCGGCGGGGACGGCGCGTGGTGCCGACGGCGGCGGGCGAGCGGCTGTTCGCGATCACCCGCCGGCTGTTCGCGGTGGAGCGCGAGGCGGCGGATCTGCTGGGCGAGGCGCGGGCGCTGCGGGCCGGGCATCTGCGGATCGTGGCGGACGCCCCGCATCACCTGCTGCACATCCTGGCGGCCTTCCGCGGCCGTCACCCCGGGGTGCGCGTGACCATGCGGTCGGCCAACTCGGCCGGCGTGGCCGAGGCGCTGCACGGCTACGCGGCGGATGTGGGGGTGATGGGGGAACTGCCCGACGATCCGGCGCTGGCGGGGGCGGTGCTGTCCAGCGCGCCGATCGTGGCCTTCGCGGCGCGGGGGTCGCCGCTGGCGCAGAGGGAGAGCGTGGGGCTGGAGGATCTGGCGCGGATGCCGCTGGTGATGCGCGAGCATGGCTCGAAGACCCGGGCGAAGATGGATTCCGCGGCCGAGGCGGCGGGGATCGTGCTGGTCCCCGCGGTGGAGGCCGAGGGGCGCGAGGCGGTGCGCGAGATCGTGGCCGCGGGCGGCGGCGTCGGCTTCGTCAGCCGGGCCGAGTTCGGCGCCGACCCGCGGCTGGTGCCCGTGCCGATCGTCCTGCCCCGCGGCGCGGCCGATCCCCTGCGGATGGAGGAGGCGCTGGTCTTCCTGCGCCAGCGCCGGGAGGGGAAGCTGGTGCGCGCGTTTCTGGCCACGGCGCTGGAGGTCGTGCCGGAGGCGCGCGGGTTTTGAGCCATGCGGGCGCGCGCGGGTTCTGAGGCGTACCGGAGACGCGGGTTCCAAGGCATGCCGGGGCGCGTCGTCTTCGGGGGTGCCGCAGGAGCGTGAGTTCAACAACACGCCGCAGGAGCGTCGGCTCCGGACCGTGCCGGAGGCGTGTCGGTTCCCGGACTTGCGGAGGCGCGTCGGCTCCGGGAGGCCTTTGCGCACCAGGTGGGGCCGGTCGACCGGCGGATCGAAACCGTGGTCCGCGTCTCCCGAGGTGCCCGACCGGGTTATGGGTCGGCCGGGAATACGGGCCGATCAGGTCTTCTGGCCGATCCGGGGCTCGGTGCCTTCGCGCAGGCGGCGGATGTTGCCGGCGTGGCGGATGTAGATCAGCACGGTCAGCACCGCCGACAGGACGAAGCCGCTGCCGCCGCCGAGAAACAGCATCCAGAAGGACGAGGACGCCGCGGCCGTCAGCGCCGCCAGCGACGACACGCGCCCGACCACCGCGGTGGCGAGCCATGTGGCGCAGGTGGCGAGCCCGGCGGGCCAGGATACCGCGAGCAGCACGCCGAGGAAGGTGGCAACCCCCTTGCCGCCGCGAAAGCCCAGCCAGACCGGGAAGCAGTGCCCGACGAAGGCGGCCAGCCCGGCGACCTGGCCGGCATCGCCACCCGCCGCCGCGAAGGCCAGCAGCACCGCCACCGCGCCCTTCGCGCCGTCGAGCAGCAGGGTCGCCGCCGCCGCCCGCTTGTTGCCGGTGCGCAGCACGTTGGTCGCGCCGATGTTGCCCGATCCGATGCGGCGCAGATCGCCCAGACCCAGCCAGCGGGTCAGCAGTATGCCGAAGGGAATGGAGCCGATCAGGTAGCCGATCACGGCCCAGAGCGCGAGGACCGGAACGGTCGAGTCGAATACGGGCATTTCAGCGCCTCCCCGAATGGACGTTCTGCCCCGCGACCCAGGTGCCGAGGACCTTACCCTGCATCCTGGCCCCGTCAAAGGGCGTGTTGCGGCTTTTCGACTGCAGGTCGTAGCGGTCCAGCACGAAGGGCGCGCCGGGGTCGAAAAGCACGAGATCGGCGGGCGCGTCCACCGCAAGGCGCCCGGTCGCCAGCCCCAGCCGGCGGGACGGGTTCAGCGACAGCGCCCGGAAGAGCTGCGGCAGCGTCAGATCGCCCGAATGGACGAGGCGCAGGCAGGCCGGCAGCAGCGTTTCCAGCGCGACGGCGCCCGAGGCGGCCTCTTCGAACGGCAGCCGCTTGCTTTCCTCGTCCTGGGGCGTGTGCATCGAGCAGACGATGTCGATGAGGCCCGAGGCGACGGCCTCGACAACCGCCTGGCGGTCGTCCTCGGACCGCAGCGGCGGCTTCACCTTGAAGAAGGTGCGGTAGTCGGCGACGTCGAATTCGTTCAGCGTCAGGTGGTGAACCGAGACGCCGGCGGTCACGTCCAGCCCGTTGCGCTTCGCCCGTTCCAGCGCGGGCAGGGCGCGGGCGGTGGTGATCTGGTCGGCGTGGTAGCGCGCGCCGGTCATCTCGATCAGCGCCATGTCGCGGTCGAGCGCCATCCGTTCGGCCATCGGGTTCACCGCCGGGAGGCCGCGCAGCGAGGAGAACTTGCCCGAGGTCGCTGCGGCCCCGCGCGACAGGCCGGGGTCCTGGACATGGGCGATGACGAGGGCGTCCAGCGACCGCGCATAGGTCAGCGCGCGGGAAAAGACGCGCGTGTCCTCGATCACCCGGTCGCAATCCGAGAAGGCCACTGCGCCCGCGTCCAGCAGGAAGCCGATCTCGCACATCTCGCGGCCCTCGCGGCCGCGGGTCAGGGCGGCCATCGGCAGGACGCGCACGACGCTCGTGTCGCGGGCCCGGCGGGCGACGAATTCCAGCGTCTCGGGGTTGTCGATGGCGGGCAGGGTGTCGGGGCGCGTGACCATGGTGGTCACGCCGCCCGCCGCCGCGGCGAGGCCGGCGGTCCGGAAGCTTTCCTTGTGCCGCTCGCCCGGCTCGCAGACCTTGACGCCGATGTCGACGATGCCGGGGGCAAGGCAGAGGCCGTCCGCCTCGATCCGGGTGCCGGTGGTGAAGCGCGCCTCGGCCTCCCGGCCGATGGCGGCGATGGCGCTGCCCCGGATCAGCAGGGCGCCCTCCGTCTCGGTGCCTGCCTCGGGGTCGATCAGCCGCGCGCCGGTGACGAGCGTGTCGCTCATCGCATGCCACCGGTGGCGGCGATCAGGATGCCCACCACCACCAGCGCCGCCGCCAGCGCCGCCATCAGGCGCAGCCGTTTCGGCGTGGGCACCGGGCCCGGGGTCACCTGGTTCAGCGTGCCCTCCGCCGAGGGTGTGCGCAGCCGCTCCATCGTGGTGGCGGCGCGGGTCGCGGGGAAGAGGCCGATCAGCCCGAGCGGCGGCGCGATCGTCAGCCGCTGGGCGGTGTCGCCGAAGGCCGCCGGATGCAGGATCACCACCCGCCCGGTGGCGCCGTCGATGCGGTCGGCCTCGGCCGTCAGGGCGGCCTCGTCGAGGCCCAGCCCTTCGGACAGGTAGCCACGCAGCCCCACGCCGGCGAGGTCGCGCAGCGGGAAACTCTCGATATGCGCGGGGTCCAGATGGGTGGCGCCGAGGGACGATTTCAGCGGCCAGCCGCCGCCGTTGCCGTGGGGCTTCGACAGGAAGACGTCGGCCTGCGCGCCATCGGTGTCGAGGGTGAGGACCAGCACGGATTGCGTGTGGGCGGGGATGTCGACGGTGTCGCTCATGCGGGGCTCCTGTCGCTGTCGGGTCCGGTGTCGCGGCCCGTTCCGAGGCCCGCTTCCGGGCCGGGCGCGGCCCGGGGCGAGGCTGCGGGCTCTGCAGTGGTGGCGCCGGGATGGGCGCGCATCTGGATGTCGCGCAGCAGGCGGTAGACCTCGCGCCCATCGGCGATCCGTTCGAAGCCGATGTCGTGACGGAGGTAGCCGCGCTTGCCCGACCGCCGCATCTCGTGCGCGAAATACACCGACGGCAGGTCGTCGTCGCGGTAATCCAGCTGGCTCAGCCCGCCGATCGGCCAGGAAGTCAGCTTGCGGCCGCGAAAGGGAATGTCGGTGGCGATGAAGGCGCGGCGGTCGGTCAGCGTGTACCAGGTATGCCGCCGCCGCCAGGCGCTGCCGTATATCGGCCCGAAGGCGACGCCGAGACCCGCGAAGAAGTGCAGCAGGCCGAACATCCAGAAATAACCGCCCGCACGCGAGGCCATGACCATCCAGACGACGGCGAAGCCCGAGAAGAAGAGCCCGAAGGCCAGCGTGACGAGGTGGATCGCCCGGAACCGAACCGTCGCGTCGGGGCGGCCTTGCCAGAGGATCGTCTCTCCGTCGTCGAGGATCCCGTCCCAGCCCTCGCCGCGGGCCATGTGGGTGACGTCCCTGCGGGCGGAACCGGCGGGGCGGCTGCCGGCGTTCATGCGGCGGCCCGCTTCGCGCGCAGGTTCCGGGCCAGCAGGTCCATCGCGGCCATGCGGACGGCGACGCCCATCTCCACCTGTTCCTGGATGACCGAGCGGTTGATGTCGTCGGCGATGGTCCCGTCGATCTCGACCCCGCGGTTCATCGGACCGGGGTGCATGACGATGGCGTCGGGCTTCGCATGCGCCAGCTTCTCGGCGTCGAGCCCGAAGCGGTGGTAGTATTCGCGCTCCGACGGGATGAAGCCGCCGTCCATCCTCTCCTTCTGGAGGCGGAGCATCATGACGACGTCGACGTCCCGAAGCCCTTCCTCCATGTCGCCGTAGACCTCGCATCCGAACTCGGCCACGCCTGCGGGCATCAGGGTGGGCGGGCCGACAAGGCGGATGCGGTTTTCCATCTTGCCCAGCAGGATCAGGTTCGACCGCGCCACGCGGGAATGGGCGATGTCGCCGCAGATGGCGATCGACAGGCGGTGCAGGCGGCCCCTGGCGCGGCGGATGGTCAGCGCGTCCAGCAGGGCCTGGGTCGGGTGCTCGTGCCGTCCGTCGCCGGCGTTGAGCACCGCGCAGTTCACCTTCTGCGCCAGCAGGTCGACGGCGCCCGAGTGAGGGTGTCGCACCACCAGCAGGTCGGGGCGCATGGCGTTCAGCGTCAGCGCCGTGTCGATCAGCGTCTCGCCCTTCTTCACCGAGGAGGTCTGCATCGACATGTTCATCACGTCGGCCCCGAGCCGCCGGCCGGCCAGTTCGAAACTGGCCTGGGTGCGGGTCGAGTTCTCGAAGAACATGTTGATCTGGGTGAGGCCCGCCAGCGCGTCGCCGTGTTTCTCGGCGCTGCGGTTGAGGGTCACGTAATCGTCGGCGAGATCGAGAAGGGTGGTGATCTCGGGCGGCGACAGGGGCTCGATCCCCAGCAGATGATCCTGTGCGAAGCTCATGCGCCGCTCCCCCGTTTCGCGCGTCGGTTATAGGCAGCGCGGCGGCGGGGAACAAGCCGCCGGGATCGATCGGCGGGCGGGTCGCGGGTCGGATCGGGTGCGGGTCGGGGGCTCTGCCCCCATCGAGCCTGCGGCTCGATCCCACCGGGATTTTTCGGGCCAGAGGAAGCCGGGGGAACGCGGGAAACTGAACCGTCCGCGTCTGCTGGCGCCGTCTGTAGCCCGGCGGGTGCCGGGGTTTTCCACCGGCGGGAGGCGGACTAGGCTGCGGCCATGGATTCGGCGCTCGAGTGGCATCATGCGAAGGCCCTGCTGGCGTGGCAGGTGGAACTCGGCGCGGACGAGGCGATCTGCGACGCGCCGGTGGACCGGTTCGCGCTGGAGCGCAGCCCCCCGCGCCGGACCGCGCCGGCGGAGGCCCATGCGCCGGACGTCGTGCGCGAGCGGGTGGAGCCGGATGCCGTCGAGGTGGCGCGCGCCGCCGCCACCGGTGCCGCCACGCTCGCCGCCCTGCACGAGGCGCTGGCGGCCTACGAGCATTGCGACCTGCGGCAGGGCGCGCGAAACACGGTCTTCGCCGACGGCAACCCGGCCGCGCGGGTGATGATCGTGGGCGAGGCGCCGGACCGGGACGAGGATCGCGAGGGGCGGCCCTTCGTCGGCCCCGCGGGGCAGATGCTGGACCGGATGTTCGCGGCCATCGGCCTGTCGCGGACGGCCGAGGTGCCGGACCGGGCGCTCTATCTCGCCAACGTCCTGCCGTGGCGGCCGCCGCGGAACCGCGACCCCGAGGCCGCCGAGATCGCGATGATGCTGCCCTTCCTGCAGAAGCATGTCGAACTCGCCGATCCCGAGATCGTGGTGATCATGGGCAATATCGCGGCCCAGGCGGCGCTCGGCCGGCGCGGCATCCTCAAGCTGCGCGGCCGCTGGACCGAGGCCTGGGGCCGCCCGGCGATGCCGATGGCGCATCCCGCGTCGCTGTTGCGCCAGCCCGCGGCCAAGCGCGAAGCCTGGGCCGACCTGCTGGCGATCCGGGCGCGGCTGGAGGGCTGAGGTGCCGGACAGGCGGGTTCGGTTGGAGCGCGGGGGATGCGCCGTCCCCCGGTTGCCGACGGATGCCGCGTGGCATCCCATCATGCCGGCAAGCGCCGCTCCGGCCCCCGATGCCCTGCGGCCGGGCGCGGTGCTTCGCTGTCCCCTCGCCAGAGGCAGGCGCCGGCGCCGCTTCGCCTTCCCGTCGCCGCGTCCGGGTGATAGACCGCGACTGCACCATCCCGACAGCGGAGCACTCCGATGCTGCCCGACGCGCTTGTCCTTCTCGCCTTCCTGCCGGCGGCGCTGGCGCTGAACCTGACGCCGGGGGCGGACATGCTGTTCTGCATCGGCCAGGGCCTGCGGTCCGGCCCGCGGCCCGCCTGGGCGGCGAGCGCGGGGATCTCGGCGGGCTCCTTCGTCCATGCGGCGGTGGCGGGGCTGGGGCTGGGCGCGCTGGTGGCGGCGCATCCAGGCCTTTTCGATGCGATCCGCTGGATCGGCGTGGCGTACCTGCTGTTCCTCGCGGTGCAGACGCTGCGCGCCTCGGGCCATGCGGCGGCCGTGGCGGCGCCGGCGGCCGCGGGCACGGTGCGGGCGTTCCGCGACGGTCTGCTGGTCAACCTGAGCAATCCCAAGGTGATCCTCTTCGTGCTGGCCTTCGTGCCGCAGTTCGTCGATCCCGCGCGGCCCGTCCTGCCGCAGTTCCTGATCTTCGGCGCGGTGCTGGCGGCGGGCGGCTTCGTGATCAACGGCCTCGCCGGCACCTTCGCGGGCGGGGCGGGGCGGCGGCTGGCCCGCTCTCCCGGCGCGGCGCGGTGGCTGGGGCGCGTCTCGGCCGGGATCTTCGGCGCGCTGGCCCTGCGTCTGGCGCTGAGCGAGCGGGCATGAGCGGGCGCGACTTCATCCCCGTCCGCTTCGCGGTGCTGACGGTGTCGGACACGCGCACGGCGGCGGACGACCGGTCAGGCGACACGCTGGCCGAGCGGATCGAGGCGGCGGGCCACATCCTCGCCGCCCGCACCATCCTGCCGGACGAGCGCGACCGCATCGCCGACCAGCTGCGCATCTGGATCTCCGATCCGGGCGTCGACGCGGTGCTGTCGACGGGCGGAACCGGGCTGACCGGGCGCGACGTCACGGTCGAGGCGCATCGCGAGGTCTACGAGAAGGAGATCGACGCCTTCGGCACGGTCTTCACCATCGTGTCGATGCAGAAGATCGGCACCTCTGCCGTGCAGTCGCGTGCCACGGGCGGGATCGCGGGGGGCACGTTCCTCTTCGCGCTGCCGGGATCGCCCGGGGCCTGCCGCGACGCCTGGGACGAGATCCTGGAGAAACAGTTCGACTACCGCCACAAGCCCTGCAACTTCGTCGAGATCATGCCGCGTCTCGACGAGCATCTGCGCCGGAAGTAGCCCGGCGACAGGCCGGATATCCTCGAAGGATCGCCCATGCCCCGCATTCTCGCCTTCTCCGACATCCACCGCTCGCGCGACCACGCGCTGGACCTCGTGGCGCGCGCCGAAGAGGCCGATCTGGTGATCGGCGCCGGCGATTTCGCCACGATGCGCAAGGGGCTGGAGGAGACGATGGCCCTCTTCGCGCCGATCGAGGAGCGGTTGATCGTCGTCCCCGGAAACGCCGAAAGCGCCGAGGAGCTGTCGTCGGCCACCGGGGCGGTGGTGCTGCACGGGCAGAGCGTGACGCTGAACGGGCTGACGATCTTCGGCATCGGCGCGGCGATCCCGCGCACGCCGTTCGGGGAATGGTCCTTCGATCTGGACGAGGATGCGGCCGCGACGATGCTGGCAGCGGCGGCGGGGGCGGACATCCTGATCTCCCACTCCCCGCCGAAGGGGCTGGGCGACGTGACGCGGGACGGCCGGTCGCTGGGCTCCACCGCCCTGCGCGCGGCGATCGAGGCGCATGCGCCGCGGCTGGTGCTCTGCGGGCACATCCACGACAGCTGGGGCGCGCGGGGAAAGATCGGCACCGCGGAGGTTGCGAACCTCGGGCCGGACGGGGCGGTGTTCGAGCTCTGATCCGGGCGCTCGGCCGGGAGGTCCCGAAAATTTCCGGCTGGACCATTCCCGAAAAAGTCCCGCCGGCGGCGACGGAACGTGCGCGGCCGGACGTAAACACTCCTGACGACCTTGTGCCTTGGCATCGCCGGACCCCGGCGACATCATGTGTCGCACCTTTCGGAAGGACACCGTCCCCATGCGTTTCCTGCGCCGGAGCCTCGTCGGGCTCACCCTCGTCTCGCTGACGCTGGCCCTGCTGGTCTGGGCCGGCGCGCTTGTCGTGGGCGCGGTGCAGACGCGGATGTCGGCAGAACCGCGCGTGCCCCAGGCGCGGGAGCGGGTGTTCGCGGTCAACGTGCTGACGGCGGAGGAGGAAACGCTCACCCCGATCCTGACCGCCTTCGGCGAGGTCCGCTCGCGCCGCACGCTTCAGGTCCGCGCCGCCGCCGGGGGCCGCATTCTGGACCTGGCCGAGGGGTTCGAGGACGGCGGCCGCGTGGAGGCGGGCGATCTGCTGGTGCGCATCGACGCGACCCTGCCGGAGGCCGCGCTGTCCCGCGCCCGGGCCGACCTCAGCGACGCCGAGGCCGAGGTGCGCGACGCCGAGCGCGGTCTGACGCTCGCCCGCGACACCCTGGCCGCCAGCGAGGAACAGGCCGATCTGCGGCAGCGGGCGCTGGCGCGCCAGGCCGATCTGCTGGACCGCGGCGTCGGCACCGCGGCGCTGGTGGAAGAGGCGGAGCTGGCCGCCGCCTCGGCCCGGCAATCGGTGGTTTCGGCCCGCACCGGGCTGGCCCAGGCCGAGGCGCGGGTGGATCAGGCGGCCACCGCGCTCGCCCGGGCGACCATCGCCCGCGACGAGGCGCAGCGCGCGGTGGAGGACACCGAGGTCCGCGCGGAATTCGCCGGCACGCTGAGCGACGTGACGGTGGTCGAGGGCGGGCTGGTCAGCGCGAACGAGCAGATGGCGCAGCTGATCGACCCCGACGCGCTGGAGGTGTCGTTCCGCGTCTCGACCGCGCAATACGCCCGGCTGCTGGACGAGGCGGGACGGCTGAGGGCCGCGCCCGTGACGGCCGCTCTCGGGACCGGCGGGATCGAGATCACCGCCACCGGCACGATCAGCCGGGCCAGCGCGGCCGTGGGCGAGGGGCAGGTGGGCCGCATGGTCTTTGCCCGACTCGACGCGCCGGGCGGGCTGCGTCCGGGGGATTTCGTGACCGTGACAACCGAGGAGCCGCCGCTGGAGCAGGTGGTGCGGCTGCCCTCCGGCGCCTTGAACGCGGCGAACGCCGTTCTGGTGCTGGACGAGGACGAGCGGCTGGAAAGCCTGCCCGTCACGCTGGAGCGGCGGCAGGGCGACGACGTGATCGTGCGCGGCGCGGGCCTCGCCGGCCGCGAGGTGGTGCGCGAGCGCACGCCGCTGCTGGGGCCGGGGATCAAGGTGCGCCCGATCCGCCCGGTCGGCGCGGAAGAGGCCCGCGAGGTCGCCGAAGCCGGCACGTCTGAGGCCGGCACGTCCGAAACCGGCTCACCGGAAACCGCCGCTGCAAGCGCCCGGCCCGCAGGCGCCGACGCGGGCGAGATGGTCGAACTGACCGACGAACGCCGCGCCCGCATCCGCGCCTTCATCGAAAGCTCCGCCCGTATGCCGGACGAGATGAAGACCCGCATCCTCGCGCAGCTCGACCAGCCGCAGGTCCCGGCCAGCATGGTGGCCCGGATCGAGGCCCGGATGGGGAGCTAGACGCATGATCCGTCCGGTTCCCGCCGCCGCCGGCGGGCTGCTCAGCTACTTCACCCGCCACCGCACCGCCGCGAACCTGCTGCTGGTGGTGCTGATGGTGCTGGGCATCGCCGCCCTGCCGCAGATGCGCGCGCAGTTCTTCCCCGATGTGGTGATCGACGAGATCGACGTCTCGGTCCGCTGGGACGGGGCGGGGGCCGAGGACATCGACAGCGGCATCGTCCAGCTTCTGGACCCGGTGCTGCTGGCGGTCGAGGGTGTCAGCGGCACGCGGGCGCGATCCGGCGACGGGTCCGCCCGGATCGAGGTGGAGTTCGAGCCGAACTGGGACATGGGCCGCGCCGCCGACGACGTGCAGGCGGCCGTCGACAGCGTGACCAACCTGCCGGAGGAGGCAGAGGAGCCCGAGGTCCGCCGCGGCGGCTGGCGCGACCGGGTGACGGACGTCATCATCACCGGCCCCGTGGGCCCCGACCAGCTTGCCCGCTTCGCCGACGAATTCTCGCTGCGGCTCTTCGCCGAAGGCGTGACGCGCACCACGATCCGCGGCGTGATGGCCCCCCGCACCATCGTCGAGGTGCCCTCGCAATCGCTGATCGCCCACGACATCGCCATGGCCGACATCGCCGCCGCCATCGCCGAGGAGGTGGACGCCGACCCGGCAGGCGACGTGACCGGCGCCAACGCCCGCGTCCGCACCGGAACCGAGAAGCGCTCCGCCGACCAGATCGCCGCGATCCCGCTGCGCGCCAGGCCCGACGGGTCCGAGCTGACGATCGGCGACGTGGCGACGATCCGGGTGGAGGGAACCGATGCCCTGCGCGGCTATTACGTGGGCGAGAATCCGGCCGTGTCGATCCGCGTCGACCGTTCGGACCGGGGCGACGCCATCGAGATCCAGGAGACGGTGGAGCGCGTCGCGGCCGAGCTTCAGGCGACCCTGCCGACCGGCACCTCCGTCGACCTGATCCGCACCCGGGCGGAGGCGATCACCGGCCGCCTGGACCTGCTGATCGACAACGGGCTGATGGGACTCGGCCTGGTGCTGGCGCTGCTCTTCCTGTTCCTGAACGCCCGCACCGCCTTCTGGGTGGCGGCCGGCATCCCCGTCGCCATGCTGACCGGCATCGCGCTGATGTACGTCGCGGGGCTGACGCTGAACATGATCTCGCTCTTCGCGCTGATCATCACGCTGGGGATCGTGGTCGACGACGCCATCGTCGTGGGCGAGCACGCCGACGCCCGCCACCGCCGGCTGCACGAACATCCCGTGGTCGCCGCCGAGAACGCCGCCCGCCGGATGGCGATGCCGGTCTTCTGCGCGACGCTGACCACCGTGATCGCCTTCTTCGGCCTCACCGCCATCGGCGGCCGGTTCGGCGAGATGATCCAGGACATCCCCTTCACCGTGATCGTGGTGCTGATCGCCTCGCTGGTCGAATGCTTCCTGATCCTGCCCAACCACATGAGCCACGCCATCGCCCATTCCGGGCGCGAACACTGGTACGACCTGCCGTCGCGACTGGTGAACCGGGGCTTCCGGCAGGTCCGCGACCGCGCCTTCCGCCCACTGATGCGCGGGGTCGTGGCGCTGCGCTATCCGGTGCTGGCGGGCACCGTCGTTCTGCTGGCCAGCCAGGTTGCGCCGCTGATCACCGGCGACGTGCCCTGGCGCTTCTTCAACTCGCCCGAGGAGGGGTCCGTCTCGGGCAATTTCTCGATGGTCGAGGGCGCCTCGCGCGAGGACACGCTGGCCATGATGCGCGAGATGCAGCGCGCCGCCGACGAGGTGGGCCGGCGCTACGAGGCCGAACACGGCCGCAACCCCGTCGCCTATGCGCTGGCCGAGATCGGCGGCAACACCGGCCGCTCGCTCGCCTCGGCCGAGACGAAGGACGAGGAGCTTCTGGGCTCCATCGCGATCGAGCTGATCGACCCGGATCTGCGGCCCTATTCGTCCTTCGCCTTCGTGGCCGACCTGCAGGACGCCATACAGCCGCATCCGCTGGCCGAGGAGGTGTCGTTCCGCGGCTGGCGCTCCGGCCCCGGGGGCGATGCCCTGGACGTCGAGTTCTCGGGCGCCGAGGCGCAGGTGCTGAAGGACGCCGCCGAGGCGCTGAAGGAAGAGATGCTGCGCTACCCCGAGGTCTCGGCGGTGGAGGACACGCTCGCCTGGGACAAGGAGGAGCTGATCCTCGACCTCACGCCCCAGGGTCGCGCGCTCGGCTTCACCATCGACGGGCTCGGATCGGTGCTGCGGGCCCGGCTGAACGGGATCGAGGCGGCGACCTTCCCGGTCGGTCCGCGGTCGGCCGAGATCCGGGTGGAACTGCCCGAGGGCGAGCTGACGGCCGATTTCCTCGACCGGACGCAGCTGCGCACGCCGGACGGCGCCTGGGTGCCGCTGGCCGACATCGTCTCGGTCACGCGCGAGGCCGGCTTCTCGACCGTGCGGCGCCAGAACGGGCTGCGGCAGATCTCGGTCACCGGCGACATCTCCGAGGACGATCCGGCCCGCGCCGCCGAGGTCACGAAGGCGCTGGAGGAGGAGATCCTGCCCCGCATCGCCAGCGAGAAGCAGGTGGACTGGGACATGGCCGGCCTCAGCGAGCAGGAGGACGAATTCCTCTCGGACGCCATGTCCGGGCTGATCCTGACCCTGCTGGGCATCTACCTGGTGCTGGCCTGGATCTTCGCCTCCTGGACCCGGCCGCTGGTGGTGATGGCGATCATCCCCTTCGGGCTCATCGGCACGATCTGGGGCCATGCGGCGTGGGATGTGCCGATGTCGATGTTCACCATCGTCGGCCTGCTGGGGATGACCGGGATCATCATCAACGATTCCATCGTGCTGGTGACGACCATCGACGAATACGCCGAGGAGCGGGGGCTCTTCCCGTCGATCGTCGACGGCGCGGCGGATCGGCTGCGGCCGGTGATGCTGACCACGCTCACCACGGTGCTGGGCCTCGCGCCGCTGCTCTACGAGAATTCCAGCCAGGCGCAGTTCCTCAAGCCCACGGTGATCACGCTCTGCTACGGGCTCGGCTTCGGCATGGTGCTGGTGCTGCTGGTGGTGCCGGCGCTGATGGCCGCCCAGGCGGACGTGGGCCGCGCGATCCGCGCCTTCCGCCGGGCGCTGGGTGCCCGCCGCGCCGGCGGGCTGCGCCGCACGGGCCTCCTGGCCGCCGGTCTGGCGGCGGCCTGGTTCGCGGCGACGATGGGCTGGACGCTCGCCACCGGCGCGCTGCCCGCCGCGCTGGCGCTTCCCGCCCTGGCCGCGCTTCCGCCGATGGCGGCCGCCTTCCTCACCTTCGCGGCCGGCCTCGTCCTGCTGGCCGCCGCGCTCCTGGCCCTCGCCGCCCTGCGCCCGCCCCGCCCGGCCCGCGCCTGACAGGCCGGACCCGCGGAAGCCCCGCCGCCCTCATTTCCCAGCCGGAAAATACTCCCGCCGGAGGCACCATCGCCGGCAGAGGGGTCGATCCCCTCTGCCGGCGATCCCCCGCGCGACGGCGCGAGCCGGCGCAACGGCCCTGCGACGAGCCGCTCCGGCAGCGCCGCCGCAACGGAAGCAACCTCGTCTCGCCATGCATCCCCGGGTCGGACAGATCGCCCAGACCTCACGGCCGGGGACAGCCGTGATCCTCGGGCTCGACCCGAGGATCTCCCCCTGCCCGCGCCCCCGACAAGCGCCCTCAGCCGCCCGTGCAACCCTCGATCTCGACCGCCCGGTCGCGGCCGAGGACGGTGATCCGCAGCCCAGAGCGGTCCAGCGCGAAGGCGCGGCCGCTCTCGTGGTAGAGTTCGGTTGCCCCGCTCAGCGAGCCGCCGCTCCTGCGGCCGGGGGCCGGCGCTGCCCATATCTTCGGGTCGCCCGTCTCGACGACGATGTCCTCGCGTCCGCCGGTCGGGGGCATGGCGATGTCCAGCGACATGCGCATCCCGCCATCCACCGGCGACACGGTGCAGCGCACCGCGCCCACCCCCGCCTCGCGGGCCGAGAAGGCGCGTTCGGCCAGTGCCGCCGCGATCTTCGGATCGCGCCGCGCGGCGGCGGCCGGCAGATCGGCAGCGAGGCGCAGCTCCAGCGGGATGCAGACCTCGGCGCAGATGCCGAGCGTCATGCGGCCCGACAGCTCGACCGGCCTGCCGGCGCGGGCGGGCGTCACGATAAGCGGCAGGATCACCCTGTCGTGGTAGACGAAGGAGGTCGCGCCGCCGGTCTGCATCACCTCGGGGCGCGGCCACTCGACCCTCACGGCGCCCAGATTGCGCGAGCCGCGCCAGTCGAAGGCGGGCGGCACGCCGACCTCGCCGGGCTGGCGCCAGTAGGTGTGCCAGCCGGGCGCCAGCCGGATCTCGACCGCCGCCACATGGGTGCCGTCCGCGCCGCGCCAGCCCGGCAGGATCCCGAGCGCGACCTTGTCCTCCACGCCCTGCGCCCGCGCCGGCATGGGGAAAGCAACGGACAGAGCGGCCGCCAGCAGCGCGCCCGCGAAGGCGGCCGCGGCCAGGGCGCCGCGGGTCGGGCGTCCGGCCATCCGGCGCAGCCGGCGGGCGATCGGGAAGGGGGTGCGGGTCATGCCCTCGTCATGCGCCACGCCGCGCGGCCTGCCAACTCACGTTCCGGCGAGAGCGCGCGCCGGAGGTGCCGGGGTGACGCCGGTCGGCCACACCTGCCGCTCTGTCCGCTTGCAAGTGACGCGTGCAGGCGTCATGGTTCGCACCGCGACATGGAAAAGACTGCCAGCCGGAGCGACACCCATTGAGCGATGCCGACGATCTGACCGGCAAGCTGCTGATTGCCATGCCCGGCATGATGGACGACCGCTTCTCGGGGGCTGTCGTCTTCCTCTGCGCGCATTCGACCGACGGGGCCATGGGCATCGTCATCAACCGTCTCGCGCCCGGCGTGGCGCTGTCCGACATCCTGGAACAGCTGTCGATCGACACCGACGCCCCCGCCGCCGCGCGCAACGTGCTGGCCGGCGGCCCGGTCGAGCAGGAGCGCGGCTTCGTGCTGCATTCCACCGACTACGCCTCGACCATCTCGACCCTGCACGTCACCCGCGACATCGCGATGACCGCCACCATGGACATCATGGAGGACATCGCCCGCGACGAGGGACCGGCACGGATGCTGGTGGCGCTCGGCTATTGCGGCTGGGGGCCGGGGCAGCTGGAGCGGGAGCTGGCCGAGAACGCCTGGCTGACCTGCGACGGGGCGCCCGAGCTGGTCTTCGGCGCCGACATGAACCGCAAGTGGGAAGCGGCGCTCCGGACGCTGGGGGTCAATCCGCTGACGCTGTCCTCGACCTCCGGCCGGGCCTGATCAGGTCTGAACGGGGCCCGAGCCCAGCCTGAGTATGGCCTGAGACGGGCCCGATCCGGCGCGTTCGCCGGCGCTTGGGACCGGCCCCGCACCCCGGCCTTGCGCCTCAGCCGCGCGGGGCGGCGGCGCGGCGCAGACGGTCGTTGATCGCGCGGCCCAGCCCCTCGTCCGGGATCGGCGCGACGGCGATCCGTTCGGCTCCGATCGCGTCCAGCGCATGCAGGCACCGGAAGAGCGCCGCCGCCGCCTCGGTCAGATCGCCGCTCTCCGACAGGCTGAACCGTCCCGGCACCGCGCCGAAGCCCAGCATCACCTCGTCCGGCGCGGCCTCCGTCGCGTTCAGCCGGACCCGGCCGCGCGGCGCGTAGTGCGAGGCGAGCTGCCCCGGCGCGGTCACCGGGCCGCCGGCCGTCACGCCGCGGGGCAGGGCGCCCGTCACCTCCGCCACTGCCTCGGCCGTCACGCCGCCGGGCCGCAGCAGGCTCACCGTCCCCTCGGCGCCGATGCCGAGGATCGTCGATTCGACCCCGACCCCGCAGGCGCCGCCGTCCAGCACCGCCTCGATCCGCCCGCCGAGCCCGGCCAGCACGTGGCCCGGCTCGGTAGGGCTGATGCGGCCCGACGGGTTGGCCGAAGGCGCGGCGACCGGCCCGTCGAAGGCCGTCAGCAGGGCCTGCGCCACGGGATGCGCCGGCACCCGCACGGCCAGCGTCGGAAGCCCCGCCGACACCAGCGGCGCGATCCCCGCGCCGTCGCGCATCGGCAGGACGAGGGTCAGCGGTCCGGGCCAGAACGCATCGGCCAGGTGCAGCGCCACCGGCGGCAGCCGGACCAGCGCCGCCGCCCGCTCGACCCCTGTCACATGGACGATCAGCGGGTTGAAGGCAGGCCGCTCCTTCGCCGCGAAGATGCCGGCCACTGCCCGGTCGTCGCGCGCGTCACCCGCGAGGCCGTAGACCGTCTCGGTCGGCATCGCCACCAGCCCGCCGGCCGTCAGGATGGCGGCGGCGGCGGCGATTCCGTCCGGGTCCGGGGTCAACAGGCGGGTCTCGATCATCGCAGGCGCTCCTTGCCGGTGCCGCGCGGGGATGGTGCGGGAGCCGGGCGGGGACGCGCGGTGGTGGCCGCCCGCCGCGATACCGCCCGGAGGTCCGCCCGCGATGCGATCCCGTGACGCCGCGTTCCGGTTGCCGTTCGCGTAGCCGCCTTTACCCTTCCGTTCAATCGCTACCGCCATGTCCGGGCCATCACCCGCCCGACCAGGAAGAAGACCATGCCCTATACCGCACCCGTTTCCGAATTCCGTTTCCTGCTGGACCACGTCGTCGGGTTTCCCGCCGTCGCCGCGACCGACCGTTTCGCCGATGCCAGCCCCGACACGGTGGAGGCGATCCTCTCCGAGGCGGGCAAGCTCTGCCAGGAGGTGCTGGCGCCGGTGAACCGCAATGGCGACCTGCATCCTGCCCGGCTGGAGAACGGCGTCGTCCGCACCTCGCCCGGATTCGCCGAGGCCTATCGCGCGATGGCCGACGGCGGCTGGATCGGCATCTCGGCTCCGGTGGAGCACGGCGGCATGGGCCTGCCGCTGACGCTGACGACGGTGTTCAACGACATGGCCTCGGCCGCGTGCCTGTCGCTGGGCCTGAACCCGTTGCTGACCCAGGGCCAGATCGAGGCGCTGGAGGCGCATGCGGACGCGGAGATGCGTGCGCTCTACCTGCCGAAGCTGATCTCGGGCGAATGGACCGGCACGATGAACCTGACCGAGCCGCAGGCCGGCTCGGACGTCGGCGCGCTGCGCACGAAGGCCGAACCCGACGGCGACGGTAGCTACAGCATCACCGGGCAGAAGATCTACATCTCCTGGGGCGATCACGATCTGGGCGGCAATGTCTGCCACGCCGTGCTGGCCCGCCTGCCGGACGCGCCGGAGGGGACGCGGGGCATCTCGCTCTTCATGGTGCCGAAGTATCTGGTGAACGAGGACGGCAGTCTGGGCGCGCCGAACGATCTGCGGGTCGTGTCGCTGGAACACAAGCTGGGCATCCACGGCTCTCCGACCTGCGTGATGAGCTACGAGGGCGCGAAGGGCTGGATGATCGGCGAGCCCAACAAGGGCATGGCCGCGATGTTCACCATGATGAACGCCGCCCGGCTGGCGGTCGGCACGCAGGGCGTCGGGGTGGCGGACGGAGCGTATCAGCACGCGCTGGCCTACGCGATGGACCGGCAGCAGGGCAGGACGCCGGTCGCCGGGACGGGCACCATCGTCGATCATGCCGACGTGCGCCGGATGCTGATGACGATGAAGGCCGATCTCTTCGCCGCCCGCGCCATCGCGCTGGCCTGCGCCGTGGCCATCGACATGGGCCATGCGACGGGCGAGGCCGAATGGAAGGCCAGGGCCGCGCTGTTGACGCCGATCGCCAAGGCCTTCGGCACCGACACCGGCATCCGCGTGTCCGAGATCGGCGTCCAGGTCCACGGCGGCATGGGCGTGATCGAGGAGACCGGCGCGGCGCAGTATTCCCGCGACGTCCGCGTGACGGCGATCTACGAGGGCACCAACGGCATCCAGGCGATGGACCTCGTGGCGCGCAAGATGATGGACGGGGGCGAGGCGGCGTTCCATCTGCTTGACGAGATCGAGCAGAACGCCGAGGCCGCCCGCGCCGAACTGCCCGAGCTGGGAGAGGCCGTCTGGGAAGCCGCCGAGACCCTGCGCGAGGCGACCGAGTGGCTGGTGGCGCAGGACGATCCGAACGACCGATTCGCGGGCGCCGTTCCCTATCTATCTGCGTTCGCCCGCGTGCTGGGTGGCCATTACCATCTGAAAGCCGCTATGGAGGGGGCCGGAACCGGACCGCGCGCCGCCCTTGCGCGGTTCTATATCGACCGGCTGCTGCCGGATCACGTCGGGCTTCTGGCCCAGGCCATGACGGGTGCGGAGGATCTCTACGCCCTGTCGCCGGAGGAATTGAGCGCATGATGGACGGCACTGCGGGGACGATCCGATACCCGATGGAAACCCCGCCCGAGCCGCACGAAGCCTTCGAGGTGGCGCCGGGCGTGCTGTGGCTGCGGGTGCCGATGCCGACGGTGCTGAACCACGTCAACGTCTACGCGCTGGACGACGGCGACAGCTGGACGCTCGTCGACTGCGGCCCGTATCGCGACGGCACGGTCGCGCAGTTCGAGGGCCTGCTGGCGGGGCCGCTGAAGGGCAAGCCGGTGGCCCGGGTGCTGGTCACGCATCACCACCCCGATCATGTCGGCATGCTGGGCTGGTTCATGGAGCGGGGGGCCGAACACTGGACCTCGCGCGTGTCGTACCTGCTGTCCCGGATGCTGGTGCTGGACGTCGAAACCGAGGCGAACGAGGCGACGCTGGCCTACTGGCAATCCGCCGGCATGCCGGCCGGGATGATCGCCGAGAAGCGGGCGAAGCGGCCGATGAACTTCGTCGACATCGTCCACCCGATCCCGCCGGGCTTCCGTCGGCTGCAGGAGGGCGACACCTTCGAGAGCGGCGGCCGGACATGGGACGTGCGGCTCGGCAACGGGCATGCGCCCGAGCACATCACGCTGTGGTCGCGGGACTGCAATCTGGTGCTGGGGGGCGATCAGCTTCTGCCCTCGATCTCTCCGAACGTCGGCGTCCAGGCGGCGGAGCCGTGGGCCGACCCGCTGGGCGAATGGCTGGAAGCCTGCGAGCGGCTGTCGTCATACGCGCGGGAGGATCATTACGTCCTGCCCGGCCACAAGCTGCCCTACACCGGCCTGCCGATGCGGATGAAGCAGCTGATCGTGAACCACCACGGCGCGCTGGACCGCCTGCACGCGCATATCGCCGAGCCGAAGACCTGCGTGGAATGCTTCCCGCCGCTCTTCAAGCGCGAGATCACCGACGGCATCTTTCACCTCGCCATGATCGAGGCAATGGCGCACCTGAACCACCTGCTGTTCACCGGCCGCGCCACGCGCGAGCGGCGGGCGGATGGCGCCTGGCTCTGGCGGGCGGCCTGATCGGCAGCGCCGGCGAGAGGCCAGGCTTCGGCCGGCGCGCTGCGCCCCTCCGGTGGTCCCGCGCGTGAGCCGCCCCCATATCACCCTCACCCGACCCGGCGGAGGAGCCCCCATGTCCGAGCACAGCCAGAACCAGATCCACACCGCCGCCGAGGCGGAGGAGGACGCGGCGATCCCGCGCCGGCACGAGGTCCACGCCGACCCCGAGGCCACCGCCGACGGCGCGGCGCCGAGGCAACTGGCGACGAAGCCGAAAAGCCCGGCAGAATGGGCCTATCAGCGGCTGATCCTCTACATCCAGAACTTCGAGAAGACGCTCGATGCGCAGCACGAGGTGGCGATCGGTCTGACCGGTTCCGACGCCGGCATCCTCAGGATCGAGGGGATGGGCTTTTTCGACCCGGACATCGTGACCTTCTACGGCACCGATCCGCAGGGCGGGCGGACGCAGCTGATCCAGCACGTCACGCAGCTGAACGTGATGCTGCGGGCGATGCCCAAGCGGGTGGCCGCCGAAGCCCCGCAGCGGATCGGCTTCCGCCTGGCCGCGGACCTGGAGACGGTGGAGCCCGTGCCGGATGCCGGCTCCGGGGCCGGGGGAACGACGGACGAGGATCCGGCCTGAGAGGCAGGCCGGTGCCCGCCTTGCAGGGGCAGGATCGCACCACGCTGTTCGCGCCCGACCGGCGGGCGGGACGGTTCGGCCGCAGCCCTCCTGGCGAGGCAGATGACGGCGGGCGCTGCGGCCGGGTCACAGGGCCGCGCCCCCGTGACAACGCCGCGCATCCTGATGTCGTGACAGCGTCACCGGGATCGGCTAATCACACCCGCGACAGACCGGATCTTGCCTGAAGGAGCCCAGACCATGGCCGAGCACAAGCATGGCGAAATGAACATCGAGGCGCAGAAGAAGACCTTCGAGGGCTTCATCCGCGTCACCACGATCGTCGTGGTGCTGAGCATTCTCATCCTCGTCTTCATGGCGCTGGTCAACAGCTGATCCGCGGCCGGCGGTCCCGCGACGTGCCTCGCACGGACGCGCCGGATCCTGCCACAGCCCGACCGTTCCAATGCGCGCCCGGCCGCCGAGCCGGTTCCGGAGAGACCACGATGATCCGTCTTGTCCTGCTTCTCGTGGCCGTTCTCTCGGTCGCCGCCTGCGCGCGCAATCCCGAGATCGCGACCCCGGCCGACATAGAGCGCTTCGCCTTCCGGGACCCGGGCGAGCCGGCGCTGACGCTCTACACCATCGTCAGCAACGAGACAGGGTCGGGCGCCCATACCGCGCTGATGGTCACTGGTTCCCAGCAGGTGATCTTCGATCCGGCGGGATCGTTTCACCATGCCGAGGTGCTGCGCTCGGGCGACGTGCTCTACGGCATCACGCCCGCCTTCGTGAAAGGATACGAGAGCATGCACGCGCGGGCCACGCACCATGTGGTCGCGCAGCGGGTGCCGGTGTCGGCCGCGGTGGCGGAACGGGCGCTTGCGCTGGTGACGGCGAACGGCGCGGTCGCCTCGGCGCATTGCGCGATCAGCACCTCGGCCATCCTGCGGCAGCTGCCGGGCTTCGAGGGCGTGCAGCAGACCTACTACCCGACCCGGCTGAAGGAGAGTTTTGCCTCCGTGACGGGCGTGCAGGGCCGCGTCTACTACGAGGATTACACCCCGCCGAACGGCTGAGGCCCCGGACTCCGCGGGCCCCGGACGGCCGGCGCCGCAGGGTGCGGCCGGAGTCCGCGTGCTCCCGGAAGCCCTGCGGCAAAGGGTGACGCCTAGAGTTCCCGTGCCGCCCCGGATGGCCGGCCTGAACCCGCCCGGGGCGCAGGGCGTCAGATGACGCCGTTCTCCAGCGCCAGCAGGGCGAAGAGCACGACCGCCCCGGCGACCAGGCCCCAGTAGACGCTGCGCCCGATCATCCCGCCCGCCAGCGCGGCCATCGCGGCGATCATGCGGGCCGGATCGGGTTCGCCGCCGGTGGCGGCGGGCCAGACGACCAGCGGCGCGACCAGCGCCGGCAGGACGGCCACGGCGGTGTAGCGCAGGTGGCGCAGCAGCCAGTCCGGCATCTGCCGCGATCCGACAAGCCCCAGGAAGGCGAAGCGCAGGCCGAAGCTGCCGATCGCCAGCAGCACGATGGTGGCCCAGAGGTCGACACGGTCGATCATGCTTCGTGTCCTCTCTCGACAAGCGGTTCGGGAGGGCGATGCGCCTCGGCCCGGCGTCCCTGCCAGATCTCGATCCGTGCGCCGGCCATCATGCCGGCGACGGCCGAGACCAGCAGGCCGAGGTTCAGCGGCAGCCAGGCGAAGCAGAGCGCCAGCACCACGGCGGTCACGCAGGCGCCCAGATGCGGCAGCGACCGCAGCATCGGTGCGATCATCGCGAGGAAGGTGATGGGCATGGCGAAATCGAGCCCGAATTCCGGCGGGATGGCCGAGCCGACCATGGCCCCGACGATGGTGAAGACGTACCAGAACGGGCAGATCGGGCTCATCACCCCGAAGAAGTAGGCCAGCCGTTGCGGCACGGTCCAGCCGGGGTTCTTCTCGAAGGTCACGACCGAGGAGGCGTAGGTCTGGTCGACGAGGAAATACGCCGCGATCGCGCGCTGCCACATCGGCGCCGAGCCGATCCACGGGGTCAGAGAGGCGGAATACATCGCCATCCGCAGGTTCACGGCCAGCGCCGAGATCAGGGCGATGATCGTGGGCGCGTCCTCGCGCAGGAGCTGCAGCGCGGTGAACTGCGCCGCGCCGGCGATGACGGCGACCGAGAAGGCCAGCGCCTCGATCACGTTCAGACCGGCCTCGCTGGCCACCACGCCGAAGAGCAGGGCGAAGGGGCTGACGACCAGGAAGAACGGCAAACCGTCCCGGACGCCGCGCCAGTAGGCGGATTTGACGGTGGTGGACATCGGGGGATACTCTCGGGCTTCGCCCGATGCCTAGACCCCGGAGGGACAGGATGCAATTGCACCACCGCCCTTGCGCCTGTGCGGCGCCGCACGCATCGCCGCGCGGTGCCCGGAGATGAGGCAGCCGTTCGGGATGATCCTGGCGGGCGGGCAGGGGCGCCGGATGGGCGGGCGCGACAAGGCGCTGCTGACGCTGGCCGACCGGCCGCTGGCGGCGCATGTGGTCGAGAGGCTGGCGCCGCAGGTGGCCGGGCTGTGGCTGAACGCGAACGGTCCGGCGGAAGACTACGCCGCACTCGGGCTGGAGGTTGTGCCCGACGACCTCCCGCCCGGCGTGCCGGAGCGGCCGGGGCCACTGGCGGGCGTGCTGGCGGGGCTGGACCGGCTGGCGCGGGCGGGGGGCGAGACGCTGGTGACGGTGGCGGCGGACGTGCCCTTCGTGCCGGGCGATCTGGTGCCGCGGCTGCTGCTGGCGGCGGAGGGGATGGCGCATCCGCTCGCCGTGGCCGCCGCGCCCGAGGGCGGGCAGCTGCGGCGGCACCCGGTCTGCGCGCTCTGGCCGGTGGGGCTGCGGGACGACCTGCGGGCCGCGCTGGCGCAGGGGGTGCGCCGGATCGGCGCCTTCGCCGAGGAGGCGGGGGCGCGGGTGGCTTTCTTTCCCGACGGCGAGACGGCCTTCATGAACGTGAACACGCCGGAAGATCTGGTCCGCGCCGAGGCTCTGATGCCGGGACGCGGTGTCGGCCGGGGGCGGTGACGCCGGACGACGCTCGCCCCTGCCGGGGCATCGCCCCGCCCGCCGTCCCGCAGCGCCCGGACCGTCGGCCGGAGCGCGGGACGGGGGCGGCCCGGCCGATCAGACCAGCCCGGTCTCTTCCAGCATCCCGCGACGCTTGGCCTCGTAGTAGTACCCGCGGGCATACCACATCACCGCGCGATCGAAGCTGCCATCGGCCAGAAGCCAGGCGCCGCGCAGGTACTTCACCGCGTATCTCAGGTTGACTTCGGGATCGAGCAGATCGCGGGGCTGGCCGCGGAAGCCCATGGTGCGGGCGGTGGCCGGCAGGATCTGCATCAGCCCGTAATAGGGGCCGTTCCGGGCCTCGGGCTGGTGGGTGCTCTCGCGGATCACGACGCGCTGCGTCAGGTCCACGGGCACGTCGTAGAGTTCGGAGTATTTCACGATCAGCCCGCGCAGTTCAGGCGTCTCGTTCGGATGCAGCGGGGTGGTGAAGGCGCGTTCGACGGTGTCGACGTCGGTGCTGCGTCCGGCGCAGGCGGAGACGGGCATGGCCAGCGTCATCGCCAGAAAGAGGCGGCGGTCAAGGATCTGCATGATGTCCCGGTTGTCGTTGTCCCTGATCCGCCATAACGCGGCACCGCCAACCCGCAAAGCGCGCCGTGGCAGGAGGGGCGGGAGATCGGCGAGGGATTGCCTGGCGTCAGGGTGCATCGGCGGAAGGCCGACCGTCGGAGTCGCCCGCCCGGTGCGGTCAGTCGAACATGCCCGCCACGCGGCCCAGCAGCATGAACGCGCGGGAGGTGCGGGTGTCGCCGAGCTCCGATATCTCGGCATCGCTGGCGTCGGGCTCGAACTCCTGGAACGTCCGGTCGAAGCGGCGCAGGAAATGGTGCGCGGCGTCGCGGAAGATCGGGTCCTGCCGCATCCGCCCCGCCGCCAGCGCCAGCGACGAGCGGTCGCGCACCCCGCCGAGCGCGGCGATGGTCCGGCCGCGCGCGCCTTCGGCGAAGCGGCGCCAGACCTCGGGCCGGGCCATGTCGGGGCGCAGGTCGTCCATGTAGATGCCGTCCTGGCTGAGCAGGGTCAGCACGTCCTGCGCCGCCTGGATCAGCTGCGCCGCCTGCCGGTCCTTGAGCGCCCGGCGCAGCGCGGCGAAGCCCGCCTCGTCGTCCGCCGTCTCGGGGAAGTTCAGCGCGCGGATGAAGTCGGCACGGTCCAGTGGCGGGGCCATGTCCTCGGCCGTGGTGCCGAGCGGCAGGGAGGCCTGATCCTCGACCGGCTTCGCGGGAGCCGCGGGCCGTGACGCGGGGCGCGACCGGTCGCGGGTGGAGGTGAAGGTGGCCAGCGCGGTTTCCGTCTTGCGGGCCGAGGCGGCGAGTTCCTCCAGCTTGCGCGTGACCGAGGGCTCGCCCGCCGCGGCGGGCGCGGAGGCCTGGGCGATGGCGGTGTGGCGGATCGCGTCGATGGCGGCCTGCAGCCGGGTGCTTTCCTCGCGCATCACACGCGCGGTGCGGGCGGCGGTGGCGGCCACCCAGATCATCGCGACCGGCAGGAAGACCGCCAGCATCGTCATCACGAAGCGCAGCGGATCGAAGGTCGTGCGGGATTCGATGTCCGGATCGGCCAGCAGCAGGAAGAAGAGCCCGGCCCCCAGCAGCCACAGCAGCGACAGCGTGAAGGCGATGACCTCGGCGGGCGACAGCCGGTCGCGATCGGGCCTGTGGTAGATGCCGGGCCGCGTGGGGGCACCGTCGCCGGTGGCGTTTCCCGTGCCGAGTCCCGGGCCCGTCGCCGGAGTTCCGCTGTCGGATCTGTCGTTCATCGGACTTCCGGTCTTTCGCCTGCCTCAACTGCCGTCTTCACCGCCCGCGCCAGCGCCGCGCGGCCGTGACCCGCAGGGCGAGTCGCGCGGCCGCGCGGTGCGGATGCGGGTCAATCATAGACGATCTTCAGGATTTCGTAGGCCTTGTCACCGCCCGGGGTGCGGACCTCGACCGAGTCGCCCTCGTCCTTGCCGATCAGCGCCCGCGCGATCGGCGACTTGATGTTCAGCAGGCCCTTCTCGATGTTGGCCTCGTGTTCGCCGACGATCTGCCAGGTCTTTTCCTCGTCGGTGTCCTCGTCCACCAGCGTGACCTTCGCGCCGAACTTGATCGGGCCGGACAGCGATTTCGGGTCGATCACGTCGGCCAGCGACAGAACGCTTTCCAGCTCCTTGATGCGGCCCTCGATGAAGCTCTGCTTCTCGCGCGCCGAGTGATATTCGGCGTTCTCGCTCAGATCGCCATGCTCGCGCGCTTCGGCGATGGCCTTGATGATGGCCGGACGCTCGACCGACTTGAGCTGTTTCAGCTCGGTCTCGAGCGCCGTGTAACCGGCGCGGGTCATCGGTATCTTTTCCATCCCTGCCTCCATCGGCAATGACAGAGGGGCCCCGCGAAAGGCCCCTCTGCTCATCTGGTCGGTCCCGATACCTCACCCAAACGTGCGGCGCAATGCAAGAGAAACCGAGGGTTTTCCCGATCGCCCGCCACGCCCCGGCGGCGTCAGTCCTGATGCGACGCGACCTCCCATTCGATCCCGTCGCCGTCGTGGAAATAGAAGCGGCGGCCGGGGGCGTAGGCGTGATGCGGCCCGGGCCGGAAGCCCGCCTTGCGGACCCGTTCGTCCACCGCGTCGATCTCGTCGGTGAAGACGGCCAGGTGGTTGAGCATCCCGCGCGTGCGGTAGGTCTCCTGCGTCGGGGGCGCGCTGTCGCCGTAGCTGAACAGGGCGACGTAGCTGTCGTCGGTGCCGACATGGACGGTGTAGCCCGTCTGCATGCCCGGCCCCTCCCATCGGACATGCCATCCGAAGACATCGCAGAGCCATGCTGCGGTGGCCTTCGGGTCGGCGACGGTGATGTTGGCGTGTTCGAGACGGACGGTCATGGTGTGATCCTTTCGACTGGTTGCGTCAGGGTCGCGTCTCAAGTAGACTTGAGGTCAAGTGGAAAGATCGTTGTCGTGAAAGGGGTTTGCGCGGATGCGGGACGGGTTGCCGATCGGATATCTGGCGCAGCGCACCGGTCTCGCCGTCTCGGCCATCCGCTATTACGAGGATCAGGGGCTGATCGCCGCCTGGCGCAATCCCGGCGGACAGCGGCGGTTCGAGAAGGCGGACATCCGGCGGCTGAGCTTCGTGATGATCGCGCAGAAGCTGGGGTTCTCCATCGCCGAGATCCGGGCCCAGCTGGCCCTGCTGCCGAAGCGGCGCACCCCGACGGCCGCCGACTGGCGCAGGATCTCGACCATGTTCCGCGCCGATCTGGATGCCCGGATCGCCACGCTGGAACGGCTGCGCGACGATCTGGACGGCTGCATCGGCTGCGGCTGCCTGTCGCTGGACCGCTGCCGGCTCTACAACCCGGACGACCGCGCGGCGGCGAAGGGGCAGGGGCCGCGCTACCTGCTGGGCGACCGGCCCGAGGCGCCCGACACGGGTGTGCAATGACGCCGCGTTCGGGGGAAAACCCTTAGCCTTTCACCTTCTGCGCCCTATTCTGCCAATTGACCGCCCGGCAGGCTGCGGGCTAAAGCGCCTGCGCAAGAATGTTTCACACCGCCACCCGAGGGAGGGGAAGCCCGAATGTCCGAGACAGAAACCCAGGCTCCGATCGAACGCGAAGCCATGGAATACGATGTGGTCATCGTCGGCGGCGGTCCGGCCGGCCTGTCGGCGGCGATCCGGCTGAAGCAGATCGACCCGGAGCTGTCCGTCGTGCTGCTGGAGAAGGGCTCGGAGGTCGGCGCGCACATCCTGTCGGGCGCGGTGATCGATCCCGCGGGCATCTCGAAGCTGTTCCCCGACTGGAAGGAGAAGGGTGCGCCGCTGAAGACCGAGGTGAAGGAGGACAACTTCTACATCCTCGGCGAGGCCGGCAAGATCCGCGTGCCCAACTGGCCGATGCCGCCGCTGATGACCAACCATGGCAACTACATCGCCAGCCTGGGCAACATCTGCCGCTGGCTGGCCGAACAGGCCGAGGCGCTTGGTGTCGAGGTGTTCCCGGGCATGGCCTGCTCGCAGATCGTCTACGGCGACAAGGGGCAGGTGAAGGGCGTCGTGGCGGGCGAGTTCGGCAAGAACCCCGACGGCACCATCGGCGATGGCTACGAGCCGGGGATGGAGCTGCACGGAAAGTATGTCTTCATCGCCGAGGGCGTGCGCGGGTCGCTGTCGAAGGAGCTGATCCAGAAGTTCGACCTGTCGAAGGGCCACGAGCCGCAGAAATTCGGCCTCGGCATGAAGGAGATCTGGGAGGTCGATCCCGCGAAGCACCGCGAGGGCACGGTCACCCACACGATGGGCTGGCCACTGGGATCGAACGCCGGCGGCGGCTCCTTCATCTATCATGCCGAGAACAACCAGGTGTTCATCGGCTTCGTGGTGCACCTGAACTACAGGAACCCGCACCTCTATCCCTACGCGGAATTCCAGCGCTTCAAGCATCATCCGATGGTGGCGGAACTGCTGGAGGGCGGCAAGCGCGTGGCCTACGGCGCCCGCGCGATCACCGAGGGCGGGTATCAGTCGATGCCGAAGATGGTGGTGCCCGGCGCGGCACTGCTGGGCTGTTCGGTCGGGATGGTGAACCTGCCGCGCATCAAGGGCTCGCACAACGCGATCCTGTCGGGCATCGCGGCGGCCGACGCGGCGGCGGCGGCGATCAAGGCCGGCCGCTCGGCGGACGAGCTGAGCGATTACGAGACCGAGGTGCGGACCGGCGCCATCGCGCGCGACCTGAAGAAGGTCCGCAACGTGAAGCCGTTCTGGTCGAAATACGGCCTCGGCGCCAGCCTGGTGCTGGGCGGGCTGGACATGTGGACCAACACCCTGGGTTTCTCGCTCTTCGGGACGCAGAAGCACGGCAAGACCGACGCGGCCTCGACCGAGGAGGCGTCGAAGCACAAGCCGATCGACTACCCGCGCCCCGACGGCAAGCTGTCGTTCGACCGGCTGACCAATGTGTCCTTCTCGATGACGAACCACGAGGAAAGCCAGCCCTGCCACCTGAAGCTGAAGGATCCGTCCATTCCGGTGGAGCACAACCTGCCGAAATACGCCGGCCCCTCGGCGCGCTATTGCCCGGCGGGCGTCTACGAGTTCATCGAGGACGAGAGCACCGGCAAGACGAGGTTCCAGATCAACTTCCAGAACTGCGTCCACTGCAAGACCTGCGACATCAAGGATCCGCCGCAGAACATCAACTGGACCACCCCGCAGGGCGGCGACGGCCCGAATTATCCCAACATGTAGGCAATCCCGCCGTATCCAGGCGCGTGATGGCGGAAATGTGACAACCCGGTGCGGCAAAGTCGCCGCACCGGATTGCATGACATTGCGCCCCTGGGCTAACCTCGTCTCAATGAAAAGGCGGGGTAAGGTATGGCAATGAACCGTGCAGCGGTCGCGGCGGCTGTGGCCGTCATGCTTGGAACGGCGGCACCGGTGATGTCCCAGGGCATATCGGGCGATTATCTGGCGGCGCGGCAGGCGCGTCTGGCCAGCGACTACACCAGGGCCGTGCATTACTACGTCCGCGCCCTGGGTCACGACCCTCTCAATCCCAAGATTCTTGAAGGCGCGGCGCTGTCGCAACTGTCGCTCGGCGCGCTGGACCGGGCGGAGCCGATCGCGCGGCGGATGGATGCCAACGCGATCCGCAGCCAGATCGCCTCGATGATCGTGATCGCCGACGACGTGCAGGCGGGCGACTGGAACGCGGTGCTGGCGCGGCTGGACGACGACAAGGGCGTCGGTCCGCTGGTCGACGGTCTGGTCGACGCCTGGGCCGAGGTCGGCCGCGGCGACATGAGCGCGGCGCTGGCCGGGTTCGACACGGTGGCGGAAGAGCGCGGGTTGCGCGGCTTCTCGCTCTATCACAAGGCCATGGCGCTGGCGATGGTCGGCGATTACGAGGCGGCCGAGGACATCTGGTCCGGCAAGGCCGCCGGCCCGATGCAGATGACCCGCCGCGGCGCGATGGCCCGGATCGAGGTGATGAGCCAGCTCGACAAGCACGAAGAGGCGCTGCAGCTGATGACGCAGCTCTTCGGCACCGATCTGGATCCCGGCCTGACCGAGCTGCGGCGCGGGCTGGAGGCCGGCGAGGCGCTGCCCTTCACCCATGTCACCACCGCCGCGGATGGCGTGGCCGAGGTGTTCTATTCCGTCGCCGCCGCGCTGAAGGGCGAGGCGTCCTGGGATTACACGCTGCTCTATTCCCGCACCGCCGAGGTGCTGCGCCCGAATCACGTTGACGCGCTGCTGCTGTCGGCCGAGCTGCTGGAGGAACTGCAGCGCCCCGAACTGGCGGTGGAGACCTACCGCCGCGTGCCGCGCGACAACCCGGCCTTCCACGCCGCCGAACTGGGCCGCGCCTCGGCCCTGCGCGACGCCGGCAAGAGCGATGCCGCGATCGAGGTCCTGGCGCAGCTGGCGCAGAGCCATGGCGACCTGCCGATCGTCCACGCCACGATGGGGGATTTCCAGCGCGGCGCAGAGCATTTCGAGGAGGCGATCCGCGCCTACGACCGCGCGCTGGAGCGCTACCAGGAGGCCGATCCGACGCAGTGGTTCGTCCACTACGCCCGCGGCATCTGCGCCGAGCGCATCGGCCGCTGGGACGAGGCAGAGGCCGATTTCCGCCGCGCGCTGGAGCTGAACCCGGATCATCCGCAGGTGCTGAACTACCTCGGCTATTCGATGGTCGAGGCGAACGAGAACCTGGACGAGGCGCTCGGCATGATCGAGCGTGCGGCCGAGAAGCGGCCCGAAAGCGGCTACATCATCGACAGCCTGGGGTGGGCGCTCTACCGCCTCGGCCGGTACGAGGAGGCCGTGTCGCACATGGAGCGGGCGACCGAACTGATGGCCGTGGATCCGGTGGTCAACGATCACCTGGGCGATGTCTACTGGGCCGTCGGGCGGCACATGGAGGCGGAATTCCAGTGGCACCGCGCCCTGTCCTTCGGGCCGGACGAGAAGGACGCGACGCGCATCCGCCGCAAGCTGAAGGTCGGGCTGGACGCGGTTCTGGCCGAGGAAGGCTCCGAACCGCTGCAAGTCGCCGGTGACGACAGCAAGTGAGGTCTGGCCGGCGGGCGAGGCAGAGGTCTCGGTCTTCGCCCCGGCCAAGATCAACCTCTCCCTGCATGTGACGGGCCGGCGGGCCGACGGGTATCACCTGCTCGATTCGCTGGTGATGTTCGCCGATATCGGCGACCGCCTGACCCTGCGGCCGGCGGCGCGCGCCTCGCTGCGGATCTTCGGGCCGCGGGCCGAGGGGCTGAGCGACGGGCCCGACAACCTGGCCTTGCAGGCGGCGGCCTTCTTCGGCGAACCGGTGGAGATCGTTCTGGAAAAGCACCTTCCGCGCGAGGCGGGGATCGGCGGCGGTTCGGCCGACGCGGCCGCGGTGCTGCGCGGTCTGGCCTCCGCGACGGGCCGCGCCGTGCCGCCGGGTTCCGAGAAGCTGGGCGCCGACGTGCCGGTGTGTCTCGTGTCGCGTGCGGCCCGGATGGCCGGGGTGGGGGAGGCCGTGACGCCGCTGCCGGGGCTGCCCGCGCTGGACGCGGTGCTGGTGACGCCGGGGGCTTTGCTGTCGACGCCGCAGGTCTTCGCGGGTCTGGCCGGGCGGGAGAACCCGCCGATGCCGGGGATGCTGCCGGCCTTCGCGGGGGCGCACGACCTGATCGATTTCCTGTCCCGTCAGCGCAACGATCTGGAGCCGCCGGCGCGGATGCTGACCCCCGCGGTGACCGAGGCGCTGGAGACGCTGGCCGCCGCGCCGGCCTGCCGCCTCGCGCGGATGTCGGGATCGGGCAGCACCTGCTTCGGCCTCTTCCCCGACGCGGCCAGCGCCCGCGCCGCCTCGGCCGCCCTGATGGCGCAGCGGCCGGACTGGTGGGTGGAGCCGGTCCGGCTGGGGTGACGCGCGGCCGCGTTCCGCGGCTGCGGGGTGGTCGGATGGCGCGGAAACGGCTGCTGGACGGGAGGGATCGCGTGCCTGCCCGGTGTGGAGCCAGGCGCAACGCAAGCCGTGGGAGCGGCGGCCCGTGGGATGGCGCACGCGACGACTGTGCGGGTGCGCTTCATGGCTGAAGTCGCATCTTTCCTCCGAGGTCCGCGCCGGTGTCGACGCAGCGCCAGCCCGCCCGGACGGGCCGGCGCCCGCACGGCGCCTCCGGCTTGATTCCGTGCGGGGGAGCGGTTCGGCCGTTGGTATGGAACAAGAGGTTCGAAACCGCCTGACGAGGCGACCAGGGCGTCCGCCAAAGCCTGGTGCAGCGGAAGTCATGGGAGCGCAGGCCCATGAGATGGCGCGCGCAATACCCGAGCGGGTTCGCTTCATGGCTGTGTTCGCATCTTCCCTCGTACGCCCGCGCCGGTGTCGACGCAGAGCCAGCCCGCCCGGACGGGCCGGCGCTCGCACGGCGCCTTCGGCTCGATTCCACGCGGGGGAGCGGTTCGGAGGGCGGACACGGCAGGGCGTGAGACGCGGAGGCGCCGCTCGTCCGCGACACCTCGGCGGCCTTCACCACATCGTCTTCGCCGCCCGCTCCGGCCACTCGCGGTCGTAGGCCGCGCCGCCGACCTCTCCGTCGGTCATGGCGGCAAGCATCTGTCCCGGCGTCGGCAGGCCCGCGCTTTCGTCCTCGCCCGACCAGAGGCGCGAGCGGACCAGCGCGCGGGCGCACTGGAAATAGACCTCGTCGACCTTCAGCACCACCACCGTCCGGGGCGTCCGGCCCTGCCGTGCGAAGCTCTCGCGAAGGGCCTCGTCCGCCGTCACCCGCGCCCGCCCGTTCACCCGGATCACGTTCCGCGACCCCGGCACGAAGAACATCAGCGAGGCCCGCTCGTCCCGCACGATGTTGCGCAGGCTGTCGATTCGGTCGTTGCCGCGCCAGTCGGGCAGGGCCAGCGTGACCCCGTCCAGCACCCGCACCACCGGCCCGTCGTCGCCGCGGGGCGAGGCGTCGGTGCCCTCCGGCCCCACGGTGGACAGCACGCAGAACCGCGACCGGGCGATCCAGTCGCGATATTCCGGCACCAGCCGGTCCGCCACCTTGCGGGTCGAGGTGTCGCCCGGCACCCCGTAATGCGCCTGCAGCGCGTCAATCGTCTCGAGGAAGTCCATAGGGATCGAAGCCCCCTTCGCGCATCAGCATGTCCGACCGCGTCTCCACCGCCCGCTCCAGCGTGGCCATGAAGCGCGTGCGGTCGAGCCCGGCCGGGATCGGGTCGAGGAATTCCACCACCGCCAGGCCGGGCCGGCGCAGGATGCCGTGGCGCGGCCAGAAGATGCCCACGTTGGTTGCCGCCGGCACGCAGGGCTGGCCCGTTTCCAGGTAGAGCACCGCCGCGCCCACCTTGTAGGGCGCGTGCACGCCCGGCGCCACGCGTGTGCCCTGCGGGAAGATGATCAGCTGACCGGCCGGGGCGGTGCCGTCGGTCACCGCCGCCATCATGTCCCGGATCGCCTCGGTCCGGCGGCCGCGGTCGACGGGAACGCAGCCGATCCGCTGCGCGTACCAGCCCAGCACCGGCGCGTATCTGAGCGAGGATTTCATGATGAACTTCGGCCGGTCCACGACCGAGACGATCATGATGATGTCCAGAAAGCTCTGGTGTTTCGAGGCGATCAGCACCTCGCCGCGGGGGATCGTGCCGCGCACCTCGGATTTCAGGCCCAGCATCCAGCCGGCGGTCCAGCGGACGTAGCGCGAGTAGTTGCGCACCCCCGACCAGGCGCCCCGGCGGCTGACCAGCGCCCAGGGCAGGAAGATCACCCCCGCCACCGCCATCGCCAGATACATCTGTCCCACGAAGAGGAGCGAGGCCACCCATTGCGCGGCCCCGTGCCTCACGGCATCGCCCTCAGCACCCTGATGGCGGCGCCGCGGGTCGACCAGAAGGCGACGATCGCCGCCGCCAGCGGCAGGACCAGGGGCCAGAGCCAGTGCAGCCCCTGGAAGCCGAGGCCGGTGAGAAAGCCGCCCTCGTCCTGGGCGGCGGGCAGGGCCATGATCGCGGCGAGGCCCAGCACCATGCCGATCACCCCGCCGGCCAGCGCCCGCAGGGTGAAGCGGCGCACGAAGGCGCGGGTGATGTAGACGTCGCGCGCGCCCACGAGGCGCAGCACCTGGATCACCTGGGTGTTGGCGGCCAGCGCCGCCTGGGCCGCCAGCGTGATCATCGCCGCCATCGCCGCGCCGATCAGCAGGATCGACAGCAGCCCCAGCCAGCCCAGCCGGTTGGCGGCGCGCACCATCGGCTGCCGCCAGCGAGTGTGATCGTCCAGCACCGCGCCGGGCACCTCGGCCTGCAGGCGCAGGCGCAGGCCGGCCGGGTCGTAGCCCTCGCCCTGCTCGACGATCTCGATCAGCTGCGGGATCGGCAGGCTGTCCACCGGCACGTCCGGCCCGAACCAGGGCGCCAGCAGCGCCTGCTGCTCGGCCGTCGTCAGGGCCCGGGCCGTGGCCACCCCCTCGGTCGTCTCCAGCACCCGCAGCGCGGCGGCGGTCTGCGCCTCGATCTGCCCCTCGGGCGCCGATATCCTGAGCGTGGAGGAGCGGGCGAGCTCCGTCCCCCAGCGATCCGCCAGCCGCCCCGTCGCCAGCGACAGCGCCAGCGCGAAGACGGCGAGGAAGGTCATCACCGCCGCCACGAACAGCGTCAGCTGCGCGGTGAAGCCGGTCTGCGGCACCACGCGATCCGCCTGGGCATCGCCCGACAGCAGCGACAGGATGCGCTCGATCCGCCCGTTCACAGGTCCGCCCCCGCCAGCTGCACGTGCCGCTGCGCGATCCGCAGGACGCGGGCCTGGACCTGCGCCTTGGCGGCGCGGATGAGGCCGAGGTCGTGGGTGGCGATCACCACCGTCTTGCCCATCCGGTTCAGCTCGACCAGCAGGGTCAGCAGGCGCTGCGACATCTCCCAGTCGACGTTGCCGGTGGGCTCGTCCGCCAGGATCACGTCGGGCGACATGATGACGGCACGGGCCAGCGCGGCCCGCTGCCGCTCGCCGCCCGACAGCTCCGGCGGCAGGGCCTTCGCGCGGGCCGAAAGGCCGCACCAGGCCAGCAGGTCCTTCAGGTTCGCCTGTTCGTCCAGCGCGTCCCGGTCCGACACCACCAGCGGCAGCGCGACGTTGTCGGCCAGCGGCAGGTGGTCGAGGAACTGGCAATCCTGATGCACCACGCCGATCCGGCGCCGCGCCATCGCGATGTCGTCGCGGTCCATCTCGCGCACGTCGCGTCCGAACAGCGCGGCATGGCCCGCCGTGGGGCGCAGCGCGGCATAGCAGAGCTTGAGGAAGGTCGTCTTGCCCGATCCGGACGGCCCGGTGAGGAAGTGGAACGAGCCCGGCGCAAGCTTCAGGGTGACCTCGCTCAGAAGCTCGCCGCCGCCATAGGAGTAGGCCACGTTCTCCATCTCGATCAAGGCTGTCATCCCCCGCCTGCCCGACCCTCTTTTGCACAAGTGTCACGCCCTGTTCAATCGGCACCGGGGGCTTTCTTTGCTCTTTTCTGATGAAAGATAACAACATATGGTATCGCCAGGCGGAAGACGAAGGGGTCGGGGCCAATGCGGCTGGAATGTCCGAACTGCGGCGCACAATACGAGGTGCCCGCGGAGGTGATCCCGGCAGAGGGGCGCGACGTCCAGTGCTCCAACTGCGGCGGCACATGGTTCCAGCGCCACCCCGACGATGCCGAGGTGGAGGAGACGGCCGCGCCGGCCTCCACGCTCGATCCCGCGCCGGACACCGTCGAGGCGGGGGAGGCGGGCGAGACGGCCCGTTCAGAACCCGCGCCGGAACGCGCGGCTCCCGAACCCGTTGATCCGCGAGCCGCTGCTCCCCGACCTGCTGCTCCCGTGGAAGATACCGGCACGTCGGCCCCCGGGGACGATCCCGACGCCGATCCCGACCTCTCCGACGCGCCGCCGGCGGCGGCCGCGCTGCCGCCGAAGCGCAAGCTCGATCCCAAGGTACAGGGACTTCTGCGCGAGGAGGCGGAGCGCGAGGCGAAGGCGCGGGCGCGGGACACGTCGGACGGTCTGGAAAGCCAGCCCGATCTGGGTCTGGGCGAGCCAGAGACCGAGGCGCAGAAGCGCGAGCGCGAGGCGCGGGAGCGCATGGCGAAGCTGCGCGGCAAGACCGTGCCGCCCCGCGCCGCCGCCCGCCCCGCCGGGGGCGACGCCGAGGTCGCCGCCGGATCGCGGCGCGATCTGCTGCCCGACATCGAGGAGATCAATTCCTCGCTCCGCAGCAAGGGCGTCAAGAAACAGCCCGCAGAGGCCAGCGTCGATCCGGGCGAGACCGCCCGCCAGCGCCGCGGTTTCCGCATCGGCTTCGGTCTGACGCTGCTGGTGACGGCGCTGCTGATCCTGCTCTACCAGCAGGCCGACTGGGTGTCCGAGAACTGGCCCGGCACGCGCGGCGCGGTCGGCGCCTGGGTCGATGTGGCCGACAGCGCACGGCTGTGGCTGGACGGTCAGGTGCAGAAGCTACAGGTCTGGCTGGACAGCCGCCTCGACACCCCCGACTGACGCGCCCCGCCGGCCCATCCCACGCCCGAAGACTGTCTTCGCAGGTTCCCCTGCTTCCTCTGGCCCCGAAATATCCCGGGGGAGTCGCGCCGCAGGCGCGGCGGGGGCAGAGCCCCCTGCGCCGCCACCCAATGGCCGGGCTGGCCGCGATGTCTGAACCCCGCGCTCGCCCCATGTCGGGCGACACGTCCCGGCCGTCCGTCCGGGGCGTCAGAACCGATCCAGCAGACGCCGCAGATACTCCAGCTCGATCTCGGGCCGTTCGCCGTCGCCCGAGCGGCGGCGGATCTCGTCCAGCAGGTCGCGGGCACGGCGGTAGACATCCTCGCCCTGAAGCATGTTCCGGTCGTTGCCCAGCTGGCCGTTGGTGCCGGCGTTGCGGCCCAGCGGGTCGTTGCGTTCTCCGCCGACGTTGCCCTGCTGTTCGCCCTGGCCGCCGCGCATCTCGCGCTGCTGCTCGGCCATCGCCTCGCCGAGGTTGCGCATCCCCTCGCGGAGCGCTTCCATCGCCTCGGACTGCCGGTCGATCGCGCCGGCCAGATCGTCGTTGCGCAGCGCATCCTCGGCCCCGCGCATGGCGCGGTCGGCACGGTCCAGCGCCTCTCCGGCGCGTTCTCCGGCCTCGCCGCCCATCTGGGGGATGTTGCCGCGCTGGCGCTCCAGTTCGCGGCGCAGCTGTTCCTGACGCTCGGCAAGGGTGCCCTGACCGAACTCCTCGCCGTTCTCGCCGCCGCGCTGCGCCTGACCGCCGGGCTGGCCCTGGCCCTGACCGGGCTGCTGCTGCTCCTGGCCCTGACCGGAGCCTTGGCCCTCGTGGTCGCGCCCGCGGCCCATGCCGCCCTGGCTGCCCTCGTTGCCCTGGCTTTGCCCGGAATTGGCGCCGGGGTTGTACTGCTCCTGCAGGTCGCGGAAGGCCTGGTCGCTGAGGCCCTGCTGGTTGCGCAACGTTTCCGACAGCCCCTCCATCGCCTGGTCGCCGGGCTGCTGGCCCTGGCCGCCGCCCTGACCCTGGGTGACGCGCATGTTCTCCATCAGCTGCTGCAGCTCTTCCAGCGCCTGCTGGGCCTCGGCCATGCGTCCCTGTTCCATCAGCTCCTGGATGCGGTCCATCATGCGCTGCAGATCGTCCTGGGTCATCTGCATGCCCTGCTGCTGCTGCTGCTGGTTCTGCGCGCTCTGCTCGCCGTTCTCCTGCTGCTCCTGCTGGGCCTGGCGGCTCAGCTGGCGGATGTAATCCTGTGTGGCGTCGCGCAGCTCCTGCATCAGGCGGGCGATCTCCTGCTCCGACGCACCGTTCTTCATCGCCTCGGTCAGCTTCTCCTGCGCGGCGCGCATCCGCTCCATAGCGTCGTCGATGTCGCCTTCTTCCAGCTCCAGCGCCAGATCCCACAGGGCGTCCGCGATCTCGTCGCGCTTCTCGGGCGTCCAGCCGCTGGTGCCGCCGATGGCGTCCAGCCGGCGCATGATGGTGCGGAACTTCAGATAGGCCGTCTCCTGCCGGAACAGGCCCTCCGGCTGCCAGGACACCGCCTTCATCAGCTGCGCCACGCGGGGGCCGTTGTCGGCGGTCCAGAGCAGGTCGCGCCGCATCTCGATCACCGCCGCCGCCAGCGGATCGAAGAACCGGCGTGCGGCCAGCACGACCTCTCGGCCCGTGGCCTCGCCGGTCTGGCCGGCGGCGTCCTCGGCCGCCAGGTCGATCGTCACCGGCATGTTGGCCCAGGGATGCTTCGAGAAATCCTCGATCAGGCTTTCCTCGAACTCCGTGCGCGACCCCGAGATCGGCACCGGCAGGGGCAGCACGATGGGCTCCCGCGCCTCGGGTTCGGCCGCGAGGCCATGGCGCCGGTCGAGCCGGTCCATGTCGAGCGTGATCCGCGCCTCGCCGCCCTCGACGCCGTAATCGTCGCGGGCGGTGAAGGGCAGGGTCATCTGGCCTTCGTAGCTGGCCTCCGCCTCGCCCGAGATGTCGACGGTGGGCGGGGCGTCGCCCTGCATCACCAGATCCCAGGCGCGGCCGCCCGTGCCGTCGATGCGCAGCGCGCCGCTGCGGGCGACGACGAAATCCTGCGAGGGCGTGGCGGGATCGGGCAGTTCGCCGACCCGGCCGGAAACGCCTTCCTCGACCGACAGCGCGCCCACCTCGCCGTAGAGCCGCAGCGTCACGCGGCTGCCCTGGGCGACCTTCAGTTCGCCGCTTTCGATGTCGTTCAGATAGACCACCGGCAGGCCGGTGTAGGCGGGCGGCTCCACCCAGCCTTCCCAGGAGGGGCCCGCGGCCATCGCCGCGCCGCCCGGGGCCATGCCGGTCACCGTGCCGACGCGCCAGAAGGATCCAAAGAGCAGCGCGATGCAGAGCGCGGTCAGCGCCACGTAGCGCATCCCGAAGGGATCGAAGCGCGCGACCCGCAGGTCGGGCTGCACCGCGCGGGCGTCGCCGGCGCGCGTCGCCATCCGCGCCTGGTGCGCCTGCCACAGCGCGACGGAGGCGGTGTCGCGTCCGCCGAGCGCCTGATCGTCCCGCAGCGCCGTCAGCGGCCGGCCGACCAGCGAGGCGTCGAGCCGCTGGAACGTCTCTTCCCGCGAGGGCCAGCGAAACCGCATCAGCCCGCGCACCAGGAACCACAGGCCCGCGGCGCCGCAGATCACCGTGGCGATCCAGACGGTCTCCACACTCGCCAGGTCGTGCAGCCCCAGCATCAGCGCCGCCAGCACCGCGATCAGCAGCGACCAGAGCGGCCAGAAGGCGCGCGCCAGCCGTTCGGCCAGAAGGCCGATCCGCGTCAGCGCCATCGGCAGGCGCAGGCGTTTCAGGGTGTCGGTGAAAAGCGCGTTCGGATGTCGGTCAGCCATACCTCGGTCCCGGCCGTGGATCGGGGTGGTGGACGCGGGCGGACCCGGCCAGTGTCACAGCCATGCGGGGATGGTATCGCGTGCGATCATGTCGTCAAAGCTCGGACGGGCCCGTATGACGGCGAATTGATCGCCCTTCACCAGAACCTCCGGCACCAGCGGGCGGGAATTGTACTCGCTCGACATCACCGCGCCGTAGGCCCCGGCGGAGCGGAAGGCGACCAGATCGCCCTCGGCCACGGGGGGCAGATCGCGGCCGCGGGCGAAGGTGTCGCCGGTCTCGCAGACCGGGCCGACCACGTCCCAGGGGGCGGTTTCCGCGCCCGGCGCGGGCTCCATCACCGGCACGATGTCGTGGTGCGCGTCGTACATCGCGGGGCGGATCAGGTCGTTCATCGCCGCGTCGAGGATCAGGAAATTGCGGCCCTCGCCCTCCTTCGTCCAGATCACGCGGCTGACCAGCAGGCCCGCATTCCCGACCACCAGGCGGCCGGGCTCGATCTCGATCTCCACATCGCGATCGGCGAACAACTCCTTGATGATGTTGCCGTAATCCAGCGGCAGGGGCGGTGCCTCGTTGGCGCGGGTGTAGGGGATGCCGAGGCCCCCGCCCAGGTCGATGCGGCGGATGTCGTGCCCGTCGGCGCGCAGCAGGTCGGTCAGCTCGGCCACCCTGGCGAAGGCCTGGGCATAGGGGGCGAGGTCGGTCAGCTGGCTGCCGATGTGGACGTCGATCCCCACCACGTCCAGCCCCGGCAGGGCGGCGGCCTCGGCATAGACGGCGCGGGCCCGGGCGATCGGGATGCCGAACTTGTTCTCGGACCGGCCGGTGGCGATCTTGGCGTGGGTCTTCGCGTCGACGTCGGGGTTCACGCGGACGGTGATCGGCGCGATCGTGCCGAGGCTGGTGGCGATCTCCGAAAGTGCCCGCATTTCGGGCTCGGATTCCACGTTGAACTGGCGGATGCCGCCTTCGAGCGCGGCGCGCATCTCTTCCCGCGTCTTGCCGACGCCGGAGAAGACGATTCTCTCGCCCGGCACGCCGGCGGCGCGCGCCCGCGCGTATTCGCCGCCCGAGACGACATCCATTCCGGCGCCCAGCTCCGCCAGCGTCTTCAGGATCGCCTGGTTCGAGGCCGCCTTCATCGCGTAGCAGACGAGGTGCGGCATCGGATCCAGCGCCTCGTCGAACAGCCGGAAATGGCGGGTCAGGGTGGCGGTGGAATAGACGTAGAACGGCGTGCCAACCTCGGCCGCGATGCCGGCGATCGGCACATCCTCGGCGTGCAGCGCGCCGTTCCGGTAGAGGAAATGATCCACGGCCCGCTCCTTCGCCCGCCCGCTCCGCGGCGCTGCATAGCAGAGGGGCGCGCGCCCCGAAAGTCGAACCCGCCGCCGGGGGGCGGGCCGGTCGATCCGCGGCTCCGCCGACCAATGCTCCGGAGCAATGATTGCTGTTACATCCGGTGGGAACACCCGGGTGAACCACGGCCGCGAACCGCAACGAGCCGAGCGCAGACATGCCCGCCGCACGGCCCCGGCGGTCAGGGCATCTCCCACACCCGCGCGGCGCCGAAGTCGCCCGCCTCCAGCTCGCGGGCGCCGATGCGGTACTGCACCGCCCCGCTGCCGCCGAAGCGCCAGCCGATCCCCGCATCCGGGCCGAACTGCATCAGCAGCAGGCCGCGCGGCGCGCCGGGATCGTGCCGGGGCGGGTGGCCCAGCATCTGCGGCAGCAGCGGCAGGCCCGCCGACAGTCCGGGCAGGGGGGCGCGGTGCAGGCCTTCGACCATGGCCCGCTGGTCCGGCCCGATCAGGGCGGCGGTCGTCCCGTTGCACAGCAGGCAGGCGCTGATCGCCTCGGGCGCGATATCGGCCAGGATGTGACGGTGCGGCACGGCGGCGCCGGCGGCGGCGATGGCGGTGGAGAGGGTGGCCGTCATTTCGGCGAAGGCCGCGTGCTCGGCGGGCTTCATCGGTGTCATCCGCCCGCGCCGCCGCGCGATCCGCACCAGCCGGTGGCAGAGCGCCGGCAGGTCCGGGTCGGCGGGCTGCGGCGCGGCGCCCGGTCCGGCCAGGGCGGCCAGTGCCGCGTCATGGCCGCGCGGCACCACGGGGCGGGCCAGCCGCATCAGCAGCGCCCCCATGTAGAGCTCCAGCGACAGCCACACCGGCGGCAGGCCCTCCAGAGGCCGGTCCGATGCCGGCCCCGGCATGTCGGCGGCGCGGATCCGGCGGCGGGCGGGGGTGGCGGGACCGATGGCCAGAACCTCCGCCGCGTGGCGCAGCGCGGCGCCGAGGACGCGGACCGCCGGCGCCTCCGCCGCATCGAGGTGGAGCGCGGCGGCATCGGGGAAGGTCTGCGCCACCACCGCCTGCATCTCGCGCTTGCGGAACGAGACGGGCATCGCGGCGTCGGGATCCTCGGTCAGGGCCAGGATCTCGGACATGGCGGACAGGCCGGCGGTGGTCTGCGCGCCGGCGGGCGGGTCCAGTTCCGGCCATTCCCGCGATGCGCCGCGGGCGAAGATCACCGCCGGGTCGGACCCGCCGTCCGGCTGTTCCGCGTCGAGGAAGAACCAGAGCGTGCCGTCCTGCCGCGGCTGCCGGTGGTGCGGAAGCTCCGGCAGATCGGGCAGGTCGCGCAGCGCCACCTGGCCGAGGAACAGCATCGCCCGCCCCGAGGCGGCCCGCGGCCAGGTCAGCCCGTGCGGCCCGCGCGGCAGGCCGCCGAAGAAGGTGAGCGAGAGCATCGGATGCACCGGCGGGAAGACCGGCACGAAGCGGATCGCCGGCAGCGCCCGCGCGGCCAGGTGATGGATCAACTCGGTCTGGCTGCGCGACATGGGTGCACCCGCCTTGTCCTGTGCAATCGGCAGGGGAGTGGACCGCTGCGCTGTGGCGCGGGTGTGGCTGTTTCGCGTCAGGGTGGAGACGGCCGCAGGGGGTGTGGCATCCCTGCCTCTGGGGGCGGGCCGCTGCCCTGCGCGGCCGCCCTTGCCTTGTCCTGCGCGACGTCGGCGGTCCTGCAGCGCGGGAACTCTGTCCCGTGGCAGACAGCAGCCGCTCGTCAGACGCGGGGCGGTATGGCGCCGCCGGCCCTTGCGGAGCCGGTGCGCGGCCGGATCACACCGGGCGGGTGCGCAGGAAGAGATAGAGCGGCAGACCGCAGCCGACCCCGATCACGAAGGTCACGGGGATCGCCACCAGCGCCGACCAGTTCCGCCGCACCGCGACCTCGGCCGCGATCCAGACCGTCAGCGCCACGGCGGCGATGGTCAGGTCCCAGACCAGGGCCGACGTGGCGGGGTTGGCATGCCAGGCCGCGCCCAGGGTGGCGAGGTCCAGCCCGTTGGCCGTGAACCAGACCATCAGGAAGGCCATCGGGTGCAGCGCCCCCCAGGTGGCCAGCACCAGATAGAGCAGGCGCAGCGGAGACAGCGACAGTTTCGGCATCAGCAGGCGGACGCCCTGTCGGCGGAGATACGGGAGCCGGACGCGGGAACGCCGGGCATGAGGATGCCGGGGGCCGAAAGGATGGCCGCCGGGCCGCCGCGGGCGAGGACGCCGGTCACCGGGCCGCCCGGCGCAGAAACTCTGGACTTCGGAACGCCGGACTTCGGGACGACGGGCCTTGGGCGGCCCGGGATCGTGACGCCACGCATCAGAAGGACTTCACCACCCCGATCGTGGCGTAGCCCGAGACGGAGACACCGGTCGTGGCCTTCGTCCGCGGCAGGTTCGGACCGGCGTCGATCCGCGCCGCGGCGGCCGGGGCCATCCGCGTCGGAGGCTCGGGCTCCCCATCCGCGCCGCAGGCGGCGAGAAGGGGCAGGAGGGCAGCGAGGGCCAGGGGTCTCATTCGAGGATTTCCTTCCAGCGGGCGATCTGTTCGCGCACCCGTTCGGGCGCGGTGCCCCCGTAGCTGAGCCGGGAGGCGACGGAATTATGCACCCCGAGAACGGAAAAGACATCCTCGGAAATATCGGCATGAACGGATTGCATGTCCGACAGTGTCAGGTCTGGCAGGTCGCAGCCGCGGTCTTCGGCCATGGCCACCAGCGAACCGGTGACGTGGTGCGCCTCGCGGAACGGCATGTCCAGCGTCCGCACCAGCCAGTCGGCGAGGTCGGTGGCGGTGGAAAAGCCCGATCCGGCGGCGGCTTCCAGCGCAATGCGGTTGGCGGTCAGGTCGCGGACCATCCCCTCCATCGCCGCCAGGGCCAGCATCAGGCTGTCGGCGGCGTCGAAGGTCTGTTCCTTGTCCTCCTGCATGTCCTTGGAATAGGTCAGCGGCAGGCCCTTCATCACGGTGAAGAGCGCGACCTGCGCGCCGAGAATGCGGCCGATCTTGGCGCGGATCAGCTCTGCCGCGTCGGGGTTCTTCTTCTGCGGCATGATGGACGAGCCGGTCGAGAAGCGGTCCGACAGGGTGACGAAGCGGAACTGCGCCGAGGACCAGATCACCAGCTCTTCGGCGAAGCGGCTGAGGTGCATGGCGCAGATCGACGCATTGCTCAGGAATTCCAGCGCAAAATCCCGGTCCGCCACCGCGTCGAGCGAATTGGCCGCCGGGCGGTCGAAGCCAAGCGCCTCGGCCGTGGCGTGCCGGTCGATGGGGAAGGACGTGCCCGCCAGGGCCGCCGCACCGAGGGGCGATTCGTTCATCCGGGCGCGGGCGTCGCGGAAGCGGGACAGATCGCGGCCGAACATCTCGACATAGGCCATCATGTGATGGCCCCAGGTGACCGGCTGAGCGGTCTGCAGATGGGTGAAGCCGGGCATGACCCAGTCGGCGCCCTGTTCGGCCTGGCCGAGGAAGGCGCGCATCAGCGCCTCCAGCCCCTCGATGGCCGCGTCGACCTGATCGCGGACCCACATCCGGAAATCCAGCGCCACCTGATCGTTGCGCGACCGCCCGGTGTGAAGCCGCCCGGCGGGTGCGCCGATCACCTCCTTCAGCCGCGCCTCCACGTTCATGTGGATGTCCTCCAGCGTGGTGGAATAGCTGAACGTCCCGCCCTCGATCTCTGACAAGATGGTGAGAAGGCCTTCCCGGATCGCCTCGGCATCCTTATCGGTGATGATGCCCGTTGCTGCCAGCATCGCCGCATGGGCCCTCGAACCCGCGATGTCCTGCGCGGCCATGCGACGGTCGAACCCGATCGAGGCGTTGATCGCCTCCATGATCGCGTCCGGACCGGAGGCGAAGCGGCCGCCCCACATGCGGTTCGAGGTAGAGTCGCTCATGTGAAGGCCCTTCGGAGGAACAATGAAACTTCGGTCCGCGCTCCTTTATCTGTCACTCGCGCTTGGCGCAACGCAGGCCGGGGCGGGGGATGCGACCTCTGTGCTGGAGGCGGCGAAGGCGGAGGGGCTGAAGGCGCTGGCCGTGCATTCCGCGCCGAAGCCCCTGCCGGAGGCCGCTTTCGAGGGACCCGACGGCGCGGCCAGTCTCGCCGATCACCGCGGTCAGGTGGTGGTGCTGAACTTCTGGGCCGTCTGGTGCGCCCCCTGCCGGGAGGAGATGCCGACCCTGTCGGCCCTTCAGGAAGAGTACGGCGGCGAGGATTTCGCCGTGGTGACCGTGGCCACCGGACCGAACGCGCCGCCCGCCGTGACGAAGTTCCTGACGGAGGTCGGTGCCGACAACCTGCCGCTCTACCGCGATCCGCGGTCGGCACTGGCGCGCGGGGCAGGGGTGCTGGGGCTGCCGGTGACGGTGATCCTGAACCGCGAGGGGCAGGAGATCGCGCGCCTCGTCGGCCCGGCCGACTGGTTCTCTGACGCTGCGCAGGGCATGGTCGAGGGGCTGCTGGCGGCGGACGGCTGAGGTCAGGCCATCGCCGCCACCGCATCGTGGCGGTGGCAGGCGGCGACGTGGTCGTTCACCAGCCCGCAGGCCTCCATCCAGGCGTAGGTGATCGTCGGCCCGCAGAACCGGAAACCCTGCGTCCTCAGGTCCTTCGACACCTGCACCGACAGCGGCGTCAGCGGCGGCACCTCGGCCTGGGTGGCGTGGCGCGGCTGCAGGGGCGTGCCGTCGACATAGCGCCACATGAAGGCCGAAAAACCGTGCCGCGCGTCGAGATCGAGAAACGCGCGGGCATTGCCGATCGCCGCCTCGATCTTGCCGCGATGGCGGATGATGCCGGGATCCTTCAGCAGCGCGGCAACCTCGGGCTCGCCCCAGGCGGCGATGACCGCGGGGTCGAAACCGGCGAAGGCGCGGCGGAAATTCTCGCGCTTGCGCAGGATGGTGATCCAGGACAGCCCGGCCTGGAACCCGTCGAGGATCAGCTTTTCCCACAGAGCCCGCCCGTCCCGTTCGGGCACGCCCCATTCCGTGTCGTGATACGCGGTGTAGAGCGGATCGGTCCCGCACCAGGCGCAGCGTTCCATCGCGTCGATCCCCTCGGCCGTTAGGCCCTTGTTAGCACCTGTGGCGTTATCTGGAACCCTGCGATGCGCGTGACCGGATTCGGGTCTGACAAGGGGGCGATGGATGGCGCAGGATGCGAGCGACTGGCGCGACGCCCCGCCCGAGGCGGCCGATCCGCTGACATGGGCCGTGACGACGCGCGACCGCGACACGCTCTCCATGGTGCGCGAGGCGATCCGCAAGGGCCGCGCGGCCCTCGCCTGGCAGCCGGTGATGCAGGCGCTGGCGCCCGAACGGGTAGCGTTCCACGAAGGGCTGATGCGGATCTTCGACCGCTCGGGCCGGATCATCCCCGCGCGCGATTTCATCGACGCGGTGGAGGTGACGGAAACCGGGCGCGAGATCGACACCCTGGCGCTGCAGATGGGGCTGGCCACGCTGGCCGAACAGCCGTCGCTGCGGCTGTCGGTCAACATGTCCGCCCGCTCGATAGGCTATCCGCGCTGGATGCGGGCGCTGAAGACCGGCCTGATGCGCGACCCCACGGTGGGGGAACGGCTGATCCTCGAGATCACCGAAAGCTCCGCCATGCTGGTGCCGGACCTCGTCAGCGGGTTCATGCGCGACCTCGCCCGCCAAGGGATCAGCTTCGCGCTGGACGATTTCGGCGCGGGCTACACCTCGTTCCGCTACCTCAGGGATTTCCACTTCGATCTGCTGAAAATCGACGGTCAGTTCGTGCGCGGTGTGGCGCAGGATGCCGACAACCAGGTCCTGACCCGCGCGCTGGCGATGATCGCGGAACAGTTCGACATGTTCACCGTCGCCGAGGCGGTGGAGCGGGCGGAGGATGCGGCCTGGCTGACGCAGGCGGGGATCGATTGCCTGCAGGGCCACTACTTCGGCGTGCCCACCGTGTTCCCGCCATGGGAGGCGGAGGCCGGCCGGCGGAAGGCCTGACGGCGGCGCCGGGGGAGGGGTGTGTGCTCCCGCCGTTCCTGCGGAGCGGCCCGGCTCAAGGGCCTTTCCGGTCGGAGGACGTAGAGAAACGGCAAGGACCGAATTGCCAGGAGCAGGCAGGCCAGCCGGAAGGCGCAGCGGAACAAGGATCGGCTGTCGAAAGCAAGCAGACGGGCAGGTGGGAGCAGCGGAACGGCAAGGAACGGCACGCCAGGAGCAGGCAAGCGGACCCCGGCGAAGCGGAACGGCACGGATGGGCCCGCCGAAAGCAGGCAGTTTGACCGGACCCATGCGGCCGTGGCGGGACATGCCGCGGCGCGGCACGATACCGCGCCGGTGCGGCGAGGCATTGTGACGCGGGGTGAAATCCTCTATCTGCGATGCAATGGCGGGATGGCCCCGGGGCACCTTCGGGCGCGAGGCAGGGCACTCCCCGGACACCTCACGGAGGAGGCACCATGACAAATGTGGTAATCGCATCCGCGGCACGCACCGCGGTCGGCTCGTTTTCCGGCGCATTCGCCAACACCCCGGCCCACGACCTCGGCAAGGCCGTGCTCGAGGCGCTGGTGGAGCGTGCGGGGATCGAGAAGTCGGACGTCTCGGAAACCATCCTCGGCCAGGTCCTGACCGCCGGGCAGGGCCAGAACCCCGCCCGCCAGGCGCATGTCAACGCCGGCCTGCCGATCGAGGCCGCGGCCTGGGGCATCAACCAGGTCTGCGGCTCGGGCCTGCGCGCAGTGGCGCTTGGCGCGCAGCATATCATGCTGGGCGACGCCGACATCATCGCCGCGGGCGGGCAGGAGAACATGACCCTGTCGCCCCACGTCGCGCACCTGCGCGCGGGCCACAAGATGGGCGATGTCACCTACATCGATTCGATGATCCGCGACGGGCTCTGGGACGCCTTCAACGGCTACCACATGGGCCAGACGGCCGAGAACGTGGCCGAGAAGTGGCAGATCAGCCGCGATCAGCAGGACGAATTCGCCGTCGCCTCGCAGAACAAGGCCGAGGCCGCGCAGAAGGCCGGCAGGTTCGACGACGAGGTGATCCCCTTCACCGTCAAGACCCGCAAGGGCGACATCACCGTCGACAAGGACGAATACATCCGTCACGGCGCCACCATCGAGGCGATGCAGAAGCTGCGCCCGGCCTTCACGAAGGACGGCTCGGTCACCGCGGCCAACGCCTCCGGCATCAACGACGGCGCGGCCGGCGTGCTGCTGATGTCGGCCGAGAACGCCGAGAAGCGCGGGATCGAGCCGTTGGCGCGGATCGTCTCCTACGCCACGGCCGGGCTCGACCCGTCGATCATGGGCGTCGGCCCGATCCACGCGTCCCGCAAGGCGCTGGAAAAGGCCGGCTGGAAGCCCGAGGATCTGGACCTGGTGGAGGCGAACGAAGCCTTCGCCGCACAGGCCTGCGCGGTGAACAAGGACATGGGCTGGGATCCGTCGATCGTGAACGTGAACGGCGGCGCCATCGCCATCGGCCACCCGATCGGCGCGAGCGGCGCGCGAATCCTCAACACGCTGCTCTTCGAGATGAAGCGCCGCGACGCGAAGAAGGGCCTCGCCACGCTCTGCATCGGCGGCGGCATGGGCGTCGCGATGTGCGTCGAACGGCCCTGACCCGCCCGTTCCGGCAGAAAGGCGCCTTCGGGCGCCTTTTTTGTTGGAGAGCAAGCAATTGAGCCTGCTACACCGGAAGCAGGAGCAAGGGCGAGAGATTTGCGGCGCAATAATGTTGCGCAGGAGATCCAGTCCGGGTAACAGCGTTGCGGCGCGACCATGAGAGGGAGGATGACATGGCACGGACGGCACTTGTGACGGGCGGGTCCCGCGGCATCGGCGCGGCGATCTCGCAGGCGCTGAAGACGGCGGGCTACGAGGTGGCCGCAACCTATGCGGGCAACGACGACGCCGCGTCGAAGTTCACCGAGGACACCGGGATCAAGACCTGGAAGTGGAACGTCGGCAGCTACGAGGAAAGCAAGGCCGGCATCGAGAAGGTCGAATCCGAGATGGGACCGATCGACGTGGTGGTCGCCAATGCCGGCATCACCCGCGACGCGCCGTTCCACAAGATGACGCCCGAACAGTGGCAGCAGGTCATCGACACCAACCTGACCGGCGTCTTCAACACCGTGCATCCGGTCTGGCCGGGCATGCGCGATCGCAAGTTCGGCCGCGTGATCGTCATCTCGTCGATCAACGGGCAGAAGGGCCAGTTCGGGCAGGTCAACTATGCCGCGACCAAGGCCGGCGATCTGGGCATCGTGAAGTCGCTGGCCCAGGAAGGCGCCCGATTCGGCATCACCGCCAACGCGATCTGCCCGGGCTACATCGCGACCGACATGGTCATGGCTGTGCCCGAGAAGGTGCGCGAGGCGATCATCGGCCAGATCCCCGCCGGCCGCCTGGGCGAACCGGAAGAGATCGCGCGCTGCGTCGCCTTCCTGGCGTCGGACGATGCCGGATTCATCACCGGGTCGACGATCACGGCCAATGGCGGGCAGTTCTTCGTCTGAACCCGCTTGACGATCCGGCCGCCGCAGGGCACCCGCGGCGGCCATGACACCCTCGACCCGCGCCACGTCCATCGGCTTTGTTGCCGTCCTTCTCTGGTCGCTGCTGGCGCTGTTCACCGTGGGCTCCGCCCCGGTGCCGCCGCTGCAGCTGAACGCCATGTGCTTCGCCCTGGGCGGCGTGCTGGGGGTGGTCTGGCTGCTGTGGACCGGCGGGGCGGCGCGGCTGAAGGCGGTGCGACCGGGGGTCTTTCTTTTCGGGATTGCCGGGCTCTTCGGGTATCACGCGCTCTATTTCGGGGCGCTGCGCCTCGCGCCGCCGGCCGAGGCGGGGCTGATCGCCTATCTCTGGCCGTTGCTGATCGTGCTGCTGTCGGGTTCGCTGCCCGGAGAGCGGCTGCGGCCGGGGCATCTGGCGGGGGCACTGGCGGGCTTCGCCGGGGCGGCGCTGATCGTGGGGGCCGGGGCAGAATTCGACGGCGCGGCGCTGCCGGGATACGTCCTGGCCCTGGGCTGCGCGCTGACATGGTCGGGGTATTCGGTGATCTCGCGCCGGCTGGGGGCGGTGCCGACGGAAAGCGTCGTGGTCTTCTGCCTCGGCGCGGCCCTGCTGTCGGTGCCGCTGCACCTTGCGTTCGAGGACACGGTGTGGCCGGCCACGCCGCTGGCATGGGCGGCAGTTGCCGGCCTGGGGCTGGGACCGGTCGGGCTGGCCTTCTACGTCTGGGATCACGGTGTGAAGCGCGGCGACATCCGGCTGCTCGGAGTCGCGAGCTACGCCGCCCCGCTGCTCAGCACCTGCGCGCTGGTGGCGGCGGGGATCGCGCATCCGACATGGCGGCTGCTGGTGGCGGCACTTCTGATCGCCGGCGGCGCGGCCGTGGCCGCGCGCGCCAGTTTTACGCATCGCGGGCGGGATTGACCGCGCCGCGGCTGCACATTCCGTTGAAAAGTGCCGTCAGATCGCGGCTAGCTGAGCCGCTTGATTTCTTCCTTCAGTCGCAGTTTCTGCTTCTTCAAGCGGGTGATTTCCGTATCGGGGACACCCGGCGACCGCTGTGCCTCGTCCACTGCGGCCGAGAGGTTCTGGTGCTTCTTCTTCAGTTCCTCGAGGTGCGAACTCAGGCTCATCCGGAAACTCCTCTCTCGTGCTGACACATGTGTATTGCAGCACGATTTCATGAATCTGTCACGCTGCATCACCGAACCCTGGAATCCAGGCCGTTAACAGCCCGTTACCGGGGATCGGAAAAGCGGAACTCCGCGCCATTGCGGAGAATCGCCTCGGCGGCGTCGGTGTAGTCGGCGCGGCCGCCGTAGCTGTCGCCGCGATGGACGAGCAGCGGCGCGTGCAGCCGGAAGGCCGCTCGTCCGCCCTTGCGGCCGCGCAGCAGGAACAGCTGGCTTTCGCGGCCGGCGCGGGGGGTCAGCGGCTTCAGCTCCAGCGTGCCCAGATGCGCGGCGAAGGCCGTCAGAAGCTCGGGCAGGCGTTCGGCGCGGTGGATGAAGGTCACCGTCCCGCCCCGGTCGCGGGCGCGCCGGGCGGCGGCGGCGACCCATACGGCAAGCGGGGTTTCCTCGCCATGGGCGGCCTCGCGCGCGGCGTCCGCGGCGCTGCGCGAGGCGTCGCGACGGAAATAGGGCGGATTGGCGATGACGTGGTCGAAGCTCTGCTGCCGCAGGGCGCGGGGCAGGTCGGCCACGTCGCCGGTCAGCACCGCCATCTCCAGCCCGTTCTCCGCGGCGTTGCGGGTGGCCAGCGCGGCGTGATCGGCCTGCCGTTCCAGCCCCGTCAGCCGCAGCCCCTTCACCCGCGCCCCGGCGCAGAGCGCGGCGGTGCCGACGCCGCAGCCGAGATCCAGCAGCGTCTCGCCCGGCTGTGCGGGCACCGAGGCGGCCAGCAGCACCGGATCGACTCCGGCGCGGTATCCGCGGGCCGGCTGGTGCAGGTGCAGGCGGCCGCCCAGAAAGGCGTCGCGGGTCAGCGCGGGGCCCGCGCCGTCATCCATCGGTGTCGATGCCGTTGTCGTTCAGCACCACGCGCGCGGCCGCCAGATCCGCGTCGCGGACCATCAGCCGGCGGGGGAAGATTCCGATCGATCCTTCGAGGACGCTCATGTTTACGTCCATCTCGAAGCAGTCTATATCCTCGCCCTGAAGCAGGGCCCGGGCGAAGGCGATGACCGTCGGATCGGTGCTGCGCAGAAGCTGTTTCATGACCGGGAGATAAGGGCAGGCCGCCCCGCTTGTCGAGAGGCCCGCCGCGGCGCCCCCGGCGAGAGGGATGACGGTTTGGATCAGATCGCGACAAAGCCGCTGGACGTTCTGGCCGGCCATCTGGCCGGCGACATGACGCAGGTGTCGGAGCTGATCCGGGCGCGCATGGCCTCGCGCCACGCGCCGCGCATTCCCGAGGTCACCGCGCATCTGGTCGAGGCGGGCGGCAAGCGGCTCAGGCCGATGCTGGTGCTGGCGGCGGCGCGGATCTGCGGCTATTCCGGCGACGATCATGTCAAGCTGGCCGCGACGGTCGAATTCATCCATACCGCGACGCTGCTGCACGACGACGTGGTCGACGAAAGCCGGCAGCGGCGCGGGCGGCCGACGGCGAACCTGTTGTGGGACAACAAATCGTCGGTTCTGGTGGGCGACTACCTGTTCGCGCGGGCGTTCCAGCTGATGGTCGAGACCGGGTCATTGCGGGTGCTGGACATCCTGTCGAACGCCGCCGCCACGATCGCCGAGGGCGAGGTGCTGCAGCTGACGGCGGCGCAGGATCTGCGGACCGACGCGGACGTCTATCTGGACATCGTGCGCGGCAAGACCGCCGCGCTCTTCTCGGCCGCGACCGAGTCGGGGGGCGAGATCGCGGGCGCCGCGCCGCACGTGGTGCGGGCGCTTTTCGATTACGGCGACGCCCTGGGGATCGCGTTCCAGATGGCGGACGATCTGCTGGATTACGGCGGCGAAAGCGGCACGATCGGCAAGAATGTCGGCGACGATTTCCGCGAGCGGAAGCTGACCCTGCCGGTGATCCGCGCGGTCGAGAGGGCCGATGCCGAGGAACGGGCCTTCTGGGAGCGGGTGATCGAGAAGGGCCGTCAGGAGGATGGCGACCTGGAGCACGCGCTCGGGCTGCTGCGCCGGCACGGGGCGTTGGAGCAGGTGCGCGAGGAGGCGTTCGGCTGGGCCGCCCGCGCGAAGGCTGCGCTGGAGACCGTGCCCGCGCACGAGCTGACCGATGTGCTGGGCGATATCGCTGATTACGTGGTGGCGCGGCTGCGGTAGAGCGCGGCGTTCCTGCGAACCTGCCGGGTCCGGGAATCTCCTGCGACCGCTGTGCTTCTTACCCGCATGGAATCAAGCCGAAGGCGCCGTGCAGCGCCGGCCCGCCCCCCGGGCTGGCGCTTTGTCGACGCCTGGCCAGGCCTCGGGGCGGGGGATGTGACTTCCCGATGAAGCGCATCCGCACTTCCGCTGCGAGCGCCATCCCACGGGCCGGCGCTGCACGGCTTGTGTTCCGCCATGGCAACCGACGGCGGTGATGATCGTTGCCAGGACAAGCTCACGTAGCCCGACTTCAGATGAGAGCCGAACTGCGGGCAGGTCGGGGACGGCCCGCAGGCCGCCCCAGCCGGTCACGAATGGATAGGTCCGTCGCCGCAGGCCAGCGCCGCCTCGCGCACCGCTTCCGAGAAGGTCGGATGCGCGTGGCAGGTCAGCGCCACATCCTCGGCGGAGGCGCCGAATTCCATCGCCACGCAGATCTCGTGGATCAGATCGCCCGCGCCGGGGCCGATGATGTGGCAGCCCAGCACGCGGTCCGTTTCCTTGTCCGCGAGGATCTTCACGAAGCCCTCGCCGGAGAACACCGCCTTGGCCCGGGCGTTGCCCATGAAGCTGAACTTGCCGACCTTGAAGTCGCGGCCCGCCTTCTTCAGCGTCTCCTCGGTCTCGCCGACCGTGGCGACCTCGGGGTGGGTGTAGATCACGCCGGGGATCACGCCGTAGTTCACGTGGCCATGTTTTCCGGCGACGACCTCGGCCACCGCCAGGCCTTCGTCCTCGGCCTTGTGGGCCAGCATCGGGCCCTTGATGCAGTCGCCGATGGCATAGACGCCCTTGACGGAGGTCTGCCAGTGCTCGTCCGTCTCGACGACGCCGCGCTCGGTCATGGCGACGCCCAGCTCCTTCAGGCCCAGCCCGTCGGTGAAGGCGCGCCGGCCGGTGGCGACCAGCACCACGTCGGCCTCCAGCTCCGCCTCGCTGTCGTCCTTGCGCAGCTTGTACGTCACCTTCGCCTTGCCGCGGGCCGTGTCGACCTTCTGCACGGCGGCGCCCATGATGAACTCAAGCCCCTGTTTCTTCAGGATTCTCTGGAAGGTGCGCTGCACCTCGGGGTCCATGCCCGGGGTGATCGCGTCGAGGTATTCGACCACCGTCACCTCGGTGCCGAGCCGGTTGTAGACCGAGCCCATCTCCAGCCCGATCACGCCCGCGCCGATCACCACCATCTTCTTCGGGATCTTCGGCAGCTCCAGCGCGCCGGTGGAGCTGACGACGGTCTTCTCGTCGATCTCGACCCCCGGCAGAGAGGCCGGTTCGGACCCGGTGGCGACGATGATCGCCTTCGCCTCGTGCACCTCGTCGCCGACCTTCACCTTGCCCGCTTCGGGGATCGACCCCCAGCCCTTCAGCCAGTCTATCTTGTTCTTCTTGAACAGGAATTCGACGCCCTTCGTGTTGGTCTGGACCGTGCTGTCCTTGTAGCCCAGCATCGTCTTCCAGTCGACGGAGGGCGCCTTGCCCTTCAGGCCCATCGTGGCGAAGTTCTCCTCCGCCTCGTGCAGCATGTGGGTGGCGTGGAGCATCGCCTTCGACGGGATGCAGCCGACGTTCAGGCAGGTGCCGCCCAGGGTCTCGCGCCCCTCGACGCAGGCGGTCTTCAGGCCCAGTTGCGCGCAGCGGATCGCGCAGACGTAGCCGCCGGGGCCGGATCCGATCACGATGACGTCGTAGCTTGCCATTGGTCTCTCCTTGGTCGGAACCGACGTCGGTTTCACGTCGGTCTTGCGTCGGTATCACGTCGGTGCGGTGTCGGTGCGTCGTCGTCGCGCCGCAGGGCGCCCGGAACAGGGGTTAGACCAGCGCGGCGAGAAAGAGAAGGGCGCAGGCCGCGAGGGCAACCAGCCAGACGATACTGCGCCACGGCTGCCAGCCGAAGGCATAGGCGGGGACGTAGAGCGCCCGCGCCGCCAGGTAGAGCCAGGCCAGCGCCGCCGTCCATCCGGTGGACTGGCCTGAGATCGTCACCACCGCGACGGCGGCGGCCAAGAGCGGCAGCATCTGCACGTGGTTGTCGTAGGCCCGCAGCATCCGCGCGGTCACCGTCCGCATCTCGCGGCTCGGCGGCCGGTCGCGGGGCGAGGTGGTGTAGCCCGGACCGAGGTCGCGGTTGGCCATGATCGAGGCCACCGCGAACTGCGCGATGTGCATCAGCCCGGCGAGGGCGAGAACCAGAAGCTCGGGGGCCATGCGCGTCTCTCCCGCGTCAGGTGGTGTGGACGAACCGGTGTTCGGAGGCGGTGACGCCGGCCCGCCGCCCGTGGGTGTCGGCGACCGCGCGCTGCAGCCAGCCCTCGGCCCTGCCGCGGTCGTTGACCTCGAACAGGGCCAGCAGGGTGGAGGGGTCGTCCACGTCGCGCCAGATCTGGAGCATGGTCAGCCCGGCGTTCGACTGGTCCTCCAGATCGTTCGCCAGAGCGGCGGCCAGCGCCGCGGCATCGTCGGTCTTCATCGTGCAGATCAGTTGCATAAGTATCTCAGAGAGCCATCAGGTAGAGGATGAAGGTCGCGCCGAAGCCGATCAGCCAGACCAGCGTGCGGACCCAGGGAATACCCATGGCGTAGACCACGACATAGGCGATCCGCGCCAGCAGGAAGAGCCAGCCGATGGTCACGGCGAAGCCCGTGACCTGGTCGGTGACGATCAGCAGCAGCGCGGCGGGGGCGAAGAGCGCCATCGCGACGACCGAGTTCATCTGCGCCCGGTCCAGCCGTCCGGCGAGGCCGGTCAACGACGGCAGGCTCTCGCGGTTGCCGGCCAGCTGGCTCATGTCGAGCTTCTGCGCGGCGGCCATGACCTGCACGAGGATGGTGATCAGGCAGACGAGGCCGTAGAGGACGAGGATGGCGGTCATTGCCGGGTCTCCTTCCGTGGGAGAGGGGTGGGGTGGAACCCCACCCTACGGCGGGCGGCGGGGTTTGTCGCGGGTCTCTGCCCGGTGGCGGGGCGGGCGCGTGGCGTCACGTGCGCGGGCCCATGCGAGGCTCCGGTGCGGGGTCAGCTGTCATGGTGATAGGCGATCTCGTCGAAGCTGTCGGCGGGGAAGGTGTAGAGGAACCGCAGCATCCCCGCGCCGCAGCGCCATTCGTGCACGCAGCCGGCGGGGACGAAGAAGGTGTCGCCGGGGCACATGGGCATGACCTCGCCGCCCAGCCGGGCGTGGCCCTCGCCCTCCAGCACGTGCACCGTTTCGGGCACGTCGTGCCAGTGCGCGAATTCGACGTCGCCGGCGCGCAGGGTGGCGATGCCCTGCACCAGGCCGTGGCTGGGGGTGGCATCGCGGGACAGCAGGGTGCGGTAGGTCACGGTCGACGCCTCCCGCGGGTCCCACAGGTGGGGCGGGCTGTCGGCGATGTTGATGCGGACGGCGCGGGTCATCCGGGCCTCCTTTTCCGGCGCGGGTTCGGGCGCGGAGCCGGTTCTCGACCTCGAAGGGTCAGGGCGCGGCGTCCCGATCCCCGGCATTGTGCCACATCCGGAACAAGTGTCACGCCCACCTCCGGGATGATCTCGGGACTCGCAGGGCGTCCTTGCCGGGCGGCTCCATCTGCGGGTTCAAGGCGATGGAGAGGCTGGAGACCGCTGCGCCGTCCTGCCACCGTGCCGGAGAGCGGCAGCGAGAGCGAGATACACCATGGACCACCCGGCCAGGTGGGCAGGGCGAACGTCGTAGTAATCGGCATATCCAGGCTCCAAGAGAAGGTCGGGGGCAGCCATCATTACGGCGGCGAAGGCCCAGAGGAAGGCGATTGCCGCAATCACCAGCATCGGCGCGCGGCGGTGGTGGCGGAGTGCGGCAATCGCAAAGGCGGCGTTCAGAAGCAACGCGCCGCCGCTCGTGATGGCGACGGCGTCCGTGCGGAAGCCGACCATGGCGGTACCGGACCCACCGGACAGGATGTCCAGCAGGTTGCCCACCATCGCCAACGATACAAGGCCGCCGAAGATGGCCGCGATCACCCGTGTGAAGCGGTACATCGTTTCATCGCCTCCCGCGTCTCCGATTCCGCCTCAGAGATCCATCAGCAGGCGGCGCGGATCCTCCAGCGCCTCCTTCACGCGGACGAGGAAGGTGACCGCGCCCTTGCCGTCGACGATGCGGTGATCGTAGCTGAGGGCGAGATACATCATCGGGCGGATGACGATCTGGCCCTTCACGACGACGGGGCGATCCTCGATCTTGTGCATGCCGAGGATGCCGGACTGCGGGGGGTTCAGGATAGGCGAGGACATCAGCGAGCCGTAGACGCCGCCGTTCGAGATGGTGAAGGTGCCGCCCTGCATCTCGGCCATCGACAGCTTGCCGTCGCGGGCGCGCAGGCCCTTCTCGCCGATCTCCTTCTCGATCTGCGCGAAGCTCTTGGCGTCGACGTCGCGGATCACCGGCACCACGAGGCCCTGCGGCGTGCCGGTGGCGATCCCCATGTGCACGAACTTCTTGTAGACGACGTCGGTGCCGTCGATCTCGGCGTTGACCTCGGGCACCTCCTGCAGCGCGTGGACGCAGGCCTTTGTGAAGAAGGACATGAAGCCGAGGCGCACGCCGTGCTTCTTCTCGAACAGGTCCTTGTATTCGGAGCGCAGGTCCATGACCGCCGACATGTCGACCTCGTTGTAGGTCGTCAGCATCGCGGCGGTGTTCTGCGCGTCCTTCAGGCGGCGGGCGATGGTCTGGCGCAGGCGGGTCATCTTCACCCGCTCCTCCCGGCCCTCGTCCTCGGCCGCGACGGGGGCGCGCGGCGGGGCCTTGGCGGCGGGGGCGGAGGCGGCGGCGCCGCCCGGGGTGGCGGCGGACACGGCGCGGGCCACGTCCTCCTTCATCACCCGGCCGTCACGGCCCGAACCCTGCACCTGATCGCGGCTGACGCCCTTCTCGGCCATCGCCTTCTTCGCGGAGGGCGCGTCTTCCACATCCGACCGGCCGGAGCCCTTCGGGGCGCTGCCGTAATCCGGTGTGGGGGCGGGCGCGGTGTCGTCCCGGGGCTTCGCCTGGCCGGCGCCGTCGCCGGACCCGCTGCTTCCCGCGGCCTTGCCGCCGCCTGCGCCCGAAGTCATCTCGGCCAGCTGTCCGCCGGCCTCGACCGTGGAGCCCTCGGCCTTCAGGATCCTGCCCAGCACGCCGGAGGCGGGGGCCGGCACCTCGACCGAGACCTTGTCGGTTTCCAGCTCGCACAGCATCTCGTCGGCCTCGACGGTGTCGCCTTCCTTCTTGAACCAGGTGGCGACGGTCGCCTCGGACACGGATTCGCCCAGGGTGGGGACCATGACCCTGATCGTCTCGCCGCCGCCCTGCGCGGGGGCGGGATCCGGCGTCTCTTCGGACTTGGCCTCGACCTTCTCGCCGTTCTCGGATGCCGCGCGGGGCTTCATCTCTTCCGGGCCGGCGTTGCCGGATTCCGAGATGTTGCCCAGCAGGGCGTCGACACCGACCGTCTCGCCCTCGGCGGCGACGATGTCGGCGAGGGTGCCGGCGGCGGGCGAGGGGACCTCGACCGTCACCTTGTCGGTTTCCAGTTCGCACAGCATCTCGTCCACCTCGACCCTGTCGCCGGGTTTCTTGAACCAGGTGGCGACGGTGGCTTCGGAAACGCTTTCGCCGAGGGTCGGCACGCGGATTTCGGTGGTCATCGGTCTCTCTCTTTTCCTGTCTCGATCAGGCGTTCTTCGGCCCCCTCCGCAGAGGGCGGGGGCTGCGTGTCACTTGCCCCGGGTCACTTGCCCGAGCCGCCGAGCGCCTCGTCCACCAGCGCGGCCTGCTGGGCCTTGTGCTGGGCGGCAAGGCCCGTGGCGGGCGATGCGGTGGCGACGCGGCCGGCATAGGTCGGGCGGTTGTGCTTCGCCTTGATCCGGCCCAGCACCCATTCGATGTTCGGCTCGATGAAGGACCAGGCGCCCTGATTGCGGGGCTCTTCCTGGCACCAGACCATCTCCGCCCCCTTGAAACGCTCCAGCTCCTTGACGAGCGAGATCGCGGGGAAGGGATAGAACTGTTCGATCCGCAGGATGTAGACGTCGTCGAGGCCGCGGGCGTCCCGTTCCTCCAGCAGGTCGTAGTAGACCTTGCCCGAGCACATGACGACGCGCTTGATCTTCTCGTCCGCCACCAGCTTCGTGTCGCTGTTGCCGTATTCCGCATCGTCCCACAACACGCGGTGGAAGCTGGACCCGGTGGTGAATTCCTCGGCCTTCGAGATCGCCATCTTGTGCCGCAGCAGCGATTTCGGCGTCATCAGCACCAGCGGCTTGCGGAAAGACCGGTGCAACTGCCGGCGCAGGATGTGGAAGTAGTTGGCGGGGGTCGAGCAGTTGGCGACGATCCAGTTGTCCTGGCCGCACATCTGCAGGAAGCGTTCGAGCCGGGCGGAGGAATGCTCCGGCCCCTGGCCTTCGTAGCCGTGCGGCAGCAGCATCACGAGGCCCGACATCCGCAGCCACTTGGATTCGCCCGAGCTGATGAACTGGTCGAACATGATCTGCGCGCCGTTGGCGAAGTCGCCGAACTGCGCCTCCCACATCACCAGCGCGTTCGGTTCGGCGAGCGAATAGCCGTATTCGAAGCCCAGCACAGCATATTCCGAGAGCATCGAGTCGATGACCTCGTAGCGCGCCTGGCCGTCGCGGATGTTGTTGAGCGGGTAGTAGCGTTCTTCCGTCTCCTGGTTGATCAGGGCGGAGTGGCGCTGCGAGAAGGTGCCGCGCGTCGAATCCTGGCCGGACAGGCGGACCGGATAGCCCTCGGTCAGCAGCGAGCCGAAGGCCAGCGCCTCGGCCGTGGCCCAGTCGAAGCCCTGGCCGCTGTCGAACATCTGGCGCTTGGTTTCCAGCAGCCGCTCCACGGTGCGGTGCGTGGGGAAGCCGTCGGGGGCGCTGGACAGCGCCTTGCCGATCTCGGCCATGGTTTCCGGCGCGATTGCGGTCTCGCCGCGCTGGTAATCCTCCTTCTCGCGGTCGAGATGGGACCACTTGCCGTCAAGCCAGTCGGCCTTGTTGGGCTTGTAGTCCTTCCCGGCCTCGAACTCCTCGTTCAGCATGGACTGGAAGCGGGCCTTCATGTCCTCGATCTCTCCCTCGGGGATGAGACCGTCCTTGATCAGCCGCTCGGTGTAGAGCGACAGCGTCGTCTTGTGGCCCTTGATGTTCTTGTACATCACCGGGTTGGTGAACATCGGCTCGTCGCCTTCGTTGTGACCGAAGCGGCGGTAGCAGAAGATGTCGATCACCACGTCCTTGTGGAACTTCTGGCGGAACTCGGTGGCCACCTTGGCGGCGTGGACCACCGCCTCCGGATCGTCGCCGTTCACGTGGAAGATCGGCGCCTCGACCATCAGGGCGATGTCGGTGGGGTAGGGGGACGAGCGCGAGAAATGCGGCGCGGTGGTGAAGCCGATCTGGTTGTTCACCACGATGTGGATCGTGCCGCCCGTGCGGTGGCCGACGAGGCCCGAGAGGCCGAAGCATTCCGCCACGACGCCCTGGCCCGCGAAGGCCGCGTCGCCGTGCAGCAGCACGGGGATGACGGCGGTGCGGTCCTGATCGTTCAGCTGCGCCTGCTTGGCGCGGGCCTTGCCGAGGACGACGGGGTTCACCGCCTCCAGGTGCGAGGGGTTGGCGGTCAGCGACAGGTGCACTGTGTTGCCGTCGAATTCGCGGTCGGACGAGGCGCCGAGGTGATATTTCACGTCGCCCGAGCCGTCCACGTCCTCGGGCTTGAAGGAGCCGCCCTGGAATTCGTTGAAGATCGCCCGGTAGGGCTTGTTCATCACGTTGGCCAGCACGTTCAGGCGGCCGCGGTGCGGCATGCCGATCACCACCTCCTTGGCGCCCAGATTGCCGCCGCGCTTGATGATCTGCTCCATCGCGGGGATCAGCGCCTCGCCGCCGTCGAGACCGAAGCGCTTGGTGCCCATGTACTTGACGTGGAGGAACTTCTCGTAGCCCTCGGCCTCCACCAGCTTGTTCAGGATCGCCTTGCGGCCCTCCTTGGTGAAGGCGATCTCCTTGCCGTAGCCCTCGATCCGCTCCTTCAGCCAGCCGGCCTCCTCGGGGTTCGAGATGTGCATGTACTGCAGCGCGAAGGTGCCGCAGTAGGTCCGCTTCACGATGTCGACGATCTGCCGCATCGTCGCGACCTCGAGGCCCAGCACGTTGTCGATGAAGATCGGCCGGTCCAGATCGCTGTCCTCGAAGCCGTAGCTTTTCGGGTCCAGCTCGGGATGCGCGGTCTCGTCCCGCATGCCCAGCGGGTCCAGGTCGGCGGCCAGGTGGCCGCGGATCCGGTAGGCGCGGATGATCATCAGCGCGCGGATCGAATCCAGCACCGCCTGACGGATCTGCTGGTCCGAGACCTCGACGCCCTTCTCGGCCGCCTTCTCCCTGATCTTCTCGCCCGCCTGTTTCGCCTCTGCCGGGGCCGGCCACATGCCGTCCAGCGCGTTGGTCAGATCGTCCGAGGGCGTGGGCGGCCAGTCGGCGCGCGCCCAGGAGGGGCCGGCCGCCTCGGCCGTGACCGAGGCGTCGTCGTCACCGAGCGCGCGGAAGAATTCGGCCCAGGCCTCGTCCACCGAGGACGGGTCCTTCGCGTAGCGGGCCTGAAGCTGTTCCAGATATTCGGCGTTGTGCCCCTGCATGAAGCTGGAGGCGTGGAACAGGTCGTTGGAGGATTGCTCGGTCATGGCGCGACCTCATCGGGGTTGTGGCCTTGGGGGGTGCGGCCGGGTTGGGGACGATATGTCATCTGGGGCCGGGCCGCCGCGGGGGCAAAGGGCCGGCGGCGGATTGTCAGGAATGTGAGGAAATCCGGGGTCATGCGGATCTCCGCGCTGCGGCCGGCGGCGGACCCCACTGGTTCGCCTCGGGCTGCGTCGGTCGCGAAAGCCACCACAGCACCAGGAAGGGCGAGATGGCGAGGATGATGAAGGCAGGGATCAGGATCAGCCCGACGATCCCGCTGAACAACTGGCCCGGGTCGCCCGAGGCGAGGATCTCCATCCCGCCGACGAAGCTGATGAAGGTGAAGATGCCGACCGTCGCGATCAGCGGATAGAGCACGTAGAGGCCCGACCGCCCGGTGTCGTGCATCCGCCGCCAGCCGACGGCGAGGGCGGGCAGCAGCACGGCGAGCGAGAAGAGCGAGGCGATCGGTCCTCTCGATTCCGCGCGGAAGGAGGTGCCGGTCATCTCGACCTCGGCCGCGCCGAAGACGATGCCGTCGAGGATGCCTGCGGCGATGGAGCCGGCGAAGCAGAACAGGAAGAACCACCAGTATTCCGGGCGCGAGGCGCGGCCCGAGAAGGTGACGTAGTTGCGGAAGCAGGTGGCTATGGCCCGGGTGAAGCTCATTCCGCCGCCTCCGCGATCCGATCGCGGCGATGGTCACGGCCACGGCCACGGCAACGGCCAGGGTCACGGTCACGGCGCGGGCAGCGGGCGCCCGGCATCCTGCCTGCGGGCGGGACGGGATCGGGCCTCACGCTGATCGCGCCGTGGTGGTGCATCATCTCATCCGATCGCCTTCAGCACGGCCTCGCCCAGGCCGGCGGGGCTGTCGGCGACCACGATTCCGGCCGATTTCATCGCCTCGATCTTGTCCTCGGCGCCGCCCTTGCCGCCGGCGACGATGGCGCCCGCGTGGCCCATGCGGCGGCCCGGAGGCGCGGTGCGGCCAGCGATGAACCCGGCGCAGGGCTTGGAGCGGCCCTTCTTCGCCTCGTCCTTCAGGAACTGGGCGGCGTCCTCCTCGGCCTGGCCGCCGATCTCGCCGATCATGATGATCGACTGCGTCTCGGGATCGGCGAGGAACATCTCCAGCACGTCGATGTGTTCGGTGCCCTTGATCGGGTCGCCGCCGATGCCGACGGCGCTGGACTGGCCGAGCCCCGCGTCGGTCGTCTGCTTCACCGCCTCGTAGGTCAGCGTGCCCGAGCGGGAGACGACGCCGACGCTGCCGCGCTTGTGGATGTGGCCGGGCATGATGCCGATCTTGCAGGCGCCGGGGGTGATGACGCCGGGGCAGTTCGGCCCGATCAGGCGCGAGTTCGAGCCCTGCAGCTGCGCCTTCACCTTCATCATGTCGAGCACCGGAATGCCCTCGGTGATGCAGATGATCAGCTCCATCTCGGCGTCGATCGCCTCCATGATGGAATCGGCCGCGAAGGGCGGCGGGACGTAGATGACGCTGGCGTTGGCCCCCGTCCGCTCCTTCGCCTCGTGGACCGAGTCGAAGACCGGCAGGTCGAGGTGGGTCTGGCCGCCCTTCCCGGGAACGACGCCGCCGACCATCTTCGTGCCGTAGGCGATCGCCTGTTCGGTGTGGAACGTGCCCTGCGAGCCGGTGAGACCCTGACAGATGACTTTCGTGTTTTCGTCTACGAGGACGGCCATCCGGCGCTCCTTCTGTTGTCCCTCGCGGCGCGGTGGCCGCCGGTTGCGGGCCGGGTGCGGCCCGGTTGGTTCATTTCGCTTCGAGGATGAAGCTGTGTTCGTACGGGCCGCCGGCGGCCAGCGGCGTGGCCGTGTGCCGGACGGTGTAGGGCGCCCCCCGCAGGGTGACGGTGCCGGTCCCGGAGGCGGCCGCGCCGCCGAGCGCGCGGAAGAAGCTCTGCCGCACGCCGGCCTCGCCGCTGTCGCCCGAGGTGGCGACGGTCACGGCGCAGTCGTACCCGGGCGTCCCGTCCAGCCCGACCTGCAGCGTCGTGTGGCTGTCGCGGCTGCCCATCCAGCCCGCGCCGCTTTTCGCGACGGCGAAGCCGTTGCGGCGGCCCGCCTCGGCGGTGGCGTCGATGCCGGGGGCGGCGGCCATGCAGGTCTGCCGGAAGAAGGTGATCGCGCGGCTGACGCCGACCGGATCGGCCACGGCCGTGCGGGCGCCGAGCGGGGTGCCGGTGGGGACCGGCGCATGACCGGTCAGCTGCGGCCCGCCCGCGGGATCCTGCACCCCGCGGAAGTTCGGGTCGCCGATGTCGCAGCCCGCCAGCGCCAGGATCGCGGCGGCAACGGGCAGGGCGGTGCGGAGCGGGACCATCGTCTTCAGCCCTTGACCGCCTTCACGATCTTCTCGGCCCCGTCGCTGAGGTTGTCGGCGGCGATGACGTTCAGGCCGGAGGTCGCGATGATCTCCTTCCCCTTCTCGACGTTCGTGCCTTCGAGCCGGACGACCAGCGGGACCTGCAGGCCCACTTCCTTCACCGCGGCGATCACGCCCTCGGCGATCACGTCGCAGCGCATGATGCCGCCGAAGATGTTGACGAGGATGCCTTTGACGTTCTTGTCCGAGGTGATGATCTTGAACGCCTCGGTCACCTTGTCCTTCGTCGCGCCGCCGCCGACGTCGAGGAAGTTGGCGGGTTCCGCGCCGTAGAGCTTGATGATGTCCATCGTCGCCATGGCGAGGCCCGCGCCGTTGACCATGCAGCCGATCTCGCCATCCAGCGCGATGTAGTTCAGGTCGTATTTCGAGGCGGCGAGCTCTTTCGGGTCCTCCTCCGTCTCGTCGCGCAGGGCGGCGATGTCGGGGTGGCGGTAGAGCGCGTTGCCGTCGAAGCCGACCTTGGCGTCCAGCACCTTCAGCCCGCCGTCCTTCATGACGATCAGCGGGTTGATCTCCAGCATCTCCATGTCCTTCTCGGTGAAGGCGCGGTAGAGCGTGCCCATCAGCGAGACGCATTCCTTGACCTGCCGGCCTTCCAGCCCGAGGGCGAAGGCGATGCGGCGGCCGTGGAACGGCTGGTAGCCGGTGGCGGGATCGACGGAGAAGGAGAGGATCCTGTCGGGGGTCTTCGCGGCGACCTCCTCGATGTCCATGCCACCCTCGGTCGAGCAGACGAAGGAGATGCGGCTGGTCTGGCGGTCGACGAGCAGGGCGAGGTAGAGCTCCCGCTCGATGTCGCTGCCGTCCTCGATGTAGATTCGGTTGACCTGCTTGCCGGCGGGGCCGGTCTGGTGGGTCACGAGGGTGCGGCCCAGCATCTTCTTCGCCTCGGCCGCGGCTTCCTCCACCGATTTCGCGAGGCGGACGCCGCCCTTGTCGCCGGCGTCGGCTTCCTTGAACGAACCCTTGCCCCGGCCGCCGGCGTGGATCTGCGCCTTCACGACCCAGAGCGGACCGTCGAGCTGGCTGGCGGCGTTCTTGGCCTCTTCCGCCTTGAGGACGGCGCGGCCGTCCGAGACGGGGCATCCATAATCGCGAAGCAGAGCCTTTGCCTGGTATTCATGGATGTTCATGAAGTCCGTCCCTCGTTGCTGCGGTTACCGGCGTAATGGCACTAGATTGCAGCATGATGAACGGAATTCCGAGGCACCGCGGGGATTTCCGCCGAATTTGTGCGGTTTGTGATCACGGCCTCGGAGGGTGTGATCACAATGTCCGGCCCTTGTGCAATCGGCGGGCAGCGCGCCTCAGAATCAGTCAGGACCGTTGTCGTGACCGGCCGGCAGCGGGCACGAAAAAGGCGCCTCTCGCAAGGCGCCTTCGTCGGATCGCAGGGATGTGCGCCTCAGGACAGGGAGTTGTCGATGCCCTTGCAGGCGTCCACGAGGCCCTTCACGGCCTCGACCGACTTGTCGAACATCGCCTTCTCGTCACGGGTCATGCGGATGTCGACGATCCGTTCGATGCCGCCGGCGCCGATCACGGTCGGCACGCCGACATACATGCCCTTCAGCCCGTACTGGCCGTCGCAATACGCGGCGCAGGGCAGCAGGCGCTTCTGGTCCTTCAGGTAGGCTTCGGCCATCTCGATGGCGCTGGTCGCGGGGGCGTAGAAGGCCGAGCCGGTCTTCAGCAGGCCGACGATCTCGGCCCCGCCGTCGCGGGTGCGCTGCACGATGGCGTCCAGCTTCTCCTTCGTGGTCCAGCCCATCTCCACCAGGTCGGGCAGGGGGATGCCGGCGACGGTGGAATAGCGGGTCAGCGGCACCATCGTGTCGCCGTGGCCGCCGAGCACGAAGGCGGTGACGTCCTTCATCGAGACGTCGAATTCGAGGCTGAGGAAGTGGCGGAAGCGCGCGCTGTCCAGCACGCCGGCCATGCCGCAGACCTTCTCGTGCGGGAGGCCCGAGAATTCGCGCAGCGCCCAGACCATCGCGTCCAGCGGGTTGGTGATGCAGATGACGAAGGCGTCGGGGGCATGTTCCTTGATGCCCTCGCCCACGGCCTTCATCACCTTGAGGTTGATGCCCAGCAGGTCGTCCCGGCTCATCCCCGGTTTGCGGGGCACGCCGGCGGTGACGATGCAGACGTCGGCGCCTGCGATGTCGGCATAGGATTGCGTGCCGGAGAGGGCGGCGTCGAAGCCCTCGGCCGGGCCGGATTCGGCGATGTCGAGCGCCTTGCCCTCGGGCACGCCTTCCGCGATGTCGAAGAGAACCACGTCGCCGAGCTCCTTGAGAGCGGCGAGATGGGCGAGCGTGCCGCCGATCTGTCCCGCGCCGATCAGGGCAATCTTGGGTCTGGCCATTGGAATGATCTCCGGTCCGGTTGGATTCGTCCCGGAAGGCCTAAGGCGTCTCGGTGCGCCGCGCAAGGGTCGGGCCCCGGAGGCGCAGGATGCGGTGGAGGGCGGGGAAAGTCGTCGCCGGAGGCTTCCGCCGCGAGATCGTGGCGAATGCGCCCGGCGGCGATCCACGCGGCCGGGTCACATGTCGCCGCTGCGGTCGGGACCGGGGGAAAGGTCTTCGCGAAGACTTTTCGCAGGAGTTTTCGTCGAAAACTCCTGCCCTCGGGGACTTCAGGCCGGATCGCCCTCCGGCACGACCTCTTGCAGCGCTTCCCAGGCCCGGCCCGAGGCGACGAGGCAGGTCAGCCCCGTCGGAGAGGTCACGGTGATCGTCCAGGTGCCGCTTTCCTCGGAGGCGAAGACCTCGACCACGTGGTTGTTCGCGCCGAGCCCCATGCCGCGCCGCGCCTCGCCGAATTTCGCGCCGAGCCGTTCCAGCACCGTGTCGCGCGGGGCGCAGGGCCGACCCCGGGCCGATGCGGCCCCCGCCACCAGAAGGCACGCCAGTGCCGCCATCACGATCGTCTTCATGATTTCCGTCCTTTCGCGGAGGGCGACGGGTCGACTGACCTGCCCGCGCTGGGCGCCGGGCGACGGCCTGTCCCCTCGAGACCATGGCCGGATGCGCAGCCCCGTGCCCGGCGGCCAAGCCGGAGGACCCTCCCTGCATCCGATGGGGAAAGCCTGCGCCGGCCCGCCCAGGAAGCGGTTAACCGCTCGGCCGTTGCCGACAATTCGACGGACTTCGCCCGCGCGGCGCGCGCTCGCGCGGGCCGGTGGATGCGGTGCACGGCCCCATGGGGCTTGAAACATCCCTGCCGTTGATGTCACAGACGCGCAAGATTGTTGCGATGAGGAACGCCATGGACGCCGATATCCGCCCCTACCGCTCGGTTCTCTATATCCCCGGGTCCAAGGACCGCGCGCTCGACAAGGCCCGCGGGCTGCCGGTCGACGCGATCATCTTCGATCTGGAGGACGCGGTGACCCCCGACGCCAAGGGCGCGGCGCGCGAGACGCTGAAGGCGGCGCTGGCGCAGGACGGTTACGGCGGCAAGGCGAAGATCATCCGGATCAACGGTCTGGACACCGACTGGGGCGCCGACGACGTGGCGGTGCTGAAGGACGCGAAGGCGGACGCGATGCTGCTGCCCAAGGTGAATTCGGTCCGGGACGTCGAGGCGCTGGAGGCGCTGATGGGCGAGACGATGGACATCTGGTGCATGATCGAGACGCCGCTGGGCGTCTTCAACGCGCTGGAGATCGCGGCGCATCCGCGGGTGAAGGGTTTCGTCGCCGGCACCAACGACCTGGCGAAGGAGCTGAACTGCCGCGCGCGCGAGGACCGGCTGCCGATGATGTTCGCGCTGCAGCAGCTTCTGCTGGCCGCGCGGGCGCATGGCGTGGTCGCGGTGGATGGCGTCTACAATCAGTACCTGGACGAGGAGGGCCTGGCCGCCGAATGCGAACAGGGCCGCGATCTGGGCTTCGACGGCAAGACGCTGATCCACCCCGCGCAGGTGGAGGGCGCGAACCGCGCCTTCGCCCCGACCGAGGCGGAGGTGGATCTGGCCCGCCGCCAGATCGCCGCGCACGAGGAGATCGAGCGCACCGGCCAGGGCGTTGCGGTCGTCGACGGAAAGATCGTCGAGAACCTGCATGTCGAGACCGCGAAAAAGACGCTGGCGAAGGCCGAGGCCATTGCGAAGATGGCCTGATCGGCGCAATGTGAAGGCGTTTCACATGACAGCGGGTGGGCCATGCTTCTTCTGATCCTCGGCGTTCTTCTCTGGGCCGCGGCCCATTTCTTCAAGCGGGCCATGCCCGACGCCCGCGCCCGGATGGGCGATGCGGGCAAGGGGGCGGTGGCCGCCGCGCTGGCCGCGTCGATCCTGCTGATGATCTTCGGCTACCGGATGGCGGAGGGCGCCTTCTTCTGGGGCCGGCATCCCGCGACCGTGGGCATCAACAACCTGCTGATGGTCGTGGCGCTCTACCTGACGTCGCCGGGGCCGAAGAAGGGCGCGCTGCTCTACCGGATGCGGCACCCGATGCTGACCGGCTTCCTGCTGTGGTGCGTCGCGCACCTGCTGGTCAACGGCGACGTGCCGAGCTTTGTCCTGTGGGGCGGGCTGGGCATCTGGGCCGTGGCCGAGATGATCGTCATCAACCGGGCCGAGCCGGACTGGACGCCGCCCGCGAAGGGGTCGATCGGCAAGGATCTGATGTTCCTCGCCATCTCGGTCGTGCTGCTGCTGGTGATCGGCTGGATCCACACATGGCTGGGCTATCCGGCCTTCGGGTGACGCGCGGCTGAAAGGAGAGACATGAAACTCTATCGGTTCCTGTCCGAGGACGACACCTCGGCCTTCTGTCACAAGGTCACGGCGGCGCTGAACAGGGGCTGGGCGCTGCATGGCTCGCCCACCTACGCCTGGGACGCGCTGCACGGGAAGATGCGCTGCGGCCAGGCCGTGACGAAAGAGGTCGAGGGCGAGTACACGCCCGACGTGAAGCTGGGAGAGCAGTGATGGCCGCGAAGGCAAAGACCAACCCGGGACGCTTCTTCGAGGATTACCGCGTCGGCCAGGTGATCCACCACGCCGTGCCGCGCACCGTCTCGGGCGGGGAGCGGGCGCTTTACCACGCGCTCTACCCGGCGCGGGGGGCGCTGTATTCGTCCGACGAATTCGCGCGGTCCTGCGGTCTGCCGGAAAGCCCGCTGGACGATCTGGCGGCGTTCCACATCGTCTTCGGCAAGACGGTGCCGGACGTGTCGCTGAACGCGGTGGCGAACCTCGGCTACGCGGAGGGGCGGTGGCTGAAGCCGGTCTTCGCGGGCGACACGCTGCATTCGGCGTCCGAGGTGATCGGGCTGAAGCAGAATTCCAACGGGAAGACCGGCGTCGTGTATGTCCGCACCACCGGCACGAACCAGCGCGGCGAGGCGGTGATGGAATATGTCCGCTGGGTGATGGTGCGGAAGAACGACCCGGATGCGCCCGCGCCCGAGGCGGTGGTGCCGGAGCTGGCGGCGGTCATTCCCGCATCGGATCTGGTGGTGCCGGAGGGGCTGGATTTCTCGCGCTACGATTTCACCCTGGCGGGGGAGCCGCACCGCTTCGGCGATTACGAGGTGGGCGAGGTGATCGACCATGTCGACGGCGTGACGGTCGAGGAGGCCGAGCACATGATCGCCACGCGCCTCTGGCAGAACACCGCGAAGGTCCATTTCGACGCGACCAACCGCGAGGACGGACGGCGGCTGATCTACGGCGGGCACGTGATTTCCCTGGCGCGGGCGCTGTCGTTCAACGGGCTGGCGAACGCGCAGATGATCGTCGGGCTGAACGGCGGGGCGCATGCGAACCCCTGTTTCAGCGGCATGACCGTGCGCGCCTGGTCGGAGGTGCTGGACAAGGCCGAAACGGATGCGCCCGGGGTCGGCGCGCTGCGGCTGCGGCTGGTCGCGACCGGCGGGTCGACCGCGGGCGATCTGCGCGGTGCGGACGGGAAGTACCTGCCGGAGGTGCTGCTGGATCTGGATTACTGGGCGCTCGTGCCGGTTTGAAGGGGGGGGCAGGATGCCACCCTGGGTGACGGGCGTTTGTGCGGGTTTCAGGGGGGTGGTGGGCAGGATGCCCACCCTGCGGGGTGCGTCGGGGCGGTGACGTCATCCCTGCACGTGACCTCCACGGGCTGCGGCGCCTGCGTGATCGCCGTCCGGTCCGGCACTATCACCTCCGGCCTCACCGTGATCACACTTCCGCGCCGTGTGATCACAACTGCCCCGGAAAGCGGGACCCATTCATGTTTTGGTGTCGCACCCGGTCGCATCCTGATGACACCGCCTGAAAAATCGGTATCAAGGCCCCTGACACCCGAACGGGGAAACCGGAGGTAAGCTCGCCATGCCCGATGTGAACCGGGGCAATCGCCCGCTGTCGCCCTTCATGCTGGGACAATACTACAGGTTCCAGATGACGTCCCTTTCGTCCATCATGGTGCGGATCACCGGCATCGTCTCGCTCGGCACCGCGGTGCTGGTGGTGCTCTGGCTGCTGACCGCCGCGGCCTCGGACGAGGCCTTCGCGGTGATGGACGGGCTGCTGCGCAGCGTCTTCGGCGACATCATCCTGCTGCTGGCGACCTGGGCGATCTGGTATCACGTCTTCGGCCGGCTGCGGCACGTGATCTGGGACTTCGGCTGGTGCCTCGACGTGCAGACGTCCGAGATGATGGGGCTCCTCATGTTCATCGGGGCCACCGTCATGACCATCCTCACCGCCATCGCCGTGTAAGGAGGCACCATGAGATATCTCACCGATCGCAAGCGCGCCGAGGGTCTGGGCTCTGCCGGGCAGGGCACGCATCACCACTGGCAGATGATGGTCGGCTCCATCGGCCTGGTGCTGCTGATGCCGTTCTTCATCTTCGTCTTCGGCATGGCGCTCGGCGGCACGCGGGAAGAGGTGATTGCCTTCTTCTCGCGCCCCTTCCCCGCCGTGCTGACCGCCCTGACGCTCTTCGTCGCCATCTCTCACTTCAAGCGCGAGGCGCAGGAGGCGGTCGAGGATTACGTGCACGGCACCACCGGCAAGCTGCTTCACATGGCCGTGGGCGCGCTGGCCTGGACAACGATCGCCGCGGGGCTCTTCGCCCTCGTCAGGCTGGCACTCTGAGCGGCCGGGGAACGAGACATGACTGCATACGAATACGAGACGCATGAATATGACGTCGTGGTCGTCGGGGCCGGGGGCGCCGGCCTTCGCGCGACGCTGGGCATGGCGGAACAGGGGCTGCGGACGGCCTGCGTGACGAAGGTCTTCCCGACCCGGTCGCACACCGTCGCCGCCCAGGGCGGCATCGCCGCCAGCCTGTCGAACATGGGGCCGGACCACTGGCAGTGGCACATGTACGACACGGTGAAGGGCAGCGACTGGCTGGGCGACACCGACGCGATGGAATACCTGGCGCGCGAGGCGCCCAAGGCCGTCTACGAGCTTGAGCATTACGGCGTGCCGTTCAGCCGGACCGAGGAGGGCAAGATCTATCAGCGGCCCTTCGGCGGCCACACGACCGAGTTCGGCGAAGGCCCCGCCGTGCAGCGCACCTGCGCCGCCGCCGACCGGACGGGCCACGCGATCCTGCACACGCTCTACGGCCAGTCGCTGAAGCAGAAGGCCGAGTTCTACATCGAATATTTCGCCATCGACCTGCTGATGGCCGAGGACGGCACCTGCACCGGAGTCCTGTGCTGGAAGCTGGACGACGGCACGATGCATGTCTTCAGCGCCAAGATGGTGGTGCTGGCCACCGGCGGCTACGGCCGGGCCTATTTCTCGGCCACCTCCGCCCACACCTGCACCGGCGACGGCGGCGGGATGGTGGCGCGTGCCGGCCTGCCGCTGGAGGACATGGAGTTCGTCCAGTTCCACCCGACCGGCATCTACGGCTCGGGCTGCCTGATCACCGAAGGTGCCAGGGGCGAGGGCGGCTATCTGACCAACTCCGAAGGCGAGCGCTTCATGGAGCGCTATGCGCCCCAGTACAAGGACCTTGCGCCGCGCGATTACGTCTCCCGCTCCATGACCATGGAGATCCGCGAGGGGCGCGGCGTGGGCGAGCACAAGGACCACATCTTCCTGAACCTCAACCACCTGCCGAAGGAAGCCCTGGCCGAGCGTCTGCCGGGGATTTCGGAATCCGCGAAGATCTTCGCCGGCGTCGACGTGACGAAGGAGCCGATCCCGGTGCTGCCGACCGTGCACTACAACATGGGCGGCATCCCCACGAACTACTGGGGCGAGGTCGTGAACCCGACCGAGGCCGACCCGAACGCCATCGTCCCGGGCCTGATGGCCGTGGGCGAGGCGGGCTGCGCTTCCGTCCACGGGGCGAACCGGCTGGGATCGAACTCGCTGATCGACCTGGTGGTCTTCGGCCGCGCTGCCGCGATCCGGGCGGGGCAGGTCGTGGACCGCGGCAGGGCGATCCCGGTGCCGCCGAAGGCCGCGATCGAGAAGGCGCTGGACCGGTTCGACCACTACCGCCACGCCAGCGGCGCGATCCCGACGGCCGAGCTGCGCGACGAGATGCAGCGCACCATGCAGTCCGACGCCGCCGTCTTCCGCGAGTCGAAGACGCTGGAGGAAGGCGTCAGGAAGATGACCGAGATCGCCGGCAAGATGGGCGATCTGAAGGTCACCGACCGTTCGATGATCTGGAACTCCGACCTGATGGAGACGCTGGAGCTGACGAACCTGATGCCGAACGCGCTGGCCACCATCGTCGGCGCCGAGGCGCGCAAGGAAAGCCGCGGCGCGCATGCTCACGAGGATTACCCGAAGCGGGACGACGAGAACTGGCGCGTCCATTCCATCGCGCGGGTCGACGGGGCGAAGGTCGATCTGAGCTACCGGCCGGTCATCACCGACCCGCTGACCACCGAGGACGAGGGCGGCATCGCCATCAAGCGCATCGCCCCCAAGGAACGGACGTTCTGATCGGGGCGGGCCGCATATCCGGGGCTCGGACATGAGCCGCGAGGTGGAGCGCATGGTCCGCCGCCACCTGCGCGCGCGCGGCCAGGTCGCCGCCCGCGACCGGGAGGCGCCGGAGCATCTGGCCGCCTACGGCTTCGCGCCCGACGTGGTGGCGGATGTCGGCGTGGCCGAGGGCACGCCGTCGCTCTACGCGGCCTGGCCGGACGCGCTGTTCGTGCTGATCGACCCCCGCGCGGAGGTGGAGGAAGAGCTGAAGGACCGCCCCGCGAAGGCCGCCTTCCACGCCTGCGCCGTGGGGCGCGAGGACGGCGTGCTGGATCTGCGAATCCCGGTCACGAAGGGCGGCAGGACAGGCGCCATGGCCGGCTTCCGCGAGATCGCGGGGCCGATGGGCCGCAACGTGGTGGATATCGAGACGCGCCGCGTGCCGGTCCGACGTCTGGACGATGTGCTGCGCGATCATCCCGGCCGCGTCGGCCTGAAGGTCGACACCGAGGGGTTCGAACTGGAGGTGCTGGAAGGCGCGCCGGAAACGCTCGACCGCACGGATTTCGCCATCCTGGAACTGTCGCTGACGCCGCGCTTCGAGGGGCTGGCCCCGCCGTCCCGCGTCATCGCGCTGCTCGCCCGCCACGGGCTGGAGCTGCGGGACATCCTCAGCCTGCCCGGCGACGGCCGCGGCGGTCCGCAGCCGCGTTATGCGGATGCCCTCTTCACCCGGTGGGCGGCATGAGCCGGCGCCACCACCTGTCCGCGCGCCTTGCGTCGGACGCAGCCGGGGCGCGCATCGGCGCCCGAGCCACGCATTCCGCCGGCGGGTCCCGTCCCGCCCGGCGCCCGATCTGAACAAGGAGAGCGCACATGGTCCAGCTCACGCTTCCGAAGAACTCCCGCATCCGCACCGGCAAGACCTGGCCGAAGCCGGACGGGGCCACCAATGTCCGGGCGTTCAAGATCTACCGCTGGAACCCCGACGACGGGGAAAATCCGCGGGTCGACACCTACTTCCTCGACATGGACAAGTGCGGTCCGATGGTTCTGGACGCCCTCATCAAGATCAAGAACGAGATCGACCCGACCCTGACCTTCCGCCGCTCCTGCCGCGAGGGGATCTGCGGGTCCTGCGCGATGAACATCGGCGGGATCAACACGCTGGCCTGCATCTACGGGCTGGACGAGATCTCGGGCGACGTCAGCATCTACCCGCTGCCGCACATGCCGGTGGTCAAGGACCTGATCCCCGACCTGTCGCTGTTCTATGCCCAGCACGCGTCGGTCCATCCCTGGCTGGAGACGAAGACCCCCGCGCCGCAGAAGGAATGGAAGCAGTCCATCGAGGACCGCAGGAAGCTGGACGGCGATTACGAGTGCATCATGTGCGCCTGCTGCTCGACCTCCTGCCCCAGCTACTGGTGGAACGGCGACCGCTACCTCGGCCCGGCCGCGCTGCTGCACGCGCACCGCTGGATCGTGGACAGCCGCGACGAGGCGACGGGCGAGCGGCTGGACGATCTGGAGGATCCGTTCAAGCTGTATCGCTGCCACACGATCATGAACTGCGCCAAGACCTGCCCGAAGGGTCTGAACCCGGCGAAGGCCATCGCCGAGATCAAGAAGATGATGGTCGAACGGGCGGTCTGATCCGGTGGCGGAGGGTCCGGACCAGGGCCGTCCGCCCCGCACCGCATGGGAAAGCCCCGAAGAGCTGCGCGATCTGCTGAAGCAGGCCGGGCAGCGGCCGCACTACGTCAACCGCGTGGCGATCGGCGAATCCGTCTATGCGTGGGAACTGGCGGAGTTGCTGTCCGACCCGGGCGATCTGGCCCTGCGCCTGAACGAACGTAACCTGACGGCGGCGTTCGGCGACGGCTGGACGAAGGGCACGATCCCCCGAGAGGAACGAAGGGCGCGGCTGCTGGAGATGCTGGCGAAACGCTGAGAGCGGGGCAAAGAATTTTCGGCGAAAATTCTTCTGAAAACTTTTCGCAGAAAAGTTTTCGCTCCGCCCCGAAGGAGGTGCGCAATGCTCGTCGTTTTCGGCCTGATCGCGGCCTTCATCCTGATCCTGATCTTCTCGCGCCCCGACATGCGCGGCTGCCGCTGGCGGGCGGATCGCACGCGCGATGCGGATGGCCGCAGGTTCTGGCGCTGCGCCGCCTGCGGGGCCGAGACCTTCACCGACGGCAAGCCTCCGGACCTGTGCCTGCGCGGTTAGCGGAACCGGTCGGCCAGCCGCTGCAGGGGCGAGCGGGTGTCATCGGCGGGCGGCTCTTGCTCGGCGCCCGTTTTCGCATCGGACTTCGCGTCGGTCTTCGCGTCGGGCTTCGGGGCGGGCTTCGCGGCCTTCGCCGGCTGCATCCGCAGCCCCACGGCGTTCGAGAACCCCGCCGGATCGCCCTCCGCCAGGTGCTTCGCCCCGTCCGAGATGCCGCGCAGCAGGTCGTCCAGCCAGTCCTCCTCGGCCTTCGCGAAATCCGACAGCACGTAGCCCGGCACCCTGTCCTTGTGGCCGGGGTGACCGACCCCCAGCCGGACCCGTGCGTAATCCGGCCCGATGTGTTGGTGCAGCGACCGCAGCCCGTTGTGGCCGGCATGGCCGCCGCCGGTCTTCACCTTCATCCGGCCCGGCGCCAGGTCGATCTCGTCGTGGAAGACGGTCACCGCGCCGGCCTCCAGCTTCCAGAACCGCATGGCCTCGCCCACCGACTGGCCCGAGAGGTTCATGAAGGTCATGGGCTTCAGCAGCAGCACCTTCTCGCGGCCCAGCATGCCCTCGGCCACCTCGCCCTGCCATTTCGCCCGCCACGGCGCGAAGCCGTGATCCGACGCGATCCGGTCCACGGCCATGAAGCCGATGTTGTGCCGGTTGCGCGCGTATTTCGCGCCCGGATTGCCGAGACCGACGAAGATCTGCAACGGAAACGCTCCCTTTCCGGCCCGAGGACCCGTTGAATTGGATTTCTAGCGCCCGCGGGCGTATCAAGCAAACGAAGTCCGACCCACCGTCCTGGCAACCCCCCAGGAGGACAGCCCCGAGAGGATCGATCGATGCCGGTGTTCACCGTCAAGGGCATAGAACTGGAACTGCCGAAGGCGCTGGCCGTGCCGCGCATCGTCGAGAAGCTGGAGAAGGGCCAGTACGAGGGGTTCGAGGCCCGCGCCGCCCGCAAGCGGGTGAAGCCCGGCCACAAGGTCCTGGAGCTGGGCGGCGGCATGGGCTACCTCGGCTCGGTCTGCTCGGCGATCACCGGCGGGCGCAACGTCGTCACGGTCGAGGCGAACCCGGACATGGTGAAGGTCATCCGCGCCAACCTCGACCGCAACGGTCACGAGGCGGCGACGGTCCTGCATGGCGCGGTGGCCGGCGACGATGCCGAGGGCGAGACGCTGGTCTTCCGGCAGGACAAGGCGTTCTGGGGCTCGTCCATCGCCAGCGAGAGCGATGGCGAGAGCACGGACAATCTGGTCGAGGTGCCGCTGCTGAAGATCGGCGCGCTGCTGAAGCAGTACACCCCCGACGTGGTCATCATGGACATCGAGGGGGGCGAGCAGCACCTCTTCGCCGAACCCTGGCCGAAGCACGTGGGGTTCCTGATGATGGAACTGCACCCGACGCTCTACCCCGACGAGACGGTCAGGCGGATCTTCGACTGCATGTCGGCCTCGGGGATGATCTTCGACACGCGCGTCTCGTCCGGCTCCATCGTCGGTTTCCGGCGGATGCAGAAGGCCGGGACCGCAGGGATCGCGGCCCGCGTCAGGGCCTGAGGGGGCCGGGTCGCTTCGGATGCGGTTCGGGGCGCTGGGATGGCCGGCCGCGCGTTAACCTGGTGCGGCGCCCGGTCTCCCTCGGCTTCAGGCAGGTCCACCGGACAGGGAAGGGCGGTGCGTCGGGCCTGCCGCCCTTGCCGGGGCGTGACATAGGCGAGGGCCGTCTCCGGCCCCGCCTCCGGCCGCTCAGGACCGCCGGCTCTGCCGCTCGCGCCAGAGCGTGAAGAGGCCCGCCGCCACGATGATCCCGGCGCCGAGCGCCACGTTCGGGCGGACGGTCTCGCCGAAGACGGTCAACCCGATCGCCGCCGCGAAGGGCAGCTGGAGATAGGCGAAGGGCTGCACGGCCGAGGCCTCTGCCACTTCGTAGCAGCGGATCAGCAGCCAGTGCCCGGTGGCGCCGGTCAGGCAGAGCGTGCCCATCCAGATCCAGTCCGGCCCCGCCATCGGCTCCCAGAACCACGCGCCGACGGCGGTCATGCAGATGCAGCCGACGACGCCGGTCCAGAAGAAGGACGTGGCCGAGCTGTCCTGCCGGGCCACGAAGCGCGTCAGCAGCCCGTAGAGCGCGAAGAGCAGCGCCGCCAGCAGCGGGATCAGCGCCGCGGGAGAGAACACGCCCATGCCCGGCTGCAGGATGATCAGCACGCCGACGAAACCCACGCCGATGGCGGTCCAGCGCCGCCAGCCGACCGCCTCGCCCAGCACCGGGCCCGACAGGGCGGCGATCAGCAGCGGATAGCAGGTGAAGACCGCGTGGCTTTCCACCAGCCCCAGCACGGTGAAGGCCACGACCATCACGCAGATTTCCAGCGCCAGCAGCGCGCCGCGGGTGATCTGCAGGACCGGCTGCCGGGTCGCCGCCGCCTGCCGGATGCCGCCCGCCTTGCGGGTGGCGACGGTGATGACGAAGGCGGCGAAGAACCAGTAGCGGATCATCACCACCATCAGGACGTTGTATTCCGAGGCGAGGTGCCGCGAGATCCCGTCCTGCACCGCGAAGACGAAGGTGGTGGCGACCATCAGCAGGATGCCGAGGCGGGTGTTCTGTTCGGTCATCGCGCGGCCTTCGGGTCGGTCCGGGTGGTGAATGCCGGCGCGCGGGCAGGGGCGTCCCGGCAGGCGCTGCGCCGGGTCATCCGGGCGCCTCCGCCAACCCCGCGCCGGTCGCCGGGCGGGCCGCCGGCCGGATCGCCCGTGTCATGTGACGCTTGCGGCCGTGGCCCGCCACACGCTCGACCTCGAAGCCGGCCGCTCCGAGTCCCGCGCGCACCGCGCCGGCGGCCGAATAGGTCGCCGCGGTGCCGCCCGGACGGGTGTGGTCGTGGACCGCCTGCAGCAGGGCCGGCTCCCACAGTTCGGGGTTCTTCGCGGGGGCGAAGCCGTCGAGGAACCAGGCGTCGGCCGCGCCTTCCCACGCCGGCAGGGTCCGGCGGGCGTCGCCCTCCACCACCCGCAGCGTCACACCGCCGCCGAGCGTCGCGCCGGTGGCGAGGTGGGGCACGGCGGCGATCAGCTCGGCCGTCAGCGCGGCCAGTTCGGGAAAGGCGGCCAGGGCGCGGGCCATGTCCTCGGGCGCCAGGGGCCAGGCCTCGAAGGCGGTGTAGCTCAGCGCGCCGGGGCGGCCGGCCTCGGCCCAGGCCCGCGCGGTGGCCAGGAAGTTCAGCCCGGTGCCGAAGCCCAGTTCGGCCACGGCGAAGCCGTCGCGGAACCGCGCGGGCAGGCCGTTGCCCGCGAGGAACACGTGCCGCGTTTCCGCAAGCCCGTCGTTCAGGCTGAAATAGGGGTCGTCGAACCGGGTCGAGACGGGCACCGCGCCGTCCCGCCATTCGAGTTCCGCCCGCTGGTCTTGCATGGGTCGGTCCCGTAAGGGTGGGGTCGCGGCGGACAATGCCGCCGGCGCCGGAGAGATGCAATGGCAGGCGGGACAGCGCGGACAACCGTGCGTGGCGCGGAGACGGTCACCGTGCGCGGGGCGGGAATCTTCGGCCTGTCCTGCGCCTGGGCCTGCCTGCGGCGCGGCGCGCGGGTTGTGGTGGTCGATAGGCACGGGCCGGGCGCGGGGGCCTCTGGCGGGATCGTCGGTGCGCTGGCGCCCCACGTCCCCGAGCAGTGGAACGAGAAGAAGGCCTTCCAGCTGGACAGCCTGCTGATGGCGGAGGGATTCTGGGCCGAGGTCGAGGCGGCCTCCGGCCTGTCCGCCGGTTATGCCCGCACCGGACGGCTCCAGCCGCTGGCCGATGCCGCGGCGGCCGAAAGGGCGCGGGACAGGGCCGCCGGGGCGGCGGCGCTCTGGCGCGGCGCGGCGGCGTGGGAGGTGGTGGACCGGGACCGGGCCGCGGCGCTGGTGCCGACCGGTTTCCTGCCGGACAGCGGCGCGGGCCTCTGGGTGCTCGACACGCTGTCGGCCCTGATGCACCCGCGCCGGGCGGTCGCCGCGCTGGCGGCCGCGATGACGGCGCGGGGCGGCGCGGTGGTGGCCGAGGCCCCGGATCGCGGCGCGGTCATCCACGCCACCGGCGCGGCGGGGCTGGCAGAGCTGTCGCAGGCGTTCGGCCGATCCCTCGGCGCCGGCGTGAAGGGTCAGGCGGCGGTGCTTGGCCTCGACGCGCGCGGGGCGCCGCAGCTTTTCTGCGATGGCGTGCATGTGGTGCCGCATGGCGACGGCACGGTGGCCGTCGGCTCCACCTCCGAGCGGGCGTTCTCGGATGGCGTGGCGGTGGATGCGGCGCTGGAGCCGGTGATCGCCGCGGCCCGGGCCGCGGTGCCGGCGCTGCGCGATGCGCCAGTGCTGGAACGCTGGGCGGGCGTCCGGCCGCGCGCGCGCAGCCGCGCGCCGGTGCTGGGCGCCTGGCCGGGGCGGGCGGGGCACCACGTGGCGAACGGCGGGTTCAAGATCGGCTTCGGCATGGCCCCGAAGGTGGGCGAGGCGATGGCCGACCTGGTGCTGGAGGGCCGGGACACGATCCCCGAGGGCTTCCGGCTGGACAGCCTTCTCGGCTGACCGCGACGGCCGGTCCGGCCCGGTCGGGGTCTGGCCCGGTTCCTGCGGGCCCGGAGCGCTGGAGGCGATGCGCAGCGGCGGCGGGGGCAGGGCCGCCACCCTCCCGCCTCAGCCCCGGAACGGAAAACGGCGCCCCTAAGGGCGCCGCTTGAATCTGTCGGGGGCAGGCCGGGATCACTCCTCGGCGTCGCCCTCTTCGTTGTCGGTGTCGACCTCGGTCGCCGGAACCTCGTCCGCGGCGGGCTCGTCCTCGGCGTCATCGGCGGCGCGCAGGCCCGACGGGGCCGAGATGTTGGCGATGACGAAATCGCGGTCGATGGTCGGCTTCGCGCCTTCCGGCAGCTTGATCGACGAGATCGTCAGCGTGTCGCCGATGTCCATGCCCGAGATGTCCGCCACGATCTGCTCGGGGATGTCGCCGGCGGTCACGACCAGTTCGACCTCCGGGCGGACAACGGTCAGCACGCCGCCCTTGCGCAGGCCGGGGCACTTGTCCTCGCCCTCGAACTCGACATGGATGAACAGGTTGATCTTCGAGGTCCGGCGCAGGCGCATCAGGTCGAGATGCGTCGGCAGGTCCTTCACCACGTCGCGCTGGACGTTGCGGCAGATGACGCGCACGTCCTCGTGGCCGTCGACCTTCAGGTTGAACAGGGTCGACAGGAAGCGGCCCTGCTTCAGGCGCTTCAGCAGCCCGTTGAAGTCCACGTTGATCGGCAGCGGGTCCACGCCGCCGCCGTAGACGATACCGGGAACCTTGCCTTCGCGGCGAGCCTGACGAGCGGCGCCCTTGCCTGTCCCCGTCCGTTCCACGGCGACGAGATCGGGAATCGATCCAGCCATGTCGGTAATCTCCATCTGGTTGGGGCGGGCATCCTCCAAGGCTGTATGCCCGCATGAGGCCGCGCGAATAGCCGAGGCGGGGCGACTTGTCCAGCCGATTTGCGCGCGGGCCCGGCGCGACGCCCCGGCAGGACGGGCCCTGCGGGGGCGGGGTCGGGCGCGCCGCGGAGATCCATCCGCCTGTGCGGCGCATGTTCGGGCGGGAACCTGCGGCCGCCGGGCCGGCAGCGGATGACGGGGCCTCGGGTGCCGGGATACGCGGCCGCAGGGCGGGGGCCGGCCGGAATGTCCGCGTTCGCATCCTGTGGCTGGCCTTCCCCCGCGGCGGGTGTCATGTCGATCGCCATGACGAGCGGGACAACCAATCCGGGGACACGGGGCAGGGCGGCGGTGGCGGCACCGCTGACCGCCTTCGTCTTCATGGGCTTCTGCTGGGGCGGCTTCGCCGCGCTGGTGCCGGAGCTCAAGGCCGGCATCGGCGCCAGCGACCGGGGCTTCGGCTTCGCCATGCTGATCGCCGCCTTCGGCGCGGTGACCGCCATGTGGGTGGCGCCGCTGGCCGAGCGCCGGCTGGGCACCCTGGCGCTGCCCGTCGGCGCGGTGGCCATGACGCTGGCGTTCCTGACGCCGGGCCTTGCCGGCGGGGTGGTGAGCTTCGGGCTGGCGATGGCGCTGGCCTCCGTCGCCTCGGGGATGCTGGACGTGGTGATGAACGCGGCCGTCGCCCGGATCGAGGCGGCGCGGCGGCGCCCGCTCATGGGCTTCGCCCATGCGATGTTCTCGTTCGGCTATGCGGCGTCTGCCATGACCACCGGGCTGGTGCGCAGCGCCGGCGGCGGGGCGGCGGAGGTCTTCGGCGGCATCGCGGTGCTGAGCCTGCTGGCGCTGCCGCTGCTGGCCCGCGGCGCCCCGCCGCCGGAGCCGGCCGGGGTCGGCGGCAGCACGGCCTTCGGACCGGGCCTGCGGCGGGTGGTGGTGCTGGCCGGGCTGATCGTGCTGGCGGCCTTCCTGGTGGAGCAGGCGGCCGACAACTGGGCCGCGCTGCATCTGGAGCGGACGCTGGGCGCGGGCGCGGCGCTCGGAGCCGCCGGGCCGGCCGTGCTGGGGCTGACGATGGGCGCGGGGCGGATGGCCGCCCAGGGGCTGGTGGCGCGGGCCGGGGCGCGGACGGTGATGGCGTGGGGGGCTCTGCTGGCGGCCGTGGGCGCGGCGCTGGCGGGCGCGGCGTCGGTGCTGGCGCTGGCCTACGGCGGGCTGCTGGCGCTGGGGCTCGGGATCTCGGTCCTGGCGCCGATGGGGCTGGCGGTGGCCGGCGAAACGGCCAGCGACGCGAACCGGTCGGCCGTCATCGCGCGGGTGGCGGTGATCGGCTACGGCGGGTTCTTCCTCGGCCCGCCGGTGATGGGGTTCCTCAGCGAGGGCTGGGGCCTGCCCGCCGCCTTCCTCGCGCTGGCGATTCTGCTGGCGATGGTGCGGTTCATCCTGGTGCCGGCGCTGTTTGCGCGGGGGTGAGGGGGAGCCTTGCCGGTGTCGCAGGGCCCCTCCGACGAGCCAGCAGAACGAGCCCGGGATCCCAACTCCGGTCGTTGCCGGGGACGGAACGTTGCAGGGGGCTCTGCCCCCGCCGCGACTGCGCCGGGATATTTGGGGCCAGAGGAAGCAGGGGTCCGCGCGCGGGGCGGCCGGTCAGGCCTCCCAGCGGCCGGAGAAGCCTTCCGGGATCAGCAGGATGTCGCGCCCGACCTCGGTGATGTCGCGCCGGCCGCAGAGCGCCATGGAGATGTCCATCTCCTTCCGGATGACATCCAGAGCCGCGGTCACGCCGTCCTCGCCCATGGCGCCCAGGCCGTGGACGAAGGCGCGGCCGATCCAGGTGCCTTTGGCGCCCATGGCGATCGCCTTCAGCACGTCCTGTCCCGAGCGGATGCCGCTGTCGAGATGCACCTCCACCCGGTCGCCCACGGCCTGAAGGATCGGATCCAGCATCCGGATCGAGCTGAGCGCCCCGTCGAGCTGCCGCCCGCCGTGGTTCGACACGACGATGGCGTCGGCGCCCACCTCGGCCGCCATCACCGCATCCTCGGGATCGAGGATGCCCTTCAGGATCACGGGGCCGCCCCACATCTCCTTGATCTCGGCCACCTTCTTCCAGTCGAGCTTCGGATCGAACTGCTCGGCCGTCCAGGAGCCGAGCTGCGAGGTGTCCTCGACCCCCTTCACATGGCCCACGATGTTGCCGAAGCCCCGGCGCTTCGTGCCCAGCATCTCGATCCCCCAGGTCCATTTCGTCATCAGGTCGGCGATGACGGCGGGGGTCAGCTTCGGCGGGGCCGAGAGGCCGTTCTTCAGGTCCTTGTGCCGCTGGCCGAGGATCTGCAGGTCGAGCGTGATGACCAGCGCCGAGCAGCCCGCGTCCTTCGCCCGCTGGATAAGGCGGCGCAGGTAGTCCTGATCCTTCATCGTGTAGAGCTGGAACCAGAAGGGCTTGCGGGTGTGGGCGGCGACGTCCTCGATCGAGCAGATCGACATGGTGGAGAGGGTGAAGGGCACGCCGAAGCGCTCGGCGGCGCGGGCGGCCTTGATCTCGCCATCCGCGCGCTGCATCCCGGTCAGCCCGACGGGGGCGAGCGCCACGGGCATCTCGACCCGCTGGCCGATCATCTCCGACGCCAGAGAGCGGCCCTCCATGTTCACCGCCACCCGCTGGCGCAGGCGGATCTTGTCGAAATCCGAGGTGTTCTCGCGGAAGGTCTGTTCCGTCCAGGAGCCGCTTTCGCAGTAATCGTAGAACATCTTCGGCGTGCGGCGCCGGTGCAGGCGTTTCAGATCGTCGATACAGGTGATGACCGGCATGCGCCCCTCCGTCGCGAAGTCCATGCCGTTGATAATCCGCGCCCGGCCCCGGGTCCAGCGCCGGAGCGCGTCGGGCGTTGGTCGTGGGGGGGGGGGCGCCCTGTCCGCAGGGGGGCACTGTTATCCACGAGACAGAACAGGAGATGCGCTGAACTAAAGTTTGTCAGCCGCGCGGGTTTTTTTCTGCTTTGCCGCCATCGGCTAAGGCTTGTAGCAAGGATCAGACAACTTTGGCAGGTGGTGAAGCCTTTGAAGAGCGAAGATGTGGCAGAGGTAATTGAGGACCTTGTAACAGTGATACGCGGCAGGTGGGACAGGTTGGGCTATCTCGCAACAGAAGGGGGCGCAATCGCTACCGGCCATGTTCCCAAGGTGGGCCCTTATGCCTATCTGTGTTATTTTTTCGCCGGTCTTTCCGATGCTGCGCTTGACGCCGCAGAAGCAGAAAGCGAACGCTTTTTGCCAGGACCTTATCGAGATTTTCTCAGGTCGTTCAACGGCGGGCGTATCATGGGCATATCTCTGAACGGCTTTACTGGCGGCCAGAACCTCCGAGACATTGAAGGCATCGGGCAACCGATAAGTATCAGATATCAAAATGCCTTCTACAGCCGGCCTGAGTTCATTCCAGAAAGCCACTTCGGCTTGGGTGCCATAAATGGCCCTTTCTACTCGCAAGGCCACCTGTATCTGACGAGCCTTGGCGAAGTTGAATTGATCAATCGGGACTACGATCTCGTTGCCACGAAGTGGCCGTCATTCACTGCTTTTCTCAAGGAAGAGATTACAAGGCAATTGTCGAGATATGATGACGAAGGTCGGGAAATTGACAAGATGAAAAGACTGCCCGGAAATACGGGTGATTGGGAGGCATTGGGAAAACGGCTTTCAGACAAAAGAAAGAAAGAAGCTGGTTTCATGCACAAATACTTTTACAAACTCGGCGGGCTTCGAAAGAAGTAGTTGGCGCGAGGCTCGAAGCTAACCATGCACTGCTGAAAGTACGCGCTTTTGAGACAATAAGTGCTCTCGGCGGCCTCAGGCACGGTGCGTGCCGTCCGCGAGGCTACGCACGAAGGCCAGCACCTGATCCACCGGCTTGCCGCTGGCGATCTCGGCCACGATGGCCGAGCCGACGACCGCGCCGTCCGCCACGCCGGCCAGGCCCTCCGCTGCCTCGGGGGTGCGGATGCCGAAGCCCACGACCACCGGCAGGTCGGTCGCGGCCTTGATCCGCGCGACCTCGGGGCCGACCTCGGCCGCCTGCGCCTCGGCCGAGCCGGTGATGCCGGTGATCGAGACGTAGTAGACGAAGCCGGAGGTGTTCTTCAGCACCGCCGGAAGGCGGCGGTCGTCCGTCGTGGGCGTGGCGAGGCGGATGAAGTTCAGACCGGCCTTCTGCGCGGGGATGCAGAGCTCGTCATCCTCCTCGGGCGGCAGGTCGACGATGATCAGCCCGTCGATGCCGACCTCCGTCGCCTCGGCCAGGAAGCGGTCCACCCCGCGCGAGTATATCGGGTTGTAGTAGCCCATCAGCACGATCGGCGTCGTGGTATCGTCCGCGCGGAAGGCGCGGATCATGTCGAGCGTGGCGTCCAGCGTCATGCCGCCCTCCAGCGCGCGCTGGCCGGCCAGCTGGATCGTCGGGCCGTCGGCCATCGGATCGGTGAAGGGCATGCCCAGCTCGATCACGTCGACGCCCGCGTCCGGCAGGCCCTTCATCACCGCGAGCGAGCGCGCCACGTCCGGATCGCCCGCCATCAGATAGGCCACGAATGCCTTCTTCCCGTCGGTCCGGAGGCGGGCGAAGGTGTCGTCGATGCGGGTCATGGGATTCCTCGTCTGATCTCCGCCGTCCCTTGCAGAAAACGGCCGGGAAAAGCAACGCCCGGCTTGCCGCAGCGGCGCGGAGTGCCTAGGAACGGCGGGATATTCCGAAAGGGTGCGGACGATGGACGATCTGATCAACTCCTTCATGACGGGGCCGGACGAGAAGGGCCGCTTCGGCCAGTTCGGCGGGCGCTTCGTGTCGGAGACGCTGATGCCGCTGATCCTGGAGCTCGAGGCCTGCTACGAACACGCCCGCACCGACCCGGATTTCTGGGCCGAGATGGACGACCTGTGGAAGCACTACGTCGGCCGGCCCTCGCCGCTCTATTTCGCGTCGCGCCTGACGGAGCATCTGGGGGGGGCGAAGATCTACCTCAAGCGGGACGAGCTGAACCACACCGGCGCGCACAAGATCAACAACGTGCTGGGGCAGATCATCCTTGCGCGCCGGATGGGCAAGACCCGGATCATCGCCGAGACGGGGGCGGGCCAGCACGGCGTGGCGACGGCCACGGTCTGCGCGAAGTTCGGGCTGAAATGCGTGGTCTACATGGGCGCGCACGACGTGGAGCGGCAGGCGCCGAACGTCTTCCGGATGCGCCTGCTGGGCGCGGACGTGATTCCGGTGACGAGCGGTCGCGGCACGCTGAAGGACGCGATGAACGACGCGCTGCGGGACTGGGTGACGAACGTGCGCGACACGTTCTACTGCATCGGCACGGTGGCGGGGCCGCATCCCTATCCGGCGATGGTCCGCGATTTCCAGTCGGTCATCGGCAAGGAGGTCCGCTGGCAGCTGGCCGAGCAGGAGGGCGAAGGCCGTCTGCCCGACACCGTGATCGCGGCGATCGGCGGCGGGTCGAACGCCATGGGCCTCTTCCATCCGTTTCTCGACGACCCCTCCGTGCAGATCATCGGTGTCGAGGCCGGCGGCAAGGGCGTGGACGAGAAGATGGAGCATTGCGCCTCGCTTACCGGCGGGCGGCCCGGGGTGCTGCACGGCAACCGGACCTATCTGCTGCAGGACGACGACGGGCAGATCCTGGAAGGCTTCTCGATCTCGGCAGGGCTGGATTACCCCGGGATCGGCCCGGAACACGCCTGGCTGCACGACATCGGGCGGGCGGAATACGTCTCGATCACCGACCGCGAGGCGCTGGAGGCGTTCCAGCTGTCCTGCGCGCTGGAGGGGATCATCCCGGCGCTGGAGCCGAGCCATGCGCTGGCGCATGTGATGAAGATCGCGCCGACCCTGCCGGCCGAGCACATCATCGTCATGAACATGTGCGGGCGGGGGGACAAGGACATCTTCACCGTCGCGAAGCACCTGGGCGTCGACATCGCGACCTGAACGCGGCGGCGCGCTGCCGTCGTCTGGGGGCTCTGGCTCCGCCGCGGAGGTGGAGCGGGCGTCTCCGGGTCGTTCCGAAAGGGTGACGGCGTGAGCGGCGGGGTAGCCTCTGCCGGTCCCGGTCAGTCCGCGGGCGCGGCGTGGGTCTGCAGGACGGTCAGCGGCACGATGTCGAGCGCGCGGACATGCGTCGCCGCCAGGTCGACGCGGGGGGCGCAGCCCTCGTCGTGGGCCTGGAGGAAGCGCGCGGCGCAAAGGCACCAGCGGTCGCCGGGTTTCAGCCCCGCGAAGCGGTATTCGGGGCGCGGCGTCGACAGGTCGTTCCCGACATATTTCGAGAAGGCGAGGAATTCGGCCGTCATCACCGCGCAGACGGTGTGGCTGCCCGCGTCCTCGGCGCAGGTGTTGCAGTGTCCGTCGCGGAAGAAGCCGGTCACCGGCGCGGTGGAACAGGGGGCGAGCGCGGTGCCCAGCACGTTGATCGACGGGTCCTTCTGCATGACGACACCTCCTTCGGCTTGCACTCTGCGGCAGGGCGGCGCGGCTGTCGAGGGCGCCCGGGCCGGCGTCCGGCGCGATCAGCGGCGCAGGTCGAGGATGTTGAACTCCGATTCCAGCCAGGGCCGAGGGAACATCAGGCGGATGTGATCCGGCCCCGCCGCCTCGACCCGCGCGACGTCCGGCAGGATCTGGTCGGGACGCTCGGCCGGAACGGTCGTGGGCGGGTGGCTGTCGTAGGGCACCGGCGCGCTGCCGGTGTTGAACGAGGTGCCGAGGTAGATCAGCCGCCCGTCGCGCGTCACGATCGTGCCCTCGGTGCGCTGTGACCCCGTCAGCTTGGCGAAGCGCCAGCGGTCCGGCCCGGTGCGGGTGATCTCGCAGGTGAAGGGGCTGTAGACGGTCAGCGGCGTCAGCCCGCCCAGCTTCATCGTGCGGCAGGACCAGCGGCCGTCCAGACGCGCCTCGCCGGGCGGCAGGGCCGCGCCGCGCAGGGCCTCGGTCAGCCGGTCGATGTCGCCGGGCGCGCCGCGGGCCAGCGCCTCGGCCATCGCGCGGCCGAAGGCGGCGTCCGCGGCGTCGAGACGGGCCCGGTCCTCTTCGCGGATCTCGACCGGCTGGGCGGAGAGGACCGCGGGCAGGGCGGCCGGCAGCAGCGCGAGAGCGAGCGCCAGCGGGATGCGGAGCGATCTGCGTGTCATGCCCATGCAACCCGGGGCAGGGGCCCTTGTTCCGCCGGCCGTCCCGGGCCGGCGGGATGCGTCCCGGCCGGGACGGCGTCGACCGGGACGGCGGCCGGCGGGAGCGGGCGCGTCAGTAGTCGGTCGCCTGCCCGCGCAGCGCCTGGTCCAGCGCGGCCCAGGCCCAGGTGTCGCGGCCGCCACGCGCCTCGATCTCGCGCAGCTGGGTCAGCGCGCCGACCAGATCGCCCTGTTCGACCAGCCCCTGGCCCATGTAGGAGCGCGCGAGCACGTGATCCGGGTCGATCGCCAGGGCGGCCTTGTAGTATCGCATGGCGCTGTCCATGTCGCCCTGCTTGCGGGCGGTGAAGCCGCGGTAGTTCAGGAAGCGCGGGTCGTTCTGGTCGGTGGCGCTGTCCATCACCTGGATGGCGCTGTCGTAGCGGCCGGCCCATGCCAGTTCGCGGGCGGCCTCGTAGCGGTCGTCGTCGGTGAAGCCCGACGAATTCGCCTCCACGCACTTGTCGGCCTTTTCGTCGAAGACCATGCCGTCGGCGCATTTCTCGGACGTGGCGGTCGGTTTCGGCGGGGTGCTCGACCCGCTGCCGGCGGCGAGGGCGGGCAGGGCGGCGAAGGGCAGCGTCAGGGTGGCGGCGATGATGGTCTTGCGCATGGCGTCTCTCCTCGTTGGCGGGGTGCGGCTGCGGTCAGCGTGGCACGCATCCGGCGCATCCCCTGCATCACGTCCACGTGAGAGAACGGCGGAAAGTTTCATCTGCGGCGCGCGGAGCTGCGGCGTGACCGGCGGCGGCGGTCAGTCCGCCGGAAGCTGCGCGGTCAGCCGCAGCGTGACACCGGCGGGCAGGTGATCCAGCGCCACGTCGCCGCCGAATTCCTGCGGCAGCGCCTGGGTGACGAGGAACGACCCGAACCCGCGCCGGTCCGAGGGCACCACCAGCGGCCCGCCGCTTTCGCGCCAGTCGAACCGGAACAGCGGCCCGCCCGCCGCGCGGTCGAGATGCCAGGCGATGTCGACCCGCCCCTCGGGCACGGACAGGGCGCCGTATTTCGACGCGTTGGTCGCCATCTCGTGCAGCGCCAGCGCCAGCGCCGTCACCCGGTCGCTGCCGATCCACACCTCCGGCCCGGAGAAGGAGATCGCGCCGGGTTCCGAGCGGAAGGGGTCCAGCGTCCGGTCGACCACCGCCCCGACCATGGCCTCGGGCGCGGATTCGCGCGCCAGGATGTCCTGCGCCCGGTTCAGCGAGGCGAGGCGCAGCTGCAGCTTGGCCTGCGCTTCGTCCAGCGAGCGGGAGTGGCGGTGCGTCTGGCTGACCAGCGCCGACACCAGGGCGTAGGCGTTGCGCGACCGGTGCACCAGTTCGCGGTTGCGGATCAGCGCGGCGCGTTCGGCGCGGACCTTGCCGGTGGTTTCCACCACCGTGTCGAGCATCCCGCGCACCGCCCCTGTCTCGTCCCGCACCGGCGAGTAGCAGAAGGTGAAGTTGGCCTCTTCGGGCGTGCCGCTGCGGTTGATGACCAGCGGGAAATCCTCGATGTAGGTCGCCTCGCCGGCCAGGGCACGCTCGGCGATCGGGCCGATCTCGTGCCAGGCCTCGGCCCAGATATCGGAGAACGGACGGCCGAGGCAGGGATGCTTGGCGGCGAGGATCGGTACGAAGGCGTCGTTGTAGATCGCGATCAGGTCGCGGCCCCAGCACAGGCACTTGGGAAAGGCGCTCGACACCAGCATGCCGACCGCGACGCGCAGCGCGGCAGGCCACGCCGCGATCGGCCCGAGCGGAGAGGCCGCCCAGTCATGCGCCGCGATCAGATCTCCCATCGATCCGCCGCCAGCCAGAAAGTCGTGGTTTGCCTGCACCAGCCGTCCGATTCCATCCCTCCCGCTCAATCTGACACATTCCGGGACGCGCGCCATCTTCAAGTTGATGCACCCGGCGCCGATGCATCGCGGTGCCCTCCGGGCGGCGGATCCGCCGCCGGTCACGGGCCCCGGACGCGGGGTTGCCCCGATGCGGAACCCCGTGGCGGCAAAGGCAAATCCCCTTCCGGCGAGGGGTCGCGCCGTGTCCGGACGGCATCACGGCAAAAAATCGCGGAGCGGCCGGAAAAACCTCTTGTATCGACTCACGTTTGGTCCGATATCGCGGCTCAAGACGCCAACGCACGCGCCTCTGTCGAAAGGGCAGCCTCTGGGTAACCGGCCCCTCCCAAGGGATCACCGGAGACTAGGCGAAACCTCTAGGGTTATGTAGCGACGGTAACGTCTCCCGTAAACTGAACGGCCCATCGGGCCGTCCCTGAGCGGTCTTCGGACCGGGTCTATTGGAGATGACCATGAACGCTCTCGTCGCCGAATTCTCGGCGCGCGCTGCTGTCGCACGCGCATCCCGCATCGAAACCTTCATCCGTTCCACCACCTTCGACCGCCCGACCCTGGTCCTGGACGTCGACCGCGTGGAAGAGCAGTATCACGCCCTGAAGGCGGGTCTGGGCCACGCGCACATCCACTACGCCGTCAAGGCGAACCCGGCGCGCGAGATCGTCGAGCGTCTGGTCGACCTCGGCTCGGGCTTCGACGCGGCATCCCGCGCCGAGATCGAGCTGTGCCTGAGCCTCGGCGCACGTCCCGACCACATCTCCTTCGGCAACACCGTCAAGAAGGTCCGCGACATCGAGTTCGCCTGGGGCGCCGGTGTCACCCTCTTCGCGGCCGACGCGGAGGAAGAGCTTGAGAAGATCGCCGTTCACGCACCGGGTGCGCAGGTCTACATCCGCCTGATCGTCGACGCGTCGGAAGCCGACTGGCCGCTGTCGCGCAAGTTCGGCTGCGCCCGCGACAAGGCGATCGCGCTGCTGGATTACGCCGTCGTGCTGGGCCTGAAGCCGGTCGGCTTCTCGTTCCACGTAGGCAGCCAGACCAAACGCGCCACGATGTGGACCACCACGCTGGATCAGGTCGCAGCCGTCTGGAAAGCCGCGAAGGAAGCCGGTCACGAACTGACCCTGCTGAACATCGGCGGCGGCTTCCCGGCCTATTACGGCGAAGAGATCGAAGGCCCGACCCCCTATGCCCGCAATGTCATGGAGCTGGTGCAGGAACGCTTCGGCGACGTCCCCCACGTGATGGCGGAGCCGGGCCGCGGCCTGGTGGCCGAGGCCGGCATGATCGCCGCCGAGGTCCTGCTGGTGTCCAGGAAGTCGGACAGCGACATGCACCGCTGGGTCTATCTCGACATCGGCAAGTTCTCGGGTCTGGCCGAGACGATGGACGAGGCGATCCGCTACCAGTTCACCACCGACCGCGATCACGAGGCCATGGGCCCCTGCATCCTGGCCGGTCCCTCCTGCGACAGCGCCGACGTGCTGTACGAGAAACGCCCGGTGGAGCTGCCGGTGGGTCTGAAGGCGGGCGACCGCTTCCTGATCCGCAACTGCGGCGCCTACACCTCGACCTACGCCTCGGTCGGCTTCAACGGCTTCCCGCCGCTGGACGTGGTCGTCATCTGACACGGGCCGGCCCCGGATCCGGCGCGCTCGGGAGCGGCGCCGGATCCGTGTGAGCCCGGACCATCTCCACTCACGGAGGCCGCGTCCGCGCGGCCATGACGATTGCGCGGCCTTGATGGCGTCGCGGGCGCGGGGGCGGTGCCTTCGCGCCCGCACTCTTTCGCTTTCTTTCGTTTCCGCCCCTGCCGATGTGCGCCTTTGCGCGATTCGGAGTTGTTCCCGTCGCCCCCCGGCCGCATGCTGAAGCCGTCATCACGGGAGGAGACGACATGAACACCTTCATCCGGACCGCCGCGGCGGTCACCCTTGCCGCATCGCCGCTCATGGCGCAGGACCAGCCCGCGGCCGTCAACCGGATCGACCTGATCCGCCCCGACGCGCCGGAGCTGGCGCAGCACGGCGAAAATGCCGTCGGCGTGCGGACCATGACCTTCACCGATTCCGGCCGCGTCGACGTGGTCAACGCCACCGACGAGGGCGAGCTGCCCACCTACGACCGCACCTTCAACGTCGAGGTCTGGTATCCTGCGGCCGAGGGCACCGAGCCGGGCGGCACCTACGACACCATCCTGCGCGACGGCGAGACGCCGACGACGCTGACCGGCATGGCCGCCCGCGACGCGGCCCCGGCCGAGGGGACGTTTCCGCTGGTCCTGATCTCGCACGGCTATCCCGGCAATCGGTTCCTGATGGCGCATCTGGGCGAGAACCTGGCGTCGAAGGGCTATGTCGCGGCCACGGTCGATCACCCCGACAGCACCTACGACGACATGACCCGCTTCGCCTCGACCCTCGTGAACCGGCCGCTGGACCAGGCCTTCGTGATCGACAGCCTGACCGCACTGGACGACGAGATCGGCGCGCTGATCGACGACGAGAACATCGGCGTCGTCGGCTATTCCATGGGCGGGTACGGGGCGCTGATCTTCGGCGGCGGCGGGCTGAGCCAGGAGGCGATCACCCGCGCCGAACCCGCGGCCTTCGTCGCGCCGCAGGACCTGCTGGACCGGAACGCCACCGGCAGCCAGGAGCTGACGGATCTGGTGAACCCGAACGTGAAGGCCATCGTCGCCATCGGGCCCTGGGGCCGCAACCGCGACTTCTTCGACGCCGACAGCCTCGCCGGGCTGGAAAAGCCGCTGCTGCTGGTGGCGGGCAGCCGGGACGACGTCTCGCAATACGACGCGATCCGGCAGATCTTCGAGGAGACGAGCTCGACCGACCGCTGGCTGCTGACGTTCAACTCGGCCAACCACAACGCCGCCGCGCCGATGCCGGCCCCGGCGGAAAGCTACGCCATGTCCGACAAGCTGGGCTGGGCGCCGTTCGAGCATTACGGCGATGCGGTCTGGGACAACGTGCGGATGAACAACATCCTGCAGCACTTCACGACCGCCTTCATGGACATGCACCTGAAGGGCGAGGAGGATCGGGCGAGCTATTTCGACCTCGTCGAGAATTCGGAAGACGGCGTCTGGTCGATGGACGACGCGGGCCAGCCGAAGGCGGACCACAGCTACTGGACGGGCTTCCCCGACCGCTCGGCCATGGGTCTGCGGATGGAGATGAAGTCGGCCGAATGATCGCTGCCGGATGACGAAGCCGGGCGGCCCTGTCGGGGCCGCCCGTGCCGGCGTGGATGCGGGCTTGCGGCGGGTGCGCCGTCAGAACCCGCTGACGCCCGGCAGCCAGGTCGACACGGCCGGCACGAAGGTGATGATCAGCAGCGCCGCCCCGAGCGCCAGGAAGAAGGGCGGCATCTCCCGCACCAGGGCCGAGGGTCTGAGCGCCACGGTGGAGGAGACGACGAAGATCAGGCTGCCCACGGGCGGCGTGGTCAGGCCCAGCGTCAGGTTCACGATCATCACGATGGCGAAATGGTTCGGGTCGATCCCGAGCGCCATGCTGATCGGCGCGAGGATGGGCACCAGGATCATCACCCCCGGCAGCGGATCCATGAACAGCCCGAACGCCAGCAGCAGCACGTTCACCGCCAGCAGGAAGAGGACCGGCGACAGGTCCCAGGAGATGATCGTCTGGGCCAGCGCCTGCGGCACGCTCTCGATGATCAGCACCCAGGCGAAGGCGCGGGCGGCGCCGAGGATCAGCAGTACCGCGCCCGAGGTCAGCGCCGCCCGCAGCACGATCCCCGGCAGGTCTGCGAGGCGCAGCGAGCGGTAGACGAACATGCCCACGAACAGCGCGTAGAATACGGCGATCACCGACGCCTCGGTCGGGGTGAAGACGCCGAAGCGGATGCCGCCGACGATCAGCACGATCAGGAACAGCGCCGGCAGGGCGAAGAGCGCGATGCGCCCGATCTCGCGCAGGGGCGGCATCGGCGCGCCCGAGGCATAGCCGCGCCGGTGGCTGACGCGGGCGTTGGCCAGCAGCACCATCAGGGTGATCAGCAGGCCCGGCAGGACGCCGGCCATGAACAGCGATCCGACCGACACGTTCTGGTCCTGCATCGCGTAGATGATCATGGTGATCGACGGCGGGATGATCGGCCCGACCACGGCGCTGGCGATGGTCAGCGCGCCGGCGTAGGGGCGGTCGTAGCCGCCTTTCTCCATCATCCGGATCATCATCGTGCCCGGCCCCGCCGCGTCGGCCAGCGCCGAGCCCGAGATGCCCGCGAACATGGCCGAGCTGACGACGTTCGCGTGCCCCAGCCCGCCGCGCAGGTGGCCGACCAGCGATTGCGCCAGCCTCAGGATCGCAAGGGTGACGGCCCCGCCGGTCATGATCTCGGACGCGAGGATGAAGAACGGCACCGCCAGCAGCGGAAAGCTGTCGAGGCCCGAGAACATCTCCTTCACCACGACGATGTCGGGATAGGTCGACGCGAGGCTGATCGCCGCGAAGACCGAGATCGCCATGGCGAAGGCCACCGGCAGCCCGAGCGCCAGCAGCAGGAAGAGGGCCGCGAAGAGGATCTCAGCCATTGGCGCCGCCGGGCAGGGTGGCGTCGTCGGCGGCGGCCGGATCCAGCGGCCGGTAGCTGCCCGCCAGGATGAAGGGCCGCGCGATCAGCAGCAGGTGGACGATCAGCAGCGCGAAGCCCACGGGCATGGCGGCGTAGACGTAGAGAAACGGCAGCCGCAGGGCGGGGGTGACCTGGTACTGCATCCGCTGGGCGTATTGCCAGCCGACATGGACCATGAACCCGAAGAAGAGCAGCAGGACCAGCACCAGACCCGCCCGCAGCGCCCGCTGCCCGGTGCGGGGCAGGGCATCGGCCAGGTTGGTGATGGCGACATGGCCGCCGACCCGCAGGATCAGCCCCGCGCCGGTGAAGGTCAGCCAGATCATCAGATAGCGCGCCGCCTCGTCCGCCCAGGGCAGCGAATGCGAGGTCAGGTACCGCAGCGAGATGTTGGTGCCCACGATCAGCGCCATCGCCGACAGCATCGCGATCAGCGCCCAGCCGTTCAGCGCGACGAAGAGGTGTTCCAGCCGTTTCACGAACCGCCCCCGGTTGCTGCGCCGGCACCGCGAGGGCGCCGGCGCGACAGTGTCACTCGAAGTTCACGATCGAGTCGACGAGCGCCTTGTCGTAGGTCTGGTAGTATTCCTCGTAGGCGGCGGCGATCGAGGACTGGAACTCGGCCTTCTCCTCGGCCGACAGTTCGTTCACCTCCATGCCGCGTTCCTTCAGCGTCTCGACGCCCGTGGTCTCGACGTTGTCGACATAGCCGCGCATCGCGGCGACGGCCTCGGTCGCGCCCTTCTCGAAGGCGGCCTTCTGCGCGTCGTCCAGACCGTCCCAGAACGGCTTCGACACCAGCAGCATGGCGGGCGAATAGACGTGGCCGGACAGCGTCAGGTATTTCTGCACCTCGTCCAGCTTCACCGAGACGATCACCGACAGCGGGTTTTCCTGACCGTCGATGACGCCCTGCTGAAGCGAGGAGACCACCTCGGGCCAGGCCATCGGCGTGGGAGCCGCGCCCATGGCGTTGAAGGCGGCCAGGTGGACGGGGTTTTCCATGGTGCGGATCTTCAGCCCCTCGACATCGGCGGGGGTCTGGATCGCGTTGCGGTTGTTGGTGATGTGGCGGAAGCCCTGTTCGCCCCAGGCGAGGCCGTGCAGGCCGACGTCGTCGAACTTCGCCAGGATCTCCTGCCCGATCTCGCCGTCCAGCACCGCGCGGGCGTGGGCCAGATCGCGGAACAGGAACGGGATGTCGAAGACGCCGGTGTCGGGCACGAAGTTGGCCAGGGTGCCCGAGGACACGATGGTCGCCTCGACGGTGCCCAGTTGCAGGCCCTCGATCACCTCGCGCTCGCCGCCGAGGCCGGAGGAGGGGAAGTGCTTGAATTCGAACGCGCCGTCGGTTTCGGCCGTCACGACCTCTTCCAGCTTCTGCGCCGCGACGCCGTAGTGGCTGTCGGGGGCAAGGGCGTAGCCGATCTTCACCTCGGTCTGGGCCAGCGCCGGCAGGCCGAAGGCGACAAGGAGGCCGGCCGAAGCCAGCCCTCGGGTAACGAACGTCATTGGTATCCTCCCGTTGATAGTCCGCAACAGCTACACAAGCGGATTTTCCGAGACAAGAGCGGCCGTCCCGGCCCCTTCCACGCACGTGTCGGTCTCTGGACGCCTGCGGACATTCCCTCCAGTATGTTCCGCGGGAGGACGACCGACATGACCGACACCACCTGCGCCGCGCTGGACGCCGGCCGCGCCGTTCTGCGCAACCTCGTCGACCGGCATGCGGCCGAACGGCCGGAGGCGCCATTCGTCGCCTTCGACCGGGGCGAGACCTGGAGCTATGCCGATCTGCGCGACAGGGTGCGGCGGCGGGCGGCGGCGCTGGCGGCGGCGGGTGTGCGGCAGGACGATCCGGTGCTGACCTTCCTCGGCAACGGGCCGGACCTGCTGGTGACCTGGTTCGCGATCAACTACCTGGGCGCCGTCTACGTCCCGCTGAACACCGCGCTGCTGGGCAATCCGCTGGCCCATGTACTGGCGGACGCGGGCGCGCGGGTGATCGTCGCCCGCCCGGATCTTGCCGCGCGGCTGGCGGACGTGCCCGCCGGTACCGTCGAGACCGTGCTGCTGCGCGAGGAGGGCGCCGCGCCGGACCTGCCCGGCCTCGACTGCCGCCGCCTGACCGACCCGGCGGACGACACCGGCCTGCCCGCGCCGGACCGCGCAATCCAGCCCTGGGATACCCAGGCGATCATGTACACCTCGGGCACCACGGGAAAGGCGAAGGGGGTGCTGTCGTCCTACACCCAGCTCTACACGATGGGGCCCGACGCCTTCGAAGGGGTGGGCGAGGACGACCGCTGCATGATCTGCGGGCCGATCTTCCACTGCGGCTCCACCCTCTACGTCTACGCGATGCTGGCGCGGGGACTGTCCATCGGCATGATGGCCGAGTTCAAGACCGACCGGTTCTGGGACGCCGTGCGCGAGACCGGCAGCACCTACTGCCTGCTGCTGGGCGTGATGGCGAGCTTCCTGCTGAAGGCGCCCCCCGGCCCCCGCGACCGCGATCATCCGCTGCGCCGCGTCTTCATCGTCCCGTTCGGAGAGGACGGCCCCGCCTTCGCCGACCGCTTCGGCGCCGAGGTCTGGACGATCTACAACATGACCGAGATCGCGAGCCCGATGCACGCCGGGCCCATCGACCCCGGATACGGCATCACCGCGAAGGGCCTGGCCGGCCGCCCGCGCGAGTGGTGGGAGTGCCGGGTGGTGGACGCGAACGACATCGAGGTGCCGCCCGGAGAGGTGGGAGAGCTGATCGTCCGCTCCTCCCGCCCCTGGGCGCTGATGAAGGGCTACCACAACAACCCCGCCGCCACGGCCGAGGCCATGCGCAACGGCTGGTTCCACACCGGCGACAGCTTCCGCCGGGATGCGGAGGGGCGGTTCTTCTTCGTGGACCGGCTGAAGGACGTGATCCGGCGGCGGGGCGAGAACATCTCCTCCTTCGCGCTGGAGGGCGAGGTGCTGCTGCATCCCGACATCCGCGAATGCGCCGCCGTCGCGGTGCCCAGCGAACACGGCGAGGACGAGGTGCTGATCTGCGTGACGCCGGTCGAGGGGCGGCGGATCGATCCGGCGGCAGTGCTGGCGGACCTGTCCGGCCGGCTGCCGCGCTTCATGGTGCCGCGCTACCTGCGGGTGATGGAGGACCTGCCGAAGACCGCGTCGGGCAAGGTGCAGAAGCACGTCATGCGGTCGGAGGGGATCACGGCCGACACCGTCGACGGCGCCCCCGCGCTGCGCAGCACCGGCTGAGAGCCATGGGCGAGGCGCAGAAGACGCCGCCGCGCCGCAAGGGCTGGCGCCGGGACGAGATCATCGCGGCGGCGGCCGAATGCTTCATGCGGCACGGCTATCAGGCGACCACGGTGGACGACGTGGCCGGGGCCCTGAACTGCACGAAGGGGCGGATCTATCACCATTACGCCTCGAAGACGGACCTCTTCTTCGACGTCCACCGGGAGGGGATGGAGCGGCTCTTCGCCGCCCTCGCCCCGGCGATGGAGGTGGAGGGCGACGGGCTGACGGTGCTGGAGGCGATGTGCCTCGCCCATGCCGGCGCGATGCTGGAACATCACACGTTCGAGCACGTCGTGGCCCAGGGCGTCCACATGCACCGCTTCGACGGAGCGACGCCCGAGCACAGGGCGACGGTCCGGGCGCTGATCGACAGCCGCGACCGGTTCGAGGGGCACTTCAAGCAGGCGATCCGGCGCGCCATCGATGACGGCTCCCTGCGCGAGGTGGACGTGGCGGTGACGGCCAAGGTGATCCTCGGCGCGCTGCAATGGACGCTCTACTGGTATCGCCCGGCCCGGGGTGACACGGCGGCGGCCCGCGCCGCGCTGGCGCGAAAGCTGGTCGATCCGCTCATCGAGGGGCTGCGGCCGCGAAGGCGGGCGGAATCGGAACCTGACCCAAGGTCGTAGTTCTGCCCCCTGGACATTCGTGCCGCGGTGCTGTCTCGTGCAGGAAACGGACGCACGTTGACAAGCCGGACGGCGCCGCCTAGCGTCCGAAAAAACATACCGCGAAGTATGTTCCATTCCGACCCTGGGAGGAGGTCACACGTGAGATCCGACACGCTGCGGCGCACGGCTTTGCGGGTTCCGGCATGAGCGCGGTGCTTCAGGCCTCCGGCCTGACGAAGGAGTTCAAGGGCTTCGTCGCCGTGAACAACGTCGATCTGACGGTCGAGCGTGGCACGATCCACGCGCTGATCGGTCCGAACGGCGCCGGCAAGACGACCTGCTTCAACCTGCTGACCAAGTTCCTTCAGCCGACGCGCGGCACGATCACCTACGACGGGCGCGACATCACCGCCCTGTCGGCGGCGGATATCGCGCGGCTGGGGCTGGTGCGGTCGTTCCAGATCTCGGCGGTGTTCGACGATCTGACGGTGCTGGAGAACATCCGCATCGCGATGCAGCGCCGGCGCGGCGATTCCTACGACTTCTGGCGGTCCGAGGTGGTGCTGGCGCAATACGACGACGAGGCGCGCGGTTATGCCGAAAGCGTGGGCCTCGCGGAGTTCGTGAACCACCGGGCGGCAGAGCTGTCCTACGGCCGAAAGCGCGCGCTGGAGATCGCGACGACCCTGGCGCTGGAGCCGCAGATGCTGCTGCTGGACGAGCCGATGGCGGGGATGGCGCAGGCGGATGTCGACCTGATCTCGGCGCTGATCAAGCGGATCAGCGAGGGGCGGACGATCCTGATGGTCGAGCACAACCTGTCGGTCGTGGCGAACCTCAGCGACCGGATCACCGTGCTGGCCCGTGGCGAGGTGCTGGCCGAGGGCGATTACGAGACCGTGTCGAAATCGCCCGAGGTGATCGACGCCTACATCGGAGCCGGCCATGACTGACACGACGACGGCCGCCACGCGATCCGGCGCCGCCCGTGGCGACGCGCTGCTGCAGGTCAGCGGGCTGGAGGGGTGGTACGGCGAAAGCCATGTCCTGCACGGCGTCGATTTCGACGTGCGCCAGGGCGAGGTGGTGACCCTGCTGGGCCGCAACGGCGCGGGCAAGACCACGACGATCAAGGCGATCATGGGGCTGCTCGACAAGCGGCGCGGGTCCGTGAAGCTGGACGGGCGCGAGACGATCGGCCTGCAGGCCCGCCACATCGCCCGCATGGGCATCGCCATCTGCCCCGAGGAGCGGGGGATCTTCTCGTCGCTGTCCGTGGAGGAGAACCTGCACCTGCCGCCGAAGCTTGCGGAGGGGGGCCTGTCCACCGACCGCATATTCGAGCTGTTCCCGAACCTGAAGGAACGCCGCCGCAGCCAGGGCACCAAGCTGTCGGGCGGCGAGCAGCAGATGCTGGCCATCGCCCGCATCCTGCGCACCGGGTCGAAATTCCTGCTGCTGGACGAACCGACGGAGGGGCTGGCCCCGGTCATCGTGCAGCAGATCGGGCGCACCATCTCGGCGCTGAAGGCCGAGGGGTTCACCATCGTGCTGGTGGAGCAGAACTTCCGCTTCGCGGCCTCGGTCGCGGACCGGCACTACGTGGTCGAGCAGGGCAGGGTGGTGGACATGATCCCCAACAGCGAACTCGACGCGAACATCGACAAGCTCCATGCCTACCTGGGCGTGTAACGGGCGAAACGGCGCGGATGGGCCGCGCCATCATGGGAGGAAGACAATGATCAAGAGAATGGCACTGATGACCGTCGCCGCCTCGGCCCTGGCGGCCGCACCGGCGCTGGCCACCGACGTCAAGCTGGGCGTGCTGAACGACCAGTCTGGCGTCTATGCGGACCTCTCGGGCCAGGGCTCGGTCGTCGCCGCCCGCATGGCGGTCGAGGATTTCGATGCCGCCGGCAAGGGCATCAACGTCGAGATCATCTCGGCCGACCACCAGAACAAGCCCGACATCGCGTCGAACATCGCGCGGCAGTGGTACGACCAGGACGGCGTGGACGTCATCCTCGACGTGCCGACCTCCTCCACCGCGCTGGCCGTGGCGGACGTGACGGCGGAATTCGAGAAGATCTTCATCAACTCGGGCGCCGCGACGTCGGACCTGACGCGCGCCAACTGCCAGCCGACCACGATCCACTGGACCTACGACACCGCGTCGCTGGCCAACGGTACCGGCAAGGCGGTGACCGAGGCGGGCGGCGACACCTGGTTCTTCCTGACCGCCGACTATGCCTTCGGCCACGCGCTGGAGCGCGACACGACCGCCGTCGTGGAAGCCAACGGTGGGCAGGTGCTGGGCTCGGTCGCGCATCCGTTCCCGGGCACCGACTTCTCGTCCTTCCTGCTGCAGGCCCAGGCCTCGGGCGCGAAGGTGATCGGCCTGGCCAACGCCGGCGCGGACACCGTCAACTCGATCAAGCAGGCGGCCGAATTCGGCATCGTCCAGGCGGGTCAGAAGCTGGCCGGTCTGCTGCTCTTCATCAACAACGTGCACTCGCTGGGCACCCAGACCGCCCAGGGCCTGCAGATGACGACCGCGTTCTACTGGGACATGAACGACGACACCCGCGCCTTCAGCGAGCGCTTCAAGGAAGAGGTCGGCGCGGTGCCGTCGATGGTCCAGGCGGGCGTCTATGCCGGCACGCTGCACTACCTGAAGGCCGTCGAGGCCGTCGGCGAGAACGATCCCGCCGCCATCGTCGCCAAGATGAAGGAGATGGAGACGGACGATCCGCTGTTCGGCAAGGGCTACATCCGCAAGGACGGCCGGGTGATCCACGACATGTACCTCATGGAAGTGAAGACGCCCGACGAATCGACGGGCGAATGGGACCTGCTGAAGCTGGTGTCGACCATCTCGGGCGAGGACGCATTCCTGCCGATGGAAGACGGCGGCTGCGCATTCGCGCTGGCCGACTGAGCCGACAGACGGGACGCGGCGGGCCTTCCGCCGCGCCCCGCACCATCCGCTGAAGGGGGAGAGGCATGTTCGAGCTTCTGGGCATACCGCCGCAGGTCCTGATGGGGCAGCTGCTGATCGGGCTTATCAACGGCTCGTTCTACGCCGTGCTGTCGCTGGGACTCGCGGTGATCTTCGGATTGCTCAACATCATCAACTTCACCCACGGGGCGCAGTACATGATGGGCGCCTTCGTCGCCTGGATGCTGCTGAACTACGTGGGCATCGGCTACTGGCCGGCGCTGATCCTGGCGCCCGTCGTGGTCGGCGCGATCGGGATCGCGCTGGAGAGGGTGATGATCTCGCGGCTCTACAAGCTGGATCACCTCTACGGCCTGCTGCTGACCTTCGGGCTGGCGCTGATCATCCAGGGGCTGTTCCGCAACTACTACGGCGTCAGCGGGCTGCCCTACGCCATTCCGCCGGCGCTGCAGGGCGGTCAGAACCTCGGCTTCATGTTCCTGCCGAACTATCGGGGCTGGGTGATCGTCGCCTCGGTCATCGTCTGCTTCGGCACATGGTTCATGATCGAGAAGACCCGCCTCGGCGCCTACCTCCGCGCGGCGACCGAGAACCCGGAGCTCGTCGGCGCCTTCGGCATCAACGTGCCGCGGATGATCACGCTGACCTACGGCTTCGGCGTGGGCCTTGCCGCCTTCGCCGGCGTGCTCGCCGCGCCGATCTACTCGGTGAACCCCAACATGGGTGCCGATCTGATCATCGTCGTCTTCGCCGTCGTGGTGATCGGCGGCATGGGTTCGATCATGGGGGCGATCCTGACCGGGTTCGGCCTCGGGATCATCGAGGGGCTGACCCGGGTGTTCTACCCCGAGGGCTCCGCCGTCGTCATCTTCGTGATCATGGCCATCGTGCTGATGATCAAGCCTGAAGGCCTGTTCGGGAATACCGCCTGATGTCCGATACACAAACCCCGAAGGCCGCCCTTCCCGCCATGACCCATACCGTGGGAATGCCGCGGCACCAGAAGATCATCTTCATCCTGCTGCTGGCGGTCCTGATCGCGCTGCCCTTCATGGTCTATCCCGTCTTCGCCATGAAGGTGCTGTGCTTCGCGCTCTTCGCCTGCGCCTTCAACCTGCTGCTGGGCTTCGGCGGGCTGCTGAGCTTCGGTCACGCCGCCTATTTCGGCATGGCCAGCTACGTCTGCGCCCATGCCGCCAAGGTCTGGGGCCTGACGCCCGAGCTGGCGATCCTGCTGGGCACCGCCACCGCCGCCGTTCTGGGGCTGGTGATCGGATCGCTCGCCATCCGGCGGCAGGGGATCTACTTCGCCATGGTCACGCTGGCCTTCGCGCAGATGGTGTACTTCTTCGCCCTCCAGGCGCAGTTCACGGGCGGGGAGGACGGTATCCAGTCGGTGCCGCGCCGCGACCTGTTCGGCATGTTCCCGATGCGCGACGACCTGACCTTCTACTTCGTCGTTCTGGCGATCACCTTCGGCGGCATCCTGTTCATCTACCGGATCACCCATTCGCCCTTCGGCCAGGTGCTGAAATCGATCCGCGAGAACGAGCCGCGCGCGATCTCGCTGGGCTATCACGTCAACCGCTACAAGCTGATGGTCTTCGTCCTGTCGGCCACCTTCGCGGGGCTGGCGGGCGCGACCAAGGCGCAGGTCTTCCACCTGGCCTCGCTGACCGACGTGCACTGGACCATGTCGGGCGAGGTGGTGCTGATGACCCTGCTGGGCGGCATGGGCACGGTGCTGGGCCCCATCGTGGGCGCGGTGGTGGTGGTGACGATGCAGAACTACCTCGCCTACCTCGGGGCCTGGGTGACGGTGATCCAGGGCTGCATCTTCGTGGTCGGCGTGCTGCTGTTCCGCGAAGGGATCATCGGGGTGCTGTCGCGGATCCTGAAACGCCCGCTCTGACCCCTCGACCCCTTCGGCGCATCACGGAAACCCGGCCCTCGCAGGCCGGGTTTTCCGTTGTCCGGGGGTCCGGTCGTCGCGGTGGTCGTCCGGGATTCTCGCCGACCGGGCTTCTTCGGCTTGACTGAAAAACATACTCGCGAGTATGTTCCGGGCGAGGGAGGAGACACGCCATGACACCACGATCGCCCAGGGCGCCCGCATGACCCGGGTGCTGATCACCGGCGGCGCCGGTTTCCTCGGCCAGCGCCTCGCGCGCGCCCTGCTGGCCGCCGGGCAGCTGACCGGCAGCGACGGCACGCGACGCGACATCGCGGGCATCGTTCTTGCCGACATCGCGCCCGCCGACCTGCCGCCCTCTGCCGGGACGGCGGTCGAGCGGCGGCAGGGCGACCTCTCGGACCCCGCCTTCGTGCAGGCGCTGGCGGACGAGGGCTTCGACACGATCTTCCATCTCGCTTCGCTCCTGACGCTGCAGGCCGAGCAGGACCCGGCCCGCGCCTTCGCCGTGAACGTCGAATCGCTGCGCCGCCTGATCGAGGCGGCCACGACCCGCCCCAAGGTGGTCTTCACCTCCTCCATCGCGATCTTCGGCGGTGCGCTGCCCGACGAGGTCGGCGACGATCTTAACCCGGTGCCGACCACCACCTACGGCATCCACAAGGCGATCAACGAGCTGCTGATCGCGGACCATTCCCGCCACGGCCGCATAGACGGGCGGTCGCTGCGCCTGCCGATCGTGCTGATCCGCCCCGGTGCGCCTCAGCCCGCCGTGTCCGACCGCGTCGCCGCCATCGCGCGCGAGCCGATGAACGGGCAGGACATCGCCTCGCCGCTGCCGGGCGACATGCCGGTGCCGGTGGTGTCGGTGGGGCGGGTGGTCGACGCGCTGATCCGGCTGCACGACGCGCCGGCGGAGGGGCTGCCGCCGAAGCGCGCCTTCAACCTGCCCGCGCTGACGGTGACGGGGGCCGAGATGCAGGCGGCGGTGCGCCGCATGGGCGGCACCGGGGCGATCACCTTCGCGCCGGACCCGGCGCTGGCCGCCATCGTGGCGGGCTGGCCGCGCCGCTTCACCTCGGCCGTCGCGCCGGGCCTCGGGATCGGTCCGGACGCCGATTTCGACGCGATCATCGCCGACTACCTCGACCACGGGATCTGACATGGCCGACATCTGCATCATCGGCGCCGGCTCCTCCGGCGTGACCGTCGCGAAGTCGCTGAAGGAGAAGGGGCTGGCCTTCGACATCTTCGAGAAGGGCAGCGACATCGGCGGGATGTGGCGGTACGAGAACGACAACGGGCAGAGCTCGTGCTACGCCTCGCTGCACATCGACACGTCGCGGCCGAACCTCGGCTATTCCGACTTCCCCATCGACCCGTCGCTGCCGGATTTCCTGAGCCACGCGCAGTTCCTGCGGCACCTCGAGGCCTATGCCGACGCGCACGGCATCCGCGAACTGGTGACCTTCCGCACGAGGGTCGAGACGGTGGCGCCCCACGGCGACCGCTGGCGCGTCACCCTGTCGTCCGGCGAGACGCGGGACTACGGCCATGTCGTCATCGCCAACGGCCACCTGTCGGACCCCCGGATGCCGGATTTCCCCGGCCGTTTCGACGGGGAGACGATCCATTCCCACCACTACCGCACCGCCGCGCCCTACGAGGGCAGGCGCGTGCTGGTCGTGGGGCTGGGCAATTCGGCGGTGGACATCGCCGTCGATCTGGCGCGACGGGCGGAGCACGTGACCGTCTCGACCCGCCGCAGCGCCTGGATCATGCCGAAATACCTCATGGGGATTCCGGTCGACCAGTGGCTGGGCTTTCTGGTGCGCCGGCTGCACCTGCCGGTGACCTGGGCGCGCCGGATCATGGCCCGGCTGGTGCGGCTCGGGATCGGGGATCAGCGGCGGTTCGGGCTGAAGCGGCCTGAACATCCGATGTGGCGCGAGCACGCGACGCTGAGCCAGGAGCTGCTGCCGTATATCGGGCACGGCTACATCGACGTGAAACCCGACGTGGCCGAGCTGCGCGGCGGCGCCGTGGCATTCGCCGACGGCACCGAGGCCCCCTACGACGCGATCATCTACGCCACCGGCTATCGCGTCAGCTTTCCCTTCCTCGACAAGGCGGTCTTCGATCCCGCGCGGGAGGCGGGGCGGCTCTACCGGCGCATGGTGCCGCCCGCGCATCCCGGCCTGATCTTCGCCGGTCTGGTGCAGCCGATCGGCCCGACCATCCCGCTGGTCGAGATCCAGGGCAGGTGGATCGCGGCGCTGCTGTCGGGCGCCTTCACCCTGCCCGGGCGGGCGGAGATGGAGCAGGAGATCGAGGCGCATCTGGAGCGTCAGCGCCGCACGTATCTCGACAGCGCGCGCTACGTGCTGGAGGTCGACTTCCGCCACTACGCCGGGCAGATGCGGGCGGATGCCGGGCTGGGGTAGACCTCAGCCCGCCACCAGCCTCGGCAGCCAGGTGACCACCCCGGGAAAGGCGAACAGCAGCACGATCGCGATCATCTGCAGCGCCACGAAGGGGATGATGCCCCGGTAGATGGCCGAGGTCGGCAGGTCGTCGGGCGCGACGCCCCGCAGGTAGAACAGCGCGAAGCCGAAGGGCGGCGTCAGGAACGACGTCTGCAGGTTCACACCCACGATCACGCCCAGCCAGACCGGATCCACGTCCAGCGCCAGCAGGACCGGGGCGGTGATCGGGATCACGATGAAGATGATCTCGAACGTGTCGAGAATGAAGCCCAGGAAGAACATGATCAGCATGACCACGGCCACCGCCGCCAGCCGCCCGCCGGGCAGGGAGCCGAGGAATTCGTGGACGAGGTTGTCGCCGCCCATCATCCGGAACACGACCGAGAAGACCGAGGCGCCCAGCAGGATCACGAAGACCATGCTGGTGATCGTGGCGGTGGAGATGACGGTGGCCTTCAGCACCGGGAAGCTGAGCCGCAGCCGGAATGCCGCGAGGATCATCGCGCCGACCGCGCCGACGGAGGCCGCCTCGGTCGGGGTGGCGATGCCGCCGAGGATGGAGCCGAGGACGGCCAGGATCAGCAGCATCGGCGGCACAAGCGCCACCAGCACCTCGCGCGCCAGCGAGCCGCGGTCGTCGGTCGCGACGGGCGTGGCGGGGCAGGATTGGGGGTCTGTCACCGCCTTGAAGATCACCCAGGCGAGGTAGAGCAGCACCAGCAGCACGCCCGGCAGCAGCGCGCCGGCGAAAAGATCGCCGACCGAGACCGGGACCGGGGCGAAGTTGCCCTTGGCCATCTGCACCTGGCTGTTGATGCCGGAGAGCATGTCGCCCATGAAGATCAGCACGGTCGAGGGCGGGATGATCTGCCCCAGGGTGCCGCTGGCGCAGATGACGCCGGTCGCCAGCCTGGGGTCGTAGCCCGCGCGCAGCATGGCGGGCAGCGAGATCAGGCCCATCGTCACAACCGTCGCGCCGACCACGCCGGTGGAGGCCGCCAGCATCGCGCCGACGAGGATGACCGAGATGCCGAGCCCGCCGCGCAGGTTGCCGAAGAGCTTGCCCATGGTCAGCAGCAGCTGTTCGGCGATCTGGCTGCGCTCCAGCATCACCCCCATGAAGATGAAGAGCGGCACCGCCACCAGCACCTCGTTGGTCATGAAGCCGATGTAGCGGTTCGGAAGAGAGCCGAAGTTGCTGGGATCGAAGACCCCGAACCACAGGCCCACGGTGCCGAACAGCAGCGACACGCCGGCGAGGGTGAAGGCCACGGGAAAGCCGATCAGCAGGAAGCCGATCACGCCGAAGAACATGAGCGCGGCGAGGATCTCGCCGATCAGGACGGGATCCATCAGGCGACCTCCTCGTGCGAGGTGCCGGCCGGCGGTTCGCGATCGGGGTTGTAGCGCATCCGTTCCGGCACCAGGTCGGCGCGTCCGCCCAGCACGAGGATCGAGCGGATGGCCATGGCGACGCCCTGCAGTGCGATCAGCACGGCGAAGGCGATGATGAAGGTTTTCAGGATGTAGAGTCCGGGCATTCCGCCGACGTTGGCGGAGGCCTCGCCATAACCCCAGGCGCGGGTCACGAAGGGCATGGAATAGGTGTGGACGATCCAGCAGAACGGCAGCAGGAAGACCACCACGCCCAGAAGGTCCGCGATCGCGCGGGTCCGCATCCGGGCCGGACGGTAGAAGATGTCGACGCGGACGTGGTCGTCACGCAGCAGGGCGAAGGCGGCGACGGCGGTGAACATCGCGCCGTTCATCCAGATGTAGAGGTCCTGCATCCAGACGTAGCTGATCGCGAAGACGTAGCGCTGCACCACGACGGTGAAGCAGACCAGCACGATCCCGAGCGCAAGCCACGAGAAGATCATCCCGATCACGAGGTTGAGGCGGCAGATCGCGGCGGCCGCCAAGGCGAGAATGCGCATCGAACACCCTTTCTGCTGCGCCGGGGGCGGGCCGTGCCGATGGCCGCGCTTGCGGCCGATGCGGCAACGGGGGCGGCGGATGTCGCCGGCCCCCGATCCCTGATGGCCCGGACGCGCCGCCCGGGCCATGCTGTCGCGACGTCAGGCGTCAGATCTTGAAGTACTTCTCGCGCGCCTGGACGAAGGCCCCGTCGGTATCGCGGGACCGGGTGCGCACGATGTTCAGCGACTCGATGAAGCTCTCGGCCGTCTTCTTGACCAGTGCGTCGTCCGATTCGCGCAGTTCCGTCATGATCTCCTGCGCGGCTTCCGCGCCGGCCTGGAGGATCTCTTCGGGGAACTGCATCACGTTGACGCCGTGATCGTTGATCAGCGTCTGCAGCGCGCGCGGGTCGTTGGCGTAGAAGTCCGACGCGACCTGGTCGTATTCGGCCTGGCAGACATCCTTGATGATCGCCTGCAGGTCGTCCGGCAGCTCCTGGTACTTGGCCTTGTCGACCACCAGCTCGGTCGCGAGGCCCGGTTCCACGAAGGACGGGAAGTAGTAGTTCTTCGCCACTTGGTAGAAGCCGAGCGCGAGGTCGTTGTAGGGACCCACGAATTCGGCCGCGTCCAGCGTGCCCGACTGCAGCGCCTGGAAGATCTCGCCCGCGGCCATGTTGGTCACGGTGGCGCCCAGTTTCTCCCACACGCGGCCGCCGAGGCCGGGGGTGCGGAAGCGCAGGCCCTGCACGTCGGCCACGCCCGTCAGCTCGTTGCGGAACCAGCCGCCGGCCTGGGTACCGGTGTCGCCGGACAGGAAGCCCTGCACGCCGAACTGGTCGTAGATCTCGTCCCAGATCTCCTGGCCGCCCATGTAGCGGACCCAGGCGGTCAGCTCCCGGGAGGTCATGCCGAAGGGCACGCCGGTGAAGAACGACAGCGCGGGCGACTTGTTCTGCCAGTAGTAGGCGGCGCCGTGGCTCATCTCGGCGGTGCCGTCGATGACGGCGTCCAGCGACTGGAGCGGCGGCACCAGCTCACCGGCCGAGAAGACCTGCACGGTCAGCCGGCCGCCCGAGGCGGCGGTGATCCGGTCGGCGAGGCGCTGCGCGCCGACACCAAGGCCGGGGAAGTTCTTCGGCCAGGTGGTGACCATGCGCCAGGTCATGTTGCCCTGGGCGACGGCGGGGGCCGCAAGCGATGCGGCGGCTGCGGCACCGGCCCCGAGGCCGGCCTTGCGGATGAACGAACGACGATCCATGTTTCCTCCCTTGGACTTCCTGATGGTCACGGACCGCTTCGTGGCGTGCCCGTTGATCGCGAGGCACTTAATCTTCCGACGGGCGGAATGTCCATGGATCAAAACGCAAGACCGCCCGCCGCGAATATCCGGACGGGCGGGCCTTCCGGGGCCGGGCAGGGGCGGGAGGTGCCTCGCTGCGCAGCGGGAACGAGCCGCGCTCAGACCACCACGCGCGACCAGTTGCCGTAGCGGTGCCGCACCGGCCCGCGCGGCACGCTGGCCGCCATCAGCGCGAGGCCCGCCGCGATGTCCGCGCCCCGCTGCAGCCAGGTGCCGTCCATCACCAGCGCGCAGATCACCAGCGCCCCGCCGAGGAAGATGTTCAGGAAGCGCACCGGCCGGACGCTCTCGGCCATGGCGGTGACCGCGAAGGTGACCGCCAGCGCGCCGATCAGGTGATCCGTGTCGGCCAGCGGGCCCTCCGTGCCCAGGGTGAGGCGCGTGAACATCAGCCAGACGCCGATGGCGATGGACGCGCCCAGCCCCCACGTGACGCCGACCCCGCCGCCCAGCATCTCGCGCAGGATCTTCCCCGGCGGTTGTTCGAAGCTTTCGTTCGTGCGCCGGTCCGGCCCTTCGTCGGTGTCGCCGGTCAGGAAGATCCGGAGCAGCGGCCGCCCCGCCTTGCGGCGGCGGTTCAGGAACTGGCAGGTGGCGATCAGCTCGTCGACCGAATAGGGGATCTGGATCAGCATCGCGGCGGCGGTGATCAGGCAGAGCGTGCACCATGTCCCAAGCAGGATCGGCTGGATGACGATGAAGGTGATCGACACCACGCCCAGGGGCACGATCATGATCCCGAAGACCAGCACCAGCCACGGCATCGTCCGCCACCTGCGGGCAGAGCCGATGAGCCCGATCAGGATCTCCAGCTGGTAGGTCAGCGCGCCGAGCCCGGCGTCGGGGACCGGCCAGGCCTCCGACACTTCGGAGGTGATGATCTCTTCCGTTCCGTTCTTCGGATCGTCCGCGCTGCCGGGGAAGAACGGCTCCCACACCCCGTCGATATGGCCCAGCTGATAGGCGGTCAGATAGCGCGAGACGATGTAGCCAAGCAGCGCAAGCGCGATGATCTGGATCCGCTGCGTCCAGTCCGACGGCGAATAGTCCCAGCCGGGCGGGATGGTCGGCCCGGTGGTGGCGGCGATGCGGCCGATGCCGGGGGCGGGGCGGGTGCAGACGGCCAGGCCGAAGACGATCCCGCCGATCAGCGAGCCGTTGGCGTATGCGGCGGCGCTCTCCGTCCAGAAGAGCAGCGGCGCCGTCATCACCCAGACGGACACCCCCGCCACCGCCCAGCGGACCAGCGCCGCCCGCCACGACAGCGCCACGAAGCTGCCCGCCGCGATCAGCAGGCCCGAGACGATGTCGCTGACCGTCAGCCATCGCTCGTCCGCGTAGCCCAGCACCAGGGGCGCGGCGATCAGCCAGACCCCGAAACCGATGTTCAGGAACTGCGCCCAGACCGTGGCGGCATGGGCGCGGCGGAACTCGCCCTCGTGCTGCCGGCGCAGCGCCTCGGGGTCGCCCTTCTGCTCGGCCGCCTCCAGCCAGTGCGGCTTCGTCAGCCCGTTCGCCTCGTACCAGCCGGCGGGATCCTTCTTCAGCGCCGCGACCATGGCGGGCAGCGTCTCGCGCAGGGAATGGCGGGGGCGCCAGCCCAGCCAGGCCTCGGCCCGGCTGATGTCCAGCTCGTAGTGATCGTCGGCCATGGCGATCATGAAGGGCTTGATGAAGGGCTCCTCCCCCTGGTCGAAATCGTCGGGCACCACGGGTTCGGATTTCTGTTCGACCCAGGCGCCGGCCGCCGCCAGGGGTTTGGGGACCGACAGGGTGGTCCAGTCCTCCTCGTCGTGGATCAGCTTCGCCAGCCGCTCCTGCAATTCGCCGTAGCCCATGGCCTCGCGCTCGCCTATCAGGATCACCGCGTCCTCCGGCAATTCCGCACGCCGGTCGACGGTGCGGCGGAAGGCGTCCAGCATGTCCTCGCGGTGCAGGAAGGACTGTCCGGTGGCGAGGTCGCCGGAATAGGCATGGGCCTTGGGATCGCGCTCGTAGATGCGGCGGATCTGCTCCGCCAGGGTCGGCACGGCGGTCCGCTCGTCGTAGAGCCCGGCGAGATGCAGCAGGACGTAGGGGATGCGCCCGTGTTCCTCGCGGATGACCGCCTCGGCCCTCGCCTTGGATTGCGGATAGGCCCAGCGGGGATCGATCTCCGTCGCCTCGGTGATCGGCAGGCCGGGCGCGCCGGGGCGGTGCACCAGCATGGTGCCGGAGTAGATCAGCCGCTCGACCCGACAGTCGGAGAGAGCCCGCAGCAGGTTGCGGGTCCCCTCGACGTTGACGCTGTCGTAGAGCGGGCTCTCCTCCCCGGTGAAGTCGAAATAGGCGGCCAGATGGATGACGGCGGCGAAATCATCGCCGGCCATGTCGACGATCCGCCCCAGCCCGGCCCGGGTGGAGGCGGCGTCGGACAGATCGCACCCCACGATGCCGTCGCCGTCGTCCCGATCCAGCCCCACGACCCGGTAGTCCCGGCCGAGGGTCTTCGTCAGCGCCTGCCCCAGCGATCCGGCCGCGCCGGTGACAAGCACGACCGGCCTGTCCGACGATCCATCCTGCGAACTCTCCGGCATCGGCCTCGCCCCCTCGTGTCTGCCGCCCCCGGGCAGCCAACGTGGGAACGGGGCAGGGGTTCCTGAGGGGACTGTAGTCGCGCAACGCACGAGACCGGGCTTCGCGTGGCAGAAGACGCTGCCCGCCCCGGATGGATGGCCGGACCCGAAACGCGAGCACGCCCTTCGGATCCGGCCGTTCGATGCCCGACGATCGTCCTGCCGGAAACGACCGCGGATTCCGCCGGGGCGGGCAGTAGCAGCCGGGGCGACGGGGAGTTGCCCTCACCTCGATCCATGAACGTCAAAAACAGGTGCACCGGGCCGAATACCCGAATACAACGAGTGCCCGTTCATGCGGGAAGGGATGGCGATGATGACCGAAGTCTACAGTATCGACTCTCGATCGAGTTTCGAGGCTCTGGCGGAAGGGTTCGACGGGTTCCACGACCGGGTCGTTCAGGAACTCGGGGTCTTTGCGTGCGATCCGGAGGCAGTGGCTATCCTGTATGATGCCGAATTGATACTGCGCGACCCGTACAAGCGGTTCGGAAGCACGCGGATCAGGTTCGATTTCGAGAGCGTGAATCTCGCTTCGGTCCGAGGATTGTTCGAACTCCAGAGCGAGCTCACGGCGCTGAACCTCGAACGCATATCCGGAGGAATCCGCGTTTCTGCGGACGGGGATTACCTGACCATCGAAGCAGGGAGGGCAACTTTCTGCATCTTGTCGTGAATTGAGTTGCAACCGTTCCGCCGGGCGGACTTCCACGCTACAGGTCGGCGATCATCCGGTATCGAAGGCGGCGAGTCGTGCCGCAGCGGTCGCGGAAATGACCGTTCGCGGGGAAAGGGGACAGTGGTTCCCGAAGATGCCGAGGAGGCCGGGATGGACGTCTGGACGTTCGTGGTGGAATACGGTCGTGGCTGTACGCTTGTTCATCAGGTGCGCGCCCCGGATCTGTTATCGTCCGTGGATGCCCACAACAGAAGCCTGCCGGATGAATGGCGCGGCGCGGCGTTCCGGCGCGGCGCAGAGCATCGGGACATCGACGAGCCGACCCGCGTGGACGGAACGTCGAACGTCTGGTGCATCACGGCGCTCGACGAGAACGAAGAGCTTGTGTGGGGCTACATCGTGAAGACCTCCGTCGCCTGAGACGGACAGTTTCCACAGACAGGATCTGCAGGGGATGCGGTGCGGATGACTGCAGCCCCTCGGATGCAAGGCGCCGGTCAATCAACGAAGCCCTCCGGTTCGGAATTCCGACATTTCTATTCCGGCAAGCGGAACAGGTTCTTCAGGCTTCGGTCCGCCTCCAGATCGCGAACGGGTTTCGAGAACTCTCTCCAGTTCGGGAAGTCTTCACCAGCCATCCGGAAGCGGATGGCGGTGGTTCGGAAGTTCACGTACGCTGCCAGAAATCTCCTGTTCTTCGGGGAGATGTCGGCCTTGTCGTCAAGGATGCCTTTCGACAGAGCGAATCGAGCAAGGGCGGCCTCCGCGTTGCCGGAGAACAATAGGATGTCCGCGAGAAATACATTGTACGCGACCGATGACGGGACTTCCTCCACCAGCTTCAGAACGATCCTCTCGGCCTCGCCGTACCTGCCTTTTTCGGCAAGCCGCTGCGACCTCAAGATCCTGTAGTTGCGAATCAAGCGCATTCATCGTGCTCGGATGAGCCGCGTTGGCTGGCAATGGTCCTTGTCCGCATGTCGCATGCCCGCGACCCGGAGGCCTCAGGTCTCGCCCAGACCCGAGGCCAGCCTGACCAGTTCGACCATCGACCGGACGCCCATCTTCTCCATGATCCGGGCACGGTGGTGATCCACCGTCCGCGGGCTTATGCCGAGAGCCGCCGCCAGTTCCTTGCTGGACGAGGCGGCGGGGTTGGTCAGCACCTGTTCGACGATCTCGGTCTCGCGCTCGGTCAGCCGCGAGAACCGGCTCCGGATCCGCTGGCGGTTCGCGTCGGCGGTGCGCAGCGTCTCGGCGGCAACCAGCGCGGCCTCGATGCGCTCGACCAGCTCGGACTGGCGGAACGGCTTTTCCAGAAAGTCGATCGCGCCGCCCTTCATCGCCTGCACCGATTCCCGCACGCCGCCGTGGCCGGTGATGAAGATCACCGCCAGCGGCCAGCCCCGGCTGTTCAGCTCCGCCTGCAGTTCCAGCCCGTTGACGTCGGGCATGCCGTAATCAAGCACCACGCAGCCCGCGCTTTCGCCGTCGTAGCCCGCCAGGAACGCGGCCGCGGAGTCGAAGGCCTCGACCCCGAAACCACGCTGGCGCAGCGCGCGCGTCAGCGATGTCCGGATCCCCAGGTCGTCGTCGACGATCCAGACCTGCCGTCCCGTCCCGGTCATGCCGCCTCCTTCGGACGTGATGCAGTTTCCAGCGTGAACATGAAGCGCGCGCCCCGCGGGGCGCAGCCTTCGTGCCACAGACGCCCGCCGTTCGCCTGCACGATGCTCTGACAGATGGACAGGCCCAGACCCATCCCGTTCGGCTTGGTCGTCTCGAAATCCGCGAAGAGGGTGATGTTCGGATCCACGCCCGGTCCGTTGTCCGCCACGCTCAGCAGCACCTGGCGATCGTGCTCCCGCGCCGTGACGGTCACGCGCCGATCCGTCCGATCCGAGGTGGACAGCGCCTCGATCGCATTGCGGATCAGGTTGACCAGCACCTGCGCGATCTGCAGGCGGTTGGCATGGACCGGGAGCGGGCCGCCCGTGTCGGCCACCACCACGACCCCGGCCGCGCGCGCTTCGGCCCGCACCAGATGCCGGGTCTGTTCGACAAGGTCGGCGAGGTCGAAATCGCGCCGGATGCCCTCGTCGCGCCGGATGAAGCCGCGCAGCGCCTTGATGATCTCGCCCGCGCGCATGGATTGCTCGGCGATCTCCTCCAGCGTCTCGCGCAGTTCGGGATCGGCCCCCGCCAGCTGATCGACCGAGAAGAGGGCGCTGTCGGCGTTCTGCGCGATGGCGGTCAGCGGCTGGTTCAGCTCGTGCGCCAGGCCCGCCGCCATCTGCCCCATCGTGTTGTCCCGCGACAGGTTCGACAGCTCGCGGCTCAGCTCGGCGATCTGATCCTCGGTCTGCCGGGCCTGTGTGATGTCCTCGATCGTCAGCACGTAATGCACGGGCTTGCCGTCGTGGTTGAAGATCATGATCGCGTTCACGGCGATCCAGATCGCGTCGCCGGACTTCCGCAGGCACCGCAATTCGTGGTTGATCTCGTGCGGCACGTTGCCCTCTGCGCCGTCGAACAGCAGGAACGGCGGATCGTCCGGATGCGCCAGATCCGAGAAGGTCATGCCGGCCAGCGCCTCGGCCTCGTAGCCGGTGATGGCCGAGAACCTGTCGTTCACCCGCAGGAAGCGCCCTGTCCCGGAATCGATCTGCGCCATCCCGCGCGACGACAGCTGGAAGGTCTTGCCGTATTCCATCTCGGTCGCTCGGCGCGCGGCGATCTGCTGCATCAGCGCCGCGTTGGCGTTTTCCAGTTCCTGGTAGGTGTCGGGCAGGGGTTCGGCCGGATCCAGTTCGCCCTGCGAGATCAGGGCCGACCGCACGGCGAAGGCACGCACCGGCTTGTGGATGTAGTTCGCCAGCCCCAGACCGCAGAGCCCGGTCACGGCCGCCACGAACACCGCGATCCAGATGTTGTTCGTGCGGTTGGTCTTGATGACGTGGGTAAAGTCGTTCTCGGGCGCATAGGCGGCGGTGATCCAGGGCAGGTTCGTGTCGATCGGCGGCATGACGATCGACACCCAGGTCTCTCCGTCGTGTTCGAACTGCGACAGGGTCTCGCGTTCGACCGTGACGGTGCCGCCGTCCATCAGGTGCCCGAAGGCGGCGCGGGCGATCGGGTCGTCGAAATGCGTGATGTCGGGGAATCGCAGCGTGCCGTCCGCATTCTCGGTCTTCAGCAGCGACTGCTCCGGATGCGCGATGACGTCCCCGTTGCGGTGGATGACAAGCGCCCGCCCGGACGAGCCGATCTTCAGCCGCGCCAGGAAGTTCGAGATGTCGCTGATCTCGATGTCCACGCCGACGATCCCGCGCACCCCGCCCATTCCGTCCAGCACCGGAGAGGCAAGCGTGATCCCCGGCCGCTGCGACGAGAAGAAGATGTAGGGATCGGTCCAGACCGTCGTCAGCCGGTCGCGGGCCAGGATGTACCAGGGCCGGGTGCGCGGATCGTAACTGTCCTCGGGGTCCATGCGCCGTGCCAGCACGCGGTAGTCGGCGTCGCGCCAGATCAGCTCGGTCGTCCGCTCCGCGCCGTCGACACGGATGATCTTTGTGCGGAAGGCCTGTCGTTCGAGATCGCGCATGACGTAGACGAAATCGCCCTGCTCGGTGCCGTGGTAGAGGCCCGAGAACTGCGGCGCGAACTGCAGCTGCTGGAACAGCAGCCGTTCCAGCAGTTCCGGCGCGTCGCTGTTGATCACCCTGTCCTGTGCCAGCCGCGCGGACAGCTCGGCCGCGCCGCGCGCCGGATCCAGGAAGCCGCGGGAGTGCTCGATGGCGTTTGTGCCGACATCGCTCAGCAATCCGCGGGCGTGGTTCAGCAGGGCGCGTTCCGAGGTGACATAGGACGAGAACACCACGACCAGCACCGCGATGAGCTGAAGTCCGGCCAGGCCGATCGCGAGCATGGCGCCAAGTGAAGTCCGCATCGGTCAAGCCCCGAGGAATGCCGGCCGGCCTCGCCCCACCCGCTCCTGTTTCCGTGTCGGAGCGGAGTTTCCACGAAAGCGCGCATCGGCGCAACTCTGCCGGGCCCGCTTCGGCATAGGCAATATTGCCTTGGTAATCACGCGCATTTTCCGGCGTCACACTCTGTGCGACGCTGTGGTCATGACGGATCGCCCAACTCCATCCCCAATACCCGGGCGTGACGTCATCCATTTGAACCAATTACTTTTCTGCGGTGCCTGTGAGTGGGCGCCCATCGCAATCCCTTGAACGTTGCTTCCGGCGCCGGAGAAATCCGGCGCCGGTGCTCGTTCTTCGGGAGGCCGTCCGGCCAGGGCGATCGCTCCGCCGCTTCGGGCCGGCAGGAACCATCGACGCTCGGGGCTGTTTCCCTGTCGGACAAGAAACAGGAGGTCCCATGACTCGCAATTTCCTCCCCATCCTCGCCACGCTCCTGATCGGTGGTTCGCTGAGCGCCCAGACCATGGACATCACCGGGTTCCGGTCCGTCGATGATGCCGACGTGATGGGCCAGTCGGGTGACAAGATCGGAGAGATCGAGGAGATCCTGGTGGACGGGTCGGGCAACCCGGTCGCTGCCGTGATCGAGGTCGGCGGCTTTCTGGATCTGGGCAGCGACGATGTCGTGATCATGCTCTCCGACATGACATTCGAGAACGGCGCCTTCCGGACCGCCATGACCGAGGGACAGCTGCAGAGCCTGCCCGCCTGGGACGATTGATCATCGCCGGGTGAATATCGGGCGGGGCTGCCGACGGCGGCCCCGCCCGAGGTTCCCCGCCACGCGGAAGAATGCCCGTCGATCCCGCGGCTGCCCGGCTACGACAGCACGGGCGCATTCCTGCGTGAAGCGACGATTTTCTCGGCGCCCGCTTCCGGACTTCCGGCACCGATACCATCCTCAATCGGATAATGCTGCGGCCCGTGACCTGTGAGGCGGGGCCGGAGGCGGCGCGGTCGCCGGGCCGGGCGGCGGTCGAGGTGGCGCCTCGTCCGGGGCAGGCGGTGCGGCCGTGGGCGACCTCTCCGCCGGTGCAGCGCCCGATCCTCGCGAGGCCGGCAGAGGAGCATCGGGGCGCCATACGTGGACTGGCCGCAGCCGCCGCACGGCCATCGCGACGAACGCCGGGCCGGGCGCCGGGAACATCCGGCGCGCGGTCATGTTCGAGAAGGGCCGCCCGGACGCGGCCCGTCCCCACAGGAGAATCCGATGAAACGACACACCCGACTTGCCGGACTGGCCGCCTGCTGCGCCGTCTGCGGCGGCGCCGCGTTCGCGCAGAGCGTCGGCGAATTCTCGGACGTCACCATCACCGGCTCGGTGCTGGAGCCGAACCCGGTGCCGCCGGTGGAGGATGACGCCCAGATCGCGAAACTGGACGTGCCCGACGGGTTCGAGGTGACCGTCTTCGCCCGCGATCTGATCAACCCGCGGATGCTGGCCTTCTCGGCGGACGGCACCCTCTACGCCACCCGGCGGACGGTGGGCGACGTGGTGATGCTGAAGGACGCGGACGGCGACGGCCGCGCCGACGCGCCGCGGTCGGTGGCGAGTCGCGCGGGAATGCACGGCATCGCCTTCGACGGTGACCGGGTGTTCCTGGCCACGGTGAACGATGTCTACGTCGCCGATGTGGCGGAGGACGGCAGCTTCGGCGCGCTCGAGCGGATCATCGACGATCTGCCCGACGGCGGCCAGCACCCGAACCGGACACTGGCCATGGGGCCGGACGGCAAGCTCTACATCTCCTCCGGCTCCACCTGCAACGCCTGCGCCGAGACGAACCCGGAGAACGCGACGATGCTGAGGGCCGAGCCCGACGGCTCCAGCCGGACGATCTTCGCCAGCGGGCTGCGCAACACCATCGGCTTCGACTGGCAGCCGTCGTCGGGGCAGCTCTGGGGGATGGATCACGGTATCGACTGGCTGGGCGACGATGCCCAGATCGAGGAACTGAACCTCATCGAGCAGGGCCGGAAATACGGCTGGCCCTACGTGTTCGGCATGGGCGAACACAACCCGCAGGACAACCCGCCGGGCGGCATCGGTCTGGAGGACTGGGCCGCCGCCTCGCAGGAGCCGGCGATCGGCTACACGCCCCATGCGGCGCCGATGCAGATGGCCTTCTACGACGGCACCGCCTTTCCGGAGGCGTATCGCGGCGACGCCTTCATCTCGATGCGCGGGTCGTGGAACCGTCGGCCGCCCTCGGGCTACGAGGTGGTGCGTGTGGATTTCGAGGACGGGCAGCCGGTCTCGGCAGAGCCGTTCCTGACCGGCTTCCTGACCGAGGAGGGGGAGGGCTACGGCTTCCTCGCCCGGCTTGCGGGGCTGGCGGTCGGGACGGACGGGGCGCTCTATGTCGGCGACGACTACCACGGCGTCATCTACCGCATCGCGGCGACCGCGCCGGCGGAAGAGGCCGGGGCGCCGGGTCCGGTGCCGGATGCCGTGACGCCGCCGCCGCCGTCGGAGATCGCGATCGACCTCGTGGGTGACGTGCCGACCTTCGCGGTCCGGTCGTCCTTCGACCCCGACCAGCCGATCTCCGACGTTCATGCGGCCGAGGGCGAGAATGCCTCGCCGCCGGTGTCGTGGGAGGCGCAGGACGGCGCGGCGTCGCACGTCGTCATCATGGACGATCCCGACGCGGCCGAGCCGAAGCCCTTCGTGCACTGGGTCGCCTGGGACATCCCCGGCGATGTGACTTCGCTGCGCGAGGGGCTGCCCACGGATCCGGCTCTGGTCGATCCGAAGGGCATGAAGCAGGGCGCCAACAGCCGCGGCTCCACCGGCTACACCGGGCCGCGGCCGCCGAAGGGCGATCCGGCGCATCGCTACCACCTGCAGGTCTTCGCGCTGGATGTGGCAAACCTGGACCTGAAGCCGGGCGCGACCCGCGAGGAGGTGCTGCAGGCGATGGAGGGCAAGGTCGTCGCCAAGGGCGAGATCGTGGGCACCTTCCAGCGCTGAGGCCTGCGCTCTGCCGCGTGCCGGTTGCCCGGCCCGCGGCAGGTCCGGGCACCCGACGACCGCGGTCGTCGCCGCATGCTGCCCGAGGGCCAGGGTTGCCGCTCGGGATATCGATCAAGCCCGGATCCCGCCGTGGATCCCGGCCCCAGCTCCGACGCCATCGGGTGCAGAGGTCGAGCCCGCGGAGGAGCTTGCCCGTGGCGAGGTTGACCGGCAGCCTTCGCCCGGGCGAAGACGAAGCGTACGCCACACCGGAGATCCAGGGGGCAAAGCATCCCCGAGACCTGTTCCGGAAGAACCGATGGAGGCGGGCGATGCAGCAACTCCACATCACGATGGCTCTGGCGGCTGCGATTGTGGTGGCGCTCGGCCTGACGTCGAAACCGATGCAGAATCTGCCGGTCTCCAGGCCGTTGCTGGCGCTCGCTGCCGGATGCGCGGCGGGGCCGGGCGCCCTGCATCTGCTGCGCCCTGCGGACTGGGGCGATCCCCACCTGATCCTGAAGGAAGCGGCGCGGCTGACACTGGCGATGTCGGTGATGGGCGTGGCCCTTCGGGTCCCCGTGCGGGACCTGCCGAGGCTGCGCCGGCCCCTGCTGCTTCTGCTGGGGCCGGGGCTGGTGCTGATGTGGGGCATCTCCAGCGGTCTGGCCTCCATGGCCTTCGGGCTGGCGCCGCTGATCGCGCTGAGCCTCGGCGCGGCAGTCGCGCCGACCGATCCGGTGGTGGCGGCCTCGATCGTGACGGGGCGGGTGGCCGAAGACACACTGCCGCTGGACACGCGGACGATCCTTTCCGCGGAGTCCGGGGCAAACGACGGGCTGGCCTATCTGCTGGTGATGTTGCCGCTGCTGGTGCTGACCAGCGGGGCCGATGCCGGCCTGACCCGCTTCCTCACGCACACGATCCCCGTCGGCGTGCTTCTGGCCGTGGTGCTGGGGGCGGCGCTCGGCGGCCTGGTGGCGGTGGCGCTGCGAACGGGAGACCGGCGCGGATGGGTGTCGCACAGCTCCGTCCTCGGGCTCACGGTGGCACTTTCGGTGCTGGCGGTCTCGGGCGCCCATGCCCTCGGGTCGGACGGGATCCTGGCCGCCTTCGCCGCCGGTCTGACCTTCAACGCCCTGGTCGACCGCAGGGCGGAGATGGAGGACGAGAACGTGCAGGAAGCCGTGGTCAAGCTGTTCACGTTGCCGGTGTTCGTCCTGACGGGCGTGCTGCTGCCCTTCGGCGACTGGGTCGAGCTTGGCTGGCCGCTGCCGGCCTTCGTGCTTGCGGTGATGGCGCTGCGCCGGCCGCTGACCCTTGCTCTTCTGGCTCCGTTTCTGCGGATGCGGCGGCGCGACGTCCTGTTCACGGGCTGGTTCGGGCCGGTCGGGATCGCGGCGATCTACTATGCCCTGCACGCCGAGGAGATGCTTCGGGACCCCCGGATCTGGACCGTCACGAGTGCCGTGGTGGCCGTATCCGTGCTTCTGCACGGCGTCACCGCCAGCCCCGGCACGAAACTCTACGGCAGGGCACGGGGCGGCGGACGCGCGGGCGAAGGGCAGTCCGCGCGACGGTCGTGACGGCGGTCGTGACGGCGGTCGTGACGGCGGTCCCGCAGGCATCGCGGCAGAGGCGGCAGGAACATGTCGCCCGGCTGACGGTTCCGGTCCGAGACGCGTGCGCCCTGGCCGAAGCGCTGCGGCGGGCCGCGCGAACAGCAGGAACGCGATCCGTTCGGGGCGCATCGGCGATCGACGCGGTCGCGACGGAGAAGAGAAACGGCACAGGCATGACGACAGTTCGTCCCGCTGCACTGGCGGGCATCGTGATACTGGCGGCTTGCGACGGTTCGCAGAGCGCGCTCGACCCCGGCGGGCCGGACGCGCATGCCATCGCCCTGCTGTCGCAATGGATGTTCGCGGCCGGGGCGTTCGTCTTCGTCGTCACCGTGGGCATGCTTCTCGTGGCCGTGTCGCTGGGCCGGACGGGCGCGCGGCAGCTGTCCTTCCGCCGGTCCGCGATCGTGGTCCTGATCGGCGGTGTGGCCGCGCCCATTGTCGCCATCGTCGCCGTCGCCGCCTCGGGCGCGCTGATCGGGGACGAGACCGAGGGCGCGCAGGGACCGGAAGGCCCCGAGATCGTCGTTGCCGGCAGGATGTGGTGGTGGGAATTCCGCTATCTCGACGACGACGGCGAAGTCATTGCCGTCACCGCCAACGAACTGCACCTGCCGGTCGGCGAACGCGCGCGCCTGCGTCTCGTCTCGGACAACGTCATCCACAGCTTCTGGGCGCCGAACCTCCAGGGCAAGACCGACCTGATCCCGGGGGTCGAGAACGTGCTTTTCTTCCAGCCCGACGCGCCGGGCACCTGGCGGGCGCAATGCGCCGAGTTCTGCGGCCTGCAGCACGGGCTGATGGGCGGGCTGGTGATCGCCGAGCCGCGGGCGGAGTACGACGCCTGGCTGGCCGGCCAGGCGGCCGATGCCGCGGTGACGGAAGGGCCGGGATTCGACGCTTTCATGGATCTGGGCTGCGGCGAGTGCCACACGATCCGCGGCACCGCGGCGGCGGGCGAGGCGGGCCCGGATCTGACGCATCTTGCCTCCCGCCGGACGCTGGCGGCGGCGACGCTGCCGAACACGCCCGGCAACCTCGGTGGCTGGATCACCGACACGCACAGCGTGAAGCCCGGCGCGAAGATGCCCGCCTCCGTGCCGAAGCCCGAGCGGCTGCACGCCCTCATCCGCTTCCTGGGAGCGCTGGAATGAGCCGGGCAACCCTCGACCTGCGCGGCCGCGAGGACGAGGCCTCGCGCGAGGAACTCGAACAGATCGAGAGGGTCTGGCGTTCGCCCCCCGGCTTCCTCGGCTGGTTCACCCACGTCAACCACACCAACATCGGGCGGCGGTTCATCGTCACCTCGCTGGTGTTCTTCCTGCTGTCGGGCGTGCTGGGGCTGCTGATGCGCTGGCAGCTGTCGGGGCCGCTGAACGACTTCCTGGACCCCGACACCTACAACCGGATCATGACGGTGCACGGCACCGCGATGATGTTCCTGTTCGCGATCCCCGCGATGGAGGGCGTGGCGATCTACATCGCGCCCCTGATGATCGGCGCGCGGGACATGGCCTTCCCGCGGCTGAACGCCTTCGGCTACTACGTCTACCTGATCGGCGGCACGATCTTCTTCCTGTCGCTGCCGCTGGGCCTGGCGCCCGCGGCCGGGTGGTTCAGCTACGTTCCGCTGTCGGGGCCGGAATTCGCCCGCGACTACGGCGTGGACATCTGGACCACGATGATCACCTTCATCGAGGTGTCGGCCCTGACCGCGGCGGTCGAGCTGATCGTGACGATCCTGAAGCTGCGCGCGCCGGGGATGTCGCTGAACCGGATGCCGATCTTCGTCTGGGCGATCCTCGTGACCGCCTTCATGATCATCTTCGCCATGCCGTCGGTGATCGTGGCCAGTTCGCTGCTGATGATGGACCGGCTGATCGACACGCAGTTCTTCAACGTGGATGCGGGCGGGTCGGCACTGCTGTGGCAGCACCTGTTCTGGTTCTTCGGCCACCCGGAGGTCTACATCATCCTGCTGCCCGCGCTCGGCATCGTCAGCGCGGTCATCGTCACCTTCACGCAGCGGCCGCTGTTCGGATACACGGCGCTGGTGCTGGCGCTGGTCGGAGTGGGGATGGTCAGCTTCGGGCTGTGGGTGCATCACATGTACACCACCGGTCTGCCGCTTCTGGGGCGCACGTTCTTCATGGCGGCCTCGGCGATGATCGCCATACCTTCGGGCGTGCAGATCTACTGCTGGATCGTGACGCTCTGGGGCGCGCGCATCCGCTGGGCCACGCCGATGCTGTGGGTTCTGGGGTTCTTCGCGATCTTCGTGCTGGGCGGGCTGACCGGGGTGATGGTCGCGTCGGTGCCTTTCGACCGGCAGGTGCACGACACCTATTTCGTCGTCGCGCATTTCCATTACGTCCTGGTCGGCGGGGCGGTGTTTCCGCTGATGGCCGGGCTCTACTACTGGTTTCCCAAGATCACCGGCCGGATGATGAGCGAACGGCTCGGGCGGTGGAGCTTCGCGCTGACCTTCGTCGGCTTCAACCTGACCTTCTTCCCGATGCACCAGCTGGGCCTGATCGGCATGCCCCGGCGGGTCTGGACCTACCTGCCGGAGAGGGGGTGGGACTGGCTGAACATGCTGGTCACATTCGGCGCCTTCATCCTGGCGGCGGGGTTCGCCCTGACGGCGATCAACGCGATACGGAGCGCGCTGCGGGGCGAGGCGGCGGGCGACAACCCCTGGAACGCCCCCACGCTGGAATGGGCCACCGCCTCGCCGCCGCTCAACTGCAATTTCGCCCGGCAGCCGGCGGTCGAGGACGATCATCCCATCTGGTCGTGGGAGGACACCGGCCAGCGCGCGGTCGTCGGCGGGCTCAGCACCACCCGGCGCGAGACGCTGGTGACGACGCTTCTGGATGCGCGGCCGCAGTCGGTGCAGGTGCTGCCCGGGCCGACGCCATGGCCGTTCGTGACGGCGGTCATCACCTCTGTCGCGTTCCTCGGCCTGATCTTCAGCCCGTGGTTCTTCGTCATCGGGGTCTTTTCCGCCTTCGCCGGCTTCGTGCTGTGGTTCTGGCCCCGCCGCCCGTACAGAGAGGAGTGACAGATGTCGGCCCGCGATCCCGAGAAGTCCCCCCCGCCGCATGTGGACCGGAAGACCCGCGCCGTCGTCACGGTGGATGCGACGGACCTGCCGCGCTTCGCGCCGCACACGCACCCGCTGTGGTGGGGCATCGCCGGCGCGGTCGCGATCGAGGCGGCCGTGGTCGCGACCCTGCTGACCAGCTATTTCTACCTCGCCGCGCAGAACCCGCACTGGCCGCCCGAAGGCGTCGATCCGCCGCCGCTGCTGTGGCCGACCCTGGTGCTGTTCGTCCTGCCGATGAGCAGCGCGACGATGTGGTGGGCCGGCCGCGGATCGGACGCGGGGCGCAAGCGGCAGCTGGCCATCGGCGTGACGGCCAGCGTGGCGCTGGCCTGCCTCGCGCTCGCCTTCCGCTCGGTGCAGCTGACGGAGCTGGACGTCCGCTGGGACGCACATGCCTACGGATCGATACTGTGGGTCGTCACCGGCTTCCACTTCACCCATGTCGTCTCGGCCGTCCTGGGCACGGCCGCGGTCGCCGTGCTGGCCTGGCGCGGCTATTTCACGCCCGAACGGCAGCTCGGGGTCGTGGTCGACACGCTCTACTGGTACTTCGTCGCCGCCGTCTATCTGCCGATCTATCTGGTCCTCTACTGGGCCCCGCGTCTGTTGTGAGGGGGAACGATGCCGCAAGGTTCGACCGAACCCGACGAACTGATCCGCGCCCGTCAGGAGGGCCGCGAGGCGCTGTCGCCCTGGGTCGGCTGGTTCGTCGCGCCCATGGCCTGGGCGCTGCATCAGGGCATCGGCTACGCGATGGTGCCGTGGCTCTGCCGGATCGACACGCGCTGGCCCTACTACCTGCTGACCCTGGTGAGCCTGATCCTCTGCGGCGTGGGCATCCTGGCGGCGGTCCATGCGCTGCGCCGGTCGCGCTGGATCAAGCCGGAGCACAGCCACCAGAGGATGCGCATGATGGCGCTGATCGGCCTGATGCTCAGCGGCGCGGCCATGGGCGGCATCGCGGCCAACTTCGGCCCGTCCTTCCTGGTCGGGATCTGCACGGGCGGGGGCACATGATCCGGCGCGCGATCCATCCGGTTGCCCTGGCAATCGTGGCCGCCGGTCCGGCCCGGGCGCATGCCGCGGATGCCGGGCCGGGCGCGGGCCTGACGATCGCGGTCCCGCTGCTGGTCGTCGCGGCGCTCTGCGGCGCAGGGCTGCTGCGTCGGCGCGGCGGTCCGGCCGGGGCCGCCGTCGCACGGGTGGCGAGCCTCGGGGCGGGGCTGGCGCTGGTCGCGGCCCTGCTGCTGTCGCCGCTCGACGCCCTCGCCGCCCGGTATCTGGCCGCGCACATGGTGCAGCATTTCGCCCTGATGCTGATCGCGGCGCCGCTGATCGTGGCGGGGCGGCCGGGACTGGCCCTGCTGTGGTCCCTGCCGGTCGCGGCGCGGCGCCGGCTGGCGGGATGGGGCCGAAGCCCCGCGGTGCGGCTGCTGATCCATCCGGCCATTGCGGCGCTGATCTACTTCCTCGCGCTGTGGCTCTGGCACGCGCCGCCGCTGCACCAGGCCGCGCTGCGCGACGAGGGCCTGCACACGCTTCAGCATTTCAGCTTCCTCGGCGCCGCGCTGCTGTTCTGGAGCGCCGTGCTGCGTCCGCCCGCGGGCGAGCGGCGGGCCGCCTCCTTCGCCGCGGCCTTCGCGACGGCGGTCCACTCCTGCGCCCTGGCGGCGCTGCTGACCACCTCCGGCGTGATCTGGTATCCGGCCTACGAGGGCGGCGCCCGGCTGTCCGCGCTTCAGGACCAGCAGCTTGCGGGGCTGGTGATGTGGGTGCCCTGCTGCGCCGTGATGATCGGGGGCGCGCTGCTGATCTTCCGCCGGCTGCTGGCCGACACCGAGCTTCGGGCGCGGCGGGCGGCCCGCGACGGGGCGCCTTGATGAGAAGCCCGGCGCTGATCCTCGCCGGCGGGCTTCTCGCCATGCCCGCGACTGCCCCCGCGCAGGAGGCGGCGGAGGACGCCCGCGCCCTCGTCGCCCGCCATGGCTGCGGCACCTGCCACGTCATCCCCGGCGTGCCGGGCGCGGATGGCCGCACCGGCCCGCCGCTCGATGCGCTGGAGCGGCAGCCCTATGTGGCGGGGGTCGTGCCCAACACGGCCGATCTGCTGGCCGCCTTCATCGCCGATCCGCAGGGCATCGACCCCCGCTCGGCCATGCCGGATCTCGACATCCCTGCGGCCGAGGCGCGGCGACTTGCCCTCTACCTCCGCCGCGCGGGCAGGGAGGACGGACGGTGAACCGTCGGGGTGTCCTCTCAATCGCGGCCGGCGGGGTCGCTGTCTTCGCCGCGCTTGGCGTCGCCCTGTTCTTCCTGGGCGAATTCCATCGCCTGTCCGCGATCCAGCAGCATCCCCGCTGGGTCTATGCGGGGCTTTCGGTGGTGCGGGACACGGTCGTCTCGATCCGCGCGCGCGACGTGGGCCTGCCCGCCGATTTCGCACCGGAGGCAGGCCCGACCGGCGCCCGCCTGTTCGACGCGCATTGCCGCGCCTGCCACGGTGCGCCGGGCGTCGCCCCCGACGATTTCGCCCTGGGCATGATGCCGGTGCCGCCGCCGCTGGTGGAGACGGCGCGCGAACGCCCGCCCGAACAGATCTACTGGTTCATCCGGAACGGGCTGAAGATGAGCGGCATGCCCGCATGGCATCTGCGCCTGACCGAGGCCGAGATGTGGCGCATCACGGCCTTCGTCGAGGCGATGCCGCTGCTGACCCGGGCAGACTGGCTCGATCTGGTCGCGGCGCCCGGGGACGATTCCGCGCGGGTGGCCGAGGCGCGAACCGGCGCGGCCGAAGACGGGCCGCACGACGCCGAGCGGGGGCGCATCGCCATGCAGGTCCATGCCTGCCGGTCATGTCATGTCATTCCCGGCATGGTGGGAGACCCGGATGTCCGGGTCGGCCCGCCTCTGGGCGACGTGGCCGCGCGCCGCTATATCGGCGGGGTGCTGCCGAACCGGGGGGATGCACTGGCGCGGTGGATTGCCGACCCTCGGGCGGCAGATCCGATGAGCCTGATGCCGGACCTGGGCGTTCCGCTGCCGCTTGCACGGGACATGGCGGCCTATTTGCGCACGCTGTCCTCCTCGAACTCGGTCGAGCGCGACGTGCCGTCGGAAAGCTCGCGCTGAAGGGGCGGGCGAGGCGCTGTGGACGACCGCGTCCGAATGGCGTCGGGGCCGGTGCGCCCGAGCGGCCGCGTGCCCGAACCTGCTGGACCGGCCCCAATGAATGGCTCCGATGGTGTGACCGGCCCGCGAGGGCGTCGATGTGCCCGGGCGGGTCCGCATCCCGGGCCGCCAGAGCAACTCAGGAAGGTCCCGTCGGCGCGGGTGCCGTCCTGCCGCCGTCGATCTTCTGCCGGATGAGGCCGAGCACGCGTCTGACGGCCGGGGACGGTTCCACGGCGCGCAGGTGGATCAGGGAGAATGGCACCACGGCGAGGTCCGCGGCGGTTTCAAGCTGCCTGATCCGCCCGCCGAAGGCCGTTTCACCGGCATAGAAATCCGCGGCCGAGCGGGCGAGCGGAGCGATGGCGTTGGTTTCGCAGATGATGGCGAGGGTCAGCAGCATGGAGGACGTGCTGAGGATCCGTTCGGGCGGGTTGAACCCGTTCCTGAGCAGATAGGCCTCGGCCGTGCGGCGCAGCAGGCCGTTTTCGGGCTGCATGACCCAGTCGTAGGCAAGGCAGTCCGCAATTTTCAGGTCGGACCGGCGCGACAGCGGATGTTCGAGGCGGGCGACAAGGGACACCGGCTCCGGTCCCACTTCGAAGAGCGTGATGGCGCGGGTATCCATGCCGTCGGGGACGCGGCCGATGTAGAAATCAAGCTCGCCGGCGGTCAGGGCGTCGGCGAGCTTGTCGCTGGTATCCACATGCACCGACAATTCGATATCGGGGTAGGTGACGCGCAGTTCCCGGATCACCGGCAGCACCAGCTCCACGGCAGGGCCGGTCACGCTGCCGATGCGGACCTTGCCACGCTCGCCGCTGCCGAGCGCCGTGATCTGCTGCTGTACCTCGTCGAGGCCGTGCAGCAACCCGCGCGCGCGGGCGGCCAGCGCCTCGCCGGCGGCGGTCAGGGTGACGCCGCGGGCGTGGCGATCATAGAGGCGGGCGTCCACCGTCTTCTCCAGTTCCGACAGAAGCCGGGAGGCGGCAGGCTGGGTCATGGCAACCTGTGCGGCGGCACCCGAGACCTGCCCGGTATCCTGCAACGCCACGAGCAGCCTGAGTTGCGGCAGGCGCAGACCGCGCCGGATCAACTCGTCACGGACGGGAACGACCGGCGGGGCTGTCACGGGGACAGATGTCGGCATGATCTCCCTCCTATACCGAATGCGTTATATCATTTAGCAGATTGCGAATTTGATTGATATAGCGATGCAGGCTCATGGTGCTGCCACGGCTCCGGGAATCACGGAGCACGCAAAAACGGGTCCGAGACGCCGCGGAGGAGCGGTGACCGGGCAATGGGAGGATTACAGATGAATTTCACCAGACGCGCCCTCGGCGCGACCGCTCTTGCGCTCGTCATTGCCGGTCCGGCCTTCGCGCAGGACAAGGGCCTTGTCGGCATCGCCATGCCCACCAAGTCGTCCGCACGCTGGATCGACGACGGCAACAACATGGTCAAGCAGTTCGAAGAGGCGGGCTACACCACCGACCTGCAATATGCCGAGGACGACATTCCCAACCAGCTGGCGCAGATCGAGAACATGATCACCAAGGGCGTCGACGCCCTGGTCATCGCCGCCATCGACGGCACCACGCTGACCAGCGCCCTGGCCAATGCCGCCGCGATGGACATCCCGGTGGTCGCCTATGACCGCCTGATCCGCGACAGCGGCGACGTCAGCTATTACGCCACCTTCGACAACTTCAAGGTGGGCGTGCAGCAGGCCGAGACCCTGGTGGCCGGCCTGAAGGAACGCTTCCCGGACACGAAGCCCTGGAACGTCGAGCTTTTCGGCGGCAGCCCGGACGACAACAACGCCTATTTCTTCTACGACGGCGCGATGTCGGTGCTGCAACCGATGATCGAGTCCGGCGAGGTCGAGATCGTGTCGGGCCAGACCGGCATGGACACGGTCGGCACCCTCCGCTGGGACGGATCGGTGGCCCAGGCGCGAATGGACAACCTTCTGTCGGCCAACTACACCGACAAGCAGGTGCATGGCGTCCTGTCGCCCTATGACGGGCTCTCCATCGGCATCATCTCCTCGCTTCAGGGCGTGGGCTATGGCTCCGGCGACATGAAGATGCCGATCGTGTCGGGCCAGGATGCCGAGGTGCCCTCGGTCAAGGCGATCCTGCGCGGCGATCAGTATTCGACGATCTTCAAGGACACCCGCGAACTGGCCCGCGTGACCGTCGGCATGGTCGACGCGCTGCTGCAGGGCGGCGAGCCCGAGATCAACGATACCGAGACCTACGACAACGGTGTCAAGGTCGTGCCGTCCTACCTGCTGGAACCGCTGCCGGTGACCGCCGACAACTGGGAAGAGCGGCTGGTGGACAGCGGATATTACGAAAAGAGCGAGATCGAATGATCTCTCCTCCCTGACCGGTGCCTCCTCGCCGGTCCGACTGGCCCGCCGGGCATTGTCCGGCGGGTGTTTCCCGACAGCACGGGGCTCCGAATGTCCGTAATCCTTGAAATGCGCGGGATCACCAAGGAATTCCCCGGTGTGAAGGCGCTCGACGATGTCACGCTGTCCGTCGCGGAGGGCGAGATCCACGCCCTGGTGGGCGAGAACGGCGCCGGCAAGTCGACGCTGATGAAGGTGCTCTCCGGCGTCTATCCGGCCGGGTCCTTCGACGGAGAGATCGTCTATGACGGCCAGGCCCGCGCCTTCCGCTCGATCCGCGACAGCGAGGATGTGGGCATCATCATCATCCACCAGGAACTGGCGCTGATCCCGCTGCTTTCGGTGGCCGAGAACATCTTCCTGGGCAACGAACGCGCCAGGCGCGGGATCATCGACTGGCGCGAGACCCATGACCGTGCCGCCCAGCTGCTGGCCCGGGTGGGTCTGGCCGAGAACCCGGAAACGGTGCTGGACGATCTGGGGCTGGGCAAGCAGCAGCTGGTCGAGATCGCCAAGGCGCTGTCCAAGAACGTGCGCCTGCTGATCCTGGACGAGCCGACGTCGTCGCTGAACGAGGCGGACAGCGCCAAGCTTCTGGAACTGCTCATGGATTTCCGCGAGAAGGGGCTGACCTCGATCCTGATCTCGCACAAGCTGAACGAGGTGTCGAAGGTCGCCGACACGATCACCGTGTTGCGCGACGGGGCCACCGTGGCCCGGATGAACTGCGCCGATGGCGTGGACGAGAACGACATCGTGCGCAACATGGTCGGCCGCGCGCTGGAGGATCGCTATCCGCCACGGGGCGACACCGCGCCGGGCGAGATCGCGATGGAGGTCCGCAACTGGACCGTCCACCACCCGCTGCATCCCGAACGCCGCGTGGTGGACAACGTCAGCTTCCACGTCCGCCGGGGCGAGGTGCTGGGCATCGCGGGTCTGATGGGGGCAGGGCGCACGGAACTGGCGATGAGCCTGTTCGGCCGCAGCTATGGCCGTGACGTCAGCGGCGAGGTCCTTATCAATGGCGCGCCCGCCGATCTGTCCACCGTCCGCCGCGCCATCGACGCAGGCCTGGCCTACGCCACCGAGGATCGCAAGACCTGGGGCCTGGTGCTGGACGACACGATCCGCCGCAACGTGCCGCTGGCCGATCTGCCCGCCATCTCGCGCAACGGCATCGTCGACCGCGAGCGCGAGGCCGAGGTCGCCAACCGCTACCGCGACAGGCTGGCGATCAAGTCGTCGTCGATCGAGCAGGCCACCGTGAACCTGTCGGGTGGCAACCAGCAGAAGGTCGTGCTGTCCAAGTGGCTCTTCGCCGATCCGGAGATCCTGATCCTGGACGAGCCGACGCGCGGGATCGACGTGGGCGCCAAGTTCGAGATCTACACCGTGATCCGCGACCTCGCCGCGCAGGGCAAGGCGATCGTCGTGATCTCCTCCGAACTGCCGGAACTGCTGGGGGTGACGGATCGCCTCTACGTCATGAACGAGGGTCGCTTCGTGGGCGAGATGCCGACGGCGGAGGCCAGCCAGGAAAAGATCATGTCCAGGATCGTCAGGTCGGGGGAAGCCGCATGACCGACACAATCACCCAGACCGCCGCCCGCAGCGAGGGCCGCCCGACATCGGGCTGGCAGTTCCTGAAGGGCCACCTGCGGGAATACGGCATCCTGATCGCGCTGGTGGTCATCATGGCCTTCTTCCAGGTCGCGACCGGGGGGATCCTGCTGAAGCCGGTGAACCTGACCAACCTGATCCTGCAGAACTCCTACATCGTCATCATGGCCGTGGGGATGCTGCTGGTGATCGTCTGCGGGCATATCGACCTTTCCGTCGGCTCGGTCCTGGGCTTCATCGGGGCGCTTGCCGCAGTGATGATCGTGCAGTGGGGGCTGCCCTGGCTGATCGCCGCGGTGCTGTGTCTGATGGCGGGGGCGGCCATCGGCGCCGCGCAGGGCTTCTGGGTCGCCTATTTCCGCATCCCGTCCTTCATCGTGACGCTGGCGGGGATGCTGGTATTCAAGGGCCTGACGCTGTGGCTGCTGGCCGGGCAATCCGTGGGGCCGTTCCCGCCGGAGTTCCGCCTGATCTCCTCCGGCTTCGTCCCTGACCTTTTCGGCGGCGAGAACCTGAACCTGCTGTCCCTCTTCGCCGGCATCGCCCTGGCCGTGCTGCTGCTGTGGCTGGCGATCCGGGCCCGGGCGCGGCAGACGGCGGCGGGGGCGGAAACCGAACCCTTCGCCCTCTTCGCGGGCCGCAACGCGATGATCTTCGGCGCGCTCGTCTGGATGTCCTGGCTGATGGCGGATTTCCGGGGCCTGCCCAACGTCTTCATCGTCATGGCGCTGCTGATCGCGGTCTATTCCTTCCTGACATCGCGCACCACCTTCGGCCGCCGCATCTACGCCATCGGCGGGAACGAGAAGGCGGCGTCGCTGTCGGGCATCAACTCGCAGCGCCTGACCTTCCTGACCTTCGCCAACATGGGGATGCTGGCGGCGCTTGCCGGCCTCGTCTTCGCCGCCCGCCTCAATACCGCCACACCCAAGGCCGGCGTGGCGTTCGAGCTGGACGTGATCGCCGCGGTCTTCATCGGCGGCGCGTCGATGTCCGGCGGCGTGGGCACCGTGGTCGGCGCGGTGGTCGGCGCCTTCATCATGGGCGTCATGAACAACGGCATGTCGATACTCGGGATCGGTATCGACTGGCAACAGGTCATCAAGGGCCTCGTCCTGCTGGCCGCCGTGATCTTCGACGTGCTGAACAAGCAGAAAGGCTGACGACATGCTGCTTTCCCAATATGCCCGCGAGGACGGAACCCCGCAGATCGTCGCCCGCGACGGGACCGAAGCCTATGAGGTCCGCACCGACCTGTCGCTCTACGCGCTGGCGCAGGACTGCATCGCCCGGGGCGAGGGGCTGCGCGACCGGATCTCGACGCTGGGGCTGAACGGCGCGGTGGACCTCGACGCGCTCTACATCGGCGGCCGCCTGCTGCCGCCGGTGACGCATCCGGATCCCGCGCATCTGTATCTGACGGGCACCGGCCTGACGCACCTGGGCTCCGCCTCCACCCGCGCCGACATGCACAGGAAGGCCGCGGGCGACGAGACCGACAGCATGAAGATGTTCCGGATGGGCGTGGAGGGCGGCAAGCCCGCCAATGGCGCCGCCGGGGTCCAGCCCGAATGGTTCTACAAGGGCAACGGCACGGCTCTTGCCGCGCCCGGCGCGCCGATCATGTCCCCCGGCTTCGCCGAGGACGGCGGGGAAGAGCCCGAAATCGCCGGCCTCTACCTGATCGCCCCCGACGGCACCCCCGTCCGGCTGGGCTGGGCGCTGGCGAACGAATTTTCCGACCACGTGATGGAGAAGCGCAATTACCTCTACCTCGCCCATTCCAAGCTGCGCCCCGCTTCCATCGGGCCGGAGCTGCTGATCGGCGACCTTCCGGCCCATGTCGAAGGCACCTCCCGCGTCTGGCGCGGCAATGACGTGATCTTCGAGAAACCCTTCCTTTCGGGCGAGGCGAACATGAGCCATTCGCTCGCCAACCTCGAACACCACCACTTCAAGTATCCGCTGTTCCGCCAGCCGGGCGATCTGCATGTTCACATGTTCGGCACCGCCACGCTGTCCTTCGCCGCGGGCGTCCAGACCCGCGACGGCGACATATTCGAGATCGAGGCCGCCCCCTTCGGCCTGCCGCTGCGCAACACGCTGGCCTTCACGCCGCTCGGGGCGCCCGAACCGCGCACCGAAATCCGCACGCTCTGAGGATCGCAATGACTTTCACCCCGGCCGAATGGCCCAGAAAACTCAGGTCCCAGGAATGGTACGGCGGCACGTCGCGGGACAACATCTACCATCGCGGCTGGCTGAAGAACCAGGGCTACCCGCATGACCTGTTCGACGGCCGCCCGGTCATCGGCATCCTGAACACCTGGTCCGAACTGACCCCCTGCAACGGCCACCTGCGCGAACTGGCCGAAAAGGTGAAGGCCGGCGTGTGGGAGGCCGGGGGCTTCCCGGTGGAAGTCCCGGTGTTCAGCGCGTCCGAGAACACCTTTCGCCCCACGGCGATGATGTATCGCAACCTCGCGGCCATGGCGGTGGAGGAGCAGATGCGCGCCCAGCCAATCGACGGCGCGGTTCTGCTGGTCGGCTGCGACAAGACCACGCCGTCGCTGATGATGGGCGCGGCCTCGACCGACATCCCCTCCATCGTCGTGACCGGCGGGCCGATGCTGAACGGCTGGTTCCGGGGCGAACGGGTCGGGTCGGGCACCGCGCTCTGGCAGATGAGCGAGGACATCAAGGCCGGCAAGATGAGCCAGGAGGATTTCCTGGAGGCCGAGCAGGCGATGAGCCGGTCCTCGGGCACCTGCAACACCATGGGCACGGCCTCGACCATGGCGTCGATGGCCGAGGCGCTCGGCATGGCCCTGTCGGGCAACGCCGCGATCCCCGGGGTGGACGCCCGCCGCCGCGTCATGGCGCAGCTGACCGGGCGGCGCATCGTGCAGATGGTGAAGGACGACCTGAAACCATCCGACATCCTCACCAAGGCCGCCTTCGAGAACGCGATCCGCACCAACGGCGCCATCGGCGGCTCCACCAACGCCGTGATCCACCTGCTGGCGCTCGCGGGTCGGGTCGGCGTCGACCTGACGCTGGACGACTGGGACAGGCTGGGGCGCGACGTGCCGACGATCGTGAACCTGATGCCGTCGGGCAGGTATCTGATGGAGGAATTCTTCTACGCCGGGGGCTTGCCGGTCGTTCTGAAACGTCTGGGTGAAGCGGGGATGCTCGACCGCGACGCGCTGACCGTCTCCGGCGGGGCCATCTGGGACGAGGTGCGCGACGCCGTGAACTGGAACGAGGACGTGATCCGGCCCGCCGACCGCGCGCTGACCGCCTCGGGTGGCATCGCGGTGCTCAAGGGCAACCTCGCACCCGGCGGCTGCGTGCTGAAGCCATCGGCCGCCACGCCGGAATTGATGCAGCACCGGGGCCGGGCGGTCGTGTTCGAGGATATCGACGACTACAAGGCCCGGATCAACGACGACGCGCTGGATATCGACGAGACCTGCGTGATGGTCCTGAAGAACTGCGGGCCGAAGGGCTATCCCGGCATGTCCGAAGTCGGAAACATGGGGCTGCCGCCCAAGGTGCTGAAGAAGGGCATCACCGACATGGTCCGCATCTCGGACGCGCGGATGTCCGGTACCGCCTACGGCACGGTCATCCTGCACACCGCCCCCGAAGCCGCCGCCGGCGGCCCTCTGGCCATCGTTCGCAGCGGCGACATGATCGAGATCGACGTCGCCGACCGGCGCATCCACCTGGACCTGACGGATCAGGAGATCGCCGCGCGTCTGGCCGACTGGACCCCGCCCGAAGTTCCCGCCGCAAATGGCGGTTATACACGGCTCTACCACGACGCGGTCGAGGGTGCGGATACCGGGGCCGATTTCACCTTCCTCAAGGGATGCCGCGGACGGGAGGTGCCCCGTGACAGCCACTAGGATCGCACTCGTCGGCATCGGCAAGATCGCCCGCGACCAGCACATTCCCGCGCTCGCGGCGTCGGACGCCTTCGACCTGGCGGCCACGGTCAGCCGCTCCGGCGGGACGGAGGGCGTGGAGAACTTCTCTACCGTCGAGGCACTGCTGGACGCCCGCCCCGACATCACCGCCATCAGCTTCTGCACCCCGCCGCAGGTCCGCCATGCCGGGGCCCGCGCCGCGCTGGAGGCCGGGCGCCACGTCATGCTGGAAAAGCCGCCGGGCGCGTCGCTGTCCGAAGTGCACGCGCTGCAGGCGCTGGCCGCGGAGAAGGGCCTGAGCCTCTTCGCCACCTGGCACTCCCGTCATGCGGCCTCTGTTCCGGCCGCAAAGGCGTGGCTGGCGGACAAGGTGATCCGCTCGGTCAGGATCGACTGGAAGGAGGACGTCCGCGTCTGGCATCCCGGCCAGCAATGGATCTGGCAGGCCGGGGGACTGGGCGTCTTCGATCCCACCATCAACGCCTTTTCCATCCTGACCGAGATCCTGCCGGTGGAGGTCCACGTCACCGGGGCCGAACTGCGCTTTCCGACCAATTGCGAAACGCCGATCGCGGGCGAGATCCGCATGGATGGCCCCGACGGTCCGCTGGTCACGGCGGATGTCGATTTCCTCTACGAGGGCGATCCGTTCTGGCGGCAGGTCATCGAAACCGACGCCGGCACCCTGACGCTGAACCAGGGCGGCGCGATCATGGAGATCGACGGCGGCCCGCAGCAGGGCGAGGGCTGGAAGGAGCCCGGCATCCACGGGGAATACGACGGGCTCTATGCCCGGTTCGCCGAGCTGCTGGCCCGCAGCGCATCCGAAGTCGACCTGCGCCCCATGGTGCTGGTGGCCGATGCCTTCACCCTCGGCCGGCGCCTCGACGCGCCCGCCTTCATCGACCCGACATTGCAGAAAGGCTGACATGCTCGACAGCGCACCCCTGACCGGCAGACACCTGATCAACGGCGAATGGATCGATGGCGGCCCGTCCTTCGCCTCCGACCCCGTGACCGGCGACGCGGTCAGCGTCCAGTGCGGCGGTGCGGCCGAGATCGACGCCGCCGTTCGCGCCGCCGAAGAGGCGTTCGCCACCTACGGCTGGACCGACCGCGAGACCCGCGCCCGTTTCCTCGAAGCCATCGCCGACGAGATCGAGGCACGGGGCGCCGCCCTGACCGCCCATGGCAGTGCCGAAACCGGCCTGCCCGAGGCGCGGCTGGAAGGCGAGCGGGGACGGACGACCGGTCAGCTCCGCATGTTCGCCGACCATATCCGCAAGGGCGATTACCTCGACATCCGCCACGACGCGGCGCTGCCCGACCGCCAGCCCCTGCCGCGCCCCGATCTGCGACTGATCCAGCGGCCGCTGGGGCCGGTCGGCGTGTTCGGGGCGTCGAATTTCCCGCTGGCCTTCTCGACCGCCGGGGGCGACACCGCCGCGGCGCTCGCCGCCGGTTGCCCCGTCGTCTACAAGGGCCATCCCGGCCATCCCGCGACGGGCGAACTGGTCGCGCAGGCGATCGCCGCGGCCATCGAGAAGACCGGAATGCCCAGGGGGACCTTCGGCTTCGTCCAGTCCAACACGAACGAGGCGGGCGAGGCGCTGGTCCGGCATCCGCTGATCCGCGCGGTCGGCTTCACGGGATCGTTCCGGGGCGGCAAGGCTCTGTTCGACCTCGCCATGGCGCGACCCGAACCGATCCCGTTCTACGGCGAGCTCGGCTCGATCAACCCGGTCTTCGTGATGCCCGCCGCCCTTGCGGCGCGCGCGGCCGAAACCGGCAAGGCCTGGGCCGGTTCGCTGACCATGGGCGTGGGCCAGTTCTGCACCAATCCCGGCGTCGTCGTCCTGCCGCAGGGCGCCGAGGGGGATGCTCTCCGCGATGCCGCGCTGGCCGCGCTGGCCGAGGTCAGGCCGCAGCCGATGCTGACCGGCAGCACCGCCAGGGGCTATGCCGGCGCCGTTGCGGCAACCGCGGGCAAGGCACGTCGCCTGACCGCCGCCGCGGACGCGCCCGACCGCTGCGGTCTGCCCGCCGTCTTCGAGGTCACCGGCGCCGAATGGCTGGCCGATCCCGACCTTGCGCACGAGATGTTCGGCCCCGCCGCGATCCTCGTCCGCACGGCCGCGCCGGCGGAGATGCTGGATGTGGCCAGGTCCTTCCCCGGCCAGCTGACCGTCACGCTGCAGATGGAGGACGGCGATACCGATGCCGCCCGTGCCCTGATGCCCGTGCTGGAACGCATGGCGGGGCGTGTGCTGGCCAACAGCTTTCCCACCGGGGTCGAGGTGGCCGATGCCATGGTGCATGGCGGCCCGTTCCCGGCATCCACGAATTTCGGCGCGACCTCGGTCGGCAGTCTCGGCATCCGCCGGTTCCTGCGTCCCGTGTCGTTCCAGAACATTCCCGACGCGCTGTTGCCGGACGATCTGAAGGACGGGTGACGGCGCGTCGGGAAAAAGGAGTATCGGTGGCGGATGGTCCGCCGCCGGTGGACAGGATCCAGGGAGGTAATGGATCCTTCATCCAAAGGGAGGAATACAAATGAAGAAACTGCTCACGAGCGCCGTGTTCGTCGCCTTCGGCGCATCCGCCGCCATGGCCCAGACCGTCGGCTTTTCGCAGATCGGTTCGGAATCCGGCTGGCGCGCGGCAGAGACCACGCTGACCCGGCAGCAGGCCGAGGAAAGGGGCATCGACCTGAAGTTCTCGGACGCGCAGCAGAAGCAGGAAAACCAGATCGCCGCGATCCGGTCCTTCATCGCCCAGGGCGTGGATGCGATCCTGCTCGCCCCGGTCGTGGCGACCGGTTGGGACAGCGTGCTGGAAGAGGCGAAGGAGGCGGAGATCCCCGTCGTCCTGCTGGACCGGCAGGTGGACAGCGACGAGTCGCTCTACCTGACCGCTGTCGGGTCCGATCTCGTTCACGAGGGCGAAGTGGCCGGCCAGTGGCTGGTCGATGCCGTGGGCGGAGAGGAATGCCGCGTGGTCGAGCTTCAGGGCACGACCGGGTCGTCGCCCGCCATCGACCGGAAGGCCGGGTTCGAGAAGGCCATAGCAGGCGCCGACAACATCGAGATCGTGCGGTCCCAGACCGGTGACTTCACCCGCGCGCAGGGCAAGGAAGTCATGGAGAGCTTCCTGCAGGCCGAGGGCGGCGGCGCGGATATCTGCGCGCTCTACGCCCATAACGACGACATGGCCGTGGGCGCGATCCAGGCCATCAAGGAAGCGGGCCTGAAGCCGGGCGAGGACATCCTGATCGTGTCCATCGACGCGGTGCCGGACATCTTCCAGGCGATGGCCGCGGGCGAGGCCAACGCGACGGTCGAGCTGACGCCGAACATGGCCGGCCCCGCCTTCGATGCGCTCGAGGCCTGGATGGAAAACGGCACGGAACCGGCGAAGTTCATCCAGACCGAGTCGAAGCTCTACACCCAGGACGATGATCCGGCGGGTGAATACGAGCGTCGCAAGGATCTGGGCTACTGACTTCGACCCGAGGACCGGCGGCGGCCCTGTCCGCTGCCGGTTTCACCGCGCGGGCCCTCTGGGCGCGCGGTCGGACATGACATTCCGGTGCGACATGCTTCTGACGATCCGATCCCTGACCAAGACCTTTCCCGGCACCAGGGCGCTGGACCGGGTCGATTTCGACCTCGCCGCCGGAGAGGTCCATGCCCTTCTGGGTGAGAACGGCGCCGGGAAATCGACGCTGATCAAGTGCCTCACCGGGGCCTATGAACGCGACGAGGGCGTCATTGCGCTGGATGGCGCGACGGTCTCGCCCCGTTCGACGTCCGAGGCGCAGGAGCTTGGCATCGGCACCGTCTACCAGGAGGTCAACCTGCTGCCCAACCTGACTGTGGCGCAGAACCTGACCTTCGGGCACGAACCCACGCGGTTCGGCATGGTCGACCGCCGCGCGCAGCGGCGGCAGGCCGAGGCGATGCTGGAGGGTTACGGGCTGGATATCGACGTGGGCCGGGACCTGTCGGCCTTTTCGGTCGCGATCCGGCAGATCATCGCCATTGCCCGCGCGGTGGCGCTGTCGGGCAAGGTGCTGATCCTGGACGAACCGACCGCCAGCCTCGATGCGCGCGAGGTCGATACGCTGTTCGACGTGGTGCGCGGGCTGCGCGATCGCGGGCTGGGCATCGTCTTCGTCTCGCATTTCCTGGACCAGGTGTTCGAGCTGACCGACCGGGTCACCGTGTTGCGCAACGGGCAGAAGGTGACGACCGAACGCACCGCCGACCTGGACCGGGTGCAACTGATCGAACACATGCTGGGCCGCGCGCTGGAAAACGAGGTGGTGGGCCATGCGAAAACGCATGTGGGGCGGGACCGGCCCGAGCTGCTGTCGTTCGAGAATTTCGGCCGGCGCGGCCATGTCGAGCCATTCGACCTGAAAGTGGGCGAGGGCGAGGTGCTGGGGCTGGCCGGGCTGCTGGGATCGGGCCGCACGGAAAGCGCGGAGCTGATGTTCGGCCTGGCCACCGCCCACAGCGGCGGAGCGCGGGACCGGACCGGCGTGCTGGACCTGTCCTCGCCCCGCGCGGCCATCGCGGCGGGCTTCGGCTTTGCCCCGGAGGAGCGCAAGGAGGACGGGATCGTCGCCGACCTGTCCGTGCGCGAGAACATCGCGCTGGCCTTGCAGGCCCGCCGGGGCTGGGCGCGACCGATACCCCGGGCGGAGCAGCTGAGGCTGGCCGACGAATACATCGAGAAGCTGGACATCCGGACCTCCGGCCCCGAACAGCCCATCGGGGATCTGTCGGGCGGCAACCAGCAGAAGGTGGTGCTGGCCCGCTGGCTGGCGATGAACCCGCGCTTCCTGATCCTGGACGAACCGACCCGCGGCATCGACGTGGGCGCCCATGCCGAGATCCTCCGCCTGATCCAGCAGGTGACGGCGCAGGGCATGTCGATCCTCGTGATCTCGTCCGAGCTGGACGAGCTGATCGCCGTGGCCGACCGCGTCATCGTGGTGCGCGACCGGCGGCACGTGGCCGAGCTGACCGGGGCGGAGATCACCACCGACACCATAGTCCGCGCCATCGCCGCGCCGGATCGTGAGTTGGCGGAGCCGTCCGCATGATCGTCCTGCGCCGCGTGACCCCGCAACTGCTGACCCTTGCCGCCCTTGCTGCGCTGGTGACGCTGTTCTTCCCCGATTTCCTGCGGATCGAGGTGGTGGATGGCCGCCTCGTCGGGCCGATCATGGACATCCTGAAACGCGGCGCGCCTGTCGGTCTGCTGGCCGTCGGCATGACCCTGGTCATTGCCACGCGCGGCATCGACCTGAGCGTCGGCACCACCATGGCGATCACCGGCGCGGTGGCTGCCTGGTCGATCACCCAGGGCTACGGCCTGGGCGGGGCGCTGGCGCTGCTGGCAGGTGTGCTGGCGGGGCTGTGGAACGGCACGCTGGTGGCGATCGTCGGCATCCAGCCCATCGTGGCGACGCTGATCCTTATGACCTCGGGCCGGGGGATCGCACAGCTTGTCACCGAGGGGCGGATCCTGACCTTTTCCCACGACGGCATGGCCTTTTTCGGCTCGGGGGCGCTGCTGGGCATTCCGGCGCCCGCGCTGCTGTGGGGGCTGACGGCGGTGGCGGTGGCGCTGCTGATGCGCCGCTCGGCCCTGGGGATGCTGATCGAGGCCGTGGGCGTGAACCGCGCGGCCTCGGCCCTGGCGGGGGTCAACGCGACGGTCCTGCTGATCGCGGTCTACGTGGCCTCCGGCCTCTGCGCGGCGCTGGCGGGGATCGTCGCCACGGCCGACATTCGCGGGGCGGATGCCAACAATGCGGGCCTGTGGCTGGAGCTGGACGCGATCCTGGCGGTGGTCATCGGCGGCAATTCCCTGCTGGGCGGGCGGTTCTCCATCGCCGCATCGGTGCTGGGCGCGCTGATCATCCAGACCGTGGACACCGGCATCCTGCTGGCGGGGTTCCCCTCGGAATACAACCTCGTCATCAAGGCGGGCCTCGTCCTGGTCATCCTCGTCCTGCAGAGCCCGAACCTGGCGCATCACTGGTACGCCCTGCGCCGCGCCGCGCAGGTCCGGCGCGAGCGCGCCATGGGGGCGGCGAAGGAGACCGGCCGATGAATCCGCGCCTCTATCCGCTGGCCGCGACGATCGCGATCTTCCTGCTGGCCTGGGTGGTCTGCGTGATGCAGTTCCCCTACATGCTGTCGACCCGCGTGGTGGGCAACCTGCTGACCGACAACGCCTACCTGGGTATCGTCGCCGTCGGCATGACGGTGGTGATCCTGTCGGGCGGCATCGACCTGTCGGTGGGGTCGGTCATCGCCTTCTCGGGGGTCTTCATCGCGGTGATGCTGCGCGACAGCGGGCTGCACCCGCTGGCGGTCTTCGCGCTCTTGCTGGTGGTGACATCGGCCTTCGGCGCGGCCATGGGGTGGCTCATCCACACCCTGGCCATGCCGCCATTCATCGTGACGCTGGCGGGGATGTTCCTGGCGCGCGGCGCGGCCTACATGCTGACGATCGACTCCGTGCCCATCGACCATGCCTTCTACGACGTGCTGGACGACGCCTATTACCTGATGCCGGGCAAGGGGCGGCTGACCCTGATCGGGGTGGTGATGCTGCTGACGGTCCTGGTCGGCATGATCGTCGCGCATCGCACCCGCTTCGGCGCTTCGGTCTTCGCGCTTGGCGGAGGCGAGGCGACCGCGCGGCTGATGGGCGTGAGGGTCGGTCGCACGACGGTCGCAATCTACGCGTTCTCGGGCCTGATGGCGGGGCTCTCGGGGATCGTCTTCTCGATCTACACCAGCTCCGGCTATCCGCTGGCCACGGTGGGGACCGAGCTGACGGCGATTGCCGCCGTGGTGATCGGGGGCACGCTGCTGACCGGGGGGGCGGGCTTCGTCTTCGGCACGCTGATCGGGGTGCTGACGATGGGGCTGATCCAGACCTACATCGTGTTCGACGGCACGCTGTCCAGCTGGTGGACCAAGATCATCATCGGCCTGCTGCTGCTGGCCTTCATCCTGCTCCAGAAGGGGCTGCTGCGGGTCACCACGGCACGGGCCGGGGCATGACGGCCTGGATCGCGGCGGATTGGGGCACCTCCCGGCTGCGCCTCTGGGCCATGGATGCGGACGGAGAGGTGATCGCCACCGCCACCTCCGAGGCCGGGATGGGCCGCCTGTCGCCGCCGGATTTCGAACCGGCCTTCCTGGCCGCGGCGGGTGATCTGTTGCCCGATGTCGGGCCGGTCGAGGTGCTGATCTGCGGCATGGCGGGGGCGCGGACCGGCTGGCAGGAGGTGTCCTATACAGCCGTTCCCTGCGCTCCGGTGACCCGGCCCGAGATGATCGTCGCCGAAGATCCGCGCCTGTCGGTGCGGATCATCCCCGGCCTCGGCCAGACCGCCCCGCCCGACGTGATGCGCGGCGAGGAAACGCAGATCGCGGGCTTCCTGTCGGACCGTCCGGACCATGAGGGCGTGATCTGCCTGCCCGGAACACATACGAAATGGGCGCGCGTGGCGGACGGACAGGTTCAGGGTTTCCGCACCGCCATGACCGGCGAGTTGTTCGAACTGCTGAGCGCGCGCTCGACCCTCGCGGGCTTTGCCGGTGAGGGCTGGGACGATGCCGCCTTCGATGACGCCTGCGCGGAGGCGGTCCGGTCACCCGGCGCCCTGGCCGCCGATCTTTTCGGTCTGCGCGCGGCGGCCCTGCTTGAGGGCTTCGGACCCGGCGCGGCGCGGGCGCGTCTGTCCGGCCTTCTGATCGGGCACGAGGTCGGCGCGCTGCGGGACCTGTGGCGGGATCGTCCGGTGGCACTGGTGGGCGACGACCGGCTGGTCGATCTCTACCGCCGGGCCTTGCAGTCCGCCGGGCAGAGGGCCGAGAGTTTCGGAGCGGAGGCGCTGACGCTCGCGGGCCTGCGCCTCGCCCGTCGACATTTCGGAAAGGACGCATCGTGAGACAGATCGTCGCCATCCTGCGCGGCATCACGCCGGCAGAGGTCGAAGGCGTCGCGCAGGCACTGCTCGACGCCGGGATCACCCGGATCGAGGTGCCGCTGAATTCGCCCGCTCCGCTGGACAGCATCGCCCGACTGGCGGCGGCCTTCGGCAGCCGGGCCGAAATCGGGGCCGGCACGGTGCTGGAGCCATCCCAGGTGCGCGACGTCGCGGATGCGGGCGGACGGCTGATCGTGTCGCCCGACACCAACGCGGCGGTGATCGAGGAAACGAAACGCCTCGGCCTGACCTCCTGTCCGGGGGCGATGACGCCGACGGAATGCTTCGCCGCCCTGCGGGCGGGGGCGGATGCGATCAAGCTGTTCCCGGCCTCGCTGATCGGCCCCGCCGGGCTGGCCGCGATCCGCGCTGTCCTGCCGCCCGAGACAACGGTGCTGGCCGTCGGCGGTGCGGGGCCGGAAAACTTCGCGGAGTGGATCGGCGCCGGGGCCTCGGGGTTCGGGGTCGGCACCGCGCTCTACCGGCCCGGCGACACGGCCGAGGCGGTCGCGGACCGGGCAGCCCGGCTGGTCGCGGCGTATGACGAGGCGATGCGATGACGCGGGTATACGACGAAACGGCCTGCGAACTGGGCGAGGGGCCGTTCTGGCATCCCGAACGACAGGAGCTTTTCTGGTTCGACGTCCTCGGACACCGCCTCCTGTCGCGCGGCGCGGAGGGCGCGCAGGCCCGGGACATGGGCGAACACGCCTCCGCCGCGGGCTGGATCGACCGGGACAGGCTGATCGTGGCAACGGAAAGCGGGCTCTACCGGTTCGATCTCGAAACCGGGACGCGGGAGCTGATCGTGGCGCTGGAGGCCGACAGGCCGGACACCCGATCCAATGACGGGCGGGCCGATCCGATGGGCGGCTTCTGGATCGGGACGATGGGCAAGAAGGCCGAGGCGCGCGCGGGGGCGATCTATCGGTATCACGAGGGTCGGCTGGAGCGGCTGTTCCCGGAGATCACCATCCCGAACGCGATCTGCTTCGCGCCGGACGGACGCCGCGCCTATTACGCCGACACGCCGCGGCAGCGGATCTGGATCGTCCCGCTGGACGCCGATGGCTGGCCCGATGGACCGTCCGAGGTCTTCGTCGATCTGCGCAGCGAGGGGCTGAACCCCGACGGCGCGGTCGTGGATGCAGAGGGCGGGCTGTGGAACGCGCAATGGGGCGCGGGCCGGGTCGTGCGCTACCTGCCGGACGGACGCGCGGACCGCGTGATCGACCTGCCCGCACGGCTGACGACCTGCCCCTGCTTCGGCGGGGCGGCGCTGGACCGGATGTTCGTCACCAGCGCGTGGGAAGGCCTGGCCGAGCGTTCCCCGTCGGATGGACAGACCTTCGCGGTCGATCCCGGCTGCATCGGGCTGCCCGCGCCACGGGTCCGGGCGTGAGCGGAGCGGAGGTTTTCGGCCACCTGCCGGACGGGCGCCCCGTCGAGCGGTATCGCATCGCCGCGGGTGATCTGGAGGGACTGGTCATGACCTGGGGCGCCACGGTTCAGGACCTGCGCTATCGCGGCCAGCGCGTCATGATCGGGGCGGATACGCTGACCCCCTATCTGGAAGAACTGGTCTATGCCGGCGCCATCGTGGGCCGGTTTGCCAACCGGATCGGACGGGCACGCTTCGCGCTGGATGGCGACACCTTCGCGACCGATCCCAACTTTCGTGGCCGTCACACCCTGCATGGCGGGGCAGAGGGCACCGGCAATCTCCTGTGGACGGTGGACGAGCTTCGGCAGGATCGCATCCGCCTGACCCTGACGCTGCCCGACGGGCACATGGGTTTCCCCGGTGAAATGACCGTTTCAGCCTGCTACGGCATCGAACCGCCCGGCACCCTTCGCGTGGTGATCGAGGCCCGGACGTCCCGCGCCACGCCCTGCAGCCTTGCCCATCACGGCTATTTCGCGCTGGACGAGAGCGGAACGATCACGGACCACATGCTGGAAATCGCGGCGGAACGCTACCTGCCCGTCGACGCCGACCTCATTCCGGAGGGACCGCCGATGCCGGTCGCAGGAACGGCGTTCGATTTCCGATCGGCGAGGGCGGTCGGGCAGGCGGGTTACGACCACAATTTATGCCTGTCGGACGCCGCTGTGCCGCTACGCCCGGTCGCCCGGTTGCTCGGCCCTGCCAGCGGTCTGGCGATGCAGGTCGCGACAACCGAACCGGGTCTGCAGGTCTATGACGGCGCGCATCTTGGCGGGGCGCGGGCGCATGATGGCAGGGCACTCGAACCGAAGGCCGCGATGGCGCTGGAGGCGCAGGCCTGGCCGGACAGCCCGAACCGTCCGGAGTTTCCCGACTCCATTCTGCGACCGGGAGAGACCTACCGGACCGAAACGACCTACACGTTTTCCGGTGATGGTCTGGTCTAGGTCGTCGGTCTGAAAGCTGCGGACAGTACGCGGAGCAGGTCAGCTTCGATCCGGTCGAGGAAGAGCGGGGCGAGAACGCCCAGCCGAGAAAACGGCTTCCCGCCAGAACTCGTCGTCAAGCCAAGCTTGCCGCGCCTGACCGATTGGCCGGTCCACCGATGGCGCTGGACTTCGCACGCGTACAGGGTGGTAATGTTGCTGTCGCAGAACCTCGACCCGGTTCGACATGCCCGAGGCGAGCCGATATTCGAAAGAACCGGAAAGGTCGAAAGCAGGTCCGAATGGGCAAATCATCAAACAACCGACGAGCGGCCCGAACGAATGTGAAGGACGATCCGGAAATCGGTCGAACCACCTCGACCGCCATCGGGAGTTCCGCGTCCGCAGGAAACTCTGGCGGCGTCGCAGGCACGGATTCCGGCCTGGAAGAGCGTGAGGCTGGCTGCTGATGTCCATCGTGGAGAGGCGGGACGCCTTCGACGGATTGGTAGCAGCCTTCAAGAGGTGCGTGATTCCCGTTCTGGAAAGCATGGAGTTTGTCCCATCCATCTTCTCCACTCACCACTTCGGGGCGGATGGTCGGGATGCTGTGTTTACCTTCATCTCCCTGCAGGAGCCGCGCATCCTGGATTTGATCTACTTCATCATAAGCTCGGAGGAGTTGTCGATAAAGGTGTTCTACAACAGAATTGGTCTTGATGAGGATGTTGGCAGTCTATCCGAGTTTCGCGGAATGGGCGGATTGCAGCTTCTCCTCATGCCTGCCCGGCGCACGGAAAAGGAAATCCATCGATGGGTTCCCCTGCCTTTCTTGAGGATCCCGAAGAGTTATTCGGTAAGGCGCAGAGCCTCTGGACAGGCTCTGGCGAAATCCATCGACAGCGTTGTCACGGACCTCTCGAACGACATCGCACACTTCGACATCATCCGATCGGAATGGGATGAAGAGCACGAACTCGTCGAGATGAGCATTTCTGCCCTGGCCTAGAGTGCCGCTCTCGGAGCCTTGTGGTCAGGGTCCGGAATCGACCTGCCTCTGAACCGCTTTGGGTTTCCGGAGGGTCCGACGAACCTCACCTCAAGACCTCGGGCGAAATCGGACCGCAGAGACCTTCCGTGATTGCGATGTGGATCCTGCGTCTCCGGGACGGCATTCGTCGAAATGCAGTGACTGTTCCCGACCGGGCCGGGGAACCCCGAAACCTCTGCCGGCGCGCGGTTCCAGATCGCGGAGGAGAATGGTGGTGGTGGCAGTCTTCGGCGAACCGGTCTCTCGTCTTCTGCTCTGGTTAACAGGGAAATTACAGGGAATTTCCTGCTCTGGAGCCTGCTCCGGGCGGAATGACCTCTGAATTGCGTCGCAGGAACAAGGACTTGCGGGCGATTTCCCTGCGCAGAGGAACAGGGAATTCCGGACGCAGGAACAGGGATTTCCGGACGCAGGAACAGGGAAGAGTTCAAATCGGAACAGGGAAGTTGTGTACGGAAACACCGAAGCGCGCTTGGTAGAAGTTGACGCTGACGGAGAGCCCCGGGCCGGCCTCTGCGCAGATGCTGGGGCGGCGGGTTGTGCTTCTACCAGATGTGGTGTATATGTCCTTTCGGATGAGTCTGCCCCAGCCGTGTGGCCGACCTGTTACACCGATGACAGAGGACCGAGGAGACGCCGGCAACGGTGTCCGCGGGCCGAAGATGGAAAGTCCGCTGCTCCATCCGCAGCGGCATCAATCGATGACACATCGCGCGCCGAGCGCACCACCTGATCCATGGTCCGCCACCGCGGACGCATTCCCGAGTTCCATGCATGGCATACATCGAACAGATCGGTATCGCACAACTCACGCCCTGGGCGCGCAATGCCCGGACCCACTCCAGGAAGCAGGTGCGCCAGATCGCGGACAGCATCCGGACCTTCGGGTTCACCAACCCGGTGCTGATCGACGAGAACCGCACGATCCTCGCCGGTCATGGCCGGGTCGCTGCGGCGCAGCTGCTCGGCATGGCCGAGGTGCCATGCCTGCGGCTCGACCACATGAGCGAGGCCGAGAAGCGGGCCTACGTGCTGGCCGACAACAAGCTGGCGTTGAACGCCGGATGGGACGAAGACCTTCTGGCGGCGGAACTCGGAGCCCTGATGTCCGCCGATCTCGGGTTCGATATCGGCGTCACCGGCTTCTCGATTCCCGAGATCGACGGCATCCTCGACACGGTGGCGCCGGAGGAGCCCGGCGATCCGGAAGACGACGTCGTGCCGGAGGCGGCGCCGCGCCGGGTACAGCCGGGCGACCTCTGGCAGCTTGGTCCGCACCGGCTGATCTGCGGCGATGCCCTCGATCCCGCGGTCGTCGGTGCGTTGATGTCGGGCGAGCAGGCGCGGATGGTCTTCACCGATCCGCCCTACAACGTGCCCATCGAGGGCCATGTCGGTAATTCCGGAAAGGTGAAGCACCGGGAGTTCGCGATGGCTGCGGGCGAGATGAGCCGGACCGAGTTCACGGCGTTCCTCGCGCGTGCGTTCCGCAATCTGGCCGATCACAGCCTCGATGGCTCGATCCATCTTGTCTGCATGGACGGGCGTCACCAGGGCGAGATGCTGGAGGCGGGACAGCAGGTCTACGACGAGCTGAAGAATCTGATCGTCTGGGTGAAGGACAACGGCGGCATGGGCACGTTCTACCGCTCCCGTCACGAGCTGATCTACGTCTTCAAGAAGGGTGACGCGCCACACGTGAACACCTTCGAACTCGGTCAGCACGGCCGCTACCGGACCAACGTCTGGGAGTACCGCGGCGTGAACTCCCGGCGGGCGGGGCGGATGAAGGAGTTGAAGCTGCACCCGACCGTGAAGCCGGTGCAGATGATCGCGGACGCGATCCGCGACGTGTCGGGGCGCGGCGAGATCGTGCTGGATCTCTTCGGCGGCTCCGGCTCGACCCTGATCGCGGCAGGCAAGTCCGGACGGCGGGCCTTCCTCTGCGAACTGGACCCGATCTACTGCGACCGGATCATCGCCCGCTGGGAAGCCCATGCGAAGGACGAGGCCGAGCAGCTGATCTGTGGCTATGCACCCCCCGCCACGATCCGTGAGGCGGCCGAATGAGTGAAGGAAAGGGCAGGGGGCTCCTGCCCCCGAACGACTACGAGGTGGGCTACGGCAAACCTCCGGTCGCCTCGCGGTTCCGGCCGGGACAGTCCGGGAACCCGAAGGGCCGCCCGAGAGGCGCGAAGAACAAGCGGCCCGGTCTGCACGAGGAGCGGATGAAGGACATCATCCTCGACGAGGCGTACCGCGGCATCACCGTCCGTGATGGTGATCGCAACGTGACGATCCCGATGGCGCAGGCGGTGATCCGGTCGCTGGCCGTCAACGCCGCGAAGGGTCAGCACAGGGCGCAGCGCCTCTTCGCCGAGCTGCTGGCCGCGACCGAGACGTCGCGCAAACGGCTGCACGACGAATATTTCGAGACGGCTCTGGAGTACAAGCTGGCCTGGGAGAAGGAACTGGATCGTCGTCGCAGATCCGGTCTGACGCATCTGCCCGATCCCTTGCCCCATCCCGACCAGATCGTCCTCGACATGCAAGAGGGCACGGTGCGGATGTTCGGGCCGATGACCCGCGAGGAAAAGCAGCTGATCGACAACTGGGAGGCACGCAAGGGGCAGATCGCGGACGCGGTTGCAGAGTTGACCTCCGCTCTGGAAGTGGAAACCGATCCGGATGAAAGGGCGGAGATCCAGCGCCACATCGATCTGGGGCGGAAGATGCTGGGGCAGATCCGGGAGGCGCTGCCGGATGTGAACCAGGATCGATAGTCGATAGTAAGGGTCCGACGTCAGCTTCTGAACGCTCGGGCGGGGCTGGTCGCCACGCTCCAGATCGGTGGTTCGCTGAGCGCCCGGACCATGGACATCACCAGGTTCCGGTCCGTCGATGATGCCGACGTGATGGGCCAGTCGGGTGACAAGATCGGAGAAATCGAGGAGAAACTGGTGGACGGATCGGGCAACCCGGTCGCTGCCGGGATCGAGGTCGGCGGCTTCCTGGATCCGGGCATAGACGACGTCGTGATCATGCTCTCCGACATGACCTTCGAGGTCGACGCCTACCGGACCGCCACGACCGAGGGACAGCTGCAGAGCCTGCCTGCCCGGGACGATTGATAAACTTCGGGTGCGCTCCGGGAGGGGCTGCCGGCAGTAGCCCGGACCCGTCATCGCGGGAGGTCGACGACGAGTCGTCGCGCGATCGACATCTCGACCCTCACCGGTCCTTCCGGCTGAGGTACGAACTGGTC
>Ga0310345_10000078_pt1 | contig 213836 bp, 173 predicted proteins | sample HC15DNA20500_MG_FD_204667 | JGI IMG/M metagenome (GOLD analysis project Ga0310345, IMG submission 204667) | Marine microbial communities from station ALOHA, North Pacific Subtropical Gyre - HC15-DNA-20-500_MG | ecosystem: Environmental > Aquatic > Marine > Oceanic | place: Pacific Ocean... | reverse complement strand
TCACCCGGCTCGCCTTCGGCTTCCACTCTCATGCGCCCCTGATCGCCCTCGCGATGCTCAAGCTCGGTGGGCTCTGCCCCCCTCTTCCTGCACGACCGTGACCCACGAATGGGTGAGGAGAGCCAAATATTTTGCCGCACCTTGCACGCGCGCGAGCGCGTGAGATGAGGGAGGGAGCTCGAGCCGGCTCGAGACGACGGCAGGCGACGAGCGCAGCGAGGTCGCCGCACGCGCCATCCCCCCGGGTTCGATCCCGCGACAGCGGGCGGCCAGCGCGCGCGCAGCGCGAGCGCGAGCCGCAGGGCCCCCAGCGCCCCGTCGCTGGGGTCGCGGCGCGAGCGCGAAGCGCGAGGCGCCGGCGGAGTCGGGAGGGGGGCCCCATTGGCGCTTTGCCCAATGGGGGGAGGGTTTGCACCAAACCCTCCAAAAAGCTCAGGACTCGAGCAGCTCGCGCACGTCGCGGGCGTGGAGGCCGAGCAGGTAAAGCACCCGGTCGAGGCCGCCGGCGCTGAGGCTCGTGTCCGCCGACTCCTTGAGCGCGGGCTTGGCGTGGAACGCGATCCCGAGCCCGGCGCGCTCGAGCATCATCGCGTCGTTGGCGCCGTCCCCGATCGCGATCGTCTGCTCGAGCGCGATGCCCTCCTGCTGCGCGATCGCGTCGAGCAGGTCGGCCTTGCGGCTCGGGGTCACCACCGGGTCGAGCACCCGGCCGGTCAACGCGCCGCCCTCGACCTCCAGGCGGTTGGCGTACGCGTAGTGGAGCCCGAGCTCCTCCTTGACGGCGTTGGCGGCGAAGTCGAAGCCGCCGCTGATCACCGCGGTGCGGAAGCCGAGGGTGTGCAGCACCCGCAGCAGCTCGCGAGCCCCGGCCTGCAGCGGGAGGCGCGCGGCGAGCTCCTTCGCCCGCGAGAACGGCAGCCCCGCGAGCATCCGGACCCGCTCGCGCAGGCTCGCCTCGTAGTCGAGCTCCCCCTCCATCGCCCGCCGGGTGATGTCGGCCACCGCCGCCTCCACCCCGTGCAGTCGCGCCAGCTCGTCGATGACCTCCACCTGGATGAGCGTGGAGTCCATGTCCATCACCACCAGGCGCTTGCTGCGGCGGGTGAGCCGCTCGCGCTGCACGGCCACGTCGAGGTCTCGGGTCGCCTCGGCCTCGAGCAGGGCTCGCCGCAGGCCGGCCGCGCGCGCGTGGTCGGGGAAGGCGCAGGTGATCTCCACGCTGGTGAGCCCGTCCTGGCTGAGGCGCCGGATCCACTCGATGTTCGCCTCGTGATCGGCGAGCGCCCGGGTCAGGGCGTGCAGCCCGGAGGCGCCGAGGGCGTCGCCGATCGCGGTGACCGCGTAGCGCGGCCGGCCGTCCGACGCGTCCGGGTCGTCGAGCCGGCGGGTGGAGAGCTCGAGCTCCATTCCGTCCACCGCCTCGCGCAGCGCGCCGACCAGCCCGTCGGGGTCACCGGTCTCGACCAGCAGGCAGAGCGTGAGGTGGGTGCGCACCACCACCTGCTCGATGTCCACCAGCGCGGCGCCGCGGCGGTCGAGGACCTCGGTGAGGGCGGCGGTGATGCCGCGGTGGTCGGGCCCGGTGACGGTGACGAGGAGGCTGCCGCTCATGGGCGCACGCGTGCATCGAGTTGGCGCGCCGTGCAACCGCCGCCCCGGTTTTTCCAGGCCGCCGACTCGCGCAGCGGGTGAAATTGCCGGCCCGGGGGTCCCCCGGCGAGGGTGTTCGCATGCGCTGGTCTCTCCATGCCCTCCTCGCGCTCGCGATCACGTCCCCGACCGTCGCCGCCGCCCAGGCGGTGCCCATCGTCTACTCGCGCTGCGCGCGCACCGACGCGCCCCGGGAGATCACCGCCGACGTCACGATCGGGGGCGCCACCCGCTCGGCCAGCCGCACGCTCACCGGGTGGGACGTCTACGACCGGCTGCCCGACGTGACCCACTTCCTCGGCGGCTTCAACGCCCCCTGCGACCTCGTCTACCGGGACGCGGCGGGCACCGAGCGCGTCCTCTATGACTGCGCCTCCACGTCGACGGTGGAGGCGAGCTGCGCGGCGATGGATCCGATGGTCTCCTTCGACGGGGCCACCGTCGCCTTCAGCGTGTTCCGGGGCCCGCTGTCGGCGATCACGACCACGATCAACGCCCAGGTGCTCGACCCCGACGCGGACAACGCGGTCGTGGGCCGCTTCGACACCGGGGGCCACGTGATCGCGACCGAGTCGGCGCAGATCCACCTCGTGGACGTGGCGACGGGCGAGCTGACCGCCCTGCCCTTCGTGGACGGCGAGATCGACGCCGGGCCCGCGTTCCTGCCGGACGGGCGCCTGATGTTCACCTCCACCCGGGAGGGCAACCAGAGCACGATCGTCTTCCGCACCGGCGGCAACGGGCGCCGCGGCGCGCGCCTGTTCACGATGGACCTCGACGGCCGCAACGTGGACCTCGCCTCGCCGGACGCGCTCGGGGTCGAGGAGCACCCCTTCGTGCTGAGCGACGGCCGCGTGGTCTTCTCGAGCTGGCAGGTCGGCATGGGGCTGCCCTTCCGGCACACCAACGGCTCGACCGGCGGCTTCACCACCCTCGACAACCTCTTCCACCTCTTCACCCGCGACCCGGACGGCTCGCACGTCTTCGCCTTCTACGGGCAGCACGCCGGCGACCACACCCACGTCACCTCGCTCGGGCACGACCACAAGGCCGCGCACTTCATCACCCAGACCGGCGACGGGCGCGTCTGGTTCGTCGACTACTACCGCGGCAACAACAACGGGCTCGGCATGATCGTCGGCGTCATGCCGGAGCCGGAGGGGCAGGAGGGCTTCGGCCCGGACGAGATGCCCCGGCGCGGCGACCTCTACGCCCCGCGCGACGCGATGACCTTCGCGACCTGGTCGACGAGCAACGACTCGATGGCGCGGCCCTACGACGGGACCGAGCCGCTCGCGCACCCGGCCTACGCCGACCCGATGCCCTTCTTCGGCAAGGTCGGGCACCCGGCGGCGGCCGACGACGGACTGGTGCTCGTCTGGGGCAAGGGCCCTTGCAGCACGGTGGCGTCGAACGGCATCTTCCGCGCGCTCGACCGCGAAGCGCCCCCGCTCACCAGCGGCAGCGGGCAGGGCACCGCCGTCAACGTGGTGAGCTCCCTCGGCATCGACACGCCGGGCTGCGACGCGGGCATCTACCGCTCCACCCGCGTGCCCTCCGAGAGCCCGCTCGACCTGGAGCTGCTCGTCGACAGCCGCGAGTGGCACGAGATCCAGCCGCGGGCCGTGCTCCCCTACGCGGAGATCCACGGCACGCCGCAACCGCCGGCACGCCCGCGGAGCGACCTCGCCGACGCCCACCACAGCCTCGAGGTCGGCGCGCCCTTCGGCCTGCTCGGCGCGGCGTCGATCCTCGACCGCGAGACCCACCCCCTCGGCGGCATCCACTTCGGCGGCGAGCACCAGTTCCACAACCAGGGCACCGACACCATCGACTACGCCGACGACGAGCTCTGCGGGGTGCGCATCCTCGGCGCGATGCCGAACATGGGCCGGAACGCGCACGACGAGATCGCCAACGCCGCGGGCGAGCGGCTCGCGATCCTCGGCGAGATCTCGGTCCGCAACCTCGACCCGTCGGGGGCGCCGCGCCTCGACCCGAGCGGCAACCCGGACACCAGCTTCCTGGTGCGCTTCCCCGCCGACGTCCCCTACTTCATGCAGGGCATCGACTGCGAGGGGCGCACCCTCAACACCGACCAGAGCTGGCAGTCGCTCCGCCCCGGCGAGGTCAAGACCTGCGGCGGCTGCCACGTGCACTCGCGCGAGTCGCGGGTGAGCTTCGCCGAGACCTGGGCCGCGACCGACGGCTACGCGGTGCAGCGCCTCGGCGAGGGCCGGGTGCCGCTCCTCGGTGCGGAGCCGCGCGGGGTCGAAGGCTACGGATTGCAGATCGATCTTCAGCGCGACGTCATGCCCATCTTCCAGCGCCGCTGCGTCTCCTGCCACGGCGGCGACACGCCCGAGGCGGGCCTCGCCCTCGACGTCCCCGGCACCGAGGCGGGCTCCACCTGGCACTGCCTCGTCCGCGACGGCGCGCAGAGCTGCGTGCCCGAGGCGCTCCGGTGGCGCGCGAGCGACGGTCGCACCGCCCTCCGTCGCCCGCAGCTCACCCGCTACCTGCGCGCCTTCAACAGCCGCGGCAGCCTGCTCTACTGGAAGGCCGCGAACGCGCGGACCGACAACCGCACCGACGACCAGTTCGACGACAGCAGCCCGGACATCGACCGGGACATCGACTTCGGCGCCGACCACCCCACCGACATCACGCCCGAGGAGCTGGGGATCCTCTCGCGCTGGATCGACCTCGGCGCGCCGGGCGGCCCGATGGAGCTGCGCGACACGCAGCGGCCGACCCTCACCCTGGCCGCCACCGCGAGCGGTGACGCGGTGACCCACCTGCACGTCGGCACCGTGGACCTGGGCAGCGGGGTGGCCCCCGAGACGCTCGAGCTCTGCGTGCTCGACGAAGCCGGCGCCTGCGCCGTGACCCTGCCGGCCGCCGCGGAGATGCACGGCGTGCTGACGATCGCGCTCGAGACCCCGCTGTCCGACCCCGAGGTCGAGGTCCAGGCCCGGGTGGAGGACGCGGCCGGCAACGCGAGCGTCCTGCGCCGGACCGTTCGCTACCTGCTCGACGCGCCTCCCCCGCCGCCGCCGCGCCCCACGGTCGACGGCGCCATCGCCTCCCCCGACGGCGGCACCTCGCCTCCCGAGACCGTCGACGGAAGCTGCGGGTGCCGCGCCGCGGGGTCCGACGGCGGGCGCCCCCTCGCGCTGCTCGCCGCGCTGATGGGCCTGGTGGCGTGGCGTCGCCGCCGCTCAGCGTGAGCGCTTCTTCGCCTTCGGCTTCTTCGGCGGCAGCGACTCGGCGTGCTCGACGCCCATCGCCACCCAGCCCGAGAGCTGGGCGGCGGTTCGCACGCCGGCCGGGTCGACGTAGACCATCCCCTTCAGGGAGCGCCCGGTGAAGGTCATCTCCTTGGCGTGCTCCCTCGCGAGCGCCGCCTCGGAGGCGTCCTTGCCGACCCGCACCATCAGCTCCCCGCCCTGCGCCTCCCCGGTGATGCCGCACGCCATGTGCCCCCGGACGAGGAAGCACAGCCCGCCGAACATCTTCTTCTCCTCGACCGCCGCGACCCCCACGAGCGCGTCCCGCACCCGCGCCGCCAGCTTCTCGTCGTACGCCACGCAGAGATTGAAGACCCCGCCCCTCCGGCCGTCAACGCTGACCGGGGCCACCGACAGAGGTAGGCTCGAGCCGAGAGGGGGAGACGTGAGAGAAGAAACGCATCGCGCGCGCGCGCTCGGGGGGCGAGCGGCGCTCGTGCTCCTCGTGACCACGCTCATCGGAGGCCTCGGGGCCACGGCGGAGGCCCAGGCACCGGACGCGCTCGCGCGGCTCCACATCCTGAACGCCGGCATCAACCTGGGTTGGGTCAACGGCATCCTCGAGACCGAGGGCGGGCTGACCCCCGCGAATCAGCCGGAGATCGCGACCGATCTGGCGAACGCCGCGGCGGCGATCAGCGCGCTCGTGCCGCTGATCTCTTCGCCCCCCTACGACACGCGGCCGTTCGTGGCGGTGAACGAGCGGATCCTCCGCTTCGCCAACGGCTTGGGGGCCATGTCGCGGGCCCAGGCGCTCCGGGAGATCGCGCAGATCCGCGCCAGCATGCGCACGGCGCTCGCCGTGTACCTGGACGCACGCACCCGCCGCGTGGTCGCCCAGTCCAACTGCGACGGGGCGCTCTTCGACGTCGGCTACCACTTCGGCACCGGCAACACGGCGATCCAGCGGGGCAATACCAGCCTGGAGCGGCGCGCGCGCGGACAGCTGAGCGAGGCCATCGCGGGGGGTGAGCGCGCGGCCCGCCGGCTCGCCTGTTACTTCCCGGGCGGCGCGCTCCGCTCGCTCCCGGTGATGAGCGCGCCGAGCCCGAGCACCTACCGACGCGCCCGGCCCCGGCTCCAGGCGATGGCGAGGGCGCGCGCCGGCTCGCTCGCGTCGCCGGGCGGGCCCAGCGCCGCTCCCCCGGCCCGACCCGCCACCGGAGGCGTGCACGCGCGGCCCGTGCCCGCTCCCGCGCCGTCACCGCCCCCGGCCGGCGCCGCCGGTCGACCGGACCTGAGCTGCGCCTGGTCGTCCCGCTGGGGCGCGATCCACTGGGGCGAGGGGTGGTACGGGGCGCGGAACAAGACCCTGCGCGGCCAGCTCCGCCGCGAGGGAGGGCGCTGGGTCTACCGGGGCACGTGGGGTCGCACCGACAGCAGCCGCACGGGCACGGTCGTGTTCACCTTCGACTCGCCGACGCACTTCGACGGCTACTACACGTACGCGGGATCGAGCACCCGACACGGCTGGTCGGGCTCCGGCGACTGCCGCTGACGCGCGAGCGGCGGCCCTGACCGCCGCCGCAGCTTCACTCCCCGAGGCGCTCGCGGGCGTCGGCGTCGTCGGGGTCCATGTCGAGGGCGCGCTCCCAGGCGCGGCGCGCGCCGGGTCGGTCGCCGCTCGCCTGCCGGGCGTCGCCGAGCAGCACCTGGTAGCGGGCGCGGCGGCGGCGCAGGGTGGCCGCGCGCTCGGCGTGCTCGAGGGCCAGCTCGGGCTCGCCGAGATCGAGCGCGAGCCGCGCGAGCCCGGCGTGCGCGTGCGGGTTGGCGTCGTGGACCTCGATGGCCCGCTCGAACGCCGCCCGCGCCTCCGGCAGCCGGTTGTTCCGCCGGTGCTCCCGCGCCTCGTCCACGTGCGCGTCGCTCGCCTCCCGCGCCGCCTCCGGATCGAGCTCGGCAGCGGTTTCGGCGAAGGACTCGGCTGCGGTCTCGGCTTCGGGCTCGGCTTCGGGCTCGGCTTCGGTCTCGGTCTCGGCCGCGGCTTCGGTCTCGGCCGCGGCTTCGGTCTCGGCCGCGGCGACGGCCGCGGTGTCACCCACGGCAGCCCCGGGCGGGCTCGCCGCCGGGATCGAGTCCGGCACATCGGCCGCCGCCACGCCCTCCGGCGCCGCCTCCGGTCGAAGCAGGAACCACCACGCCGCCCCGGCGCCGACCACCCCGAGCCCGAAGACCACCGCCGCGACCCCGAGCACCAGCCCGAGCCCGGAGGAGGACTTCTTCGGCGCCGCCGCGGGCGCGACCGCCGCGACCGGAGCCGGCGCGGGGATCGGCGGCGGCGTCGCTTGCGCGATCGGCGGCGGCGGATCGCTCGGCACCGAAGGCGCGGGCGGCGGGGGCGCGATCGCCTCCTGCCGCGACGTGGTGTCGGCGTCCGCCTCGCCGTAGCCCGGCGGGCGCAGCGCGACCGGACGATGCGGGGACGTCGTGTCCGGGTCGTTCATCGACGCCGCGAGCAGCTCCGACGCGACGCTGTCGATCGTCTCGTCGTCGGACGGGAACGGCGCCGGCTTGGTCGCGTCGTCGAGCGCGAGCTTCACCTCGGGCAGCTCGTGCGGGCGGGTCACCGCCTCGTGCACCGCGTCGATCTGCAGCGGCGCCTGCTGGGGATCGGTGACGTCTTCCTCGGGGGCGGCGGCGAGCACCGCGGCCGCGGCCGGGAAACGCGAGATGCCCCCCGGCAGCGTGCTCCGCTGGCCCGGCATGCGGGCGGCGGCGTTCGGCGGGCGCGGGGGCTTGGGCCGCTGCTCGTCGCGCCAGGCGGCCACCGCGGCGTCGCGCTTCTCGACCGTCTCCGGGTCGTCGTCCCAGTCGAGCCCCTCGAGCCCGGCGGACTGCTGCGCCGGCCCGGGCCCGGCCTCGGTGAGCGACGCGATGTCGCCGACGAAGCGGTCGAGCAGCTGACGCGCCTTGGCCTCGTCGCCGGGGCGCACCTTGATCTGAGCCAGGCTGGGGGCGCCGGTGCGCTTCGCCAGCTCGCTCGCCGCCGTGCGGAGCAGGTTCTCGACCGGCACCGTGGCCGGCGCCGCCTCGCCCTCCCCGAGCTTGTCGAGGATGCGCAGGATGTCGGCCGCCACCTCGCCGCCGGACTCCTTGCGCGGCACGATCTCGACCCCGCGCTGGCGCGCCTCGAGCCGGGCGGCGAGCTTGCCGTGGGGCACGATGATCGCGAAGGGCCCGCGCTCCGCGCCGACCTCCTCGAGCACCGCGACCCCGCCGTCTTCGGCCGCGTCGCCGAACATCACCGTGAGGTCCGGCGCGCGGGCCGCGATCTTCAGGCTCGAGACGCCGAGCACGCGCGAGCGCACCCCGAGCCCCTCCAGCTCTCGCCGGACGTCGTCGACGAAGGTCGGGTCGTCCTGGCCCACGAAGGCCACCCGACGCGCTCCCCCTGTGCTGGCGCCGCTCATCGGTCCCGGGGAGTCTACGCCATCGCCCCCCCACGTGGGGAAGGGCGATTCCCCACGGTCGCTTGTCCTCGCGGCGGCGGCCCGGGAAGATCGGCGGGATGACCTCGCCGCACCCGATGGCCCACCTGACGGGCGAGCGCTTCACCGTCGAGGCGCACCTCGGATCCGGAGGCATGGGCGTGGTGCTCCTGGCCCACGACCACCAGCGGGACATGCGCGTGGCGTTGAAGGTGCTCCCCGAGTTCGAGGCCGAGCACCTCGCTCGCTTCAAGAACGAGTTCCGCGCGGTCGCCGACATGGCCCACCCGAACCTGGTCGGCCTCTACGAGCTCTTCGTCGAGGACGCCCGCTGCTACTTCACGATGGAGCTCGTCGACGGCGTGCGCTTCGACGCGTGGACCGCGCGCGAGCCGCTCCCCGGCGGCGTCGATCCGCTCACCGCCAGCGCCAAGCGCCTCGCGCGCACCCGCCGCGATCTACCCGACCGCGTCGACGCCTCGACGCCCCTCGACGCGCCCCGGCTCGGGCAGCCGCTCGCGGATCTGGATCGGCTGCGCGCCGCGACCGCCGGGCTCGTCCAGGGCGTCCGGGCGCTGCACGAGAGCGGCGCGCTCCACTGCGACCTCAAGCCCTCCAACGTCCTGGTCACCGAGTCCGGGCGCGTCGTCATCCTCGACTTCGGCCTCGTGCGACGGCGCGGTCAGCTCGTCGACCTCGACGCCGACGTCGTCGAGGGCACGCCGGGCTACCTCGCGCCGGAGGTGGCCCAGGGCCGCGCGCGGTCCGAGGCCTCGGACTGGTACGCGGTCGGCGCGATGCTCTTCGCGGCCCTGACCGGGCGGCTGCCGCTCGCGAGCGCGACCACCTACGCGATGATGCTGCGGCAGATGCAGGAGGATCCGCCGCGGCCCTCGGCGTTCGCGGACGGTGTCCCGCCGGAGCTCGACGACCTGGTGGTGGCGCTGCTGGCGCGGGACCCCGAGGCGCGGGCCGACGGGGCGGACGTGCAGCGCTGGCTGCGCGGCGCGGCGCTCCCGGCCTCGCCCGCCCGCTCGGCGCCGCCCTTCGTCGGCCGGGAGGCCGAGCTCGATCGCCTCGAGGCCGCGTTCGGCGAGGCGGCGCGCGGGCCGAAGACGGTGCTGGTCGAGGGGGTCTCCGGCGTCGGCAAGAGCGCGCTGATCCAGCGCTTCCTCGATCGCCTCCGCGCCGAGGGCCGGGCCACCGTCTTCGCCGGCCGCTGCTACGAGCGGGAGGAGGTGCCCTTCAAGGCGCTGGACAGCGTGGTGGACGCGCTCGCCGCGCACCTGCTGCGGCTGCCGGCCGGTCGCCTCGTCGAGCTCGTGCCGCGCGAGGCGGGCGCGCTGGCGGTGCTCTTCCCGGTGCTGCGCGCGGTCGACGTGATCGCGGCGCTGCCCGCGCCCGATCCTTCGCTCGAGCCCGGCGACGTGCGCGCGATGGCCGCCGAGGCGGCGCGGGAGCTGCTCCGCCGCCTGTCCATGGAGCGCCCGCTGGTCGTGGCCATCGACGATCTGCAGTGGGGCGACGCCGACAGCGCGCAGCTCATCGCGGCGATGTTCGACCCGGCCTCGACCACCCGGCTGCTCCTCGTCGCGTCGGCCCGCGCGCCGGCCGACGAGGCCGAGCTGCTGCGGGTCGTGCGGAGCCGCCCGAGCTGCGAGGCGCTGCGGCTCGGCCCGCTCTCGGAGGCGGAGAGCGAGACCCTCTCCCGCACCGTGCTCGGCGACGACCCCAAGGCCGAGGCGATCGCGCGGCGCGCCGAGGGGCTCCCGTTCCTCGCCCTCGAGCTCGCGCGCTGGGCGGCCGAGCGGCGGGGAGCGACGCCGCCGACGGTGGACGAGGTGGTCGCCGAGCGCGCCGACGCGCTGGAGCCGGAGGCGCGGGCCCTGCTCGAGCTGTCGGCGCTGGCCGGCATCCCGCTCTCGCCCGCGTGTCTGGCGAAGGCGGCCGGGCTCGACGCCGATCCGCTCCCGCACCTCCGGGTGCTGACGGCGCGCTCGCTCCTCCGCGCCCAGGTGACGCGCGCGGTCGAGCCCTACCACGACCGCATCCGCGAGGTGGTCGCCGCCGGCATCGAGGACGCGCGCCGCGGGCCGCTCCATCTGGCGCTCGCCGAGGCGCTGGGCGCGGAGCGCGACGCGGACCCGGAGACGGTGGCCGACCACTTCGCGCGGGGCGGCGACCTCGATCGCGCCCTGCCCCTCCAGCTCGAGGCGGCGGCGCATGCGTCCGAGGCGCTCGCCTTCGCGCAGGCGGCGGCGCTGCTGACCCGGGCGAGCGGCTGGACGCTGCCGGCTCCCGCGCGGCTCGAGGTGCGCCGGCGGCTGGCGGACGCGCTGGTGCGGACCGGGCGGGCCCGCGACGCCGCGCCGCTCTACGCCGAGTGCGCCCGGGCCACGACCGACGACCGGGAGCGCGCCGCGCTCGAGCGCGAGGCCGCCGAGCAGTGGCTCAAGTGCGGCCAGATCGATCGCGGGATCGAGGCGCTGCGCGGCGTGCTCGACGAGGTCTCGCTCCGCTACCCGGACTCGCAGGGTGAGGCGCTGGCCCGCGCGCTGGTGCGCATCCTCCGGCTCCGCTTCACCGAGCCGCGCTGGGAGACGCGCGACGAGGCGCAGATCCCGCCGGCCGACCTCGCGCGGGTGGACGCGTCGCGCGCCGCCGGGGTCGGGCTGATGCTGGTCGACCCGCTGCGCGGCTACGGCTTCCTCGCGCGCTTCCTGCTCGACGCGCTCGCGGTGGGCGAGCCGCGGCGCATCGCGGCCGGCCTCTGCCTCAACGCCGTCACCCTCTGCCGGGGCGGAGAGCGCGGCTACCCCAAGGCGCGCCGCTGGCTGGGGCGCGCGAGAGAGATGGCCGAGGAGCTCGACGACGCCTACCTGCGCGGGCTCGCCGACGCGTGCGAGGCCGGCATCTGCGTGACCACCGGGCGCTGGGCCGAGGCGGCGGAGCTCGGCCTGGCCGCGCCGCCGCAGCTCCGGGCCCAGGGCGCGCCGGCCGGCTGGGAGTCCACCGCCGCGGTCTCGCTCGCGCGCACCGGGATGATGTTCGCGGGCGACCTCGCGCGGCTGCGCCCGCTGGTCGAGCGGCACGCGCGCGCGGCCGAGGAGGTCGGCGATCGTTTCGCCGGCACCTACGCCACGGTGCACGGCTGGTTCACCGCGGCGATGGACGACGACTGCGAGGCCGGCCGGCGGAGGATCGGCGAGAGCCTCGCCCGCTGGTCGCACCTCGGCTTCCACGCGGTGCACTTCTGGGGCCTCTACGGTGAGCTCCAGTACGACCTCTACGAAGGCCGCCCCGCCCGAGGGCTCGCGAGGCTCGACGCGGCCGGGCCCGCGCTCCGCCGCTCGCGCATCCTCTCGATGCAGTTCTATCGCCTGCTCCTGCTCGCCACCGAGGCCTCGCTCGCGCTCGGGGCCGGCGATCGCCGCCGCGCCGCCTCCCGCGCCCGGACCCTGCGCCGCGCCGGGCCCGCCTACGCCGACGCGCTCGGCCTCGCGACCGAGAGCGGGCTCGAGCGCGATCGATCGCGGGCGCGCGCCAAGGCCCGGGCCGCCGCCGACGCGTTCGAGGGCTGCGGCATGCGCCTGCACGCCCACGCGGCGCGGGCGAGCGTCGGCGACGACGGCCACGCGGAGATGGCCGCGCTCGGCATCCGGCGGCCCGAGCGCTGGGCCCAGCTGGTCGTCCCTGCAACGGGATTGAACGGCGCCTGAAACACCGGTGAACGGCATTCGATCGCCGCGGCCCACTTTGTTCGGCTCGGCCGCCGGGCGCGTGTCATGCAGTGCGTCCAGCACGGCGAGAGGGACGCGTGAATTACGGCTTCGTCATCGACAACCGCGCCTGCATCGGGTGCCACGCCTGCAGCACCGCCTGCAAGAGCGAGAACGAGGTGCCCCTCGGCGTCGCCCGGACCTGGGTGAAGTACACCGAGACGGGCACCTTCCCCGACACCCAGCGGCACTTCCAGGTGACGCGGTGCAATCACTGCGCGAACCCGCCGTGCGTGCGCATCTGCCCGACCGCGGCGATGTACCAGCGCGACGACGGCATCGTGGAGTTCGACGGCGACGCCTGCATCGGCTGCAAGGCGTGCATGCAGGCGTGCCCCTACGACGCGATCTACATCGACCCCGAGACGCACACGGCCGCGAAGTGCCACTACTGCGCGCACAAGGTCGACCTCGGGCTCGAGCCGGCGTGCGCGGTCGTCTGCCCGACCCACGCCATCCTCGCCGGCGACCTCGACGACCCGGAGTCGGAGATCGCGCGGGTGCTCTCGCGCGAGAAGGTGTCGGTCCGCAAGCCCGAGCAGGGGACCGCGCCCAAGGTCTTCTACATCGACGGCGCGGCGGTGAACCTGGTGCCGACCGCGACCGAGCGCGCGCCCGAGAGCTTCGCCTTCGCCGACGTGATGGCGGCCGCGCCCGAGGATCGGCCGGCCACCGCGCCCGGGCCGCAGCCGCAGGGCCTCCCCTCCGGCGGGCCGATCACCCTGGGCCGCACCCGCGCCGAGCACATGGTGCAGGTCGGCTACAACCAGCAGCATCAGGTGCCGTGGCACTGGCCGGTGCCCGCCTACCTGGTGACCAAGGGCGTCGGCGCCGGGGTCTTCGGGCTGCTCGCGCTCGCGTTCCTGCTCGGGATCGACTTCGACCCGCTGACCGCGGTGGTCGGCGGGCTGGTCGCGCTCGTCGGCATGGCGGCCACCACCGCGCTGCTCGTCTACGACCTCGATCAGCCCAAGCGCTTCCTCTACATCCTGATGCGGCCGCAGTGGCGCTCCTGGCTCGCCCGCGGCTCGCTCTTCCTCATCGGCTTCTCCACCCTCGCCGGCGCCTGGTGGGCGCTCGAGACGGCGGCGTGGCTGGGCTTCGCGCCGGCGTCGGTCGCCGCGACCGCGCGGCCGATCCTGCTCGTCACCGGGCTGCCGCTCGCGCTCGGCGCGGCCGTCTACACCGCCTTCCTCTTCGCCCAGGCCGAGGGCCGCGATCTCTGGCAGAGCCCGCTCCTGCCCTTCCACCTCGTGGTGCAGGCGGCGGTGATGGGCGGCGCCACCGTACTGATCATGGACGCCGGCATGGCGCTGCCGGCCGGGCTCGGCTCCGTCGCCTTCTGGACGCTCGCGATCGGGCTCGGGCTCGACGCGTTCTTGCTCCTCTTCGGCGAGCTCGGCACGAGCCACGCGAGCGAGGTCGCGGCCCGCGCGGCGCACCGGATCACCCACGGCCCGTGGCGCACGCTCTACTGGGGCGGCGCGATCGGGCTCGGCCACGCCCTGCCCCTCGCCCTGCTCGCGATGCCCTCGCCGCTCGCCCACGCCGCCGCCGGGGTCTGCGCGGTGGTCGGCCTCTACTGCTACGAGCACGCCTTCGTCATGGCCCCGCAGGAGATCCCGAACTCGTGACCGCCTTCCCCCGGAGCGAGACCTTCCTCGAGCGGCTCCTGAAGCTCGGCCGCCGCGCGCCGAAGCTCGAGGCGCAGGCGCGGAGCGCGGAGCGCCCGCAGGGGCCGCAGATGAAGCAGCCCACCTACGCCGACGTCGAGGCGCAGCCCAAGAGGCTCCTCGAGGTGAAGCAGCGCGACGGGCGCATGAACCGCTACCCGCCGCCGGAGTCGTGGGACGACTGGGTCGAGTGGGACAGCAAGGCGTGGCCGAAGAAGGTGCCGCGGCGCTACACGCTGGTGCCGACGATCTGCTTCAACTGCGAGAGCGCCTGCGGGCTGCTCGCGTACGTCGACAAGGAGACCTTCGAGATCCGGAAGTTCGAGGGCAACCCGGCGCACCCGGGGAGCCGCGGCCGGAACTGCGCGAAGGGCCCGGCGACGCACAACCAGACCTACGACCCGGAGCGCATCCTCTACCCGCTGAAGCGCGTCGGCGAGCGCGGCGAGGGCAAGTGGAAGCGCATCACCTGGGACGAGGCGGTGCGCGAGATCGGCGCGAAGATGCGCGCCAGCCGCGAGAAGCGCCTCGACGGCATCATGTACCACGTGGGCCGGCCCGGAGAGGACCACTACGCCAACCGCGCCATCAAGGCGTGGGGCGTCGACGGGCACAACAGCCACACCAACATCTGCAGCGCCGCCGCGCGCGCCGGCTACTACCTCTGGAGCGCGGGCGACCGGCCGAGCCCGGACTACGCGGAGGCGGAGGCGATCCTCCTCGTCAGCGCCCACCTCGAGAGCGGCCACTACTTCAACCCGCACGCGCAGCGGATCATGGAGAGCAAGGCCAAGGGCGGGAAGCTCATCGTGCTCGACCCGCGCCTGAGCAACACCGCGGCGCGCGCCGACTGCTGGCTGCCGACCTGGCCGGGCTCCGAGACCACGCTGCTGCTCGCGATCTGCAACCACCTCATCCAGAACGACCTCTACGACCGCGAGTTCGTGCGGCGCTGGGTGAACTGGGAGCAGACCCTCGCGTCGCTCGCCGACTGGGCGGAGACGGACGAGCTGCGAGCCCTGGCCGACGCGCCGCGCACCTTCGAGACCTTCGATCGCTTCCTGAAGCTCCGCTACCGCGACTTCACCTTCGAGCGCGCGGCGGCCGAAGCGCAGGTGCCCCTCGACCGCGTGGAGCAGGCGGCCGAGATCGTCGCCCGCGCCGGCAACCGGGTCGCCGCCCACACCTGGCGCAGCGCGACGATGGGCAACCGCGGCGGCTGGCAGGTCGCGCGCGCGCTCTTCTTCGTCAACGTGCTGACCGGCAGCGTCGGCACCGTCGGCGGCACCGCGCTCAACAGCTGGAACAAGTTCGTCCCCTCGAGCTACCGCAACCCGCGCCCCTTCGACGCGTGGAACGAGCTGCACCTGCCGCACGAGTGGCCGTTCGCGATGTACGAGATGAGCTTCTGCCTGCCGCACTTCCTGAAGGAGGGGCGGGGGGACGTCGACGTCTACTTCACGCGCGTCTACAACCCGATGTGGATCAACCCCGACGGGTTCATGTGGCTCGACGCGCTGCGCGACGAGGAGCTCATGAAGTGCCACGTCGCGCTCACCCCGACCTGGAACGAGAGCGCCTGGTTCGCCGACTACGTGCTGCCGATGGGGCACGCCGGCGAGCGCCACGATCTCATGAGCCAGGAGACGCACGCCGGGCGCTGGATCGGCTTCCGTCAGCCGGTGCGCCGGGTCGCGATGGAGCGCGCGGGCAAGAAGGTCGAGCACACCTGGGAGGCCAACCCCGGCGAGGTCTGGGAGGAGGCCGAGTTCTGGTGCGCCGTCACCTGGGCGATGGACCCGGACGGCGCGCTCGGGGCGCGGCAGTTCTTCGAGAGCCCGGACGATCCCGAGCGGCCGATCACCCAGGACGAGTACTGGGGCTGGATCTTCGAGCACGCGGTCCCCGGCCTGCCCGAGGCGGCGGCGGAGGAGGGCCTGAGCCCGCTCGCCTACATGCGAAAGTACGGCGCGTTCGAGGTCTCGAAGGGCGCGAGCCAGCCGTATGCCCAGGAGATCGAGAGGGCCGACACCCACGACGTCGACGACCTCGGCCGCGTGCTGGTCGACGGCAACCCGATCGGCGTGATGGTCGACGGCGTGCCGCGCGCCGGCTTCGGCACTCCGTCGCGCAAGCTGGAGCTCTTCAGCCAGACGCTCTTCGACTGGGGCTGGAAGGAGCCGGAGCACGTCGTGCCCTGGCCGCTCGAGAGCCACGTGTCGCCGCGCGCGATCGACCGCGAGGCCGGCGAGATGCTGCTGCTGCCGACCTTCCGGCTCCCGACCCTGATCCACACCCGCAGCGCGAACGCGAAGTGGCTCTACGAGATCAGCCACAAGAACCCGGTGTGGATGCACCCCGAGGACGCGGCGCGCCTCGGCGTGAAGACCGGCGAGCTCATCCGGGTGCAGACCGAGATCGGCGCCTTCGTCGACAAGGTCTGGGTGACCGAGGGCATCAAGCCCGGCGTGATCGCGATGAGCCACCACCTCGGCCGCTGGCGGCTGCAGGAGCAGGACGGCATCGGCGCGGGCATGAGCAACCTCGCCCGGCTCGGCGAGGAGGGCAGCGCGCGCACCCTCAACATCGTGCACGGCGCGCAGGCCTGGGCGTCGACCGACCCGGACACCAGCCGCGTGTGGTGGCAGGACGTCGGCGTGCACCAGAACCTCACCCACGCCGTGCACCCGGATCCCCTGAGCGGCGCGCACTGCTGGCATCAGAAGGCCCTCTCGGTGCGCAAGGCGGCGCCGGGCGAGCGGCACGGCGACGTGTGGGTGGACACCGAGGCCTCGATGCGCGTCTACCGCGAGTGGCACGCGCTCTCGCGATCGGCCGTCGATCACAGCCCCGACGGCACCCGGCGCCCGCTCTGGCTGAAGCGTCCCCTCAAGCCGGTCGCGAACGCGTATCGTCTCCCGGAGAAGCCCTTCGGAAGGTAGACGCATGGATCCCTCCTCGCGCGCGCAGGCGCGCTCGCTCGGATACGCCCTGCTCGCGGAGCTGCTCGAGCGCGGAGTCACGGACGCGACGCGCGACGCGGCGACGGTGAGCGACGCGATGGCGGCCGCGATCGAGGCTGGTGACGCGGACGGGCTCGCCGCCGATCACGAGCGCGCGTTCGGCTGGGCCGCGCCGCCCCTCGCCGGCTTCTACCTCGACCCCGAGCGGCTGGTCGGCGGCCCGCGCACCGACGCGCTCCTCGCGCTCTTCGACGCGGCCGGCTACGCGCCCGACCTGCGCAGCCGCGACGCCGAGCACCTCTCGGTCACGCTCCGCGCGCTCGCGTTCCTGAGCGGCGCCGAGGCCGACGCCCGGGAGGACGGCCACGAGGGCGCGGTCGAGCGGGTCGAGGTCCTGGCGCGCCGCCTCCTCGACGAGCACGTGCTGCGGTGGCTGCCGGTCTTCGCGCTCGCGGTGCGGCGGACCGCGCTCGCCTTCCCGGTGGCGCTGGTGGACGAGCTCGAGGCGCTGATCGGCAGCCACCGCGAGGCGCTCCCGGGGGCCACGCCGGCCTTCGCGCTGCCCGACGCGCCGCCTCTGCTCGAAGACGACGAGACTGGCCTCCGCGAGATCGGGGCCTACCTGTCGGCTCCGGCGCACGCGGGCTTCGTGCTCACGCGCGAAGACGTCGCGCGTCTCGGCCGCGGGCTGAACGTGCCTCGCGGCTTCGGGGATCGTACACAGCTCATCGTGAATCTCCTCCGCAGCGCGGCGCGCTTCGACGCCCTCGACGCGCTCCTCGAGGCGCTCGAGGGCGAGGCGGCGGACCAGCGCGATCGGCTGACGTCGTGGGGTCCGGCCACTACTGCGTGGCGGGGGCGGATCGACGAGACGCTCTCGATCCTGCGCGCGCTCCGCGAGCGAGCCGGAGCCCTACCGTGAGCGAGGCGAACGGCTGGCGCGAGCGGCTCTTCCCGTTCGTCGACCTCGCCGGCTACGACCGCGAGGCGCTGCTCCACGACCTCAGCGCCTCGGCCACCGTGACCTTCATGGGCATCCCGCAGGGCGTCGCCTACGCGGTGATCGCGGGCCTGCCCCCGGCGATGGGCCTCTACGCCTCCTGCATCCCGGTCATCGTCGGCTCGTTCTTCCGCTCCTCGCGCCACGTGGTCACCGGGCCGACCAACGCGGTCTCGCTCCTGGTCGGCACCGCGATCGCGGCCGCCGCCGGCACCGACGTCGTCGGCACCGCGCTCCTGCTCGCGTTCCTGGTCGGCGGCATCCAGCTCGCGGCCGGCCTGCTCCGCCTCGGCGTGATCGTCGACTACATCTCGACCCCGGTCGTCATCGGCTACATCACCGGGGCCGGCATCCTCATCGGCATCGGCCAGCTGCCGAACCTCACCGAGACCGCCGGCGCGAGCGGCAACGCGTTCCGCAAGATCACGGTCTGGGCCTCGCACGCGGCCGAGGCGAACTACGCGGCCCTCGCGATCGCGGGCCTGACCGCGCTCGGCATCGTCGGCCTCCGGCGCTGGAAGCGCAGCCTGCCGGGCGCGGTGATCGTGCTCTCGGTGATGACGGTCGCGAGCTTCCTCTTCGACTTCCGCGCGCTCGGCCTGCGCCGCATCGCCGACCTCGCCCGCGTGCCCACCGGGCTGCCGCCGCTGACCTTGCCGGGGAGCGACTGGAGCTTCGACGACGCGATGACGCTCCTGCCGATCGCGGTCGCGGTCACCGTGCTCTCGCTCGTCGAGTCGTCCGCGCTCGCCCGCGCCATCAGCGCCCGGAGCGGCCAGCGCCTCGAGCTGTCCACCGAGTTCGCCGGCCAGGGCCTCGCCAACCTCGCGGCCTCGTTCTTCGGCGGCTACCCGTGCAGCGGCAGCCTCTCGCGCTCGGCCATCAACCACCAGAGCGGCGCCGAGACCCGCCTCGCCGGCGTCTACAGCGGCGTGCTGATGATCGTCGCGCTCCTGCTCATCGGCCCGGCGGTGAACTTCACCCCGATCGCGGCCCTCGCCGGGCTCCTGCTGGTGGTCGCGGTCGACCTCGTCGACTGGCGGCGCATCCGCCGCATCCTGCGCGGCCGCCCCTCGGACGCGGCGGCGTTCCTGATCACGGTGGCCGGCACCTGGGTGCTCCGGCTCGACCACGCCATCTACGTCGGCGTCGTGGTGAGCCTGGTCCTCTACCTGCGGCGCTCGCGCATCCTCACCGTGCACCACGTCGTCTTCGACGAGATGGGCCGCGTGTTCGAGCTGCAGTTCGACGACCCGAAGGGCGAGGAGCTCGCCTGCAGCCGCATCCGGATCATCAACGTCGAGGGTCAGCTCTTCTTCGGCGCGGCCGGCGAGCTGACCGAGGCGCTCGAGGCGCAGATCAACCACAAGGCGATCAAGGCGGTGGTGCTCCGGCTACGCCGCGCGCGCAGCATGGACGTGACCACGGTGGCCATCCTCGAGGCCGCGGCCGCCCGCATGGCCGCCGAGGGGCGTCACCTCTATCTCTGCGGCATGCGCAAGAAGGCCGACGAGCTGCTCGAGCGGACGGGGGCCAAGGAGCGCATCGGCGAGGACCACGTCATCCCCACCAAGAGCACGCTCACCTGGTTCGAGGCGGCCGACGTCGCCCTCGCCCGGGCGCTCGAGGAGATCGGCGAGCACGACTGCGGCGACGAGTGCCCGGTGGTGCGTCACCTCGAGACGCACGACTTCACGCCGATCTCTGCACCGAACGCGGCGCAATGAACGCGCGCACGACGTAGTGCAGCACCGACACGGCGCCGAGGAACGCGACGCCCATCGCCATCTCGCCCAGCAGCGGGTGGCCGACGAAGCCGAGGATGAGCGCCGAGAACTGCGCGAGCGTCGCCGCCTTGCCGGGCACCCCGGCGGTGAAGTCCACCCGGCTGCGCTGCGCCTCGGGCGCGAAGCGATAGACGATCATCAGCGGCGCGAGCAGCAGCTCCCGGGTCAGCAGCGCGACGACGATCCAGAGCGGCGGCTGATGCACGAAGAAGAGCGCGCTCACCGCCGACGCCACGAAGATCTTGTCGGCGAGCCCGTCGAGCGCCGCCCCGCGCGCGACCGACGCCGCGAACGCGCCGCGATCCGACGCCGCCCAGCGCCGCGCCGCCCACCGACGCATCACCCAGCCGTCGGCGAGGTCGGTGATCCCGGCGACGCCGAGCACCGCCAGGACCCAGAGCGGGGACTCCGGCGCGACCCAGATCAACCCGGCGAGCGGCACCCGGGAGAGGCTCAGCGTGTTGGCCACGATCCGGCCGCTGTCTTCGCGGGTCATCGTAAAGGACGTAATCGCAGCGGAAGAAAATACGAACCGCGGCAAGTTGGGCCCCTTCCTTCGAGGTGTTGGCTCTCGCAAAGCCGCAAAGCCGCAAAGAGGGACATGGCGCCGGGATGGAGCCTCGCCGCCAGCTCCACCCCGGCCGGTCAGACCGTCACCCTGCCGGCCCCCCTCCATCCCGCGGCCCCCAACCCCTTTGCGGCTTGGCGGCTTTGCGAGAGTAATTTCCCTCCCGATCAGAGGCACTGCGGGACGGAGGCTCGCCGCAGGGTCCGACCCGGCCCCCTTCTGCGTGAGTAATTTTCTTCCCTCCCGTTCAGAGGCAGTGCGCCACGAACGCGCCTCGCCAAAACGCCCCAGCGTAGCGCCGCACCACGGGGGGACTCGACGCGCCGCTCCGAGATCGAGCGCCGGCACGGATCTGGAAATCGCGGACGGCCGGAGGAACATCGATCATGAGCGAGAAGAAGGGTCGCCTTCGGGTGGAGGTGGAGACGCCGTCGGGGTCGCGTCACGTGGCCGAGGAGTCGCTGAGCACGAGCCTGATCGGGCTGTACGCCGAGGCGCGGGAGAGCGGGGGGAGCGCGTCGTCGCGGCTGCGGCTGCTCGACGCGGTGATGGAGAAGGGCAGCGCGCTCCTGCTCCGGGTGGCTGGGGCAATGAGCCGCAGCAGCTCGGAGTGAATCGCGTGAGGCTGCCTTGACCCTCTTCGAGCCCAGTGCGACGTAGAAGGCGTGTCGGGTGGGATCAGCGGGAGCGAGGCGAGGCGCCGGGCGGTGGTCCGCGGGGTGTCCCGCGCGCTCGCCCGGGCGGAGCGCGCGTCCGACTGCCTGCTGCCGGTGCTCGAGGCGCTCGGCCGCGCGCTCGACGCGTCGCGCGCCGAGGTCCTGATCGCCGACCCCGGCGGCGCCCGCCTCGACACGCTCGTGAGCTGGCCGGACGTCGCCGCGCCGCCGACCCGCGGCACGATCGGCGAGGGGCTGATCGGTCGCGCCGCCGAGACCCAGCGCGCGCTCACCGACGACGCGAGCGTGGCGGTCCCGGTGCTGATGGGCGACGCGGTGGTCGCGGTGCTCACCGCCACCCTGGTCGACCCCGAACTCGACGAGCCGATGCTCGCGGTCCTCGAGGCGGTCGGCGCGCAGATCGGTCACGCGCTCCGCTCGGTGGAGCTGTCGCACCTCGCGTCGCTGGCCGAGCTGCGCCGGAGCGGGGTCGTCGAGGCGTCGCCGGATCCCATCGTCGTCATCGATCACAACGGGAAGGTGGTCGAGTGGAACGGCGCAGCGGAGCGGGTGCTCGGGCGCGTCGCCCACGAGGCGCTCGGCCAGCGCCCGGCCGCGCTCCTGGCCGCCCCGCGCTGGCGCCCGCGCGCCGAGCTCGTCTTGCACGCCGCCCTGCGGGCGGAGCGGCGCTGGCTCGGCCGGCCGCTCCCCGTGCGCGCCCGCCGCCCCGACGGAGTCGAGGTCGACCTCGAGGCGACGCTCGCGCTCTCGCACTCGCCGCGCGGGCTCGGGCTGACCATCTATCTCCGCGACGTGACCGAGGCGCGGCGGGCGCGGCGCGCGCTCACCCGGGCCCGGCAGCTGGCGGAGGAGGAGTCGCGGCGGCGGGACGACTTCCTCGCGCTCCTCGGGCACGAGCTGCGCAACCCGCTGTCGCCGATCGTCGCCGCGACCGAGGTGCTCGAGGGTCACGAGGACGCGATGGTCGAGCGGACCCGGGCGGTGATCTCCCGGCAGAGCCGGCAGCTCGTGCGCCTGGTCGACGACCTCCTGGACGTCTCGCGCGCCTCGCGAGGCAAGCTCGCGCTCGAGCTCGCGCCGCGCCGGCTGAGCGACATCCTCGACGTGTCCCTCGAGATGACGCGGGCGCTGCTCGACGCGCGGCGGCATCACCTCACCGTCGACGTCGACCCGGGGCTCTGGGTGCGCGCGGACGCGGCGCGCGGCAGCCAGATCTTCGCCAACCTCCTGACCAACGCCGCCCGCTACACCGACGACGGCGGCCGGGTGCGCGTCACCGGGCGCGCGGAGGGCGCCGAGGCGGTGGTGCGGGTCTCGGACGACGGCCGCGGCATGACCCGGGCGTTCCTGGCCCGCGCGTTCGAGCCGTTCTCGCAGGGCGAAGGCCGCTCGCGCGGCGGGCTCGGGCTCGGGCTCGCGCTGGTCGCGCAGCTCGTCCGCCTGCACGGCGGCGCGGTGCGCGCGGAGAGCCCCGGCGAGGGGCTCGGCACCACGGTCGAGGTCCGGCTCCCGCTCGCGCTCGCGGACGGCCGGCACGACACCCAGCGGCCGCGCGCGGCCTCGGCGGTGCGCTCGGTGCTGATCGTCGACGACCACCTCGACTCGGCCGAGCTGCTCTCGATGGCGCTCTCGGCGCGCGGGCACCACGTGCGCATCGCCCCGGACGCCGAGACCGCGCTCGAGCTCGTCGCCCAGCTGACGCCCGACGTGGCCCTGGTCGACATCGGCCTGCCCGGCATGGACGGGCACGACCTCGCGCTCCAGCTCCGGGAGCGCTGGCCGGAGCACCGGATCCGCCTGATCGCCCTGACCGGGTACGGCGCCCAGGAGGATCGCTCGCGGAGCGCCGAGGTCGGCTTCGCCGCGCACCTGGTCAAGCCGGTCCGGGTCTCGGACGTCGAGGACGCCCTCTCCGAGGCTGTCGTCGACTGACGACACCCGTCGTCGTCGAGCGACAGCAGGCGAGGCGCGCGCGGGCCCGACCGAGCCCACGCGGCGCGCGGTACGGCGCTTGCCGAGGAGGGGCGCATGACGTCTCGCCTCTCCGCGCTGCTGCTCCTGCTGTCCCTGTGCTTCGCGGCCCCCGCCGCCGCCCAGTCCCGGCTCACCACCGGCGGCATGGATCTCCGCCTGCTGCGCCCGCCGGTCGACAGCAAGGGCCTGCTCACCCTGAACGGCACCGACATCCTCGGCGAGAACGCCCTGAGCTTCGGGCTGGTGCTCGACGGGGGCTTCGGCCTCGTGCCCTTCGAGGGCTTCGTGAACGACGGCACGGTGCGCGCGACCGACGCGGCCCGGACCGGGAGGCTGGTCGACGCGATGGTCACCGGTACGCTCCACGCGAACTGGGGCATCGCCAACCTCCTCGTCGTCGGCGCGCAGCTGCCGGTCAGCGTGATCAGCGGGCCGGACGTGACCGTGCCCGGGCAGCTCGAGGGCGGCGGCGGGCTCGCCTACCAGGGCTTCGGCGGCGTCGTGCTGCACGGCAAGATCCGCCTGCTACGCCCCGATCGCGATGCCTTCGGGCTCGCGGCGAGCGTGCAAGTGGAGCTGCCCACCGGGAGCCCCTCGGAATTCGTCGGCGACGGCACGCTCGCGATCGTGCCCTCGCTGATCGCCGAGTGGCGGCCGGCCCGCGCGCTCCGGATCGGGGCCGAGCTCGGCTACCGGCTCGCGGTCGCCGACGGAGCCACCCTGCGGGTGGGCGGCCGGACCGAGCCCGTCGATCCCGCCGGCGCGGCCCAGGGCCCGGTGCTCGTCGACGGCCGCGGCCGGGACCTGCGCTACGAGGACACGCTCCGCTTCGGCCTCGGGCTCGGCTGGCGCTTCACCGACGTGACCGAGCTGGCGGTCGAGCTGATCGGCTCACAGGTCATCGACGCTTGGGGCCACCCGCACGCGCTCTCCCTCGAGGCGCTCGGCGGGCTGAAGGTCTTCGTCGAGCGCAACAGCTACCTCCTGCTCGGCGGCGGCGCGGGCCTGCCCACCGGCGGCTTCCAGGCGGCCGACGTGCGCGGGCTGGTCGGCTTCGTCTTCGAGCCCTCGATGGGCGACCGCGACGGCGACGGGATGCGCGACGACGTCGACCGGTGCCCCGACGAGCCGGAGGACTTCGACGGCTTCGCCGACGAGGACGGCTGCCCCGAGCTCGACAACGACCGCGACGGCATCGTGGACGACGAGGACGCCTGCCCGATGGTGCCCGAGGATCGCGACGGCGACGCCGACGAGGACGGCTGCCCGGAGGGCAACGAGGGCGACCGCGACGGCGACGGGATCCTCGACGCCGAGGACCGCTGCCCCGACGACCCCGAGGACCTCGACGGCTTCGAGGACGCGGACGGCTGCCCCGACCTCGACAACGACCGTGACGGCGTGCTCGACACCGACGATCTCTGCCCCGACGACCCCGAGGACGTCGACGGCTTCCAGGACACCGAGGGCTGCCCCGACCCGGACAACGACGAGGACCGCATCCTCGACGTCGACGACCGCTGCCCCGACGAGCCCGAGAACTACAACGGCACCGAGGACGAGGACGGCTGCGACGACACCGGCGTGGTGGACTGGGAGGACGGCACGCTGCGCATGTTCGAGGAGATCCGCTTCGCCTACGACAGCGCCGAGATCCTGCCCGAGAGCGAGAGCCTGCTCGACGCGATCGCCGCCTCGATCCTCGGCAACCCGCAGATGCTGCTGCTCGAGGTGCAGGGACACGCCGACGACCGCGGCACCGACGAGTACAACATCGCGCTCACCCGGGACCGCGCCGCCGCGGTGGTCCGCGCCCTCTCCCGGCGCGGGGTCGAGCCCGAGCGGCTGCGGAGCGCCGGCTACGGCGAGCGCTGCCCCGCCATCCCCGGCACCACCGCCGAGGCGCGCGACGCGAACCGCCGGGTCGAGATCAAGGTGATCCGCGACGTCGACGGCCCCACCGGGGTCGAGGTCGCCTGCCCCGCCGGGCGCGAGCTCATCCCGCGGTGAGCGGCGTCAGAAGGTGCAGACCAGGCCGACGAAGAGGACGGCCGGGCCCGCGTCCGGGAGGCCCGCGATCGGGATCCGCTCGAGCTCGACGCCGGCGTCATCCGTCCGGACCAGCTCGCGGCCGGCGCGCGGCAGCCAGAGGATCGAGCCGTCGCGATCCCGCCACGCGCCGCCCCAGACGCCGGCGGGGTCGGTCGAGAGGGTCTGCTCGAGCGTCTCGAGGTCCAGGATCGCTCGCCGGTCCGAGTCGAGATCCCGGAACGAGAAGGTGCGCGGGCCGAGGGCGAACGAGCCGGTCCACGAGAAGGGCAGCGTGAAGGGTCGGTCCGCCTCGCCCGGGACCCGCAGCACCCCGGCCCCCGCGTCGTCGACCCGGTCGATCCAGCCGAGCGCGCGACCGCCGAGGTTGACCGGATCTCCGCAGGGGCTCTCGGTCAGGCTGGTGGTGCCGTCGACCAGCGACACGTCGTAGCGCAGGCACTCGGTCGGCATGGAACGGGACGCGTTCCAGACCAGCCCGTCCCGGAAGAGCGCCGGCGTCGCGGTGAGCAGGCCGGTCGAGGCGCCGCCGACCGCGCCCTCGCACGCGCGCCCGGAGAGGTCGAAGAGCCACTGGGTGGGCGCGGTGCCCATCAGCTGGGTCGTCAGGCAGCGATCGGCGTCGAGCGTCGCCGCGCAGCTCGACGCGAAGAGCGGGCAGTCGAGCGCGGACTCGCAGGGGCCGGCGAGCGTCGAGCGGCAGCCGCGCGCGGGATCGCAGCGCTCGTCCGGGCCGCACATGGCGTCGTCGCCGAGCTCGAAGCAGACGCCGTCCTGGCAGCGCGCGGCGCCACACGCGGCGGCCGGGGCGGCGCAGTCTCCGTCGGCGGCGCAGGCGGGCGGCGGGCAGCGCTCGGGCGCCTCGGGCGTGCACGCGGGATCGACGCAGCGGCCATCGAGGCAGGCGCTCAGCGCGGGGTCGCCGGCCGGGCAGACCACCCCGGCGCAGTCCCGCGTGATCACCACGGTGACCCCGACCGCGCCGTCCACCCGGACCCGCACGTCGCGCGCGCCGAGCACCCGCCCCGACGCCCCGACGAGGCGCACGGTGACGGTGTGATCGCCGGGCGCGACGCCCTCGAGCTGGGCGAGCCGGGCGCCCTCGAGCAGATCCGTCCCGGCGGCGAGCGCGACCGCCCGCTCGTCCTCGCCGTCGATCGTCAGCCGCGCCTCGCGGACCTCGGTCCCGGCGGCGTAGTCGGTCCGGAGCGAGACGACGAGCGTGCCTTCGCCAGTGCAGGCGACCAGCCCGATCGCCGCCAGCCCCACGAGCCCCACGAGTCCGCAGCGCACGCGGCGAGGCTATCACGGCGCCGTGAACACGAGGCGCGCGTCGCCGGGCAGCTCGGCGGTGAAGCGGCGGAGCAGCGCGCGGCCGGCCTCGTCCTCCGGCTCGAGGCGCATCCACACCATCGTCTGCCGGGGCGGGGCTGCGGCCGGGGTGAACTCGCCGCCTCGCCAGGTGCCGACGTCGACGCCGTCCAGGCGCACCCGCAGGGCCCCCTCGGTCGCGCCCCGCACGTCGAAGTCGATCGCGCCGACGTCGGTCCGCCAGGGGAGCGCGTAGGTGAGGCCGGTGTCGGCGCAGCCCTCGGCGAGCGCCCACGGGTCGACCTCGAGCGCGCCGTCCTCCCACTCTCCCTCGACCCAGGGCACCACCCGCTCGATGCCGAGCGGCCACCCGCGCGCGCCGGGCTCGTCGGGCTCGACGCGATCCCAGCGCTTGGACGCCTCGCGCAGCAGCCGCCGGACCGGCGCGGTCTCCTCGGCGCGCGGGCCCCAGGGCCAGATGCCGTGCGGATCCTCGTGCTCCTGCCAGGGCCGGTACATCCACACCAGCACGCCGTCGATGCCGCCCTCGGCCGCGCGGCCGAAGAACGCCTCGAGCCAGCGCTCCCGCGGCGCGAACGGGCCGTCGTCCCCCCGGGGCACGCCGACCTCGCCGACCATCAGCGGCAGGCCGAGCGCGCGGGCCTCCGCGGCGCGGTGATCGAGCCAGTCGCCGAGCGCGGCCGGCGTGTCGGCGTCGACGAGGTTCTGCGGGTAGCCGTGGGTGTCCGCGTAGCCGATCTCCGGCAGCGCGTGGACTTGCCTCCAGTATCGCAAGGAGAGCTCACTGTTGTAGCCGATGTGCCCGGCCGCGATGAGGTGGTTCGGATCGAGCGTGCGGACCCGGGCGGACATCTCCCGCACCCAGGCCACCTGCGCGTCCCCCGCCTCGCAGGTCGGCGCGGACAGCTCGTTGATCAGCTCCCAGGCGAAGATCGTCGGGTCGTCGCGGTAGGCCACGCCGGTCACCGAGCTCACCCGCCCGACCAGCCGCTCGAGGTGCGCGACGTAGAGCGCCCGCGCCGCCTCGCTCTCCAGGGTCGCGGCCAGCTCCGCCGGGAGCAGGTGCCGGCGGCGCGGCGTGATCCCGGCCCAGCGCGCGAGCTGCGGGAGCCCGCCGCGGTCGGCCCAGCGATTGGCGAGCACCAGGATCACCCGCACGTCGTGGCGGCGCGCCTCCGCGAGCACCCGGTCGAGGTGCACGAAGGACTCCTCCACCCAGTCGTCGGGGCCGAGGCGGAAGGCCACGCTCCGGCGCCACGCCTCCTCGCCCTCGCTGGTCCCGAGCGCCCACACCCGCGCCAGCCGGACGCCGTCGTCGGCCATCGCCTCGATCAGGCGCGGCGCGTCCTCCCGGGTCTGGCCGCCGTGGATCAGCGAGGCGTTGACGCCCACGAAGCGCGCCGGCCGATCGCCGAGGTGGAACGCCCCGCCCTCGGCCCGCGCGAACACTCCGTCCTCGATCGACGGCAGCGCGGTTCGCGCCTTGTCCGGGGGCGGCGGCGCGCCCTCGGCGCAGGCCGCGAGCAGACAGGCGAAGACGAGACACGCGCGCATCGACCGCCCCGTTATAATGGAGTGTGCGCTTGAAGCCCGGAGCCGTGATCGGCGGGCGGTACCGCGTCGTCGCGAGGCTCGGCAAGGGGGGCATGGGCGAGGTCTGGCGCTGCGTCGACCTCGAGCGCGGCGCGGCGGTCGCGATCAAGACGCTGCACACCCTGCAGGCCGATCAGCGGCGGCTCTTCCAGCAGGAGGTGCACGCGACCGCGCGCCTCGATCACCCGAACATCGTCGGCGTCTACGACCTGGTGCGCGAGGGCGGCGAGCTGGCGCTGGTGATGGAGCTGCGCGACGGCCACCCGCTGCACCGCTGGTTCCCGCTCCCCTTCGAGGCGCTGCGGGAGGCGGCCTGTCAGGTGCTCGACGCCCTCGCCTACGCCCACTCGCGCGGGGTGCTGCACCTCGACATCAAGCCGGCGAACGTGCTGCTCGAGCCGGATCCGATCCGCGCGACCCTGCTCGACTTCGGCATCGCGCGGGCGTGGCGCGGCGAGGCCCCGGAGACCGGCGACGCCATCCTCGGCACGATGCCGTACATGCCGCCCGAGCAGCTCTTGATGTCGCACGAGCGGCTCGGCCCCTGGAGCGATCTCTTCGCGTTCGGCGCGACCCTCTACCGCATGGCCTCGGGCGTGCGCCCCTTCGAGGGCTGGGAGCCGACGGAGCGGCTGCGGCGCCGACCGGCCCGGATCGAGACCGTCGCCCCGCGCTGCCCCGAGGCGCTCGGCGAGCTGCTCGCCCTGCTCCTCGCGCCCGAGCCGGAGCGCCGCCCGAGCCACGCCGCCGACGTGCTCGCCGCGCTCCGGGAGCTGCCCCGGATCGACGGCCCGCTCGTGCGCCCGGGCGAGGACGAAGAGGACGAAACGACCACCGCCAGCGCCACCATCCCGGGCGAGCTGACGATCGCGAGCGGGCCGCCCGCCGAGCCGACCGGATCGCTCCCGCCGCCGGAGGCGCCCGAGGACGTGGCCGCGCCGGTCGAGGCGCCCGAGCCCGGCGCCTACGCGCTCTTCGGCCTGCGGGAGCTGCCGGTGCTCGGCCGGCTCGAGGAGCGCCGCGCGATCTGGGAGCAGCTGGTGGCCGCCCGCGAGCGCGAGGAGGTGCGGGTGGTCGTGCTGCGCGGGCCGAGCGGGGCCGGCAAGACGCGGCTCGCGCGGGACGCGATGGAGCGCGCGCACCAGGTCGGGCTCGCGCACACCGCCTGGACGTCGTGGCGCCGGGGCGGCCCAGAGATCGAGGGGCTGCGGCGGCTCGTGGCCCACGCGGTGTCGGCCGGCGGCGGGCGCAGCACGAGGCGGGTGATCGACTTCTTCCTCGCGCGCTTCCCCGGCCCCGACGACGCGCGCCTGCGCACCGAGCTGTCGCTCTTCCTCGCGCCGGGCGACGCGCTGACCGACGCCGACCTCGGCCTCCGGGTGACGACCGCGGTGCTCGGCCGGCTCGCGTCGGAGCGGGCGGCGGTGATCGCGCTCGACGAGGCCGACGCGAGCGGCGGCGTGGCCTCGGCGCTCATCCGGCGCCTGCGCGAGTCGGCGATCCCGTGCGCGGTGCTGCTGACCCTCGGCGACGCGGACGACGACGGCGCGCCGCCCGATCTCGCGCTGCGCCTCGACACCCTCGACGACGCGGCGAGCGCGCGGCTGGTGCGCGGGCTGCTCGACGTGGACGACGCGCTCGCGACGCTGGTCGCGGCCCGCGCCGGCGGCAACCCGCTCGTCGCGACCCAGCTGGTGGAGGAGCTCATCGAAGACGACGCGATCGCGCGGGTCGGCGGGCGCTACGCGCTACGGCCAGAGCGCGATCCGGCCGCGCTGCCCGCGGACCTCGACGCGATCTGGGCCCGCCGGGTGGCGCGCGCGGGCGTCGGCCTCGACCTCGCCGCCTTCGCGCTCACCCGGGCTCGGGTCGACGAGGACGTCGCCGGGCGCCTCGTCCGCGCGCGGGGCGAGGGGCTGGTCACCGATCTCCGGCGCGCCGAGCGCGCGGGGCTGCTGTCGATGCGCGACGGCGCGTTCGAGTGGGTGCACGCGTCGCTGCGCGAGCACCTGATCGCGCGCGTGCCCGACGCCGAGCGCGCCGCGCTGCACCGCGAGGCGGCCGACGCGCTCGAGGTCCGGGTGGGCGCCGAGGACGTGCAGGCCGAGCGGGCCGCGCACCTCCACGGGGCCGGCGCGATCGACGCGGCCTGCGAGGCGATGATCGAGGCGTGCGCCTGGAGCTCCCGGCGCGGCGAGGAGGCGGAGCGCGAGCGGCGCGCCGAGCGGCTCCTGTCGTGGGCGCGGACCGACGCGCACCGGGCCCGGGCCCACGCGGAGCTGGCCCACGTGGCGGTCGGGGCGCGGAACCTCGAGCGGGCCGAGGCGCACCTGGCGGAGGCGCGCGCGTGCGCCGCCGGGAGCGCGCGACCCTGGGTGGCCTTCCGCGAGACCCAGGTCGCCACCTTCGCGCGAGACGCCGAGCGGGTGGAGGGCGCGGCGCGCGAGGCGCTGACCCTCGCCCGCGAGGAGGGCGACGCCGAGGTGGAGACCCTGGCCCTCGGCGCGCTCGGCCTCGCGGCCCGGCGGCGCGGCGACCCGGACGACGCGCGCGCGTGCTTCGAGGCCTGCGCGGCGCTGGCCCGGGCGAGGGGCGACCTCGTCACCGAGGCCCGCGCGACCACCCACCTCGGCAACCTCGCGCCGACCGAGAGCCTGCCGCTCTTCGAGCGCGCCATCGAGCTTGCGCAGCGCGCCGGCGCGCGCCTGGCGGAGCTGACCGCGCGGCAGGTGTACGCCGACGCGCTCTACGGCGTCGGAGAGACGACGCGCGCCTTCGCCGAGATGCAGACGGTCGTCTCGCACGCGCGCACGCTGGGTCTCCGGCCCTACCTCTCGATCTTCGAGATCCAGCTCGCGTGCTGGGCGCTGAAGGAGGGCGACGTCGATCGCGCCGCCCATCACCTCGCCGAGGCGGTGGACGCGGGCTGCGAGGACGGGAGCGTCGCCGAGCGCTGCATGTGCGCGGCGCTGGGGGCCGCGGTGGCCACGCTGCGCGGGGAGACGGCGAGCGCGCTCGGGGCGCTGTCCCGGCTCGCCGAGGTGCGCGGCGAGTACGACGAGCCGGAGCTGCGCGAGGTGCTCGAGGCGGCGCGCCCTCACGCGGAGGGCGCGCTCGCCGCGGCGATCGAGCGAGCGATCAGCCCCACCACTCCACCGACGTGATCAGCGCGCCGGAGAGGTTGAAGTAGAGGCTCGCGCCGCCGCCGTCGAAGCCGGACTCGTCGATGGCGTAGGTCATCGGGACCATGTAGCCGATGATCCGGCCGTCGCGGGTGATGCTGAACGGGCCGCCGTCCTCGTCGGTCTCGTCGAGGAACGCCATGTCGGTGCGGCCGAAGCGCTCGGCCTCCGCGTTCCACTGCTCACGCTCGCGCTCCGCGGCGGCGCGGATCGCCTCCGGCAGGTCGCGGAAGGAGACGGGGTCGAAGGCGTCGCTGCTGTCGATCGAGACGAGCTCACCGGCCTCGTCGGCGACCTGTCCGATGAAGTCGTCGTCGGCGCGCGCGGCGCTGTCGCACTCCTCCATGCAGCCATCCCACGGGCCCTCGTCCCAGGCGCCCTCGGTCGCGGCGCAGGTCGCGCGGCAGGCCTCGACGGTGCCCGCGGCGTAGTCGGCGCCGCCGCAGTCGACGTGCCCCTGCACCAGCTCGAGGCAGTTGCCGTTGTAACCGCTCCAGCAGGCGTTCGCGGCGGTGTTCTCGATCTCGTCCGAGCTGTAGTAGCCGCCGATCTCCTCGCAGCCGGAGAGGCAGCTCGTCATCACGCCGAGGCAGGCCTCGCTCTGGTCGGCGAAGAAGGGCAGCTGCCCGATGATCGTGTCGCAGGCCCCGGCGTCGTCGGTGCACGCGTCGGCGCAGGGCTCGCCCTGCGAGGCGAGGCAGCCCTCGAAGATGCTGCGGGCGCGGGCGTCGGCGACCCGGCCGTCCCAGCTGGGCAGCTCCGCGAGCGCGCAGTCCGCCGCGTCCTGGATGCAGAGGCTCTGACGCGCGATCGGGTCGACCGGCACGCCGTCGCAGGCGCCGCCGGTGCAGGCGGTCTCCAGGACGAAGCCGCCGGCGCCCTCGCCGCGGTAGGCCTTCACGAGGATGTGGTGCTCACCGCCCTGCTCGAGGGTGTAGTCGAGGGTGACGGAGTCGGCGGTGACGTCGAACGAGGCCGGCCGCAGGAACACCTCGGTGCCGCGGTAGAGGTAGGCGGACGGCCGGAGATCGCCGCTCGTGCGGCGCACCGTGAGCCGGATCTGGTCGCCCTCGTCGAGCGCGATCGCGTAGAGCACGAGCCCGTCGCCCGACGTCTCGCCCATGGCCCGATCGCCGAGCCGGAGGGTGGTCGCCCCGAACGCGCCGTCGGCCTTCGCGGCGGCGACCGCCCCGGGCTCGAGCTCCGGCGTGCTGGGGTCGAGGCCATCGGCGGCGCAGCCACCGAGCGAGAGCACGAGCATCAGGATCGTGACGAGCTTCTTCATCGGGTTCCTCCTGCGCCGCCCCTCCTCAAGGCGCGTGCCAGGCCAACCGCGGGTGTCGATCCGCCCCACCGGGTGGCCACTCGAGTGGCCGTGGCGCCTCGGCGGAGCGCCCGCTGCTCCACCCGGTGACGCGACGGTGACGACCTTCACGTCGCGTCGTCACGGCCGTACGGGATCGGCGTGTCCGCCCCCGATCTCGCGCGCTTCGCGGTCGACTCGCTCGATCTGCTCTGCATCGCCGACGACAACGGAATGTTCCGCTGGGTCAACGCGGCGTGGACCCGCCTGCTCGGGTGGTCCGAGGCCGAGCTGAAGGCGAGGCCGTTCCTCGACTTCGTGCACCCCGAGGACGTCGAGGCGACCCTCGCCGAGGTCGCCACCCTGAGCGAAGGCGTGCCGACCATCCGGTTCATCAACCGATACCGGACGAAGGACGGCCGCTACGTGTGGCTCGAGTGGGTGACGCGCCCTTACGAGGGCGGGCTGCTCTACGCGATCGCGCGCGACGTGGGCGAGCGGCAGGTCGAGCTGCTCGAGTCGCGGCGCCGGGTGCGGCTGCTCGAGCTCGCCGAGCAGGTCTCGCGGACCGGTCACTGGCGCCTCGGCGTCGCCGACGAGCGCCCCCACTGGTCGCCCGAGGTCTACCGCATCCACGGGCTCGACCCGACGCAGCCGCCGCCGCTCGTCGCCGACGCGATCGACGCCTATCACCCCGAGGACCGCGAGCACGTGAACCGACACGTGGCGGTCGCGATGGAGCAGGGCCGCGGCTTCGACTTCGAGCTCCGGCTGGTGCGCGCGGACGGCGAGGTGCGGCTCGTGCACTCGCTCGGGCGCACCGAGCTGAACGACGCCGGCGAGGTCGAGGCGCTCTTCGGCGTCTTCCGCGACATCACGGACGACGCGCGCCTGCGGGCCTGGCGCAACCGGGAGCTGGAGGCCTTCGCCTACGCCGCCGCGCACGGGCTGCAGGGCCCGCTCGAGACGGTCGTCGGCCTCGCCACGATCCTCGCCGAGGAGGCGGAGGCGCTCCCGCCCCAGGCCGGCGGGCGCGTCCAGCGGCTCGGCGAGGGCGCGCGTTACCTGCGCCGGCTGGTCGACGGAATGACCGCCTTCGCCTCGACCCACGTGCGCGACGACGCGATGGAGGAGGCGCCCCTCGGCGACCTCGTCCGCGCCGCCGCCGAGACCCTGCGCGACGCGCCCCACCTCGCCCTCGAGATCGGCCCGATGCCGACCGTGCGGGTCGACGCGGCCCGGCTGCGCCTCGTGTTCGAGCACCTCTTCGACAACGTGGTCCGCCACGCCGGCGGCGCGCGCCGGGTGACCGTCTCGGCGCGCCGCGAGGGCAGCACGCATCACCTCGAGCTCACCGACGACGGCGTGGGCTTCGACCCCGCGCACGCCGAGCGGGTCTTCGGCCTCTTCCAGACCCTCGCCCCGCGCGCCGCGGAGGACGAGCGCCACACCGGCCTCGGCCTCAGCGTCTGCCGGCGCGTGATCGAAGGCCACGGCGGCCGGATCCACGCCTCGCCCCAGCTCGGGGCCGGGGTCACGATCGGCTTCACGATCCCCGAGCGCGCCTGATCAGCCGTAGCGGTCGGCGATGCGCTCGACCGCGGCCCGGGTCAGCGGCTTCACGAGGTACTCGGACACCGCCGCGTGGCTCGACGCGCGCTCCAGATCCTTCGGCGCGCTCGAGCTGCTGAGGATCAGCACCCGGCTCGACGCGATCGCCGGCCCGAGCGCGTCGAGGAGATCGAAGCCGGTCGCGCCCCCGAGGTTGACGTCGAGCAGGATCAGCGAAGGCAGCGGGCCCCCTCGGAGCAGCGTCAGCGCCTCCGGCACGCTCCGCGCGGTCAGCACCTGCCCGAAGCGGCCGGACCGCTCGAGCCGCAGGGTCGCGATCAACAGATCGTCCGGGTCGTCCTCGACCACGAGGACGCTCGCGCGCTCCCTCTGCTGCACCACGCCCAGCACCCGGACACCAAACGGCGGCGCGCCCGGCGGCTTGAGGTCACTCCAGCTCGTGGCGCTGCTTGAGCTTGATCAGGTAGGTGCGGTCCATGCGGCCCTCGCGGGCGGCCGCCGACACGTTGCCGTCGTTGCGCTCCAGCAGGCGCTGCACGTAGCGGCGCTCGAACGCGTCGAGCAGCACCCGGCGCGCGTCCTTGTAGGGCTGCGCGAGGAGCGCGTCGTCGAGCGCCGCGTCTCCGCCCGTCGGCTCGGCGACGAAGAGCGGCGGCGTCTCCCCCATCGCGAGCGTCGCCTCCACCACGTTGCGCAGCTCGCGCACGTTGCCCGGCCAGCGATGCCGGCAGAGCGCGGTCAGCGCCTCGGCCGAGAACACCTCGCTCACCGCGCCGTCGTGGCCGGCCTCGCGCAGGAAGTGCTCGACGAGGAGCGGCACGTCCTCGAGGCGCTCGCGGAGCGGCGGCAGCTCGAGCACCACCACCGCGAGCCGATAGTAGAGGTCGAGCCGGAACGTCCCCTCGTTCACCTCGGCGCGCAGATCCCGGTGGGTCGCGGCGACCACCCGCACGTCGACCGAGACCTCCTTGCGCCCGCCGACGCGCCGGAAGCGGCCGCGCTCGAGCACCCCGAGGAGCGCCGGCTGGAGCTCCGGGCTCAGCTCCCCGATCTCGTCGAGGAAGAGCGTGCCTCCGTCGGCTCGCTCGAACGCGCCCTCGTGCTGCCGGTCCGCGCCGGTGAACGCGCCCTTCTCGTGCCCGAACAGCTCCGAGGCGACGAGCGCCGGCGACAGCGCCCCGCAATCCACGGTGACGAACGGCCCGCCGCTCCGCCGCGACTCCTCGTGCAGCGCGCGCGCGACGAGCTCCTTGCCGGTCCCCGACTCCCCGACCAGCAGCGCCGGCATCTCCGCCTTCGCCGCCTTGCCCACCCGCGCCATCAGCCGCCGCATCACCGCCGTGCGCCCGCGCAGCCCGGCCAGCTCGTCTCCGTCGAGCAGCTCCAGCGTCACCCGCGCGCCGTCCTCCACCCGGATCGTCGTGTGCCCGAGCGAGAGCGTCGCCCCCGGCGGCACCGTCGCCCGCTCGATCCGCGCCCCCGCGAAGCGCGTCCCGTTGGTCGACCCGAGATCGACCACCCGCACCCCCTCCTCGCCGCGCCGCAGCTCGAGGTGATACCGGCTCACCGTCGGATCGGCGAGCACGAGATCGTTCCCCTCCGCCGACCCCACCGTCAGCGCCTCGCCCTCCCCCTCCGCTCGCGCCCCCGCCGAAGCCCCCTCCACCACCTCCACGGAGAGCGAGCGCACCGGCAACCCCGGCGTATCCTCGGAAGGCTGCGTCGACTGCGGCATCGCCCCCGATGCTACCCCCAACCTCCGGGGACGATCCTATTCATTCATCGAGCTCTCCCAGCCCCGTCCGACGCGTCATCGTCCACGTCGTTCTTCATGGGAGATGAGAGGTGAGAGGCGAAGAGGAATCGGTTAGGCGGGCGCCTCCGGCGCGGCCCCGAGGTTCGATGAGATGAATAGGATCGTCCCCGGCTTCTCGCGGCTACGAGACGCCGAAGCGCTCGGCGGCGTGGGCGACGAGGCGGGCGTGGCGCTCTTCGAGCACGGCGACGCGGACCTCGGCGAGCGCGGCGGGCGCGGTGGCGATCACCTCCATCATCGCGGCGGCGGACGCGACCTCGCCGAGGCCTCCGTGGCCGGCGCCGAGGAGCGGGAAGGCCACCACCATCGGGAGCGCGTGCGCGCGAGCGAGGTGCGCCGCCTCCTCGAGCGCGGCCTTCGTGCACGCCTTCACCCGCGTCGGCCCCGACGAGCCGCCGGTCTCCGGGTCGCGCCGCGTGTAGTCCACCGCGGCCACGTGCAGCACCCACCGGAACGCCGTCGCGCGGCCGGCGCCGGTGACCACGCAGTCCTCCGCTTCGAGCGGCTCGTCGAGCTGCTCCTCCCACGCGCGCCGCACCTCGGCCTGGAAGGCGGCGCCGCCGCACGCCTCGCGGATCGCCCCGCTCACCCCGCTCCCGAGGCCCAGGTGCGGGTTCGACGCGTTGACGATGGCGTGCGCGCCGAGCGCCGGGTCGACGAGGCTGCCGACGAAGACGGACAGCTTCATCGCGCGAGGATCGCGTCGACGAGGGGCGCGGCGAGGCGGGCCACGCGGGCGGGGTCGGGGGTGAGCTCTTCGAGGAGGTGGAAGCGCTCCACCAGCAGGTCGCGGCGCACCTCGACGCAGAGCGTCTGGCCCGGGAAGCGGCTCGCGAAGCGCGCGCCCTGGGTCGCCGGGTGCAGCGTGTACGTCGTCGCCTCTTCCGCCGCGACGCCGATCGCCCGGTAGCCCTCGAGCAGCGCGGTCACCATCTCGGCCGGCGCGAGGCGCTCGCCGTCCGGGCGGCGGGTGATCAGGTCCACCTCGGGCCGCAGCGGCCAGCGCTCCCAGTCGGCCCAGGCGGCGCGGATGGCGTCGACGATGTTCGCGTCGACCGCCGCGATGTCCATCGTGCGCGGGCCGTAGCTGTGGCTCATCAGCGCGAAGCCGCCGGCGCCGCAGACCTCCTCGTAGGCGCGCTCGGCGACCTCGACGTAGGCGCGGTGCAGCTCCGTCAGGCGCGCGCGGTCCGCGGGGTCGGTCACGTAGGCGGGGATGCCGCCGGTGAGCCCCCCTTCGCCGAGCTGGTCCTCGGCGTCGACCCGTCGGTTCGTGTCGACGAAGGTGCGCGGGATCAGGCAGCGCACCAGCCGCGCCTTGCGGGACGGATCCCGCCGCACCACCTCCTGGGCGACGCGCTTGCCGAGGTCCCACGCGCCCATGTCGGTGTTCGCGTGGAAGAACTCGTGCAGGTCCTCGGGCAGCGGCGAGACGAGCTGCGCGCGCAGGTCGTCGAAATGCGAACGCCGATCCGCGCCGTGCGGCACCTCGATCAGGAGATCGGGCGGCGCGGCGGGATCGGCGCTCTCGCCGTCGAGGTGCTCGACGTGCGCAGGCTCCACCATCACTCCTTGATGGTGATCTTCTCCATCTTGACCGGCGTCTTCGGGCGGTCGCCGGGCATGGTGGGCGTCGAGCCGATCGCGTTCACCACGTCCATGCCCTTGGTGACCTTGCCGAACACGGGGTGCTTCGACTGGCCGGGCGAGAAGTAGTCGAGGTAGCTGTTGTGCTTCGTGTTGACGAAGAACTGGCTGCTGCCCGAGTTCGGGCCGGCGTTCGCCATCGAGAGGGTGCCCGGCTCGTTGCTGAGGCGGACGTCCTCCGGATGCTCGTCGGGGATGGAGCCGTAGGGCGACTGGCCGGTGCCGGCGCGGCGGCTGTTCGGGTCCTTGCTGTGCGGGCAGCCGAACTGGATCATGAAGTTGTCGATGACCCGGTGGAAGTGGAGGCCGTCGTAGAAGCCCTCCTTGGCGAGCTTCACGAAGTTGCCCCCGGTGATGGGCATCTTGTCGACGAAGATCTCCGCCTCGAAGGTACCCATGGAGGTCTCGAACACTGCGGTGGGATTGGACATGGATGGGGGAGTAGCCCCGGCGGGCCCCCGGAATCAAGAGCCGCGGGTGACGACCCTCATGGCGCCCCGGATCGCGGCCGCGATGACCGCGTCGTCGGGCACCGGCGAGGCGCGCCCGTCGGCGTCGCGGTAGACCCGGCAGCACGCGGCGCCGGGGGCGTCGCCGGTCACGTCGCGCCCGTCCACCAGGAGGGTCGGTGAGCCGTATGCGCCGGCGGGCGCGCGCTCGTCCCAGCGCCGCGGCAGCCCCAGGTCGGTCAGCACCCGGGCGAGGCTCGCGCGCGCCGCGTCCACGTGCGGGCAGTCGGTGTCGAACACGAGGGTGATCGCGGGCTCGGGCATGCGATCACGATGACGCCCCGGCCGCCGCGTGGCACCCGGGAACCTCGCCTCCGGGCCGCTGTCGCTACCGCGTGGACGGGCTCGACGTGGCGCTGTGCTGGGGGGACGAGCGGCTGGAGCAGGCGCGCCATCGGCTCGACGCGAGCTTCGCGCCGGGTGGGCCGTTCCCCTGGATGCGGCCGCTGCGCCCGGACGGCGACGTGGTGGTGCTCTCGGTGCCGCCGCGGGCCCGGGCCTGGGTGCACACCGCCAACGGGTGGCGCGACCTGGCGACGCTGCGGGTGCTCGGCGGCCTCGCGCCCGACCCGGAGGAGCCGGGCGGCGCCCGCGTGCGGCTCCGCCCGCTCGGCGACGCGCGCGCGCTCGAGGAGGGCGTCGTCCTGGTGCGGCGGGTGGAGGCCTGGCTCGAGCTCGAGGGCTGGTGGCTCCACGTCGGCCTCGGCGAAGACGAGCCGGCCCCGCCGCGCACCAGCCGGCGCGCGATCGCCCGGGGCCTCCTCTTCGCGGCCTGCGTGCTCTCGACCTTCGCCGGGGTGCTGACCGCCTTCGCCGCCGTGCCCCCGCGCCGCGCCCAGCTCGACCTCGAGCGGCTCGCCGCGCCGCGCCTCCGGCTGCCCACCGTAAGAGCGCTCCCGGACGCGCGCCCGACGCCGACCGTCGAGACCAAGCACCGGGTGGAGCCGGCGCCGAACGGCGCGCCCGCGCGCGAGGCCCCACCGCTGCGGACCCCGACCCCCGAGCGCCGCGACCGCCGCGCCTGGCGCCCGGCGCCCGCCCCCGAAGATCCGCGCCCGCTCCCCGCGCTCCGCTCCGCCGTCGACGCGCTCGCCACTCTGGGCGCCCCCCGCACCCGGCGCGAGCCGCCCGCCGCCGCCCCGCCCGGGGACCGCGAGTCCTGGCTCGCGCTCGCCACCCTCACCGGCCACGGTGGCCCCGACCGGGACACACTCCGCGCCGCCGCCGCGAGCGGCCCGTCGTGGTTCGGGGCCGGCCGGGGCGAGGGACGCTTCCGCCCCCCGCCGCCTCCGGTGCGCAGCGGCGCGGTGCTCCCCGGCTTCCCGGCGATCTCCATCTGCGACGCCCGCTGGCGCACCCCCGACGGCCGCCCCACCTGCCGCCCGCCCCGCGGCGCCTCGCTCCGCGAAGGCATCCGAGACGTCGTGCGCCGCCACCGCCCCGAGCTGTCGTTCTGCTACGAGCGCGGCCGCGCGGAGGACCCGTCGCTCGCCGGCCAGCTGCTGGTGGAGTGGCGCGTCGGCGCCGACGGCGCGGTCATCGACGCCCGCGCGGTCGAGAATTCGCTGCCCGACGACCTCGTCACTACGTGCGTGCTCGCCGCGATCCGCCGCTGGCGCTTCCCGGCCGCCGACCCGCTCACCGTGCGCTACCCCTTCGTCTTCCGCGTCCGCACCCGGAGCGAGCGGTAACGGTCGGGACGGTCACTCGAGCGTCGGGCGTGGTCCGGTCCCGTCACGGGCAGGCGAACTCGTAGCAGCCGTCGAAGCCGCAACAGACCTGGCCCGGAGGGCAACTCATGCCGAGACACCGCCCGGAGTCACAGACCGCGGGACCGCACAAGCCGGGAGAGAAGCAGGAGTCGCCGTCGGTGCTGCGAGTGCAGCTGCCGGAGTCGCTGCCGACGGTGCCCTGGCACGTGCCGCTCGAGCAGGCGTAGGTCGTCTCGGTGCGCGACCGGGTCCCCGTCTCGTCGCAGCTGTCCGAGAAGCCGCCGCACGGGCCCCAGCTGCCGTAGGTGGTGGCCCCGCACATCACGCCGGTGGTCGAGCGCGTGCAAGATCCGGTGTCGGTGCCGGTGCTGCTCTGGCAGCTGCCGCCGGCGCAGGCGTAGGTCGTCTCGCTGCGGGTGCGGGTGCCCGTCTCGTCGCAGGTGTCGCTGAACCCGCCGCAGGAGCCCCAGCTGCCGTACATCGTCGTGCCGCAGCTCACCCCGGTGGTGCTGCGGGTGCAGCTGCCGGTGTCGGTGCCCATCACCGGGTTGCAGGCGCCGGCGTTGCAGAAGAACTCGGTCTGCGAGCGCGAGCGGGTGCCGGTCTCGTCGCAGGTGTCCGAGTAGCCGCCGCAGCTGCCCCAGCCGCCGTAGGTGGTGCTGGCGCAGCGGTCGCCGGTGGTGCTGCGCGCGCAGCTGCCGGTGTCGGGGCTGTCGACCGCGTTGCAGGTGCCGCCGCCGCAGACCCGGTCGGTGCGGGTGCGGGTGCGGGTGCCCGACTCGTCGCAGGCGTCGGCGAAGCCGCCGCAGCTGCCCCAGCTGCCGAAGGTGGTGCTGCCGCAGGTGTCGCCGGCGGTGGAGCGGGTGCAGCTGCCGGTCTCCATCATCGAGCTCGGCATGCACACCCCGCTCGAGCAGGCGTAGCGGGTGATGGTGCGGCTGCGGCTGCCGGTCTCGGCGCAGGTGTCGCCGTAGCTGCACGAGCCCCACGGCCCGGACACGTCGCTCGGGCAGTCGGCGTCGGTCACGCAGCCCACGCAGCCGCCCATCGCCTCGTCGCACACCGACGCGCCGCTGCAGGGGTCGCCGTCGTGCACGGTGCAGGCGCCGGCCGCGCAGGTGTCGGGCCCGTTGCAGAAGACGCCGTCGTCGCAGACCGCGGTGTTCGGCGTGTTCTCGCAGCCCGCGTCGCCGCACGCGTCGTCGGTGCAGGGGTTGCCGTCGTCGCAACCGGTGGGCACGCAGGCGCCGCCGCAGCACTGCTCTCCCGTGCCGCAGAGGGGCTCGAGCACGCAGGTGTCGCCGTCGCAGCGCGCGGTCTCGCAGGGCCCGGCCACGCAGGTCGTCGGCGAGCAGCCGTCGTACTGACAGCCGAAGCCCTCGACGCACACCCCGCCGGTGCCGTCGGTGCACGCGGCGTCGTCGGTCGTGTACACGCAGCTCCCCGCGTCGCAGCGGTCGGTCGTGCAGGCCTGGCCGTCGTCGCACTCGGCGTCGCTCTGGCAGCCGCCCGCGTCGCCCGCGTCGCGCACGCCGCCGTCGTGGGGCTCGCCCCCGTCGCGGGTCCCGGCGTCCATCGGCTCGCTGCAGGGGTCGCCGCCCATCGGCTCGCCGCTCCAGTCGCGGCCCATCGCGGCCGGGGTGACGCAGGCGCCGCAGCGGCAGGTCTCGCTCGCGTCGCAGCTCACGCCAGCGCACGCCCGGCCGAGGAACAGCCGGATGCTCAGCGAGCGGCCCGACTCGAGCGTCACCACCGCTCGCTGGCGCGCGACCTCGGCGCCGTCCTTCGTGCCGATCGCGATCACCTCGACCGGGCCGAGCGCGTCGCCCGAGGGCACCACGGTCAGGGTCTGCGGCAGATCGCTCGCGCCCTGCAATTCCTCTGTCGCGCTGCGCGTCGTGCCCGACGGGCCGGTCACCCGGAGCTCGATGGCGTCGAGCTCGCCCGGCACGTCGTAGTCGGTGTCGACCGAGACGATCAGCTGGGTCGGCCCGCTGCAGGCGGCGAGGCACAGGAAGGCGAAGGAGGTCCAAGCTGCTCTGACCACGAGGGACACGATACACCGTGGGCCTGCTATCATCGAGCGGTGCGGCGCTTCGCCCTGATGTTCGCGGTCGTGGTCGGCGTGCTCGCCGCCGCCCCCACCCTGCCCGCGGTGGCCCAGTCCTCCTCCGAGGTCGCGGCCGCCCGGCGCCTCTTCCGGCAGGGCCTCGGCGCGGCCCGCGCGGGCGAATGGCAGTCGGCCCTCGAGCTCTTCGAGCGCTCCTACGCCATCGTTCCCCGCGACAGCACCCTGCTGAACCTCGCCGGCGCGCAGGCCCAGACCGGGCAGCTCGTGGCCGCCACCGAGAGCTACCGCCGCTTCCTCGCCGAGGCCGAGGGCCGGGCCCGCCGCTACCGCCCGCAGGCCGAGGCCGCGCTCGCCGAGCTCGAGCCGCGCCTCGCCCACCTCGTCATCCGGGTCGACGGCCTGCGGGACGGCGACGTCGTGCAGCTCGGCGACCGCGAGCTCGCCGCCGCGGTGCTCGGCGTGGATCTCCCCGTCGACCCCGGCCGCCACACCCTCGCCGTGCGCCGCGGCGAAGAGACCGTCGCCGAGCGCGCGCTCGCCCTGTCCGAAGGCGAGGCCCGCGAGGTCACCCTCGACGCCGCCGTCTCCCTCGAGGTCGCCGCCGCCCCGGCTGACCCCGCCGCCGAGGCCCCCGACGCCGCCTTCGAGCCCGACCCGCCGAGCGACGGCGGCGACGACAGCGCGGTCATCATCGGCGTCTCGGTCGGCGTCGCCGCCGCGGTCGCGATCGCCGCCACCATCGTCACCGTCGTCCTGGTGGACCAGGCCGCGCAGCCCTACCAGGGCAGCGTCGGCGAGGGCGTGCTCACCTTCGACTGATCAGAACTCGTCGGCGAGGAACACCCCACCGCCGCCGCGCCCACCCCGCCGCACCGGACGCGGCCGACGCCGACGCGCCGGACGCGCGGTCTCGGGCTCGGCCGCCGCCTCGGCCTCGGCTGCCGTCTCGGCTTCGGCTTCGGGCTCGGTCTCGGCCACGGTCTCGGCCTCGGCTTCGGCTGCCGTCTCGGCCTCGGCTTCGGCCACGGTCTCGGCTTCGGGCTCGGTCTCGGCTTCGGCTTCGGCCTCGGCTTCGGCTTCGGCCGCGGCTTCGGCCGCCGCCTCGGCCCTCGCCGCCGTCACCGGGAGCTCGGTCGCGGTCATCTCCTGCGCCTCCCCCTTCCGGAGCTGCGACAGCGCCACCACCGCGCCGGCGGCGGCGGCGAGCAGCGCGATGACCCCGACGAGGATCGGGAACAGCAGGCTCTTCTTCTTGGCAGGCGTCGGCGCGACCGTCGGCGTCAGCGTCGAAGGCGCGGCGCGCACCAGCTGGGCCGAGGGCACCGACTGCAGGGTCGGCGAGGACTCCAGCTCCAGCCCGACCGCGCTGACCGTCAGCGTGCGCAGCACCCCGTCGTCGACCGGGAGGCTCGGCGCCTTCACCCCGGAGACGCTCTCCGGGAGCTGCTCCACCTCGCGGCGAATGGTGTCGCCCATCATCAGCGCGAGCAGCCGCGCGAGATCGGAGTCGTCGAGGGCGAGCGCGGTGGGCACCGCGGCGGCGAGCGCCTTGCGGAGCGCCTGCGCGCTCTGGAAGCGGTCGTCGGGCTCGCGGGCGGTGGCCTTCATGATCACCTGCTCGAGCGCCTCCGGCACGTCCGGGTTCAGCTCCCGCACCGGCGGCAGCTTCGGATCGCGCACCAGCTCGAGCATGAGAAAGTCGTTGTCCGCCTTGAAGGCGCGGCGGCCGGTGAGCATCTCCCAGAGCACCACCCCGAGCGCGTAGACGTCGGCCCGGCGGTCCACCGGCTTCCCGAACGCCTGCTCCGGCGCCATGTAGGCGATCTTGCCCTTGAGCGAGCCGCCGGTCGTCTCCGAGGCGCGGCCCGCCGCCTTGGCCACGCCGAAGTCGATGAGCTTCACGTGGCCCTTGTAGGCGAGCAGGATGTTCTGCGGGCTGACGTCGCGGTGCACCACCCCGAGCGGCGCGCCGTCCGAGCCCGTCGCCTCGTGCGCGGCGTGCAGCCCCTCGGCGACCTTGGCCGCGACGTAGGTCGCGAGGTCGGCGTTCAGGTTGCGGCGCTGCTTGTTGAGCGCCGAGAGCAGCATCGCCAGCGAGCAGCCGTGCACGTACTCCATCACGAGGAAGTGACGGCCATTCACCTGCCGGAGCTGCTCGACGTGCACCACGTTCGGGTGCTGGATCTTCGACGACAGCAGCGCCTCGTCGACGAACATCTGCACGAACGTCGGGTCGGCGGCGAGGTGCTCGTGCACCACCTTGATGGCGACGTGGCGGCTGAAGCCCGAGGCGCCCGAGCGCTTGCCCAGGAAGAGCGTGGCCATCCCGCCGGCCTTGAGCTTCGCGACGATCTCGTACTCGCCGACCTTGTCGCCCACCTGGAACACGTCCGGACGAGCTTAGAAGGGCCGCCCCCCGACCGCCACTTCCTACGGCCCGCCACACGAACGAGGGACGATCCTATTCAAATCATCGAACTCGGCAAAGCGAGCTCGATGATTCGAATAGGATCGTCCCCGAGCGCCGCGAGGCGCGACGGAGTCGCGAAGCGACACACCAGCAGCGTGCCCTCCAGCGCGACGTCCTCGCCGCCGCCCAGGTCGATCACCCGCGCCGGGCGACATGACAGGGACGATCCTATTCAATCATCGAAGTCGGCGAAGCGACTTCGATGATTCGAATAGGATCGTCCCCGCTCAGCCGGTCAGGCGGCGCCTTCGGCGGAGCGGAGCAGGGAGGCGACGGTGCGGCGGAGCGCCTCGGCCGAGACCGGCTTGCCGACGTAGGCGGCGGCGCCGAGCTTGGTCAGCTCCTCGCGCCGGGCCGGGTCCCAGTGGCCCGAGATCACCACCATCAGCGGCGGCTCGGGGAGCTGGCCGAGCACCTCGACCACGTCGCGCCCGGTCAGCCCCGGCATGTCGAGGTCGAGTAGCAGGAGATCCGGCTTGCGCTCCTCCTCGCGGTAGATCCGGAGCGCGTGCTCCCCGTCCCGCGCGAAGAGCACCTCGTAGCCCGCGGCCCGCAGCAGCCGCCCGAGGCTCCGCCGCACCAGCTCCTGGTCGTCGGCCACCAGGATGCGCGCGCCCGCCGACGCCACCATGCGCGGCGCGCTCTTCTTCTCCGGGCGGGCCAGCCGGGCCGGCGGCTCCACCGCCGAGAGCACGATCCGGAACGCGGTGCCCCGGCCGAGCTCGCTGCTCACCTCGACGCTGCCGCCCATGCCGCGCACCAGCTCGGCCACCGTCGCCAGCCCCAGCCCCGTCCCGCGCCCGAGCGGCTTGGTGGTGAAGAACGGCTCGAACGCGTGCTCCAGCGTCTCGGGCGGCATGCCCACCCCGGTGTCGCTCACCGAGATCACCACCCGGTCGACCACCCGGTCCGCCCGCAGCACGATCGCGCCGCCGTCGGGCATCGCGTCGCGCGCGTTGAGGCAGAGGTTGAGCAGCACCTGATGCAGCTCGGTCTGGCTGCCGAAGACGTGCAGCCCCGGCGCCGCGTCCACCTGGATGCGGTGGCCGGCCCGGAAGGTGCGGCGGCAGAGCCGGGCGACCTCCTCGAAGACCTCGGCCACCCGCACCGCCGCCCGCGGCGTCTCCTCGCGCCGGCCCAGCGTGGCCAGCGCCCGGGTCAGCTCCACCGAGCGATCGAGGGCCGCGCCCAGGTCGGTCACGCAGTCCCGCGCCTCGGCGGGGAGCGGCCCGAGGATCGCCTCGAGGTGCTCGAGCGTCGCCTGGGCCGCGCCGACCACGTTGTTGAAGTCGTGGGCGATGCCGGCCGCCATGCGCCCGATCGCCTCCATCTTCTGCCGCTCCCGCAGCTCGCGCTCGAGCGGGTCCTCGCAGGAGAAGAGCAGCGTGATCTGTTGCCCCAGATCCACCCGGGTCCCCGGCACCAGCGGCGCCCGGCTGACCACCATGCCGTCCACCCAGGTCCCGTTCCGGCTCCCCAGGTCCTCCACCTCGAACGTCCCGTCCGGCAGCTCGACGATGCGCGCGTGCCGCCGGGAGATCGACGTCTCCTGCAGCTGCACCGTGCACTCGGCGGCCCGCCCGATGACCGTCTCAGGGCCGAGATCGATGCGGCTCCCCGGGCTGGGGCCGCGCAACACGACCAGCCGGGGCCGGGCTGAAGGGGCGCTGGGGGGCGGCGTACGAAACGCCGGGAACTGCGCGGTGGTCTCGTAGAAAGCGTCACTCAATGGGGAGCCTCGGCGGGGCACCAACGGCAGCCTCGTGGCCGCTCTGAAGGGGCCTCCCGAAGTCCGCTACGGATCTTCTCGCCGCTGGTGGAGCCGCAGCGCGATCACCTCCAGCAGCTCGTCGGCGGAGAACGGCTTCCGCAGCACCGTCACGTCGTCGCGGCCCTCGAGGGCGACCTCCTCGAGGTAGCCGCTGCAGAACACGATCGGCAGCTCGCCCACGTCCTCCAGCAGATCGAGGCCGATCCCGTCGCCGAGGCGCACGTCGCTCACCACCGCGTCGAACAGGCCCTCGGCGATCGCGGCCCGGGCCTCGGCCAGCCCGCTCGCGCAGCGCACCCCGTGCCCGCGGCGCTCCAGGGCGCGGCGGAGCACCGCCGAGATGGCCTCGTCGTCCTCGACCAGCAGCAGCATCAGCGGCCGGGCGCGCTCCTCGCTCGGGGGCCGGTCGGACTCGCCCCCGGAGCGCGCGTCGTCGGCCCGCCGGAGCGTCACCTCGAACGTCGCGCCCTGGCCCGCCTCGCTCTCGACCGCGATGTGCCCGCCGGCCGACTCCACCAGCCCGTAGACCACCGACAGCCCGAGCCCGGTGCCCTTGCCGGTCGGCTTGGTGCTGAAGAACGGGTCGAAGATGCGGTCGCGCGCCTCCGCCGGGATGCCGAGGCCGCGGTCCTGCACCGCGAGCGTGGCCCCGGCGTCGGTCACCCGGGTGCGCACCGTGATCGGGCCGCCCTCGGGCATCGCGTCGCGGGCGTTGATCACCAGGTTCACCACGATCTGCTCGAGCTGCGACGGCGCGATCCGGACCTCGGCGTCCGGCGCGTCCAGATCGAGCTCGAGCCGGATCTGCTCGCCGAGGGTGCGGGTGAGCAGCGGGGCCAGCGCCTGCACCTTGGCGTCGAGCGTGGTCGTCTCCTCGGGCCCCCGGCGCGTGCCCGAGAAGGCGAGCAGCTGGCTGACCAGCTTGGCCGCGCGCTCGGCGGCGCCGCGGACCACCTCGAGATCCTCCATCGCCACCGGGTCCTGCTCGAGCTGCGGCCGGAGCAGCTCCGCCCCCGCCATCATCGCGGTGAGCAGGTTGTTGAAGTCGTGCGCGATGCCGCCGACGAGCAGCCCCACCGCCTGCAGCTTCTGCGACTGCACCAGCTGGGCCTGCGCGGCCTGCAGCTCGGCGAGGCTGCGCTCGAGGCGCCCGAGCAGCTCGGCGCGCTCCGCGGCCCCGGCCATCAGCTGCGCGAACGCCCCGACCGCCTCGGCGTCGGCCGGCTCGAGCGCGTTGTCCATCACGACGAAGAGATCGCTCACCGCCCCGTCGCGCACGAGCGGGGCGACGACGGCGCGCTGGATCCCGGTCACCCGCACCACCAGCGGCGCCGCCCAGCGGAGCGACGCGTCGAACGCCTGCCGCAGCACCGCGGTGGTGTCGCTCACGTAGACCGGCCCCCGCGTCTCGACCGCGCGGCGGTAGGCGTCCACCGGTGACAGGCGCGAGCGATAGCCCACCGCGCGCCGCCCGGTCACCCGCTCCAGGTAGCCGAGCCCGCGGCTCGCCACCCGCACGTCGCGCACCTCGATGCTGTCGCCGCGCACGTCCACGCCCCAGAGGATGCTGCGCAGCCCCCGCGCCTCGAGCGCGTCGGCCGCGGCCGCGAAGATCGCCGCGCCGGTCGGCTCCTCGGTCGCCTCCAGCGCCGACACCGCCGCGGTCAGCGCGTCGCTCAGCCGGGCCCTGCGCTCGTGCTCCCGGAGCCCCCGCTCCGCCGCCACCAGCGCCCGCTCCGCGCGCCCACGCTCGCTCAGATCCGCCACCAGGGCGCGGAGCCGGGCCACCTCTTCACGGAGCCCCTCCAGCTCCGCCTCGTCCGCCCCGCCGCCCCCCGGAATGTCCAGGGTCTCCTCACTCACCGTAGGGCATTCTTCTACGAGCGGCCGCGCGGCGCCAGCGCGGGGTCTGTCGGTACCCTCGAGGGGGCCGCGAGCGAGGCCGCCGACAGTCCAGGTCGATCGAAGTGAGCTATAGTTTCGGGGTGATGCTCACGAGACAGGACTGGCTCGAGGCCGTCGACGCGTTCGTCGACGAGCAGCGCTCGCGCTGTCTCTGGTCTTTCGAGGACGACTGGTACCCGTCGAGCGATGAAGAGCGCGCACGTGTGCTCGACTCCATCCGACGCCACGGCGACCGCGCGGCCTTCGCGCGGGCCACGGAGCTGAAGCGATGGCTCTCACCGATCTCCAGAGACGCGTCTGCGGGGTCCTAGCCGAGCGTGTGTCGGCCGACATCGACCAGTTCCACTCGACCGAGGAGGCTGTCGCCGAGGCGTCCTCCTCCGACCGAGCGACGCTCGTGGCCCGCGGCTTCGACGTCGAGCCGGTACGTGAGCTCCGAGGCTTCGTCGAGGTCGTCGTGCGCGACTCGGCACGCAGCGCGGTGGTCGTCCAGTGGGTGCGAGAGAGCGCCTATCGCTTCTTCCCGCTCGTGACCCACCCGGTCCTCGGGCTCGCCCTTCATCCGTTCGATCTGGCCACGAACAAAGTCCTCGCGCTGGTGGGCCGTGTCGAGGTCCGCGACTGGGTCGACATTCTGACGTGTCACCGTGCGCTGACGCCGCTCGGCTGCCTGGTGTGGGCCGCCACCGCCAAGGACGCCGGCCTCGGACCCGGCTTCATCCTCGAGCAGGCGGCGCGGACCGCGCGCTATACGCGCGACGAGCTGGCGTCGCTGGCGTTCGAGGGCCCACCTCCCGACGCCGCTGCCCTCCATCGAGAGTGGCGAGAGGCGCTCGTGGACGCGGGCGCCATCGTGGATGCGCTGCCCCTGGAGCATCTCGGATGCGCGGTGCTGGAGGGGGACGCCCTCTTTCGAGGCGACGTGAGCGCGCTGCGCGACGCCCGCGACTCCGGCCGTCTACGGTTCCGCTCCGGGAGCATCGGGGGCGCCTTCCCCGAGGTGCGCTCGCTCCGAGCCGAGGTGAAATCATGAGCACAGGCGTCTTCCTCAGCGTGCAGGAGTCCTACGTCCCGAACGCCCAGTCGGCGGCCCTGTCCCTCGTCGCCGCGGTGAACGAGAAGCTCGGAGAGCTCGGACAGCAGCCCATGGAGGACCCGGTGAAGGGTCCGCACGTCTGTGAAGGTCGGACTGGCCTGGATCACATCGGCTCGGCCTCGCTCCGAAAGCTCGGCGAGCTCGCGGGGGAGGAGCGAGCGCACGTGCATCTGCTGGCCCTCAACCCGTACCGACTCGTCTACGCCCCGCGGTCGTTCGAGCGGCCGCAGGTGACGAGGCACCGAGAGGACCTCGCCGGGCAGACCGTCAACGTCCTCCTCGGCTCCGCACTTCACCTCCGCGACGAGCTCCTCGGCCTGGCGCCCGACCTGGGGATCCCGCTCGAGGGAGGCGTCCTCGGCGACGAGGTCGCGAAGAAGATCGACGACCTCGAGCCGCTTCACGAGGGCGAGAGCGACTGGGACCTCGTCGAGGGCACCCGGGTCGCGTGGCTCATCCTGCACGAGGCCGCGCTGCTGTCGATCGAGAGGGACGTCCCGATCAGCCTCGCGGGCTGACGTCTTCGTCTAAGCGACCGCGTGGTCGTCCGGCCCCGTGATCTTGTCGACCCTGCGGAACTTGAACTCGCCGTCGCGCAGGACGGCTCGGGCGTACGCGATGCCGATGCCCGGGGCGGAGAAGTTCACCGTGACGGCGGTGTCGGCGAGCCAGACGTGGGACAGCTCGGGGGACGCACCCTTGCTCGCGTTGGCCTCGAAGCTCTCGTGGTTCCGCACGAGCTCCTTCAGCTCGGCGGCCACATCGTCCGCCGGGTCGAAGAACTTCTCGAGGTTCTTGCAACCCGCGTCGATCTCGCTGGGGCCGGTGTCTCGGAACGTGACGTCGACGCGGCGACCGTCCCGCTCGAAGTGGCCGGTGAAGCTGTGGGATCGGAGCTGGTAGATCAGGGTCCCGAAGGACTCCGAAGCGTGCTCCTTGTCCTCGTAGAGCTCGTCCATCTTCGCGCGGAGCCCGGCCTCGTCGGCGTCGACGGGGGTCAGGCTACGGATCACCACCGAGTTGCCGGTGTTCGAGAAGTAGCCCTCGATCTCGAGCGGGATCAGATCGCCCGTCACGTCGCCCGGGAGCTCGTTCTTCTTGGGGAGGAGGAGGTGCCCGACGGCCATCCGGTCGGTGAACTCCGTCGCCCCGGCGCGACGCGTGGAGTGAATGCGAAAGCGGTGCTTCTGCTTCGCCCCGATGGTCGCGGATCCGGCCCACTTCGCGAAGACGACGGCCTCGTCCAGGGGAGTGTCGAACGTCGACATATCCGGGTTTCCCCCGCACTTCTTGATGAACTTCTCCACGTCGTCGAGCAGCTTCTTGGACTTGTTGATGTACGTGTCGGCCATCGGCGTCTCCTTGCCTCTCTCCGCGTGCGGTCGGTCGCTCACGCGGGAGACTCTCATCCGTGCTCGGCGCGGTCGACCCGGTGGTTGCAGACCGCGCAGCGCGTCGCGATGAAAAGGCGCCCGCCACCGCTCGCGACGCCTTTGATGGACGATGCGCTCAGCGCGGACGGCAGCTCGAGCGCCTCCCAGCCGGCTCCTCGAGTCCCGCGAAGCCGAGGGGCCCGCCATCGACGCGGAGCCGAAGCCAATCGGCGTCGGGCCGGGCCGAGCTGTTGCCAGTGCTTCCCTCGGAGGCGCGCCCGTGGCACATTGATGCGCAAATCGGATGGACCCCGCGAGACGGGGAACGCTGACTGAAATCTCGATACTGCGCATGAATGAGGACGAACGAGCCCCGGTCGATCAACGCATGCCTGCTCTCGCGGCGGACCTCGTCAGCGATCATGCCGAGTTGGATTTCTCGATGGGGGCGCTGAAGACGCTCGACGGACTGATCGCCGCCAACGGCAAGGGGGCGCCGCGAGCCCAGCTCGAGCGCTGGGGTGCCTACTTCGGCGAGACGCTCCGCCGCGCCGCGCCGAAGGAAGCCCACTGGCTGACCTACGACGCCGCGGCGGCCGAGGCGAAGGGCGTCGCGGCGATGGGCCGCGGACCCGACATCGAGGCGGTTCTGCGGATCCGAGACCGGTACTTCTTCCCCATGGCCAAGGTGGAGAAGCGCATCCTGAACGGCCCGCAGGACAGCCTGCACGCCTTCGGGCCGGTCGCGCTCGCCCTGGCGCTCCCCGCGGAGAAGGCGCGCCCCCCCGTGACGAGCCGCGACGAGGTGTCCGCCGAGGGTTTGGCGATGTTCGACCCGTTCTTCTCCGATCCGACGCTGGAGAACCTGGACCTGCTGAGCCGGAGCGTGACCCATTTCAGTTGGCCGGCGCAGAGGTTCCTGCTCACGGAGAAGGCACCGGATCCCCAGATCTTCTGGCCGCTCCTCGGCGTGAAGGCGAGGGGGCGCGGCTGGTCGCGCAAGAATCCCGGGCGAACCGCGGCGCGCTGGCTCTGGTACGCGTGGGAAGCCGGCGCCGTCGACCGCGAGGAGGTCCTGCGCGACGCCCAGTCACGGTTGAGCGCGAAGGACAAGGTCGAGCGCGCGAACGCGGGCTTTCTCGTCGGCCGAATCCTCCTCGCCGGCGGCGACGGTGCCTTTGGCCAGGCCTACCAGGGCGCCGCCCCGGTCGTACGGCTCGCTCTGCTCGAGGCGCTCTCGAGACACGTTCAGCGCCTGATCACGGACAGTCTCCCGGGGGCCAAGCGAACCGCCGTACTGAGCGACCAGGACGAGCATCTCGTGATCCTGCGCGAAGCTCTGAGGGGGTCGACGGCGCTCCGCGCGGAGGCGCTCGACCTGGCTGCACAGATGACGGGCAAGCTGAGACTCCCCATCGCGCCCCTGGTCGAGCCACTCTGTGAGGTCATGGAGTCCGCCAAGCCGGGCCCAGTCGAGACGGCCATCCGCGCCGTCAAAGGGCAGGTCATGGCGGTGCGCCGAGGCCAAGACGCCTGGTCCGCGCCGCTGGATCGCGCGGTCGGCCTCTTCGCTCGACATGTGAAACCCATCCCCGGGAAGACGAAGACGACCAAGGTACAGATCGCGGCCGCGTGGGCGCTGCGCGCGGTGGAGAAGGAGTCCGAGCACGTGCCGCAGGCAGCGCGCCGGGCCGCGGCGGAGGCGCTGCGTGGGTACGACTCGATCCGCTGAGCCTTCTCCCGGCGAGCCTCGGGCGCGTCGACCGCGCTGCCATCGTGGCCTTCGTGACACCATGACACGCTCGAGCTGACGCTGAGAGAAGCGGCGGGGGTCGGACCACAGACGCCTGAGCGCTTCACGCGTTCGGGCGTGGGGCGGGAGAATGCGGGGAATGCTGGCTCGGCGTTCGAGATAGATGGTGTAGATCGCCATGCGCGTAGTCTCGGCATGCTAGCAGGTCCGTTGCTCGCGCTGGCCTTGATGTCGGGCTGCGGCGGAGCGGCGGTCCACGCCAGAGGCGACGGCCGACCGTCCGGGGACACACCCACCCCGGCGGTCCAGAGCGGCCCGACGGCCACCGCCGCCGCGCCGGACCCGGCCGAGGAACCCGAACCGATCGCGCGGGGCGCGCCCCCCTCGGGCGCTCCCCGCCCGCCAGGGACCCGCTCGCTCTTCCCCTCGCGCGGCGCGGCGCGTACCCCGGCGCGCGTGATGGAGGGCGTGCGCCGCGCCGTCCGCGAGCGCTCCGAGGCCATCTTCGACTGCTACGCCCCCCAGCCTTGCGGCCCCCATGGCGCCGAGCCGAGTCGCGTGGTGTTGAGCCTGACGGTCGCGGCGACCGGCGAGGTCAGTCCACCGCGGACCCTCCACGTCACCCACTACCGCTGGGAGGACGAGCACCTCGTCTCCGTGCCCGGCGACGTCGAGGGGGAGTTGGCGTCCTGTGTCGAGCGTGCGCTCCGCGGCCTGACGGCGCCGGTCCGACCCGAGTCCGCGCTCGAGCTGCACTACCCGGTGGCGCCAGAGGTCGCGAGCTGCGAAAGCGACTGAACGCAAAGCGGCATGCCCGCGCGGTCGGCGTCTACCTCACGCCTCGACCGGGATGGGCTCGTCGGTGACGACCGGGTCGTCGGCGACGGGCACGGGAGGGACGGGGTCTTGGGGGCCTGGGGCGTCCGGGTCCTCCTCGATCACGGGCGCCTCGGGCTCTGCCTCCCGGCCGCCGTTGGCGCGCCGCCTCGGCTTCGAGGTCCTCCGCGCGAGCAAGCAGGGCCTCTTCATGCGCATCTACGCCTTCAAGAACGCCTCCCCCGGGTCCCAGACCTCACGCTGCGCTTCCGCGGGGGATAGACGGCATGGGGACCTGAGCTGGCCAAGGTCGCTAGCCCCCTGTAAGGGCGGCCTCGCTTGACGGGGGTGTGAGCATGAGAGATCTTCCCGCCATGGGGAACCTCCGCTTGCAGAAATTGCTTTGCCTTGTCGCGCTCGCCTCCCTCACGGCCTGCGATGACGGTGCCACGCCGCTGGACGCGGGGCCGACCGACGGCGAGACGCCCACCGACGGGGCCGAGATGTGCACTCGGGACGATGAATGCGGCGACACCTCGCTGTTCTGTGCGCGCTGGCGCTGCGTGCCCTCCGACCCACTGGCAGATGGGCGGGGTTGCCGAGATCTCGGGTCGGAGTGCGTCGCCGGGCAGACCTGCGACGAAGCCACGGACACCTGCGGCTCCCCGTCGTGGTGCACGGAAGGCCGTGAGGGCTGCGTCGACCCTGGTGACTGTGATGGCGACGGGGAAGACGCCATGGAGTGCGGCGGCAGCGACTGCGACGACGACGACCCGCTCCGGTATCCGTCGGCAAGCGAGGTCTGCGACGCGGAGGGCGTGGACGAGGACTGCGACCCGACGACGTTCGGAGACCGCGATGAGGACAGCGACGGCTTCGTCGACGCGGCGTGCTGCAACGGCGACACCTGTGGTGACGACTGCAACGACGACGACATCAACATCAACCCTGGGGCGTCGGAGACCTGCAACGGAGAGGACGACGACTGCAGTGGCGCGGCGGATGACGCCACCGGCCCCGCGTCGCTGTGTCCCGGCGGCACGTGCACGGCGGGGACGTGCCGCATCGACGGGTGGGTGCTCTCGCTCGGCGGCGCCGAGCTCGACACGCTGGCCGCGGTCGCGATCGACGACATGGGCAACGTCTACGTGGCCGGAGCCATGGGCTCAGCCGTCGATCCCGGTCCCGGCTCCACCGGCGGCCGCGGCGGTCTCGTGGTCGCGTATGACCCGATGGGTCTGTACCGGTGGCACTACGAGATCCCGTACCGGTCCGAGCCGGTCGACATCGCCGTGAGCGCGGGGGTGGTCTATCTGAGCGGGCTGCTGTACGGGGACGTCGACCTCGGTGGCGGCACGCGAACATCCGAGGGCTTCTTCGACGGCTTCCTGCTGGGGCTCACCGCCGACGCGGGAGCCTACGAGTTCGATCGCACCTTCCCCGAGCGCGCTCACCTGGACGCGGCGTCCGACGGGGTCGTCGTCGCCACGGCGTCCACGAGGGCAGCGGACCTCGGAGGCGGGGCGGTGAGCGGGCCTTTCACGGCCGTGGTGAAGTATGACGCCACGGGCGCTTGGTCCTGGCAACACGTCGTGTCCAGCGCGCTCACGGTCCGAGCCGTGGGTACGGCGGCGGATGGCCGCTCGGTGGTGACGGGAGCGGTCGACGCGGGTCGCCTCGGACGTTCCGTCGACTTCGGGGGCGGCGCCCGCCCGTTGGCGGCCTTCGAGGATCGGCTCTACGTGCTCGCCGTCGACGGCACCGGTAGCTACGTCTTCGACCATCTGGCGGGCTCGGGCCAGACCTCTCCCAACGCCGCCGCCATCAGCGCCAGTGGAGCGGTCTTCGTCGGTGGCGACTTCTCGGGGACCGCGAGCTTCGGCGGCGCTTCTCACACCGCCGGAGCGCGGGATGGCTTCATCTTCGCGCTCTCCGATGCAGGAGCCTTCGATTGGGACCGGGTCTTCGGGGGCAGCACGGAGATGTTCGGCGGAGCCTACGACAGCGTCAACGGCATGGAGTACGATGACGTGGCCGGCCGGCTGCTGGTCGGGGGGAGCTTCGAAGGCACCATCGACGTGGGCCGCGCCCCCCGGGTGAACGACTCCGGGCACCCCGACGGCTTCGTCGCGCAGTACACTGGACGGTCTCTCGTCTCCGAGGACTACTTCCACTCCGCGGCCGGCGCGGTCCGCGTGAGCGACGTGTCGTGGGGCCCGCTGGGGACGTGGGCGGTCACCGGCAGCTTCGCCGCGCCCCTCACCATCGGCGGGGAGCGGATCGTGAGCCGCGGCGGCACGGACGGCTTCGTCTATCGCCCCGGGCTATAGGAGGCCGTCCCGCTCGACGACGCGAGCGTGGAGGTCGCGGTGCTCTGCCTCGCGCTGATGGGAAGCAACTTCACCGACTCCGTGCGGGAGGCCCACCGCCTGCTCGAGCTCGACGGCCAGCTCCACATCTGGGAGCCCGCACCTACTTCGGCGACGATGTCGATGCCTTCCGCGCCGACCTCGGCCGCCTCGACTTCGAGAACGCCATGGCTGAAGCCGGACAACCGCTCCCCGTCAAACGCCCGAGCGTCGACCGAGCGTAAGCTCAGGCGCCTGGATTGCGCCGTCCTGAACTGGTACCTGGATCTGGCTGGGGGCTACCAGACGGTGCGGGGGTGCTTCCTGGAGGGTCCGCCCGTCTTCCCCGGAGCGGCGCTCCTTGCCGAAGCTCACATTCAGCTGGCGGTACGCGACCCGGCTTGCATCATCGGCACCTTCAGCCCCACACTTCGTTCGTGAGCGCTCCCAAGAAGAAGGACGGCGACCGCGGCGCGGCCGCGTCTACCAACGTCGAGGTGCGCCGTCGCGTTCTGAAGAAGCTCTCCAAAATGAGCAAGGAACAGCGAATCCAGTCGCTCGTGGATGCCGGCATCCTCACGCCGAAGCGACGGGTGGCATCGGTCTACCGGAAGGAGCCCGTGATCTCCTATCGGGAGCCGCTCGCAAAGGCGAAGTAGCCCCCGTTTCGGCCCGGGGACACGGCCCCCCTTGCTCCCGCGAGAGGGTGTGCGACGCGCCGTCCGCGAGCGCGCCGAGGCCATCTTCGACTGCTACGCCCCCCAGCCTTGCGGCCCCCATGGCGCCGAGCCGAGTCGCGTGGACCGTGCGCGCCGGTCTAGACCGGTGGTGCGTGACGGGGGCGCAGCAAAGGAGAGGCCCCGGCGCAGGGGGGAGCGCGCCGGGGCCTCGGGGGGAAGTGGAATCGAAGATCAGGCGGGGACGGGCGGCACCGGGTCGGTGGGCTGCACGTCCTCCTCGGGGGGCGCGTCGGTCACGGGCGGCTCCTCGGGCCGGGGGGCGTCGCCGGAGCGGGAGCGCGACTCGCGGTAGCGGTCGATGGGGGCGACGGCGGCGCGGAAGCGGGCGACCGACTCGGGGTCGTCGAGGTCGACCTCGCCGACGAGGATGCGGCCGTAGTCGGCGATGGCGTCGGCGAGCGCGGCGATGGCCTCGCGGATGGAGCCGCTGACCTCGGGCGCCACCTCGCCCTCGCCGAGGCCCATCGCCTCACCGAAGTCGTCGTGCGCGCTGCGGATGTACTCGAGGTACGCCTCGCCGAGGAGCTCGTCGATCTCCGCCGCGAGCCCCTCCTGGTCGATGCGTTCGAGCGTGATCTTGCTCCGGAAGAACTGCTCCTCGTACGACGCGGTGATGAAGCGCGCGCCGCTCGGCAGCACCCGCGCGAGCAGCACCGCCGCGCGCTCGGCCTCGGGGCGCCCCTCGAGGCGGGCCAGGGCCGACAGCCCCTCGCGCAGCGCCATGTAGCCGCCGTCGACCCGCCCATCGAGCGGCCGCAGGTTCTCCTGCGTGGCGAAGAACGTGTCGGTGGCGACCGTCTGCAGGTCGACCGCCGTGACGCGGACGCGCTGCAGCGCCTCACGGGGCCGCGGGTTGAGCGGGACGGGCGCGGCCTTGATGAGCCGGGCGGCGAGGACCACGCCGCGGGCGGCGGAGAAGCGGGTGGGCTTGAGGTACGGGGTGAAGTCGGCGCTCATGAGACTCTCCAGTTCGCGTTGCGGCGAAGGGGAGCGCGAGACCGTCCCGCGGTTCCCCCCAACCACGTACGAAGCGCCTCATCGCGTCCCGAGCGTCGAGGTTTCCTCGAAAAAACGCAGCGGCCCGTTTTCAGGACTAATAGTTAGTGTTTCCGAGGCAACTTTCCGCCAAAATGTCAAACACTTAGTCCTGAAAACGGAAAAACCGTCAGAATGTCAAATTGTTAGTCTTTCTGGCGAAGCGGTGGGTCTCGAGGACTAACTATTAGTGTTTCCGAGCCGCAGCTCCGTTTTCGGGACTACTCGGTGCTGTTTCGACGAACCGCGTGTCTGTAGGAGAGGAGTTCGCGTCAGCGGCGGGCGTCCTCTCGCTCGATGAAGTTCCGCCGGGCCGCGTTCCACTGGTAGAAGCGCTGCGTGCCGCACACGTCGAGCCAGTAGCCTTCGACTCCTTCGGTCGAACCGTTCGCCTGCACCTGAACGTCGTCGAGGGCGCAACCGTGGTGCGCGGATGCGACGGCGCGCGCGGCGACGGCGCGGGATGAAGCACCGCGGCTCTGCCTGGGGTCCCCGACTGGCTGCCACCAGCAGTCCTCCTCGTGGATCCCCGCGCTCCCGAGCACCGGACACGTCACCAGGAACACGCGGTCGACGTCTTGCCACTCCTGCACGACGACGAAGCGAACCGCGTCGGCGGACTGAACCAGCCCGCCGACCGTGACCTGGTTGTATGGCGCGCTACTGCACGCTGGAAGAACCACCAGGATAGTCACCATCGCCAAGGTGAAGCATCGCATCACATGCGCATGACATTTGGCGCCGGGACGCGCCAGCTCCCCGTGCAAACTGAGAGCCGAGACGGGCCATCGACGACAGCGCCGTGTGCGAGACAGAGCCTGGCTGCGCCATCCGCGCACAGGTCGCTTCCGCGGGGCCGGCAGGAGCGCCGGATGAGAATTCGACGGCCGCTACCTGCTCGACGACACCGGGGCCGGCGGGGAGCGCCGGATGAGAGCGGCGCTCGCCGCCATCGGCGGGGACCTGGGGACCGCGCTTCAACGGGGCCGGCGACGAGCGCCGGATGAGAGGAGCTGAGCTGATGGATCGTCCACTCGCGCCAGGGCCAGCTTCAACGGGGCCGGCGACGAGCGCCGGATGAGAGCTCGGCGTCCTGCCGTCGCCGGTGCGGACGAAGACAATTCAACGGGGCCGGCGACGGGCGCCGGATGAGAGCTCGGGCGACAGGCTGCGGCCCTGGGCCGTCGCCTTGCTTCAACGCGGCCGGCGACGAGCGCCGGATGAGAGCTCGGCGAGGGCGAGCTGCGTCACGACGTCCCCTGGCGCGCTTCAAGGGGGCCGGCGACGAGCGCCGGATGAGAGGCAGACGTGCGCGGGGCGGATGAACTCGGTCCACGGGCTTCAACGGGGCCGGCGACGAGCGCCGGATGAAAGCAGGGGATGGCGAGGCTGCCCACCATGCCCGCGGGATGGCGCGTGGAGGCCAGGCTTCAACGGGCCCGGCGACGAGCGCCGGATGAGAGGTTCGAGGTCGTCAACGCCTGCGCCTACCGCTCGACGCTTCAACGGGGCGGGCGACGAGCGCCGGATGAGTACTCGTCGCAGGTGCTCGGCTGGCCGGCCACTACCTTGCTTCAACGGGGCCGGCGACGAGCGCCCGATGAGAGTCGGGGTGCTTCGGATGGGGGAAGGGACAGTTGACCCGGCTTCAACGGGGCCGGCGACGAGCGCCGGATGAGAGCTCCGCCATCACCCCGAAGACGGCCGCGATGTACTCACTTCAACGGGGCCGGCGACGAGCGCCGGATGAGAGAGGCAACAGCGACCGCGAGAGCGCGCTTCACCCTGCGACTTCAACGGGGCCACGGACGAGCGCCGGATAGGGGTCCCGACGACATCCGGGCGTACTTCGAACTGCAATGGGGCCGGCGACGAGCGCCGGATGAGAGGGCGCGGGTAGCCCTGCGGCCGGGGCTCGACGTTCAGGCACCTTCAACGGGGCCGGCGACGAGCGCCGGATGAGTCGTCGCCGCCCGACGCGCTCCCCTCCATCCGGGGAACCCCTCAACGGGGCCGGCGACGAGCGCCGGATGAGAGACCGATATGGAGAGCGCGATCGCGGCCAAGCACGCGTTCCTTCAACGGGGCCGGCGACGAGCGCCGGATGAGAGCGACGTTCGGCGTGCTCACCTACGAGCGGACGCTGACCCTTCGACGGGGCCGGCGACGAGCGCCGGATGAGAGCGCGAGGTGTGGCGGTACCTGCGTGCGAGGGCGCGGCGGCTTCAACGGGGCCGGCGACGAGCGCCGGATGAGAGGCGAGGGCCCGGACGTCGTGGCCCGCCGCGCGATGCTGCTTCAACGGGGCCGGCGACGAGCGCCGGATGAGAGCTCCTCGGCCGCCTTGCGCATCCACGCGCCGACGTCCTCGCTTCAACGGGGCCGGCGACGAGCGCCGGATGAGAGTCGTCGCAATGTGGAAACCGTTGGTGATGCTCTCCGACGTGCTTCAACGGGGCCGGCGACGAGCGCCGGATGAGAGCGCCGCATTCGCGGAGGATCTCCTTCTTGACGTCCTGGCTTCAACGGGGCCGGCGACGAGCGCCGGATGAGAGAGGTGGCGGCTACCGCGAGGAGCCGCTGGGGCTCCGGGGTGCTTCAACGGGGCCGGCGACGAGCGCCGGATGAGAGGCGCTCGGTTAGAACCCCGCCCATGGTCGAGGGCACGCTTCAACGGGGCCGGCGACGAGCGCCGGATGAGAGGCGTCACACTAGAAGTCCCTACGCCCCTCCCCAACGCAGGCTTCAACGGGGCCGGCGACGAGCGCCGGATGAGAGGGCGCCACGGAAGAGGCGAAGCGCATGGGCCTTGACAAGCTTCAACGGGGCCGGCGAGGAGCGCAGGATGAGAGACGGGAGCGGCGGGGACGCCGCGAAGGGAGAACGCGTGCTTCAACGGGGCCGGCGACGAGCGCCGGATGAGAGGCTCACCACGAGCGCGGCCGACACACCCGCCTACCTGCTTCAACGGGGCCGGCGACGAGCGCCGGATGAGAGTTCCTCGAGCCGGAGCAGGTGGGCCGGTCTCCGGACCCGCTTCAACGGGGCCGGCGACGAGCGCAGGATGAGAGGACGCGGGCGACCCGGGCGCGGGCAGCCGCGGCGCGATGCTTCAACGGGGCCGGCGACGAGCGCAGGATGAGAGCTGGCAATGAGGGCCGGCCGTCAGCGGGGAGATGTTGCAGCTGCTTCAACGGGGCCGGCGACGAGCGCCGGATGAGAGGGCGTCCCGGGCTGCGATCGCCTCCTCTTCGGTGTCGCTTCAATGGGGCCGGCGACGAGCGCCGGATGAGAGGATTCCGGGGCTCGTGAGCACGTGCTGGGAGGTGACCGGCTTCAACGGGGCCGGCGGCGAGCGCCGGATGAGAGCTGGAACGTCAGGTCAGCGTCGCGGCGCAGCGTGTTGCCGCTTCAACGGGGCCGGCGACGAGCGCCGGATGAGAGCCGCCTCGAGCCACGGCACGCCCTCCCGCGTGTCCATGCTTCAACGGGGCCGGCGACGAGCGCCGGATGAGAGGGGCGCGCGAGCCCGTCGATGAGGATGCGCGCGTCGTCGCTTCAACGGGGCCGGCGACGAGCGCCGGATGAGAGGGGCGTCGCCATCGCCGGCGCGTCTCGTGGAGCAGCATTCTTCAACGGGGCCGGCGACGAGCGCCGGATGAGAGCCGGGTACACGCCCACGCTCCGCATCACCGCCCAGCTGCTTCAACGGGGCCGGCGACGAGCGCCGGATGAGAGACGGCTGCCGAAGACGGTCGACGCGCGCGGGCCCTTGCTTCAACGGGGCCGGCGACGAGCGCCGGATGAGAGTCGTCCCCCTTGGCGCGTGCTCGGCGGCCGTACTGCCAGCTTGAACGGGGCCGGCGACGAGCGCCGGATGAGAGGGCCGCGATGAACTCGGTGTTCGTTCCCGCGTCCCAGCTTCAACGGGGCCGGCGACGAGCGCAGGATGAGAGTTCGACGAGGACTTCGAGCTCCTCGGCCGCTACCTCTAGCTTCAACGGGGCCGGCGACGAGCGCCGGATGAGAGTCTTCGAGCCCCTTGGCCTCCGTCAGCTCGGTACCGCCGCTTCAACGGGGCCGGCGACGAGCGCCGGATGAGAGTCTCTCCGGATCAGCTCCGGCGCTACATCGAGCGGATGCTTCAACGGGCCGGCGACGAGCGCAGGATGAGAGGTGCACGGCTGCATCGCGGCCACGTCAGCTCCCCACAGCTTCAACGGGGCCGGCGACGAGCGCCGGATGAGAGTTACCCGCGAGGGCATGGGCCTGCGGCTGCCGCCGGAGCTTCAACGGGGCCGGCGACGAGCGCAGGATGAGAGCAGTCGGGCCGCGGCAACGGCAACAAGCGATCCTGAGGCTTCAACGGGGCCGGCGACGAGCGCAGGATGAGAGACGCGCTCCGGCCCGGGCGGCGACTTCGGCGCGCGGGTGCTTCAACGGCGCCGGCGACGAGCGCCGGATGAGAGCCTGGATCGTCGGGACCGCTGATGAGCATGGCGCTGCCCGGCTTCAACGGGGCCGGCGACGAGCGCCGGATGAGAGGCGCCGCTTGGTGCGAGCCGCCAAGCTCGAGAGCGAGCTTCAACGGGGCCGGCGACGAGCGCCGGATGAGAGGAGGTGGCCAAAATCCTCGCGGGCTGGGCGCCGCGGCTTCAACGGGGCCGGCGACGAGCGCCGGATGAGAGAAGGCGGTGAGCACGCCGAAGAACGTCGGCGGAGCGCGGCTTCAACGGGGCCGGCGACGAGCGCCGGATGAGAGTCGTTGGCGCTGGCTCCTACGCGTGGACGACGCTGCCGCTTCAACGGGGCCGGCGACGAGCGCCGGATGAGAGGTCGCCTTCTTCCGCGCCGCGAGGCCCGCTTTCTGCGCGCTTCAACGGGGCCGGCGACTAGCGCCGGATGAGAGGCGTCCTCGACCAGCGCGCGGCGACTGAAGATCCCCGAGCTTCAACGGGGCCGGCGACGAGCGCCGGATGAGAGACCCGCTCGCCCCGTCGAGCCCTCAGAACAGACGACGATGCTTCAACGGGGCCGGCGACGAGCGCCGGATGAGAGGCGGTGCAGGCGAACAGCAGCCAGCAGCGCGCCTACGCGCTTCAACGGGGCCGGCGACGAGCGCCGGATGAGAGGAAGGCGCGCAGCTTGGCGGCGTCGGAGAGGGCCTGGCTTCAACCGGGCCGGCGACGAGCGCCGGATGAGAGGGCCGTAGGGGCAGCGCCAGCGCGGCTCACAGCCCATGCTTCAACGGGGCCGGCGACGAGCGCCGGATGAGAGCTTGTCTCCGACGACGCGGGCCAGCGCTCGAGCGGCAAGCTTCAACGGGGCCGGCGACGAGCGCCGCATGAGAGGTGGTGAGTGGGGCGAGCAGATGGTCACGCCGCTCGCGCTTCAACGGGGCCGGCGACGAGCGCCGCATGAGAGTCAGGTCATCAAGCTGCAGGACCATCCGCAGGTCGGGCTTCAACGGGGCCGGCGACGAGCGCCGGATGAGAGTGCCCACGTCGCCCGTGTTGCCGCTCCAGCCCGCCGCGCGCTTCAACGGGGCCGGCGACGAGCGCCGGATGAGAGATCCCCCCGGAACAGTTGGCCGCGGCCCGCTCCACGGTGCTTCAACGGGGCCGGCGACGAGCGCCGGATGAGAGCCAGCACGTCTCCGTAGGGCAGCGAGTTGAAGCGCAGGCTTCAACGGGGCCGGTGACAGCGCCGGATGAGAGGCTCGCCGCGTGGGACCGGGCGGATCTCGAAGTCCGTGCTTCAACGGGGCCGGCGACGAGCGCCGGATGAGAGACGGCGGGGGTGATAGGGCGGCAGGTAGAGCGGGCCGCTTCAACGGGGCCGGCGACGAGCGCCGGATGAGAGCTCGCCCGTCGGACCGGGCTTCACTACCGCACGATCCTGCTTCAACGGGGCCGGCGACGAGCGCCGGATGAGAGGATGTGCTCCTCTGGGCTCATGCCGCGCTCCGCTCACGGCTTCAACGGGGCCGGCGACGAGCGCCGGATGAGAGACAACTGGCTGAGCCCCGTTCACCTGGGCTCCGGCCCGCTTCAACGGGGCCGGCGACGAGCGCCGGATGAGAGCAGAAACCCCGGACACGAGAGACGTTATGGACCGCAGGCTTCAAAGGGGCCGGCGACGAGCGCCGGATGAGAGTCCAGCACGCCGAGGCCGCCGGCCGAGCCGCTGGTCAGGGCTTCAACGGGGCCGGCGACGAGCGCCGGATGAGAGGTGGCCGGCTGAAGGCCACGCGCTGGGCGGACGTGCGGCTTCAACGGGGCCCGCGACGAGCGCCGGATGAGAGGCTTCTGGAAGGCGAGCGGCCGCTGCGGCTTCACTCGGCTTCAACGGGGCCGGCGACGAGCGCCGGATGAGAGAGGCCGGGTGGAAGCGCTGGGGGAGCGCGTCGAGGCGACGCTTCAACGGGGCCCGCGACGAGCGCCGGATGAGAGACGAACTGCGCGCGGAGGTCGAGCGGCTGCGGGCGGAGCTTCAACGGGGCCGGCGACGAGCGCCGGATGAGAGGCCCTGGTACTGGATCATCCCCGCCATCCAGGGCCGGTCGCTTCAACGGGGCCGGCGACGAGCGCCGGATGAGAGCGGACCCGGGGCGACCGACGGACCTGACGCACGAGACCGCTTCAACGGGGCCGGCGACGAGCGCCGGATGAGAGCTGGCGTCCCTCCTGCGAAGGTGGGGAGGCACGAGAAGCTTCAACGGGCCGGCGACGAGCGCCGGATGAGAGCCCCCCCTCCCCTGGCCGGTGTGGAACGACTCCAACATGCTTCAACGGGGCCGGCGACGAGCGCCGGATGAGAGGCGCAGCGCGTCGAGCGCGGCTGGGAACGACGGGTCGCGCTTCAACGGGGCCGGCGACGAGCGCCGGATGAGAGCGCCCGTCCCGGTCCGCGCTCGGTGCGCTTCGGCACGCTTCAACGGGGCCGGCGACGAGCGCCGGATGAGAGTCTCGCCGGTCGCGTTCTGGCCCGACGGCGACTGGCCGAGCTTCAACGGGGCCGGCGACGAGCGCCGGATGAGAGGCCGCCTCCGACACCGAGTACGGCGACACGACCGCGATGCTTCAACGGGGCCGGCGACGAGCGCCGGATGAGAGGCCGCCTCCGCGGGTCGCTCCACCTGCTCCGCCGACCGGCTTCAACGGGGCCGGCGACGAGCGCCGGATGAGAGTTGCCGAAGCCGCGTTGCTCGAGGTCCTTGGCGTGGCTTCAACGGGGCCGGCGACGAGCGCCGGATGAGAGGAAGCCAACGACGCGATCACCCGGCTCGTCGACCGCGCGCTTCAACGGGGCCGGCGACGAGCGCCGGATGAGAGTCGTTCCCGAGCCTCTACCTCGACACGGTGAACTGGCTTCAACGGGGCCGGCGACGAGCGCCGGATGAGAGTCGTCGTCGAGCGTCGAGGGGGTGCTGAGCGCGTAGCGGTGGCTTCAACGGGGCCGGCGACGAGCGCCGGATGAGAGCGGCCGGCTCCCGGGGCGGCGGGCCTTCTCGGCGAAGCTTCAACGGGGCCGGCGACGAGCGCCGGATGAGAGAAGTGAGAGAGCGTGGACCCAGCGGTCGGCGGCTTCCCGCTTCAACGGGGCCGGCGACGAGCGCCGGATGAAAGCCTCGACGACGCGGCGTACTGGCCCGGCATGGGCGGGCTTCAAGGGGGCCGGCGACGAGCGCCGGATGGGAGAAGCCGGTCTGGCCGTAGATGACCTCGGCCTCCTGGTAGCGTCAACGTGGCCGGCGACGAGCTCGGATGAAAGAGGCCTTCCTCGACTTCACCGGCGGAGTGGTACCGAAATGCTTCAACGGGGCCGGCGACGAGCGCCGGACGAAAGCGGTGATCGTGTGCATTCCCCAACGCGCGTACTGGTACCTTCAACGGGGCCGGCGACGAGCGCCGGATGAGAGGGGCTCAGGCTCCGCCAGCGCTTCCTCGCGCGCCTTGCTTCAACGGGCCCGGCGACGAGCGCCGGATGAGAGTCGCGACGCCCCGGCCCCGGCCTCTGCCACGACACGGCTTCAACGGGGCCGGCGACGAGCGCCGGATGAGAGGCCGTGGTCCTGGGGGTCTCGACGCGTGAAGGTGGCGCATCAACGGGCCCGGCGACGAGCGCCGCATGGGCACGCCGATGAGGTTCGGGCCGAAGCGGTGCCAGTAGCTTCAACGGGGCCGGCGACGAGCGCCGGATGAGAGCAGGCGCTCTATGCGGATCGGCCCCTCACCGCGCTGCGGCTTCAACGGGGCCGGCGACGTGCGCCGGATGAGCGCACGACGCTGACGTGATCGTCGTGGAGGACCCGCACCAGCTTCAACGGGGCCGGCGACGAGCGCCGGATAGGAACACCTGTACTGGCCGCTCACAATGCTCGACCGCAAGTAGCTTCAATGGGACCGGCGACGAGCGCCGGATGAGAGCCGAACGCGCCGATTGAACGTCCGCACGCTGATCCGCAGGCTTCAAAGGGGGCCGACGACGAGCGCCGGATGAGAGCCGGCGCATGTTCGGCCGCGAGCATCCGCAAGGTCGACCACTGGCAGACTCCACGGGGCCGGCGACGAGCGCGGGTTGCGAGGGCCTCCGCGCGTTGCGCAGAGAGGCCGCGTCGACGTGCCCCGAACTGCACGTCGACGCGGCCGCTGGGCCCGGCACCATCTCTTGTCTGAGAATCCGTATTCAGTTCTCAAAGGCCGTCGGGCTGGCTCTCAGTCCGCCGAGGGCGCGAACTGCCCCAAGCCGAAGAACCGCCCGTAGCCCGCGAGGATGGGTCCGCGGACCTCTTCCGGGAAGCGGATCTCGAAGCCGTAGCCGCGGTCACCGCCGCGAGCTCCGCCACCCTTGCGTCGCTCCCTCTGGAAGCGATGCCACGGCAGGGTCCTGCCTCCGATCTCGAGCGCGTCGATCGAGGTGACCTCGACGGGCGTCGGGAGACCGCGACGGGACAGCTCGAGGCGAATCTGCTCGGTGGGGCCGTCGATCCACACGCCTTCCGCGTCGAGTCGGGGGGCGCCGTTCCGCTTGCGCTTCGGGTGACGGACCAGCACGAACGGAGTCGCCGAGCGCCAGACCCGCGCCGACCTGAGCACGGGCGGCAGCTCCTGCTGCGGAATGTCCTCCAGCTCGCGCTCTCCCCAGGCTCCGACCAAGGTCAGGGCGAGGGAGAGGTTGCCGACGCCGTAGAGACGCCGCCCACGCTCCAGAGCGCGGCGCGCGCGAGCGTCGAAGCCGGACGCCATGTGCACGAGCACGTGGTCGAGCTTGCCGTCGCCGTCCAGGTCGAGGGGAGACACCGAAGCGTGGTCGACGCCTCCGAGGTTGCGGGTCGCGAAGGCGGGGTGCGGCCCGCCTCCATCGTCGCTCCACGAGACGAGCGCCGCGTGCATGCGCTCGCCGACCTGGAGGCTCTTGGTCACGGGCGGGAGCACGGGGCCCGCGAGCGCGTAGAGCGCCACGCTCGGGTCGGGTCGAGCGCGCTGCGGGGTCCGGCGCTGGGGAGCTCGGGGCTTGGTGAACGCGTAGGAGACCCACCGGGTCCCCGGCACGCTCGACCAGCCCTCGGACCGCAGGTCGCCGGTGTCCTGGTGCAGGATGTCGAGCAAGGTCTCGGGGACGGCCGCACGCTTCTTCTTCGGCAGCCCCTCTACGTAGTCCTCACGCCACGCGACGAACTCGGCCCGCCGCGCGAGGGCCATCAGCCGGATGGAGCGCTGCTCGCTGCCGAGAGAGACGCTCGCGGGCTCGCAGTTGATGGGCCGCTCCTCGGCGGCGCCGTCTTCGACGACGCTCAGCTCGACCCAGCTCTCGGCCCGACCGAGATACGGGATGTGCTCGCAGAGGGTCGAGAGGAGCGTGCGCTGCTCCTCCTCGAGGCTCACGTCTTGCCAGATGACGTCGAGCTCGCCGTCGGCGGCGTCGGCACCCGAGCCCGGCGCGACGAAGGCGTTGAAGATCATGGCCGACTTGTCTCCGGGGAGACCCTTGTTGTCGAGCGGCATGTAGTGCCGGGTGTGGCCTTCGGCCCACGCCGGGAGGTGGTACGCCGGGAGCGACTCGGCGAGCGCCTCGAGAAGACGGTTCATCGTCTCCTCGGACACGGCCGGTCCCACGCGGTGATAGGCCGCGACCAGGGCCCGGAGCAGACGCCAGGGCGAAGGCGGCCACTCGATGGTCCCCTCGTTCACGTGATGGTCCCACGCGGTGGCGTGGTACCGCCCCGCGAGGAAACGAATGCGAAGTCGGAGCACGGCTACTTTCCGGCGTAGACGGTGACGGTGGGCGAGGGACCGAAGGCGCCCTCCTTCTTCGCCGCTTCGATGGCGCCCGGCAGCGCGCTCTCGAGCGCCCCTCGCTCGGGCAGCTCGAACGACTCGGGGCGCGTCGCCCGAACGCTCGTGGCGTCGAGGTCGCACGCGGTGCGAAGACGCAGGCCCTCCTCCAGGAAGACGCGGACCTTCCACAGCGCCAGCGTCACGAGGAAACGCTCGACGCTCTCCCCGAGGGCGAGGCTCCGGAGGAGCGCGAGGTCGAGCTTGAAGTACGCGGTGAGCTCGCCCGCCGTGTACTCGTCGCGATGGAACGGCACGTTGCCGTAGCCCTCCTTGGCGGACCGATCGGTGTCCTTCGTGCTCGGCGTCACGTGGTCGTTCTTGACGCCGCCGGCCGAGACCACGCGAACGTCTCGCGCCTCGACGAAGCCGCTGAGCACGCGGGGCAGCCGCAGGGTGCCGGCGATGGACTCCAGGAAGGTCCCGTGGATCAGGCTGTTCGGGTCGTACTTGCAGAGCGCCTTGGCGAGCGCGCGGAGATCGGTCGGCCGCTTCTTGTCGTAACCGATCGCCGGGACCAGCTCGTCGGTGAAGAAGCTCGACTTCTCGATGTAGACCGAGTTGAGGCGATGAGCCTCGAGGATGGACGAGGTCAGGAAGCGCCCTTCGCCGTCGTCGACGCGCACGTAGGGCATGCCGGCGAGGGGGGCCACGAGCTCGTCCTGCGCGGCGTCCCAGCAGACCGCCTCGAGTCGGTTGGCGACCGACTGCTCGGACTCGACGAGGAGCATCTGCGTCCCGTCGGCCAGCTGGTAGGTAGCGGCCCCGATGTCCGGGAAGCCGGTGGGCTGGAAGCGGGTGCCCTGCAGGGGGGCGAGGTCGGCGCGAATCAGCACGCGGGGGGAAGCGGGAACGTTCTCCATCAGATCATCTCCTGGGTGGTGGCATCGCGGTCGACGGCGGCGGGGGCCGTGGATCCGGAATCGTTCGAGGACTCGTCCGGGGGGACGAGAGAGCGCAGCGCTGCGCGCGCGAGGCTGCGGTCGACGGGGAACGCCAGCGCGGCCGCGATGCGCCTCGCTTCGGCCCGCGTCCCCGGGGCCGCGCGGAGCGCCGGCGTGACGCCAGCGGCCTCGAGGCGCCGCAACGCCAGCTCGACGCCCGCGCCGTGCCGTCCGGCGACGAGCGCGCTCACCAGTCCGGCGGTGCGCGGCAGCGGATCGTCGGCCTCCGGCAACACCCGGGCGTGCACGAGCGCGCAGGCAGCGAAGGGCGCGGGCAAGGGCGCCCAGCTCCTGTTCGGCTGGACGGAGCGCGCGGCGTTGGGGGCGACCAAGGAGTAGCCGCGAGCTCGCTCGGCGAGCTTGCTCTCGTCGATGTCGCCGTCGAGGAACGCGCGGAGAGCTCGAGCGCTGGGGGCGCGCGGAGTCGCCGTACGGCCACGCGCGACGGCATCCTCGCTCTCCATCGTCGACTCGATCTCGGCGCGCTGCACGACCGCCGCGAGCCCACGGAGGAGCGACAGTCGTCCCCAGACAGTTCGCTGGTCGTCGGTCGCAGCCCAGGACGTGCTCCGCTCGCTTCGCCCCCAGCGCGCCCAGGTGAGGCGCTCGCGAAGCGCGGTGGTCGCCAGCGCCCACGCGAGCTCGTGCTCGACGCTGCCGTCGTCGGCCTTCCGAAGCCAGTCCGCGCCCAGCGGCGGGACCGGTTGCCGGATCTTCTCCCGCCCCGCCGGCGAGCCCGAGAGCTCGGCCTCCGCCTCTGCGAGCGCTACCAGCACGCCGGCTACGGCGTCGGAGCTTCCGGTCCGTGCCAGCTCCAGGATCGCGCGCTCCACTCGCTTGATGACGCGACGCCAAGAGGCGGGCGCGTGGCTGTCCTGTCCCGCGCGACGCAGCGCATCCAACCAGCGTCCGAGTCGAGCGTCGATGAGATCGACCTCCGGGTTTCGGCGCACGGTCCAGCGCCCCAGCGGCGTCGCGAAGTAGGACTTACCGTTTCGCTGGTGAAAGCCGAAGCGCGTGAACTCGGCGATGCCTCGGTCGACTCCGAGGGAGGCCACCGCGCGGGCGAAGTCGACGGCGTGCACGGCCCGACGGCGGTGCACGTCCGCCCTCCCCTCGCCGAACAGACGGGAGAGCTCCGCACGCCGAGTGGGCGCCGACCAGAGCGGCATCCACAGCTCGTGGCGTGAGCCAGCCTCGTCGGCGTCGCTGGAGCTGGCGTAGTCGGCGCCGACCGCACGCACCGAGAACGGATAGGTGAGGCTGCCCGGGCCTGCCTGCTCCATCTTGCGCGTCGTCGCCGACGCCAGCAGCAGCGTGCCTTCTAGGATCAGGATGAAGTCCCACGGGTTCACCAGCGAGGCGCCGTCGAACCCAGGCGCGGCGTTTCCGCCGCCAGCTCCTCCCGGGTCGAACTGGCCGATCGCCGCCTTCGCCATGCCCGAGACGGCGTCGCCGAAGAGCGCGGCTCGCAACACCGTCTCGGTCCCTGCGGACGGGGCGCCGGTGTCGAAGGCGAAGACATCGGCGAGGCGCTGGTAGAAGTTCGAGGCGAAGTCCAGGTTGCCTTCCGTTCCTCCGGTGCCGAGCACCGGCGGGAACCCGAGCGACTCGACGTCGACGACGAGCACGGCGTCCAGCCAGCCGAGCGCCTCGTCGGGGAGCCGGTCGCGCAGCGCCAGCACGAGCGCGAGCTTGTCCTCGTTCTTGGGGGCTTCCTCGAACCCGAACTTGCGGACGCACGTCTCCGCGACCTGGATCGCGTCGCGGAGGGCCTTCAGGCGGTCCGCCTCTGCGTCCCGCACCGACGCCAGCGCCTTCGTCGCCGCCGTCGGCTTGGTCCTGCGACCGGTCTTCTTGTCCTCTCGGCAGTAGAAGCCGCCGGCGCCGTTCCACGGGTTGGCGACGGGACTGGGCCGGTACTCCGCGGCGAAGAACTCCAGCAGCGCGGGCTCGTCGAGCTCGGTGCGCAGGACGAAGCCGTCCGAGGTCCACCAGCCGGCCGCCGCCGGATCCTTCTGCTCGGCCACCAGCCTGAGCACACCGAGGGCCTTGAGGTAGCTGCCGAGCGGCTCGGGCTGGCAGCCTCGAAGAAGGTGCTCGTGCATCTCAGCGCTCTCCCTTCGCGTCGTGGAGGGCCGAGGCTCTCCAGTCGGCCACTCGAACCAGGGTCTCGAGCAGCGCGAGTCGGAACGGGCCGAAGGTCTCCAGCAGCCCGAGCGCCCGCGCGGCCCAGCTCGGCCCGTCCGATTCTCCGAGCTCCATCACGCGCAGGCTCAGCGAGACCTCGGGCGCGCGGAGGCCGTCTCCGAGATCCGTCTCCGGCAGCGAGTCGCCGTCCCAGACGCCGAGGGCGAAGGCCCGTCCGTCGCTCGGGCCCGTCTCGGTCGGCCGGGATCGGATGGCCATGCGGACCTTCCCGTGGTGGCAGGCCGCGAGGTACGCCGCGAGGTCGCTCTCTCCCGCCTGGACCATGGCCAGCGCGCTCGCGAGCTCGTGGCGAAAGTGACGACGGCGCTGCGCAGGTTGCCCGCCCCGACGCCCGTCGCTCTTGGCCCAGGGCCCCCCGCTCCGCAGCGGGTCGTTCTCGGGCAGGGCCGCTACCAGCAGCGCCTGGAAGGCTGCGTGGGCCTTTCCTCTATCGTGCCAGTGGGTCGCGCGGACGACCTCGTCCCACGGGGCGTCGTAGCCGAGGCTCCGCTCCAGCGTCTCGGCCGCCGCCTTGGCCTCGCGGCTGTGCTGCTCGAGCGCGATGAACTGGTCGCACCCGTACGTGAGCTGGTCGGCCTGGTCCTCATCCTGCTCGAGCGACGGAGCCGCGACGGGTTCGGGGCTCGACTTCGGGTCTCCGGTCCAGCCGAGGTCCGCGTCGTAGCCCCCCGCGCTCAGACGCATCAGATAGGTCACGCCGGGAACTAGCCCGGTCGTCGCCGCGGGGACCCAGCGCCCTTCGAGCGAGTCCCATCGCACGCAGGCGGTGCGGTCCTTCTTGCGCGCCTTCTTGAACAGCTCGTCGGCCGCGCCGAGGGGCACGGTGCAGAGCTCGTCTCGGTGAATCGCGGGCGCGTCGCTCGGCGGCACCGCATCGGCGTCCCAGCTGCGCCAGGCGAGCTGGACGTCCGGCGCCCCCTGGTCTCGCACGTAGCGCGAGACGTCGAGGTCACGCCCGGCCAGGTCGACGGTCGTGTCGAAGAGCTCGTAGACGTCCCGTCGACGGATGACCGGGCTCGCGGGCTCCGCGACCTCCGGCAACCCGACGGGCAGGCTGGAGGGGCTGGCGTCCGAACAGCCTTGTACGAGCTCACGAGCGCGATCCATCTCCGCCGCCGCGTAAGGCAGCGCAGCGCCCTCGTAGGCCTTCGTCGCACGAGCGTCGGAGGGGTCGGGCGCGGGCAGGTCGACGACCACCACCTGCGCCGGATCTGACTCGGGCCACTCTCCGGTGCGGTTGCAGCGGCCGAAGCGCTGCACGAGTGAGGACCATGGGGCCAGCTCGGTGAAGAGGCGCTTGGAGCTGATGTCGACCCCGGCCTCGATCGCCTGGGTCGCGACCAAGATCCCCGTCCAGTCCCCGCGCAGCACGTCGGCCTCGATGCGCCGGCGCTCTTCGGGACGGAACCGCGAGTGGAGGAGGGCCGTCGGATGCCCCGCGCGGCGCAACGCCTCGTAGGTGTCCTGCGCACGAGAGACTCGGTTGCACACGACCAGCGTGCGCGTCCCCGACTCGTGGGCCTCCGCCACGAGAGCGGCGAGCTCCTTGGCGTATCCCTTGTCGGTCGCGTCGAGGCCCGTGTGGAGGCGCAGCGCCTTCGCGGCGCCGAGACGGCGAGCCAGCAACGGGTGGCCCTCGTCGTCGGGCCCGATCCGATGAGACGACAGCCCCTCGTGAGGGTGATCGACCGTGCCCAGCAGGCGCGTGTCCATGGTGGCGCTCATCCAGAGCGCGTGGGTGGGGCCGTAGGTGCACCACCGGGCGCGGAGCGCCGCGAGCTGCGCGGTCGTCGAGAGCCCCACCCCCATGAGCTGGACCTCGTCCATCACCCAGAGGCAGTCGTTGTTGAGCAGCGCGAAGTGCATCGGCCACTTGAACCGGCTCATCGCGAAGCCCCGGTTGAGCGCACGCGAGAGCAGCTGGTCCTGCGTCCCGATGAGGACCGCCTCGCGATCGGGGTGCCCCTCGAAGTCGTTGTCGACCGCGCCTCCGAGCAAGGAGTGAACCTCCACCTCCCCGTCCAAGCCCAGCTGCTTCAGCCAGCCGCGCACCGCGCTCGCGGTCTGCGTGACCAGGGAGCGCATCGGCAGGCAGAACACGAGCCGGCGCGGCGTGGCGGCGCGGACGGCGTCGGCACCATGACGGCGCCGCCACAGCCAGACGAGGACCGCGGTCGCGGTCTTGCCCGCGCCGGTCGGCGCCTCGAGCACGTCCGGCAGCGTGTCCCGGGCGGCCATCGCGGTCTGGAAGGGGAACGGGGCATGACCCGTCGCCCGCTCGAAGAACTCACCGAAGCTCATCTCGCTCTCGCCTTCTGTTTCTGCTCGGGTGTGGGGGTCGCCCCCCGACGCTCTCGTTGGGTAGCGCGGCCGTGTCTCACGATCGGCGAGACACCTCGTTCGGCGGCGGCCTCGTATCCGGCCAGCGCCGCCTCCAGCTCCGTGCGCATCGCATCGACCAGCTCCGGCGGCTCGAGGGCGGTGGCGTCCCGGCCCCATCCCAGGATCCAGCGGACCGTCTCGACCAGCCCGGCCACCGTCGCTCGGAGGAGCGCGCTCCCGTCGGTGCGATGTTCGACGACCTGCCCCTCTACGAGCGGGTACTCGGAGACGAGGCTCGCGGCCCGGGGCGCGACGCGGATGCAGACGTCGATCGGGTCGCCCGTCCAGACGCGCACCGAGCGGGAGAGGTCCGAGATCTCCTCGAAGCCCGGGTGGGGGCTCGCGGGGACGTCCAGCACCGTCACGCTCGCGATGCGGGAGACCTTGAAGGTCCTCCAGTCATCGCGGTCCAGGTCCCAGGCCCAGAGGTACAGCTGCCCTTCGCGCACGAGCAGCTCCCTGGGATCGGCGACCCGTCGCACGCTGGCCACGTCCGAGACACCGCGATAGTCCATCTCGATTCGCCGCCGGTCCGAGAGCGCCCGTTCCAGGTCCGCCACCACCCGAGGCGACGTCGCGCGCTTTACCCCGTGGGTCTTCACCGGCAGCGGACGCGACCCGCTCTCGCGCAGGAGCGAGTCGAGGGTCGTGAGCAGCCGCGTCCCCTCCAGCGGCGCCAGCGTCTCCCGCGCCAACCGCAGCGCGTGCACCTGCCCGGCGCTCAGCCCGAACTTCTGGAACGCGTCGGCCGGGAGGCGGCGCCTGGCCTCGCCGTTGACCTTCTCGTTGACAAGCTCGAAGCCCGCCTCGTCGAGGAGCTTGAGGTCTCGATAGACCGTCGCCCGACTCGCCCCCGTGCACTCCGCCATCGCCACGACGGTGAGGCCGCGCCGACTCGTGCGGAGCGCCTCGAGCAGCACACAGAGGCGCTTGAGCCTCTCTTGCACCTCTTCCCTCGCCCCAAGAATCCCGTAGGCCTGCAGCACGCTACATGAACGCAGGCGGAGATTACTACTCCAAAGTCACTTGAATGCCTCAGTACACGCGACGAGGTCGCGTGGACGTCGGCTCTCCGAGGATGGGGCGACCGGCGAAGTGCGTGACGTTTCGCGGAAGTTGCCGCCGGTCCGGCCCATCTCAGGTCGCGCGGCCGGGCTGGTCCTCGTTCGCGAGTTACAGGACCTGGGACTTCAGGTAGCCTCGTTGACCCATGACGAGGCCCAGGCGACACCCGAACGTGCGAGATGAGATGTGCTGGCTGCCCTGGAGGGCGGGAGCGTGACGCCGGCCGAAGCCAACCCGATCGCGCTGCGTGCCGTCCGGCAGGTGATCCAGGCCGCGGAGGCGTTCCAGCTCACCGTCGCCGGCCGCGAGGTCCGCGTGGAGGTCGAGCGGCAGGACGACGCGTGGCCGATGCCGGTGCCCGGCGCCTCGGAGGAGACCGACGGGCCCTGGCCGCAGAAGGTCGTGCTGAGATGCAAGTGGGACGGGGGTTCGGTGGACCTCCTGCTCTTGGCGAGCGCGGCGAGGCGGACCGAGGCCAGAGTCGCGATCGCGGTTCACACGCTGAATCCTCGACGCAAGCTCACCTGGTGCAACGTGGCCACCGCGCTGGACGGGGCCGAGGACCCGGAGGTCGCCATCTCCGCCTGGTACCACCTCAAGAAGCGGGTGGCAGGGTCGGGCGATTCGCAGGGCCGGAAGAACAAGAAGCTCAAGGCGCTGGTGGGAGCGTCGGGCCTCCCGCTGCTCACCGACTACAGCGTCGAGCCGTTCATCGTCCGGACCGAAGACGCGGCGGTGCTGCCGAGCCCCGCCGAGGCGTACCGCCGCCTCGTGCACCTGAGCCTCATCAAGCTCGACTTCTTCGTGGGCGGCGAGGCCGCGCGCGCTCGCGGCGTCCCCCTCATCGATCTCGCCGCGCTCGGGCTCGCGGACGAAGACGACGACGAGCTGGCGGACGCCGAGGACGAGGCGGATGGCCGCAAGTACTGGGCGGGCGGGTTCGGAGAAGAGGAGCGCCGCGTGGCGTTCCTGAAGGACGACTACTGGCAGATCGGCTGGAAGCGGGACGACGAGGGCAAGGGAGCCGCGCACAGCTGGGCGCGGTTCGAGGACGTCCAGGTCGGGGACTGGTTCGCGATCAAGGGGTTGGGCGGCAGCTACCAGCTCGTCGTGCACTACGTCGGCGAGGTGACGGGCAAGGACGACGAGCTCGGCCGCCTCGAGCTGCGACCGCTTGACTCGAAGCTCTACAAGGGGCCGGCTCCGCGCGGCTCGGGCGCGGGCTCCTGGTTCGAGACGCTCGTGCCGGTGACGCGCGAGGACATCATCGAGCTCATCTTCGGTGAGTCCCGCGAGACCGAGCCGGCGCTCACCTGGACCGGGCCGCGCAACGTCATCCTGTACGGCCCGCCCGGGACGGGGAAGACGTACCGGCTCCGCGACGACATCCGCCCGAAGTTCACCCGCGCGAGCGAGGCGCGCGCGGTGGACGTCGACGCGGTGCTGGCGCTGTCGTGGTTCGAGGTGATCGCCGCGGCGGTGGCGGCCTCGGGCGGCTCGGCGACCGCGATGGAGCTCCGCCAGCACCCGCTGGTGAAGACGAAGTACCAGGCCAAGGACCACAAGTCGCCGATCGGCTCGCTCATCTGGGCGACCCTGCCGGCGCACACCGTCGAGAGCAGCCGCACGGTCGGCTACAGCAAGCGCACCGGGCGGCTCGTCTTCGACAAGCGCGAGGACGGAACCTGGTTCTTCCCCGGCGGGGTGCCCGAGGACATCGCGGAGCTCGCCGAGACGCTGCGACCGCGAGCGGCGGAGGCGACCGAGGACTTCGTGTTCCTCACGTTCCACCAGTCCTACGCCTACGAGGACTTCATCGAGGGCATCCGCCCGAAGACGAGCGAGGCGGACGGCGACGGGTCCGCCGCCCTCACCTACGACCTCGAGGACGGGGTGTTCCTCCGGGCGGCCAACGCGGCGGTCCGGCTCGCGGGCTTCGAGGGCACGGTGGACGAGCTCTGTCGACTCCCGGCCCAGGAGCGCGCCGACATCCTCGACGGGGCCCCACCCTATGCGGTCTTCATCGACGAGGTGAACCGCGGCAACGTGTCGCGCATCTTCGGCGAGCTGATCACGCTGCTCGAGGAGGACAAGCGCCTCGGCGCCGAGGGCGAGCTGATCGTCACCCTCCCCTACTCGCGGCGACGCTTCGGCGTGCCCTCCAACCTCTGCCTGATCGGGACGATGAACACGGCGGACCGGTCGGTGGAGGCGCTGGACTCGGCGCTGCGGCGGCGGTTCTCGTTCATCGAGTGCCCGCCCGATCCCAGCGTGCTCGACGGCACAGTCGTCGAGGGCGGCGTGGACGTCGCGCGCATGCTCAGGGTGATCAACGCCCGGCTCGAGCTGCTCATCGATCGCGACCACCTGCTCGGGCACGCGTACTTCATGGCGGTCCAGCAGGAGCCGACCATCGAGAAGCTCAAGGAGGTGTTCGCGATGAACATCCTCCCGCTGCTCTCCGAGTACTTCTACGCCGACCTGGGGCGGGTGGGCCTCGTCCTCGGAGCGCCGTTCGTGCGCGAGGCCGGGAGCCACGTGACCCTCGCCGCGTTCAACCACGAGGCCGCCGACCAGCTCGCGGAGCGCAGGACCTATCGCCTCACGCCGCTGGACAGCATCTCGACGGCGGACTTCCGCGCGATCTACGAGACGGCAGGCAGCTGAGTGCCGTCGATCACCGTCCAGGTGTTCGAGCACACCACGGTGCGCGTCGGTGAGCCGCTGCGAACCTCCACCGGAGGCGAGCACGCGCTGGGCGCCGCGGAGCACCGCGCCCTCGCGTCGTTCGCCGACGGGACCGCCGACCGATACCTCTCGTGCGGGCGCCGCACGGTTCGCTTCGGCTCGTACGTGGGCGTGCTCCAGCTGGGCGACCTCTCGCTCGAGATCCTGCCGAAGGCCGACCGAAGCGAAGCGGGAGGGCACGGCCGCTGGCATCGGGCGCTCGTCCACATGCTCCGGGTCGTCGGCGACCTGGGGCTCGAGTCGCAGGACGAAGCGCAGCTGCGGCTCGATCCGGGCCGGCTCTTCGATCTGTTCATCCAGCACTTCCTCGACGAGTGCGAGCGGCTCGTGCACCAGGGGCTCGCCAAGGGCTATCGCACCGAGGAGGGGAACCGGACGGCGTTCCGCGGCCGGCTGCTCGTCGCGGAGCACGCCCGGCGAAACGCGGTGAACGCCGCCCGCTTCTACGTCGCGAGCCCGGTCTACGATCACCGCAACCTCCCGAACCTCGCCCTCCACGAGGCGCTGCGGCTCCTCGATGTGCTGCCGATCTCCGCCGGGGCCCGGGCTCGCGCGCGCGGCATTCGCCACGCGTTCCCGGAGCTCCCGGCCTGGCGCCCCGATATGGCGGCGCTGGAGCGCGTCCGCCTCACCCGGAACACGACGCGGTACCGCGCGGCGCTGAAGCTCGCGCGGCTGATCCTCTTTCAGCTCGCGCCCGACGTCCGCAGCGGCCGGGCGCCGTTCCTCGCGCTGCTCTTCGACATGAACGCGCTGTGGGAGCGCTACGTCGCCGCACTCGCGCGCCGGCTGCGTCTGCCCGGGGTGGAGGTCCGCACGCAGGACTCACGCGCGTTCTGGCGGCTCGGCGGCAAGGCGCGGCCGCTCCGACCGGACATCACCCTGCGCCACCCCGACCGCGAGTCCCCCCTCGTCGTGATCGACACGAAGTGGAAGCTACCGGCGGGAGGCCACCCCAGCAGCGCCGACATCAAACAGATGTTCTGCTACCACGAGCTCTTCGACTGCCAGACCTCGCTCCTGCTGTACCCGGCCCCGAAAGGAGCCACCCGGCTGGGCGACACGGGCCGCTACGTCGGCCGTGACCATCGCTGCGTGCCGGTCTTCCTCGGCCTCGACGGAGAGCCCGCCTCGGATCTCGCCGGGGTGTTGACCCAGGCCATCCCGGCCGGCGCGGATAACTTAAAAACAATTAAGTAGTGACCTCGGGCGCTCCACGCGCCCGAGATCACATCACTTTCCCCGCTGCCGTTCAGCGCGTGAGGGCGCTCGGGGATACCGGAGTCTCGTCGACGCAGCCGTCGGCGAGGACCTGGCCGTCGACGACGGGGGCGATCCAGGTGGCGCGCTCGGGGGCGCCGGGGGCGCCGGGGACGACGAAGAAGACGGCGGCGCCGGAGCTGGGGAGGAGGCGGGTCTGCCACTGCTCGAGCGAGGCGCCGGAGATGACCCAGTCGCTGGCTTCGGCGCCTTCGGCGTCGACGACGGTGGGCAGGTCGGTGGAGCCGCGCACGGTGACCTCGGCGTCGATGGTCTCGCCGAGGGCGTCGACGACGGTGAGCTCGGCGTCGCCCTGGGGGTACTCGACGAAGAGGTCTTCGGGGCCGGGGACGCGCTCGGGGGTGACGGCGACGATGGCGTCGACCTCGGCGAGGAAGACCCGGCCGCCGGCGGCGCGGACCGAGGCGGCGTGCGCCTGCAGGGTCTCGGGCGGCGGGGTGGAGAGCCCGGAGATCTCCCACTCCTGGGCCGCCTCTCCGGCGCAGCCGAGGGCGAGGACGAGGACGCAGATCGCAAGAGAAGCTCGACGCATGACACGCTCACTTTCTCGCCGGGAGGCCCCGGCGCCGTATACCAAGCTTGCGCTCAGGCTGACAGCGCCAGATGCACGTCGCAAGGCGTATGCGGCCGCGTCGCTCCCTCATGGGAGAGGCTCGCACTCCACATGTCGGACGAAGACGCCGAGGTGCTCGTCCGAGTCGCTCCCGTAGGACACGTAGGCGTTCGACTCGTCTTCGATCCAGACGCTGGTTCGATAGGCGCGGCTGAACAGCGGGTCACGAGCGCCCCGGTGTCTCGTACCTCGGGGGCCTCGGCGCGGCGGGGTAAGATGGGGGCGGATGCGGACCTCGTTCCGGGTGAAGATCGCGCTGCTGACCATCGGGGTGGCGGCGCTGCCGCTCGCGCTGGTGGGGTGGCTGCTGATCGACGTGAACGCGCGGGAGGTGGAGTCGTCGTCGCAGGCGCTGCAGATCGCGCTGACCGAGCAGGTGGCGGCGGCGGTGGACGGGGAGCTGCGGCGGGCGCGCACGGGGCTGTCGGCGATCGGGAACGCGCTGACCGACGCGTCGCTCGGCGAGGAGGCGCGGCTGGCGACGGCGCTCCGGCTGCTCGACGCGAACGAGAGCCTCGAGGTGGTGGCGGTGTACGACGCCGAGGGCGCGCTGATCGACCGCATGGGCGATCCGAGCGCGCGCGGGATCGAGACGCCGGACGCGCTGAGCGCGGCGCTGCGGGAGCGCGGGCTGGGCGAGGCGACCGAGGGGGAGAGCGTCCGGGTGCTGGTGGTGGAGCGGCTCTCGGCGGCCGGGCGAGCCACGGGCTGGGTGGCGTCGCCGGTGTCGCTCGCGCCGGTGCAGGCCCGCGTGGCCGAGCTGTCGCGCGCGCAGCTGGCGTCGCGGCGCGGGCGGGTGATGGTGGTGGACGAGGCGGGGCGCGCGCTGGTCCACCCGGACGCTTCCTTGCGGCTGTCGACGGTGGGCGCGCCGCCGGCGACACTCTCGCGCGCGCCGAGCTCGAGCGAGGTGGACGGCTGGCTGCGCACGGCGGCCGCGACCGACGTGGCGCCCTGGGCGGTGATCACGGAGATCCCCCGCGAGGTGGCCTACGCGTCGCTGGCCGAGATGCGCGCGATCGTGATCGGGACGATCCTGGGCACGCTGCTGCTCGCGGTGATCGCGTCGCTGCTGCTGGCGCGGCGGCTGGCGGCGCCGATCGCGACGCTGGTGGCGTTCACCCAGGAGCTGTCGGCGCGGCGCTTCGACCGGCGGGTGTCGATCGAGACCGGCGACGAGCTGGCGGTGCTGGGCGACGCGCTGAGCGACGCGGCGGCGGAGCTGGAGCGCTCGGAGGAGGCGATGCGGCGCGAGCAGGCGATCCGCGCCGACCTCGGGCGCTACCTGCCGGCGGAGCTGGTGGAGGCGATCATCCGCCGCGAGGCGTCGATGGAGCTCGGCGGGCAGCGGCGCGAGATCACGGTGCTGTTCGCCGACGTGGTGGCGTTCACGCCGCTCTCGGACCGGCTGCCGCCCGAGCAGGTGGTGTCGCTGCTCAACGAGCTGTTCACGCTGCTGACCGGCGCGGTGTTCCGGCACGAGGGCACGGTCGACAAGTTCATCGGCGACTGCGTGATGGCGATCTGGGGGGCGCCGACCGCGCAGCCCGATCACGCGGCCCGGGCGCTGGCGGCGGCGCGCGACATGATGCGCTTCCTCGAGAGCGCGAACGCGGCCTGGAAGGAGTCGGTCGGGGTGGAGATCCAGCTCGCGATCGGCGTGCACACCGGCGAGGCGGTGGTGGGCAACGTCGGCTCGGAGACGCGCATGGAGTACACGGCGATCGGCGACGTGGTGAACGTGGCCGCCCGGCTGGAGACGATCGCGCGGCCGCAGCAGATCCTGGTGACCCGCGCGACGGCGGAGGCGGCCGGCCGCGAGCTGCCCCGGGTGGGCGAGCGCGAGGTGCCGGGCCGCGCGCAGAAGGTGGAGCTGTTCGAGGCGCCGTGGTGATGGGCGTGCGCGGCGAGGGCCGCTCTGCGACGCTACGGGCATGCTTCGCTTCCTCTTCGCCGCGCTGCCGGTGCTGCTCGCGTCCGGCTGTTACACCTCGTTCGAGATCGAGACCGACGCCGACACGCCGGTGGTCCCGCGCGACGCCGGGGTCACGCCGGTGGTGGACTCCGGGGATACGCCGGTGGAGCCGGTCGACGCGGGGATCGACGATCCGGACCCGGCGCTCTGCGGGACGATGGTGCCGCCCTACGACGGGCCGGGCTGCCGCGACGACACGCTCGACTGCCTGATGAGCTGCGACACGGACGACTGCCAGAGCCGCTGCTTCGACGCCGACCCGGACTGCGGGAGCTGCCTGAACCTCAGCATCGTCCACTGCGGCAACCGCGAGGGCTGCCAGCCGGCCTGGGACGAGATCACGTGCTGCGCGGACGAGGCCTCGCCGGCCTGCCGGGCCGGGATCGTGAGCGGGGATTTCGAGGCCTGCGTGATGGAGTGCCTCGAGCCCTTCGATCTCTGGGGCTCGTGCTTCGAGCGGGTGGGCGACGCGTGCACGATGGAGGCGGTCGGGGGCTGCTTCCGCTGAGCGGTCTTCCGGGGCGAGGCGCCGGTCTTTCGTCGCGCCGCGTCGATCTTCCGCGCGCCGGGTGACGCGGGGCCGCCGACGCTGCCGGGATGCGACTCGTCTCCGCCTTCGCGCTCTGTCTCTTGTCCGGCTGCTACGCGGCCCACGACCTGGAGGGGGCGCCGACCGCGCCTCCGCGGGACGGGGCGGTCTCGCGCGACGCCGGGGCTCCGGGGGTGAGGGACGCCGGGGTCGTGGATCCGCGGCCTCGCGACTCGGGAATGGTCGTCGTCGACCCGGGCGACGCGGGGCCCGGCGCGCCGCTCTGCGGATCGGAGGTGCCGCGGCCCGACCGATCGGCGTGCTCGGAGCGCACCCGGGAGTGTCTGGCCCGCTGCGAGGACTCGGACTGCGACATCCGGTGCCTCGACCGGGACCCGGCGTGCTTCGGTTGCGTGCTCCAGAGCCTGGTCCGCTGCGTCAACGCGCGCGGCTGCCAGGGCAACTGGGACGGGCTGACGTGCTGCGCGGAGGGCGCGTCCCCGGCCTGCCAGGCGGGCGCGCGCCGCGGCGATCCCCGGGCCTGCGTGGAGGAGTGCGGCGACGCGCTGATGCCCTTCGAGGCGTGCTTCGTCGCCAAGCAGCGCGAGTGCGGGGGCGAGGTGAACGACGACTGCGGCGTCTGACGGGCGCGCTTCCTTTCCGCCGCGCGGCCCGGTAGGAACGGGGCGTGGAGGTCGAGGCGGGCACGGTCGTCGCGGGGACAGTCGTCGCGGGGCGCTTCCGGGTCGAGGAGGAGCTCGGGCGCGGGGGCATGGGCGTGGTCTACCGGGCGACCCAGCTGCCGATGGAGCGCCCGGTGGCCCTGAAGCTGCTACGGGCGGAGCTGACCGCGGCCCCGAAGGCGCGGGCGCGGTTCGAGCGGGAGGCCCGGGCGCTGAGCGCGCTGCCCCACCCGTCGGCGGTGGCCATCTTCGACTTCGGCGAGCACGAGGGCACGGCGTACCTCGCGATGGAGCTACTCGAGGGCGAGACGCTGGCCGCCCGGGTGAGCCGGGGCCCGCTCGACGCGGCGGCCGCGATCGACGTGGCGACCCAGCTCGCCGACGTGCTCGCGGCGGCTCACGCGGTGGGGCTGGTGCACCGGGATCTGAAGCCGGAGAACGTGGTGCTCCAGGACGGCGCGGTGCGGGTGCTCGACTTCGGGCTCGCGTTCCTGGCGGCCGAGGACGGCCCCGGCGGGCGCATGACCCGGGAGGGCGTGGTGGTCGGCACGCCGGCGTATCTCTCGCCGGAGCAGGCGCGGGGCGAGGCGGTGGGGCCGCCGACCGACGTCTACGCGCTGGGCTGCGTGCTGCACGAGCTGATCACCGGCCGGCCGCCGTTCTCGGGGACCGAGATGGAGGTGCTGACCAAGCAGATGTTCGCGCCGCCGCCGCCGCTGGCGCGCGAGGGCGGGCTCGAGGTCCCGGCGGCGCTCGACGCGCTCCGGCGGGCGATGCTCGACAAGTCCCCGGACCGACGGCCGGAGGCGGCCGAGGCGCGCGACCGGCTGGCGCTGCTGGACCCGGATCCCGACCGCGGCCGGGTGCGGGCGAGCGCCGACGGCTACCTCGGGGCCCGGGCCGCGCGCATGGTGGACGCCGCGCCCCGGGCGGAGGCGGGGAGCGACGCGCCCGAGGTGGGGGTGGTGGGCGCGGTGACGCCCGAGCTGATGCTGGGCCTGAGCGCGAACGGGATCGCGGCGTTCGTGGTGACCGACGCCGAGCCGGTCGACGCGGCGACGCGCGCGCTCTACGCGCCGGGCGCGAGCGAGGCCGAGGTGCGGGCGCTCGCGGAGGCCGGCCCGCCGGTGCTGACCGACGCCGACCGGGGCGACCTCGGGCGGCTGACCGCGATGCTCGCCGCCGGGGCCGCCGACGTGGTGCTCCGGCCGGTGTCGGCGGCGGAGCTCGCCCGCAAGCTGCTGCGCGCGGCGCGTGACGCGGAGCCCGCTCGGAGATAGACAAGCGCCATGTCGCGGTGGGCCGTGGTCTTCGGGAACCTGTTCTTCGCGCTCTTCACCTCCGGCTGCGCCCTGTCTCACGGGCTCAACGACCCCGAGCCGGCGCGGCGGCACTGCACCAAGAGCCGCGGCTGCGACGGGTCGTGTGAGGCGCTGCAGCTCGTGATGCAGCGGCCGCGCTCGGGCGAGGGCTGCCTGGTGGTGGCACTGCAGCCCGCCGGGCCAGGGGCCTCGATGCGGCCCACCCCGAGCGCCGTCGACGTCGCCCTGCCGCCTGAGCTCCTGCTGCAAGGCGTGTTCTGGCGGCCGGGGCGCTGCGCCGATCCCGGCCCGCTCACCTTCGACGGCGTCGAGGCCCTCGAGGTCACCGGCGCCATCACCCCGGTGAGCGACGACGCCGTCGACGTGCGGCTCGCCCTCACCTTCCCCGACGGCGCGCCTCCGGTGGCGAGCTTCGCCGCCGACGACGTGCGCGTCGCGCCGGGCCTGCGCTTCGAGTGCTTCGGCCCTTGAACGCAGAACGCCCCCGCCGGCGGGACCGACGGGGGCGCTCGCGGGGTCAGCCGAGCGTCAGTACGCCTGGACGTGCACGACGATGGGCTGGCTGGTGTTGGAGTAGACGGCGGTGACCGACACGTCGCCGTTGGGCGGCGCGGCGAGGGCCGAGATGGAGCTGCCGCCGGGGACCGTCACGTCGATGGGCATGCCCACGGTGGGGGCGCCGTCGACCCAGCGGTAGAGTCGAACGGCGGTGGAGCCGAGCTGCCGCGAGTAGTAGAGGTCGCCGGAGTCGTCGGCGTCCATCGAGCCGCGGCCTCCGGTGAGCGACTGCGAGACGACGGGACCGCCGGCCATCGCGGCGCGACGCACGGTGGGGCTGGCGCCTCCGCCGTACGCCCAGGTCCCGCCCATGGCGAAGTCGGAGTACGAGTCGCCGCCGAGCGACCCCGCCGTCATCCAGGTGCCCGAGAAGCGGGAGAGCCGGTGCCCAGGCTCGTTCATGTACATGAGCGCTCCGCCGGAGTCGAAGCCGAGGTCGGGGCAGTAGTTCGTGCCGCCGATGGGGTGCGTCGGCAGCGACGACCACGAGTTGCCGCCGTTGGTGCTGCTGTACACGTAAGAGCGGCTGTCGCCGTTGCCGAAGGTGGCGTAGAGCACGCCGCCTCGCCCCTCGAGGTCGAGCGCGGGGCCGGGCCCCGAGGGCGAGAACGGGCCGCCGACCCCGCGCACCGAGTCCCAGCTCGTGCCGAGGGTGGTGGTGCGGCGCACGTAGACGGTGGAGCCGTTCGCGTAGAGCACGTAGACCTCGCTCGCGCTGCTGGCGTAGACCGCGCCGGCGATGGGCAGGCCGACGCCCACGCTGCGCGGTGAGGAGAAGGTGCGGCCGGAGTCGGTGCTCACCGAGATGGCGAGCCCCGGGCCGGAGCAGCGCAGGAGGACGACGACGGTGCCGTCGTCGAGCACCTCGATCTGGTCGGCGTTGCTGTCCCAGAGCAGCTGGCAGCCGTTCGAGGCCGGGATGGCCACCGGCGAGGCGCTGGTGGACCAGGAGCGGCACGCGCCGCCGCTGCAGGTCGCGCCGCCGGAGCAGGCGTTGCCGCAGGCGCCGCAGTTCGCGGCGTCGGACGAGAGATCGGTCTCGCAGCCGTCGACCGCGGCGTCGCAGTCGCCGTAGCCCGGGTCGCAGAGGTAGCGGCAGGCGCCGCCGACGCAGACGTCGGTGGCGTTGGCGCCCATGCAGGCCGCGCCGCAGCCGCCGCAGTTCGCGGGGTCGTTGTCGGTGTCGACGCAGGAGGCGCCGCACTGGGTGGTGCCGCCGCCGCAGCTCAGCACGCACATGTCGCTGGCCGCGTCGCAGACCGCGCCCGCGCCGCAGGTGCTGGTCCCGGCGTCGCAGCGGTCGGTCATCTCGTTGCAGGTCTCGCTGCCGTTGCAGGCCACGCCGTCGCCGCAGTCACGCGCCGCGCCAGCGCCGCAGGTGCCCGCCGGCGAGCAGACCTCGCCGGTGGTGCAGTACTGCCCGTCGTCGCACGCCGCGCCCACGTTGGCCGTCCAGCCCGAGGTGGAGGCGGCGGTGTCGCAGACCTCGCACGGGTTGGCCGGGTTGACGCTGCCGGGGGCGTAGCAGGCGCCGCCGATCGCGCAGCCGGCGCAGGTCAGGACGCACATGTCGGCGCCCGTGTCGCAGACGGTCCCGGCCGCGCAGGCGCTCGCCCCGGGGTCGCAGCGATCGCTCGACTCGTTGCAGGTCTCGGCGCCGTTGCAGCTCACGCCGTCGCCGCAGTCCCGGGCCGCGCCGCCGCAGACGCCGCTCGCGTCGCAGACGTCGCCGGTGGTGCAGAAGAGCCCGTCGTCGCAGCGCCCGCCGTCGTTGATCGACCACGCGCTGGTGGACCGGGCGGGGTCGCAGACCTGACACGGATCCATCGGGTCGGTGGTCGCCGGCGCGTAGCAGACGCCGCCGATGACGCAGCCGCTGCAGGTGGTGCGGCAGACGTCGGCGCTCGGATCGCAGGCCTCGCCCGCGCCGCAGGTGGTGGCGCCGGCGACGCAGCGGTCGCTCCCCTCGCTGCAGGTCTCGGCGCCGTTGCAGCTGACGCCGTCGTCACAGAAGTTGGTCGCCGTGCCGGCGCAGGTGCCGCCCGCGCAGACGTCGCCGGTGGTGCAGAAGAGGCCGTCGTCGCAGGAGGCGCCGTCGTTCACGCTGAACGCGCCGCGTGAGCGGGCGACGTCGCACACCTCACAGGGGTTGGCGGGGTTGGCGGTGCCGTCGGCGTAGCAGACGCCGCCGATCACGCAGCCGGCGCAGGTGGCCTCGCAGCGGTCCGACGAGACGTCGCACACCTCGAAGGCGGCGCAGGTGGAGCTGCCCGAGGTGCAGGCGCCCGCGGCCTCGTCGCAGGTCTCGGCGCCGTTGCAGCTGACGCCGTCCGAGCAGTCGCGCGCCACGCCGGCGCAGGTGCCCATCGAGCAGGTGTCGGCGTCGGTGCAGAAGAGGCCGTCGTCGCAGCGCGCGCCGTCGTTGTCGGTCCAGGCGGTCGCCGAGACGGCCGCGTCGCAGACCTGGCAGGGGTTGCTCGGGTCGAGCTGGCCGTCGCCGTAGCAGACGCCGCCGATGACGCAGCCCGCGCAGGTGGTGACGCAGCTGTCGGTGGCGGGCTCGCAGAGCGTGCCGCTGCCGCAGGTGGGGGCGCCGGCGACGCACGCGCCGCTGGCCTCGTCGCAGGTCTCGGCCCCGTTGCAGGCGATGCCGTCGCCGCAGTCGCGCGCCGCGCCGCCGCAGGTCCCCGCCGCGCAGGTGTCGCCCGTGGTGCAGAAGAGGCCGTCGTCGCAGCGGGCGCCGTCGTCGTCGCTCCACGCCGCGCCGTCGATCGCCGGGTCGCAGACCTGGCACTGGTTGGCCGGGTTGCGCTGGCCGTCGCCGTAGCAGACGCCGCCGATGACGCAGCCGGTGCAGGTCGCGCGGCAGGCGTCGGCGCCGACGTCGCAGACCTCGTCCGCGGCGCAGGTGCCCGCGCCCGCGACGCAGGCGCTCGCGAGCTCGTCGCAGGTCTCGACGCCGTTGCAGGCCACGCCGTCGTCGCAGGCGCGCGGGGCGCCGCCGGTGCAGACGCCGGCCGCGCAAACGTCGCCGGTCGTGCAGAACGCGCCGTCGTCGCATCGGGCGCCGTCGTTGTCGCTCCAGGCCGAGCGGCTCGCGCTCGGGTCGCAGACGCGGCAGGGGTTCAGCGGGTCGACCTGGCCGTCGCCGTAGCAGACGCCGTCGACGAGGCAGCCCGAGCAGTCGAGCACGCACATGCTGCTCAGCGCGTCGCAGATCTCGCCGGACGCGCAGGTCGGCGCGCCGGCCGCGCAGGCCCCGGCGGCCTCGTCGCAGCTCTCCTCACCGTTGCAGGCGATGCCGTCGTCGCAGTCGCGGTAGGTCCCGCCGCAGACGCCAGCCGAGCACACGTCGTCCGTGGTGCAGAAGGAGCCGTCGTCGCAGCGGGCCCCGTCGTTCGGGCTGAAGGCGTCGGTGGCGACGGAGGCGTCACAGACCTCGCAGGGGTTGGTCGGGCTGGGGGCGCCGTCCGGGTAGCAGCTGCCGTCCACCAGGCAGCCGTCCGGGCACTCCACGGGTGGTGGCCCCGAATCAGGCCTCCCCGAATCAGGCCGCCCCGAATCGAGGATGACGGCTCCGTCGCCGTCGCTCCCCGCGTCCCCGATCGGCGCCTCGCCGCCGCAGGCCACGAGGCCGAACGCCGTGATGATCACTAGCCATCTCGGCATGTTGCCGAGGCTCACACTTCCGCTTTTCATCCACACTCCCAACCGGGCTCCAACCACACACTGGCCGGATTGGCCGCGGTCAGAGTCCCCGACGGGTTACACGCGAGTCAAACTTTTTCTCAAATAACGGATTCCGTGAAGAGGCTGGCGTGCACGCCTCGGGCGGGCGATCGTGGGCGCATGGAGGAGGTCGACCGGCTGCTCGCGCGGTTCGAGGCGGCGGTGGCCGCGGGCCGGATCCGCTGCGACGACGTGGAGGACGTGCGCGAGGCGACCGGCGGGTCGCTCGAGGAGGCGATGGCCGCGCTGGAGCAAGTCTAGATGCTGGGGCGGTGGAGGTCGGGGCAGGCGGTGACGGTGAGCTCGCCCTCGACGGTGTGGCCGCCGCCGGTCATCGAGATCGTGCCGGCGAAGCGCCCCTCGTCTCGGTCGTGCGCGTGGATGACGACCTCGCCGGAGAGCGGGACCTCGCCGTCTTCGAGCGCGAGCGGCGCCTCGATCGGGAAGGTGCCCTCGTAGCTGTCGACCTCGAGGGGGAAGAAGCGCACCATCAGGCGCGGGTGTCGGCAGGCCTCGAACGGGGGAGGCACGAAGATGAGGGCGAGCGAGGTGGTGAAGCCGCTCTCGAGGCTCGCGACGACCTCGAGCGGCTCGCCGCGGGGGGTCTCGTGGAGGTGGGTGACGGTGGACTCGCTCTCCGGGCACACCGGCGCTCCTCCGTCGTGCACCCAGACGTCCCGCGCCCAGGTCTCGCCGTGGCGCACCCGGCCGTCGACGCAGCGCGACTCACGCTGCGGGCAGAGGACGCCGTAGGGCCCCAGGCAGACGAGGCCCTCCGGGTGACAGGCCGCGCCCTCTTCCAGGGCGAGGAGCGTCGGGCAGTCGAGCTCGACGGCGGCGTCGAGGCCGGCGTCGCGACCGGCGTCGAGGTCGGCGCCGTGGGTGGCGCCGCACGCCGCAAGGAGCAGCGCGCAGCCGGTCAGGGTCCGCCGTCGCATGGGGCCATCATGACACGCGGTGGTCGGGGGCGGCGCGAGGCGGCATGATCGAGTGATCCGCGGCCTCCTCCCGCTCGCGAGCCTGTTCGCGCTCCTCGCCTCCCCCGCCTTCGCGCAGGCGACGCGGTACACGGTGCGGGAGGGCGACACCTGCCGGGGCATCGCGGCGCGGGTCTACGGGGACGGCGAGCTCTATGCCCGGATCCACGCGGCGAACCCGCAGCTCGGGCCGCCGCCCCATTCGCTCGAGCCGGGCGCGGTGCTCACCCTGCCCGCGCCGGAGCCGCCGGCGTCGCTGAGCGCGGTGCATCGACGGGTGGAGCGGCGGGCGCCGGACGCGGCGGCGTTCGCGGACGCGCGCGCCGGGCAGCGGCTGCCGCGCGGCACCCAGGTGCGCACCCACGAGGCGGCGAGCGCGGAGATCACCTTCCCCGACGACGCGCAGGTGACGGTGCGAGAGCGGACCCTGGTGATCGTGTACGGCGGGGAGCGCCGGCTGAGCCAGCGGCGGATCACCCGCGCCGAGCTGGAGCGGGGCGCGCTGCGCAGCCGGCTGGGCGAGCTGGCCGGGCGAGCGCCGCTCGAGGTGGAGACGCCGAGCTCGCGGGCGAGCCTCGACGGAGACGGCGTGGTCAGCGTGGAGGAGGACGGCACGAGCCGGGTGGCGAACCACGGGCGGCGGGTGGCCACGGTGGAGGCGGGCGGCGAGCGGGTGCGGCTGCCGCCGGGCACGGGCACGGTGGTGCGGCGCGGCGAGCGGCCGACCCGGGCCCGGAGGCTCTTGCCTCCGCCGCGCTGGACGGTGGAGCGGCGGGGGCCGGTGATCGGCTTCGTGGGGCTCGGCGGGAACCTGCGCGCGGGCTTCGAGCCGGTGCGGGGCGCCGACCGATACCGGGTGGAGGTGGCGGCGTCGCCGCGCGGGGCGGAGCTGCTCACCACGCTGGAGGTGGCGGGCGACGCGCGCTCGTTCGCGGCCGAAGGGCTGCCCGAGGGCACGGTCTACGTGTCGGTGGCCAGCATCGACCCGCGCGGGCTGGAGGGGCGGCGCTCGCCCTGGCGCGCGTTCACGGTGCGGCTCGCGCGGCTGGTGGAGCCGGGCGGCGGCACGCCCGACGCGGGGGCCCAGCCGCCGCGGGTCTGGCCGGGGACCTGGCTGGTGGCGCCGCGCACGATGGATTGCCAGGGCGACGACGGCGAGTGGAGCGGCATCGTGACCCTGCGCGAGACCGGGAGCCGCAGCGTGACGTGCCGGGATCGGGCGGGGGACGAGCCGGCGCCGCTCGCGGTGGTGGTGCGCGACGTGCGCGTGGAAGCGGAGAGCGACGCGGCGCTGGTCCGCGATCGGACGACCGCGCTCCGGCTGCGGCTGCCCGAGGGAGGCCCGCCGATCCGCACCCTGGTGGCGGCGCTGCCCGAGGGCTTCGACGCGGGGCCGCCGCGGGAGACCGAGGGCGGCGTGATCCTGGAGGTGCGGGCGCCGCCGAACGCGCCGGGCGAGGCGCGGGTCGGGCTGGCGGTGGCGGCGGGGAGCGAGCGGGTGCCGCTCGGCGCGCTGGTGCTGGCGGTGCGCGATCCGCGGGCCGCGCCGAACCTGGAGCCCGAGCCGGCGCTCCCCGAGCCCGAGACGCGGCCGCGGCCGGCCCAGAGCGCGTTCGGCGACGTGGCCTGGCCGTCGGGGCTGAGCCTGCGGGACGAGCGGCGCGGCGGGCTGACGGCGTGGCTGAGCGCGACCGCGATCGAGGCGGCGGGCGATCCCCAGGTGCGGATCGGGGCGGGCGCGCGAGCCCAGCTCCCGGAGCTGCCGCTGCGGCTCGGCTTCGCCAGTCAGCTCGACGTGCTCGCTCGACCGAGCTCGCCGGAGCGGCGCGGGGACGCCGATCTCTTCGCCTCGGTGGGCGCGCTGCTCTTTGGCCGCGGCGCGCTCGGGCTCGCGGTGGACGTGGGCGCGTGGATCCCGACGCGTCAGGAGCCCGAGAGCCTGGGGCGGGTGCGCCTGGCGCCGTCGATCGAGGCGTCGTGGCGTCCGGCGCCGTGGCTCGCGCTCCGCACCCGGCAGGGCGCGCTGGTGGATCTGCGAGACCCGGGCGCGCGGCTCTGGGCGGGGGCGCTCGGCGTCGACTTCGCGCCGATCGACGCGCTGGCGTTCGGGGCCGCCATCGAGGGGAGCGCGGGAGCGTTCGCGGATGGAGGCAGCGCGGATCGAGACGGGGCGGCGCTCGCGCTCGGCGGCGGCGCGGAGCTTCGGCTCGGGTTGGTGGACGTGGCCCTGGCGGCGCGGGCGGCGCTGACCGACGAGGGGGCGGCGGTCTTCGGCGCGTGGAGCGTCAGCGGGAGCCTGCGGCTGCACGGCGAGTGATAGATTCGCGCGCATGCAGGTGAAGAAGGGTCGCGGCTTTCCCCAGCGGGCGCTGTTCGGCGGCGAGGGCGCGGTGACGGTGTGGGATCTGCTCGGCGGGAGCGCGGCGCCGCCGTTCACCGCCGTCCTGAGCTGCGAGCTCGACCCGCGCGGGAGCGTCGGTCGACACGTGCAAGAGGAGTACGCGGAGATCGTGATCGGGCTCGAGGGGGACGGCGAGGCCACGGTGGACGGCGAGGCGCGCGGGCTCGGCCCGGGCGACGTGGTGCACCTCCCGCTCGGGGCGGTGCTGTCGATCGCGAACCGCGGCGACGCGCCGCTCCGCTATCTGATCATCAAGGCCGCTCAGCGCTGACCGGGCGGCCGGCCGTCGGCGAGCGTCTCGTGGGCCGGGCTGCGGGCGCCGCTCACCGCGTCTTCGGCGCCGGGCGCGCCCTCGGCCAGGGTCTCGCCGTGCCGCTCCTGAGTGAGGCCGCGGGCTGACGAGAGCTTGGTGTCGAGGTGGTTGTCGCCGCTGCCGCGCACCGGACGCGGCGGCGGGCGGCTCGAGGGGCGGCGCTGCACCCAGCCGCGCAGATCCGGCGGCAGCTCGCGCTCGAGCAGGGAGCGCTGGTCTTCGTCGAGCCCGGCCGCGATCGCGGCGAGCACGGCGCTGGCGTGCTCGGCGGCGTGACCGTCGGCGAGGTGCTCGGAGTCGGCGACCTGGGCGACGAGGTCGTCGCGCCCGAAGTCGGGATCGTAGTGCGCGTCGAGGAAGGCGGCGCGGGCGTCTTCGGGCAGCTCGCTCGCGAGCGCCTCGCGGTGAGCGTGCCCGATGCACGCGCCGAGCGCCTCGCAGGTGACCAGGATCATGGCGTCGACGGCCGCGTCTCCGTCGGTGGGGACATGCTCGCGGACGCGCGCGCGGAGGCGGTGTTCGTTCATGTGGGGAGAGGTAAGCCCGGCGCCTCCGGCGTCACGTGTCAGCCGCCCTCGATCGAGGGCGATTGTCACGCGCGCTCGCAGACGGGAGCCGCGCGCGGCGATGGCACGCGCTTCGAATGAGGCGTGCCCATGGCCAAGAATCACGGACCGAGCATCAAGGACGACGAGAAGTACGAGGAGCTGCGCGACCACGGCATGTCCAAGGAGAAGGCGGCGCGCATCGCCAACACCAAGGGCAAGAAGGCCGAGAAGCGCGGCGGGAAGGCGTCCGCCTACGAGGAGTGGACGAAGGACGAGCTCTACGAGCGCGCTCAGGAGATCGGCATCGACGGCCGCTCCGACATGGACAAGGACGAGCTCATCGAGGCGCTCCGGAATCATTGAGCGCGCGGGGCGCGGGTCTAGGCGCTCTGGTGTGAGCGAAGAGGAAGGCAAGGAGCCCCGCGAGCCACGCGCGCCCGAGCCGGGGGAGGAGCGGCGCTGGACGATCGATCTCTGGCGCGCCGGCGCGGGCGGGCTGGTGGGCGGCGGGGTGATCGCCGCCTCCTACTGGATCTTCGGCTCGGTGCAGGCCTGGGAGGCCCAGGATCTGCTCGAGCCGATCATCGCCACGCTGCGGTACTTCTGCAGCGCGGTGGTCGGGGCGAGCGCCACGATCCTGGCCCTCATGCTCACGGTGCTGTCGCTGAGCGCCCAGAGCGAGGTGCAGCTGAGCACGTTCCATTACCGACGTCTGCGCAACATCGCGCGGCTCGACGCGGTGGTGTTCGTCTTCACCATCCTCTTCTTCGTGTTCATCGGCATGCCCTACGAGGGAGCGGACAACTTCCCTCGGGGCGCGCTGACCTGGGTGCTCTACGCGGTGGTGACCTGCGCGTCGCTGATCACCGGGGTGATGATCACGGTGGTGCTGAGCCTCTACCAGACGGTGAAGGAGACCATCGACGTGGTCGGCCTCGGCGAGGAGCACCCGCACATGGTGCACTTCGACGACGAGGACTGATCAGGGCTGGGGGACCGCGCCCTCGGCGATGGCGTAGTCGATCGGACACTCGATGAGCACGACGCCTTCGGGCGGCGCCTTCAGGGCGTCCTCGAGCTCCTGCGGGCCCTCGACCCGGACGCCGGAGGCGCCGAAGGCCTGGGCGAGCTTCACGAAGTCGGGGTTGCCGAAGCGGACCGCGCCCTTCGCGTAGCCGTCCATCGCCTGCTTCCACTCGATCATGCCGTAGCCGTCGTCGACGAGGACGAGCACGTGCAGGTCGAGGCCGAGCCGCACCGCGGTCTCGAGGTCCTGCACGTTCATCAGGAAGCCGCCGTCGCCGCAGACCGCGAGGGCGCGCCGATCCGGGTGCACGAGCTTGGCGGCCATCGCGCCCGCCAGCCCTGCGCCCATGCTCGCGAGCGCGTCGTCGAGGAGCAGGGTGTGCGGCGCGCGGGTCTCGTAGCCCGACGCGAACCACAGCTTGTACAGGCCGTTGTCCAGCGCGACGACGTCCTCGTCACCCATGGCGGCGCGCACCGCGGCCACGAGCTCGTCGAGCGCGTCGTCGGTGGCGCGGGCCGGGACGTCGGGCGGGGTCTGGCCGCGCTGGGTCTGGGAGCGCGGCGCGATCCGCTCGCGCAGCGCGTCGAGGGTGAGGTCGAGGGCGCCGACCACCTCGGCCACCGGGACGTAGCCCTCGCGCGCGTCGGGCGCGGTGACGTCGAGGTGCACGACCTCCTTGCCGGCGCAGGGGTTCCAGGCCTCGGGCGGGAACTCGACCGGGTCGTAGCCGACCGCGATCGTGACCTCGGCCCACTCGAAGAGCGCGCGGTGGCGGCCCGGGGCGTGCGCGCCGAGGCACCCGAGGGCCCGCGGGTGCGACTCGGGCAGGGCCCCCTTGCCGAGCTGGGTGGTCACGCAGGGGATGCCGGTGTGCTCGACGAAGCGGGCGAGGGCCTCGCTGACCGGCTGGGCGCCGCTCGAGGCGAGGATCACCGCCGGCCGGTCGCCGATCACGCGGGCGGCCTCCTCGAGCGCCGAGGGAGCCGGCGCGGGGCGCGCCGCGGCGCGCGGGCGGACGACGGCGGCCTCGGTCTCCTCGCGCGCGACGTCCTGGGGCAGCACGAGGTGCACCGGGCCCGGGCGGCCCTCGAGCGAGAGGGTCCAGGCGGCGGCGAGCTCGGCCGGGGCCGACGAGGCGCGGCGGATGAGGCGGGAGCGCTTGGTGAGGGGGGCGAAGAGCGCGGTGAGCGGGAGGTACTGGAAGTCGCCCTCGGGGTCGCCCTGCAGGGGGCGCTGCGCGCTGATCGCGATCATCGGCCAGCGCCCGAGGTGCGCGTGGGCGACGCCGGTGATCAGGTTCGTGGCGCCGGGGCCGAGGGTGGAGAAGCAGACGCCGGGCCGGCCGGTGACGCGGCCCTCGGTCGCGGCGAGGAAGGCGGCGACCTGCTCGTGGCGGGTGACCACGATCTCGATGCCGGCGCCGGAGAGCGCGTCGGTCAGGGCCAGGGTCTGCTCGCCCGGCACGCCGTAGACCCGGGTCACGCCGGCCTCGGCCAGCCCTCGCGCGATCAGCTCCGCACCCGTCCGCTTGGTCATGCACAGGGCCTAGGGCCGGGGTGACGCGTCCGAAAGGAGAGAAGGGGTATGCTCGCGTCATGAAGCGCCGTCACTTCCTCCGCCGGAGCCTCGGGGCCGGCGCCGGCCTGTTCCTCCCCGCCGGGCTGCTCGGCTGCGACGGCGAGGCGCCGCCGCCGGAAGACTCGGGCGTGGAGGTGGACGCCTTCCGGCCGGACAGCGGGCCGCCGGCCCCGTTCCGGGGGCTGAGCAAGGGTCCCTACGTGCAGCTCGTCGGCCCGGGGCGCGCCCGGCTGCGCTTCGAGTCGCGGATCGAGGAGCCGTTCACGGTCCGGCTGACCCGGGACGGGGGCGACGAGACGCCGGAGCCGACGCTCTCGCCGATGGAGCTGACCTACGAGCGCGACGCGCTCGGCATGGAGCGGTACTACCCGGACGAGCCGGGGCTGCACGTGGTGCAGGAGGTGATCGTCGAGGGGCTGGCCCCGGGCGAGGAGGTGCGCTGGGAGGTGACGCCGCTCGAGGGCGAGGCGCGGACCGGCTCGTTCGTGGCGGCGCGGGCGCCGGACGCGGGCTTCCGGATGGGCTGGCTCTCCGACACGAGCTTCCCGACCGCGAACGACGGCATCGGGGTGCTGGCCGCGCAGGCCCCGGATCTGGTGCTGCACGGGGGCGACATCACCTATCAGGCGAACCCGTTCGACACCTGGAACCACATGTCGGCGGCGATGGCGCCGCTCTTCTCGCGCGCGCCGATGCAGCTCTGCGTCGGCAACCACGAGTTCGAGAACCACGACGAGATCACCGTGCAGTACGAGCGCCTCTTCGCCGGCCAGGGCGATCCGGGGGGCGACGCGCGCTGGTTCGCGTACACGTACGGCGGCGTGCGCTTCGTGCACGTGGACACCGAGAGCGGCGCGCTGCTCGAGATGAGCGACACCCAGATCGCCTGGATCGAGGCGGAGCTGTCGGCGGCCGCGGCCGATCCCGACATCTTCTATCCCATCGTGTGCTTCCACCGGCCGACCTACACGTTCTCGAAGCACGCGCCGGGGGATCTCTCGGTGCGCGAGTACCTGCACGGGCGCTTCCTGGAGCACGGGGTGCCGCTGGTGCTCGCCGGTCACGCCCACTGCTACGAGCGCTTCGCGGTGGACGGGATCACCTACGTGGTCGACGGCGGAGGCGGCGCGGTGACCTACGATCCGGACGAGGACCTCGAGGACATCATGCGGGAGCGCCCCGAGGAGGTCGCGCTCCGGCAGGCGGTCTCACGCACGCACGGGGTGCTGACGGTGGACGTGGCCGGGGACGGCGGGCTGACGATCACCCGCCACGAGAAGACCGGCGACGTGCTCGAGGTGCACGAGATCCCGGCGGCCTGATTGGCGGCTACCAGCCGGGCGTGGTTCCGTCGGCGCGGAGCGCGGCGCGGATCAGCTCGACGCCCTCCCGGGTCTCGAGCGAGACGACGACCTGATCGGTCTGCATGCCGAGCGACCCGGTGCTGGGGCGCGCGACGTCGGCGCCCGCGAAGTGCGAGCGGAGCGCGGGCTCGGCGATGACGAGGCGCTCGCTGCGCACCCGCGCGTCGTCGGCGAAGACGTGGCGCACCTCGCCGTCGACGAGGAGGCGGGCCCCGCCGAGATCGCCGCGGCCGCGCTGCCAGGCGGCGAGGGTGAGCTCGACGTAGCCGGGCCCGGCCTCGACGGCCTGGACCTCGGGCTGCTCGAGCGGGCCCCCGGATCCGGGGAGCGGGCGGCGCACGGCCCAGAGATCCCAGCTGCCCTCGCGGTCGTCCATCCAGACGAGCAGGTCGTTGCCGCTGACGAGCCCGCGCTGGTTGGCCGGGTGCGTGGTCAGCAGCTCGCCCTCCCCGCCCGGCAGGCCGACGCCGACGTCCCAGTTGCCGTTCCGGTGGTCGCGGTAGCCGATCCAGGTGCCGGTGCTCTCGACGATCTGCGCGCCGGGGCCGGCGGCCCAGGGCATGACGTCGGCGAGGGCGACGGTGGGGCCGCCGAGGCGGGCGCAGTAGACGTCCCAGTCGACGGTCTCGTCCGGCTCGGCGACGGTGACCCGGCGGCCGTCGGTCCAGCAGCGGCCGACCAGGTTGAAGAACGGGCCGATCGCGCCCGGCATCGGCTCGTCGTGGGCCATGTCGTAGGCGAAGTTCTCCGGCCACTCCGAGAAGTGCGGGCGGCGCTCGCCGTCCCGCTCGGAGAAGTAGACGGCGTGGGAGACGCTGCCGTGCTCGAGGTGGGGCGCGCGCTCGTCGCCGACGAGGCCGCCCGGGCGGTGGAGCGGCTCGGCGCCGCTGCCGGTGGGCCACTCGATGACCAGATCCCACTGGGCGCCGTCGTGCTCCGACCAGACGATCTCCCCGTTGGGCCCGAGGGCCGGCGCGTCGGCGCGACGCTCGGAGAGCTGCCGCTCGACCCCGGTCTCGAGGTCGAAGAGGAAGGCGCGCTCGCCCCGCACGTAGACCACGCGCGTGTCCCGCACCCGGGGGCTGTCCTCGTCCTCGGGGGTGTCGGTGACCCGGAACCGATCGCCGGTCCCCACGTGCATCGCCCACACGTCCCGCTGCCCGTCCTCGTTCGAGAGGTAGACCAGGAGGTCACCGTGCATCGCCGGAGACACGAGGTCGTGGTCCCCGCGCAACAACGGCGAGGGCACACGCAGCCGCTGCGCGTAGCGCGCCTGTCCGACCGCCTGGAGCGTCCCCGCGCCGCAGCGTGGCGAAGTGCCATCGCACGCCTCGGGGGCGCCCGGATCGCCCGCCGGATCCGGGGCGATGTACGGATCCTCAGTGATGTCGACGGGTTCGGCGCACGCCACGAGGGCGAGGAGGGACAGGGGGGGCAGCAGACGACGCAGCATGAGCGGGGAGATGTGCAGGGTTCGATCCAACCCCGGCCCACTTGGGATATCCTTCGGCCGTGAGTGGCGGTCCCCAGGCCGCCGACGACCGCGCGAGGTGGGCGCGGAGGGCGAGCGAGCTGCTCGGCCAGGTCGTCGGCGGGAAGTATCGGGTCGAGAAGATCCTCGGCCGGGGTGGCATGGGGACCATCTACGTCGCCGAGCAGCAGCCGCTCGGCCGCAAGGTGGCGCTGAAGGTGCTGCACTCCACGCTCGGGGACGGCGGCGCGGATCCGGAGTTCCAGAAGCGCTTCCTGCTCGAGGCGGCGACGGTGGCCCAGCTCAGCCACCCGAACATCGTGGTCGTGCACGACTACGGGGGCCTCGAGCACGACGCGGCCGCCTGTTACATGGTGATGGAGCTGCTCGAGGGGCGGACGATCAGCGAGGCGCTCCAGATGGAGGGGCCGATGCCGCCGGCCCGGGCGCTCCGCATCACCCGCGAGATCGCCCGCGCGCTCCGCGCCGCCCACGAGCAGAACGTCATCCACCGCGACCTGAAGCCCGGCAACGTGATGCTGGTGCCGGGGCCGGAGGGCGAGCAGGTGAAGGTGCTCGACTTCGGGCTGGTGAAGGTGATGCGGGACGACAGCGAGGAGCTGACCGCCGAGGGCCGGTTCCTGGGCTCGCCGCGCTACATGTCGCCCGAGCAGATCACGCACTCGCCGATGGACGGCCGGAGCGACCTCTACTCGCTGGGCGTGATCCTCTACCGGATGCTCTGCGGCGACTGCCCCTATGCCGGGGATCACGCGGTGCAGACCCTGATGATGCACCTGCAGCAGCCGTACCCGCCCCTCGCGACCAAGGGCGCGCAGGTGCCGCAGGCGGTCGAGGCGATCGTGCACCGGCTGATGCAGAAGGAGGCGGAGCACCGCTATGCGTCGGCCGAGGCGCTGGTGGCGGAGATCGACGCGCTCTGGCCGCAGCTCTCGACCGACGAGCTGCCCCGGAGCGGGGAGTTCCCGATGCCGCCGCCCGGGATCCGGGTGAGCGAGCCGACCCCGTCGCTGACGATGGGCGCGCCGCTCCCGGCCCCGGCCCCCGCGAAGCCGGGCGTGCCGATCTGGGTGCTGGGGCTCTTCGGGCTGCTGGCCGCGGTGGCGGGCGTCGCGGTGGTGCTCGCGGTGGTCGGCGGGACGGACGATCCGCCGATGGAGGCGACGGAGCTGCCCCCGGATCCGGCGGAGGCGGTAGAGGTGCCCCCGGAACCGGAGCCCGCCGAGCCCGAGGAGGTCGCGCCGGCCACCTTCCGTCTCACGATCACGAGCGCGCCGAGCGGGGCGACGGTGGTGCGGGACGAGGTCGAGCTGGGCGAGACCCCGCTGACGCTCGACGTGGCGCGAGACGCCGAGCCGACCGAGTACACGGTGCGCATGCGCGGGCGCCGGCCCGTGACCCTGACCCAGGGCGCGTCCGAGGAGGACGTGACCCTCGAAGCCGTGCTGCCCCGGGCCGCGTCTCGTCCGCCTCGACGGTCGAGCCGCGGCGGTGGGGCGGGCGCCAGCATCAAGACCACCCGGTGAACCGACTCTCTTCTCTTCTCGCGGCCGCGCTCGTCTTCGCGGCCTCCACGGCGCACGCCCAGCGCGACGCGCGCCTCGACCTGGCCGCCGAGGCGGACCTGCACTTCGAGCGGGGCGTCGAGCGGCAGCAGCGCGGCGACTGCGCGGGGGCCCTCGAGCACTACCTGCTCAGCAACCGGCTCGCCTACAACAAGAACGTCGTCTTCAACATCGCGGCCTGCTTCGAGGAGCTGGGGCGCTACGATCAGGCGTACCGGTACTACGCGGACTACGCGGCCGAGGAGCTCGAGGAGGCCGACCGGCAGGCGGCGGAGCAGGCGTTGGCCCGGATCCGGCGGCGGGTCGCGCTGATCCGGATCGACTCGGATCCGCCCGGGGCCACGATCTACCTGAACCGGGAAGATCTCGGGGCGCGCGGCCAGACTCCGCGGACCCTCGCGGTCGAGCCCGGCGGATACCGGGTGATCCTGCAGCGCGAGGGCTACGAGGAGGCGGCGATGGAGGTCACCGCCTCCCGCGGCGTGGAGCGGACGGTGGAGCTGTCGCTGACGCCGATCCTGGCCACGGTGCAGCTCGTCGGCGGGCCGGCGGGGGCGGAGGTCCGGGTCGACGATCCGGAGAGCGATCCGGTGGGCACGGTTCCGGGCGCGGTGGAGATCGTGCCGGGGGCTCACACCCTGATCGTCAGCGCGGACGGCCACCAGACGGCGCGCATCGAGGTCGACGTGGCCGCGCGAGAGACGGTCCGGCGCTCGATCGAGCTCGATCTGGAGACCGGCACCGTGCTCGTGGACGTGCAGGAGCGCGGCGCGCTGATCGAGCTCGACGGCAACGCGGTGGGCTTCACCCCGGCGGTGCTCGACGACGTCCCGGCGGGCACGCACACGGTGCGGATCAGCCGCTCGGGCTTTCGCGCCTTCGAGGAGACGGTCGAGGTCGCCCCCAACCAGCAGACGAGCGTGGACGTGCGGCTCCGGCTCCAGCAGGAGGTCACGGCCGCGTCACGCCAGACGGAGAGCGTGTTCGACGCGCCGGCCAGCGTGACCATCATCCCCCAGGAGGAGCTGCGCGCGTTCGGGTTCCAGACGGTCTGGGACGCGCTCGGGGGGCTGCGCGGCGTCTACCAGACGAACGACCGCACCTACGCGTCGCTCGGGTTCCGGGGGTTCAGCCAGCCGCAGGATTACGGCAACCGGCTGCTCGTCCTGACCGACGGGCACGTGATGAACGACGACCTGCTGGGGTCGAGCTACGTCGGCTACGACGCCCGCAGCGACCTGATGGACATCGAGCGCATCGAGGTCGTGCGCGGCCCCGGATCAGCGCTCTACGGCACCAACGCGTTCCTGGGCGTGATCAACCTGGTCAGCCGGGACCGCGACACGCTGATGCCGCCGCACGCGTCGATCGCGACCGAGGGCATCCGCATGGCGCGCCTCCGGGTCGGCGGCGGGACCCGGCTCGAGCGCGACGTCGGGTTCTGGGCGAGCGCGAGCGGGCTCTACTCGCAGGGCGAGGACATCCACGCGCCGGCCCTGACGATGGAGCCGGACGGAACCATCCGGGGCGCGGACGGCTTCTACGCGGCGACGGGCATGGCGCGCGCCTGGGCCGGGGACTTCACGCTCGAGGGATACTGGCACCGCCGCCGCAAGCAGGTCCCGACCGGCGCGTTCGACACGCTCGTCGCCGATCCGCGCACCCAGAGCACCGACAGCCGCGGGTTCGTGGAGTTGCGGTGGGAGCCGCGGTTCTCGGACGAGGTCGCGATCTCGGCGCGCACGTTCCTGGACTACTACGAGTACGAGGGGGACTTCGCGTACGACCCGGAGGGCACGCCGCCCGACATGCTCGAGACCGGCGTGGTGCGAGACCGGTGGCTCGGATACTGGGTGGGCGGCGAGGGTCGGCTGATGCTGCGGCCGCTCGAGTGGCTGAGCTTCACGGTCGGCGCGGAGGCCCGCGGTTCGCTGGTGGCCGACCTGACGAGCGAGAGCGACGCGGACGGCCGATACCTCGACGAGACGCCACGGTTCTTCGTGCTGGGCGGCTACGCGGTGGCCGACGCGCGCTTCATCGACGAGCTGTCGGTGCAGATCGGCGGCCGCTACGACTTCGTCTCGACGTTCTCGGACGGCGCCTTCAGCCCGCGCGCGGCGGTGGTGGTGCGGCCCTGGGAGACGGGCATCTTCAAGCTCATCGGCGGCAGCGCGTTCCGGGCGCCGAGCGTGTACGAGCTCCGCTACAACGACGGCGGGGTCTCGCAGGTGGCCCCCGACTCGCTCTCGCCCGAGCGCATCTGGACGGGCGAGCTGGAGTTCACCCAGCGCATCGAGGAGGAGCTCAGCGCGATCGCGAGCGTCTTCTACAACTACATCGACGACGCGATCACGACGGAGACGGTTCCGGGGGAGGACGTCTTCCGGTACACGAACAGCCCCGAGGTCGTGCAGACGCTGGGCGCCGAGGCGGAGCTGCGTCGCGAGTGGCGACAGGGCTGGATGATCAGCCTCCAGTACAGCTACCAGCGCACGCGGGTCGGAGACCTCTTCTCGAACCGCGAGGAGAACCGCGTGCCGAACTCGCCGGAGCACCTGGTGGGGTTCCGGGGCGCGGCGCCGCTGATCCCCGAGCACATGATCCTGGCGATGCGGCTGCGCTTCGAGGGGCCGCGCCTCGGCGCGATCGTGCGCCCGAGCGGCGATGTCGATCTCGGCCAGGGTGACGCGGCCTTCCTGGCCGACGTGATCCTGAGCGGCGAGTTCCGCAGCATCGGCCTCAGCTACGCGGTCGGCGTCCGCAACCTGTTCGACTGGCAGTACGCGCACCCGTCGGGCGAGGACATCCGCATCCCGTTCGTCCCGCAGCCGGGCCGGACCCTATTCCTGCAGACGACGTTGCGGTTCCGGTGAGATCCTGGCGTTGACACCCGTCAACGACCGGCGCACCGTATGGCGTGCCCTACACGATCATCGCCGCCCCTGCCCCCGAGGGCGACGATGAGTTCGATCCCAACAGCTACGTGGCATCCGTCCAGCAGTGCGTGCCGACTCTGGTGTCGGAGCTGGAGCGAATCCCGAGGATTCTGGTCCGACGCAACCCCTTCGCTGACGCTCGCGACGACCAGTACTCCGAGGTCCCCGTTCGAGCTCGGCGGCGACCACCGCGCGCTGGCTATCACTACGGCTTCCTCTTCGATCCACGCGCCCGGTGATCCTCCGCCACGTACTGTGTTGCTTTCTCTTGGCGGCGGGGTGCGCCAAGCCCCCGCCGCACCGTCCAGCTCGGTTCCCTGCGTCCATGTCGCGCGTCGAGCTGATGCAGGAGGCGGAGGCGCTGCATCATGCGCGGGACTGGCGAGCGCTCATCGCGCTGTATGAGCACGCGATGCCGCTCTATTCGACGCCGCTGCGGCGAGACGCCGCCTGGTTCAACATCGCGCTCTGTTACCTCGAGCTCGGCGAGACGGCGAACGCGACGCGGATCCTGCGACGCCTCGCGAGGGAGTCGATCGAGCCGGTGCGCTCCGGCGCGGCGGAAGAGCTCGTGAGGCTCGCAGAAGCCGAGCGAGGCGCGAGCCCATAGAGAGTGCAGACAGGCACCCACATTTGCATACCGCAACCCGTGCGGCTACATACAGCGCATGGGGGGATACCTGAACAGGGCGCCGTCGACCGATACGTCGCGGCATGAGGCGGACCAGACGCTGCGGGAGCTCGGGAAGCTCCGGGCCGCGAGCGAGCACGAGCTGTGTCAGTGGCTGCTGTGCGGATTCCGGCTGCGGGTGCACGACATCCACGCGTACGGCAGCTTCCGCGAGTACGCGCTGCGCGTGTTCGGCTTCACGGGGCGGGCGACCGAGGAGCGGGTGAGGACGGCGCTCAAGCTGGAGAGCCTGCCGAAGCTCGACGCGGCCTTCGCGGCCGGAGAGCTCGTGTTCTCGGTGGTGCGGGAGCTGACGCGAGTGGCCGACGCGGAGACCGAGGAGGAGTGGCTCGAGGCCGCCGCCGGGAAGACGGCCTATCAGGTCGAGCGCATGACGTCCGGCCGCACGGTGGGTGACCGGCCCAGCGATCCAGCGCGTCCCGAGGTGGAGCGAAAGCGCGTGACTCTGGAGCTGTCGGCGTCGAGCTACGCGTTGCTGAAGCAGGCGCGGGACGTCGCCAGAGATCAGAGCGGCGGCGGGCACCTGGACGACGACGCGTTCGTCCGGCTGCTCGCCGGCACGCTGCTGGCGGGAGGTGAGACCGACGGGTCGCGGAGCCCGCACCAGATCGCGCTGACCGTGTGCGAGGCGTGCCGGGCGGCGACGCAGGACGCGGGCGGGGAGCGCACGCCGGTGGAGGAAGCCGCGGTCGAGATGGCCGAGTGCGACGCGCAGCTCATCGGCCGGGTGGACGGATCGGGAGACTACGATCGCGCGAGCCAGAAGGTGCCGCCCGCGGTTCGTCGAGCGGTGATCCGGCGACACGGCCGGGTCTGCGCGGTTCCGGGGTGCAGGCACACCATCTGCCATGTGCACCACGTCGATCCTCAGGCCGAGGGCGGCGACCACGACCCGGAGCGGCTGATCATGCTCTGCTCGGCGCACCACGGTTACGTGCACGAGGGCACCCTGGTGATCCGGGGGACCTGGTCGGAGGGCTTCACGTTCATGCATGCCGATGGGACGTCCTACGGCGCCCCTCACGTGGGGGCACGCGTGAGCACGACGTTGACGAGGGTGTTCCAGCTCTTGAAGGCGCGCGGATTCGGCGAGTCCGAGTCGCGGCAGCTGGTGGAGCGAGCCAGCCCTCACGTGGGAGCGGACACGACCGAAGACGAAGCGCTCGAGATCGCGCTGCGCCACGTGAAAGGGGCCGGCGGCACGCGGGAGTCCCGCGCCCGCTACCAGCGACTGGACCCTCACGTGGGGGCGGCCGCGTAGTCGACGCCGATCAGAACGCGGACCGGACGAGGCCGCCTTCCGCTCGGATGGTGCTCCCGTTGATGACGGCGGACCGTGCGCTGCAGAGGAACGTGACCACGTCCGCGATCTCCGAAGGATCGATCAGGCGTCGGATGAGCGACGTCGGCCGGTTCTCCTCGATGAATCGTCGCTGCGCGACCTCGGGCGGATCGTCAGGAAACACGTCGGCGATGAACGCCTCGACGTTGTCCGTCCGGGTCGGCCCCGGCAACACGGCGTTGACCGTGACCTGCGTGCCCTGCGTCAGCTCGGCGAGAGACCGAGAGATGCCCAGCTGCATCGTCTTCGTGGCGCTGTAGTGCGCCATCTCGGGGGCCGGCATGATCCCGGACTCGCTCGAGACGAAGATGACACGACCGCGCTCGCGCTCGATCATGCCCTTCAGGTAGTGCCGGGCGAGGCGGACGCCGCTCATGATGTTGACCTCGAACAGGCGTTGCCAGTCGTCGTCACTCTCGTCGAAGAATCCGACCGCTTCGTAGATCCCGAGGTTGTTGACCAGAATGTCGACCTCGGGGAAGGCCTGGATCGTGCGGGCGCAGCCCTCTGCGGTCCCGTTGTCCGCCACGAGGGGACGTAGCTTCGCGCGGTCGACGTTCGCCCGGATCGCGTCGATCGCCCGCGCGACGCTCTCTTCCGAGCGCCCATTGACGACCACCTCGGCGCCCTCGGCGGCGAGCGCCTGCGCGACGGCCTGCCCGATCCCACCAGACGATGCAGTGACGAGAGCCAGCTTCGATTCGAGCTCGAGCTTCATGCCCCTCACGTGAGGCCGCGCCCTCCAGCGTCAAGCGGGCCGGCCACAGACGACGAGCACGAAGAAGACGAGAGCGAGAGCGGAGCAGATCGCGACGGCGCAGAACACACCGACACGCAGACCAGCCTCGACGAGAGCGACGGTTGCGGGGTTCATGGCAGCCCCCTATCGCGACGCTCACCCGACGGTTGCGGGCCGCGTTCTTGACAGGTCGATCACGCGGGCGGGACGATCGCCCCCCGGCTTCGGCCGGGCTTGAAACTCACGCGGCGGGGATATCTTGACCGCCCACACGCATGACCTCACAGGGGTGACCATGGCAGATTCGAACGTGAACAAGGTCGGGCGGAGGCACTCGCTTCGGGTGCTCGGCGCCGGCGGACTCTCGGCAGTCGGACTCCTCTCCCTCGCCGGATGCGGTGGTGATGAGGAAGAGAGCTCCGGCGGCGGCGGCGGAGAAGGCTGCGACGCGCCGATCGACGCGCAGTCGCAGCAGCTTCGCACCACGCTGCAGTACGTGGACGAGTCTCCCCAGTCGGACAAGTTCTGCCGGAACTGCGCGCAGTACGTGGCCGACCAGCACGGCGCCTGCGGTGGCTGCAACGTCTTCACTGGCCCCGTCCAGCCCGGCGGCTACTGCCTCAGCTGGGCGGCCATCCAGGAAGAGGCGCCCGCCGAGACCGGAGGCTGACGCTCACCGCGACATGATCGCGGCGCGCACGGAGGAGAGGGGCGCGGCGGAGAGCCGCCCGCCCGGACCGACGCCGAGGCGCTCGAGCAGCGACGCGGTGTCCGGAAACGCCACCCGCTCGGCGAAGACGTCCCGCAGCGGCCCGAGGAGCGGGGAGTCGAGGGGGCGGTCGAGGAGCGCCGTCAGCCGCCCGCTCCGCCACACGTCGGGGTCGCCCCGCCACTGACGCGCGCCCCGCCGCAGCGCCTCGTCCAGCGACGATCCCCGCTCCCGCAGGGCGACGTCCGCCTTGAGCGCGAACGCGGTGCCGGCCCAGTAGACCCGCTGGTAGGCGCGCGTGCGGTGCATGTTCTCGGCCTCGGTCTCGAGCGGGTCGCGCTCCCGGAACCGGGCGCCGCGCCGGAAGCCGTCGCGGAGCGCGCTCCACGCCTCACGCTCGGTCTGCACGCCCACGCGCGCCGGCAACACCTCTTGATAGTAGGTGGCGAGCCCCTCGTAGAGCCACGCGTCGGACTGCACCATCGCCGGGAGCTGGAGGTGCGACAGCTCGTGCCAGGTCACCCAGCTCTCGCGCAGGTCCGCGGCGTCGGAGCGCTGGCCGACGATGAAGCCGACCGAGCAGCCCCCGCCGCGCCGCACCATGCCGAAGCCGACGCCGTCGCCGGCCCCCGGCGCGAAGACCACGAGCAGCTGTGAGACCGGGAACCTCCCTTGCACGGTGGAGACCCCCTCGATCGCGAGGCGCAGCCACTCCTCGGTCTCCTCGAGGGACATGCGCCAGCCGTCCCCGAGCCGCACGAGCTCCACGTAGACGCCGCGCGCCGAGACCCGCAGGGGCTCGAAGCGGCCGAAGGCGACGAACGCGGGGCGCCGGAACGCGGAGCGGTCGAGCCGGTATCCGTCGCCCTCGCGCGGCCAGGGCGCGCCGACGCGGACCCCGTCGGGCAGATCGAAGCGGATCGTCGCGAGGCGGGGGGCCCGGCGCCGCGGTCGCCAGAGCCACGCCCCCTGCGAGCTGACTAAGTCGACCCCGTGGCGCTGGGAGAAGCGCGAGGCCCGGCGCGCCTCCTCGAGGTCGACGCGGTAGGTCACGCAGTCGCCGGCCGAGAGGCTCGAGGTGTCGATCCGGCCGCGCCGCGTCGGCAGCGCGTCGCCGTTCGAGGCGCGGGCGTCTTCGAGCGCGCTCGCCGCGCGGTCGATCCCGGGCCCGATCGAGCGCGGCGGCTCGCCCGGGAAGCACGCCTCGACGGTCATGTGGGTGAGCGCCGCGTCGGTCCGCGCCCGGTAGCGGATCTCGGGCGCCTCCTGCTCGTCGTCCCCTCTCGCGGACCCCACGGCGAGCGCGAGCAGGGCGAGGGACAGCGCAGGCGCGGATCGACGGAGGCTCACCGGGTCATCCTAGGCCCTCAGCCCCCTGCGTCGAGCGCGGCAAGCCCTGGCACGCTCCCCGGATCCGTCCGTCGGAGATCGTGACACGCTGGCGCACCCTCGCTCGACCGTAGTGGCCCCGGAGCTGGAGATCGTTGCAAGATCGAGAGCCCGCCGGGCCTCGGCACGGGGGCTGCTCTATCGGGTCCGGACACCTGTGGGATGGAGACGACGATGAGAACCCGACACCTCGTGACCCTCGGCGCGGCCGCCGCCGCGGTGGCCCTGCTCGCCGCCGCGCCCAAGGCGCACGCCTGCGGCGGCTTCTTCTGCAACCGCCAGGCGATCGATCAGTCCGGCGAGAACATCGCCTTCATCTACAACGACGACGGCACCGTCACGACGGTCGTGCAGATCCTCTACCAGGGCCCCTCCGAGGAGTTCGCCTGGATCCTGCCGATCCCCGCCGAGCCCACGGTGGACGTCGGGACCGACGTGCTCTTCCAGCGGCTGGCCGCGAGCACGAGCCCGCGCTTCACGACCCGGACCGAGGTGCACGGGACCTGCCGCGCCGAGCCGAGCTGCGACGGCTGGTGGGACGACCGCTTCGACAGCGACGGCCCGATGGCCGGCGGCGGCTTCGCGGACGCGGCGGCCGCGCCGCCCCCCTCCGGCGAGGTCGACGTCCGCTTCCGCGGCAACGTCGGACCCTTCGACGTGGCCGTGCTCCGCTCCGGCGACGCCGACGCGCTCCGCACCTGGCTGACCGACAACGGCTACGAGATCCCGGAGAGCGCGGGCGCCGAGATGGATCACTACGTCGCGCTCGACCACTTCTTCGTCGCGCTCAAGCTCCTCAAGAACCGCGAGACCGGCGAGATCCAGCCGATCGTGCTCACGAGCGCGAACGACGAGCCCTGCATCCCGATCCGGCTCACCCGCATCGCCACCGTGCCGAACATGCCGATCACCGCCTACTTCCTCGGGAACCAGCGCGTGCGGCCCCTGAACTTCATGCTCGTCGAGCCGGACCTCGACGACTTCGGGCTCTGGACCGGCAGCACCCGCTACTTCGACGCCGTGACCCGCGCGGTGGACGACGCGGGCGGCCACGCGTTCGTGACCGACTTCGCGGGCGACATGCCCTCGCTCTCGATCGAGCTGCAGTCCATCGAGCACCTGCGCACCGAGACCGATCCGGGCGCGTTCCTCCGCGAGCTGCGCGACCGCGGCTTCGTCGGCGACTCCCAGCTGCTCGGGATCCTGACCCGCAACCTCCCGCCGCCGGACGGCTTCGACGCGCAGACCTTCTACAACAGCCTCTTCCAGGGCTGGGGGCAGGACGACCCGCAGATCCGGGCGCACCTCGAGGCGATCGGCTTCGACCCCGATCGGCTCGTGGACGACCTGAACGCCGGCATCGTCGACCCGCGCGCCCGCGCCCAGGGCTGGGTCGATGCCCGGCCCCACCTCACCCGGCTCTTCACCACCATGAGCGCCGACGAGATGGACCAGGACCCGATGTTCATGCGGAGCGACGAGCTCGCGCCCGCGTACTCGAACGTGCACGAGGCGACCCAGCACATCGACTGCGGGCCGGAGTTCTTCCAGTGGACCGCGCCGGTGCGGCTCGAGCTGCCGAGCGGGCGCGAGCAGCTGATGCGCGAGGGCGTGCCCTACCACGGCGACGACGACGCCTACTGCGAGGACCGCTACGGCGGCGACTTCCGCCCGGGCATGCCGACCGACCGGCTCCGCGAGGTGTCCGACGAGCGCGGCTTCACCCCGGGGGGCGGCGCGGCGTGCAGCGCGAGCCCGGTCAGCACCGGCTTCGGCGCGCTCTTCCTCGTCGGCGCGGCCGGCGCGGCCCTCGCGTGGCGCCGGCGGAAGGCCTGACGCTCAGCGACGGTGCCCGTGACCGCAGCTCCCGCAGGCCGTGATCTGCAGGCTCGCGGTCGGGGGCTCGACGTCGGCGCTCTTCTCGTACGCGCCCTTGGCGCGCGCCGCGGCGGGATCGCCGGCCGCGGCGGCCTGCTCGGGGTCGATCTTCTCCTCGACCATCTCGGCGCGCAGCCGCGCGATCTTGGCGCGGGCCTGGGCGGCGACCTTTCGGTCCTGCCCCGAGGGCTGCGCGGGGGCGAGGGCTGCGCGCGCCACCTGCTCGAGCTTCTGCAGCGAGGCCTGCGAGTCGCCTTCGATCTCCGAGGTGTCGATCGAGACCTCGCCCGACACCGCGTACCGCTTGCCGTCGGGGCCGGTCTCGTAGCCGTAGCTGGGCGCGCCCGCGTGAGCCCCGCCGGCCGCCGCGTGGGCCTGCTCGTGAGCGCGCACCTCGGCGTCGCGCTTCTGGAGCCGCTGCACCTCGCGCTGCTCGTCGGCGGTGAGCGCCTCGCCGTTCGGCCCCTCGGCCGAGGCCTGCGGGTTCACCCGGCCGCCGTCGACCCGGGGCGTCGCGCCCGGCTCGGAGCCGACGTCCGTGCTGGGGGTCGGCGCCGCGGCGCGCGGCTCGGACGCGGTCGGGGCGCGCTGGGGCGTGAAGACGCGAGGGTCGAGCGATCGGATCACGGGGTCCTCCGTCCGCGATCATCGGCCGCCTTCAGGGTGACTTGAGCGCCGTCTCGGATTGGAACAGCTCGGACAGCTTGGCCCGGAGCGCCTGCGGCGTGAACGGCTTCTCGAGGAAGAGCGCGCCCTGCCCGATCAGCGCCTCGACCTCGGGGTCGACGCTGTAGCCGCTGGCGAGGAGCACCCGCGCGTCCGGCGCCCGCGCCCGGATCTGCTCGAAGGCGGCTCTCCCGCCGCCCTTCGGCATCACGAGGTCGAGGATGACCGCGTCCGGGTGGTGCTCGAAGAACGCGGCCACTCCACCGTCCACTCCGTCGGCGTCGAGCACCCGGTAGCCGGCGCGCTCGAGCAGCCGCCGGACCACCGTGCGCACCACCTTCTCGTCGTCGACCACCAGGATGGTGCGGGTCGGCGGCGCCTCCTCGTCGGCCGGCTCCCGGACCACCGGGCGGTCGCTCGAGAGCGGCAGGAGCACCCGCATCGTCGTGCCCTCGCCGGGCGTCGACTCGGCGACGATGGTGCCGCCGTGCCCCCGCACGATGCCGTGCGCCGCGGCGAGCCCGAGCCCGGTGCCGCGGCCCATCGGCTTGGTGGTGAAGAACGGCTCGAAGACGCGCCGCCGCGTCGCCTCGTCCATGCCCTCGCCCCGATCGACGACCGCGACCTCGACGTAGGCGCCCGCGGGCACCTCCTCGGCGGGCCCCACGTCCCGGCGGCGGGCCTCGACGCGGATCGGCTCACCGTCGGTCGCGTCGGCGGCGTTGACCAGGAGGTTGAGGAAGACGCGCTCGAGCTGGGCGCGGTCCGCGCGGACGACGAGCGGCTCGGCGGCGGCCACCTGCACGTCCGCGTCGGGGTGGCTGCGGGCAGCGGCGCGGGTCACGTCGTCGAGCAGCCGGATCAGATCGAACGGCCGGACGTCGTAGCGCCCGCGCCGCGCGTAGCCGAGCAGCTCGCGGGTCAGGACCGCCGCGCTCTCCACCAGCTGCTGCAGCTCGGTGAAGTGCTCGTGCGCGAGCTCGCTCTCGTGGGTGTCGTCGAGCCCCATCGCCACGGTGCCCTGCATGGCCATGAGCAGGTTGTTGAAGTCGTGGGCCACCCCGCCGGCGAGGGTGCCGAGCGCCTCGAGCCGATGCTTGCGGGCCAGCTCCACCTCGAGCCGCCGCCGCTCGTCCTCCGCCTCTCGCTGCGCGGTGATGTCGACGATGAGGCCGAGGTAGTGGGTGACGACGCCCTCCTCGTCGCGAACGGGGTTCGAGATCGCGTGGATCCAGCCCCAGCGCTCCTCGTCCGGACGCCACACCCGCGCGATCTCGCTGAACCGCTCCTGCCGGGCCGCCGCGCGCGCGTTCGCCTCGGCCACCCGGGGGAGATCGTCGGGGTGAATGTTCGCGAACCACCCGGGGAGCGGGGTGTCGGGCGGCACCCCCATGATGCGCGAGAGCGAGGGGCTGACCAGCTCGACGACGCCCTGGTACTCGCTGTCGGGATCGAGCCGCAGCTGGTACAGCACGAAGTCCTCGGCGCTCCGGAGCGCCGTCTCCAGGCGCCGGTCGACCTCGCTCCGCGCCCGCCGCTCGGCCTCGAGCTCGGTCGCGTCGAGGAAGGTCTGCACGTAGAGCCCGGTGGGCAGGAACGCGGGCGGCAGCACCTCGAGCCAGCGGCGGGTCCCGTCCGGCGCCTCGAACGGGAGACGGACCGGCTCCCGGGGGGCGCCGCCCTCCGCTGCGGCTGCCACCCCTGCGCTCTCGATCCTGGCGCAGAGCGCGGTCTTGCCGGCGTGCTCGCCGAAGAGGAGGCGCCCGACGTCCTCCACCGTCTGGAGGTGCTCGGGGCCGCGGCCCAGCAGCCGGGTCGCCTCCTGGTTGACGAGCAGCACCCTTTGCTCGTCGTGCACCACTGCCCCGAGCGTGGATTGCTCGAGCAGGGCCCGCAGGTCCTCGCTCAGTCCGGTCTCGTAGCTCACCGTGCCCGCACCCTTGATCCAGCTGGGCGCCGCGGCGACGTCCCCCTCATGGGGCTCCCCGACCGAGACGTCCAGATCTTGCGTCCCCCGACGCGATGCTCAGCTTGATCTCGTGTCATCGATCGTATCCCGAAACCGGGTCCAGAACCTCGCTCGTTCGGGCCTGATTCTGGCCGCGATGATCGCGGTGCTCGCCGGCCTCGGCTGGCTCTTCGGCGGCCCGACCGGGGTGGCCTGGAGCCTCGCGCTGACCGGGCTGCTCGCCGCGCTCACGCCCTCCCCTTCGCCGGCGCGGCTGATGCGCGCGAACGGCGCCCGCCCGCTCTCTCCGTTCGAGGTCCCGGCCCTGCAAGCGGCCGTGCGCGATCTGGCGCGCGACGCCGGCCTGTCGCGCCCGCCCACGCTCTACCTGGTGCCGCTCCCGGGGCCTCAGGCGTTCGCGACCGAGCGAGGCGGCGAGCGCGCGATCGGGATCTCGCCCGCGCTGCTCCAGACGCTCTCGCTCCGGGAGGCGGTGGCGGTGATCGCGCACGAGATGAGCCACCTCCGGCACCGCGATCTCTGGGTGATGCGGCTCGCGGAGACGGTCCGCCGCCTGACGGGCTCGATGAGCACGATCGGCTGGCTGCTGCTGTTGATCAGCCTGCCGCTCGTCCTGGTGAGCGAGGTCGGCGTGCCCTGGCTCGCGATCGCGGGGCTGGCGGTGGCGCCGCGCCTGGTGTCGATGCTGGCCCTGGCGCTCTCGCGCTCGCGGGAGCTCGACGCGGACGTGGGCGCGGTGGCGCTGACCGGCGACCCGTGGGGCCTCGCGAGCGCGCTGATGAAGATCGAGGACGCCCATCGCGGGCCCTGGTGGGCGCGGCTGTTCACCTTCGAGCTGCCGGAGTCGCTCCGGACCCACCCGAGCACGCGGGAGCGGGTGGCGCGCCTCGAGGAGATGGCGCGGGCCGGGCGGCGACGGGTGGTCGAGCCGATCTGGCGCCGTCAGCGCGCGGCCTGAGCCGGCAGCAGCTCGACGAACGCCTGGGCGACCCGCGAGTACTCGTCGGCCACCGCGAGCACGGCGCCCTTCAGCTCGGGCAGGTCCATGGTCTCGGTGATCTGCGAGTGGAAGACCCGCAGGGTCGAGCCGTCGTCCGCCTCGTCGAGCCCCCAGTGCCCGAAGATCACGTCGGCGTTGCGCTGCAGCGCGAGGATCAGCAGCGGCATCTTCTCCGCGTCGTTCGACGGGAGCCGGAGGCCGCCGCTCGAGAACTCGAGCACCTCCTTGCCGTGCATCTCGCCGCACGCGCGGACGTAGACGTCGACCGCCGGGGCGTCGTCCATCTGGACGTTGATCTTCACGTAGCTGCCGTCACCCGGATCCACTTCCGTGAAGCCGAGCTCGCGGGCCATCGCGGTCACCTGCTCGACGAAGGGCTCGCTCACGGGCGGGACTCTATCGGGTGGGGGCGCCGCCGGGCAACGCCGACGTCTGCCGTTCTCCTGACAACCGCCGAGAAGTGCGATACGCATGGCGTTTCGGGGCCCGGGGGTGGCTCTCGGGGACAACGCACGCATGAGCGAGGAACGCGCAGGCAAGCGAGTCGCGATCGAGACGACGGTCCGTTTTCGGACCCCGATGCTCGCGGACTTCGTGGACAGCTCCAGCGGCAACGTGTCGGAGGAGGGGCTCTTCATCCGACACCAGGAGCCGCTCAAGAAGAGCACGCTGCTGAAGCTCGAGATCGAGCTGGAGGACGAGACGCTCTCGGCGGTCGGCCGGGTGGTCTGGGTCCGGCGGCCGGCGAACGCGTCGGACGAGCATCCGTCCGGCATGGGCGTGAAGTTCGTGAAGATCGATCCGTCGGCCAAGGAGCGGATCACGACGCTCGTGGCGGAGCGAGGCACCGAAGGGCCAGGGACGTTCGCGCGATCCGAGGGGGCGACGCCGGACTCGGTGGCGCCGGTAGCGGAGGAAGCCGAGGCGCGGGTCGAGGCGAAGGCCGAGGCCGAGACGGCCTCCGAGGCCGAAGCCGCGGCCGGGAGCGGAGCCGAGGCCGAGACCGAAGCCGACGCCAAAGCCGACTCCGAGGCCGAAGCCGAGGCCGAAGCCGACTCCGAGACCGACGCCGAGGCCGAAGCCGAGTCCGACTCCGACTCCGAGACCGAAGCCGAGTCCGACTCCGAGACCGACTCCGAGTCCGACTCCGAGTCCGACTCCGAGACCGACTCCGAGACCGACTCCGAGACCGACTCCGAGACCGACTCCGAGACCGACACCTACTCCGAGACCGAAGCCGAGTCCGAGTCCGACTCCGACTCCGAGTCCGACTCCGACTCCGACTCCGACTCCGGGTCCGAGGCCGAGTCCGAGGCGGAGGCCGAGGCCGACTCCGAGACCGGCTTCGACTCCGAGAGCGGCTCCGATCCGGACGACGACGAGTCCGAGGACGACTCTTCCGGGGACGACGACGACTCGGCGGACGACGACGACGACTCTGCCGCGGGCGACGCGGCGGCGGCGGGGGCGGCCCCGAAGAAGAGCAAGAAGAAGGGGAAGCGGAAGAAGACCAAGCGGGAGCGGAAGCAGGCGGCGCGGGCTCGGAGGAAGCAGCGCAAGCGGCAGAAGCAGCGCGAGGAGGCCTCCGAAGGGGCCGACGCGGGCCCGACGGCGGAGGCGCCGAAGGCGGCCGAGCCGAAGAGCACGGGCACCCAGAAGAAGGCGCCGGCCAAGAAGAAGGCCGCGGCCAAGAAGAAGGCGCCGGCGAAGCGCACCCCGGATCGGCCCGCGGCCGCCGACGCGAAGGCGGCGCCCGAGGAGAAGCCGACGGTCGGCGCCGGGTTCTGGCCGCTGCTCGTCGTGCTCGCGATCGTCGCGATCGTGGCGATCTACGTGCTGACCCGCTGAACGCGCCCCCGCGCTTCAGACCAGCGCGATCCGGAAGTGGGGGGCGAAGACCGGGACGCCGTGGGCCTCGCCGTCGGGCTCGAGGGCGTCCCAGGTGATGCGGTGATCGACCGCGCCGTTGCGGCGGAGGACCTCGGCGATGAAGGTCTCGGTCACGATCTGATACCAGCGCACCACCGGGCCGGGCAGGCCGTGGCAGGCCCCGCTCACGACCTGGCCGTCCGCCTGCGACCGCACCTCGACGAAGTCGAAGTAGGAGGCGTTCAGGCTGGGCACCCGGAGCGCGAGCGCGCGGGGGCTGAGGACGCGCAGCAGGACGCGCCGCACGAGGCCGAGGTCGCGCTCCACCTGATGCTGGGCGCGCGTGGTGACGAAGCGCTCGAAGCCCGCGCCCACCACCTCGCCGCACGCGCGGCCGGCCTGGATGAGGGGCCAGACGTCGTACCAGCTCGTGGTGAAGAAGGTCTGCGCGAAGAAGCGCTGGAGCGCGGGGTCGCCGAGCTTCTCGCCCTGCGCCTCGACGCCGCCCGGGAGATCCTCGCGCACGAACTCCATGTGGAAGGCGTAGGCGGTCCCCTTGATGTGAAAGGGAGACTCCCCCACCGCCCACGGCCACTCCGTCGGTAGCTCGTCGATCCGCACCGGGGTCGATGTTACCGCGCGGCGAAATCGAAGGGAACGCGCCCCGCTCCTGACACCGTGCTGGCAGCAGACCGGCCCCGGACCCAGGCTCGGCGGGGCAGGGCTCGCCTCGACATGCCATCTTGAACGCTCGCATGGACCCGCTCGACTTCGCCCACCGCTGCACCCGCCGCTGGTTCGAGACCTCGTTCGAGGCGCCGACCGGCGCGCAGGCGAAGGGCTGGCCGCCGATCACCGCCGGGGACTCGACCCTGCTCCTCGCCCCGACCGGCAGCGGCAAGACCCTGAGCGCGTTCCTGGTCGCCATCGATCGGCTGATGTTCGGGCCGCCGAAGGAGGAGAAGGGCGTCCGGGTCCTCTACGTCTCGCCGCTCAAGGCGCTCGGCGTCGACGTCGAGCGGAACCTGCGCGCGCCGCTCAACGGCATCCGGGTCACGGCCGAGCGGGCGGGCGACGCGCACCGCGTGCCGAGCGTGGCCGTGCGCAGCGGCGACACGCCCCAGTCCGAGCGCGAGAAGATGCGGCGCGACCCGCCGGACATCCTCATCACCACGCCGGAGTCGCTCTACCTCATCCTCACCTCTCGCGCGCGGGAGATGCTGAAGACCGTCGAGACGGTCATCATCGACGAGATCCACTCCATGGTGGACACCAAGCGCGGCGCGCACCTCGCGCTGTCGCTCGAGCGCATGGAGGCGATGCTCGATCACCGCGTGCAGCGCATCGGGCTCAGCGCGACCCAGCGCCCGCTCGACGAGGTCGCGCGCTTCCTCGGCGGCTACGCGGTGACCGAGGGCAAGGCGCGGGCCCGCCCGGTCAGCATCGTCGACGCGAGCGCCCGCAAGGACTTCGACCTGAAGGTCGAGGTGCCGGTCGAGGACATGGCGCGGCTCGCGGAGGTCGAGGAGCTGCAGAGCGGCCCGGCGGCGGCGGGTCCGCGGCCTCACTCGATCTGGCCGTCGATCCACCCGCGGCTCGTCGAGCTCATCCGCGCCCACCGCTCGACGATGATCTTCTGCAACTCGCGGCGCCTCGCCGAGCGGCTCGCGCAGGCGCTCAACGAGGTGGCCGAGGAGGAGATCGCCAAGGCGCACCACGGCTCGGTCGCGAAGGACATCCGCGCGCAGATCGAGGACGAGCTCAAGCGCGGGGAGCTGCCCGCCATCGTCGCCACCAGCTCGCTCGAGCTCGGCATCGACATGGGCGCGGTCGATCTGGTCATCCAGATCGAGGCCCCGCCCTCGGTCGCGTCGGGCGTGCAGCGCATCGGGCGCGCCGGCCATCACGTGGGCGCGGTCAGCCGCGGCGTCCTGTTCCCCAAGTTCCGCGGCGACCTCGTCGCCTGCGCGGCGGTCACCGGGCACGTGGTGGAGGGCAAGGTCGAGGAGACCTTCTATCCGCGGAACCCGCTCGACGTGCTCGCCCAGCAGATCGTCGCGCACCTGGTGGAGGCGCCGGCGACGGTCGACGAGGTCTTCGATCTCGTGCGCGGCGCGGCTCCGTTCACCGAGCTGCCGCGGCGGAGCTTCGAGGGCGTGCTCGACATGCTCAGCGGCCGCTACCCGAGCGAGGAGATGGGCAGCTCGCTCCGGCCGCGGGTCACCTGGGATCGCATCGCCGGCACCCTCAGCGCCCGGCGCGGCGCCCGCATGCTCGCCATCTCCAACGGCGGCACCATCCCGGACCGCGGGCTCTACGGCGTGTTCCTCGCGTCGAGCGACAAGCCGGTGCGGGTCGGCGAGCTCGACGAGGAGATGGTCTACGAGTCGCGCGAGGGCGACGTGTTCCTGCTCGGCGCGAGCTCCTGGCGCATCGAGGAGATCACCCACGACCGGGTGCTCGTGACCCCGGCGCCGGGCGAGCCCGGCAAGATGCCGTTCTGGCATGGCGACCGGCCGGGGCGCCCGCTCGAGTTCGGCCGCGCGATCGGCGCGCTCACCCGCGAGCTGTCGTCGATGCCCCGGGGCGCGGCGCTCTCCAAGCTCGAAGGCCACCACGCCCTCGACCCGCGCGCGGCCGAGAACCTCCTGCGCTACCTGGAGGACCAGGCCGAGGCCACCGGCCGGCTGCCGACCGACCGCGCGATCGTGATCGAGCGCTTCATCGACGAGATCGGCGACTGGGTGGTGACGGTCCTCTCGCCCTTCGGCGCACGCGTGCACGCGCCGTGGAGCACCGCGGTCACCCAGCGGCTCAGCCACGAGCTCGGCATGGACCCCGACGCGATGTGGTCAGACGACGGCATGGTCTTCCGCCTCCCCGACGCGGACGAGCCGCCCGAGGACGCGTGGTTTTTGCCCGACCCCGAGGAGGTCGAGCGCCTGATCGTCGATCAGCTGCCCTCCACCAGCCTCTTCGCGGCGCGGTTCCGGGAGAACGCCGGCCGCGCGCTCCTGCTCCCCAAGCGGAGGCCCGGCCAGCGCACGCCGCTCTGGGCGCAGCGCCGCAAGGCCGCGCAGCTCCTGAAGGTCGCCTCGCGCTTCAGCGACTTTCCGATCGTGCTCGAGACCTACCGCGAGTGCCTGCGCGACGTCTTCGACCTGCCCGGGCTCCTCGAGATCCTGAAGGACGTGAAGGAGCGGCGCATCCTGGTCACGAGCGTCAAGACCCGCTCGCCCTCGCCCTTCGCCTCCTCGCTGCTCTTCAACTACGTCGCGAGCTTCATCTACGAGGGCGACGTGCCGCTCGCCGAGCGGCGCTCGCAGATGCTGAGCCTCGACCACGCGCAGCTCCGCGAGCTGCTCGGCGAGCCCGAGCTCCGCGAGCTGCTCGACCTCGACGCCATCCACGAGGTGGAGCGTCGCCTGCAGCGGCTGACCGGCCGGCTCGTGAACCACCCGGACGCGCTGCACGATCTCTTGCTCGGCCTCGGCGACCTCGGCCGGGCCGAGATCGAGGCGCGGTGCGAGGAGGGCGCGGACGTCGAGGGCTGGCTCGCGGGTCTGACGCGCGCGCGCCGGGTGGTGAAGGTCACCGTCGCGGACGAGCCGCGCTTCATCGCGGTCGAGGACATGGCGCGCTACCGGGACGGCCTCGGGCTCGTGCCGCCGCAGGGCCTGCCGCAGGCGCTCCTCGAGCCGGTGCGCGATCCGCTGGGCGATCTGATCGCGCGCTACGCCCGCACCCACGGCCCGTTCACCCTCGAGGCGGTGAGCGGGCGCTACGGGCTCGGCCCGGGCGCGGTGCGGGTGGTGCTCGAGCGGCTGCAGGAGGCCGACAAGGTGCTCGAGGGCGAGCTGGTGCCGGGCGGCCGCACCCGCGAGTGGGTCGGCGTCGACGTGCTGCGGCAGATCAAGCAGCGCTCGCTCGCCAAGCTGCGGCAGCAGATCGAGCCGGTGGAGCCGGACGCGCTCGCCCGCTTCGCCCTCGACTGGCACGGCGTGGGTCGGCAGCGCTCGGGCCCGGACGCACTGATCGGCGTCATCGAGCAGCTCCAGGGCGCGCCGATCCCCGCGTCCTCGCTCGAGGCGCACACCCTCCCCTCGCGGCTCGGAGGCTACGACCGGCGCGACCTCGACGAGCTCTGCGCGAGCGGCGAGGTCCTCTGGCGCGGGGTCGGCGCGCTCGGCCCGAAGGACGGGCGCATCGCGCTCTACCTCGCCGATCACTACGACCTGCTCGCGCCGCCGGCGACGCCGGTGGAGGGCGAGCTCGCCGCGGAGATCCGCGAGTGCCTCTCGGCGCGCGGGGCCGTCTTCTTCCGCGAGCTCGTCGACGCGACCGGGAGCTTCGGCCGCGACGTGCTCGAGACCCTCTGGGACATGGTGTGGGCCGGCGAGGTCACCAACGACACGCTCATGCCGATCCGGGCGATGCGCGGCGGGGACGAGCGCCCGCGGGGCCGGCAGCGGCTCTCCCGGCGGACCCCGCGCCGCTCCGGCCCGCCGGGCTCCGAAGGTCGCTGGTCGCTGCTGCCGCCGGTCGAGGGGCCGACCCCGACCGAGCGCGCGGAGGCGCTGGCCACTCAGCTCCTCGAGCGACACGGCGTGCTCACCCGCGAGGCGGTGCAGTCCGAGGGCATCCCCGGCGGCTTCTCTGCGGTCTACCCGGTGCTCAAGGCGATGGAGCAGGCGGGCAAGGTCCGGCGCGGCTACTTCGTCGCCGGGCTCGGCGCGGCCCAGTTCGCGCTCCCGGGCGCCGAGGATCGGCTGCGCAAGCACCGCGAGCCGGACGACGACGCCGCGGTGACGCTGGTCGCCGCCGACGACCCGGCCAACGTCTACGGCGCCGCCATCGGGTGGCCGGAGTCGACGGGGCGCCCGGCCCGGACCGCCGGCGCGCGGGTGGTGCTGCACGCCGGGCGCCTGGTCGGCTACGTCGGCAAGACGGGGCACAGCGTGCTCACCTTCCTCCCGGACCCCGAGGACCCGCTCGCCCACGCGAAGGCGATCGAGGCGCTGGTGCGCGGCCTGAAGGACGCGAGCGGAGAGGGCCGGAAGGCCCGCGCCGTGCTGCTCAAGCGGGTGAACGGCGACGATCCGGCCGACTCGGTGCTCGCCGACCACCTCCGCGCCGCCGGCTTCAGCGCGACGAGCCGCGGCTACCACCGCCGCGTCGACCCCGAAGAAGGCAGCCGCCTGTTGCATTGAAGATGCGGCAAATATTGCCGCAGCTTCCACGCGCGTCCGCGCGTGAGATGGGGTGGGAGCCCGATCCGGCTTTGCCGGTCGGGCGGGAGGGGGCGCATGCCCCCTCCGGAAACTGAGGGCGCCGGTGACCGGAGGCGCCGGTCGGCGGAGCCTCGCGCGCTCCACGAACCGGCGAGCGGGGCGGAGGTCTCGGCAGGCGGCGGCGGCACGTGGCGTGCACTTCCCGGCGCGTGCGTCTCACCCTCCTCGCCCTGACCGCCCTCCTCACCAGCTGCGTCACCTACGAGGCGCCGGCCGCGTCCGAGCAGGCGGTGGCCGTGCCCGGCCCCTGGGTCGCGCCCGATCGGGTGCGCGCGATCGCGGCCAGCCACTTCGTCCCGGTCGTGGATCCGCCGCCGGTCCGGCCCGACGGCTCGTGCGCGTCGACCAACCCGTTCACCTGCTCGTGTAGTCACCCGGCGTGCATCCCGGCCCACCCGGGGACGAACGAGCTGCGCGAGTACCTGCTGCGCCGCTTCCCGGACATCCGGAACTACGGGACCTACTGCTGCCGCCAGAACAGCAACCGGCGCGACCACCTCTCGGTGCACGCGGTCGGGCGGGCCATCGACCTCGGCGTGCCCTTCGCGTCGGGCGGCCAGGCCGACAACACCATCGGCGACGCGGTCGCGAACTTCCTGGTCGAGCACGCCGAGTACATCGGCATCCAGCGCGTGATCTGGGATCACACCTTCTGGAACGGGGAGCGCGGGTGGGGCAGCCTGGGCGGGAGCCCGCACACCGATCACCTGCACATCGAGCTGTCGGTGGCCGGCGCGGCGCGGGACACGCCGTTCTTCACCGTCGGCCCTCCAGGCACCACCTGCGAGCCGGCGTGCGAGGGCGCGGTGCTCGTCGGGCGGGACTGCTCGCGGACCGACTGCGCGGCCGGCGGCATGGAGTGCCTGGTCGGCGATGCGCCGCGCTGCGGGGTGCCGGAGCCGCCCGCCGCCGTGCCGGTGGCGGACGCGCGCCTCCCGGCGCTCACCCTCGAGGGCGAGCCGGCCCGGCTGACCTTCGTCGGCCCGGAGCGCGTCTTCGACACCCGAGACGCGAGCCCAGGCGCGGTCTGGAACGCGGCCGGCGACGCGCTGACCTGGACGTCCGAGCCCGGCCCCCGTGGGGTGTGGCTGAACGTGGCGATGGTGCCGAGCGGGCCGAGCTTCGTGTCCGTCGCGCCGGCCGGCGCGCCTCGCCCCGCCACCTCGAGCCTGAACTCGCACGGCGTCGTGCGGGCGAACCTGGTGCCGAGCCCGCTCGGCGACGGCGACGCGATCACGCTGCACACGAGCGCGCCCATGGAGCTGATCGGCGACCGGGTGGCGACCCTGGGCGACACCGGCGCCGGGCTGGAGCTGGTGGATCCACGCCGCGCCCTCGACACGCGCTCGCTCGGCGCGCCCCTGGAGGCGGACGCGATCACCCCGGTCGACGTCGAGGCGCCGGAGGGCGCGATCGGGGTGCTGGCCACCGTGGCCGCGATCCTCCCGGACGAGCCCGCGCACGTGGCGGTGTTCCCCTGCGGCGTCGAGCCGGACACGTCCACGGTGAACCTGCTCCCGGACGAGGTCGCGTCGAACCAGGTGGTCACGGGGCTCGGCCCGGACGGTCGGCTCTGCCTGCGCGCGAGCGCGCCGATGCACGTGGTGCTCGACGTGCTCGGCTTCTTCTCGGCCGAGGGCCGGCTCGAGTACCAGGCCCTCGCGCCCACGCGGCTGGTCGACACCCGCGACGGGCTCCTCTACGAGCATCGCCTCGCCGCGCGTCAAACCCTCGAGCTGACCCTGGCCGACGCGCCCGGCATGCCCGACGACGCCTGGGCGGCGGTCTTCAACGTCGCGACGGTGGAGGCGGACGGGCGCGGACACCTGGTGGCGCACGCGTGCGAGCGGGAGGCGCCGCCCCCGACCTCGGCGCACAACTTCGCGGAGGCGCCCCGGTCCACGCTCGTCACCACCGACCTCGGCACGAGCCGGCGCGCGTGCGTGACCACGACCACCCGCGCGCACGTGATCGTCGACCTGCTGGGCGTCTGGCGCCGCCGCGATGGGGCGCTGCCTCCCGAGCCCATGCCGATCCCGGAGCCGACCGAGCCGCCGCTCACCGAGGACGACGACGCCGGCTCCCCGACGCTCGACGCCGGGGTCTCGACCCGTCCGGACTCCGTCGGATCGTGCGCGTGCCGCGCGACCGGCCGGGGCCCGGCGCCCTCCGCCTGGTTGCTCGCGCTCGCGCTCGGGCTCGCCGGCCGATCGTCGCGTCGCCGGCCGGGAGCCTGAGGGCGGGAGGGCGCATGCGGGGCATGCCCCCTCCCAGGGAGCCGACTACGGGCTGACCAGGGTGACGTAGAGCTGGAAGTCCATGCACCAGCCAGTGCCCGCGCCGTCGTCGAGCCAGAGGTAGAAGGTGTTGGTGCCCGCCGGGTTGTCCGCGGCGGGGATGGTCACGGTGCCCCGGCCGAAGCCGTAGAACCCGCTGCCGTCCACGTCGTCGTAGTCGTCGTCGCCCGCGACCGCGCTCCCGATCGTGGCGCCGGTGCTGTCGAGGATCTCGACGTCCGGAGCCCAGCCCCCCGGGGTGCCGCTCCCGGTGAAGGAGCAGCCGTAGGCGGCGCGCAGCTCGACCACGTAGTCCGTCACGCCGTCACCGACGATCTCGAAGGCGTAGAACTCGTTGTCGCTCGAGGCTCCGGCGTTGTCCGAATCGTAGATCCCGCCGACGCTGAAGCGATCACCGGCCGAGCTCAGGGTGACGCCGGTCGCGATCGCGGTCGACTCGTCCCCGTTCGTGCGCGCGCCGCACGCGTCGGGGTCGGCGGTGTGAGCGGCGAGCGGCGCCGGGAGCGGACACATCCCGCCCACCGGGAGATCGGTGAGCGACACCGCGAGCGTCCCTCCGGTGAGGGCGGTCCCGCATCCGTCCGTCCGGCCGGCCAGGTCGAGGTCGTAGGTCTCACCCAGGGCGACCCCGGTGAGGTCGATGGTGTAGGTGTCCCCCGACCCTCGCAGGCTGCCCGGGACGATGCTGCCGCCGCCGCCGCTGGTGGGGGTCAGGGTGAGGTCGGTCTCGGCCAGCACGAACCGGTCGTCGAGGGGGATGACGACGGTCGCGACGCCGCCGCTGATCTGCCCCTCGGTCGAGGAGGCGTCCAGCGCCGCGGTCGGGCCCGCGCCGACACACTCGGCCGGGAAGGTGTCGTCGGTCACCTCGACCCGGAGGTCGTAGTCCATGCACCAGTCGCTGCCCGAGACGTCGTCGATCCGGAGGTGGTACGTGTTCGTGCCCGCCGGGCCGAGGACCCGGATCGAGCTCGCGCCGAAGCCGTACCGGCCCGAGCCGTCCACGTCGCCGTACGAGTCCGCCCCGTCGAAGGTGCCGAGCACGGTGCCCGCGTCGTCGAGCAGCTCGATCTCCGGCTCGGTGGTGCTGCTGCGGCTGCCCGTCCCGGTGAAGCTGCAGCCGTAGGTGAACACGACGCGCAGGTCGGTGGCGGTGGTGCCGCTCTCCACCAGCTGGAACGAGAAGAAGTCGAGATCGGGCGAGGTGTCGGAGTCGTAGATGCCGCCGATGCTGAACGCGTCACCCACGCCCATCAGCGTCGCTCCGGTGGCCGCCGACGTCGCGAGCGTCCCGTTGGTGGGCCCGGCGCCGCACGCGTCGGGCGCGACGAAGCTGGTCGTCAGCGGGCCCGGCAGCGGACAGGCGGACCCGCCGACGAGGTCGGTGGTGACCGTGACCGGCACGAAGCCCGCGCGCAGGCTCGCGCAGACGCCGCTCCGCGGCGAGACCGAGACGTCGTAGGTCTCGCCGTCGGCCGCGCCCGCGACGTCGACGAGGTAGGCGCTCCCGGACCCGCGGAGGCTGCCGGGCACGAGCGCGCCCGAGCCGCCCGACGTCGGCGTCACGGTGATGGCGCTCTCGTCGAGCGGGAAGTCACCGCTGAGCGAGAGCGCGACGGTGACCGGGGCTCCGGCCGAGGCGAGGAAGGCGTTCTGCGGGGTGCCGTCGATCTGGACGGAGCGAGGCGTCGAGGCGCAGCCGGCGGGGCGACTGTCGTCCACCATCTCCACGTAGATCACGTAGTCCATGCACCAGCTGGTCCCGGCGTCGTCGTCGACGCGGAGGCCAAGGGTGGACGAGCCGGGCGGCAGCACCACCGACACCTCGCCGAGCCCGACGCCGAAGTTGCCGCTGCCGTCGATGGACGCGTAGTCGTCGTCGGCGTCGAAGCTCGCGATCTCCGCGCCCGAGCCGTCGAGGAGGTCGATCACCGGCGCCGCCGAGCTGCTGCGCGTGCCGGAGCCGGTGAAGCTGCAGCCGTAGGCGATCGAGACCCGCAGATCCGTCGCGCGGGTCCCGTCCGACACGACACCGAAGGTGTAGTACTCGTTGTCCGAGCCCCCGATGCTGTCCGAGTCGTAGGTGCCGCCAACGCTGAAGCCGTCGCCGATGCGCGCCAGCGTGAAGCCGGTGCTGGCCGCGGTGGCGAAGCTGGCGTTGGTCCGCTCGTCACAGGCGTCCGGGTCCGCGTAGTGGTTGGGCAGCGTCTCCGGGAGCGGGCAAGCCCCGGAGGTCGTCGGCAGCGGCTCGCGGATGGCGACCGGGACGACGCCCGCCAGGAGCGTGGTGCAGAAGTCGGCGGTCTCGGCGCCCGTGATCTCGAGGTCGTAGGTCTCGCCGTTGGCCACGCCGGAGGCGTCGACCGTGTAGGCGCGCGGGCCGCCCATCAGCGACCCGGCGACGAGCGCGCCCGAGCCGCCGCGGGTGGGCGTGAGCGCGAGCAGGGACTCGGTGAGCGGGAAGTCGGCGTCTAGGGCGAAGCCCAGGGTCACGGTGCCGGCGGCGCCGTCGGCCTCCACGAGCTCGGCGTCGACCGAGACCGTCTCCGGGAGCCCGCTGCACGGATCGGCGCCGGTCGTGAACGAGAGGGTCTCGTCGGCGGCGAGCGCGTTTCCGCTCGTGTCCGCGTAGCCGGAGAGCGTCACGGTGACCGCCTGCTCGAAGCCGTAGCCCGACGTGGGGGGCGTGAGGGTGAGCGTCGTTCCGTCGGCGCTCCAGCTGGCGTCGACGTCGAGCGCGGCCGCGGCCATCACCGTCGCCGTGCCCATCGAGGGGTCCATCGCCTCGCTGAACACGACCTCGATCGGCTGCCGGAAGTTCACGTCGGTGGCGCCGTCCGCCGGGTCGGTGCTCGCGACCGTCGGGGGGGTGGTGTCGGTCTCGGGCACCACGAGCTCGAAGCTCGCGGGGGAGAGCGCGTTGCCGCAGGCGTCGGTGACGCCGCCGCCGACCGTCACCGTGGTCGTCCCGTCCTCGAGCCCCGACAGCGCGACCTCGTAGACCCCGTCGGTGAGCGTGACCGAGTCGACGCTGGCGCCGCCGTCGACGGTGACCGCGCCGTCCACGCCCTCGACCGCCTCGTTGAAGACGAGCGTGAGGGTGGTGGAGGTCGTCCCGGCGTCGAGCGCGACCGGCGACGCGGGGATGGACCGGACCTGGGGCGACGTGGCGTCGCGCGCGCACTGGTCCCGGACGACCGTGATCTCGACGTCGACGTCCGCGGCGAGCGCGTTGCCGCAGAGATCGGCGATGCCCGCGGCCGCGACGGTGAGGGTCGCGGTGTCGCCCGGCTCGAGGCCGCCGAGCGTCACGACGTAGTCGTCGCCCTCTCCTTCGACCGACTGCACGTCGACCCCGGAGAACGACTCCGGGCCGACGCCGGTGACCGCCTCCGAGAAGTTGAGCTGGAGCTGCACCGTGCCGTCGGCCCGCGGCGCGAGGGATGCGGGCGTCTCCGGGAGCGTGGTGAGCGTCGGCGCCTCCCCGTCGGATCCGCAGTCGGGCCCGGCGCCGTCATCGCAGCCGGCGAGGGCGAGCGCGAGCGCCACGAGGAGAGAGAGTCGATGTCTGGCAGCGTGCATGAGGTCTCCCGAAGAAGAGAAGAGGACAGCTCGAATCGCTTCAACCTACGCCCATTCGCAGTCCTACGACCCACTCCAGTGAGCCATCTCAAAGCACGCAAAATTGCCTCACATGCCGCACGCGCACTTTACGCACGACATCCTCCGACAGCAGAGAACGGCAGTCGGCCGACGCGTGAGGTAGGCCGCGGGCCTACACGCGCGTCGATTCGCGCGAACGGCGTAGTCCGCCGGGGGGCCCGCCCCTGCTAGCGTGGACGGATGCGAACGCCCCCCGCCCTGCTCGCCCTCGCTCTCCCCCTGGCCCTGCCCTGCGCCGCCTCCGCGCAGCTCGACGCGTGGGCCGAGGGCCAGAACGCGATCGACGACGGCGCGACCCGCGACTTCTACAACCGCGGCGCCGGCCTGCGCTGGCGACAGCAGCTGGGCGACTGGACCGACCGGGACGGCGCCCTCCACGGCGACGCGGCGTGGGCCACCACGACGATCGAGGACACCGACACCGAGCGCTGGATCGAGTGGGACGTCACCGACCTCGTGGCCGCCTGGCTCGACGGCTCGGTGCCCGAGTACGGCTTCTACCTGCGGGGCGGCACCTTCATCTTCTCGAGCCGCGAGGGCGCGACGCCCCCGGAGCTCGTCGTCGACGGCGTCACCCTGGAGCCCACCGCGGACACCTACCTCGAGGCCTCGACCTTTCAGCAGATGGGGGAGAGCGAGGAGCTCCGGGCCGGGCGCGCGCTGCTCCGCTTCGATCTCTCCGGCGTCACCGAGATGAGCCGCGCGACGCTGCGGCTGTACACGCTCCGGCAGTTCGGGAGCGGCGACGTCGAGGTCTTCTCGGTCGTCACCGGAGTCGCCGCGCCCGCGCCCGAGGCGGGGCTCGCGGCTGGCTACGAGCGCGACGAGGGCATCGCGTCCCACCCCGACGTCGTCTTCGCGGAGGGCTACGAGGCGGACGACTGGATGAGCGGGTGGACGGCGCACGGCGGCGTGTTCGACGTGGCCGAGCCCGACGACTCCGCGTTCGGCTTCGCGCCGATCTCGGGGCGGGCGCTGCGGGTGGTCATCCCCGAGGGTGAGCACACCGCGCTGAACTCCCACTACGACTTCATGGACGAGCTCGGCGAGGAGCCCGAGGAGATCTACTTCCGCTACTACCTCCGCCTCGGCGACGACTGGGACCAGACCGTCGACGGCGGGAAGATGCCCGGCATCAGCGGCACCTACGGGCGCGCCGGCTGGGGCGGGAGACGCTCCGACGGGTCCAACGGCTGGTCGGCCCGGGGCGCGTTCAGCCGGACGGTGCCGGACGGCAACCCGCTCGCCGGCCGCACCGCGCTCGGCCACTACGTCTACCACGCCGCCATGGAGGGCCGGTTCGGCGACAACTTCTCGTGGGTGGAGAGCTGGGGTCCCGAGGGCCGCGGCGGCCTCCTCGAGCCGGGGCGCTGGGTGTGCGTCGACATGCACGTCCGGCTCAACACGCCGGGCGCGAGCGACGGCGTGCTCCGCGCCTGGATCGACGGGGTGCTCTCCATGGAGCGGAGCGACATGCGCTTCCGCGACGTGGGCTCCCTGCGCATCGAGCGGATCTGGATGAACATCTATCACGGCGGCACCGCGCCCTCGCCCCACGACCAGCACGCGTTCATCGACCACGTGGTGGTCGCGCGCAGCTACATCGGGCCGATGGGCGGCCTCACCCCCGAGCCGCCCGTGGACGGCGGGGTCTCGCCCACCGAGGACGCGGGCCCGCCGACCGGAGACGACGCCGCCACGCCGACGCGCGACGGCGGCGCCTCCCCGGACGGCGGCGCGGGCGAGACCTCCTCCGGCTGCGGCTGCCGGATCGGCGGGCGCGGGCGGCCCGGCCTCGGGGCGCTGCTGCTGCTCTCTCTGGCCGCGCTCTGGCGTCGACGACGCGCGGCTTGATTTCACTGGCGGCGGCCCCGCGGCGTGGTCATCTTCCGACGCGCGGGTCACGTCGTTGTCGAACCGGCTGCTCTCGTCTCTGGCGCGTGTCGCCCAGGCCTGGCCCGTCATGCGGCCCGGCCTCCTCGCGCCCGCCGCGCTGGCGCCGCCGGCCCCGCCCCCTCCGACCGGGACGAAGCGCGTCGAGCGACGCCGCTCGCTCTGGGCCAACGTCGCCGAGGGCGCGATGGCGGAGGTCTTCGTGGCCTGCGCGACCGGCGCGGTGGTCACCGGCTGGGCCCTCCACCTGGGCGCGGACGCCACCACCATCGGCGCGCTCGGCGCGGTTCCGGTCGCCTCGCAGGTCATGCACCTGCCCGCGGGCTGGTGGACGAGCCGGGTGGACCGCCGACGGCTCGCCATCGTGACCCTCACCCTCGCCCGCGTGATCTGGGCGCCGATGGCGCTCGTGCCCGCCCTGGGCGTCCCCGCCGAGGTCGCGCTCCGCATGCTCGTCGCGATCACCGTGGCCTCGGGCGTGCTGACCGTCGTGGGCACGAACGCCTGGAGCGCCTGGGTGGGAGACCTGGTGCCCGCGCGGATCCGGGGCCGCTTCTTCGGGGTGCGCACCGCGTGGCTGACCGGGGCCGGAGCCCTCGGCGCGCTCGGCACCGGGCTGCTGCTCGACGGGAGCGACGCGCCCGGGCCCGCCCTCGCGATCGTGTCGGCGGTGGCCGCCTGCACCGGCGTGCTCAGCTTCCGGAGGGGGCATGCGCCCCCTCCCGCCCGACCGGCAGAGCCGGCTCGGGCTCCCACCCCACCTCACGCGCTCGCGCGCGTGGAAGGCGCGGCAATACTTGCCGCGCCTTCTGCGGCGTCTTCCTCGCGATGCAGGTCGACCCGGCGCGGGGCGAGCGCAACCCTGGAGACCTCGCCGCGTTCGGGGCGGTGCTCCGGCACCCGCAGGCGCGAGACTTCCTGCTCTACCAGCTGGCCTGGGGCGCCGCGATCGCGCCGGCCGCCTGCTTCTGGGCGCTCCACGTGCTGGACGGGCTCGCCCTCGGCTTCTCCTTCCTCGCCCTCCACGGCGTGATCGTCGCCGCCGCCCGGATCGCGACCGCCGGCCTCTGGGGCGGCTTCGTGCAGCGCCACGGCGCCCGCCGCGCTCTCGCCCTCTGCTCGATGGGCATCGCCGCGATGCCGCTCCTCTGGGCGGTGAGCACCCCCGACGCCTGGTGGCCGCTGCTCCTCGACGCCGTCGTGGCCGGCGTGCTCTGGGGCGGGCACGGGATCGCCTCCCTCGACTGGCCGCTCGCGGTGAGCCCGCGGGACCGGCGCCCCTTCTTCCTCGCCGCCTTCGCCGCCGCCGCGGGCGTGGGCTTCGCGCTCTCGGCGCTGGCCGCGACCTCCGTCGTCGAGACCGTGGGCGCGGAGGCGCTGCGCACCCTCTTCGTCGTCTCCGCCCTCGGCCGCTTCAGCTGCGGGCTGTGGGCGCTGCGCCTGTACGAGACCGCCCCCCGGGTCGCGCTCGCGCGGTGAGCGCAAGTCAGCGTTCGTCGGACACGCGCGCGTGAGTGGACCGCGCATCGCGGCGGCGATCCCTCACGGGACACGCGCTCGTCACTTGCCGAGGCCCTCCCGTCACGCTTTGTTCCCGTGCATGAAGCGACTCTGCCTGCTCGCGATGTGCCTCACGGCCAGCTCCTCTCTCCTCGGCTGCGACGGCGGCGACGACCCGGACGCGGGCCGCATCCCGGCACCGATGGACGCGAGCGTCGACGCGGGCCCGCCCGCCCCGGAGTGCGACAACGGGGAGCGCGACGGCGACGAGTCGGGGGTCGACTGCGGCGGCTCGTGCGAGCCCTGCGCGGACGGCGAGTCCTGCCGCGAGGCCGACGACTGCGAGAGCGGCGTCTGCAGCCGCAGCCGCTGCCTCGTGCCGTCCTGCATGGACGGCGTGCGCAACGGCGAGGAGACCGGCGTCGACTGCGGTCAGGACCCGTGCCCGCTCTGCGGCGGCGGCGAGCCCTGCACCACCAACGACCAGTGCCTGAGCGGACGCTGCATGGGCGGCATGTGCACCATGAGCTCCTGCGACGACGGGCGGCAGAACCGCGACGAGACCGACATCGACTGCGGCGGCGACATGTGTGAACCCTGCGGCGCCGACGCGAGCTGCCTCGAGGACGACGACTGCCAGAGCCTGATCTGCGCCTCCGGCCAGTGCACGCGCCCCGCCTGCAACGACTCGGTGCAGAACCAGGACGAGACCAGCCTCGACTGCGGCGGCACGGTCTGCCCGCCGTGCGGCGACGGCCTCGCGTGCATGATCGACATGGACTGCGAGAGCTCACGCTGCGTCATGGGCGGCTGCGTCTCCTGCGAGGACGGCATCCTCAACGGCGACGAGAGCGACGTGGACTGCGGCGGCGCCTCCTGCCCGGGGTGCGCCGACGGTGGGGCCTGCGCGGTCGACGGAGACTGCGCGAGCGGCTCCTGCGAGGACGGCGCCTGCGTCAGCTGCTCCGACGGCGTCCGCAACCAGGACGAGGTGGACGTCGACTGCGGCGGCTCGACCTGCGGGCCGTGCGCCGACGGCCGCACCTGCGCCGGCGCGGCGGACTGCGCCTCCGGCGTCTGCGAGGACGGCGTCTGCGTCAGCTGCGCCGACATGATGCTCAACCAGGACGAGACCGACGTCGACTGCGGCGGGACCGCCTGCCCGGGCTGCGGCACCGGGCTGCTCTGCGACGGCCCGAGCGACTGCATGTCGGGGATCTGTGACGCCGGCACCATGCGCTGCAACGCGCCCGGCTGCGGTGACGGCCTGCTCAACGGCGCCGAGACCGACGTCGACTGCGGCGGCGGGACCTGCATCGGCTGCGACCCGGGCGAGACCTGCGTGACCGGCGGCGACTGCCTCTCCGGGGTGTGCGACGGCGGCGCCTGCGCGACCCCCACCTGCACCGACGGCGTCCGCAACGGCGGCGAGACCGACGTCGACTGCGGCGGCGCGACCGCCTGCCCGCGCTGCCCGGACAACGACCGGTGCTCGGCCGCGACCGACTGCGCGACCGGCGTCTGCACCATGGGCTTCTGCGGCACCATGCCGTGCCCGGGCGTGATGATCTCCGGGACCTGCGCCTACATGCCGTCCACCGTGTCGTCGGCCGACCAGACCACCGCGCGCGCCGTCTGCACCGCCCTCGGCGCCGGCTGGGATCTCTGCCCCGCGTCGGTCCTCTGCGAGCCGGTCACGCGCACCTACATGGCGGGCGCCGGCTGCAACTGCGGCGGCGGCGCGGCGACCTGCGCGTGCGGGAGCGCCTCCAACATCTACGCCCACGTCACCGGCGGCTCGTCGCCCTACTACGTGCGCGGCCCCGAGTTCACCGGCTGCCTCACCACCAGCTCGTGCACGAACTCGGTGAGCGAGAGCTGCGGCGTCGCGATCTGCTGCCGCTGACCTGAGGTAGTCTCTCGGCCATGCCGGACCTCGCCTTCGTGCTCCTGTCCCGGGCCGAGCGCCCCGACCTCGGTCGGCTCATCGCCGCCCTCCGCGAGCTCGGGTTCGCGGAGGCGGACGCGGAGGCCCCCACCGAGGCGGACGGGCCCGCCGTCGTCTCCCTGGGGGGCGACACGCGGCTGCTGGTCATGCTGATGCCCGCGCCGCACCCGGACGCCGCGATGATGGCCGGGCCCATGACCCCGCCGCCCGACGAGCTGGCCGCGGCCCCCGCGCACTACGTGGTGACGACCCTCGGCCTCGAGGGCGACGTGCGCGAGAAGGACCGGACGCTCGCCGCGCTGACCGCCGCCGTGGTGCGCGCGAGCCCGGCCACCGCCGCGATGCTCGGCCACGGCCGGCTCTTCTACGACGCGTCGCTCTTCGCCGAGCTCGCGGCCGACGCGGCGCAGCACGGCGAGGTCCCGATCGAGATCGTCGTCGACGTGACCGCGGCGGCCGAGCCGGACGACCGCATGTCGTTCCTCTCGCACGGCCTCGAGCGCTACGGCCGGGAGGACTTCTTCGTCACCGCGCCGGTCTCGGGCCGGGGCGCGCTCGACTTCCTGCTCGGGCTCGTCCGCTGGATGATCGAGGATCCGAACAAGTCGCTGCCCACCGGCGACACCGTCGGGCGCGACGCGAAGGAGCGCATCCGGATCCAGCGAGAGCCCAGCCCCGTGGATCCGGCGCGCACCGTCGTCCGGCTCGACCTTCCGAGCTGACGGCTACTCCTCCTCCGCCATCTCGGCTTCGGCCTCCGCCTCGACCTCGGCCTCGGCGCCCTCGGCCGCCTGCTCGACGTCCTGCGCCGCCTCCTCGGCCGCGGCCTCGGTGTCCTCGGCGGCCTGCTCGACCTCCTGGGCCGCCTCGTCCATCTCCGCCTCGACCTCGGTCTCGACCGACTCGGCCTCGGTCTCGACCTCGGCCTCCTCCTCCTCGCACGCCGGCAGGGCCAGCGCGAGGGTCAGGGCGGCGAGCAGGGAGAGGAGAGTCTTCAGATGCTTCATGTCGGGGTCCTTTCGTGCTTCGCCGATCAAGTAGCCCCCCGAATGTCGTCGAATGTCATCCTTCGTACTTCATCGTCCCCCTTGACCGCGGCGAGGCAGGACGCCACGCCTCGAGCCATGACCGCCGACCGGAGGCGCACCCTCTCGAATCTCCTCGCGGCGCGCCTCATCCCGCACCGCTTCCTCGCCGCCCAGCTGCGCCGCCCCTCGGGCTGGTTCGGGCGCTGGGTGATGACCCGCGGGCTCGACGACGGAAACGCCGCGCTCATCGAGGCCACGCTCGACGCGCTCGCGCTCGCGCCGGCGGACCGCTTCCTCGACGTCGGCTTCGGGGGCGGCGCCGCGATCCGGCGCGCGGCCGAGCGGACCCGCGCCGCGCTCTACGGCGTGGACGTGTCGCCCGACATGGTCTCGGAGGGGCACCGCCGGCTCGGCGCGCTGGTCCGGGCGGGGCGGCTCGACCTCGTGACGGGCGACGTGACCGCGCTGCCGCTCCGGGACGGGCTGGTCGACGCGATCTGCACGACCAACACGATCTACTTCTGGGACGACCTGCCGGCGGCGCTCTCCGAGCTCTCGCGCGTGCTGGCGCCCGGAGGCCGCGTCGCCTTCGGCTACACCGGGCGCGCGAAGATGGAGCGCTTCGGCGAGATCACCCGCCACGGCTTCCGGACCTTCACGCCGGCGGAGCTCGAGGCCGCCCTCGCCGACGCGGGCTTCAGGGACGTGCGCTCGACGGATCTGCGCGGCGCGGTGACCGAGGGGGACCACGTGACCGTCGCCTCCCGCCCCAGCGCCCTCCGCCCCAGCGCCCGCCGCCCCTGATAGGGTGTGCGCATGCGATGGCTCCTCATGGTCGTGGTGCTCGGGCTCGCCGGCTGCAGCGACGAGCCCGCCGAGCTGGACTCCGGCGTGGTCTCCGACGCGGGGCCCGACGACTCGGGGCCGCCGGACGCCGGGCCTCCGCCCGCGCTGGCCCTCGAGACGACGGCGTTCGGCGACGGCGAGGCGGTGCCGCAGCGCTACCAGTGCGGCCCGCCTCTGGTGCCCGACGGAATGGGCGAGGACGTGACCCCGGCCCTCGCGTGGACCGGCGGCCCCGAGGCGGCGTCCTACGCGGTGATCGTGCGCGACCGATCGGCGGGCGGGCTGGTGCACTGGGCGATCTACGACATCCCCGGCGACGTGCGCGCGATCGACGAGGGCGTGCCCGACGGATACGAGCCCGCGTTCCCCGCCGGCGCCAAGCAGGCCGAGATCCAGGGCAGCGGCTACTTCGGCTACTTCGGCCCCTGCTCGGGCGGCCGCGGCAACACCTACGAGTGGACGGTGCACGCGCTCGACGTCGCCGCCCTGCCCGACGTCGACCGGAGCACGCCCGAGAACGACGTCGCCGCGCAGGTCGAGAGCGCCTCGATCGCGTCGGCCTCGTTCACCGGGATCTTCTGACGAGAATGGTCGCGCCGCTCCGTGCGGCTAGAGTGGGCCCATGAGCGATCTGCGCGCGCGCTACCGAGACGTCCGGGCCCTCACCGCCGAGCTGGCGGCGCCACTCGCGCCCGAGGACATGGTCGTGCAGTCGATGCCCGACGTGAGCCCCACGAAGTGGCACCTCGCGCACACCACCTGGTTCTTCGAGACCTTCGTGCTGGCGAAGGCGCTGCCCGGCTACGAGCCGCTCGATCCGGCGTACGCGGTGCTCTTCAACAGCTACTACAACACCGTGGGCGAGCAGTTCCCGCGGCCCCGCCGAGGGCTGCTCTCGCGACCCACGGTCGCCGAGGTGCAGGCCTACCGGGCGCACGTCGACGCGAAGATGGAGGCCGCGTTCGACGCGGGCCTGGACGAAGCGCTGGCGGCGGTGGTCGAGGTCGGCTGCCACCACGAGGAGCAGCACCAGGAGCTGCTCCTGACCGACATCAAGCACGTCTTCGCGCAGAACCCGCTCCACCCGCGCTACCTCCCCGCGCTCGAGGACGGGCCGCGCGAGAGCCCGACGCCGTCGTGGCGCAGCTACGAGGAGGGCGTGCGCGAGATCGGCTTCGCTGGCGAGGGCTTCCACTTCGACAACGAGGGCCCCCGCCACCGCGTCTTCCTCGACGCCTTCGAGATCGCGTCGCGCCCCGTCACCTGCGGCGACTGGCTCGCCTTCATGGAGGACGGCGGCTACGCGAAGCACGCGCTCTGGCACTCCGAGGGCTGGGCCGCGGTGCACGAGCAGGGCTGGGAGGCGCCCGGCTACTGGAAGCGCGACGGCGACGGCTGGATGGTCTTCACCCTGCGCGGCCTGCGCTCCGTCGATCCGGCCGAGCCGGTCGCTCACGTGAGCTGGTTCGAGGCCTCGGCCTACGCCGAGTGGGCGGGCGCGCGCCTGCCCACCGAGGCCGAGTGGGAGGTCGCCTCGGCCGACGCGGGCGCGGACGGCGCGTTCGTCGACGACCGCCGCTTCCACCCCGCGCCGACCCGGGACGGCGCGCTCCACGGCATGTTCGGCGACACCTGGGAGTGGACCGCCAGCCCCTACGTGCCCTACCCCGGCTACCGCCCGCTCCCGGGCGCGCTCGGCGAGTACAACGGAAAGTTCATGGCCAACCAGTACGTGCTCCGCGGCGGCGCCTGCACCACCCGCCGCGCCCACGTCCGCCCGACCTACCGCAACTTCTTCCCCTCGACCGCCCGCTGGCAGCTCTCGGGCCTCCGCCTCGCGCGCTAGTGCGGAGATCCGACCGGTAGAAGGGGAGATGGCGCCGGACCGGCGTTCAGGGCAAGGCGCGACGACGAGTCGATGCCCCGCATCGGCGAGGAGGAGCAACGCCGCCCTGGAGCGTCGGGACAAGCCAGATCCCCTTCTACCGAGATGGATCTCGCACTAGGCGCGGCGTCCCCCGGCGAGGCGCGCGCAGCCATTCCTGCCGCGCGCTGCTACGAGTTCATCGGGCGGAAACACCTCGGAAACGTGACGGCGCTACACCCCGGCGGTGGAGCCGCGAGGCGAGCCGAACACGGACCGAGGATGGAGCGCGGCGCTCTCGCTCCGGCTCGCCCCCCGGGCGGGCCGCACGCGGCTCCGGTCGGCGACGCACCACGGCCCCCTGCGGGTGCAGCGCGCCTTTCACCCCGAGCCGGACGGCACCGCGCATGTCGTGTTGCTCCACCCGCCGGCGGGGCTCGTCAGCGGCGACCGGCTGGACGTCGACGTGGTGGTGGAGGGCGGCGGGCGCGCGCTGGTGACGACGACCGGCGCGGGCAAGGCGTACCGCGCGGCCGCGGGGCGGGAGGCCACGTCCTCGTCGCGCGCGCGGGTCGCGGCGGGCAGCGCGCTCGAGTGGGTGCCGCAGGAGTCGGTGGTGTTCGACGGCGCCCACGCGCGGCTCGAGACCTCGATCGAGCTCGAGGAGGGCGGCGCGCTCCTGGCCTGGGAGGTGATCTGCCTCGGTCGGCCGGCGTGCAGCGAGCGCTTCACCCGCGGCGCGCTCTGGTCCCACCTCGCGGTCACCCGGGGCGGCCGGCCGCTGTTCGTGGAGCGAGGCCAGATCGTCGGCGGCGACCCGGCGCTCGGCGCGCCCTGGGGCCTCGGCGGGAGGCCGGCGTTCGGCACGATGCTCGCCAGCGCGGGCGGGGTCGACGATCTCCGCGCGGCGCTCGACGGATGCGTCGCCGCGGTCACCCGATTCGGCGAGCTGCGCGTGGTGCGCGCCGCCGGGCGCGATGGATCCGAGGTGCGCGCCATCCTGGAGCGCGCCCGACACGTGGTGCGCGACGCCTGGGGGCGACCTCGCCTCGACCCCGGCATCTGGAGGAGCTGATGGAGCTCTCACCGAGAGAGAAGGACAAGCTGCTGATCTTCTGCGCCGGGCTGCTGGCGGAGCGGCGTCGCGAGGCCGGCCTCGCGCTGAACTACCCGGAGGCGATCGCCTACATCTCGTCGGCCGTGCTCGAGGGGGCCCGGGCGGGCAAGACCGTGGCCGAGCTGATGAGCCACGGCGCCTCCCTGCTGACCCGCGAGGACGTGATGGAGGGCGTGGCGGAGATGATCGACGAGATCCAGGTCGAGGCCACCTTCCCCGACGGCACCAAGCTCGTCACCGTGCACGAGCCCATCCGATGACGCCGGGCGAGCTCATCGTCGCGCCGGGCGAGATCACCCTCAACGAGGGCCGCGACCGGCTCCGCCTGGAGGTCGCCAACACCGGCGATCGCCCGGTGCAGGTCGGCTCGCACTATCACTTCGCGGAGACGAACCCCGCGCTCTCCTTCGACCGGGCGGCGGCCCGCGGCATGCGGCTCGACATCCCGGCGGGGACGGCGGTCCGCTTCGAGCCCGGGCAGACGCGCGAGGTGGGCCTGGTGGCCTACGCCGGCGCCCGGCGCGTCCACGGCTTCCGCGCCGAGATCATGGGGCCTCTCGAATGACCACGCTGAGCCGCGCCGAGTACGCCGCGATGTACGGGCCGACGACCGGCGACCGCGTGCGCCTGGCCGACACCGAGCTCTTCGTCGAGGTCGAGGCGGACCACACCGTCTACGGCGACGAGGTGAAGTTCGGTGGCGGCAAGGTGATCCGCGACGGGATGGGTCAGGGTCAGGCGCCGCGGAGCGAGGTCGTGGACCTCGTGATCACCAACGCGCTGATCGTCGATCACTGGGGCGTGGTGAAGGCCGACGTCGGGGTGAAGGACGGCCGCATCGCCGCCATCGGCAAGGCCGGCAACCCGGACGTGCAGCCGGGGGTCGACATCGCGCTCGGCGCCGCGACCGAGGTCATCGCCGGCGAGGGGCAGATCCTCACCGCCGGCGGGATCGACGCGCACATCCACTTCATCTGCCCGCAGCAGATCGAGGAGGCGCTGGCGAGCGGCGTCACGACGATGCTCGGCGGCGGCACCGGGCCCGCGACGGGGACCAACGCGACGACGTGCACCCCCGGCGCCTGGAACCTGGCGCGCATGCTCGAGGCGGCGGAGGCGTTCCCGATGAACCTCGGGCTCCTCGGCAAGGGCAACGCGAGCGCCGCCCTCCCGCTCGAGGAGCAGCTGCGCGCGGGGGCGATGGGTCTCAAGCTGCACGAGGACTGGGGCACGACGCCGAGCGCCATCGACACCTGCCTGAGCGTGGCCGAGCGCTTCGACGTGCAGGTCGCCATCCACACCGACACCCTCAACGAGTCGGGCTTCGTGGAGGACACCATCGCCGCGATGCGCGGTCGGGCGATTCACGCCTATCACACCGAGGGCGCCGGCGGCGGCCACGCGCCCGACATCATCAAGGCCTGCGGGCTCGACCACGTGCTCCCCTCGAGCACCAACCCGACGCGCCCCTACACCGTCAACACCGTCGACGAGCACCTCGACATGCTGATGGTGTGTCATCACCTCGACCCGAAGATCCCCGAGGACGTCGCGTTCGCGGAGTCGCGCATCCGGCGCGAGACCATCGCCGCCGAGGACATCCTCCACGACCTCGGCGCCTTCTCGATGATCGCGAGCGACTCCCAGGCGATGGGGCGGGTCGGCGAGGTGATCCTCCGGACCTGGCAGACCGCGCACAAGATGAAGGCGCAGCGCGGGAGCCTGCCCGAGGACCCGCCCCGGCACGACAACTTCCGGGTCCGTCGCTACATCGCCAAGTACACCCTCAACCCGGCGATCACGCACGGCATCGCGCACGAGGTCGGGAGCGTGGAGGTCGGCAAGCTCGCCGATCTCTGCCTCTGGAAGCCGGCGTTCTTCGGGGTGCGACCGTCGCTCGTGCTCAAGGGCGGCTTCATCGCTGCCGCGCCGATGGGCGACCCCAACGCCTCGATCCCGACGCCCCAGCCGAGGCACTACCGGCCGATGTTCGGCGCGTTCGGGGGCGCGACGGCCAGCACGAGCGTGACCTTCCTGTCGGCGGCCGCGATCGACGACGGCGTCCCCGAGCGGCTGGGCCTGCGGAAGCGCGCCGTCGCCTGCCGGGGCGCGCGCGTGGTCCGCAAGAAGGACCTCGTGCTCAACGACTACGCGCCGACGATGGAGGTCGACCCGCAGACCTACGAGGTGCGGGCGGACGGAGTGCTCCTGACCTGCGAGCCCGCCGACGTGTTGCCCATGGCCCAGCGGTATTTCCTCTTCTGATGATCGAGATCACCCACAAGCTGGAGCGCGACAGCTCCTGGTCGGCCGAGCTGACCCTCCCCTTCTCCGACCGAAAGCGCAGCCGGCTGCGCGCGCGCCTGACGGACGGCCGGGAGGTCGGGCTCTTCCTGCCCCGCGGCACCGTGCTGCGCGGGGGCGACCTCCTGCGCTCGGAGGACGGCACGGTGGTCCGCGTCGTCGCCGCGCCCGAGCCGCTCTCCACCGTGCGGAGCGACGACGCGCGGGCCCTCTGTCGCGCCGCCTACCACCTCGGCAACCGCCACGTCCCGGTCGAGGTCGGCGACGGCTGGCTCCGCTACGAGCGGGACCACGTGCTCGACGAGATGGTGCGCGGCCTCGGCCTCGAGGTGACGCTGGAGGAGACCGGCTTCGAGCCGGAGTCCGGCGCGTACGGTCACGGGCACGCGCACGGATGACGCCGACCTTCGGCACCCTGCTGCTCGCGAGCCCGGCGCTCCCGGTGGGCGGCTTCAGCTACTCGCGCGGCCTCGAGACCGCGGTCGAGCGCGGCTGGGTGACCGACGCGGCGGCGGCGCGGGGCTGGATCGAGGGGCTGCTCGAGGCGAGCGTGATGCGGCTCGACGGCCCGCTCCTCCTCCGGCTGCATCGGGCCTTCGCGGCCGGCGATCTCGGCGAGGTCGAGCGGTGGCGCGCCTTCACCGCCGCCACCCGGGAGACCCGCGAGCTCGCCGCGGAGTCGGAGGCGGTCGGCGGAGCGCTGGTCCGATGGATGGAGGCGCTGGAGCTCGGAGACGCCGCGGCGCGACGAGCCGCCCAGCGCTGCCAGCTCGCCGCCTTCGCGCTCGCCGCGGGCGCCCTCGGGCTCGACGCCGGCGCCGCGCTCCGCGCTTTCGCCTGGTCGTGGCTCGAGGCCGCGACGGCCGCGGCCGTGAAGCTCGTCCCGCTCGGGCAGAGCGACGGCCAGCGCATCCTGCTCGCCGCCGGGCGACGCCTCGAGCCCCTCTGCGCGCGCGCCGAGACGGTCGACGACGCCTCGGTGGGCGCCCTGACCCCCGGCCTCGCGCTCGCGAGCGCCTGGCACGAGACCCAGTACTCCCGACTCTTTCGATCCTGAGGAACCCATGAACGAACGCCCCGTCCTCCGCGTCGGCATCGGCGGCCCCGTCGGCTCCGGCAAGACCGCGCTCGTCGACCGGCTGTGCAAGCGCATGCGCGACGAGCGCGCGATCGCGGTGGTCACCAACGACATCTACACGCGGGAGGACGCCGAGTTCCTGACCCGCAGCGAGGCGCTGCCGCCCGAGCGCATCGTCGGCGTCGAGACCGGCGGCTGCCCGCACACCGCCATCCGCGAGGACGCCTCGATGAACCTCGCGGCGGTCGACGAGCTGTGCACGCGCCTCGCGCCGCTCGAGCTGGTCTTCATCGAGAGCGGCGGCGACAACCTCGCGGCCACCTTCAGCCCCGAGCTGAGCGACCTGACCCTCTACGTCATCGACGTGTGCGCCGGCGACAAGATCCCCCGCAAGGGCGGGCCGGGCATCACGCGGAGCGATCTCCTGATCATCAACAAGATCGACCTGGCCGAGCACGTCGGCGCCTCGCTCGAGGTGATGGATCGCGACGCGCGCAAGATGCGGGGCGAGCGCCCCTTCGTCTTCACCGACCTCAAGCGCGGCGTCGGGCTGGAGGACGTGGTCTCGTTCATCGAGACCGAAGGCATGCTCGCCTCGTGAGCGCGCTCCTCGCCGGAGCGGCCGCGGGCGCGACCCACGTGCTCGGCGGCCCCGATCACTTCGCCGCGGTCGCGCCGGACCTGAGCCGCGCGCCGATCCGCGCCGCCCGCCTCGGCGCCACCTGGGGCCTCGGCCACGGCGCCGGGGTCCTGCTGGCCGCCGCGATCGGGCGCGGGCTCGGCGCGCTCGTGGACCTGGCGTCGCTCAGCGCGTGGGCGGAGCTGTCGGTCGGCGTCGCGCTCATCGCGGTGGGCCTGCGCGCGCTGCCCCGCCGTCGCGAGCGCCCGCCGCCCGTCGGCCGCGCCGCCTTCGGGGTCGGGCTGCTCCACGGCGCCGCCGGCGCGCACCACCTCTTCCTCGTCCTCCCCGCGCTCACGCTCGGGCCCACCGAGGCGGCGCTCTACCTCGGCGCCTACATCGGCTGCGCGTGCGCGGTGATGGCCGCCGCCGGCGCGCTCGTCGCCCGCGGGCTCGAGGGCCGCGGAGAGAAGGTGCGTCGCGCGGCGGTGACCGCGGCGGCCGCGCTCGCGATCGGCCTCGGCGTCTTCTGGATCGCCACCGCGCCTCCGCTCGGCTGACCGCGCGTCAGATCGCGTGCGGACGATAGAGGCGCACCGCGCGGTCGACGAAGAGGATCACGCCGAGCTCGGGGATGGCCGCCGAGATCGGCATCTCGGCGCTCGCCCACGGGTTCGTGAAGTCGTCGAGCGCGGTGAGCGCGCCGGTGTCCGGGTCGTAGTCGTAGGCGGCCGAGAACGAGTCGTGGAAGATGAGGAAGTGCTCGGTCAGCGGGTGCGCGAGCAGATAGTCGTCGCGCACGGTCAGCTCGATGGGTAGGTCCGCCAGCGGAGCCAAGCTGCCGTCGGCGGTGATCCGGGCGACGCCGCCCGGCGTGTCGTTCCCGCCCATCACGATCACCTCGCCGCGGCGCGGGTGGTAGCGCAGGAGCGAGTGATAGCCGTGCACGCGATCGGTCACGCTGGCGTCCAGCACCTCGCTCCAGGTCTCGGACGCCGGGTCGAAGAGGTGCGCGCCCTCGTGGCGGTAGTAGCGGAGCAGGCCGCCGAGCTCCGGGAAGTGCTCGACGCTGCCGCCGTGACCTCCGCGGCCGGGCGCGGACGGGAGGCTGCGCCAGGCCTCCGTCGCGACGTCGAACGCGAAGGGGTGGGTCCCCGCGATCGCGTGGGTGAAGGTGCCGGTCTCCGGGTCGTGGGCGTTGTTGCCGTAGACGTGCCCGCGAGTGCCGCGCTCCTCGGGCCACTCGAAGCTCGGGAGCTCGCGCCACGCGTTGGTCGCCGCGCGGAAGGCGATCATCTTCGTGCGGATCCGGAAGCCGAGGTACAGCACCTGCCCGCTCGTGGGATCCCAGTGCGCGTCGTCGGTCCAGCCGGCGATGTGGAGGCGGCGGCCGGTCTCGGGGTCGGTCTCGACCGTCATCAGATCCGGCGGCATCTCGGTCTCGAGCTCGGCCCAGGTGCCCGGCTCCATCGAGCGCGCGAGCATGCCGAGCGGGGTCTCGTCGAGCGGCGTCTCGGGCACGAAGGCGTCGATCGGCGGCGGGCTCGCGTCTCGGGCGCCGGCGTCCCCGGGGACGGCGGCGTCTCGCGGCGCGGCGGCGTCGGTCGGCGGCGAGGTCGCCGCGTCGTCCGCGATCTCCCCGCCGTCGCACGCCACGAGCAGCGCGACCGCGGCCAGCGTCGTCCATCGGTTCATGGGCCCAGGCTAGCGGCGGGCTCGAGGCGAGTGAATTTCATCCGCTGCGCGGGACGCGTTGGCGTGGGCCCTGCACTCTGCCGGCGCATGACGCGATCTCGGCTCATCGTGGCACAGCTGACCTGCGCCCTCTTCGCCTTCGGGTGCGGCGACTCGCACGGCCGCGACGACGACGCCGGGCTGCGCGACGCCGGTCGGCGGGTCGACGCGGGGCTCGACGCCGGGCCCTGGTCTCACGACGCCGGCCCCTGGGAGCCGGACGCCGGCCCACGCCTCGGCCCCTGCGACGCGCAGGACGCGCGCGCGGAGATCTGCCCCGAGCTGCTCTGCGACGGGCCGCCGAGCTGGCACTGGCAGGGCGACCGCTGCTTCCCGATCGAGTGCGGCGCGTGCGTCGGCGCCGACTGCGAGAGGTCCTGGGGATCGCGCGAGGGCTGCGAGGCGGCCCACGCGAGCTGTGAGCCGCAGCTCTGCCGGAGCACGGGCGGGGACTGGCGGTGGTGGGCCGAGGAGTGCGCGCACTTCAGCTGCGGCTTCCCGGCGCCCGTCGACTGCGAGGTCGGGCGCGCGGTCTGCGACTGCGGCCTCGGGCGCGGCTTCGAGGAGGGCCGCGGCTGCGTGGACATGGACTGCCCGACCTTCCCGCCCCCGCCCGACCGCGAGATGCTCTGCCGCTCCACCGGCGGGCGCTGGGAGATGACCTGCTGCGACAGCGTCTGCGGCGAGCTCTGCGCGGACGCCTGCGTGGCCCCCGCCTGCAACTGCGGCCCGCTCGAGATCTTCGACCCCTTCTTCGGCTGCGTGGAGGCGACGCGCTGCTACGAGCGCCGCGCCGGCGAGGGCTGCCACGACGAGGCGCGCTGCGAGGACGGCACGATCTGCTGCGACCGCTGCGGCGGCCCGGGCTGCGCCGGAGAGCCGCGCTGCGTGGCCCCGGTCTGCGACGGCGACGAGACGATCGACGAGTGCGGCAACCGCCGCGACGCCCCGTGACCGCTCAACGCGGGATGCGCTCGTCCCAGGTGCGGTGGAACGCGCGGGCCTCGCCCTCGTAGGCCGACAGCTCCGCCTCGACCCGGAACGCCTCGGCGTCGGCGGTGAGGCGCGTGCGGGTGACCACGCGGGTCTGCCAGCCGCCGCGGCGATAGATCGCCTCGTGCGTCACCTCGCCCTCGGCGCGCAGCGGGTCGCCCTCGAGGATGCGGAAGCGCTCGACCATGCCGTGGCCGTGCTCCATGCCGGTCGCGCCGACCCGGGTCATCGCCGGCCGCCCCTCCTCGTCGAGGTCGGTACAGACGGTGTGGGTCACCACCCCGGTGATCGCGTCGCGCTCGATGGTGCGCACGGTGCCGCCCGGGTGCAGATCGTCGATGTCCGGGCCCGGCGCCGCCTCGGGCGGATCGAACGGGCGCAGCGCGGCGTCCTCGGGACGGGGCGGCCGGACCGGGAGCGTCAGCGCGCTCCCCGCGGTGTGGAGCGCGAGGGTCACCGGCGAGGGCGACGGCCAGGCCATCGGCCAGTAGCTCGTCGAGAGCGCGAGCCGGAGCCGATGCCCGGGCTGGAAGGCGTGCGCGACGTCGTTGAGGCGCAGGGTCACCTCGATCACCTGCCCCGGCTCGAGCGGCGCGGGGGCCTGGTGGCCGCCCCGATGGGTCAGGTCCAGCAGGCCGTAGGTGACGAGGTTGGACGCGCCGAGCGGCGAGACGTCGCAGAGGCGCGCCGCGAGCAGCGCCGCCGGGCGGTCGACCGAGAGCCGGAGCGTCACCGTCGGGGCCCCCAGGATTTCGAGCGGCGCCTCGAGCGGCGGGCCGGTGAACGACAGCGAGCGGCCGTCGTCCTCGCGCTGGTCGCGCGGCATCTCGCCCTCCATGCCGAAGGCGCACCAGCTCCCGCCGGCGAGCCCGGTGGTCTGGGGCGAGCGCGTCCGCAGGATCACGTCGTCCGCGTCGCCGAGCCGTCCGTCCCCGAGCGCGAGCGCGCGCGCCTCGATGCGCGGCGACGGCCAGGCGTCCTCCGCGACCCAGCGCCCGGGGCGCGCGTCGTAGTAGGACCGCGGCGGCACGCTCTCCTGCATCCATGCCCGGTAGAGGGGGTCCTCGGGCGTCTCCTCGCCGCGCAGCCAACGGCTCCACCATCGCACGGCTTCTTGCAGAAACCCGATCGCTGGGCCCGGCACGCCTTCGTGCGGGTAGAGGTGCGCCCAGGGCCCGACCAGCCCCTTGCGCGGCACGTCGAGCGAGGCCAGCAGGCGCGGCACCGCGTTGGAGTAAGCGTCGGCCCAGCCGCTCACCACGAACACCGGGCAGCGGATCGCGGACGGGTCCTCGCAGACCGAGCCGTGCTCCCAGTACGCGTCCCGCGTCGGGTGGCGCATCCAGCGCGCGACGTGGAGCGGGACCGCCTCGAGCCGCCGCCGCCACATCGCGCGCCAGCGCTCCCCCACCACCTCGGGATCCGGCGGCAGGGCGGCGAGGGTGAAGAGCCCCGAGCCCCAGATGAGGTTCTCGTTGAGCAGGGCGCCGCCCATGTAGTGCGCGTCGTCGGCGTAGCGATCGTCCGAGGCGCACACCACGAGGATGGCGGCCAGCTCGGGGGGCTGCTTCGCGGCGACCTGGAGCGCGTTGAAGCCGCCCCACGACTTGCCCATCATGCCGACCTTGCCGTCGCACCAGGGCTGCGCCGCGATCCAGGCGAGCACCTCGAGCGCGTCGTCGATCTCCTGCGGGCAGTACTCGTCCTCGAGCACGCCCTCGCTCTCCCCGGTGCCCCGCAGGTCCACCCGGACGGCGGCGAAGCCGTGCCCGGCGAAGTAGCGGTGCATCGGCTCGTCCCGCTCGCGGGTGCCGTCGGCCTTGCGGTAGGGGATGTATTCGAGCACCGCCGGCGCGGGCCCCTCGTCTTCCGGCAGCCAGAGCCGCGCGGCGAGGCGCGTTCCGTCCGTCATCGGGATGAAGACGTTCTCGATCTCGCGGACCGCGAGCGGCAGATCGGAGATGACGCGCATGGAGCGGGGGATAGTCTAAGGTCGGTTTCCGATGGCGAGTATCCGTGTCGTGTTCCCGACCGAATGGGACCAGAGGCAGCTCGGCCGGGTCGCCGAGGCGGAGGGCCACACCGTCCAGTGGGGCGAGCCCGACGACGACGCCTGCCCCTGGGACTTCGACGTGCTCGGCTACGTCGAGGAGGAGGTCGCGCGGGGCGGCTTCGACGGAGTCTTCAGCTCGAGCGACTACCCCGGGGCCACCGTGGCCGGCGCGATCGCGACCCGGCTCGGGCTGCCCGGCACGCCGCCGGAGCGCGTCATCCGCTGCTCCCACAAGTACTACTCGCGGGTGACGCAGCGGGAGGCGGCGCCCGAGGCCACGCCGCGCTTCTGGCTGGTCGACCCGGACGCGCCGCCGGACGACCTCGTCTTCCCCTGCTTCGTGAAGCCGGTGAAGGGCGCCTTCAGCGTGATGAGCGCGCGCATCGGGAGCCGCCGCGAGCTCGACGCGTTCCTCCGTCAGCCGGCCGCGCGAGAGTTCCTCTCGAGCTACGTCGACATCTTCAACCGGCTGGTGCGCGGGCTGACCGACCTCGAGGTCGACGGCCGGGCGTTCGTGGCCGAGGCGCTGCTCACCGGGAGGCAGGCGACGGTGGAGGGCTACGTCGGCCCCGACGGCCCGGCGCTGGTCGGCGTCGTCGACTCGGTGCGGCACCCGAAGACGAAGAGCTTCGTGCGCTTCGACTACCCGTCGTCGCTGCCCCGGCGTCTGCAGGAGAAGGCCTGGGACGTCAGCCGCCGCGCGGTCCTCGCGCTCGGGCTCGAGCACACGATGTTCAACGTCGAGGTCATGGTCGACGCCGAAGAGGAGCGGGTGTCGATCGTGGAGATCAACCCGCGCATGTGCGGGCAGTTCGCCGACCTCTACGAGAAGGTGGACGGCGTGAGCGGCTACGCGATCGCGCTCGCCCTCGCCGCGGGAGCGCCGCCGCCGCGCAGGCGACGCGAGGGAGGCCACGCGGTCGCGTCGAGCGTGCCGCTCCGGATCTTCGAGCCCAGCCTCGTCGAGCGCGCCCCTTCCGACGATGATCTGCGGCGCGCGGAGGCGCTCTTCGACGGCACCCTGTGCTGGAGCGAGTGCGAGACCGGCGCGCGGCTCGACGACTTCCACACCTGCGAGGACGGCAAGAGCGCGCGCTACGGCATCGTCAACCTCGGCGCACCGAGCCGCGAGGCCCTGAAGACGCGGCTCGCCGAGGTGAAGGAGACGCTCGGCTTCCGGATGCGCCCGCTCCGGGATGGCGCCCCCGGCGGATGACGCCATGCTGCCGGGGTGCCCGAGGGCGACACCATCTACCGGGCCGCGCGCACGCTGAACAAGGCGATCGGCGGCAAGGTCGTGCGCGGCTTCCGGAGCGCGCTGCCGGAGCTCGAGCGAGCCGCGCTCGAGGGCCGGACCGTCGAGTCGGTGCGAGCCCGGGGCAAGAACCTGCTCGTCGACTTCGACGACGGCCAGCGGCTCCACACCCACATGATGATGGAGGGCAGCTGGCACGTGTACCGGGTGGGTGAGCCCTGGCAGCGCCGGGAGAGCCGCGCCTTCGCCGTCATCGAGACCGAGGACTGGGTCGCGGTCTGCTTCGACGCGCCGATCTGCAAGCTCCTCGCGCCGGGGGAGCGCAGCCCTCAGCTCGACGCGCTCGGCCCCGATCTGCTCGACCCCGAGGCCGACCTCGACGAGGCGCTCCGGCGGCTCCGGCAGTTCGAGACCCTCCCGCTGGGCGAGGCGGTGATGCGACAGCACCTCGTGGCCGGCATCGGCAACGTCTACAAGTCGGAGGTGCTGTTCCTCGAGCGCCTCGACCCCTTCGCCCCCGTGTCCAGCGTGACCGACGAGGCGCTCCGGGCCGCCCTGAAGCTCGCCCGCAAGCTCATGAAGCAGAACGTCGGGCACGCTCGGATGCGCACCACCCGCCGCCGCTTCGGGTCCAGCCGCCTCTGGGTCTACGGCCGCAAGAACGAGCCCTGCTTCGAGTGTGGGAGCCGCGTCGACATGCGCCGACAGGGTGAGCAGGGTCGGTCGACCTACTTCTGCCCTCGCTGTCAGCGGTCGGAAGACGGCGATGAAGGCTTTCGCCCGACCGGCTCGATGACGTAGGCTGAACGGGCTTTTTCATGGCCGATGTACCCGACGCGGGAGGCTTCGACCTCTTCGACGACGAGGAAGATTTCCGAACCGTCGTCGACACCAGCTTCTGGAATCAGCCGAAGATTCCCGACTACGCCCCCCTCGCGCACTTCGGCCGGTTCGAGATCCTGGGCCGGATCGCGCGCGGCGGCATGGCGGAGGTCTACCTCGCGCGCGAGTGGGACGACGCCGGCAAGGCGCGCCACCTGGTGGTCAAGCGCGTGCTCCCGGAGATGCAGGACAACCCGGATCTGCTCCGGATGTTCCTCGCCGAGGGCAAGGTCGCGACGCGGCTCTACCACCAGAACGTCTGCCACGTGTACGAGAGCGGCGAGATCGAGGGCGTCGCCTTCATGGCCCTCGAGTGGGTCTGGGGCCCCGCGCTCGAGACCGTCGTCGAGCGGGCCGGCGCCCGCGGCGGCTGCATCCCCTGGCCGATCGCGGTCGAGATCGTCGCCCAGATGGCCGCCGCGCTGCACTACGTGCACCACGCGAAGGGCGTCAACGGCAAGCCGCTGAACATCGTGCACCGCGACGTCAGCCCCCAGAACATCATGCTGCAGTGGAACGGCTCGGTGAAGCTGCTCGACTTCGGCATCGCCAAGACCACCAGCGACATCACCACCGGCGGGGCCGCGGTCGGCAAGTACGGCTACATGTCGCCCGAGCAGGCGCAGTCGCAGCGCGTCGATCCGCGCTCGGACATCTTCGCGCTGGGCATCGTGCTCTACGAGGCGCTGACCGGGAAGGCGCTGTACGACCGCCCCACCCTGCTCGACACCCTGAGCGCGATCGTGCGCGAGCCGGTGCCTTCGCTGAAGGCGGAGCGCCCGGAGCTGCCCGATCAGCTCGAGTCGATCGTGCGGCGCGCGCTCGCCAAGGACCCGGCCCACCGCTTCCAGTCCGCCGGCGAGATGAAGGCGGCGCTCAAGCAGGTGCTGCGCGCCAACGGTCAGGTCGTCACCGACCAGCGCGTCGCGCTCTTCCTCGAGGGCCTCTTCACCGACGAGGATCGGCAGCCGCTCAAGGAGAAGGACCGCAAGCTCACCGGGCAGTTCACCCCGATCAGCCCCGAGCAAGCGGTGGCCGCGCTCCAGTCGCAGCAGGGCGAGACCTTCAGCTTCGACCACAGCCGCGGCTCGATCGCGCCGAGCGGCCGCCCTCCCCGGGCGGCCAAACAGATCCCGACCCCCGTGCTCATCATCGGCCTGATCCTGATCGCCCTGTTCATGGGCGGCCTCGGCGTCGGCCTCGCGCTGCTCCTGATGAGCTGACGGTCCTGGCGAACCGTGCAGGCGGAGCTGGCCCGGAGATCACGGCCGTTGCGGCATCTGGTCGTGGTCGGATGCCTGGGCTTCCTGTCCTGCTCCGGCTCGCACGGCGGCGACGGCGGCGCTGCTCGAGGCGACGCTGGTCGCGAGTCGGGCCCTGAGGACGCGAGTCCCTATGATTCCGGCGCCCGCCTCGACGCTACGATTCCGGACACCGGGACGGCGCCTGGCCCGGGTGGCTGGGAGCGACTCCCGGGGCTTCCGGCGGCGTGTCCGCTGGAGCGCGCGACGCGGCCCGAGGAGCTGCCCGGCATGGAGTGGGAAGGCTGCGGCGACGGGTGCCGAGTGCGGCGAGGAACGAGCAGCAGGACGGTCACATCCACCCCGGATCCCACCTACGGCGTGCTGCACGCTTTGCTCTCGGAGAGTGAGGAGACCGGCTATCGTACGGTCGTAGTCGCGCCGAACGAGGGTCCGCCGATCGCCGGCTGGCGCGGGCCCCTCATCGCTTCGAGCAGTCGCTACGTATGCGTCGTGGGCCCGTTCTCGTCGAGCGGCGGCCACGCGGGCGTCGTCCTGACCTTCCTCGACGACGAGGACGCTCGCAACAGCGAGCAGTGGATCCTCGCAGGGCCGACCGGGCTGCTCGGCGCGATGGCCACCGCCGCCGTGCACCTGCCGCCAGGGTCGCTGGCGGGCACGTCCTACGCGGCCAAGCTCTGGGTCACTCCCACTCAGATCGTCTATCAGCTCTCCCCAGGGGGCACCCTGATCCGGGTGGCGGACGGCGTGGAGCAGGTCATGACGCTCGAGCCCTTCCGGGAGCTGCCCACCTCGGTGCGCGCGATCGGCGACGACCTCTTCTGGGCCGCCTACGGTGACCCGGTGCGACTGATCCACGCGCGACGCGGGGGGCCGCCCGAGGAGCTGCTGGCGTACCCGGACGCCGACGCGATGTCGTTCACCGCAGCGCCCGACGGGCTCGCCTGGCTACGCGTTCGCGACGCACGCGACGAGGGGCCAGCCGAGCTCTGGACGTCGGACCTACCGGACCGGCCGGCCGACCTCTCGCCGCGCCGCGTGCGCACGATCGAGCCCTGGACGTCCGGGACGGCAGGGGAGGGCTGGTACGGCTATACGCTGAACCTCCCCAGTCGACTGGAGCTGATCCGTCTCAGGGACGGCGAGTGGCGCCGCTTCGTCGCCCCGGAGGGGCTCGCGGTGCGTGGGGACCCGAGCCTCTTCTTGGATGGGGAGGTCTACGTTCCGGGGAACGCTCCAGGGGTGCGGGGCGGCCTCACCTATCGGCTACGCGTCGACGCCCTCGCGGTGGTCGAGCCAGGCTGAAAGCACCGCCCTTCGGCGGCTCGAACCTCAGAGCGCCGTGCGGAGGAGGAGCTCGTCGTTGGTGGCGGCGCCGAGCTTGAGCGCGCGGAAGGCGACGCTGCTGGGCGGGCGCGTGGTCGTGGTCACCAGGTACTGGAAGCCCGGGGCGTTGGTGCTGTCCTCGAGCCAGCTGACGAGGCGGTAGAGCGCGTCGTAGTGCGAGCGGGCGAGGTCCGCCTCGCGGGGGCTGTCGTGGATCCAGAAGCCCGGCAGCGCGGCGTTGCCCTCGCTCGCGAGGATCAGCGCGGTCAGGTCGAGCGCGAGGGTCTCCATGACCCGCATCGCCGGGCTCGTGCCGCGGCGGCCGTCGGCCATGCGGATGCCCGCCTCGAAGCCGGTGGTGCCGAGCGCGAAGCGGCCGCGGCTGTCCTGACCGGCGAGGCGACGCACCACGAAGTCGTAGGTGTCGCGGACCCGGCCGACCGCCTTGGCGTGGGCCCGGAGCGCCCGCTCCCGATCGGCGCGCGCGGCGGCGAGCTCCTTCTGCACCGCGGCCAGCTCGTCGGCGAGGGCGCGGCGGCGCTCGAGGTGGCGCGCGAGGTCCTTGGCGCGGCCGAGGCGCTCGCGGGCGTCGGCCCAGCGGAGCCGCGCCTTGCGGGCCCCGTCGCGCTCCTTCTGCTGCGCCTTGGCGAACCGGCGGCGCGCGGTCTCGAGCTTCTTCTCGGCCCGGGCGTGCGCCTTCTCCTGCCGCGCGATCGCGCGCTGAGCGGTCTTGATCGGGTCGCGGCGGCGGCCGCTCGCGGTGCGCGCGAAGGCCTCCTCGCAGGAGGCGTGGCAGAGGCCGCAGTCGGCGTCCTCGCCGGCGAACGAGCGGAGCGCCTCGAGCCGGGCGCGCTCGACCGCCTCGTCCACCCGCGCCTGCTCCAGCTTGGCCCGCGCCTTGGCGAGCCCCTCCGGCTCGCTCGCGGCCGCGTCGAGCGTGTCGACCTCGCCCTCGAGCTGGCGCACGACCGCGGCGAGCACGAGCGGCTGCTCGACCAGCTCGGCCGCCTCGCCGTGCCCCTCGCGCTCCAGCCGGCACGAGAGCCAGGCGACCTCCCGCTCGCAGTCGGCGAGGCGTCGGATGGTCTGCTTCTCGCGGTGCTCGAGGCCGGCCACCGCCTCCTCGGTCGCGAGGTCCTCGTCGGCGCGCACGTTCAGCAGCGAGCGGATCGCGCGGACGCGCTGCACCTGGGCCACCCGCGCCATCTTGCTGGCCGGGGTCGCGATGCGATCGCGCCAGCGGAGCGGCCCGCCGAAGCGGCGCTCCTGGTCGCGGCTCATCCACGAGAGCGCGGCCAGCCACGGATCGCCGAGCGGCCTCAGGGTCTCGAGCGCGTCGCCGAGGGTGCCGCGGAGCGCGTCGAGGAACTCGTCGTAGCCACCGTCTTCGCTCGGCTCGAGCACCTCCTCGAGGAACGAGGCTCGCAGCGCGGAGGAGCCACGCGAGGCGTCGAACGGGCGGCGCACCGCCCACGGCTCGCCGTCGACGAAGACCTCGGCGGCCACGTAGCCCTCGGGGAACTTCGCGACGAGCGCCGCCGCGTCCTCCGGCGAGGTGATGTCGGGCTCGCCGAGCACGTGGCGCAGCATGCGCACGAGCAGCGTCTTGCCCGCGCCGTGGCCGATCTTGCTGCCGACGCGCTCGTCCGGCTCGGCGTCGGGCGCCCAGACGACGTTGAGCCCGGGCTGCAGGGTCAGGCGACGGAGCTCGCGGCCGGGCGCGGCGAAGATCGCCACGTGGCGCATCCACACCCGCGGCTCGGTGCGGGTGGGGCGGGGGACGAAGGGCTCGTCGAGCGTGAGGAAGGTCTGGGTACCCACGATGGCCGGGCACGTTACCCGGCGGTTCGGGGCCGAGCCATGGCTTTCCACCGCCAAATTGCGATCGTCGGATCGCCCGGATCCGCTGATTCTCGGTCGAAACCCATGAAATCACGCCCGAAACCGCGGATCTCAGGCTTCTGGGCACCCTCACGACGAAGGCGATCGCCACCGGGAAAGGGCGATCGCCCCTCGGGGCCGGGCTTGCGCGCAGGGGGCGCGGCCCCACATCGACCCCATGGCGGGGGACACGCGGGTCGCCGTGGTGAGCGGCGGGAATCGAGGCATCGGGCGCGAGATCGCGCGGGGGCTGGTCGAGCGCGGCTTCGAGGTCGTCGCGACCAGCCGGAGCGACGCGGGCAAGGCCGACGTGGAGGCGGTCGGCGCGCGCTGGCGGCCGCTCGACGTGGCCCGTCGCGACAGCGTGGGCGCGTTCGCGGAGTCGCTCGAGGCGGTCGACGTGCTGGTGAACAACGCCGGCGTCGCGCTCGACGGCTTCGACGCGCAGGTCGTGCTCGACACGCTGGCGGTGAACTTCCTCGGCGCGATGCACCTGACCGACACCCTGCTGCCGAAGATGCGGCGGGGCGCGCGGGTGGTGAACGTGTCGAGCGGGATGGGCGAGCTGTCGTGCCTGGGCCCGCGCCTCCGCGAGCGCTTCGCCTCGCCCGAGCTGACCCGGGACGAGCTCGTCACCCTGGTCGAGTCCTTCGAGCGCGACGTGGAGAGCGGCGCGCACGAGGAGCACGGCTGGCCCTCCTCGGCCTACCGGGTGTCCAAGGCGGCGCTCAACGCGCTGACTCGCGTGCTCGCGCGCGAGCTCGAGGGCGATCCGAGGCGCGTGCGGGTCAACGCCGCCTGCCCGGGCTGGGTCGCGACCGACATGGGCGGCCCCGGCGCGCCTCGCACCCCGGAGGAGGGCGCGGTCACCCCGCTCTGGCTCGCCACCGAGGCGCCGGCCGAGCTGACCGGCCGCTTCTTCCGGGATCGACGCGAAATCCCATTCTGAGGCCTAAAAGGAGGGCGCCCCTCGGCCGATATGCCTCATCGAGATGAAGGGTGAGCCCGTTTCTCTCGACATGGAGGTCGTGAGCCCCCGCGCCGTCGGCTCGCGCGCCCCTTCGGCGCCTCCGCCGGCCCGGAGCAGCCGCGCGCCCGAGCGGCGTCGGCGGAGAGACGACTTCTGGAGCCAGCTGGTGCCCAAGCTGGCCTTCGTCTCGTGGGGCTTCCTCCTGGTCGCCGCCGGCTTCTTCGCCTCGGCCCAGCCGCCGACCCAGCTCGGCTTCTTCGCGCGGCTCTCGACCCGGGTGGTGCGATCGTACTGGGACCGAGGCGATCTGGGGGTCGCGCTCGGCTGCTGCGGCGCCGCCTGGGGTATCTCGCTGTTCGCGATGATCGTGCACTCGCGCCGGATCGGCCGCGCCGACGACCGCGTGCACCTGCCCACCGTGATCGCCGGCGTCGCCGCCTCGGTCGCGATCGTCGGCATCGTCGCCATCCTCGTCTGAAGCCCGTATAGGATGGGGGGCGTGATGCACGCCGCCGAGCGCAGGGTTCGCGTGGAGCTGGTCGGGGGCGCGTGCCTCGTGATGCCGGCCGCGGCGCCGCGGGTGGACGACATCGAGGCGCTGCGAGCCGTGCTCGAGACGGCGCTGGCGCGGGCGCCCCTGCCGCTCCTGTTCGTGGTGCCGGCCTCGATGTCGCTGCCCGGCGACGAGGCGCGCCACGCGATGCGCGCGCTGCTCTCGGACGTCGGTCCGCGGCTGAGCGCGGTGGCGGCGGTGATCGAGGGCCAGGGCTTTCGCGCGGCCGCCAAGCGGAGCGTGGTCACGTTCGTCACCGGAGTCCTCGCGCGCGACGTGCGGCTCCGCGTCTTCTCCGGCGTGGACGAGGCCTGCCTCTGGCTCGACGCGGTGGACCTCGCGGCGATCGGCGCCGCCGTCGCCCGGGCCCGGGTCCAGCTCGACCCGGCGTAGGGAGCGCGCCGGCCCTCAGCGGCTCGCGCGGCGGCGGAGGTGGTCGAGGGCGACGGCGGCGATGATGATGGCGCCGACCAAGATTTCTTGCACGTAGTTCGGCACCCCGGCGAGGGTGCAGCCGTTGGCGAGCACCGCCATGAAGAAGGCGCCGAGGAGCGCGCCGGCGATGCTGCCGCGGCCGCCGCTGAGGCTGCCGCCGCCGATGACCACCGCGGCGATCACGTCGAGCTCGAGGCCGATCGCGGTCGTGGGATCTCCGACGGTGAGCCGGCCGAGCTGCAGGACCCCTGCGAGGCCGCCGAAGACGCCGGCGAGCACGTAGACGAGGACCTTCACCCGCTCCACCGGCACGCCGCAGAGGCGCGCGGTGGCCTCGCTCGAGCCGATGGCGAAGGTGTGCACGCCGAAGACCGTGCGCCGCAGGAGAAGCGCCATCACCAGCGCCAGCGCCAGCGTGATCCACACGCCCTTGGCGAGGAGCAGCCAGCCGGGATCCGGCGTCTTGGTCATCAGGTCGGCGAGCCAGCCCGCGTCGGCGTTCACCGTCTGCTCGTTGGCGAGGTACTTCGCGGCCCCGCGCGCGATGCCCATCGTGCCGAGCGTCACGATGAACGGCACGATCGACAGACGCGTGATCAGCAGGCCATTGACCGCGCCGAGCGCCGCGCCGATCGCGACGCCGCCGAGGAGCGCGACCAGCTCGGGCTGGCCCTCCCGCAACAGGACGGCGGTGACCACGCTCGCGAGCGCGATCACCGAGCCGACGCTCAGGTCGATGCCTCCGCTGACCATCACCCAGGTCATGCCGATGGCGCCGAGCGCGACGATGACCGTCTGGGTGGCGATGGTCTTGAAGTTGTACGCGCTGAGGAAGCGATCGGGCACGAGGGCGGCGAACAGGATCATCACGAGCAGCAGCCCGATCGCCGGCCCCGCGACGTCGAGCGCCCGCTGCAGCCGCGCGCGGGCCCCGCTCACGCCGCACCTCGGATCGCCTCGTCGAGGATCTCCACCTCGGTCCACTCGCTCACCGGGCGCGGCGCGCCGAGGGCGCCGCGATGCATCACCGCGACGCGATCGCAGACGCCGAGCAGCTCCGGCACGTAGCTGCTGACCATCAGCACCGACTTGCCCTGCGCGGCGAGCTCCCCGATCAGCCGATAGACCTCCACCTTGCTCCCGACATCGATGCCGCGGGTGGGCTCGTCGAGCAGGAGCAGCTCGGCCTCCTGGTGCAGGAGCCGCGCGATCGCGACCTTCTGCTGGTTGCCGCCGCTCAGGGCGCCGACCGGCTGCTCGGCCGCGTCCATCTTGATGGCGAGCCGGGCCGACCACTTCTTCGTCACCGCGCTGCGGAGCCGGCGGTCGATCCACCCGAGGCGCGCGACCGGGCGGCTGAGCGTGAGGTTCTCGGCGATGGAGCGATCGAGCGCGAGCCCCTCCTCCTTGCGGTCCTCGCTCACCAGGCCGAGGCCCTGCGCGATGCGCCGACGCACCCCCGCGCCGCCGTCCACGTCGCCGCCGATCGTCACCCGACCGCGCCGCACCGGGTCGAGCCCCATCAGCGCGCGGAGCAGCTCGGTGCGGCCCGCGCCGACGAGGCCGGCGATCCCGAGGATCTCCCCGCGGCGCAGTGTGAAGCTCGCGCCCTCGGGCCGCTCTCGCCCGGACAGCGCCGAGACTTCGAGCAGCGGCTCGCCCGGCTCGTGCGGCACCCGCGGGTAGGCCTCGCCGAGGCTGCGCCCGACCATCTGCTCGACGATCGCGGCGATCTCGGTGTCGGCGACGCGGCCGGTCGCCACCGTCTCGCCGTCGCGGAGCACGGTGTAGCGATCGGCGATCCGCTTCACCTCCTCGAGGAAGTGGCTGATGTAGACGATCGAGACGTCGCGGGCGCGCAGGGCGCGGATCACCGCGTCGAGCTTCTCGGACTCGGCCGCGCTGAGCGACGAGGTCGGCTCGTCGAGCACCACGACCTTCGCCTCCCCGACCAGCGCCCGCCCGATCTCGACGAGCTGCCGCGCGCCGGGGCCGAGCTCGCGCACCGGGCGGTCCGGCGCGAGGTCGGGGTGATCCAGCACCGCGAGCGCGCGGTCGACGCGGGGGTCGGCGGACACGACGCCGAGGCGGCTGCGCTCGCGCCCGAGCACGAGGTTCTGGGCCACCGTCAGGTCGGGCGCGAGGTTCAGCTCCTGGTAGATCATCGCGACGCCCGCCCGCAGCGCGTCGACCGGCCGACGAGGCGCGTAGGCGACGCCGTCGAGGGTCATGCGTCCGTCGTCCGGCGCGTGCGCGCCGCTGAGCACCTTCATCAGCGTGCTCTTGCCGGCGCCGTTCTCGCCGACCAGCGCGTGCACCTCGCCGCGCCCCACCTCGAGGTCGACCCCGGCCAGCGCGACCACCGGGCCGAAGCGCTTCCGGATCCTCTCCATCGAGAGGAGCGGCTCGGTCACTCGCCCTCGAGGATCGACAGGTCGGGCGAGAGCAGGGCCGCGACCTCGGGCTGCTCCATGTTGTCGCGGGTGACCATCGTCGCGCCGGTGTCGACGCGCGCCTCGACCTCCTCCCCGTCGAGGCGAGAGACCGCGGTGCGCACCGCCAGGTCGCCCATGCGCTCGGGGTTCTGGAGCACGAGGCCGTGCACCTGCCCGGCCCGGAGCGCGGCCACGAGCCCCTCGTTCGCGTCGAAGCCGACGAGCTTCACGTCGCCGGCCCGGTTCCCCTCCTGCAGCGCCCGGAGCATGCCGAAGGTCGTCGACTCGTTCGGCGTGAACACGCCGTCGACGTCCGGGTGGCGCACGAGGAGGTTCTCCGCCGTCTGGTAGGCGGTCTCGGTCGTGGCGCCGCCGTACTGGTTGTCGCTGACGATCTCGACGCCGGAGAAGCGCTCGCGCATCGTCTCGAGGAAGCCCGCCTCCCGGCGGCTCGTGGAGTCGGAGCCCTCCTGGTAGCGCATGACCATCACGGTGCCCTCCCCGCCGAGCAGCTCGTTCATGCGCTCCGCGGCGAGCACGCCGCCCTGGTAGTTGTCGGTGGCGACGAACGAGACGAGGCCGTCCCACTCGATGCCGCTGTCGAAGATCACGACCGGGATGCCCTCGCGGCTCGCCTCGGTCGCGACCGGCACGAGGGCCATGCGGTCGAGGGGCGCGAGCACGATGGCGTCGACTCCGCGGCTGACCATGTCCTCGACCACCCGCACCTGCGCCGCGCGGTCGTCCTCCCGCTGCGGCCCCTGCCAGAGGATGTCGACGTCGAGCTCGTTCGCCGCCCGGAGCGCGCCCGCGTGGACCGAGCGCCAGAAGACGTGCGTGGTGCCCTTCGGGATCACCGCGATGGTGCGTCGAGACGCGCCCTCCCCCGAGCCGCCCGACGCGTCGCCCGCGCAGTCACACCCCACCAGGAACACCGCCAGCAGCGCCAGCACCAGGACTCGCATGGCGGCAACGACATCGGACGGCGGGTGAAGTGTCAAGCGCCGCGCCGGTCACCCGACCGCAGGCTCAGGATCCGGTCGCGGAGCTCGGCGTGTCGAGCAGGCGTCGGCAGATGGCGGCGCCGTCCTCCCACCCGAAGGCGCCGAGGAGGGAGACCGCCGCGAGCAGCGCCGCCGCGAGCAGGACCGCCAGGGGCGCGCGCCTCGGCGTCTCCCTCCTGCGCCAGAGCCCGGACTGACGAGGGCGACGCCGACGGGGCGCCGCCTGCCCGCGGAGCGCGTCGGCCAGCTCGAGGGCCGAGCCGACGCGGTTCTCCCGCGACTTGGCGAGCGCGCGCATCAGGGTGCGGCGACCCTCGCGGGGCAACGCCTCCGCCACCGGGTGCGCGTCGACGGGCGTGGGATCGTCGAAGAGGTGGCGGTCCGCCCAGCCGGCGACGCCGTGGGCCGCGCGATAGGGCGAGCCGCCGGTCAGCAGCTCGTAGGCGATGAGCCCGAGCGCGTAGACGTCGGCGCGCGCGTCGACCGGCAGGCCGCAGAGCTGCTCCGGGCTCATGTAGCGCGGGGTGCCGAGGACCTCCCCGCGGAGCGAGATGTCGGGCCGCTCACCGAGGGGATCGGCCTTGGCGAGCCCGAAGTCGACGACCCGCACCCGGCGGCCCTCGACGATGACGTTCTCGGGCTTGAGATCCCGGTGCACGACCCCGCGCGCGTGGGCGTGCTCGAGGGCCGCCGCGATCTCGCCGATGACGTGCAGCGCCTCGTCGAGCGGGACCGGCCCGCGCTTCATGCGCTCGGCCAGCGACTCGCCGCGGGCGAGCTCCATCACCATCGCCGGCGAGCCGTCGCTCAGCTCGGTGGCGGCGAGGAAGGCGACGATGTTCTCGTGGCGCAGCCGCCGGACCATCTCGTGCTCGCGGCGGAAGCGCGCGCGGAGCGCGGTCCCCTCGGCCGCGTAGGCGTGCAGCACCTTGACGGCGACGTCGGGCCCGCCGTCCGTGGCCTCGGCCCGGTAGACCGCGCCGGTGGAGCCGGCCCCGAGCGCCTCGCGCAGCCGCCATCGCCCGAGCACGGTCTCGCCGTCGCGCCGGCGCGCCCGGACCGGACGGTCCGGAGTGATGGAGGGCAACGTACGGCTCTCGCCCATGCTCCCCAGACAGACGCGCGACCCCGAATATTCGGCTCACGTGCGGCGACGTGCGCGGGACCCCATACTGGAGGCCGGATGATGATCTTCGTCGAGGCGGCGCTGCAGATCTTCGCCGCGATCGCCTTCGGGCACCTGATCGCGCTCGGGGACCTCCTGGAGCGCCGGGGATACCGCTGGTTCCGGGGCGCGCCGCTCGCCATCGGCGTCGGAGCCGGCGGCGTCGGCGTGGCGATGCTCCTGATCTCCACGCCCGGCGTGCACCACTTCTGGCTCGCGGGGCTCGCGAGCTGGGTGCTGCTCGGGCGCGTGCGACACCGCGGCGAGATCGTCATGGCGGTGATGCTCGCGCTCTACCTCGGCGTCTGGACGGTCGGGCTCGACAACCTCGACACCCGGGCCCTCGCCGGCATGTTCGGCGGCCTGATGGGCGTCGGCGTCCTGCAGCGCCTCGTGAAGCGCGCCCGCCCCAAGCTGCCCGACAGCGTGGTCGAGGAGCGCTGGGCCTGGTACGCGGTGGTCGCCGGCTACCTCTTCCTGGTGGAGATGGACCTCGGCTTCGCGTGCGCGGTCTGGGCCTTCCAGTCCGGCAAGGCCGACCTGAACGCGGGCAAGCTGCGCTCCTGGGGCGTCAAGCCGCCGCTCGGGAGCTGACCCGCTCCAGCAGCCAGTCGCTGATCTCGGGCCAGAGCGCCCGGCGGCTGCGAGAGAAGAGGCCGAGGTGGCCGATCGCCGGGAGGTTGCGCTCCTCGGGACGGAGCACGCGCGTCTCCTTGTCGGCGTGCGGATAGAGCGAGAGCAGCCCCGAGGCGTTCTCGGGCGTCGCGATCTCGTCGTCGCTCGCGTAGACCGCGAGCCAGGGCGCCCGCAGCGCCGCGAAGCCCGGCTCCGCCGCCAGCTCGCCCGTGAAGTAGTCCGCGCGCCTGCCCCAGCGCGCCCACTCGCGGGCCACCCCCGCCGGGAGATCCTCGCCGAGCCCGAGCCGCTTGGCCGGCATGTAGCCGAAGAGCGAGGTCGCGGCCGGGATGCCGACGTACCAGAGGCTCGCCACGAACCACTTGTAGGGCGCCGGCATGTTGCCCCAGTAGCCGAAGCCGGTGCCGAAGGTGGCGACCGCGTCGATCGCCTCCGGCCGGTCGAGCAGCCCGAGCAGCTGCCCCCCGACGCTGTGGCCGACCACCAGCCGCGGTAGATCGGGCGCGCGCCGCTCGAGCCAGTCGAACGCCGCCGACGCGTCGAGGCGCGCCCAGTCCTGCTTGGTCGCGTCGAAGCCGCGCAGCGACGCGGGCCGGGACGAGCCCACGCCCCGGAAGTCGAGGGTCAGGGTCAGAAGCCCCCGGTCCGCGAGGTGGGCGGCGAAGGGCGCGTAGAAGCGGCGCGGGATCCCGGTGCCGCCCAGGAGCAGCACCGTCGCCCTCGGGGCGCCGACCGGCTCGTACAGCGACGCGCCCAGCCCGAGCCCGTCCCGGGCCTCGATGCGCACGTTGCGCCCGGGGACGCGTCGCCTTTGCTGTGATGAAATGCTCGCGTTGGACAGGTTTCCCATGCATCGGAGCTTTGGGCTGCCATGCAACGGTGCGTAGGCCTAGAATCGAGAAGTGGGTTTTCACGGATGAAAAGCCCGGACCCGTCCTGGGACGACCTCCGGGTGGTGGTGCTCGCGACCCGCGCCGGCTCGCTGTCCGGGGTGGCCCGCCACCTCGACGTCTCGGTCGCGACGGTGGGGCGGCGGCTCGACCGGATCGAGGAGGCGCTCGGCGTCCGCCTCTTCCACCGTCACGCCGGCGGGCTGACGCCGACCGAGGAGGCGGCGCTGCTGCTCGAGCGCGCCGACGCGGTGGCCGACGAGGTGGCGGCCTTCGTGCGGGCGGCCAAGGCGACCGAGCGCGAGGAGGGCGTGGTCACCATCTCGACCCTGGAGACGGTCGTCACCCACGTCATCGCGCCGCGCCTGGCCGAGTTCCGGGCCGCGCACCCGCGGGTGGATCTGGTGCTGCGCAGCTCGCCTCGGATCGTGCGCCTCGATCGCCGCATGGCCGACATCGCCATCCGGGTGGTGCGCCCGCACGAGTCGCGGGTGGTGGGCCGCAAGATCGGCACGCTCGACTTCGGCCTCTACGCGTCGCCGGCCTACATCGCGCGGCGCGGCCGCCCCTCGCCGGGGGACCTGCACGACCACGACGTCGTCATGTACGACGCGAGCTGGGACTCGATCCCGGAGATGACCTGGCTGGCCGAGCGCATGCGCGGCGCGAACGCCGCCTTCCGGGTGACCACCGCCAACGCGATCTTCGAGACCCTCGCGAGCGGCGCCGCCGTCGGCCTCCTCCCCTGCTTCCTGGCCACGCCGGAGCTCGAGCGCCTCGCCGGCCCGGAGGAGCTCCCGTCGCGCGATCTCTGGCTCGTGATCCACGAGGATCTGCGCCGCGTGCCGCACGTGCGCGCCGCCGCCGAGTTCCTCGCCCGGGCCACCGCCGAGGCCCTGGAGCGGGGCTGAGCGGCGCGGTACCGTCGAGGCGCCATGACGAAGAAGGTCGCCATCTTCTGGCCCGGCGACGCGCGGGCCATCCCCAACGAGCTCGCCACGCCCAACGCGGAGGAGGCGACCCAGCAGCTCGAGAACGCGCTGAAGAAGCTCGGCCGGCAGCCCTACCGGGTGCCGGGGTTCCTCGCCAAGCCGCACGAGGCCATCACCAAGCTCGGCCCGATCGACGACCCGATGGTCGGCGTGTGCGTGCACTGGTTCTACGGCCCGCACACCACCGACGGCGTGGTCGGCAAGGACAACCCGCTGCTCCTCGCGAGCAACTTCAGCGGGCAGTGGCCGGGCCTGGTCGGGCTGCTGAACACCGGCGCGTGCCTCGAGTCGCTCGACCGGCCGCACTCGCGCATCTGGACCGACGCGCCGGACTGGACGGCCGACGACGCGTTCATGGCGCGGCTCGACGAGTGGTGCTCGAGCGGCGCGGTCCGCTACGGCGACGAGGCGATCCACCACCACGCGCCGGTGAGCCCCGAGGCGTCGGCGCGAGCGCTGCGGGTGGCGAAGCAGTTTCGCGAGCGGCGCGCGCTGATCTTGATGCTCGGCGACACCTCGATGGGCATGATCAACGGCTACTTCGGCCCGCGCCTGCTCAACCGCCACGGCTTCACCGAGCACAAGGTCGACCAGGCCTGGATCCTCGACCGCGGCCGCCGCATCGACGAGAAGCGCATCGACGACGCGCTCGCGTTCGTGAAGGCCAAGGGCGTGACCTTCCACTGGCAGGAGGGCGACGACGCGCAGGACTTCACCGAGAACGACACCCGCGAGCAGCTCCGCGACTACCTCGCGGTGCTCGACCTGATCGGCGAGTTCGAGGCCGACTGTCTCGGGTGGCAGTACCAGCTCGGGCTCATCCCGCTGCGGCCGCCGTCGGACTTCGCGGAGGGCCTGTTCAACTCGACCTGCCGCCCGGAGTCGAACGGCGACACCGTCACCACCGCGACCGAGGCCGACCAGGGCAACGTGGTGCCGCAGGAGATGATGAAGCGGCTCCTGAAGGACAAGGGGCTGCACCAGGCGGTGATGTTCCACGACGTGCGCTGGGGCGCCGAGCACGAGGGCCGCTTCCTCTGGGTGCTGCTCAACAGCGGCAGCTGCGGCGCCTACGCGTTCAACCACGACCCCGAGACGCTCGAGGGCGCGCACACCTACCGTCAGCCCTCGCTCTACTTCCCGACCCCCGGCGGCACCTTCGCCGGCGAGAGCCTGCCCGGCGAGATGACCTGGGCCCGCAGCTACATTCGCGGCGGCGAGCTGTGGATGGACATCGGCAAGGGCGAGGTGGTGAAACTCCCGCCCGCCGTGCGCGACGCGTGGTGGGAGGGCACCACCCGCCAGTGGCCCTTCATGGCCGCCGACATGGGCATCGGCCGGGACACGCTCATGGCCCACTACCTCTCGAACCACGTCGCCGTCGCCTACGGCGACATCTTCGAGGAGATGGTCGCCCTCAGCCAGGAGCTCGGCTTCCGCGTCCGCGTTCTCCGCGAATGAGCGAGCCTCGCGCCCGGTTGCTCGGAGGTGAACGCGCTGGCGCTCCTCGTCTCCTGGCTCCTCGGCGTCGCGCTGTGGGGCACGCTCTCGGGGGGCGGCGGCGCGATGGATCTGGCGGCGCGGGCCGTCGCCGGGGCGGCGCTCGGCGAGGTGGTCCTGCACTTCATGGCCTTTCGACGGGCCGAGGCGCGCTGGGTCGCGATCGCGCTGACGCTCGCAATGATCGGCGCCGGCAGCCTCGTCGCCGCGGCGAGCGACGCGCTGGCCGACGGCCGCATCCCCACGGCGCTCGATCTGGACCACGCGAGCCTCGTCCGCTGGTGGACCTACCGTCGCCCGGTCGACGCGTTGACCGAGGCGCTGGCCCTCGTCGGCGCGTGGGGCACCGCGGGTCGGCCCTCCGACCGGCCCATCGACCGGCCCGGCCACGACGTGTAGTCGCCTGCACGGTCGCGCGGCGGCGTGCACGGTCCGACCGCGGGCGGGCGCCGGAGGGGCCGCGCGCGGGCCTGGCACGGGCGCTGCGAGGTGGCGGCTCGAAGGAGACCGACCATGCGCCTCACGCTCACCGTGCTCACTCTCTCGCTCGCGACCCTCGGCGCCACGGGCGCCGCTCGAGCCCAGGAGGGACGATCGCTGGCGCCGCCCCCGCGCTACGCGCCTGCGCCGCAGCCGCAGCCGCAGCCCTACCCCTACCCGCAGGCGCAGCCCTACACGTACCCGCAGCCGCAGCCCTACTTCGCGCCCCAGCGACGGGCGCGGCGCGTCGTGGGCTACCGGACCGAGGAGCGCGCGGTGCGGGGGCTCTGGGTGCCCGGCGTGGTCACGTTCTGCGCCGGCTACCTCCTGAACCTGATCGCGACGCCCGTCGCCAACGGGCTGAGCACCGACCGCCCGGAGTCGGTGGAGGAGGACGCCTGGGCGTGGTCGGTGCTCCCGATCGCGGGGCCGATCGTGCAGCTGGTGATCGAGGCGCCGCACCCGGCGATCCCGATCGGCAGCGGGCTGCTCCAGATCGGCGGGCTCGCGCTCTTCATCGCCGGGCTGACGAGCCGGGAGCAGGTGCGCCTCCCGATCCGCGAGGGCGACCCGGAGGATCCGTCGCTGAGCGTGAGCGCGGCGCCCCTGCCGGGCGGCGGGCTCGTCTCGCTCACGCTGACCCACCTCTGAAGGTCACCCGGGCAGCATCTGGCGCAGGCGGTGGTTCTGGATCAGGCGCTTGCGCTCGGCGTGGTTCAGCGCCTCGATGGCCCGGCCGACGAGGATGTTCGGGACCAGGGCCACGAACAAGGCCACGAAGAAGAGGAGCACGCTGGTCGGGAGGGCGGGGAAGTCCACCAGGTGCGGCATGATCAGGATCATGCCTCCCTGGAAGTCGATGCTCCGCGGGAGCACGCCGACCTGCTGGAGGGCGAGCGGGATCATCACGCTGAGCACGCTGCACGCGTTGATGAGGCCGCGCATCTTCCAGTCGGCGCGCTGGCTGACGGTGAAGGCGACGGCGGTCGCGCTCGCGAGGGCGGGCACGAGGAAGAACGGCCCGACGACCGCGCTGAAGACCGCGAGGGTGGCGAAAGCGAAGGGCACCGCGGGGGCGACGAGCGCGCCCACCGCGCGCTGATGGCGCCAGAGCACGAGCGCGCCGAGGGCGCTGCCGACCAGCAAGGCGGTGAGCGCGAAGAAGGTGGGCCAGTCGCGGATGCCCATCCACCAGAGGATGGGCAGCACCGCGGTGCCGGCGGTGTAGGCGAGCGCGCTCCGGCCGTAGGCGAGCGAGGCGCCGCGGCGACGCTCCACCTCGATCTCCTGCTCGACCTCGTCCGGCACCCGGCGCATCTCGGTCTCGGTCAGCAGCTTCTCGATCATGCCGATCATCTCGCGGTTGCCCGGGTCGAGCACCGCGGCGGCGCCGAGCTCGCGGAGCGCCTGCACCCGCACCGTCTCGCTCGAGCCGATCCGGTCGCTCGCCATCGAGACCCGGGCCGCCTCCGCGTGCTGCCCGGCGACCTCTCGCCGCAGCTCCGCGTTGCGCTCGCCCTCGAGGTAGGCGCGGAGCGCCTCGAGCATCTCGCCCGCGTCGGCGTAGCGCTCGTCGGGCGTGGGCGCGGTGGCCCGCTCGCAGATCACGTCGATCTCGGTCGGGAACTCCGGGTCGTCCAGGCGCGCGCTCGGACGCGCGTCGACGCCGTTGACGGTCGAGCGCATCCGGTCACCGGCCGAGCCCTTGTGCAGCGGCTGATGCGTGCAGCACTCGAAGAGGATCACGCCGAGCGTGTAGACGTCGGCCCGGGCGTCGACCTCGTCCCCGGTGGCCTGCTCGGGCGACATGTAGCCGGCCGTGCCCACCACCGAGCCCGGCACGGTGTACTGCGGCGCGCCCTCGTCGGTGGTCGGGTCGGTGAGGTCGGTGTCGGTGCGGAGCTTGGCGATGCCCCAGTCCAGCACGTTCACCTCACCGTAGTCGCCGACCATGATGTTGGCGGGCTTGAGGTCGCGGTGCACCACGCCGCGCGAGTGCGCGTAGGCGACCGTCTCGATCACGCGCTCGACGATCGAGAGCAGCGCGCGGCGGTGGAAGCGGTCCTCGAGGCTCTTGGTCTTGCTCGCGAGGCCGACGAGGATGCGCTGGAGGGTGATCCCCTTGACCCGCTTCATCGCGAAGTACGGCTGGCCGCTCGGGGTCACGCCGAGGTCGTAGACCGGCACCACGCCGGGGTGCTCGAGCTGCGCCTGCACGCGCGCCTCGCGGATGAACCGCTCCCGGGACGTCCGGCCGCGCACCTCGGGGAGCAGCACCTTCACCGCGACCTCGCGGCCGATCTGGTGGTCGTGGCAGAGATCGACCTTGCCCATGCCGCCCTCGCCCAGCTCGCGGCGCGCCTCGTAGCGCTCCCAGCCGAGGTCCGAGAGCTGCCGGGGGCTGGCGTCGACGTCGGGGCTCGGCGCCTCGGACGGCAGGTCCCCCTCGATGGTCTCGGTCTCCAGGTCGTCGACCATCGTGTCGGCGCCGCGCGCCGCCGGCCCACCCGCCATCGTCCGGGAGCCCTCGCCCCAGTCGTCCCCGTTGCTGCTCATGCGGGGGATTGAAGCATCGACGCGCACCGGGGGCGACTTCGTCACGCTTGATCGCCCGGCCGTCCGCGGGCGACGGTGACGCATGACCGACCTCTTCCTCGGGATCGACGTGGGCACCGGGAGCGCGCGCGCCGGGCTCTTCGACGCGGCCGGGGCGCGCCACGGCATGGGCGTGACCGAGATCCAGCTGCACCGCCCCCGGACCGACTTCGTGGAGCAGTCCTCGGACGACATCTGGCGGGCGTGCGCGGCGTCGGTGAAGGCGGCGCTCGCCGAGGCGGGCGCGCGACCGGAGCAGGTGAAGGGCATCGGCTTCGACGCGACCTGCTCGCTCGTCGCGCTCGACGCCGCGGTGGGCCCGGTCACCGTCAGCCCGTCCGGCGACGATCGGTGGAACGTGATCGTGTGGATGGACCACCGCGCCCTGGACCAGACGGCGCGCATCAACGCCACCGGGCACGACGTGCTGCGGTACGTCGGCGGCACGATGAGCCCGGAGATGGAGCCTCCGAAGCTGCTGTGGCTGAAGGAGCGGCTCCCGGAGACCTGGGCGCGGGCCGCGCGCTTCTTCGACCTGCCGGACTTCCTCGTGCACCGCGCCACCGGCGCCGACGTGCGCTCGCTCTGCACCACCGTGTGCAAGTGGACCTACCTCGGGCACGAGGACCGCTGGGACGACTCGTTCTTCCGCGCGGTGGGCCTCGGCGAGCTGGCGGACGACGGGCACGCGCGGATCGGCGCCGACGTCCGGCCGATGGGCGAGCGCGCGGGAGGCCTGAGCGCGGAGGCGGCGAGGGAGCTCGGGCTCGCGCCGGGCACCCCGGTCGGCGTGGCCATCATCGACGCGCACGCCGGCGGCCTCGGCCTGCTCGGCGCCCGCGGGGCGGGAGCGCCGCCGCTCGACGCCGAGGCGCTCGAGACGCGGCTCGCGCTGATCGGCGGCACCTCGAGCTGCCACATGGCGGTGAGCCGCGAGCCCAAGCACATCCCCGGCATCTGGGGCCCCTACCACTCGGCCATGGTGCCCGGCCTGTGGCTGACCGAGGGGGGACAGTCGGCGACGGGCGCGCTCATCGACCACGTGATCGCGAGCCACGCGCGCGCGGCGGAGCTCGAGGCGGACGCCCGGCGCGAGGGCACGACGGTGTACGCGCTGCTGAACGCGCGGCTCGACGCCCTCGCCGAGGCGGTCGCCTTCCCCGCCGCGCTCACCCGGGAGCTGCACGTGCTCCCCGACTTCCACGGCAACCGCAGCCCCCGCGCCGACCCGACCCTGCGCGGCATGATCAGCGGGCTGAAGCTCGACGCGTCGGTCGACGCCCTCGCGCTGCTCTACCTGGCGACCGTGCAGGCGATCGCGCACGGCACCCGGCACATCGTCGACGCGATGAACGCGGCCGGCTACCGCATCGACACCCTCGTCGCCTGCGGCGGGGACACCAAGAACCCGATCTTCCTCCGCGCGCACGCCGACGCGAGCCGCTGCCGGGTGGTGCTGCCGCGCGAGCCGGAGGCGGTGCTGCTCGGCGCCTCGATGCTGGGCGCGACCGCGAGCGGGCACGCGGCCGACCTGGTCACCGCGATGGGCTCGATGAACGCCGCCGAGCGCGTGCTGACGCCGACCGGCGGCGAGGTCGCCGCCTACCACGAGCGGAAGCACCGGATCTTCCACCGCATGCACGCCGATCAGCTCGCCTATCGCGAGGTGATGGGCTGACCGCGCGCGGCGTCAGCTCGCCAGGGCGCCCGAGCGGGACGGCGCCGAGGCGCGGCGCACCGCGTCGATCAGGGCGCGGCGCGAGAACGGCTTGTGGAGCAGCTCGCCGCCGAGGACCTCGCCGTAGCTCGTGTAGCCGGTCACGAAGACCGGGGTGACCTCGGGGCGGAGCGCGCCGATCCGGGCCGCGAGCTCTTGGCCGGTCAGCCCGGGCATCACCAGGTCCGTCACCAGCACGTCGACCGAGAGCCCGTCGCGCAGGGCGGCGAGCGCCTCGAAGCCGTTCGCGGCCTGGGTCACCTCGGCGCCGGCGCGCCGCAGCCCCTCCGCGCTGAGCCGGCGCAGCCGCGCGTCGTCGTCGACGAGGAGCACCCGGATCCCCGAGAGGGGCGGCGCGTCGGCCGCGCCCGGGCACGCGCAGGCGGTCACCCGCGGCAGGTAGATCTTGACCCGCGTGCCCCGCCCCACCTCGCTCTCGAGCGTCACCGCGCCTCCCGACTGCCGCACGATCCCGTAGACGATCGACAGCCCGAGACCTCGGGTCCCGCCGTCCTCGCTGGTGAAGAACGGCTCGAAGACGCGCTCGAGGCTCTCGCGCGTCAGCCCGCGGCCCTCGTCCGCGATCGCGATCCGCACGTACTCGCCGGGCCGGACCGTCTGGCCTCCGCGACGGAGCGTCTCGACCAGGGTCACCGGCCGCACGTCCAGGGAGACGCAGCCCCCCGGAGAGGCCTGGCGGGCGTTGTCGAGCACCCGGCGCAGCGCGCCGAGGAGCTGCCGCGGGTCGCACGAGACGCAGGCGGGCTCCTCGGGGAGCTGGACCACCAGCCGGTGCGCCTCGCCCATCCCCGCGCCGAGCCGGTGCGCCTCCTCCCGCAGGAGCGCGTCGAGGTCGCAGGTGACGGGCTCGCGGGGCTCGCGGGCGCCGAACGCCACCAGCCGATGGGTCAGGGCGGTGGCCCGCTCCACCGCGTCGAGGGCCGCGCCCAGCTCCTCGCGGGTCGCCGCTTCGGCGCTCGAGTCCGCCGCGAACGAGACCGACGCGTGGATCTCCATCAGGGCGTTGTTGAACACGTGCGAGACCGCGCCGGCGAGGCGCCCGAGGGCCTCGAGCCGCTGGGCGACCCGCGCCTCCCGCGCGACGTGGGCGCGGTCGACGGCGTAGCGGATCGCGCGCTCGAGGGTGGCCTGCTCGAGGCCCGTGCGCGGCAGGTGATCGTCCGCCCCCGCCCGCACCGCGGTCACGCCCGCGCCCGGCAGGTCCGGGGGCGTGAGAACGAGGAGCCCGCAGCTCCGGTGGGCGCCCCGGATCCGCTCGACGTCGGCGAGGGCGGCCGCGTCGAGCGCGGGAAGGTCGAGCACCAGGACGTCGAACGCCCGCCCGTCGACGATCGCCTGGGTGACGTCCTCGGCCTCGGAGACCTCGAACCCGATCGGATCGATCCGCGCGAGGACCTCGGGGAGCTGGCGGCGCACGGTCGGGTCGGCGCTCACCAGCAGGAGACGGATGCCCCCGGCGCGCTCGAGCTCCCCGCTGGCCGTGACTTCGTCCGGCTGACGCATGGCTACGAGGTTCGTCGCTGGACGTCATTTCCACATGGGGGTTAACCCGGAAGTGCGCCCCGGGATCCCCCGAAAATCACTCCGAAAAGACCCACGGGGTCAGCCCGCGCCGAGCAAGCTCTCGAGGGCCTCCCAGAGGCGGTGCTTGGGCGCGAAGCCCAGGGCGCCCGCCGCCTCGGCCTCGAGGTGATACGCGGGGTCGTCGTGCAGGGACATCAGCACGCAGCGCACGTCGGTCTCTCGCAGCTCCCGCACGAGCTCGAGGCCCACGCCGTCGGGCAGGCCGAAGTCCACGAGGAGCAGCTCCGGACGCCGCTCGGGCAGCACGTCGCGGGCCTCGGCCAGGGTCCCCGCCTCCGCGACCACGCGCGCGCCCTTCCGCTCGAGGGCCCGCGAGAGCCCGGCCCGGAACCGGAGGTCGTCCTCGACGAGCATGATGGAGAGATCGCGCATCCTCTCTTCACCGTGGGCGCACGAGGGCGATCGCCCCATGAGGGAAAACCCGGATCCGCCTCGGGGAGAACCCTCAGGGATCGATGAGGCCGTAGCGGACCGCCAGCCGCGTGAGCTCCGCGACGTTCTTCGCCCCGAGCTTCTTGGTCAGCTGCGCGCGGTGCGACTCCACCGTCTTCACGCTGATGAAGAGCTTGGCGGCGATCTCCTTGGTGCTCGCCCCCTCGGCGATCAGCTGGAGGATCTCGCGCTGCCGGTCGGTCAGCTGATCGAGCGGCGTCGTGCCGAGCCCTCCGCCGCCGACCAGGGTGTCGACCAGCGCGCCCGCGACGCTGGGGCTGAGGTACTTGCCGCCCGCCCGGACCGCGTCGACCGCGAGCGCGAGCTCCTCGGGCGCGCCGTCCTTGAGCACGTAGCCGCGGACCCCCAGCTCGAGCGCGCGGTGCACGTACGCCGGCTCGGCGTGGACCGAGAGCACGATCACCGCGAGCCCGGGGCGCGCGACGAGGGCCTGCTTGGCGACGTCGAGGCCATTGAGCCCCGGCAGCCCGATGTCGGTGACGAGCAGATCGACGTCGTCGGCTTCGAGCCTGCGGAGCGCCTCGTGCCCCTCCCCCGCCTCGCCGATCACCTCGACGTCGGGGTGCCCCTCGAGCAGCCGCCGGAGCCCCGCCCGCACGAGGCGGTGATCGTCGACCAGGAGCGCCCGCAGGGTCACGGTCGCCCTCCGGGGCGGCGCCCGTTGAGCCCCGGCGCGCGTCCGGTGACACTGCGGATGGGGAGAGCGTTGAGCGGCACGAGAATCCATCATGCCACAGCGTGGACGCGCGGCGTCGGCGTGGTCGTGTGGCTGGCGGTGGTCAGCCCCACGCTGGCGCTCTGGTGGGCGGCGGGGCGCGAGCTGGAGGAGAGCGCGCGCCAGGCGGCGGAGGGGCACGCCGTCGATCAGGCGAGGCGCCTCGAGGACTTCGTGGCCGCGCGCGTGGTCGCCGGCGCCGCCCTGGCGAGGGCGCTCGAGCTCGACCCGCCGACCACGGAGGCGGACTTCGCGGCTCCGTCCCGGGCGCTGCTCGGCGAGCTCGAGGGGCTGCGCGCGCTGAACTGGGTCGCGCCCGACGGCACCATCGTGTGGGTTCAGCCGGAGGCCGCCAACGCCGACGCGAGCGGGCAAAACGTGCTGCGCCACCCGAGGGCGGCCGGGCCGGCGGGCGACGCGATCCGCTCGCACCGTCCGCGGCGCACCCCGTTCCTGCGGCTGTTCCAGGGCGGGACCGGCTTCGCGGTGTACTTCCCCGTGCTCGAGGCGGGGCGGCTGCGCGGGCTGCTCAACGCGGTCTTCGATCTCGAGGGGCTGGCGGCCGTGCTGAGTCACGCGCGCGGCGGCGCCATCCGGCTGCGCGAGGGCGGAGAGATCGTCTACCGCACCGAAGGCGAGCCGGTCGACGCGCCGGCCCTGGCCACCCGCTCCCTCTTCCTGCTCGACGAGCCGGTGCAGCTCGAGGTGACGCGCGCGCCCGGGGCCAGCCCGCACGGCTGGGTGCGCCACCTCCTGCTCGCGCTCGGCGCCCTGCTCGGGCTCTTCGCCGCCGGCCGGGTGAGCCGCTGGGTGGCCCGCAACCAGGCGGTGCGCGCGCGGCTCTCCCGGGAGCGCCGGGGCAAGGCCGAGCTGCGCGGCCTCTCGCGGGCGCTGATCGAGGCGCAGGAGCGGGAGCGCGCCCACCTCGCGCGCGAGCTGCACGACGAGGTCGGGCAGTCCCTCACCCTCGCCAAGCTGGTGGCCGCCGAGGCGCGGCAGGGGCACCTGAGCGAGCTGGACGCGCTCGAGCGCTCGGTGGACGAGGCGCTCGAGGCGGTGCGCCGGATCTCCCGCGACCTGCACCCGAACGTGCTCCGCGACCTCGGGCTCGTGCCGGGCCTGCGCGCGCTGGTCCTGAAGGTCGAGGCGCGCACCCACGTGACGATCGAGGGGCGGTGGCCGGCCCGGGTGGACGTGCCCGAGGCGACCGCGCTGTGCCTCTACCGGGTGGCGCAGGAGGCGATCACGAACGCGCTGAAGCACGCGTCGCCGTCGCAGATCGAGGTCACGCTGGAGGAGACCGAGGACGGCCTGGTGCTGCGGGTCGAGGACGACGGCGTCGGCTTCGACGGCCCCGCGCCCCAGGGCACGACCGGCCTCACGAGCATGAGAGAGCGCGCCGCGATGTGCGGCGGTCGGCTCTCGATCGACGGCCGCCCCGGCGCGGGCACCACGGTGACGCTGCGACTGCCGCGCCAGGCGACCCATTGAAACTTTGCGACCGCGCGCGCGTCGGAGCCCAGGGAATACGGCGCCCCGCGTGTCCGTACGCTCGATGGCCTCCATGCGCACGACCCTCGCCTTCTGCCTCGCGCTCGCCCTCCCCCTCTCGGCCCACGCCCAGGAGGGCGTGCTGATGACCGGCCTCGGCGGGCCGGCCGGATACGGCGAGGGGGTGCTCGAGTACAACGACGACGGGTCGAGCGCCGAGATCGACATCACCGCCGCGTTCCCGAACGGGCTGGAGTACTTCGGTCAGCGCTTCCGCTCGATGTACGTGAACAACAACGGCAACATCACCTTCGGCGGGCCGACCGGCACCTACACGCCGCAGCGCTTCCCGCTCAACGGCAACCGCATGATCGCGCCGTTCTGGGGCGACGTGGACACCCGCGGCGGCGGCCGCCCGGCGCGCAACGGCGTCTACTGGGACATCTCTCCGGGCCGGGTCGTCGTGACCTGGCACAACGTCGGCTTCTACTCGCAGAGCAACTCCCGCGAGAACACTTTCCAGCTCGTCATCCTCTCCAACGAGCTGCTCGATCAGGACGATCTCTGGCGGGTGCAGTTCCGCTACGCGCGCTGCGAGTGGACGACCGGCAACGCGAGCGGCGGCAGCGGCGGGCTCGGCGGGACCCCGGCGCAGGCGGGCTTCGACGCCGGCAACGGCCGCGTCTTCGAGATCCTCCCCGGCTCCGGCAGCGCGGCGGTGCTGAGCCTCTGCGGCACGTCGAACGTCGGCGTGAACGGCATCTGGGAGTTCGACATCTACCGGGGCACCCCCCAGGTCGCGAACCCGAACGAGCCCCAGGTCGAGACCCAGGACTTCTCCCGGTGAGCCTCACGCGGGCGGGAACAGCCGCCCGACGTCCAGCTCGATCGCCTCGAACGGCGCCACCCTCACGACGTCGCCGTCGCTGAAGGCGCCGAGCCGGAACCACCCTCCATCTCGGAGCGCGAACGCTTCGAGCAGCCGCTCCACCGGATCGACGATCCAGTAGTGCGGGACGGCGACGCGAGCGTAGAGGTCGGCTTTGGTGAGCCGGTCGTGCTTCGCGTTCGACGGCGAGAGGATCTCACAGACCCAGTCCGGGACGATGGCGATCGGGCGCTCCTCCCACGGCTCGGCGAGGCGATCGCGCCGCCAGCCCGAGACATCTGGTCGGACCACGTCGTGCGGGCCGAGCTCGACGTCCACGTCGGGCAGAATCCACCAGCCGCCCGGGCCGTCGAATCCGTCGTCGTCGTCGAACGGGCCGCCCACGAAGCGCCCGATCGCGCGCGCGATCCGGCTGTGGCGGGGGAGGGTCGAGGGCATGACCCGCACCTCTCCGGCGACGACCTCGGCGCGCACGTCCTCGGGGAGTCGCCGGAGGTCGTCGTAGGTCGCGAGCTTGCGCGCCGGGTCCACCCCCCGACGGTAAGTCGCTCAGAAGGAGCCGTCGAGGATCAGGCCCGGGCCTCGGAGGCGCAGCGAGGCGCTCGGCGCGTCGGGGCTCTCGGCGGTCACGAGGTCGACGACCACGAGCGTGGCCGCGCCGGCGGCCGCGACGCCGGCGACGATGTAGAGGGCCAGGGCCGCGTCCGCCGCCTCGCGGGCCGCCTCGAGGCGACGGTGCTCCTCGCTCCCGCGCACCACCTGCGGCGGGGTCCCGAGCTGGGCCCGCAGATCGTCGAAGGTGGCCTGGGCGTCGAGCGCCAGGATCAAGCCGGCGGCGAAGCTCCCGGCGGCGAGCGCCGCGGTGCCCACGCCGACCCAGAGGAGGGTGTGGTCGTCCTCCCGCGGGGGCGGCTCGGACGACTCGGGGGGCAGCGGCGTGACCGCGACCTCGGGCTCCTCTTCTTCTTCCTCTTCCTCGAGCGCCAGCTCGCGCTCGAGCTCTCCGACCCGCCGCTGCGCGTAGGCCTGGTATCGCCCGGTGTCGTCGTCACGGGCGCAGGTCCGGTAGGCCCGCACCGCCCGGTCGCGGTGCCCACCCCAGCGATCGTAGGTCAGCGCCAGGTTGCACATCGTCGTCACGCGCGGCGCGAGGCGATAGGACTCCCGGAAGGCCGCGGCGGCCTCCTCGTAGCGCTCCTGCCGGAGCAGCTCGACCCCCTCGTCGAAGCGGGCCACCGAGGCGTCGGTCTGCTCCTGGGCGAGCGTCGGCGCGGCGACCAGCAGGGTGAAGGCGAAGGCAAGGCTTCTCATGGTGAAGGCGCCTCGATGATGCCACCCGTCCAGGCCGGCGTCTCGGGCTCCGGCTCCGGCTCCGGCTCCGGCTCCGGCTGAGCCTCCACCTCGGGCTGGACCTGGGGCGGCTCGGCCGCCGCCACGCGCTCCGCGCTCCGCCCGCGCCTGCGCCCCGCCCGCCGCCGCGTCGCGCGTCCGACCTCCGCCACGGGCTCGGGCTCGGCTTCGGCCACGGGCTCGGCGTCGGCCACGGGCTCGGCTTCCGCCGCGGACTCGGCTTCGGCCTCGGCTTCGGGCTCGGCCTCGGCCTCGGCTGCGGACTCGGCCTCGGACTCGGTCTCGGTCTCGGTCTCGGAGGCCGCGGCCACGGACACCGTCTCGACCGCCGGCTCCCGGCTGACCCACCACGTCGCCGCCAGCGCGACCGCCCCGAGCGCCGCCAGCGCCAGCCCCACGCCCACCAGCCGCCCTCGCTTCGGCGGAGCCGCCGCGATCTGCGGCGCCGGGGCGACCTGCTCGGCGGTGTCGGCCGTGGCCACCGCGGTGGCCTCCGCCGTCGCCACGCTCATCAGCGGGCGGTCGTCGGTGGCCGGGCTGGCGAGCGCGTCCTCGAGCAGCACGAGCGCCTCCGCCGCGTCGGCCGGTCGATCCTCGGGCTCCTTGGCGAGCAGCTTGCCGAGCACCCGTGAGCACTGACGCGGCGCGTGGTGCCGCATCGGCACGTCCACCGAGAGGATCTGGTGGATCAGCGCGGCGGTGCTCGGCGCCTCGAACGGCAGCTCGGCGGTGAGCATCTCGTAGAGCACCACCCCGAGCGCCCACACGTCCATGCGCGCGCTCGGCGACTCGCCCTGGAACTGCTCGGGCGCCATGTACGGGAACGACCCGATGACGCGCTTGCTCTGGGTGATCTTCGACCCGAAGCGCTCGTCCACCGCGGTGGCGAGGCCGAAGTCGAGCAGCCGGACGGTCACCGGCCCGCGATCGGCGATGCCGATGTTCCCCGGCTTGATGTCGCGATGCACGATGCCCGCCGCGTGCACGTCGGCGAGCGCCTCGGCGATCCCGATCGCCAGCTCGAGCGCGCGCTCGCGGGGCAGCGCGCCCTCCTCGCGGAGGACCTGGTCGAGCGGCCGGCCCTCGATCAGCTCCATCACGTAGAACGGCCCGAGCTCGGGCTCGACCCCGAAGTCGGTGACCTGCGCGACCCGCGGCGAGCTGACCCGGGCGAGCGCCTTGGCCTCCCGCCGGAAGCGCGCCTCGAGCGTCTCGTCCCAGCGATCGGGGCGGATCAGCTTGAGCGCGAAGCGCTTCTCGAGCTCGAGGTGCTCGACCTCGACGACCTGCCCCATGCCGCCCGCGCCGATCTCGCGGGTCACGCGGTAGCGCTCCGCGAGCACGTCTCCCTGGCGCGCCCCTTTCCCGAAGTAGGTCCGCTCCTTGGTGTCTTCGGGCAACTGCGTCATCGGGTGAGGAGGGAAGGTAGCAGACCGACGGGGAGCGCCAATCGACGGCGCCCGGTTCGATGATACCGTCTCCGCCGTGCGAGTCGCGTGCTTCTGCGTGTTTCTCCTGTCGGCCTGCGTGCCGGGATCGGACGACTTCCGGATCGTCGACGACGGCGGCGTCTCGTCGGACGCCGGCCCGCGCCCGGACGCCGGAGGCATGGACGGCGGCCCGGACGGAGGCCCGGACGGAGGCGGCTCGGATGGAGGCGACGACGCGGGCCCCGGCTTCGTGCCGACCGCGCTCGACGTCGTGTGCACCGAGCTCTGGGCCACGGCAGCCGGCGGCGGGCCCTGCGAGGGGCGCGAGGTCGTCACCGTGGCCTCCCCCTTCGACAGCCTCGACGTCGCCCTCGCCCGCGCCGCCGACGGCCAGATCGTGGTCGCCTACAACCAGCGCGACGGCTTCGACTTCGGGCGCATCGCGACGGTGACCTTCCCCGAGGACGACGCGGCGACCGCGGCCACGCCCGGCCCGACCATCGAGCCCGAGTCGACCATCGGCGACGTCGTGGGCATCGACCTCGACTTCGCCACCGAGCCACCCGACATCCACCACCTCGCCTACTGGCTGCGCTCCGACTTCGGCCACGAGGTGCGCTACCAGCGCCTGCGCCGCGGCGCCTTCAGCCCGGTCCAGTCCATCGCGACCGGCGTCGGGCGTGACGGCGTGGTCGACGTGGAGATCGACAGCGACCGGCTCGCGACCGTCGCCTGGCACGACGACGTCAGCGGGGAGAACGCGGCCCGCCGCGAGCGCCCCGACGAGACCTTCTCGCCCATCGTGAACCTCCGGACCGACGGCGACTCCCGCATCGAGGGCGCCGGCGCGGTGGCGCTCCACCCGGGCCGCGCGGGCCGGATGCACATGGCCTATCAGTGGAGCATCTCGCTGGCGGCGAGCGCGCCGTCCTACAACCTCGCGACCAGCACGATGTGGTCGACCGCGCGGACTCTGGACAACCAGGCGGTGGCCAACCGGGCCTCGGGCGTCGGTGTGGAGCTGACGCTGCTCGACGAGGAGGTCGTGGTCGCCTACCTCGACTGGATCGACGGGGTCGGCGAGATCCGCTTCGCGCGCTTCGTCTCGGACGACGTGACGACCGAGGTCTACCTCGACGGGCTCAACATCGCGGACCGGCCCGGGGACCACCCGATCGTGATCGACACCGACGCCGCCGGGCTGCTCCAGCTCCTCGTCGCGGACGCGTCGGTGGCCGGCACGCGCCTGCAGTGGCATCGCCAGACGCGGGTGGGCGGCGAGACGCGGTGGATCGTCGACACGATCGCCGAGATCATGGCTCCGCCCGCGCTCGTGCACGTCGACATGAAGCTGGGACCCGACCGCAGGCCGCACGTCGTCTTCTGGGACCCCACGCGCGGCGAGCTCCGGTACGCGACCGCGCGCCCCTGACCTCGAGGAGGCACGCCCTCCCATGGTGGGGCGTGCGCGAGGTTCCGTTGCACCGCTGACGTTTTCGTAACCGCGGTGACGGCGTGCCACTGGCACAGCCCCGTGAGCGAGAGTGACGCCGCGTGTGAACCGCGGTCCTCGATCGTCCCTTGCAACGGGGAGACGACGCCGCGCACCGAGAGGAAAGAGCCGCGGAGACGACCGGCGCCCTTCGCCCGACCGATCGGCACGCGTCTTGCCAAGCACGTTGTCAGTCACGTCGGCGGCGCGACGGCCGCGGACCACGGGAGGGAAACCATGAGACATGCACTCTTCATCTTCACGATCCTGACGCTCGGCTGCGCGGCGGAGACCGGCGCCACCTCGGCGGAGGACGAGCTCCACGCGGGAGAGCCCGCGGACGCGCACGACGCGGTCGTCGCGGTGGTCCACGGCGAGGGGGACGACGCCGAGCTCTGCACGGGGACGGCCATCGGCCCCTACGCGGTGGTCACGGCGCGGCGCTGCGTCGGTGAGGGCCCCTTGCACGTGGTGAGCGGCGATGACGCGCGCTTCGGACGGTGGCACGAGGTCGAGTCGGTGCTCGACGGCGGCGCGCTCTCGGTCCTCGTGACCCGCACGCCGCTCGAGCAGGCGGCGTCCCCGGGCTTCGAGGCCGTCCTCGAGGACGACGCGGTGACCGTGGTCGGCATGGGCATCAGCGGCCCCGGCGGCTCCGAGATCGGCGTGCGCCGCCAGGCGGAGATGCAGGTCGCGGCGGTCCGCGAGGACGCGCTCTGGACGCGGAGCGACGGCGGCTCCCTCTGCTACGGCGACGTCGGCGCGGCGCTGCTCGACGCGGACGGTCGACTCCTCGCGGTGGCCTCGCCCCGCGACGAGGGCTGCACGCGCACCGAGCTGGTCCGCTGGATCCGCGTGGTCAGCGAACAGCGCTTCCTCGAGGACGCGCGCGAGGCGCGACCGGTGGACGCCATCCCGATCCAGGACCCGCCCACCGGATGAGCCGGTCAGTCCGCGATCAGGCGCCAGGCGTCGGTGACCGGCGCGCTGACGCCGTTGCCGCCGACCACCGACGCGAGGGCGCCGGGGCCGCCGGGGAGCGCGTACGAGAAGCCCCGCGGGCTCGGCCCCTCGAAGGGCACCTCGAGCTCGGTCCAGGTCAGCGCGTCGAGGTCGGCGTGGAAGAGATCGCCGATCGGCCGCATCTCCCCGTCGTAGCCGAAGCCGACGTAGAGGCCGGCGCCGGTCGGATCCCAGGTGACCCACGGGGTGCGCCGGCCGCTCGGGCCCTCGGGGAGCGCGAGCTCGGTCCACGAATTCGTCTCGGGATCGAGGCGCCAGAGATCGGCGTAGAACGCGCGCCCGCGCGCCCCGACCGACCCGCCGAAGAGGTAGAGCGCGTCGCCGTCCGGGGCGGGGAAGAGCGCAGCGTCGTAGCGGGCGACCGGGCCGCCTGTGGCGACCTCGACCCAGGCGCCGGCCGCGGCGTCGAAGCGATGCAGGGCCGCGCTCACCCCGGAGCCGTTGGCGCCGCCGAAGAGATACATGGCGCCGCGCGCGTAACCCATCGCGCAGCCGAGGGTGGTCGCGTGCTGGCTCGCGCCCTCGATGCGGGTCCACGTCGGCCCGGCGGGATCGAGCTCCCAGGTCTCCGGGTCGAACGCGTTGACCGTCAGGTCGCGACCGCCGTAGACGAGCAGCCGCTCCCGATCCGGGTCCCAGGCCGCGCAGCCGCAGTAGCGGGGCGCCGGCCCGGTGGCCTCGAGGCGCTCGGCGGTGAGCGTCTCGCCGGCGCTCACCCGCCAGACGTCGGCGAACACCTCGCCGCCCAGGCGCCCGACGTTGGTCCCGCCGACCACGTAGGCCTGGCGATCGTCGACCCGGGCCACCAGCGTGCCCCAGAGCCCCCAGGGCCCGTCGCCCTCGGGAGTGGCGGGATCGAAGCGCACCGCGCTCGGGTCGAAGGCGACCCCGGCGTCGGGCGGGCCCGCGTCGGCCGACGCGTCGGGCGGCGTCGCGGCGTCGAGCGGCGCGGCGCCGTCATCGCACGCGGTGAGGAGGAGGAGCAGGGCAAAGGTCGATCGAAGCGTCATGGCGCGCGCATCTAGCACCGACCATACCGCCACGGTCTCGCTCGGAGGCGCGGCGCGCGGCGAGGTCGGGGCGGGGTGGGCGTGCCCTCCGGAACGCTCCCCTCGTGACACGGATCGCCCGTTCAGAGCCGCTCGGCGAAGAGCCCGCGCTCGACCGCTGCGTAGTCCACCTCGACGTCCATGCGCGCGAGCACCGAGTAGAAGCCGAACTGGAGCCGGTTCATCAGGGCCATGCCCTCGGGGAGCGGGACCATCTCGTCCTTCTTGGTCTTCAGCCCCTCCACCGCGCCCTTCACCATGCCGTCGACCAGGGAGCCGGCGTACTCCCGGGTGATGCGGTAGGGCGACTCGGAGAGCGGCAGGAAGCAGCGCTCGAGGTAGTCGAGCACCAGCGCCTCGAAGGCGCCGCCGTTCGTCTGCATCATCACCTTGCCCGCCTCGCGGAAGGCGGCCCGGTCCCCCGCGATCGCCGCCTGGTGCACCCGCTTCGCCACCTCGCGCCGGGCCACCGGGAGCTGCACCACGCAGCCGTAGTCGATGGCGGTGACGCGCCCGCCCTCGTGGAAGAAGAAGTTCCCGGGGTGCGGGTCGGCGTTGAAGTGCCCGCCCTGGAGGCTGGAGCGGAACACGAAGGCCCAGAGCGCCTCGGCCCAGGCCCGCCGGTCGGCCTCCGGGGCCGCGCACGCCTCCTCGAACGAGAGGCCGCGGACCCGCTCGCTCGTCATCACCCGGCGGGCGCTGCGCTCGCCGATCACGCGGGGGACGAGGATGCGCGGATCGTGAGCGTGCATCTCTCGGAAGAGGCGCTGACGCTCCGCCTCGAGGCCGTAGTCGAGCTCCTCGCGGAAGTGCCGGTCGAGCTCCTCCATGACCCGCTTCGCCTCGAACTTGGCGCCGATCATCGCGCTCTTGAGGCCGCCCATGACGCGCATGTTCTTCAGGTCGTGATCGACCGCGCGCTCGATGCCCGGGTGCTGCACCTTGACCACCACCTCGGTCCCGTCGTGCAGGGTCGCCGCGTGCACCTGCCCGATCGAGGCGCTGGCCAGCGGCGCGTCGTCGAAGGAGGCGAACAGCTCGCGGGGCGGCGCGCCCAGCTCTCGCTCGATCACCCCCCGGATGGCCTCCGGCGACGAGGTCGGGGCGGCGGCGCGCAGCGTCCCGAGCGCGGCCTCGAACGCGTCGCGCTTCGACTCCGGCACGACGCCGTCCACGTAGGACGCCATCTGCCCCATCTTCGCCGCGAGCCCGCGCATCGTCCCGAGCACCTCGGCCGCGGTCTCCGCCGCCCGCTCACCGCGCTTCTCGAGCAGGAGGCCCGCCCCGGTGCGCGCGCCGAGCCAGGTGAGCCGCGCCACGCGCGAGAGACGGCCCGAGGGGAGGTCGCGATCCGAGGTCATGCGCCCAATGTGGGGTCGGTTCGGCGCCGAATCGAGCTAAGAACAGGTGATGCCCATGCCGAAACCCAACGCACACCACGCCCGCCTCGCCGCGCTCGCCGGCCGCTGGGAGGGCGAGGAGACGATGCACCCCTCCCCCTGGGTGCCCGAGGAGCGCGTGGGGAGCGCGACGCTGGAGAACCGCGTCGGCGCGGGCGGCTTCGTGCTGGCGCAGGACTACGTGCAGCGCATGGGCGACGAGGTGACCTTCCAGGCCCACGGCGTCTTCTCGATCCACGACGGCGAGGTCCGGCTGCACTGGTGGGACGCGATGGGGATGGGGCCGGAGATCTTCCGCGGCGCCTGGGAGGGCGAGCGGCTGGTGCTCCGCGCACGGAGCCCGATGGGCCACACCCGCACCACCTGGATCGTGCGCGGCGACACCTACGAGCACCTGATGGAGATGTCGAAGGACGGCGAGGCGTGGAGCGTGCTGATGGAGGGGCGGTACCGCCGTCTGCGAGCGCGCGTCTGACCACGCGTCCCATCATCGGCCGCAGCGGTTCTCGATCTCCTGGAAGTAGAAGGGGAGCTCGTCCCGCCACCACTCGCCGTCCCAGGGCCAGAGCTGATCTCCCTGCACGGCGACGATGCGCCCGCCGGTGGGCGGCTCCATCGGGGCGGGGTTCGGGCGCTCGAGCTCCATGCGGCGCTGGGTGGCCAGCTCGAGCTCGATGGTGTCCATCTGGTTCATGCGCTCGCGCAGCTCGGCGACGACGCGGGCGAGGCGCTCGCGCGCCATCTCGCCCGTCCGATCCACCGCGAGCGAGCGCAGGACGGCGAGGTCGGCGGCGACGCGGGTGTGGAGGCTCGTCTCGAGCGAGCCGGCGAGGACGCGGCCCAGGCGGCGCTGCTCGCGGTCGAGGGCCCGCACCTCCTCGAGGTGCCGGAGGAGCGTGCGCTCGTCGAAGGCGGCGCGCACCGCGGCGCGGGCGGGCCCCGGCACCCGGGAGTTGTGCGCGCGCACCGCGACGAGCATGCGGAAGGCGTCCTCGTTGCGCTGCGCCATGCGCAGGGCGCGCTCGGCGGCGTCGAGCTGCGGGTCGAAGCGGGCGTGGAAGCCCGAGAGGCCGTGCTCGACCGCGTCCCACTGACAGTGCTCGAACTGGATCATCGAGCGCACCACCAGCGCCTCCGGGTGCGCGCGCTCGCGGAAGTAGGGGGACTGGAGCGTGTGCACGTGGCCGAGGGCGCGGGCCGGCTGGCCGGCGACGTAGAGCGCCCAGGTCTCCTCGAAGAACGAGTCGAGCCAGTACTCCGACTCGAGCGGGATGTTGCGCCACGCGGCGATGGCGTGACCGAGCAGCTCGGAGGCGTGGGCGTCGCGCCCCGACGGCTGCTGCATCGCGAGGCTGTAGTAGAGCCGCGCCACGCTCATCCAGGCGAGGTCGCGCATGCGGGCCGGCTCGTCGTGGCCGCCGGTGCGACCGGACTCGACCGCGTCGATCACCCGACCGAAGGCGCGCAGCGCGGGCTGGGCCGAGCGCATCCGGACGTGGGCGATGCCCTCGAAGAAGCGCGCCTCGAGGCCATGCGGGCTCGACTCGGGCACGCCCGACAGGAGGGCGACCGCCTCGGCGAAGCGCCGCTCGCCGTAGCGCGCGCGGCCGAGGAGGTAGCGCAGGTGGTGGTAGTGACGACGCGTCTCGCCGCGATCGAGGGCGCTGAGCTGGGCGGCGTCGTAGCGGCCGACCGAGGCGATCACCCCGCTCGGCTCCGGCAGCCGCTCGGCGAGCATCGCGAGCCAGGTGAGCGACGCGTCGAAGTAGGGGTGCGCCGCGCCGCGCTGGGTGACCTCGTCGAAGGCGGCCGCGGACGCGTGGTAGAGGCCCATGTGATAGAGGCACTTCGCGAGGAAGAACTCGGCTTGCGACACGCGGTCGGCGCGATCGCCGCTGCGCCCCTCGACCACGCGCTGGAGCGACACGGCGGCCTCGACGTAGCGCTCGCCGGCGTAGTCGCGCAGCGCCTCGGCCATCGTCTCGCTCGGCGCGCTCGGGCCGCTCGGGATCACCGGCACCGCGCCGACGTCGAGCTGGAGCGGCAGCCGCGCGACCGGGGCGTCGGCCGGCTTGGCGCGCCGCTCGACCGGCGCGGCGACCGGGCGCGCGGTGGCGGCGGGCGCGGGGGTCGCGACCCGCTCGGGCGCGACCGAGGGCGCGGCGATCGAGGGCGCGGCGATCGGCGGCGCGGGAATCGAACGCGCAGGGCTCGAGGGCGTGGCGATCGACGCGCGCTCCGGGGGCGCCTTGGGCAGCGGGCCTCGCGTGACCGGCAAGTCCGCCCGAAGCGCCGCGACGCCCAGGGCCAGCCCGACGCCGAGGGCCAGGACGGCGAGCGCCTTGCCGAGCAGCGCGGCGCCGCCGGCCGATCCGAGCGAGGCTCCGGCGCGGGTGAGGGTCGCGGCTCGGGCGTCGGCGAGGATCGCGGGATCGGGGGTCGCGCCGCGGAGCAGGTCCACGAACGCGTCGAGCTCGGCGTCGCGGCTCATCGCTCCACCTTCCCTTTCGCCTTCAGGCGCGCGAGCGCGCGGGAGACCTCGCGGCGCGCGGCGTAGAGCCGGGCGTAGGCCGTCTGCAGCGGGCAGCCCAGCGCCTCGGCGATCTCGCTCATCGGCTGCTGCTCGACCTCGTAGAGCACGAAGATCGCGCGCTTGTCCTCGTCGAGCGCCTCCAGGATCTCGAAGGCCGCGGCGAGCGCGCGCGCCTTCTCCAGATCGTCGTGCGGGGTGCGGCGCTCGACCTCGAGCTCCGGCGGCTCGGCCACGCTGTCCTCTCGGCGCCGCGCGGCGTCGCGGCGGAGGCTCATCGCCTTGCGCACGCAGATCGCGTAGAGCCACGCGCGCAGCTTCGACGGCTCCTCGAGCTCGCCGAGGCGACGGTGCACCACGAGGAACACCTCCTGGAGCGCGTCGCCGAGCTCGCGCTCGCGCACCCCGAGGAGGCGGAGCGTGCGGCCGACGTAGGGCGCGTGGGCGTCGAAGACCTCGGCGAGCTCGGGGCCCGCCGCGTCTCCGGCGGCCACGGCCTCGAGGCTCTCTTCGAGTGACGCGTCCACGCCCATTCGTTCCCGGCGGGCCCCGATCTTTTGAAAGTTTTTTTCGGAGGCGTGGGGGAGATCCCGGCAACGCGGGCTCCGGGACCCCGTCATCGTGCCCCCGTGAGCGAGCCCGCGATCATCGGCGTCCTGCGCGAGTGCCTCGAGGCCGAGCTCCCCGGCCAGGCCTCGGGCGCGCTCTTTCGGGCCCTCTCGCGCTGGGGCTACGCCCCGCAGCGCTTCGTCGAGCTCGTCGACGTGATCCACGGCCCGCTGCGCGAGGAGCTGGCGGCGAGCGTCGGCGACGCGCGGAGCCACGCCCTCGTGAAGCGGCTCGAGGAGCGCCTCCGGATGTCGGAGATGCCCACCGGCGACGTCGGCCCCGCGCCGCGCGCGCGCTTCGAGGACGCGCCCACCCGGACCCTGCGCCGCGAGCGCGGGCCGCTCCCGGTGCAGGTGGTGGCCCAGACCAAGACGATGGCGATCCTCATCTCGACCGCGCTCGGCCCCGACCGGGTGAAGCCGTCACGCGAGCCGCGGGTGCTGCTCTTCGATCTCTCGGATCCGCCGCAGGCCTGGGACCCGACGCTGCAGCACGTGGCGTCCCGGGCCGACGTGACCCTGCTCTACGGGGCCGAGGTCGAGGGCGCCCGGGACCTCGAGGAGTGGCTGGTCGAGGGCGGCGCCGAGGTCCGCACGCTCACCTCCGACCACGGGATGGCGCCGATCCTCGACGTGCTGCGCGCGCGTCAGAACCCGTAGCCGGCCGCCGACGGGTGGTCGGGGGGCGCGACCCAGATCATCGCCGGGCAGAACTCGGTGCACTCGAGGCCGGTGTGATCGTGGAGCAGCACGACGTGGGAGTCGTCGCGCCACAGCCGATCGGGCCGGTCGCCGGGCGCGTTCACCGCCACCAGATCGCTCTCGTCGATCACCGCCTCGACCGCGCGCACCCAGTCCGCCATCAGCGCCGGCTCGGTCGGGCCCCAGATCTGGATCGTCTGATCGTCGCCGACGTGCAGCTGGGTGGCCTGCCCGGCGAGCGGGAGCTCCACGAAGCAGCCGGTCCCGGGCTGCGGGCAGGCCACCTCCGCCCCGAGGCGGCGGCCGAGCACCGTCGTCCGGGTGTCGGTGGGGGTCGCGCGGAGATCGTAGGCGAGCACCGCGCGCAGCCAGCGCGCCTCGCGAGGCGGCTCGGGCGTGCGGGGCGCGGGCCGCGCGGGCGCCTCGTCCCGCTCGCTCGGCGCGTCGTCCCCGCCGCCCGAGGGCGCCTCCCCACCGCAGGCCAGGAGGAGCAAGCACGCGGCGATCGAGGCGGCGGTCGCATGAGGGAGCTTCGTCACCCCCCAACGTTGCCGCGCGCTCGCCCGCGACGCACGCGCCCCGGGCGAGTAGGCTGCGTCGACCATGCGACCGCTCTTCGCGCTCACCCTCGCCTGCCTGCTGGGCTGCGCCGCGCCGTCCACTCCACCGTCGGCCTCGCAGCGCGCGAAGGCGTCGGTGCTCCTGGGCTTCGCCGACCAGGTCCAGGCCGCGTCCCGGGATCCGGGCGCGTTCGCCGCGCTCTTCGACCGGCGCGCGCTGGCCGAGCGCATGGCGCCGCCGGGCATGACCGCCGCGGAGCGGAGCGCCTTCGTGCGCGGGGCCGAGGAGGGGCTCGGCGACAGCCTCGGCGGCTTGCTCCAGGAGATCGCGGCCACGGACTACGCCTTCCGCGGCGTGGTGTGGCGGGACGGGCTGCCGACGGCGCGGTTCCGCATGGTGGCGCCGGAGGGCGGCTTCAACTTCCACGACATGGCCGTGGTCGTCGACGAGACCGGCGCGGCCCGCATCGTCGATCTCTACGTCATGACCTCGGGCGAGTACCTCTCGGAGACGATGCAGCGGCTGGCCACGGTGGCCTGGGGCCAGGGCGGCGCGCTCGGACGGCTGCTCGGTCGCGAGGGGCTCTCGCAGGCGCAGCTCGAGCGGGTCCAGGCGCTGGTGACGGCGTCGAGCGAGGGGCGCGCCGAGGACGCGCTCGCCGTCTACGAGCAGCTCGATCCGCGGCTGAAGGACCAGTCGTTCGTGCAGCTCATCCGGGTGCAGGCCGGAGCCCAGCTCGCGGACGACGGCCGCTACCTCGCCATCCTCGATGACGCCTCCCGGCGGCTGGGCGACGATCCGGCGGTCGAGGTCATGATGCTCGACGCCTACACCCTGCGGCAGGACTGGGGGCGCTGCGCGAGCGCGCTCGAGTCCATCCGCCGCGAGTTCGACGACCCCTTCCTCGACGCGATGCTCGCCCGCACGCTCGCCCAGGACGGCCGGGGCGCCGAGGGCCTGGCGCTGGCGCGCGAGGCGGCCGCCGAGGAGCCCGGGCTGCTCGACACCCACGACGCGCTGCTCTTCACCGCGCTGGTCGCGGGCGACGAGGAGACGGCGGCGCGCGCGATGGACCGGCTCGAGTCGGAGTTCGAGGTGGATCGCTTCGCGCTCGCGGCGCAGCCCGGTTACGAGGGCGTGCTCACGCTACCCGTCGGCGCGGCGGACGAATAGGCCGAGCCAGAAGGCGCGGAGCGCGTCGAGGATGCGCTGCCCGGTGGGCTCGGCGAGCTCGGCGAGGGGCGCGCAGACCTCGACGAGGAGCGCGTCGTCGAGGACGGCGGCCACGACGAGCTCCACGTCGCCGCGGGGCAAGCGCTCCCTCGCGACGCCGCGGATCCGGAGGCGCCGTCCGTCGCTGAGCGCGATCGACGCCGGCTTGCCGGAGAGCACCCGGCCGATCTCCGGGGTGGGCGCGAGGTCGTCGGCGAGGGTGGCGGCGAGGAGCGCGTCGGCGTCGTCGGGCGGCTCGATCGGGCGGAACGCGGCCCAGGCCACGCCGCGGTTGTGGCGCACGAGGCGGGCGACGTCGGGGCTGCCGGGCACCTGCGCGCGGGTGACGCCGGCGACGTCGAGCCCGGCGGTGGAGGCGGAGAACCCGATGGGCGGGAAGCCGCGGAGCCAGCTCTCGTGGGGGTGCAGCTCGATCGCCTCGACGCGGGCGAGCTCCGGCACGGCGACGTCGGAGATCAGCGCGCCCGGCGTCAGGAGCGGGAGCCCGTCGGCGGCCACCACCTGCGCGCCGCGCGGCACGTTGCGGAGGGCCAGGAGCGCGCCTTCGGAGGCGCCCTCGTAGACGTCGACCACCGCCGGCGCCGCCTCGAGGGTGCACGCGTCGTCGCCGTCGAGGATCACGCCCGCGCCCTTGGGGGAGAGCACCGCCCGATCCTTCGCGTGCTCCCAGCGGCCGAAGTAGGCGTGGTCGCCGCCGCCCGGGATGCGCACGAGCCGACGCTCGATCGGGGCTCGCTCCGGCCGCTCGAGGCGGAGCCGGAGCTTGCCCTCGTCGTCGACGCGGGCCCTCAGGCGAGGGCCGTCGCCGTACCACACGGCCTCGTGGGTCCGGGTGATCGCGAGCTCCCGCCGCGATCCGTCCGCCTCGATCACGCGGAGCCAGGCGGGGCTCAGGGCGATCAGCGGAGGCGTGAACGGCGCCGTCGCCCCCTCCGCGGTGAGCTGGAGGAGGCGAATGCGCTCGCGTCGGACCGTTCCCCGCACCCGGGAGGGATATCGCGCCCCGGGAGAGGGCGACAAGGACCGCCTCACGCGGCGGCGTCGAACACGTTCACTTCGAGGGGCGGCCAGGCGAGCCGGGCCATGAAGAGCGCGTGGGCGAGGCCGGCGGCGCAGGGCACGGTGGCGAGGCCGGCGAGCATGATGCCCTCTTCGTCGCCGAGGAGCGCGAAGGCGAGCACGACCAACACGTGGTGCACGGCCGACCAGACGGCGACCGGGCGGTGGCGCGAGACGCGGCTCGGATCCCGCAGCGCGCGGATGCCCACCCAGACGAGCGCGCCCGAGAGCAGGACGCCCGAGGCGCAGACCGCGAGGAGCGAGTAGCCCGCGGCGGGGTCGCCCTCCATCACCATCAGCGCCAGCGCGCTGCCGCCCGGCGCGAAGCCGAAGACGGTGCAGAGCGCCCAGAACACCCCGAAGCCGGCGCTCCACCGCAGCGCCTCACCGGGGCGCTCCGGCAGCGGCGCGGTCGAGCGCGAGGCCCGGTAGGCGCCCTCCCCGGCCTCGACGGTGGCGGCCCGACCGCGGCGCGCGGCGAGGTGGGTGGCGGCGAGCGCGATCCCCGCGAAGGTGACGACCCCGATGAGCAGTGCCAGCATCTCTCAGCCTCCTCTCCTGAACACGTTCAGAACATGACCATCGGGCGCACCGCGTCAAGAGGGCGGCCCCAAGTCGGGGCGTGGCACGGCGCGGCACAGCGGATCGGCCACTTCGGGCGACGCGAGGCGTGGCACGCCGGATGCTCTGCGCCGGGGCATGCAGGACGAACGCGTCTCCGCTCGCACCCGGGCGCTGCGCGCCGCGCGGGCCATGAGCATCGCCGCGGCGCTCGCGCTCGGCCCCGGCTGCTCGATGAGCCACGACTCGCTCGACTCGGGCGTCGACGCGGCCCCGCCGGTGACGGACGGCGGGATCGTCGACAGCGGGCCGGTCGACAGCGGCCCGGTCGACAGCGGCGTCGACAGCGGGCTCGCCGACTCGGGGATCGACGCGGGGACCTGCGAAGACATCGAGTGGACCGGCAGCTGCTGCGAGCCGATGCCCCGCGAATGCTGCGAGACGACCTTCGTCGGCGAGTGGATCGAGGAGTCGGGCTGCTGCGCCACCTGCATCGAGGGCCCGCTGACCCCGCCGTCGGCGCCGGTCTGAGAAGGAGAGCCATGGAGACGGAACGAGAGAGCGCCCGGTCGCGGGCCCTGCGCGCGGCCCGGGTGATGAGCGTCGCGGCCTCGCTCGCGCTCGGCGCGGTGGGCTGCTCGATGAGCCACGCGACGGTCGACTCGGGGGTCGACGCAGGACCGAGCGGCGACGGCGCCGTGGCCGACTCGGGGGTCGACTCCGGGATCGACTCGGGGGTCGACGCAGGAGCCTGCGAAGACATCGAGTGGACCGGCAGCTGCTGCGAGCCGATGCCCCGCGAGTGTTGCGAGACCGCCTTCGGAGGCGGCTGGGACGAGTCGGCCGAGTGCTGCTTCACCTGCGCCGAGGGCCCCCTGACCCCGCCGTCGGCCCCGGTCTGAGCGTGAGAGGAACCCTCCGGGTCGACGCGGGCGAGGGCCCGCTCCGGGCGCAGCACGACCGGCTGATGCGCACCGCGCTGCGGCGGGGCGACGGGGATCCCGAGGCCGCCCTCGAGGGCGCGGCGCTCGAGGGCGACTACCGGCCCGAGACGCTGGCGTACGCGCGGGGCGCCTGGCTCGAGCGCATGCGGCGCGAGCACCACTCGGCGGCGGTCTTCTCGCAGATGCTGCCGCAGCTGATGGACGCCGGGGCCACGCTCGACACCAAGACCGCGGTGCTGCGCATGGCGATGGAGGAGCTGCGCCACGCGGGGCTCTGCGGCGGCGTGGTGAGCCTGCTCGGCGCCGAGCCGAGCCTCGAGACCGAGCTGATGCCCGCGCCGCTGCCGCTCCACGAGAAGGCCACGCCGCGGGAGCGAGCGCTCCGGAACGTGCTCTTCGTCGGGGTGAACGAGACGATCGCTGTGGCCCTCCTGACCGAGGAGCGCGAGCTGACCCGCGAGCCCGCGATCGCGGCGGTGCTCGAGCAGCTGGTGGCCGACGAGGTGGGCCACGCGAAGCTCGGCTGGACGTACCTCGCCGAGACCTGGCCGACCCTCGACGCGGCGCAGCGGGCGCGCACCGACGCCTACCTCCCCTACGCCTTCGCCTACCTCGAGGAGTCGCTGATGGGGCCGATCGCGCGGCTCCGCTACGACGACGCGCGGCGGGACGAGCTGAACGCGCTGGGCCTCCCCGCCCCTCAGGACCTGCGGGAGCTCTTCTACGCGGCGATGCAGCAGGCGGTGCTCGCGCCGCTGGACGCCCAGGGGCTGGCCGCCTCGGAGGGCTGGGCCGCGCGCGCGGCTACCCGAGCCAGGTGAGCCCGCCGCAGACGAGGATCGCGGAGCCGAAGAGCACGACCAGCCCCGCCTCGCACGCGCCCCGCCAGCGCTGCGCGGCCGCGCGGTGAGCCTCCGGGAGCCCGGCGATCGTCACCCAGCGCTCCTCGGCGCCCTCGCGGTAGGTGTCGCCCTGGGGCGCGGCGAGCGAGAAGAGCGCGCAGCCGTCGCCCTCCGGGAGCGGCGTGGTCGGGCGCGCCGGCCCGCGCTCGCGGCCGTCGAGGAAGAAGAGGCTCCCGTCGACCCGGACCCGCACCGGGCGGGCGTGTCGCAGCTCGGCGAGCCAGCGACCGAGGCTCGCGAGCCGCCCGAACAGGAGCGCCAGGAGCAGGAGCCCGCTGGTCGCCGCGCCGAGCCACCAGGGCGACGCCGACGGGGGCCGCCGCCAGTTCGAGAACCAGCCGAGCCGCGCCAGCTCCACCTCGCCGCCGCGGTTGCGCAGCTCCATGCGCTGCCCCTGCGGGTAGGAGGCGAGGAGCCGATAGCCCTGCCCGGCGAAGCCCGCGAAGACCTCGCAGCGCGAGGCGTCGCAGCTCTGGCGGAGGTGCGCGTGCCCCATGCGCAGCTCACGGGTCCGGCTGGACTCTCCCTGGCGGAGAGCGAGCGGGTCGAGGGTCAGCCGCTCGCCCTCCCCGAAGCTGTCGCGCTCCGCCTCCGCGCGCCGGAGATCCACGGTGCGCAGCGCGCCGGTGAACAGACAGACCGCGTAGATCGCGGCGAGCAGCCCGATCGAGATCGTGACCCAGCGAGACATGCGGAGGCAGGACCCACGGGGCCCCGCCTCCTATTCCTGCGGCTTCACTCGACCGAGATCAACGCGTCCACGTCGAACACGCCGCCGCCGATGAGGCGGGCCTGGCTGCCGCGGGCGTGGGCGTCGAAGCCCATCACGCCGGCCGCGCGGTAGTGGTCGTAGTCCTGCCCGAAGCGGTCCTCCATGCGCATCTCGAGGTCGAGGCGCACGTCCATGGACTCGGGGCGGGTCAGGGCGAGGAGCGCGTAGGCGACCGCGGCCTCGGGGCGCACGCCGTCGAGGTCGTCGGCGTCGTCCACGAGCCCGTCGAAGAGCTCGCGCACCACCTGGGAGCGGGCCTGCACGACCGAGCGCGCGGTGGCGGCGTCGTAGTCGACGCGGTCTCCGCTCAGCGGCACGTCGACCGCGACCGCCCGGCCGCCGATCGCGCCGAGGCCGTCGATGCGCGCCCGCTCGACCGCGACGAGGCGCTCGTACGCGTCGGCCTGCGCCTCGAAGCGCGCGACCATGGCGTCGAGGGCCCGGTCGTCACCCAGCCCCGCGCGCTGCGCGTCGACGTCGTCCGCCCGGTCGACGGTGACCGCCGCGAGCACGCCGAGGACCGCCGCGCGGAGCCGCTCGCCTTCGCCCGAGGTCAGCGCCCGCGAGAGGCTCGCGTCGTCCATCCGGTAGCCGAGCACCACGCTGCTCTCGGGGCCGACCAGCGACGCGTTCGGCTCGGCGACCGCCTGGTAGCGCACCCGGAGCTCGACCGCCGCGCGGAGGAGCGCGGTCATCTCGGGCTCGAGCCCGGCGCCCTCGATCGCGGCGAGCGCGTCGGCCTGGGGCCCGGTCACCTCGCGGTCGTCGAGCACGTCGGTGCGGCAGGCGGCGCCGGGGCCGACGCCGCCGGGGCAGACGCGCTCGACGTGCCGCTCGATGGCGTTGCCGTGCGCCTCGATCTCGGCCAGCAGCGCCGGGCCGCCGACCGCGGTGATCAGCGCGTCGAGGTGATCGAGCGTGGTGTCGCGCTCCATCCACTCGTCGCCCTCGAGCACCTGGACGAAGAGGTTCACCTCGGACTCGACCGCGCGGCCGTCGGCGTCGAAGCGCAGGCCGGCGAGCGAGACCCGCTCGTGGCCGTGGGTCTGGAAGAACCAGCCGCCCTCGCGGTGGAGCGAGTCGAAGAGGAGCTCCTGGGCGCCGCCGGGGGTGTCCACGCGGACGCTGCCCTCCTCGGCGATGGTGGTCTGGAAGAAGCGCATGCCGAACAGCTCGACGCCGGCGTGCGACACCGCCGAGAGGCCCGAGCGCGACACGTCGTACTCGAGGGTCACGCCGGCCTCGCCCCGCGCCGAGAGCGCCTGCGCCAGCCGGACGTCGCCGCGCGCCGCCTGGGACAGCGCCTCGGCGAGCCGCGGGTCCTCCTCGCTCAGGTCGAAGCGCAGCCGGATCACGCTCATGCGGGTGCTCCGGCCGGTCCGCTCGAGCTCGGCGCTCACCAGGCTCAGCCGCTCGTTCAGCTGGCGCTGGAGGGCGCGGTCGAGGAGCCGGCCGAGGTCCACGTCGCGGCCGCCGAGCGAGACGTTGGTCCGCGCGAGCCCGCTCACGCCCCAGCCGTCCTCGAGCGCGAGGCGCGCCGAGCGCACGCTGCTCCGGTCGGTGCCGACGTCGATGACCGCCTCGTCGCCCTCGAGCCGGACCACCTGCACGTCGAGCTCGCCGGCGATCTGGGCCCGGAGCGCGGCCGAGACGACGAGGCTGTAGGTGAGGCTCCCGGGGTCGGCGACCACGATCGGCACGCCCGCGCCCACGTTCACGCCGAAGGCGCCCTCGCCGCGCAGCGCGAACGCCTCGCCGGGCCGCATCGCGCGCACGTCCTCGAGGTCGCGCGGGGCCACGAAGCCGCGGGTCTCGCGCAGCGCGGCGTAGATCGCCTCGGGCGAGGTCCCCGCGTCGCGCCGGGTGGCGTGGATCGCCCGGCCCTCGACCGAGCCGCGGAGCCCGAGCGCCGCCGAGCCGTCGAAGCCGTCGCCGTCGATGGCGAAGCCGTGGTCGAGCCCGGCGTCGAGCGCGAAGCGGCTCTCCACGAAGACGTCGTCCTCGCTCGCCCGGAGGTGGCGGCGCCGCGTCTCGGTGACGGTCACCGAGAGCTCGCGCTCGCCGAAGCGGGCCAGCAGCCCGGCGCCCAGCGCGTCGAGGTCCTCGACCAGCGGCTCCTCGGCCGCCGTCTCCGCGAGCCCGAAGGCGGTCACCTCGCCGATCTCGACGCCGACGCCGTCGCCCGAGAGCGCGTCGTTCAGCCCCTCGCTGGCCAGCCCGGTGCCGCGGGCGCTCAGATCCGTCAGGTCGAGCTCGCGCAGGTCGTCGTAGAGGGCCCGGATCGAGTCGAGGCCGTCGCACTTTCCGGTGCACGTGACCGCGCGCGACTCGGGCGCGGGCCCGGTCTCGGCGCAGGCGGAGAGGAGGAGAGCGAGGAGAAGAATGCAGCGCTGGGTCATGAAAAGGCTCCGAATCGGCCGACCCTAGCTGAAAGGTCACCCTCGGGCCATTACCGCCGTCGCGCGCGTCGAGCCTTCGCCGCCGCGATCATCTTCGCGGGGTCCGTGGTCCGGCACCGGGTCGGGCCATGGTCCACCTCGACCGGCCCGATGAGCTCCACCGCCCGCAGCGCCTCGGCCTCCAGGCGACCGCCCCGCAGCCCGATCGCGGCCACCGCGTCGAGCATCGCGTCCCGCTGCCGGTTCTTCGCGTCGTGGATCCGGCTGACGATGGACGCGAGCCAGGCGTCGAGCGCGTCGTCGCCGATCGCGCCGTCGCTCATCGCGAGGTGCGCCAGGAGGCGCCAGCCGGCCCGCCCCACCCACTCGCTCTTGCGGCGGGTCCACTTCTTCATCTTGGCCCGCGCGTGCCGGCTCCGGGCGACGGTCTTCACGAACGCGTCGGTGAGCACGTAGGAGTCGAGATCGCGCGCCCACCGGTCGAGGTCCGCCGACGAGAGCGCCCGCGCGTCCGCGATCCGGGTCGCGAGCATCCGGGCGTCGTGGTGGCCGGTGGCCCAGAGCCGGGAGGCGAGCGCCTGGTCGGTGCCGAGCTCCTTCGCCAGCGCGTCGAGCTCGCCGTGCCTCACGCCGTAGAGCGGCGCGCCGACGCCGTGCTTGCGCATCGTGGCCGCCGTCTCCTCCGAGCCCAGGCGCTCGAGCGCCTTCATCGCCTCACCGAGCTTCATGGGATGGAGACGATAGGCCCGATCGGCGGGACGTCAGGGCGCGACAGAAGCGCCACACGCAAGCGGATCACGGCGTGGCATCACGCCACGGGGTTCCAGACCGGCGCGGGTGCCTACGTTGCTGGCACCCTCGTTGCGATATGAGCGCTCGCGTGTACTCGGAGCATCCCACCCCTCACCACCCCAACTCTCCAGTCCGATGGGCCGAGCCGATCCCGCGGGCCGGGGACCGCTTCGGTGGGTACGAGATCCAGCGGCTGCTCGGGCAAGGGGGCATGGGCATCGTGCTCCGCGCGCACGACACCACGCTCCACCGGGACGTCGCGCTGAAGCTGGTGCATCCCTCGCTCTCGGCGTCTCCGCACGCGCGGGACGCGTTCCTCGAGGAGGCCCGCGCGATGGCCGCGATCCGGCACCCGAACGTGGTGCAGATCCACGCCTGCGGGACCGAGGGCCCGGTGTCGTACTTCGTGATGGAGCTGTTCGACGGGGGCAGCCTCGAGATGAAGATCATGCGGGACGGCCCGATGCCGCCCGAAGAGGCGCTGCCGATCCTGCGCGGGGTCGCCCAGGGGCTCGGCGCCATTCACGCGGTCGGACGCATCCACGGGGACGTGAAGCCGTCGAACGTGCTGCTCGGCCGCAAGCGCTCGCAGGTCGCGCTCACCGACATGGGCCTCAGCCGGGCGCTCGGTCAGGGCGAGCCCGAGGGCGAGGTGCAGGGGACGCCGGCCTATCTCTCGCCCGAGCGCGCGACCGCGCTGACCGTGCCGCCCGCGCTCCAGCCTCGCCAGGACGTCTACTCCTTCGCGGTGATGGCGGTCGAGCTGCTCACCGGGCGCCTGCCCTTCGAGAGCGGGCAGCCGCAGAAGCTCCTCGAGATGCACGCCCACGAGACGCCGCCGAACCCGAGCGCGCTCGACTCCACGCTCGATCCCCGCCTCGACGCGCCGCTCCTGCGGGCCCTGGTGAAGAACCCGCGCGAGCGCACGGCGACCCCGATGCAGCTCGTCGAGGAGCTCGAGAGCGCGACTCGCGGCACGAACCGCCCGCTGCGCGTCCTGGTGGTGGACGACGACGCGGACTGGCGCGAGATGCTCGCGCTCGCGATCTCGCGCCGCTTCCCCGGCGCCACCGTCGAGGGCGCGTCGGACGGCGAGCTGGGCATCATGGCCGCCGAGCGCGAGGCGCCGGACATCGCGCTGATCGATCTGAACATGCCCGGCCTCAACGGGGTCGAGCTGACGAGCGCGCTCCGGGCCCTGGCCCCGAGGGGCAAGCTCCCGATCATCGTCATGAGCGGCGAGGGCGGGGCCCGGGACTGGCGGATCCTCAAGTCCCTGGGCGCGGACCGCTTCTTCGTGAAGCCGGTCGAGCTCGACGAGCTGTTCGCGAGCGTCGAGCGCCTCGTCTCCTGAGTCGCAACGGACATTTCCAGGGCGCCGCGACCCGTCTTGCGGTAGTCTCGGCCGCGTGACCGAGCCGACCGCCGCCCACCGCGAAGACGAGCGAAACGACGACGCTCCGCTCCAGGCCGACGACCCGCTGGACGAGCTCGACTTCGACCGGGCCGAGCTCGAAGACGAAGACGACCTCGAGGACGACGGCGCCGCGGAGGCCGTTCAGGCGGCGGGCGCGTTCTGCACGGCGTGCGGCGCCGAGATGTGGGACGCCTACTACGACGTCGACGGCACCGTGGCCTGCGAGGCGTGCGTGCGCGTGCTCCGCTACGGCCCGCCGGGGTCGAGCGCCGGGGGCCGCGCGGCGCGCGCGATCGCGCTCGGGGGCATCGCCGCCATCCTGAGCGGCCTCGTCTGGTACGGGATCGCCGCCCTGACCGGGCTCGAGATCGGGCTCATCGCGATCGCGGTCGGCCTCGCCGTCGGCTTCGCGGTCCGCATCGGCAGCGGCCACATGGGCGGCTGGTTCTACCAGGGCGTCGCGATGACGCTGACCTACCTGGCCATCGTCGGCACCTACGTGCCCGACCTGATGGACATGATGCGGAACCCGCCGCCCGAGGGCGAAGAGGTCAGCGTGCTCGGAGGCCCGGCGACCGCCCACGCGCAGCCGGCCGAGAGCAGCGCGCCCGTCGCGCCGGTCGGCGACGAGGAGGCGATGGAGCCGCTGCCCACGCCGATCCTCTTCGTGCTCGCCTGCATGCTCTCGCTCTTCGCGCCCATCCTCGCCGGCTTCGAGAACATCATCGGGCTCGCCATCATCGCCTTCGCGCTCTGGGAGGCGTGGAAGGTGAACAAGCGCCCGTACAAGCAGATCTCCGGGCCGTTCGCGCTCGGCGCGCCCGCGGACGGATGAGCGCCACCGAGCGTTGTCCGGCGTGCGGCACGCAGTGGGGCCCGCGGGTGCTGGCCTGCCCGGGCTGCGCGAAGCTCGTGCACGCGGAGGCGCTCGCGCGGCTGGCCAGCGAGGCGAAGGCGGCGCGGGCGGCGGACGACCGCGCGGCGGAGCGGAAGGCCTGGGAGCGCGCGCTCACCCTCTTGCCCGCCGACGCCAGGCAGGCCGGGACCCTGCGCGAGCGGCTGACCGAGCTCGCCCCTTCGCCGGAGGAGGAGCCGGCCTCGAAGCCCTCGAAGGCGCCGCGCTGGCTGGCGAGCCTCGGCGCGTTCGGGCTGCTCCTCTGGAAGGCCAAGGCGATCCTCGCCTTCCTCGCGACCAAGGGGAAGCTGCTGCTCGCGGGGTTCGCGAGCTGGAAGACCGCGCTCTCGGTGGGCGTGTCCTTCGGCGTCTACTGGGCGGCGTGGGGCTGGGCGTTCGCGCTCGGGCTGGTCGGCTCGATCTACGTGCACGAGCTCGGCCACGTCGTCGCGCTCCGGCGCTACGGCATCCCCGCGTCGGCGCCCATGTTCATCCCGGGCATCGGCGCCTTCGTGCGCCTCGATCGCCGGCCGGCCACGCCCATCGAGGACGCGCGGGTCGGGCTCGCGGGCCCCTGGGCCGGCCTCGGCGCGACGCTGATCGTCTTCGCCGTGCACCTCGCCACCGGCTCGCCGCTCTTCGCCGCGCTGACCCAGGTGGGCGCCTTCCTGAACCTCTTCAACCTGATCCCGGTGTGGCAGCTCGACGGCTCACGCGGCTTCGCGAGCCTCACCCGAACGGAGCGAGGCCTCGCGGCGGCGGTGATCGGCGCGTCGATGGTCGTGACCGCGCAGTGGCTGCTCGGGGTGCCGTTGATCGCGGCGATCCTCCGGGCCGTCGCCGGGCAGGCGCCGGAGGAGGGCGACCGCTTCGGGCTCGTGCAGTACGCGGTGCTCTTCGCGGCGCTGAGCGCGCTGGCGACGGTCAGCCCCCCAGGTGGGCTTTGAGGAAGGCCACGCTGCGCTCCCAGGCGATCTTCGCGTTGGCCTCGTCGTAGCTGCCGAAGGGGTTCTCGTCGTTGAAGAACGCGTGGTGCGTGCCGCCGTAGACGTTGATCTTGGCGCTGCCGCCCGCTTCGCGAATCTGCTTGCCCATCTCGAGGGCCTTCTCCGGCGCCGCGAAGTCGTCGGTCTCGGCGTAGTGCCCGAGCACCGGCGCGGTGATCTTCGAGAAGTCGGGCTGGCTCTGGAGCACGCCGTAGAACGGGACGGCGGCGCCGATGCGGTCGCCCTGCTGGGCCGCGAGCTGGATGACGAAGCCGCCGCCCATGCAGAAGCCCACCACGCCAACCTTGGAAGACGTCACCGCGTCGTGCTTCAGGAGGAAGTCGACCGCGCCGCCGAGATCGCGCGCGGCGTCCTCCTCGGGCAGCGCCTGCATCATCTTGCCCGCCTCGTCGGCGTCGTGCGCGACCTTGCCGCCGTAGAGATCGGGCGCGAGCGCGACGAAGCCCTGCGCGGCGAAGCGGTTGGAGACGTCGACGATGTGATCGGTCAGTCCCCACCACTCCTGGATGACGATGAGTCCGGGGCCCTTCCCGCCCTCCGGCGCCTTCAGGTAGCCGTGGGCCTCGTGGCCGTTGGACGGGAACGTGATGTTCTGGTGCGGGTTGTCGTGTGCCATGTCGTCTCCCCTCTACGAGTGGACGGGGAGGCTAGCAGAGAGTCCCGCGGGCCGGGGCGCACCACCCCCGAACGCGGAAGGGGGACGGAGTGAACTTGTGAACCTACGTAGGTGTTCGGACTACATAAGTTAACAAGTTCACTCCGTCCCCGGGTCCTCATTCAGGGCCACACGGCGCGGCGGCGGGCGACGACCACGCCGGCGAGGAGGAGGAGGGCGAGGAGGCCCGGGAGCGCCCACGCCGCGAGCCTCCACCGCGGGTCTTCGGTGCGGAGCGCGAGGTGCCGGGTCGGGCCGGGGTCGGGGGGCGCGAGGAAGGGGCCCACCGGCTCGAGCGCTGCGGCGGCGGAGACCGGCACCCGCGAGCCGTCGGGGTAGAGCGCGTGCACGTCGAGCGCTCCCTCGGGGCGACGCGCGTCGCCGACCGTCCACCCGAAGCAGCTCGCGTGACCGGCCACCAGCCGGGCGGGGCGCGCGCTCGGGCGGCCGCCGAAGAGATCGCCGATGCGCGGCGGGAGGACGGCGCGCACGCCCGGGCCGGTGACCTCGAACGCCGGCGCGTCTCCGTCGAGCTCCGAGACGAGCGCGTCGGTGAAGCTGCAGGTCCAGGCGTCCTCCACCACGGTCCAGGGGCCGCGCGCCGGAGCCGGAGGGCGCCGCCACGCCGGGTCCACCCGGAAGCGGACCGGGCGGTCCGGCGATTCGGCGAGGCGCAGGGACAGCTCGCCTCCCGCGGCCCGGAACTGCAGGCGGCGCACCCGGAGGTTGCCGTACGTCTCGAGCACGTCCTCGATCACCGGCCGGCTCGCCTCGAAGTCGAGGCTCACGTACGGGCCCGCCTCGGCGAACATCCAGATCGTGGGGTCGGGCGGGAGCACCTCGCCGTCTCGCGCGGAGAGCGAGACGCCGGCCATCGCGCACTCCGCGGCGGCGGGGCTCGCGACGGCGAGGGCGGCGAGGAGGACCGAGCTGAAGAGGCGCATGCGGGCTCCGACAACGCCCGCACGGAAAAGTTTGGCCCGGCGTCCGCCGCCCGATGTGAGACCCTCGCTCCAGGGTGTTCGTCTTCGGCAGCAGCGGCGCGGCGGAGCTGGTGGGCGCGCTCCTCTATCTCTTCGGCCCGGCGCTCATCGCGCTCGTGGGCAGCGCCTTCACCGCCGCGCTCACCTCGGCGTCCATCGCGCTCCTGGTCGGCACGCTGCTGCACGCCTTCGGCCTGTCCCTCGCGTTCGGCTCCCACCGCCTCCGCCGCCCCGGGCACTGGCTCGGCCGGCCGCTGCTCTTCGCGGTGGCCACCGCGATCTTCACCCTGGCCGGGTTCGCGTCGATCGGTGTCGCGCTCGGCATCGCCACCGGGGACCGCGCCGGCTGGTGGCTGGCGATGGCGCCCGGCTCCGCCTTGCTCGCCCAGCTCGCCTCCGCCGGGGTCTGCGCGGTGTGGCTCCTCCAGCACACCGGGGGCCTGCTCGGAGACTGGATCGAGCAGCTGCCGCTCCCGCGTACGGAGCGCTTCGAGCTGGGCTGGCGACGCACGCGGACCGCGGCCCGCTGGCTCGGCGTCACGCTGTGGCTCCTCGCGGCGCTCGCCCTCTTCGCCGCGTCCGCCTTCGGGGTGATCACGGGTCTGGCGCTGATGATCGCCGCCGACGCGGCTCGCCGCCTGCTCGCGGTCCACACCGCGCTGATGGCGCTCGGCGTCGCGGCCAGCTTCGTGGTGTTGATCCGCCAGCTCCCCCGGCTGCGCCGACCCGAGGCGGGGCGCTGGATCCCGAAGCTCCGGCTCGCGCCCGCCGCGTCCTGGCCCGGCCACGTGCTCCGCGTGCTCGCCTCCTGGCTCTCGTGGCTGATCGGCGAGGCGCTCGTCGTGCTGAGCGGCGGGCTGTGCGTGCTCGGGCCGTGGCTCGCGGCGGTCGCCCTGGCGAAGGAGGGCGACGTCGTCTTCGCGGCGGTCGGGGTGGTGATGACCCTGCTCGGCGTCGGCGGCCTCTATCTCGGCCGGGTCGGCGGCTGGCTGCGCCCGCTGCGCGGCGAAGCGCCCGAGGCCGACGAGACCGAGGCGGCGGATCTCGCCGCGCCCGCCGCCGGCGGCTTCTGATACCGTCCGGCGCGTGCTGGACGGAAAGCGAGTCGCGATCGTGATGCCGGGGATCGACGTCGCCGCGACGATCGAGCGCACCGTGCGCGCCATCCCCGAGGGCGTGGCCGACGAGATCCTCTTCGTGGACGACGGGAGCACCGACGACTCGGTCGCGGTGGCCCGGCGCCTCGGCTGCACCGTGATCTCGCACGCCCGGAACCTCGGCTACGGGGCGGCGCAGAAGACCGGCTATCGCGAGGCGCTCGCGGGCGGCGCCGACGTCGTCGTGATGGTGCACCCGGACTTCCAGTACAAGCCCGAGCTCGTCCCGGCGATGGCCGCGATGGCGGTGCACGGCGGCTACGACGTGGTGCTCGGCTCGCGCATGCTGGTCCGCGGGGCGCTCGCCGGGGGCATGCCGCGCTGGAAGTGGGTCGCGAACCGCGGGCTCACCGTCACCGAGAACCTGATGATGGGCGCGGGGCTCAGCGAGTACCACACCGGCTATCGCGCCTTCACCCGGCGCGCCCTCGAGACGCTGCCGCTCGCCGACAACCGCAACGACTTCGTCTTCGACAACGAGACCCTCGCCCAGGCGATCTGGCTCGGCCTGCCCATCGGCGAGATCTCGTGCCCGGCGAACTACTTCGACGAGATGCAGACGATCACGTTCCTGCCCGGCATCCGCTACGGGCTCGGCTGCCTCTCGACCGCGTCGCGTTTCCTCCTGCACCGCTTCGGCAAGCCGTCTTCCATGCTCGACCCCGGCGGCCGCCGCCTCGACGCCTGGATCGAGGGGCGCCGCGTGTGATCACATGACGAACGGATAGGTGACGCGGAACGAGTCCCGGGTGAAGGCCGGGACGCGAGCCGCGCGCACGGCGCGGGCGACGCAGGAGCGCACCGGCGGCGCGGCGTCCCCTCCGGTGGCGGCGGCGCTGCGGACCGAGCCGTCGCCGGCGAAGTGCACGGTGACGATCACGCGTCCTCCGCCCCCCGCGCCGCAGGCCCGGACCGCCGCGCCGACCCCGTCCATCGCGCGACGCACGTCGGCGCGGGTCGGCTGCGCGGGGCCGGTCGACGGACGCTCCGGGGCGGGCCGCTCCGGGGGCGCCTCGGGGCGGCCGGCGCGTTCGATCAGCTCCTCGAAGCTCGGCTCTCCGCGGCGCGGCGTCGCCTCCGCCGCTCGGGGCGCGGGAGGCTCGACGCGCGTCCGCGGGCGCCGGCGCGGGGTCTCGGTCCGCGCGACCGGCGGCGCGCTCGGAGCGGCGGCCTCCTCGTTCGGATCCTCCACGTCGCTCGGGGCCAGCGCCTGCGCGGCGACCGACGGCGCGGGCTCGGGCGCCGCCGCTCCCGGAGCCGTCGACGGGGCCGGCTCGTCGGCCACGACCACCGCGGGCGCGTCGACCGGCTGCGGCGCCACCCGAGGCGCGGCGGGGCGCGTCACCCACACCAGCGCGACCGCGGCGGAGGCGAGCACGCCGAGGGCGCCGACCGCGCCGAGCGCGAGCGCGACCCCGCTCGGGCCTCGCCGCGGCTCCGACCCGAGCACCGGTCCGAGCGCCGGCGCGCCGAGCTGCGCGGTCGGCGCGCCGAGCGCGAGGAGATCGTCGACCCGGTCCTCCTCCCGGCTGGCCACGGCCACCGGCGCGGCCGCGAGGGCCCGGATGTCGATGAGCCCGGAGCCCTCGGTGCGCCTCGGCGCCTCGGGCGCGGCCTTCGGCGCGAGGCTCGAGAGGTTGGAGAGCGAGAAGAGCACCGAGCTCTCGTTGCGCGCGGCGGTGAGCGACGGATCCGTCGGCTCGACGGCGGGCGTCGGCTCGCGCTCGGCGAAGAGATCGCGGCGAGGCGCCCAGTCGCCCATGCCCTCGCGCCACACGAGGGTCTCGGCGTCGATCGTGCCCTCGGCCGCCAGGCGCGCGAGCGCCTCCTCGGTCCACGGCCCCGACTGCTCGCCCCGCACGAGCGCGTACCAGCTGCCGCCGTCGCCGTCCGCGGGGGACTCCACGAGGTCGCCGCGGATCTCGATCGGCGCGCTGCACCGCTTGCACCGGATCCGGAGCGCCCGCCCCGCCACCTTCTCGTCCGCGATGGCGTACCTCGCGGCGCACGTCTCACACTGAACCTTCATCGCCTCTTCCCCCGGACGGACCACGCCGCCCGCCCCGGCCGCTCGCCGGGTCGTTCCATCGCGCTCGGGGCGGCTCGAGCCGCGCCCGTACGAGTAGAGACACGAGGCCCCCTCGAGGCTTGGGTGACGAATCGACGCCCCACGAGCCGCGCGGCTCGGCGTCACTCCGGGATGGAGGCGGGCGTGTCGTCTCGCTGCGCCCAGAGCGCGTCGACGGTGGCCGGGGGGAGCGGCTCGCTCTCGAGGGCGGGGCCGGGCGCGGGGTCGTAGGCGAGCGCCTCGACGTCGACGTCGTGGCCGAGCGCGACGAGCGAGTCGCCGGCCACCTGGCGCACCGCCGAGTAGGGGTCCTGCGTGAGCCGGGCGAGGGCGGGGAGCAGCGTCTCCACCTCGGAGGCCTCGCGGGCCGGCGCCCAGCGGGTGTGCCACGCGGCGAGCGCGCGCTGGACTCCGTCGCCGGTCAGCATCCACACCGCGCCCGCCGGCAAGCTCTCGTGCGAGTCCACGAGCGCGGGGCGCTCCTGCCCGTACCACTCGGCGAGGTGATCCGCCGTCCAGCCGAGCGAGCGGTCGAGGTGGCAGAGGTTGCAGGCGTTCGGGCGCTGACGCCCCGCGGCGCCGCTTGCGGTCGGGCCGTCCATGCGGTGGCTGCGCGTCGCCATGAGCAGGCCGTAGCTGGTCTGCGGCATGTGGCACTGCACGCAGCGGCTCCCCTCGCTCTCGGGCGCGTGGTGCGTGTGCGCCTCGAGGTCTTCGCCCTCCTCGGCGTGGCAGCCGGTGCACATCGCGTCCGACGCCCGGGCCGGATCGACCTGCTTGTTCGGGTCGCCGTCGTGCATCGAGTGACAGCTGGTGCAGGCCATCTGGCCCTCCAGGTAGCAGCCCGAGCGGATCATCGAGGTGTACTCGCGCCCGGCGACGCGGACCGACCCGTCGCGCCAGAACGCCTCCACCGTGTCGAGCGTGTCGACGTCGAGGTGCTCGAGGCTCGCCTCGTGCGCGTGCCGATCGGCGGTGCGGTGCACGGCGGTGACGTCGTAGACGTCGGCGAGCCGGGTGCCCGGGCGGAAGTCGACGTGATCGTCGGGCGACTCGTCGTCGGGGTAGATGGCGTGGCAGTAGCCGCAGACGCTCGCGCTCGCCTCGTGGGGGAGGCGGCGCGGGTTCACGATGGAGTCGTCGCCGGCCCCGCGGAGGTGGAGCGCGTAGCGCCGGGCCGGCGATCGGTTGAGCGCGACGTGTCGCTCCCCCGGCCCGTGGCACTGCTCGCAGCTGATGCCGAGCTCGACCACCGAGGTGTCGACGTCCTCTCCGAAGCCCTGCGTGGTGGGGTCCCAGGGGCCGCCCGTGGTGTGGCAGGCGACGCAGCCCTCGGCCCAGACGTAGCGACGGAGCGGATCGTCGTCGTGCGGCGGCGGCCCGAGGAAGCTGTCGGCGTTGGCGATCCAGCGGCCCTCGCGGATCACGTAGACGAAGGGGAACTGCTCGAGCTTGCCGTCGTTCGACTGCACCCAGTACGCCTGCAGGTGGTGCGAGCCGGTGGTCATGATCACCCGGCGCGCCGCGGGGTGGTCGCGCCACTCGTCGCCCTCCGGGGGGCTGGGGTCCTCGGGGTCGAGCTCGATCGCGTAGAAGCGCCCCTCGTCCTCGAGCACGGTGAAGACGCGCCCGCGCTCGCGGAGCACGCGTCGGTCGAACGGCGCCACCACGGCGTCCGCGGTCGCGACCTGGGTCATCGTGCGGTGGAACGAGCCGTGCCACGAGTCGTGCTGCCCGGGGTGACAGGCGCCGCACGCGTTGCTCGACAGGTAGTCCTCCTGCGGCCCGATCGCCGGCAGGGGCGCGCTCAGCTCCGCGTCGGCCCCGCTCGGCAGCAGCGCGAAGGTGATCGCCGCCCCGAGCACGGCGCCGAAGACCCCGAAGACGGCGCGCTCGAGGACCCGCAGCCCGCGCGCGATGGCCACCGCGATCACGAAGCAGACGGCGGCCACCCCCACCGTCCACGCGACCGCGAGGATCACCCGGCCCTCCGGAGCGAGAGGGCCGCGAGCAGCACCGCGGAGAAGAGCGCGATCGCGCCGAGGGGCACGAAGGCGATGCCGACGCCCGGATCGCCGCCCGCGACGCCGAAGCCCCCGAGGAAGAAGCCGACCGGGAGCAGCACGCTCGCGGCCATCAGGGCGCGCGAGCCGAAGATCGGCGCGAGGCCGCTCGGCTGCGCGATGTGGAGCGTGGCCGCGAACGCCACGTGCACCAGCCCGAGGAGCGCGCCGTGCGCGTGCGCGAGCGTCCACATGAGCCGGCGGGTCTCGTTCTCCGCGTCGAGGTACCACCCGATCTTGAAGCCGTGCAGCGCCTCGAGCGCGACGCCCAGCGAGAGGAACACGAGGAGCGACCACCAGCCGAAGCGGAGGTGGAGGCCGACTCTTCCGATGGGAGCGCGGGAGGTCACGTCGAGACAAACATCGCGCGAGCGCGCGGCGAGTGTCCAGACCCGCCCCGAGGGCCCGGGCTTGGGGGGACCTCGTTGACGCCGAGGCGAGGGGTTCGTAGCGTCTGCCGCGTGAGCGACGCGATCGCGGTCATCGGTCTGGGCTACGTCGGCACGGTGGTGGCCGCTTCGCTCGCCTCGAGCGGGCGGCACGTCATCGGCGTCGATCGACGACCGGAGCTGGTCGAGGCGCTCTGCGAGGGCGTCGCGCCGATCCCAGAGCCCGGGCTGCCCGAGCGCCTGGCGAGGGCCCGCATGCAGGGCACCCTGCGCTGCACGACCGATCTCGCGGAGGCGGTGAAGGCGTCGGCCGCGTCGCTGGTGTGCGTGGGCACGCCGGTGGGCGAGGACGGAAAGCTGATCGAGTCCGACGTGCTCGACGCCTGCGCGGCCATCTCCGAGGCGGCCGAGGGCCCGCACGTGATCGTGATCCGGAGCACGGTGCCGCCGGGGCTCTACGCCCGCGCGAGGGCGCGCGTCCGCCCCTCCGTCGGCCTCGCGCTGAACCCGGAGTTCCTCCGCGAGGGCAACGCGATCGCCGACCACGAGGACCCCGAGCTGATCGTCTTCGCCACCGAGGACGCGCACGCGGCGGCGTTCGTGGAGGCGCTCTACGCCGAGCAGCGCGACCGGCTGCACCGCACCGACCCGGCGACGGCCGAGGTGCTCAAGCTCGTGAACAACGCCTGGCACGCGGCGAAGGTGGCGTTCGCCAACGAGGTCGCGCGGGTCACCCGGCCGATCGGCGTCGACCCGTTCGCGGTCATGGAGCTGCTCTGCGCCGACACCAAGCTCAACACGAGCGCGGCGTACCTCCGGCCGGGGCTGCCCTTCGGGGGCGCCTGCCTCACCAAGGACGTGGCGTCCCTCGCCACCCACGCGGCCGAGCACGCGGTCGACGCGCCGATGCTCGCCTCGATCCTCCGCTCGAACGACGGCCACCTCGACTACCTCGTGGACGCGGTGATGAAGCACCGCCCGCAGCAGGCGGCGATCGTCGGCGTGGGGTTCAAGCCGGGCGCGTCGGACGTGCGGGACAGCGCGCCGGTGAAGCTGGTGCACCGCCTGCTCGACCTCGGCGTGCACGTGACGGTGGCCGACGCCGGCATCCTCGACGCGACCGTGCCGCCGCTCGGCATCGACGCGCTCCGGGCCGCGCTCGGTGACCCGCGCGCCCAGGCCGCCCCGAGCGTGGAGCACGCGGTGGCGGGCGCGGACGTGGTCGTCGTCGGTCACCCCTGCGAAGCCGATCGGCGCGCCCTCGTCTCGCTCCACCCCGACGTGCCGATCCTCGACGCGGCCGGCGAGCTCTCCCGCAAGCTCAGCGACGCCGAGCGCGAGGCGCTCGCTCCCGTCGTCGTCCTCTCCCGCGGCTGAATCTCCGGTACCCTCCGCGGCCATGAGCGAGCCGCAGGTCCTGATCGTCCCGACGCACCCCGGCGTGCAGTACCACTTCTGCCGGTCGGGGCTGCCGATCCACTTCCTCGGGCACTGGGACCAGTTCCACTACTGGCGCCCTCAGCCGCCCAACGTCACCAACGTGCTGCCGGAGTTCGAGGACGCGCACCTCGGCTTCGAGCCGGAGGACTACGCGCGCCTCCTCGACGACCCGACCGTCGGCTGGCCGGACCGCTACGACACGGCGTGGCTGATGTTCAACTGGCAGGTGAAGCTCTTCTGGGACCGCCCCGGCAAGAAGCTCTTCCGGGTGGCCAAGATCCGCGAGCTCCCCGAGCGCCAGTGGGCGGAGCTGCTCGAGCGCGACGACTTCACCGTGGTCAGCTTCTACCCGAACACCGTCGCCTGGCTGAAGGAGCGCTTCGGGGTCTCCGTGCCCTACGTCCCCCTCGGCCTCGACCCGGAGGAGTACCGCCCCGCCACCGGCGAAGACGGCAACATCCTCTCCATCATCCACAGCTACGCCGAGCGCGGCTGGCACCACCACCTCTGGAAGGAGGCGGTCGACGGCCTCCCGGTCCTGCACGTCGATCACCTCGACCCGGACCAGGAGGTCTACGAGTACGCCGACCTCATGCGCGCCCTGCGCCGCGCGCGGCTGTACCTGCACGACGGCGAGCAGGAGTACACGATCACCCTCGTCGAGGCGATGATGACCGGCCTCCCCCTCGTGTCGTTCCGCATCCCCGGCATCGAGCGCTACGTCGAGCACGGCGTGAACGGCTTCGTCGGCGAGACCGCCGCCGAGATCCGCGAGCACTGTCAGCTGCTCCTGAGCGACGACGCCCTCGCCGCGAAGATGGGCGCGGCCAGCCGCGACAAGGCGATCCGCGAGTTCCACGAGGACCGCTGGCGCGCCCAGTGGCAGGAGCACGTGCGGGCCTGGTGCTCCGCGTGAAGCGCTTCCGCATGTTCGGCTCGTATCTCCGGGTCGGCTGGCTCGGACGGACCGAGGTGCGGCTGCACTGGGCCGCGCTGGTGCTCGCGGCCGTTCTCGTCGTCAGCAAGCTGGTCGGCCTCGTGGTCGGGCTCGCCACGCTCGTCCTGATGCACGAGCTGGGGCACGCCTACCTGGCGAGGCGCGCCGGGCTCGCGGTGTCGCACATCGAGATGCACCCGTTCGGCGGCCGCTGCCTCTACTACGCGGACTGGGCCACCCCCTGGGACCGGGCGGTCATCGCCTGGGGCGGCGTGCTCTTCCAGCTGCCGCTGCTGGCGATCGGCTTCGGGATCCAGGCGCTGCCGCGCCCCGACGGCTGGCTCGGCGCGCAGATCGCGTCGGTCGCCGTGGTCTGGTCCCTCTACAACCTCGTGACCATCGCCGTGAACCTGATCCCGATGCCGCCGCTCGACGGGGCGGTCGCCTGGCGCCTGGTGCCGATGATCCCGGCCCGCCTCCGCGCCGCCCGCGAGCGCCGCGAGACCCGCGCCGAGCCCACCGGCCCGTCGCGCCGCGAGGTGGCCCTGAAGCGAGCGAAGGCGCGAGGCCTGCGGGTGCTCGACGACGAGTGAGACATCAGCTTCCCGCGTCGGAGAGCTCGCAGTCGCAGTGGTCGCTGAGCCGGTCGGGACACACCCACCGGCCTGCTTCGCGATCGTAGACGCCCGGCAGTCGCGTCGGCCCCTCGTCACAGCAGGCGGGCCAGGCGCCGAAGCAGTCGAGGCTCGGCGGCGGTCCCGCGTCGAGTGAGCCGTCGGAGACGCCCCCGGCGTCGGTGCCGGCGTCGACGGGCGGCGGTGTGCTCCCGTCTCCGCCACACCCCACGACGAGCGTCCCGGCGACCAGCGCCACGAGCGTGAAGCCTCGCATGTCGTGGCGACGGTACGACCGAGCCGCTCGAGCGTCCAGACCGAAAGGTTCGATGTCCTGGCGCCGTGGCCCCTTGTGGCCGGCGCCCGAACTGGGTGAAGGTGCGTCCATGGCCGACTTCGAGGTGAAGGTTCGAAACCTGAAAACCGGCGAGACGCTCGTCGCGAGCATGGCGAACGCGGAGCAGTGCATCGCCTGGCTCGAAGAGCGCCCGCCCTTCATGGAGATCCTGACGGTGCTGAGCGACGTCTCGCCCGCCGAGTCGCGACGCATGAAGGAGGCGATGCGCCCCTACGACGCCGCGGAGCGCGCGCTGAAGGCGAAGTTCGACGCCGAGAAGGAGGCGGATCTCCAGCGGCGCTACCAGGACGAGATCTCGCGCATCGAGCGCGGCGAGCTCGACGGGGGCGACGAGGACGCCGACCCGAACCGGCCGCTCGCGGTGAAGTACGAGGTCGACACCGGCTTCACGGTGGTGGACGACTCCCGCCCGCTCACCGACGAGGCGCGGGCCGCGTGCCTGGCGTGGGTGCAGGAGCGCAACGCGTGGGTCGAGGGCAAGGGGCAGCTGGTCGGCGAGGCGCACCTCGAGGTGTGGCCGAACGAGGTGCCGGAGGGCGAGGACCGCGTGCTCGAGGGCGGGCGCTTCTTCCCGCGCCTGAAGACGGAGGCCTGATGCGCGCGCTCCTCGGCCTCTCGCTGCTCGTGGTCGGGTGCGGGGGCGCCGCGTGTCCCAGCCCGGACACCGCGGAGGAGAGCGCCGGCGGAGAGGCGCCGGCGGCGGAGATCCGGGCCCTCGAGGACGCCCCGCGGCGCGCCGCGCCTCCGGGCACCGCGACCGTCGCGATCCTCGCGCAGGGACGCAACGCGTTCGTGGCGCGGCTCGAGATGGAGCCCGGCGCCGCGGTGCCCGAGCACGCCGACGCCGACGAGGAGTACATCGTCGTGCTCGAGGGCCGCGGCGTGATCACGATCGACGGCGTCGAGACCGAGATCGGCCCCGGGAGCACCGTGTTCATGCCGGCCGGCGCGACGGTGAGCTACCGGAACGGCGACGCGCCGATGGTCGCCCTGCAGGTGTTCGCGGGGCCGGCCTCGGCCGCGAAGTACGAGCGGTGGACGCCCATCGACGGGTGATCCGATGAGCGACGACGACACGAGGCGGTTCTTCGCGTCCTTCGCCAACGCCGCCCTCGAGCGCTCGCTCCCGCAGATCCGCGAGTGGCTGAAGCGGCGCCTGGGCCCGCGCGCCTCCCTCGGCGGGCTCTCGCTCGAGGGCGAGCGGGTGCGCCTGCGCGACGCCCGGCTGCCCTTCGCCGGGCACCTCGTCTTGCACGTGGACACCGCGCTGCTGTGGGCCGACCCCGCGGCGCTCGTGGCCGCGGGGGTCGACCTGGCCGGCGCGCTGCGCTCGGTCCGGCTCGAGTCGATGCGCGGCACGCTCCACGCCTACCGGGACGGAGAGCCCGCGCTCTCGGCGCCCGTCCGGGTCACCGCGCGCCCGAGCGGCGAGTGGCTGGACGCCGACGTGGTGATCGACGGCGGGTCCTGGCGCGTGGTCCGCGGCGAGGGCGAGCAGGCCCCGCTCGCGGGCCGGGCCCGGGTGCGGGTGGACGGGCCGGCCTGGTCGCTCACCGAGCTGACGCTGACGAGCGGCGACGCGCGGGTCGAGGGCTCGGTGCGCGGGGCCGCGCGCACGCTGGAGGCCGTGGACGTCGAGGTCCGATCGGCCGGGCTGGGCCACCTCGCGGACGCCTTCGAGGCGCTTTCTGCGCGCACGCCGCCCCCGATCCCGCTGCCCTGGGGCGCGCAGGTCGACGGCCGCTTCGAGCGGGAGGGCGCCCGGACCCGCGCGCGCCTCGACGGGGGCGAGGGGACGCGGCGGATCGCGCTCCGGGTGAGCCTCGAGGGCGAGCGGATCGAGGTCGCGGAGCTCGAGGCGTGCCTCGGATGGGCCGACGTGACCCGCGCCCTCCCCCTCGTCTCGCCGGACTCCGCCGACGTGCTCGTGGAGGGCCGCCTGGAGGGCACGACGCGCGCGCCGCGCGGCACGGTGACCGCCACCTGCGCCGCCCTCGCCTCGCCTCACCTCGCGCGCGAGACCGCGCTGCTCGCCCGGGTCGACCTCGAGGGCTGGTGGGCGCCGCAGCTGCGGCTCCAGCTCCCGGGCGTCCTGAGCGCCACGCTGCATCCCACCCTGGAGGACGATCGGCTCGGCGGCGGAGGAGAGGTGGAGCTCATCCCGGCCTCGCTCCGGGTCCGCGGCGCGGAGATCGAGGGGCCGCCGATCGGCGCCCCGATCACCTTCGACGGAACCCGCGCCGCGCCCCGCGCCGAGGCCCGCTTCGCCACCCCGACGCTCACGGCCACGCCCTCGCGAGGCAAGCTGCACGCGCGGCGCCTCGAGGGGCGGGTCGGCTACGACGGCGGCCTCGTCTTCTCGATCCAGGCGCGCGTCGGGCCGGGCGCGATCCGGCTCACCGAGGAGCGGGCGTCGCTCGCGCGGATCGACCGGAGCGACTTCGAGGCGATGCTCGCGCTCGTCGCGCCGCGCCTGCTCGAGCGCGCCCGGCTGCCCGAGGGGACCCAGCTCTGGGCGGAGCTGCGCCGGCGCGGCGACCGCCTCGAGGGCGAGGCGCACGCGGAGGCGGCGCGCTCGCGCCTCTCGCTGGCCCCGCTCCGCCTCTCGCGGGCGGAGGGCTGGGAGGGGACGCGCATCCAGAGCCTCTTCGACTTCGAGGACGCCCGGGAGGCGGGCCTCTGGCGGGCGCCACTCACCCCGCGCGGCAAGGTCGAGCTCGAGGCGCGCGTCGCCGGGGAGGCGCTCCGGATCACCGCGCGGAGCCGCTCGCTGGAGCTCACCGAGCCGACGCCGCTCGCCCTGGAGCGGGCGCGGGTCGAGGCGGTCGTCACCGCGGGCCGGGTGGAGATCGAGACGCTGGAGGGCGCGCTGCTCGACGGCGCGCTCGAGGCGAAGGGCCGCTGGACGCGCGACGAGGGCCTGCTGATCGAGCGGGCCCGGCTGACCGGGGCGCGACCCTGGGGCGAGGTCCGCGTCGACGCCTCGGTCCGCGGCACGCTCGAGCGGCTCCACGGGACGGCGGAGGCGAAGACCGAGGAGAGCGCGCTGACGCTCACCCTCGGGCTGCGCGACGGCCGCTTCGACGAGACGCGGCTGGAGGGCTGGATCGAGCCGGCCGATCTCCCGGCGCCGAGGGGGCTTTCGCTGACCCCCGGCGAGCGCTGGATGATCCGGGGCGCGGTATCGGGCCCGGTCCGCGATCCTCGGGTGACGCTCGAGGCCCACGCCCCGCGGCAGACGGTGGCGCTCGGCCGGCGCGTGGTGAGCCTGGAGGACGTCTACGTGGCGGCCTCGGGCACGCGGGCGACGCTCGACGTGTCGGAGCTGCGGGCTCAGCTGCTCGGCGGCCGCCTGCGCGGGTCGGGACACGTGGGCCTCGGCGCCTTCCGCGGGCTGCTCGGCGAGCTGACGCTCGAGGGGATCGATCTCGGGCCGCTCGAGGCGCCGGTGTCCGGGGAGGCGAGCGCCCGGCTGGTGGTGCACCGCCTCGACCCCCGCCCGCTGCACGCGCTGCTCCGCCTGCGGGTCGCGTCGCCGCGCTACCCGGCGCTGTCGCGGCTCACGCCCACGCTCGACCGCCTGGGCCTCCCGGCGCTGCCGACCGACGGGGACGAGCCGATGCTCGCGAGCGTGCGGCTCGAGGACGGCGGCCTGGAGGTCTTCGCGCTGAGCGCGGGCGTCGAGGGCGCGCGACTGACCGGCGCGCTCACCAAGGCGCCGCTCTGGTCGGGCGCGCTGTACGTGCACGCGAGCGAGGCGGGCTGAGCGGCCACCGCCTCCTCCGGATGAAGGGTGGCCTCACGGTGCCGCTCCGGGTGGAGGGCGACGGGCCGATGCCCCGGATCCGCCCCGACGTGCTCGCGGCGATCGACGCGTGGATCGGGAAGAGCCGGGTCGGGGCCTCCGTGCAGCGCCTCCTCGATCAGCTGGCCGCGAAGGCGCCGCCGCCGGGGGCCCGTCCCCCCCACGACGCAGGCGCGCTCGCCGGCACCGACACGCTCCTCGATCGGGTCGCGCGGGGCGACGGCGCCGACCGCGCGGTGGAGGCCCTGCTCGACCGCGGCCTCACGCCGAAGGAGCTGGCCGACGCGCTCGCGAGCGGCAGCCGACGCTCCTAGACGTGCTCGTGATCCCGCAGGTGGTCCATGCAGTAGGCGTGGCTGCCGCTGCACTTGGAGCAATAGCGGAACTGAAGCTCCGGGTGGCTCTGGTCGGTGCGGCCGCAGGTGGTGCAGGTGTGGCGGACGGCCGTCTCCGCCTTCTCGACCTGGCGCGCGACGCGATCGCGGCGACGCTGGCCGCGCAGGCGCCGGACCATGTCGGGGCCGCAGAAGAGGAAGAAGGGGATCACGCCGGCGAACGCCACCGCGACGATCGGGAGCGGGGCATCGGCGAGCCCGAAGATCATCAACACCGCGGCGAGGATGCCGAGCCACTTCGCCTTCACCGGCAGGATGAACATGAGAAGCAGCTCGTAGTCCGGGAACTGGTAGGCGAACGCGAAGCCGATCACGTAGATGAGCGACACGTTGGTGACCGGGACGAGCGGGAAGGCGAACGAGGTGGCGACGGTGAAGAGCCACCACGAGAAGATGAAGGCGTTGAACTTGAAGTCGCCCCACGCGCCCTGGAGCGCCTGGCCGAAGAGGTAGGTGACGTAGATCCCGATCAGCGCGAGGAAGAGGCTCAGGCTCGAGCCCGCGGTCACCGACGGCGGGAAGAAGACGAAGCTGACGAGCCGCCAGACCTCGCCTCCGAGCACGTGGGCCGGCGAGAGCGGGATCTTCGAGAGGAACTCCGGCTTCGCGAGCGCGAGGACCAGCGTCGCCGTCTGCCCCCCGACCAGGAACAGGATCAGGTTCGGGATCGCGAAGCGGCCGAGCTTTCGTTCGAGCTTTCGGAGCATGCCCCGCCGGGTCTACCGCAGCGCGCGCGGAGGCGCACCTCCGGTCAGAAGGTCCCCTGGAGTCGCAGGCCGGCGCCGTGGCTGGAGAAGTCGGGGGCCACCCAGGCCTCGACGCCGGCGTCGCCCTCCGCGTCGGGCCGCGGCGCGAGCGGGTTGCGGTCGCCGAAGCGGTAGAACGCCATCCACGGCATCAGGTAGCCGGCGAACACGCCGATCGCGGCCGAGGTGAGCACGTCGCCGATGGAGTACTCGTCGGTGAACGCCCACATCGTGCCGGCGAGCGCCGCCGCCGCGACCCCGCCGATGCACGCGGCCGGGCCCTCTTCGTTCATCTGGCCGTGCAGGCACATCAGGCTCGCGCTGGTGAACGTCATCGTCGCGCGCGCGCCGGGGTGGAAGGGATCGATCTCGCAGTCGTCCCCGTCGCAGGCGGCGGCGATCTGATCGGGGTCGGCGTCGCTCAGCCGGTCGAGCCCGAAGCTCAGGCCCTGCGCGAGCGCGTGGGCCATCGCGTCGACGGCGAGGATCCGCCACCACGCGTCCTCGTGGGAGCGCCGCCGGAAGGGCAGCGTGGCGTCGAGGATGAGCTGGGTGGAGAGCACACCGAACGCGAGCGCGTCGGCCAGGCCCTCGGCCCAGAAGCCGCGACGCACCTCCTGTCCGCCGAGGAACGACCGCACCACGCGATCGCCGAGGCCGTTGTCCTCCCCGAAGTCCGCCCGCAGCCGGAGCTGTCGGTGCAGGTGCTCGGGGAGCTCGATCGGGCCCATCAGCTCGAGCTCCGGGCGGAGCACCGGGTCCGGGCACCGAGGCCCGCCCACCGCGCTCGTCAGCCCGGCCACGAGCCCGAGCACGCCCTCGCCGGACGCGGGCGTCGTCGACGCGGACGAGCCACAGGGCGACGCGCTCTGGGCCAGGGCCCGAGCGGGCAGCAGGCCGAGAGCGGCGAGGAGACAGGTGAGGGGACAGAGACCGCGGACGCGCACCACCGACAAAGATGAGGCGCTTCGCGCGGACGGCAAGCGCGACGCGCACTCCCCGCGCGGCGATCGGGCCCTATCTTCGCGGCGTGCGCGCAGCTCCGTGCATCCTCGCCGTCTCGCTCCTGGCGTGCGGCGCCCCCGAAGCGAGGCCCGATCCGCCTCGCCCCGGGGTGGTCCGCCTCACCCTCGACGCGAGCGACGGCCTGAGCGGCCTCACCACCGACGGCGAGGGCGTGCACTGGGTCGTGCCCGAGCGCGCCCGGACGCTCTACGCGATCGCGCCCGACGGGACGCGCCTGCACCGGCTCGTGGGGCTTCCCGAGGAGGTCGACGCCGAGGCGATCACCTGGCTCGGGGGCCGGCGGTTCGCGATCGGCACCGAGTCGCCCGTCGCCGACCGGACGTCCGACCGCATCGTGATCGTCGAGGTGGAGGGCCAGGAGACGCGCGTGATCGAGGAGATCGACATGCCCTACGCGGAGCTCGGCGCGCGCCCCGACGACAACGACGGCATCGAGGGGATCTGCCTCGCCGACGGGGAGCTGCTCGTGGCGATCGAGCACGCCTATCAGGAGAACGGCGCGCGGGTTGCGGTGCTCGCGCGGCGCGCGCTCGATGGCGGCCCGTGGCGGGCGAGCCGGGTCCGACTCACGAGCCCGATCGGCAAGCTCTCCGGGCTCGCCTGCCGATGCACGAGCCGGGGCGTCGAGGTGCTCGCGCTCGAGCGCGGCCTGCGCGGCGAGGAGTGGGCGGGGCGGGTGGTGCGCATCCCGCTCGACGGGCCGGAGCCGCTCGCGGCCGAGCTGGTCGTCGACCTCGCGCCGCACCTGCCCGACCACCCGAACCCCGAGGGGCTCACCTTCGACGGCGACGATCTGCTGATCGTGGTCGACAACCACTACGGCGTGGCCACCGGGCCGAGCGAGCTGCTCCGCCTCGCGCGGGCCGCCCGACCCGCCGGCGCGTGCCCTCCCGCCGCCGGCCGTGTTACAGCGCGAGCATGGCCATGAACGCGATCGCCGTCCTCAAGGTGTCTCCCTCCGTCGTCTTCGCCGCGCTGCCGGAGGAGAACGGCGCGCGCCGCGCGCAGAACGGGGAGACGGTGAAGATCGAGCCGCTCGAAGACGCGGTGAAGGTGCACCTCGGGGTCTCGCTGACCTCCGAGCCCGAGGCGCTCGCGGAGCGCATGGACGACCTGCTCGGAGAGCTGCTCGACCTGCACGAGCCGACCAAGGGCGTCCCGGTCTACCCGGACTCGCACGCGCTCGCGGCGACGAAGTGGAACGAGGTCGTCGACGAGCTCGGCGCGGCCGCCGACTGGATCCCGGTCCAGGCCGAGGACCCGATGCAGGCGCTGCTCGGCGGCATGGGCGGCATGGACCTCGGCGCGATGATGCAGCAGATGGGCGGCGACCCCGCCGCGCTGATGCAGCAGGCGATGCAGATGGCGCAGCAGCTCGCGCAGAGCGGAGACCTCGGCGACCTGACCAAGATGATGGGCGGCATGCAGGGCGGCCAGATGCCCGACCTCGGCGCGCTCGCCGACCAGGCGCGCGACATGATCGAGAAGGACCCCGGCCTCGAGCAGCGGCTCCAGCAGCAGATGGAGCAGATGGGCGGCCTCGACGCGATGAGCGCGCAGGCCGAGGCGATGCTCGCCCAGAACCCCGAGCTCGCCGAGAAGCTCCGCACCCAGCTCGGTCACTCCGACTCCGCCCCCAACCCCGACCCCGCCCCCTCCCCCAACTCCGAGGCCTCCGACTCCGACTCCGAGTGAGCTGACCCCTCCCTACTCGCCCCTCCCCACTCCCTACTCACGGGAAACGAGGAAGGGAGGAAGCGAGGACCGGGCCCAGTCGATCACCTGGTCGGTCATGCGGACGTGAAAAGGGGAGAAGAGAGGCAGGAGGCGAGGAGGAAGGCGCGCCGAACACGGCGCACCCGCCCCCGCCCGCCCATCCCCCCCATGCCGCTCACCCGCTCGGCCCCCCCCTCCACTCGCCGCCCACTCGCAGGAAGCGAGGAAGGGAGGAAGCGAGGACCGGGCCCAGTCGACCACCTGGTCGGTCATGCGGACGTGAAGAG